>Ga0209963_1000049_pt1 | contig 590366 bp, 576 predicted proteins | sample ThiBio_1000_biof_2_FD_183957 | JGI IMG/M metagenome (GOLD analysis project Ga0209963, IMG submission 183957) | Wastewater bioreactor microbial communities from Cape Town, South Africa - Thiocy_cont_1000_biof (SPAdes) | ecosystem: Engineered > Bioreactor > Thiocyanate-remediating >...
AGGCGTTTGCTTTTGCAATAACACGCGGCCATATACGCCGCTCACGGTGACGCGGGGTGGAGCAGCCCGGTAGCTCGTCAGGCTCATAACCTGAAGGTCACAGGTTCAAATCCTGTCCCCGCAACCACCGCTACAGAACGGCTTCCATCGCGAAAGCGGCGGGGGCTTTCTGCGTTTGGGCGAAGTCGAGCAGCGAGGTCGTCGAGGCTTCGATGTCAGCGACGATCTCGCCGTCCTCAGTGCTGATCGTCACGCGGTCGATCAGCGACCGGATCGTCTCAGCAGCTTCGCTCTTGTGCGCAGGGTCGTTCAGCGCCTCGCGGATTTTCGTTACTCTCTGCTCGAAATGTCGCAGCAGGGCGGGATGGGGCAGGATCTTCACATCCGCGGTCTGCCCGCCTCCGAGCCGCCCGAGCAATGCTTCGCGCTCTTCCTCTCGATCGGAGAGCATCTTGGCGAGCGTGCTGCTCAGGACGCCAGCCAGCAAATTGCGCGAAAGGTTCTCCAACTCGATCTCGAGCTCAGCGAGCTGAGCCCTGATCTGCTGCTCACGCTCGTCCTGCGTGCTTGCCAGCCGCGCCCATAGTAATGGAAATCCGCTCGCGGAGCCGGGGCAGACCGTCGTCATCCGCGTCAAGCGTGTCGAGGTGGGATTGTGTCACTTGGACCACGTGAATGTAGCGGTCCGCGGTCCGTTGTGGCCAGCGGATCCCCTTCTCCAGCGACCAGCCGTTGCTGACGGAAGGACCTTCCTCGGCCCCGCGCCAGAGCCATTCGACGCGACGCGGCAGTGCTGCGAGTTCGACCAGTGGATCCCACATGGGTTTATACCGCGCTATCGACCTCCGACTGCGCGGCGGATGCCATGCCTTTCCTCAACTTCGCAATGTTCTATTCGCCGAAAGGAATGGTGCCGTTAAAGAATCAGAACGTGTCCAGATCGCGCGCGAAGCGGACCGGGCCATGATATTCCGCCGCAATACCCGGCAACAGTTCGGGCGTGCGCTGCGGATCGACCGCGTCATGCGTCAGCACCAGCGCTTTCGCCCCGGCGCGGCGGGCGAGTTGCCCGGCCTGCTGTGGCGGCAGATGCTCCTGTTCGTAATGGCGCATCACCACGGCAAGTTGCGCCTCGGTGACGTCGGGCCGCGTGCGGCGTAGCTGGCTGATGGCGTCCTGCGGGTCGATGATCTCGCTGACCAGCAGGTCGGTGCCCCGCGCCAGCGCCTCGACCTTCTCGCTCGGCCCCGTGTCGCCGGTATAGGTGATCGAGCGGCCCGGCGTATCGAAGCGATACGACAGCGACACATCGCCGGCCGCCGCCGGGGTCGCGGCGTAATGGGTGTTGGCGGCGGCGGTGATATGGACCGCGCCGATGGTGAATTGCGCGCCGTCGCCGACCTCGTTCACTTCCACCGTCTGGTCCGGCGGCACGCGCGCGCCGGGGCCGGAGGATGGCGATGGATGCATTGCCGCGATCAATCCCCGCACCATCTCCTTCGTGCCGGGCGGGCCGTAGATGACGAGCTTGCCGGGCGCGATCATCTGATATCGCTCGGCGATCACCGCGAACAGGCCGCCGGTATGATCGAAATGCAGATGGCTGATGACCAGAGCGTGCAGCCCCGCCAGCGGCACGCCCGCCTTGGCTAGCTGCACCGAAGCGCCGTCCCCGGCATCGACCAATATGGCCTGATCGCCATAGCGCAGCAGATTGGCAGGTTCGGAGCGGTCCTTGCGCGGGATCGGGCCGGAATTGGTGCCGAGCGTCGTCCATGTCGCCCGCGCGGGCGGCGTGTCCGCCGACGCGGGAGCGCCCAGCGCCGCGAGCATGATCCCGGCCAACAACCTGCCACCGATTCCGGTCATACTCTCTCTCCTCTACAGCGTCCTGACGGTGCGCAATTCGCCGCGCTTGTCGACCACGACCTTGCCGTCCTTGATGACCACCACCGGCTTCAGGAAATTCCAGTAACCGTCGAGCGGGTTGCCGGTGAGCAGCAGGATGTCGCCGAGCTTGCCCGGCTCCAGCGTGCCGCGATCCGCGGCATGATCGACGAACGCCGCCGAGTTCGGCCCGATGATCCGCACGAGGTCGACCGGCGAGAAGACGAGGCTCAGCGTGTTCAGTTCATGCGCGAGCGTGGCGGTCGGGTCGAAACTGGTGTCCGACGAATAAGCGACGGTGACGCCGTTGTCGTACAGCGTGCGCAGGTTGAGCGGGAACTTGCCCGCGGCCTGCCCGCGATCCTCCGCCGCCGGATTGCCCCCGGGCCAGGGCGCGCCGTCGCGCGTCGTCGGCTTATTGTCATGGTTGAACACGCCGAACAGCGGCGAGGCGTTGGCGACAGACGAAGCGACCATCGCGCCGGTCGCCGCGATCTCCTTCGCCTCGGCATCGGTCATGAACGCATAATGCGAGGAATGGACCAGCCGGCGCGCGCCCAGCCGCGTCGCCGCCACCTGCGCCGGCGGGCTGACGGCGTGGACCTGCACCTCCATGCCCAGCTTCTTCCCCTCATCCAGCGCGGCGGCGAGATTGCGGGTTTCCTGCTCGGTCGGGTTGAACGGCCATTGCGTGTCCGCCGTCATCGACGCGATCGTCGGATAGGGGATTTCGGCGACCGAATCCGCGCCCTCGTCATGGATCGCGTCGATCGCGGCGCGCACCTGCGCCTCGGTCATCGTGCGCGGCGCCAGCACCGGCGGGAAGGCCCACGCCCCGGCGATGATGCGCGGGCCGCTGATCTTGCCCTCCGCCACCATGTCGCGCAGCGCGATGATGCCCTTCGCATCGTCCCCGCCCGACTGGACGGTGGTGATGCCGGATTCGAGCAACGCCTGCATGTCGCGCGCGGCGTCGCCCGCCAGATATTGCGCCACTGTCGGCCCCGCCCCCGGCCTCGCCATCGGGATCAGGTGGCGGTGGGTGTCGATATAGCCGGCGATCGCGGTCATCCCGCTCGCGTCGATCCGCGTCCCGCGCGCCGCGCGCGGTGCCGCGCCTTCCGCAACCGACACGATCTTGCCGTCCGCGACGACGATCGCGCCATGCTCGATCACCTTGCCCGTGCCGGTGATGACCCGCACGTTGGTCAGCACCACGTCTCCGCCCGGCCGCGCCTCGCGCGCCGGGGCGGCGCCCGCGACGGCAACCGCCGCGAACGCCCCCAGGATCGCCGTTATCCGCATCACGTCAGAACTTCACCGACGCGCGCACGCCATAGGTGCGCGGCGCCGAGGTGCCGACCGCCAGAATGGTGGTGGTCGGGACGATCGTGGTGTTCAGATAGATGCGGTTATCCTCGATGTTGCGGACGAAGCCGGAGATCGACCAGCGATCATTCTGCGGCGAGAAGGTGAGCTGCGCGTTCGTCGTCCAGGTCGGGCCGACCAGTTCCTGCGGCAGATATTCGAAGCCGACATAGCGGCTCGACTGATGCTGCGTATCGACACCGGCCACCAGCTTGTAGTCGCCGAGCGGGATGGTCTGCTGTCCTGCCAGGTTGATCGTCCATTTCGGCGCGTTGAGCGCCGAGCGGCCCGAGCAATCGGTCGTCACCAAAGTGCCGCTGGTGGTGTTGGAGCAGCCGTTGAGCGGCATCTTGCCGGTGGCGAGTTGCGGATAGGAGAAGGAGAGATAGCGCGCGTCGAGATATTGCACGTCGGCGCTGACCAGCGTGTTGCGCGTCACCAGCGCGCGCGCCTCGACCTCTACACCCTTGATGCGCGACCTGCCGACATTCTGGGTGAAATTGGCGGCGCGGCCGGACAGGTCGACGCCGACGTGCGAGATCTGCTGATTGCTATATTCCCACCAATAGCCCTCGATATTGAGCTGGAGGCGATCGTCGAGGAAGCGGTTCTTCGACCCGATCGTATAGGCGGTGATATATTCCGGCTTGTACGTCTCGAAGCCCGTCGCCGGGTTGAAGCCGCCGGCGCGATAGCCGCTTTCCACCGTGGCATAGACCAGCGAGCGCGGGCCGGCGTCAAACTCGATGCCGCCGTGATAGGTGACGCGGTCGTTGCTCAGGCGGCTGTTGTCGTTCCGCGTCGCGCCACGCGCCAGGAGCGCGCCCGGCGCATATGGAACGGTCCCCGCCGTGGTGGGGTAGGGGAACGGATATTCGGTGTAATAATCGACCGTCGGCAGCAGCGGAGCCGTCGGGCAGCTTGCCGCGACGCAGATGATCTGGAAGCTGGTGGTGGTGCCGACGAAGCTCTTGGTGTCCTTGGTATAGCGCAAGCCGCCGACCAGGCGCAGGCGGTCGGTCAGGTTGGCCGTCACCCGCGCGAACGGTGCGATGGATTCGGTCGTATAGTCGTTCGGCCCGGGGAAGGACGCCGCCGACTGCACGTTCACCGTGATCCGCGAGGCGATGTCCTCGTGGAAATAATAAGCGCCCAGCACATAATCGAAGATGCCGAGGCGATTGCCGGTGAAGCGCGCCTCCAGGCTGAACTGCTCATCCTTCTCGCGGGTGCGGTAATAGAAGATGCCGCCGCCGTCCGAGCTGGAATTGAGCGAGCCATAACGCCACGACGGGATGATCGTCAGCGTGCCCGCGCCGGTCTTCCAGTCGATCTGGGCATTGGCGCCGTAGAAGCGATCGTCATGGTTCGGATAGGGGACGGTGGCGTTATAGGGCCGCGCGGCGGTGCCGGCGATCAGGCTGGTGCGATAGGCGGTCGCCTCCGGCGTGAAGCTGCCGGCGTCGAGCGACAGGCCCGACGGGACGAAGGTGTTGCCCGAGGCGGTCGAATTGTAGCTGCCCATCAGCGTCGGCGCGAAGGAGGTTCCACCGACATGCTCGAAATCGGCCGCCATGCGCACGGTGAGGTTCGGCGTCAGCTCGGATTTCATCTGCACCCGCAGCGAGGCGGTGTCGTTGTCATAGGTGCCGTCGCGCAGATAGCCGTCATGCTTGGCGATCGCACCCGAAACGCGCAGCGCGCCGGTGTCGCCCATCGGCAGGTTCACCGCGCCCTCCAGCGTGCGCGTGTTGTAATTGCCGTAGCTGCCGGTGAGATAGCCGGACAATTCGCCGGCCCTCGGCTGCGCCGGGATCACGTTGATCGCGCCGCCGGTCGCGTTGCGGCCGTAGAGCGTGCCCTGCGGCCCCTTCAGCACCTCGACGCGGTCGAGATCGAAGAAGAGGCCGTTGGTCGCGGTCGGACGCGCGATATAGACGCCGTCATAGTTGAACGCGATCGCCGGGTCGCTGTTGGGCGTGGTGGTCACGTTGCCGACGCCGCGCATGAAGATCAGATTGCCGGCGCTGGTCGGCTGGATAGTGAGGCCGGGCGCGAGTTCCGACAGGCGATACGGCTCGGTGATGCCGGCGGAGATGAGGTCGGACCCCTTGGCCACGTTCACCGCGACCGCCGCGCGCTGCATGCTTTCCTCGCGCCGCTGAGCGGTGACGATGATGTCGCCGAGCTGGCCCGCTGCCTGCGCGTCCGGGGCGCTGGCCGTGCTGGCGGGAGCGGTGTTGCCGGTCGATTGGGCGGTGGCCTGTCCGCCGAAAAACATCAGGGCAGAAGCGGAACACAGCAGAATATGACGCATCGGAACCTCCCTAACTCGGACGAATCTCGTCCGCTTTGTTATGTTGGCGCCAATAGCTGTAAAAAAACTTTTTTTGCAATAAAATTTTATATAAGCAAAATTCCCCTGCGTCGCAGATGTTCAGCCGGCGGCCAGATTCGCGTCGTCGTTTTTCGCGGCGTCGACGATCAATATCGCCGTCTTCTCGAAATGCGCGCGTGCCTGGCGCACCAGCGCGTCGGCATCACGATCGAGCGCCGCATCCACCAGTCCCTGATGCTCGGCATCGACATCGCGCGCGCGATCGGCCCTCCAAGCCAGCACACGATACCGCTCAAGTTGCTGGTAAAGCTGAGAATTCAGCATCAACAGCCGTGGACTGGATGCGCCATTCACCAATGCGCGGTGGAACGCTTCGTGCTGGGCGAGCCAGTCGACGTTGGGCGCATCATCGACCACGCGCGGCGTGCGGCGCAGACGATGCGCGGTGGCGAGGACGGACGCCTCCCATGCCGGGTCGCCTTCCGCAACCGATCGGCGCAGCGCGATCTCCTCTATGTCGCAACGCAGCCGGGTCAGATCGAGCAAATCCTCGATCGAGAGCGGCGCGACGGTGAAGCCGCGCTGGTCGCGCGAAATGACGAAGCCTTCCGGCACCAGCCGCGACAATGCCTCGCGTACCGCGCCGGGGCTGACCGAGAGCTGAGCCGCAAGATCGTTGATCTTGAGCTTTTCTCCGCTCCCGATCCGGCCGGTCAGAATGCCGGACTTGATCTCCGAATAAGCGGCGCTGGTCTGGCTGCGGGGGGCGGCCGGATCGGCTCGCTCATTATCTATTAACCTCAGCATAGAAATATATATTGCTCCAAAAAATTGTTAGTGGCAAGGTTTGTGTGTGAAAGCGCCACCGGGGAAGCGCGCGACGGACGGAGGAATGCTAGATGAAATTGCTGCGGTTTGATGATGGCGGACGCCCCACGCTTGGAGTCTGTTGCGACGGCAACGTCGTGAGCCTCGCGCCGCTGGCGGGCGACTACCCCACGATGTTGTCGTTGATTGCAGGCGGAGAAGGGGCGCTGGCGCAGGTCCGGTCGTTCGTCGACACGGCGCCGGTTCATGCCTCTCTTTCCGATGTCCATCTGCTGGCCCCCGTCGAACGGCCTGGAAAATTCCTCGCGATCGGCATGAACTACCGCAAGCACATCGAAGAGGCAAAGCGACTCGGCGTCGCCATCCCCGATCATCAATTCTGGTTCAACAAGCAGACGAGCTGCATCGTCGGCCCGCATGACGACACCGATCCCGGCGTGACCGAGCAGCTCGACTATGAGGTGGAGATGTGCGTCGTCATCGGCAAGCCCGCCAAGCGCGTATCGCGGGACAACGCCCGCGACCATGTGTTCGGCTACATGGTGTGCAACGACGTGTCCGCGCGCGACTGGCAGAAGCATTCGCCGACTTTCACCGTGGGCAAGTCGTTCGACACGCACGGGCCGGTCGGGCCATGGATCACCACCGCCGACGAGGTGCGCGATCCCCATGCGCTGCGGCTCCGCTCGTTCGTCAACGGCGAGCCGCGCCAGGACGGCAGCACCAGCGAGCTGGTTTATGACGTGTGGGACCAGATCGCCTATCTCTCGACCGCCTTCACGCTCGACGCGGGCGACCTGATCGCGACCGGCACGCCAGACGGCGTCGGCATCGCCATGACCCCGCCGCAATTCCTGAAGCCCGGCGACGTGGTGCGCTGCGAGGTGGAGGGGCTGGGCACTATCGAGAACAAGGTGATCGCGCCGACCGCATGACGGGCGCGCAGGAGAGGCGAAAAGCATGATCGACACCGATGTTGTGGTGGTAGGTGCCGGCCCGGTTGGGCTGGCCGCCGCCATCGAGCTTGGTACGCGCGGCGTCCGCGTGTTGCTGGCGGAGCGGAACGAGCGGGTCGGCGTCGCGCCGCGCGCCAAGACCACCAATGTCCGCACCCGCACCCACCTGCGGCGCTGGGGCATCGCCGACCGGCTCGCCGCGGAAGCGCCGTTCGGGATCGATTATCCCAACAACATGGTGTTCGTGACCCGGCTGGGGCCGGACGGGCATGAACTGGCGCGCTTCGCCGACGCCTTCAACGCCTCGCCCGAGCGCGACCCGCGCTATCCCGAGCATGGCCAGTGGGTGCCGCAATACCGGCTGGAGAAGGTGCTGCTCGAAAAGGTGCGCGAGTTGCCGGGTGTGGACGTGCGCCTCAACACCGAATTCGTCACCGCCGAGCAGGATGCCGATGGCGTCACCGCCACGCTGCGCGCGGTCGGGGGCGAGGAATTCCAGGTCCGCGCCGCCTATCTGATCGGCGCGGACGGCGCGCGCAGCGCGATCCGCGACCTGATCGGCGCGAGAATGGAGGGGCAGCACGGCCTGTCGCACCATTACAACATCATCTTCCGTGCGCCGGGCATGGCGGCGGCGCACGATTTCGGCCCCGCCGCGATCTATTGGCAGATCGGCAAGCACGGGTTCAGCGCGGTCGGGCCGATGGACAAGGGCGATTTGTGGTTCTTCGCACCGGGCGGGGCCAAGCCCGGCCAGTCGCTGCTCCCGGAGGAAGCCGCCGCCTTGATCCGCGAGCGTACCGGCATCGACCTCGATTTCGAAGTGGTCAGCGCCGACACCTGGTCCGCGCACGACCTGCTGGCCGATCATTATGCAGACCGGCGCATCATCCTCGCGGGCGACGCTTGTCATCTCCACCCTCCGGCGGGCGGATACGGCATGAACATGGGGGTCGGCGACGGCATCGACCTGGGCTGGAAGATCGCCGCGACGCTGCAGGGCTGGGGCGGGCCGGCGCTGATCGACAGCTATGAGGCGGAACGCCGCCCCGTCCACCGCAAGGTGATCGACGAGGCGATGGCCAATTACGCCATCTATGTCGCTCCGCCGCCGCCCGGCATCGAGGAGGCGACGGCCGAGGGCGACGCGATCCGCGCCAGGGTCGGCGCGGGCGTGCAGGCCAGCAAGGCGCGCGAATTCGCCACGCTCGGCACCGTGCTGGGGCTTTGCTACGAATCCCCGCTGATCGCGCGCGAGGACGGCCCCGTCCCGGAGCATGACAGCCAGGTCTATACGCCATCGGCGCGGCCGGGATGCCTCGCGCCACATGCGTGGCTGCCTGACGGCCGCTCGCTCTACGACCTGTTCGGACAGGGCTTCTCGCTGGTCGTGGCGACCGACGCCGACGCGGCGGAGATCGACAAGGCGGTGGCCGAGGCGAGGGCGCTCGGCGTGCCGCTGGCGGTGGTCCGCCCGGACGGCGTGGACATCGCCGCGCTCTACGAGGCGCGGCTCGCGCTGGTCCGTCCCGACCAGCACGTCGCCTGGCGCGGCGATCGCTGGACCGGCGCGCTGGCGCGGGCGACCGGGCATCTCGAGGACACCGTGCCGGCGTGACCCTCTCGCTTCCCCTCGACGATATCCGCCAGCGGCTCGACGACGCGCCGATGAGCCGCACCCAGGTGATGGCGGTAGCGACGACCATCCTGCTGTCGGCGGTCGATGGCTTCGACGTGCTGTCGGTCACCTTCGCCGCCCCCGCGATCACGCACGATTGGGGGATTGACAAGGCGGCGCTGGGCGTCGTGCTGTCGGCCGGGCTGGCGGGCATGGCGGCGGGATCGTTCTTCCTCGCGCCGCTGGCGGATTCGCTCGGAAGGCGCGGGCTGGTCATCGCCAGCCTGGTCCTGATGGCGCTGGGCTCGTGCGGCTCGGCGGCGGCGGGGTCGATCGGCGCGCTGACCGCGTGGCGGGTCGTCACCGGGCTGGGGATCGGCGCATGCATCTCGGTCATCAATCCGCTGGCGGCGGAGTTCGCCAGTGGGCGGCGGCGGCCCCTCGCAGTGGCGCTGATGTCGCTGGGTTATCCGGCGGGGGGCCTCGTCGGCGGGCTGATCGCCGCCGCGCTGATGCCCGTCCACGGCTGGCGTTCGGTGTTCGTCGCCGGGGCGGTGGCGACCTTCGTACTGCTGCCGGTGGTAGCGCTTTTCCTGCCCGAGTCGCCAAGCTTCCTCGCCGCGCGCGGCGGAGCGCATCATCTGGCGCGGCTCGACCGCCTGCTCGCGCGGTTCGGCCATCATGATATAGCTGCGCAACCCTCCGGCCGGCCGCGGCAGGTGGGCTATCGTTTGGTTTTCGCGCCCGACCGGATCGGCGCGACGCTTCGCCTTTCGATCGTCAACCTGCTCGTTGCCGCCGTCAGCTATTACCTGTTGAGTTGGTTGCCCCAGCTTGTCGCGGACGCCGGACAGAAACCGTCCACCGCCAGCCTGATCTCCGCGACGATGAGCCTGATCGGCATTGCCGGCGGGCTGCTGGTCGGCGGGCTGGCCAATCGCTTCGGCCAGGCGCGCGTCACCGCCATCGCCGTCATCGGGCTGGGTCTGTCGATCGCCGCTTTCGGCGCGGCCTCGCTTTCCACCGTGTCGCTGTTCGTGATGGCGGCATTGTGCGGCTTCTGCCTGTTCGGCAGTGCGGCCGGTTTCTACGGCGTGCTGGCGCGCAGCTTCGGCGATGCCGAGCGCGCCTCGGGCAGCGGCTTCGTCATCGGCGTCGGCCGGGTGTCGAGCGCGGTGTCGCCGCTGCTCGCCGGCTATCTGTTCGCCGCCGGCTTCGGCCGCACCGGGGTTTCGGGCGGGTTCGCCGCGGCGGCGCTCGTGGCGGCCGCGCTGCTCTTCATCCACGCGCGCAAGGGAATTGTACGATGACCTATCTCCGCAATTGCTGGTACATGGCGGGTTGGAGCGACGATTTGCCTGCGACGGGCGGCCTCGCCCGCACGCTGCTGGACGAGCCGGTCTATTTCTACCGCGACGAAGCGGGCGTGGCCCATGCCTTGTTCGATCGCTGCCCGCATCGCTTCGCCCCGCTCAGCAAGGGCTGGGTCGAGGACGGCGCGGCGGTGTGCGCCTATCACGGGCTGGCGTTCAACGGCGAAGGGCGTTGCGTGCGCAATCCGCACGGGCCGGTGACGCGCGCGCTCGACGTGCGCGCCTATCCGGTGGCGGAGGCGTATCGCGCGCTTTGGATCTGGCCGGGCGATCCGGCGCTGGCCGACCCCGCGCTGATCCGCGATCTCGATTTCCTCGCCGCCGCGCCGGACACCGCGTTCAACAAGGGCTATATCCGCGGCACCGGCCATTATCAGCTGTTCGTCGATAATATCCTCGATCTCTCGCACACCGATTTCCTCCACCCCGATACGCTCGGCGGCGGATCGATCACCCGCACCCCCGGCGAGGTGGAGGAGCGCCCCGACGGCATCATCGCGATGAGCTGGCGCCCGATGAACGAGGTGCCGATCCCGCTCGCGCTGGGCCGGCTGCCGCCGGGCGTCGACCGGGTCGATAGCTGGACCGAGGTGGAATGGAGCGCGCCCGGCGTCATCAAGCTGGTGGCCGGCGCGGTGCCGACGGGCGCCCCGCGCGAGCAGGGCGGCAATTCGATCAACGTCCATATCTTCACCCCCGAGACCGCCTCGACCAGCCATTATTTCTTCGCCTCGACACGCGATTTCCGGCTGGATGACGCCGCGTTGAACGAGGAGACCCGCCGCACCCGCCAGCACATCTTCGAGACCGAGGACGAGCCGATGATCGCCGCGCAGCAGGAGCGGATCGGCGATGCCGATTTCTGGTCGCTGCGTCCTGCGCTGCTCAAGATCGACAAGGGCGCGGTGCTGGTCCGGCGCCGAATGGACGCGCTGATCGCCGCCGAAACCGAGGCGGCTTAATAACAAGATATTTATCAATAAAACATTCTATTAATATATAACTATATCGCCGGCAGCGATCAGCGCGGCGGCTGACCCATTGGGAGGGGACGAATGACGGTTCTGAACACCTTGCTTGCCGCCCGCGGCACCTGCACCGGCGCACGCGCGGGGCGCTTCACCACGCTTGCCGCGATCGCGCTCGCGGGCACCTCGGCCTATGCGCATGCGCAGACCACCCCCGCCGCGTCCCCCAATCCGCCCGCGACCGACACCGCGTCCGCCGACGCCCCCACGTCCGACACCGACATCATCGTCACCGCCCAGAAGCGCGCGGAAAACGTGCAGAGCGTGCCGATCTCGATCCAGGCGTTCGGCGCGGCGACCCTGCGCGACACCGGGGTGTCGCAAGTGCAGGACCTCACCAAGATCGTCCCGACCTTCAAGTTCGGCTCCGGCCCCGGCACGGTCGCCGCGCGCAACGGCATCCGTGGCCTCGGCTCGTTTGGCAACAGCGCGATCGAGCCCAGCGTCGCCACCTATCTCGACGGCGTGTACGTGCCGCGCGCCGGATCGCTCAATTCGACGCTGATCGACGTACAGAGCCTGGAGGTGCTGTCGGGTCCGCAAGGCACGCTGTTCGGCCGCAACGCCTCGGTCGGCGCGATCAGCATCACCTCCGCGCTTCCCACCAACCAGCTCGAAGGCAATGCCGCGTTCGAGGCGGGCAGCGGCCAGCGTTATCGCGGCGAGGTGGTCGCCAACCTGCCGTTCAGCGACACGTTCGCGATCCGCTTCGCCGGGTTGGGCGAGAAGTTCGGCGGTTATTGGCATCAATCGCAGACCGGCAAGCGCTTCGGCGGCACCGACACGATCAGCCTGCGCCTGACCGCGCGCTGGGACATCACGCCGCATCTGAACTGGGTCGTGCGCGGCGACTATGCGAGCCAGACCGGCGACGCCTGGTATAATATCTCGATCGTCCCCTCCTCGGTCACGCCGACGATCCGGGCCGGGCTGGACCGTGTGCTGGGCGGGCGGCTGCCGACGATCGGCATCGATTCCAATTCGTCGGCGCAGGACGTGTCGACCGCCAATATCGACGATTATCACTGGGGCGCATCGAGCACGCTCAGCTACAACACCGATTCCGATTTCACCTTCAAGCTCATCAACAGCTTCCGCCACTGGCGGGCGAGCGAGCAAGACGGCGAAGTCACCTTCCTGCCCGTGCCCTTGGTCTATCGGCACTTCATCTATGACAGCAAGAGCCAGAACCACGAGCTTCAGATCATCTCGCCCAAGGACCTGCTCGGCGGGCGGCTGAACTTCGTCGCCGGGCTTTATTACTTCCAGGAGGATTTCAACCTCGACCTGGATTACAACCTGCGCTCGGAATTCTGCACCACCGCCGTGGCCAATTTCGCGCCACCGCTGGTGGGACCGTGCAAGGCGGGGCCGGCCCAGTCCGCCTTCTACAACCGCTTTCCGCAGCTGACGAAAAGCTACGCCGCTTATGCGCAGGCGACGATCGGGCTGCTGCCGCGCGTCGATCTGACGCTGGGCGGACGCTATACGCATGAGGACAAGAGCGCGAGCTATCTGGGCGTGCGCGCCAACCCGGCGGCGGTGTTCGGCACCAACGAGGATTCGTCGTTCAAATATTCGGACGGGCGCTTCACCGGCCGCGTCAACCTGACGTGGAAGCCGGCCGACGACGTCATGCTGTTCGGAACCTATTCGACCGGGTTCAAGGCGGGCGGCTTCAATTCCGGCGCGGCCAATGCGGTGCTCGACCAGTTGCGCATCTTCCAGCCGGAAACGGTCAAGAATTACGAGATCGGCGCCAAGACGCAGTTCCTCGATCGTCGGGTGACGGCGAACGTCACGGTCTATCGCATGGACGTGAACGGGTTCCAGGAGCGCGCGCTGACCAGCGTGGCGTCGATCGTGCGCAATGTCGGCTCGATCCGCAGCCAGGGCGTCGAGGCGCAATTCTCCGCCGCGCCCACCGAGTGGCTGCGGCTCAACGCGGCGATCGCCTATAACGACGCGAAGTTCACCGATTACCGCAACGCGCCGCCGCTGCCATGGGACACCGGCAGCCAGGACCTGACCGGCGCGCGCCCGACCTATGCGCCCGAATGGTCGACCAGCGAGGGGATCGAGTTCCGCAAGGAGTTCACCTCGGGCTATCGCGCAACCCTGCGCGGCGACGTCACCACGGTCAGCCGCCAGAACATCAACGCGGTCAACGACTATAGCCCGATCACCTTCCAGAACGGCTATGCCCTGCTATCGGCGCGGCTGACGATCTTCGCGCCCGATGACCGCTATTCGCTCGCGCTGTTCGGCCAGAACCTGACCGACAAACATTATTGCGTGAACGAGGGCTATCTGCCGTTCGGCCCGCAGCTGAGCGCGCTCGACGTGGCGGGCAAGTCGGAAGCGGTGACCTGCTTCCACGGCAACCCCCGCACGATCGGCGCACGGTTCGGGGTCAAGTTCTGATCGGCTTACGTCACCTCGGCCCGGCGCCGGGGTGACGTGGGACTTGCGCCTAGCCCAGGTAGCCGCCGCCCGCCGCCACTTCATCCTTCAGCGCATCGAGATTGCGGCGCGAATAATAGGCTCCGCCCCGCACCACCCCGGTGATCGCATGGAGGTTCTCCACCCGCGCGAGCGGATCGGCGTCGAGCAGGACCAGATCAGCGTCATAGCCCGGCTCGACCAGCCCGATTGCGTCGCGCCGGTCGAGATAGTCGGCGGCGTTCACCGTCGCCATCTGCAGGATCGCCAGCGGCTCGATCCCCGCATCGGCCAGCTCGCGGAATTCCTGCTTCAGCGTCAGGCCGGGGCCGAGATAGGAGCCGCCGTCGGTGCCGACGATCATCCGCACGCCCGCATCGTGCAGCAATTTCGTCAGCGCGAGCTGGCGCGGATAGACGTCGCGATAGGTCTGCCGCACCTCGGCCGGACGCGCCTTCCACACGTCCGTCACCTCGCGCCAGCGACGCACGCTCTTGCGCGGCAGATAGTGCAGCATCTCGTCGTGTTCATAATCGGGCGCGTCGGCGAAGGTCTGGGTGCGCAGCCGCACCAAAGTCGGGCATTGCCAGCTGCCGTCCTCGGCGAAATGGCCGGCCATGTCCTCGGCCCTGGCGCTGCTGAAGCTCTCGCTCGCGTGGCGCAGGCGATCGACGTCCGCCTCCTTCGAGAAAGCCGACGGGTTGACCAGCATCCGCTCGAACTTCTTCATGATGATCCGTTCCATGAACGGGATCTTGAACGGTGGCAGCTTGATGACGTCGCGGCGATAGCTTTCCGCGCGCAATTCCTCCTCGTCGTGCGAGCAGCGCACCCAGACCGCGCTGCCCGGCCCCAAGTGCTCGATCGAGCGGAAGCCCGCTGCCGTCGCCTCGACCGGATCGGTGCCTTCCTGCAAATGGCCGAGCACCGGAATACCGATCCTTCTCCCCTCATTCACCGCCGCGAAGAAGGAATCGGGGTTGGCGAAGCCCATTTTCACGAAATCCGCGCCCTGCGCCTTCTGCCGCCGCACTTCCTCCCGCGCGACGTCGGGCGTCGCGGCGTTGAACGGGGTGAGGATCGCGCCAGGCGTCTGTAGCAATTGCGGGGCCGCCGCGCCGATCGGCAGCGTCCCCGCGCGCCGCTTCGCGAGCAAGGCGGGCGAGCCGGACATCTGGCGGAAACCCGTCACGCCCTCCGCCAGCATCAGCGCGAGGCTGCCCGACGGATCGTCCAGCTCGAGGACATGGCTGTGCATGTCGTTATAGCCGGGCACGACAAATTTGCCGCGCGCGTCGATCCGCTGCGCGCCGTTCGCGGGGAGTTGCTGCGCGTCCGGCACCAACGCTGCGATGCGGCCCGCGCGGATCACCACCGTCATGCCGGGAGACTTCCGCCCGTCACGCGGATCGACCACGGTGACGCCGGTCAAGTGCAGCTCCGCCGGTGCCCGCGCCGCCTCGGCCGCCACACCGACCCGCCGCGCCCGCGCGGACCGGAACAGCGACAAGGGGGAGAAGGACAGGGCCGATTGCGCATGGGCATAGGCGCAGCACGGGCACGGCGCGGCGTGGGCGGTGAGGGATGGCATGATCGTCGATCTCCGTTGCCTGCGGGACCTTATCCCCGGCCGATACGGAAGGACAGGCTGGTGAAGCCGTACAGCCCGCGATTGGTGCCGATCTCCGGCTCGCCCGCTTCCAGCGTCACGCCCGCCTCGACCAGCGCCTCCAGCAGCACCTCCATCTCGATCCGCGCGAGATGCATCCCGGCGCACATATGCGGCCCGGTCCCCCAGGCGAGATGATCGCGGGCGTCGCGCGTCACGTCGAAGCGATCGGGGTCGTCATAATGCCGCTCGTCGCGATTGGCGCAGCCATAGAGCAGCATCACCCGCGCGCCCTGCGGCACCGTCGCGCCGCCCACCTCATAGTCCCGCGCCGCCACGCGCGAGAACCAGCGCAGCACTGAATCGCGGCGCACCCCTTCCAGCACGGCGGCGGGGATCAGCTCCGGCCGCTCGCGCAGCAGCGCCCATTGATCCGGGTTGCGCGCCAGATTGGCGAGCAGATGCCCCTTGGCGAGAATGGTCGTGTCGAGGCTGGGGATGACATAGGCGCTGATCGCCGCCATCGCCTCCTGCATCGACAGCCGCCCGGCGCGCGCGGCGGCGAACAATTCGCCCGCCCAGCTGCCGTCGCGCACCTTGTCTTCGCTGAGGCTCGCCATGAACCCGATGGCCTCGCGCAGCGACTGGACGTCGGACGGCTCCTGATCGGGGCCGATCACGTTGAACGCCGCCGCCGCCCATTCCAGCATCCGCTCGCGCCCTACCGCGGGCAGGCCGACGAAATGCGACACCGCCTCCACCGGCAGGAAACGCGCCAGCCCCGCCATCGCGTCGAACCAGCCCTGCCCCACCAGCGAGCGCACGCGCTCGGCGATCATCGCCTTCAGGTCGGGACGCACCTCGCGCAGGCGGGCGGGAGACAGCGGGCGGGTGACGGCGGTGCGCAGGCGGCGATGCAGATCGCCGTCCGACTGGATGACGTTCATCCCCTTGGGGGCGTTGAAGGCGTCGCTGAACCCCACGCCCTCGCCGTTGATCAGCGCGTCGGACGCGCGCAGCGCCGCCTGCACGTCGGCGAACCGGCCGATCGCATAGACGTCGGGATGGCTGAGCCGGACCAGCGGCCCGGCGTCGCGCAGCCTCCGGTAGTCGGCGAACGGGTCACGCAGGCTGAGGTCGGAGAACAGGTCGAGGTCCAGTCGCGGAGCGACCACGCGGGCGGCCGCGTCAGCCATGACGCTCGCTCCCCCGATGCGGTGAGCGCGGCATCCCGCTTGTCCCGGCGTGCTCCGGGCAGTCGATCCTCGCCATCCTTCCTCTCCCATGTCGAGATTGCAAAAAAGGTCTGGCATCCTCGATTTAAGAGTGCAATAAATATATTTTCCAGTCTTAGATATTTCGAAGAAGAGGGCGTCTGTGAGGAAGGTTATCATCACCTGTGCGGTGACCGGCGGCATTCATACGCCCTCGATGTCACCCCATCTGCCCATCACGCCGGAACAGATCGCCGATGCCGCCGTCGGCGCGGCGGAGGCAGGCGCGGCGATCGTCCATCTCCACGCCCGCAACCCGGCCGACGGCCGCCCGGACCAGACGCCGGAAGCGTTCGAGCCGTTCCTGCGCTCGATCAAGCAGCGCTCCAACGTGGTGTGCAACATCACCACCGGCGGCGCCGCCGGCATGACCGTGGAGGAACGCATCCGCCCCGCCGTGAGATGGCAGCCGGAAGTCGCCAGCCTCAACATGGGGTCGATGAATTTCGGGCTGTTCCCGATGCTCAAGCGTTTCAAGACGTTCCAGCACGACTGGGAGCCGGCGATGCTGGCGAGCACGGACGATTTCATCTTCCGCAACACGTTCAAGGACATCCGCACGATCCTCGAGACGATGAGCGAGTCGGGCACGCGCTACGAGTTCGAGTGCTATGACACCGCGCACCTCCACAACCTCCACTATTTCTATCGCGAGGGATTGGTGAAGGGGCCGCTGTTCATCCAGACCGTGTTCGGCCTGCTCGGCGGCATCGGCACGCATCCCGACGAGGTCATGCACATGAAGCGCACCGCCGACCGGCTGTTCGGCGATGATTATCGCTGGTCGGTGCTGGGCGCGGGGCGCGCGCAGATGCCGGTGGCGGCGATGGCGGCGGCGATGGGCGGCAATGTCCGCGTCGGACTGGAGGATTCGCTGTGGCTCGGCGCGGGCCAGCTTGCCGAGACCAACGCCGCGCAGGTCACGCAGGTGCGCAAGATCATCGAGGGGCTGGGGCTGGAAATCGCCACCCCGGACGAGGCGCGCGAGATCCTCGCGCTCAAGGGCGGCGATCAGGTCGCCTTTTGATCGCGATAGCGAAGGGATTTGAGGAAGCGATGCACGAAGACAAGTTGCTGCTGGTGGGCAGCGTGCCGTTCGAATCCGCGCAGGAGGTGATGCTGGCCTCCGCCGGGCGGCTCGGTGCGCACCTCGACTGCATCCCAGACGGCGAGGTGCTCGACCGCCGCTATTGGGTGCTGCGGATGGCGTTCCAGGTGTTCAACGGCCACGCCGCGCTGGAAACCGTGCATCGCCCCGACGCCCCGCTCGGCTGCGAGAAGCTGATCCCCGCCAGCCGCGAGGACGTGTGGCGTTTCCGCCTCAGGCCCGGCATCGAGCGGCTGTCGTTCGACATGCCGGGCTGGCGGCTGGGCTATGCCAAGGACGCGCAGAATTCCTATGCCATCTTCTCGGCGCTGAAGCGCGAGGGGAAGCTGCGGCCGGAAGCGCGTTTCCAGGTGTCGCTGCCCGCGACCAACAGTGTGTGCAACCCGGCGATCTTCGGCACCGACGAGCGCGAGCTGGGCATCGTCCGCGCCGGGTTCCAGGAGTCGCTGGTCGCCGAGACCCGCAAGGTCTGCGAGATCGTTCCCGCCGACGAGCTGGCGGTGCAGTTCGACTGCTCGTTCGAGGTCACCGACGTCCATGGCGCGACCGGCCTGCCGATCGAAGGCTCGATCGAGCGCAACACCGCGCAATTCGCCGAACTGACCGCCGCCGTCGCGCCGGGCGCGCAACTGGGCTTCCACCTGTGTTTCGGCACGTTCGGCGGCTGGCCGCGCTTCGCCCCCGACACGCTGGCGCGCACCGTCGAGCTGGCCAATGCGATCGCCGCCGTCGCGGCCCGCCCGATCGACTGGATGCATATCCCCGCGCTCGATACCGTGGACGAGGCGTTCTACGCCCCGCTGGCGAACCTCGCGCTCGGCGACGCGCGAATCTATCTCGGGCTGGTCCATTCGATGGACAGTTTCGAGGAACGCTATCGGCAGGCGCGCCGCTTCCTGCCCGATTTCGGGCTGGCCGCCTATTGCGGGCTGGGTCGGCTGGAACCCGGGCAGGTCGCGGGTTGCCTCGCCGACCATATCGACGCGCTGGCCAAGGCAGATCGGATTCGCGGCGCGGCGGCGCGCGCCTGAACGCAAGGGAGAGATGGGATGGTTGAAACGATGATTGCAAAGGCGGTCGATGTCGAATCGGTGCGCTTCTCCGCTCCCGATCTCACGCGGATGCGGGGATTCCTCGAGGATTTCGGCCTGCACGCCGCTCAGGATTTCGGCGACGGCGTGTTGCGGATGCGGGGAGCGGGCGACACCCCTTTCCTGCACGAGACGGTCGAGGGCGAGCCGGGGTTCGTCAACCTGGCCGTCCGCGTGCGCTCCATCGACGACCTCAAGGCGCTTGCCGAGGCCGAGAGCGCCACGGTGGAGACAGCGACCGGCGGCGGCTGGCGCGTGATGCTCGCCGATCCGGACGGCTTCCGGGTGGAGGCCGTCGCCGAACGGCCACGGGTGCCGCCGCTGCCGCAGGCCCCGGTCAACGCCTGGAACATCGCCGCACGCCGTGAACGACCTGGCGAAGCGAAGCGTATCGCGGTGCGGCCGGCGCATGTCGTCCGGCTCGGCCATGTCGTCCTGGGCGTGTCGGACATGACGCGGACCTGGGCGTGGTGGCAAAGCCGGTTCGGCCTGCTGGTGTCGGATGAGGTGCGCGCGCCCAACGATGCCGTCGCCGCGCTGTTCATCCGCTGCGACCGCGGTGACGAGCCGGTCGATCACCACACGCTCAACTTCGCCGCGCTGCCCGGCGTGCCGCCGAAATTCCACCACGCCGCCTTCGAAGTGGCGGACCTCGACGACCTGATGGCTGGCGGCCGCTATCTCGCGGAAAAGGGCTATCGGCATGAATGGGGGGTCGGCCGCCACGTCCTCGGCAGCCAGGTGTTCGATTACTGGCGCGATCCCTGGGGCAATCGCGTCGAGCATTGGACCGACGGCGACCTGTTCGATGCCCACGCCCCCGCCAACATCACCGACATCCCGACAATGCTGGGCCACCAATGGGGCCCGGCCGCCCCGCCGGATTTCGCATCGTGAGGCGATCACAAGGAATAGCGATCGCGGAAGCTTTCCCAGAACGCGGAGCCTGACCGATCCGGCATCGCGCGACGAGAAGTGGGCGAGAACGAGCGCGGTGGGTTCAGGCGGACGCGTGCGCGCTCGCCCGTGCTTTCCCGCGATGCGGTCGTTCAGGGCCGCTCGCCGGATATCCTCGTCAAGCCGATCGATCCCGCCTTACGCACCAACCTCTCATCAATACGACCAAGCGCACCTATCACGTCGAGCTGCGTTTGACGCCGGCCACCTACATGGCGAGCGTCGGCTGATCCTATCCGCAGGACGAGCTGATCGCGGTGCGGGCGAACGCGCAGTTTACCGCCACTCAGGTCCAGACCGGAATCGATCCGGCGGAGCGATTTCGCTTACCGACTCTCGGGCGCCAATCCGCCGTGGAAGCCCGTTCAGGTGTTCGAACGACGGTGCCAAGACCCACCTGCTTTTCCCCGACAGCATCGGGCAAAGCGAGTTGCCGCCGCTGTTCCTGATCGGCGAGAGGCACAAGGCCGAGCTGGTCAACTATCGTGTGTCGGGCCGTTATGGTGATCGACCGGCTGTTCTCGGTCGAACTCCGGCTCGGCACGAATAAGCAGCAGATCGTCCGGATCGAGCGGACGCGCGGCCGGGAGCGGAACTTGTGAGCGAGGGCGACGATCTCGTGTCTGGCTCGTGTCTGGCTCGTCGCCCCAGCCCGAACCGATCGCCACGCGCGCTGCGCCGCTGCCCTCGCGCTGGCTGTCGCGCCGCGCTCTGGCGACGGGGATCGGTGCGCCGCCGGTTACGAACGGGGCAGTTGCTGCATCTCCGTCCGTCGACACGAACACTTCTGTCTCGTCGGGTCTGGGTTTACAGCGCCGAGAATGGCCAGGGTGGCGAGCGTCAGCGATCTACCCGCCAGTAGCCGATGATATCCGATCGTCTTCTCCGCTCACTTAGCATTCGACACGCTGATATCGATGATGTGCAATCCATCATAAAATAGATTTTAAAGGCAAAGCCTATGTCTGTGGCAGGACGGCCATCGCGGCCGGGCAGGCAGGCGATTCCAGCGCGTCGCACGCCCAGGTGTGATCGCGACAGCATGCGCACGCCCGATGGACTGGATGCGCTCCCTACCCTCGATACCGTCGCCGAAGAATTCTACGGCTGCGGAGCGACGATGCGCGTCCATCTGGTTATCCTCCATTCAATGAAGCGCTTGGCCGAACGCTTCGCGGTCGCGCGACGATTCCTGCCCGCAGCCGAAGTCGCGGTCTATCGGGACTCGGAACTTTGAAACGAGAAGAGGCCTTGACGACATTCGAAGATCACCGTGCGGTGTCGATCCCCCGTCAATACAGTCCGGCTTAGCCTGTAGATTGTAGCCAACATGCGAACCAAATTTTCGCCAAAGCAGATACAAATATGCATTGAAACAAAAAAACTCACTTGACTCCATAAATATATTTTACCTATTTGACTGCATCGACCTTGAGAGATTCGATCGCCAGAAAATGGCGACATTTTGGGGGGAAACAGCTATGACCTTAAAGGGCGTCCTTCTCGTGTCGGCCGTGACGGCGATCGTGCCGCTGCCCGCGTACGCGAAACCTCAAGCGCAGAAGGTGGCCGGTGACCCTCTTGTTCTGGCGAGCGCCAGCCAAGCGAGCGTGGTCGCTGGCGATCCCGGTCAGGACGAAGCCCCCATCGCGCCAACCGGCGCGGAGGCGCCCCAATCCTCCGATATTGTCGTAACTGGCTCCCGTATCAGCAGGCGCGACCTGGTTTCGGCGAGCCCTATCGCCACCGTCGCGCAGGAGGATTTGGCGCGGGCCGGCAAGGTCAGCCTGGAAGCCACCCTCAATCAGCTGCCGCAATTCACGCCGTCGCTTGGAGCGAATTCGAACTCATTCATCGGCAGCGGCGCGATCGGGATTGCAACGCTCAATCTGCGCGGCCTCGGCGCGAATCGCAATCTGGTGCTGCTCGACGGCCGCAGACTGCCGGCCGCCAATGCACAAGGCGTGGTCGACATCAACATCTTGCCGCGCTCCATCATAGGCGATGTCGAGGTCATCAGCGGCGGCGCATCGGCGGTATACGGTTCCGACGCTGTGTCGGGCGTCGTCAATTTCAAGCTGCGTCAGCCTTTCAACGGCATCGAGCTCGATGCGCAAGCGGGCGCCTCAACGCGCGGTGATGCCGCGGCGCAGGACGTGTCGCTCGTCGCCGGGTTCAACGCGCCCGGCAGCGGCAACGTTATGCTGGCGCTGAACTATACCGGCCGGGGGCTTGTCACGCAGAGCAGCCGCCCCTTCTACTATCAGCTCGCGCCGAGCACGATCATTCCGACGGGCGTTGCGCTGCCGAGCGGCACCAATCTGCCGAGCGCCGCCGTCGTGAACGCGGTGTTCGCGCGATACGGCGTAGCGCCCGGCCGAGCGACGCCGACCTCGTCCTTCGGCTTCAACGACGACGGTACGCTATTCAACACCGCGAACGGCGCGAACTTCGTCAATCCGCTCGCCGGCAGCGAGCGATTCGTCCAGAACGCGGACGGCGCGGTCGGATATCGCACCGGCCGCGCATATCTCGCGGTCCCGCTCGAGCGCTTCTCTGCGTTCGGAAAGGCGGAATACAGCCTGAGCGACGACATTCAGATTTTCGCGCAGGGCCTCTATTCGACGTCCAAGGTCCGCAGCAATTTCAACGTCAACTTGTCCGGCGCCCAATGGTCGCTGATCGTGCCGGCCACCAACCCCTTCATCCCGGCGGACCTCCGCACCATCCTCGCGTCCCGGCCCGTCGCCTCCGCGCCGTTCGTGGTCAATCGGGCGCTGGAGGAATTGGGTGACCGGATCACGACGGTGCGATCCGATACCTTTCAGTTCGTCGCCGGTCTGCGCGGCACGCTGGGCGGGGACTGGACGTGGAACATCTACGGTTCCTATGATCGCAGCACGATCGATGAAACGCTCGCCAATTCCGTGTCGATCCCCAAGCTGAACGAGTTGGTAGCGGCGCCCGACGGCGGTGCTTCGATCTGCGCGGGGGGATATAACCCGTTCGGCTACACCAATTCGCTGCGGCTTTCCGCGCAATGCCGGGCCTACGTCGAGGGGGACACATCCAACCGCACACGGACCGATCGGCGCGCGGTTGAGGCCTCGTTGCAAGGGTCGCTGATCGAGCTGCCCGCCGGCCCCGCCAAGGCAGCGGTCACGCTCGATTATCGCCGGGAGGGCTTTCGGTTCACACCCGACCCGCTGATCCGTCGCGGCGACATCAGCACGATCAGTCCCACCGAGCCGTCCGAGGGGTCGATTACGGTCAAGGAAATCTCGGCCGAAATCCTCGTGCCACTGCTTCGCGACATGACGCTCGCGAAGTCGCTCAACCTGACGCTCGGCTTGCGCTATTCCGATTACGACACCAGCGGCGGCATCACGACTTACAAGGCGGAAGGCGACTGGCGGCCGGTCGAGCCCGTGCTGATCCGTGGAGGGTACGAGCGCGCCGTGCGCGCACCCAACATCGCGGAGTTGTTCAGCACCTCGGTCGGCGGCGCGACCTTCTTGGGCGTTCCGCCGAATGCCGGCGATCCCTGCGATATCGCCTCCGCCGCGCGCAATGGACCTGCCGCCGCGCAAGTGCGCAGCCTGTGTATCGCCACGGGGGTCCCCGCCGGCATCATCGATGCCTACACGTTCCGTGTCAGCGGCCTGCCCGCTGTGGTTTCCGGCACGCGCAGTCTCACGCCGGAAAAGGCGGACACCTACACTGCCGGCGTCGTCATAACGCCGAAGTTCAATACACCCGCACTGCGCCGCGTGTCGCTCTCGGTCGATTATTACAACATTACGATCAAGGATGCGATTGGGCTGATCGACGGGCCGACCGTCGTCACCAAATGCTATAACCTCGATGGCTCCAACCCAGGCTACTCCGCCTCGAATTTCTTCTGCTCGCTGTTCGGCCGGGCGGCGAACGGATCGCCGGGCGTCCTGCGGCAGCCCTATCTGAACCTTGGCGGGTTCAAGACGGCGGGCATCGACGCTCAGCTCAACATCCTGTCCGACTTGGCGGACATGGGGCTCGGCGCGAATGCCGGCTCGCTCAACTTCACCACAACGATAAGTTACCTCGACAATTTCAAGATCCAGCAGCTTCCGGGAGCCGTGGTGCAGGATTTCGCCGGCACAATCGGCACCGGCAGTCAGCCTTATCCGCGTTGGAAAGCGGTGACCTCCCTGACCTATCAGTCCGATTCCTTCCTCGTCGGCGGGCGGTGGCGGTATACCGGCCGCTTCAAGGATGTGAGCACCGTCCTCTCGCCCAATTTTGTCGTTCCCGGCGTGGGTGCCTACAGCCTCTTCGACGTCTTCGTGGAGGTCGACGTCGCGAAGCGGTTCAAGCTTCGCGGCGGCATCAACAATGTCGGCGATCGGCTGGTGCCTATCATCGGCGGGACGACCCCGTCGGACGGCGGCGGTACGTTCGACGACGTCGGCCGGACATTTTTCGCGGGCGTGCAGGCGAAATTCTGAAACGTCGGAACGATCATCGCCACGGCAGCGAGCCATCGGACAGAAGAACCAGTGATCGTCGATCAGAAGGAGAGGGATGTGCGCCTAGAGAAAATTTCCGTCGCGGTTCTGGCCACGGGCGTGGCGCTGGGCGCGGTCGCCATCGGACTTGCGCCGGCGCGCGCCTTGCGCAGCGGGGATGACGCGCCGGTTGCCGGCGTGTCGTTGCCTGCCATGTCGGTCGCCCCGGCAATGACACCGCAAGTGGCGCAAGACCGTTGCGCCGCAATGGCCCAAACGGCGTTGAAGAACGTGCGCATCCAGAAAACCGAACTGATCGATGGCGGCGTCTTCCAACTGCCGGGCGGCGATGCCATGATGACGTCGCGCGGAGCCTCGACGACGGAGAGCGGGAAAGTCACCGATCTGCCGCCGTTCTGCAGGATCGTCGGGACGATCGAGAAGGAAATCAACTTCGAAGTATGGCTTCCGCTGGAATGGAACGGGAAGTTTCACGGCGTGGGCATTGGCGGCTTTGCCGGAACCATCACTTATGTCGGATCGCACAAGTCGCTTCCCGGTTTGAGCGACGCGCTGAAGCGCGGCTACGCCGCCGTCGCAACCGATACGGGACACGAGCTCGATCGGGGTGACCAATATGGCGCGGCATGGTCGTTCGGCCAGCCCGAGCGGGTCCGCAACTTCCTGCTCGAAGGCACGCACAAGGCGGCGGTGGTCGCCAAGCAGATCGTGTCGTCCTTCTATGGCAGGTCACCGACCTTCTCGACCTTCGCAGGTTGTTCGGGCGGTGGGCATCAGGCACTGCTCGAAGCGACGCGCTACCCTGAAGATTATGACGCGATCGTCGCGTTCGCCCCCACCAATCCCCAACTGGCGTGGGCTTTCCTCTTCAATGCGTCGCTAGCATCCCACCGAACGCCCGAGGCGATCCTTTCACCCAAAGACGTCCAGGTCACATGGGATGCGATCTTCAAAAAGTGCGATGCGAACGACGGGCTGACCGACAACTCGATAGAGGACCCCCGACGCTGCGACTTCAAACCGGCGCAACTTCTCTGCAAGCCCGGCCAGACAAGCGGATGCCTCACCGCGCCGCAAGTCAAGGGTCTTGAAGTCTATTACCGGCCGCTTCGCAATGCGAAGGGCGGAACCCATTTCCCAGGCCCGGGAGAGAATTACTTCGCTGGCCAGGCACCCGGGCGGGGCCCTTCGACGATCGTCCATTCCGGCGCGGAGGTGACGCCATTCGAGACGGGCTTCGGCCGCTTCTACACCCAGAAGCCGAATTGGGACTGGCGCTCGTTCACGCCACAACTGGTGGACAAGATCGTTGCGGCGACTCACGACACCGAATGGACGAGCAATTTCGACGCCTTCCGCAAGCGCGGCGGCAAGCTGCTGATCGTCCAGGGTTGGGCGGATTGGGGCATAACGCCGGAAACGACGATCGCTTTCTACAAGAAGGCCCTCGGTATCGAACTGGGGCGCAACGTGTCTTCCGCCACGCCCCCATACGATGCTTCGTCGTTCATGCGTCTGGTCATGGCACCGAACACGGACCATTGCTCCGTCGGACAATATGGCGGCAGCGACTTCGATGCGCTGACCGCAGTCGACAAGTGGCGCGATACGGGCGTGGCGCCGGCCCGGATCATCTCCGAACGGCTGATGGCCGGGAAAAAGGTCCGCACCCGTCCGCTCTGTCCGTTTCCGCAGGAGGCGATTTATAAGGGCACGGGCGACATTGACGACGCGCGGAACTTTGAATGCAAAGTCAGGACTATCGGAAGAACCACTCGCTAACTGTCAACATTGGGCGTAAACGCTAAGTTTGTGCGTCCAAATTCTTACTTCTGGTAAGACGGCATGGTTCCTCGAAGCGGTCATTCGTCTCCGATAAGGCCAAAGCGGGGGTAGCGAGCGAGCAAGCGCGTAATGTTGGCGTTGTCTGTCGTACCATCCACGCTATGCTCTTTTAAGCGGCGCAAAGCTTACCGGCCTGCTCCTTCAAACCCCCGCCAGTTCCACCTCTTCCCCCGCAGCCACGCCGCCTAGCGCCCTGCGCACCCGAGCCGAGGCCGCATCGCCGCCGGAGAAATTGACCAGTTTCACCTCATTGCGCAGCAACACTTTCTGGGCTTCCTCGATCATCGGCTTGTCTTCCATGCCGAAGGCCATGGCGCCGGTTTCACGATCGCTGCCGTCACCTGATCGTCGTCGATCGCGAAATTGCGCGCGAAGGCCCAGAAATAATGGCTGTTGGTCTCATCCTCCAGCGTCAGGATATGGGCGCTCGGCAGATGCCATCCCTCGGAGTGGTCGGCGCCCGGCGGGATGATGCCGAGATCGAGGAAGAGCTTGCTCACCGCCCGCCATGTCATGCACGCGAACTGGTCGACACGCTCGCTCTTCATCCAGATCGTCGCGAAGACCGGCGAGGGTGGCAGATCGGGCACCCAATAATCACTGCTGATCCCGCCGTCCTTCTTCGTCACCTTATCCGGAGACCTCGGAGGACCATGCGCCCGCATGCCAGGCGTTCATGATAAGCGTCATGCCGTCCGCTCCTCTCGGCTGTCCCCGGCAAGCGCTGGCTGTCAGTATTTCACGCTCAGTTGTAGGGCGATGGTCCTGCCCCGCTCCGAGATCGCGTTCTGGTTGCCCGCGGGCAGGAACGGCGTCGGAAAAGCGAAGGCAATGCTGTTGGCGTTGGTCAGGTTGCGGCCGATCAGACGCAGCTCATATTTGTCCGATTGGTCCGCGAGCGCCACGCCGAGATTATAAGTGACGAAGGACTTGCCCGGCGGCGAAGTCGCGGGGTCCTGTTGATAATAGCGCTTCGAGCGCCAGTCTATCGAGCCGTCCAGCTTGAAACGCAGGGCCGGGCTGAGCGACGTGTCGACGTTGAAGCCGCCGGTTCCGGTCCATTTCGGAGCGAGCGGAATGGGCGCGCCGGTGTGGCGATCTTTCGCATCGGCGTAGGTGTTGTTGAGGAACAGCCGCAGCCACGGAACCGGATACCAGTAGGACGCAAGCTCGAAGCCCCGGCTGCGCAGGTCGGTATTGACGACGATGAACTGGATGCCGGTGAAGGACACCACCTGGAAGCCGTCCACATTGGTATTGAACGCCGACAGGTTGAAGACCCACTTGCGCGCCGGATCCGACAGTTTCACGCCGACTTCGCTGGTGCGCGAGATTTCCTTGCCATATTCCGCCTTATCCAGCTCGGTCACTGACTGGGCGAAGCCGCCGCCCTTCGTGCCCTTGCCATAGGAGGCATAGACGAGGGCGTTCGGCGTGATCTGATATTCCAGACCCGCCGAATAGTCGAAATTGCTCTCGCTCCGCGCCATGGAGAAGGGCGCATAGGGCGGGAAGACCGCCAAGCTGAAGAATCCGGGGACCAGAACCCGCCGCCCCAGATCGACATCCTTCTCCTCATGGGTGAAGCGGGCGCTCGCGGTCGCCTTCAGACGATCGGTTATGCGGTAGCTGACCTGGCCGAAGCCCGAATAATCGGTCGTAACCTGATAGAAATCGGTCGCTTCCGACCCGGCGAACGGCGAGCCCGGCACCGGCTCGAACGGATAATTGGCGGTATAGACGGTGGTGTTGTTCAGCGTGCCGCGCAGGTAAAGACCGCCGAACAGATATTCCAGCCGCTGGCCGGACGGCGAGACGAGGCGGATTTCCTGGCTGAACTGGTGGCCGCTCTCATCCATGCGCTCCCGCGCGAAGTCGCTCGGCAGATAGTCGATATCCGCCAGCGCGGTGTCCGCATAATCGGAATAGCCGGTGATGCTGGTGAGGGTATGCTCGCCCAGCCCGATATTGGCGGTCAGCGTATATTTGTCGACGCGCAGGCGCTCTTTCTGCTCGCCGCCGCTGAACGGGGTGCTGGATTCGGAGACACGATCGAGCTTCGTCTCGATGACGCCAGGATAGCCCGCAAAGGCGGCCAGCATCTCGGGCGTGCCGTCGGTCTGCACGAATTCGGCGGGGGTGCCGTAATTCTTGCCGAAGAAATGCTGGGCGACGCCGGTGACATCGATCTTGCTCGTGGGTTGCCAGACGACGACCGCGCGGATGGAATCATTGTCGGACTGCGTCGCGTCCTTGTCGATGATGATGTTCCTGACCCAGCCAGCCGACTTCTCGGTCAGCCCCGAAACGCGGACCTTCAGCGTGTCGGAGAGGGGCAGATCGACACCGGCGGAGAGGCGCCGGCTCCCATATTCGAATTCATAGGAAGCGATGCCGTCCGCCTCCAGGCTGTTGCCCGGCTTGCGGGTGATGAGGTTGACGGCGCCAAGGCTGGTATTCTTGCCGAGCAGCGCCGCCTGCGTGCCGCTGATGACCTCGATGCGCTGGATATCGAATACGGAGGCCGAGAATTCGCGGCTGCGCGGCGCATAGACGCCGTCGACGAACAGGCTGACCGAGCTGTCGAACGAGGGCACGCCCGCATTGGTACCCAGGCCGCGCAACGTGATGCCGATCTGGCTCTCATTGGGCGCGCGCGTGATGTTGACACCCGGCGCGACCGAAGCGAGGTCCAGCAGCGAGGCGGAACCCGACTTGCTGAGTGCGTCGGGAGAAACAACCTGAATGGAAAGCGGAATATTCTGAACCGTCTCGGTTCTCTTGCGTGCGGTGACGACGATGTCGCCCTTCACGACCGAATCACCAGTGCCATCCTGGGCCCATGCAGGCGCGGCCAGAGCCAAAGCAATCCAGGACACGGAAACCAGACGCAACCCTTTCATATACGATCCTCCCCATAATGCCGGGCTGTTTGCGCCCGATCGGTAAGGAACTGGTCTCAAAATTCACCTTGAACGTCAAGATGACAAATTCATTCATTTCAAACTGCACGACTCTCCGCCTTGAATGCGTTCAGGAGGGCGGCGGGTCGGACACCGGAAACGCATGCGCCCTTCGCTCCCGATTGCGAACGATAAGAAAAAAGCCCCATATGGGCGCTATAAACCGCTCAAATACTGACTTTTCGAAAAGAAGCCCCCGCCGCAATCAAAGGATCGGCGTCACAGCGCAGGCTTCCGATAAGAACGCCCGGGTTGCGTTTTCGAAACCGGATACGCTATCAACATGACAAATTGTCATTTCGTGGAGTCACTCCTCATGGACAGCCCGGCCAAGGCGACCCGGATACGCAAATCCCCGGCTCCAAAGACTGCCCCCATACAGGTGCGGATGCCGGGCGAGGATCATCGCACGCGGGTGGGTAGGGAAAGGCGCGAGCGCATGCGCCGCCATCTGCTGCAGGCCGTCACTAGCGTCTGCTCCGGCCGCAAGATCACCGGACCCGCCGTTATCGAGGATGTGGTGCAATACGCCAATGTATCGCGTGGCACCTTCTATAAATATTTCGATTCACTGGAAGAAGCCATTTCGCAGCTCGCCTTTGAAATGGTCGATGAGATGGTGATATCGTCCTCGGAATATTATGGACGCCTGACCGATCCCGTCCAGCGCACCGCGACCGGCTTTCAGGCTTATCTCGCCCGATCGATCATAGATCGCGACTGGGGCGGTTTCGTCACGCATCTCGACCTGTTCAGTAAGGACGATGTGCGCATCCTCAACAATATCCGGCACGATATCGAGACAGGCATCAAAACGGGCGATTATTTCGTGCGCTCGGTCGATGTCGCCGTTGACCTGGTCATCGGCGCGACGATCGAGGCGATTCGCAGGATCGTCGCCGACAATCGCGGCGTGGACTATATGACCGCCATGACCGAACTGGTGCTGAACGCCCTTGGCGTGTCGCATTCAAAGGCGGAAAAGGTGGTCCGGCAAGCCTATGACAGGCTGCGCGAGCTTGGCCCCGGGAGCTTGCCCTGGTGGCGCCCGCTCGAATAGGAATCGCGCTTTTCCGCCCTTCCGGCGGTGCCCGCAAATGCGCATTGACTTGAATTGCCGCATGATGTCAAAGTGACACAATAGTCGATAATGAGAACGAGCGAGTGGATGCATGTCCTCACATTTTGACGTGGTGCTTGTGGGTTATGGCCCGACGGCGCAGCTTCTCGCGGTCGCGCTCGGGCGGCAAGGCCGGTCGGTGGCCGTGGTCGAGCGCTGGGAGGAACGCTATCCCCTCCCTCGCGCCGTCCATATCGATCATGAGATTTTCCGCATCATCGCCGCGCAGGGCCTCGACGCGCCGCTCTCCGCCATCTGCCACGGCGCCGCGAAATATCAGTGGTTCAACGCTGATTGGGAAGAGCTGCTCGTCATCGACTTGAGCGCACCGCCCGTTTCCGGCGGGCTGTCCGCCAACTACATCAACCAGCCCCTGCTGGAGGAAGTGCTCGACACTGGCGTGCGCGCGCAACCGGGGGTGCGGCTCTTCCTCGGGCGCGAGGCCATTTCGGTGGGGCAGAACGAGCAGGGCGCATGGGTCGAGGCGAAGCACGTCGCGACAGGGGAGACGGAGCGCTTCACCGGCCGCTATGTGATCGGTTGCGATGGCGCCAACAGCCTCGTGCGCAATTATATCTCCGGCGGGGTCGAGGATCTTGGTTTTCAGGAACATTGGCTGGTCGTCGATGTCCTCCTGAAGGACGGCGTGACCGTGGAGGGCCTCGGGCTCCCCGAAAGCGGCCAATATTGCAATCCCGAGCGGCCCACCACCATCGTCCCCGCCGGGATCGACAAGGATGGCCGCCTGTTCCGGCGCTGGGAATTCATGAAGCTGCCCGGCGAAGCGATCGAGGATCTCGAAAGCGAGGCAAAGGTCTGGGAATTGCTCGACCGCTGGGCCCGGCCGGATCAAGTCGAGCTGGTGCGGCACAGGACCTATAATTTCCGGTCGCTGATTTCCAACCAGTGGCGCGACCGGCGCGTCATGATCGCCGGCGACGCCGCCCATCTGACGCCGCCCTTCCTCGGGCAGGGGCTGTGCTCGGGCATCCGCGATTCCTGGAACCTCGCATGGCGGCTGGCGCTGGCGCTCGACGACAATGCGACGGACGCGATTTTCGAGGATTATACGCGGGAACGCTATCCGCATGTGCGGCAGATGATCGAGATGGCGGTCTATCTGGGCGAGGTCATCTGCCTCGCCGACCCGGCCGAGGCGGCGAAGCGCGATGCCGCCTTCGCCAGCGGCGCCTATCCGCCCTTTCCGGATTATCCCTGCCTCACCACCGGCCTGTTGCACCGGCTTGACGACGGCAGGCTCCAGCCGGGCGCCGGCCTGCTCGGCCCGCATGCGATCATCGAGCGCGACGGCAAGGCGGCGCGCATGGATTCGGTGTTCGGGCCGGGCTTCCTGCTGGTGCTGCGCGGGCTGGACCCCGCCGCGATCCCCGCGCGGGCGCAGGACATACTGAACCGGATCGGCGGCCAGATCCTGCTGCTCGGCGAAGAGGCGGGCGCATGGCGCGATTGCGAGGGCCGCATAACCGGCTTCCTCGATCGGCGGGACTGGTCGGCGATGGTCGTCCGTCCGGATTTCTATGTCTATGGCGGCGCGGCGTCGGGAGAGGAACTAGGCGCGCTGCTGGAGGATTTCGCAAACGATCTCGCCGATGCCGGGCTGGCGGTGCCCGACATGGCATAGGAAAAGCGCGCCACCGCCGCCGGAGCATATCGCTTTTCCGCAGGGGCCAGTGACAATCGAACCGGACGAAGGACCGCGCGGCGCGACATGCTTTCGCTCGCCCGGAAAACAGGACTGATGAAGGAGAGGCTGACATGGCCATGACCGATGCCCCCACCTTGCAGAAAGCACCCGTCTATGAAGGCGATTTCTGGAGCGATGAGGTTATTCTCAACCCCTATCCCGCCTATCGCGAATTGCGCGCGCTGGGGCCCGTTATCTGGATGGAGCGGCACAATACGTTCGCCCTTACCCATCATGCCAGCGTGAAGAACGGCCTGCTCAACGCGGCGGTCTATTCCTCCGCCCATGGCACGACGATGAACGAGCCGACCAACGCCGCCGCCAAGGGCACGATGCTCAACAGCGACGATCCGGAGCATCTGGCGAGGCGGCGGCTGTTCCAGAAGCCGCTGATGCCCAAGGCGCTTGTCGAGCTGAAGGACCGGCTCGCCCAGCTTGCCAACGGGCGCGTGGAGGAACTGGTCGCAAAGGGCAGCTTCGACGCGGTCAAGGACCTCGCGCATTTCCTGCCGTTGTCGATCGTCGTCGAGCTGGTCGGGCTCGATGCGGAAGGCCGCGAGCATATGCTCGATTGGGCCGCGGCGATCTTCAACGCCTTCGGCCCGATCGACAAACCGCGCACGCGCGAAGGCATGCAGGTCACGCAATATGTCGTCGACTATGTGATGAACCGGCTCGAACGCCGCAATCTAGTGCCGACCGGCTGGGGCGAAGCGCTGTTCGCTGCGCATGACCGTGGCGAGATCAGCGAGTTGACCGCGCGCATGATGCTGATCGATTATCTCTCCCCCGCGCTCGACACCACCATCAACGCGACCAGCGCCGCCATAGAGCTGTTCGCGAAGAACCCGGAGCAGTGGGACATATTGCGCGCCGATCCCTTGCTGATCCCCCATGCGATCGACGAGGTGATCCGCCTCGAATCGCCGATCCGCGCCTTCTCGCGGCTGACGCTGACCGATCATGAGGAATGCGGTGTCGCCATCCCTGAAAATTCGCGCGTGCTGATGCTCTACGCTTGCGCCAACCGGGACGAGGCCCGCTTCGAGGACGCGGAGCGTTTCGACATCACACGCAAGCCAGGCGATCATCTCGGCTTCGGCATGGGGACGCATCTTTGCGCGGGCAAGCATCTCGCCAGGCTGGAAATCTCGCTCATCGTCGAAGCGCTACTGAAGCATGTGGCGAAGTTCGAAGTGATCGAGGCGGAGCGCCGCCCGCACAACACGCTGCGCGGCCTCCACCGGCTCGACGTGCGGATTGAGCGGCTGAATGCCTGAGCCGCGCTTCCTTTTCCGGCGAGGACGCCTACGCCAAGGCGGAGTTGTCTCCGTTCACTGGTAAACCGGCTCCACTCATCGGCATCAAGCGGCTTGCGGCCGAGGCACTCGGCCGGTTCGGCAAGACTGTCGAAGCATCCAGGTTCGAGCAGGCCTACAACAGCGGTCGCTCGACGCAGGTTCCCACCGGACGCACCTTAGCCGTGAAGGACAGAGTTTGTCGTCGCATAGGATATGATGGCAACTATGTCGTTCTGGAACGGACCTGACGGATACACATCAGGCCGCGTCGCCGGTGCGCTTGCTGTCGATGAAGCTTTCGTCGAGACCGTTCTCTGTGTGGGAGTTCGCATTGGTGCATCGTGGGTAGCGTGCCGTTGCGACCCTGGACTATCCGGCGATCCGGCTGAGCGAGGACGTGCTGCGGCAGGGTGAGGCCAGCGTGCTGCTGAATCAAGGCGGGATCAATGCCGGGACCACCCGCGCTGAAGGGATTCGGAAGGCTTAGCTCCCCGGCTGGGGAATGCATCCCCTCGAAACATTCTATTCCGGTCAGCGAAAACAGCGCGCCGACCTCTCCAAAGAAAATGGACGACGGGTGGACGATGCCACGAAAATGGAACAGAAAGGAGTTGCGGCCCTTCCCGTAAACAGATGATTTTACTGGAAAAAATGGAGCGGGCGAAGGGATTCGAACCCTCGACCCCAACCTTGGCAAAATTGCGTACAAACTATCCCAATTGAGGATAGCCAGAAAATGACATTTTGTCAAGATACTTCAAAGGGATAGATGCATCCAACTCTATCGTAGCCCGCCGCAGCCTCAGCAAGGTTGGCGTATACAATTTAAGGGGCCGCCGGCAACGGTCGGGAAAACTTTTTGCCCCCTTAGATGATCTCCCGCCGGCGCATCCGCGGTCCATTTATTAAAGCTCGGAAGAATCGTTTTGAGGATCGTTATTCCGCTCTTTGATCATCAAAGTAGCGGAATAACGCTTGCATTTTGTTCAACCTCATAGTATCGGAATATCGCACATCTATGCTTTGATGATCGGAATTCCGTATGCCAGAATCGGTCTTCAACATGCTGGGCTCTCAGCTCCGCGCGGCACGGATGCAGCGCGGACTAAGCCAACCTGCGCTGGCTGCGCGGCTCGGCCGCAATCGGGCTCGCATCTCGGAACTGGAGCGCGATCTCGCAAACGATCGCTGGGGCCGCGACAGACTCACGCTGTTCGCAGAGATTTGTGACGCACTCGACCTTGTCCCCATCCTGACACCTCGTTCGCGTGCTGCGGAAATCCGTGCGCTGGTCGGGGGAAGGGATCAAAGCACGCCGCGCGCCCATCCGGCACGCACCGCATATGATGAGCTCTTCGTCGATCTCGGAGAGGACGAAGGAGGAGAGGCCTGATGGCCAAGGTTCCAGCCATCCTCGGCGTTCATCTGCTGGACGAGGCGCGCGGTCCCGTGCGGGTGGGTACGTTGGCTCGGGATGCCGATGGCGGGGTCGCCTTCGCGGTCGCCGAATCCTACCTCCGTGACCCCGCCAGGCCGATCCTGAGCCTCGGTTGGTACGATCCCGACAGCGAGGACGGTACACGTGACCGGCTGGCGGCCCGGCGGGACAAGATCGGCCTGCATGGCTCGCTGCCGCCCTGGTTCTCGGGGTTGCTACCCGAAGGCGCGCTCCGCGAACTCGTCCTCAGCGAAATGGGGCCTGGTGACCATGACCAGTTCGACGTGCTGACCCGGCTCGGCGCCGACCTTCCCGGTGCGGTGCTGGTCGTCCCGGAAACGGGTATCCCGCCCTCCGCGGGACCTGTCACGCTGGAGACCATCGCAGGTTTCCAGGCGCCCCTTCCCGACGGAACAGTCAAATTCTCGCTGGCGGGCATCCAGCTCAAATTCACCGCCAACCCCGATGGTGACCGCCTGACCGTTCCGGGGCGTGGCGCCACAGGCCGCTGCATCATCAAGGCGCCGAGCGATCGCTTCCCCGGTCTGCCTGAAGCCGAATATGGCGCGATGCGTCTCGCCGAGATGATCGGCGTCAGAACCGCGCCCTGTCGTCTTGTCCCGCGAGACGCCATCGCGGGCATACCGCCGGAACTTCTCGCTCATGGCGGGAACGTCCTGGCCGTCGATCGTTTCGATCGCACGGCCGAGGGCCAGCGCATTCACATCGAGGATGCCGGCCAGATCGTCGGCGCGGTTGGCGACCGAAAATATACGATGGCCACCACCGAGACGGTCATCAACATGATCCGCCGCTTCAGCACGGATCGCCGCGACGACATATTGGAAGCGGTGCGGCGGATCGTCGCGGACGTGCTGCTCGGGAATGGCGACAACCACCTCAAGAACTGGTCGTTCATCTTTCCAGAGCCCGGACAGGTCCGCCTGTCACCAGCTTATGACATCGTGCCGACCTTCCTCTTTATCCCGGGCGACAGGATGGCGCTGCGTTTCGTGGGGACGCACCAGTTCGAGATCGTCAACCTGCATCGGTTCGAACGGGTGGCGAGCTTCGTCCAGGTCGATCCCAAATGGATCGCGCGCGAAGTCAAAGCTACCGTGCAGCGGGCCCTGGATCTCTGGCCGATGGCCGCGCCGGAACTGTTGGGTGAGGAGCGCGGCAATCGGATCATCGAACGGCTATCGACGCTGCAACTCGTCCGTGAAACCAGAGCATAAGTCCGCTCATGCCGCCTCCCAAACCTGATTGAGCACCTGCGCGGCCAACGCCGCTTTGTCCTGCGGAAGGAAGCGGGCATAATGTCTCGCAACCACATCGGGTGTGTCCTGAATGGCATAGCTTGCCTGCTCATAGGAGCCGGTCTTTTTCAGGGTATGCGTCGCGAGCACGTCTCGAACACTGTGCGGACCGTGAGGTAAAAGCCCCTTGATAGCCCCCCGCCCCGTATAGGGATTATAGATTCCGTATCGTTGGATAATCAGGCGCCAGGCTTCGTAGAAGCTGTTCTGGTCATAGGCGGCTTCTCTGCTGGTCCGTTTCACGGTCTTCACGAAAAATGTGCCGGGGTCGGCAAAACCGCCAAGCAGTATCGATCGATCCCGGCGGATGTAGGTTTCGATATAACCGTAGAGCCCCTCCAGATCGGGAAGGCGGAACTGGAAGGGACGTCTGGCAAAGAAGGACGAGCCGGCGTTCTTGAACGCTACGGCCGGGATGAACACCTCCCATATGCCTTCACGCTCAAGCCAGCGCAGTTCTCCGCATTTCCGAAGCTCCAACTGGCGCTCCGGCGTCGGCGGATGGCCCGGAAGACACAACAGAAGCTGCCGCAGATTCTTCTGACGCAATCCGAGGTGAAGACCCAGACGCAGCATCAATATCGATCGGACGGCTTCGGCCGCCGCCAACGGGTAGCGATCCGCGTCGGGCATCAAGCGAATGATCTCCTGAACGATGAGACGATATTCTCCGAGCGGACTCTCCGCTTCGAGGATTGGCAAGATCGGTTCGAAAGGATCGCGATGGACGCGGGCGACTCTTCGGATTTCGCCCGCGCGAGCAAAGCCGTATCGATAGAAAGCATCGCAAGCTCCGTCCCAGTCAGCCTGCACGGCGGCGATATCGGTTGGCGTGATCAGACCGGGGATGGGACGGACACGGTCGGCAAGCTCGGAATGCTGACGTAACCAGCCCGTTCCTGCGCCGGTCAGCGCCAGGCCAAGTTGCAGCATATTGGCTTCCCAGGCGGTGAAGAAGCCGCGGCGGCGCTCCCGCCATTGGAAATACCAGTCCCAGACCGCAGGAAAAATCAACAAGCCCATGGCCAGGCTCGCGCGTGGCACACCTGCGCCCGCGACCGGGGAAGACGGCGATGACGCCAGCGCGCCGAACAACAGTCCGAGATATTCGACCTGCTGCATGGCCGTCTGCTCGTTCCAAACGCCGCTGCGCAGATATCCTATCTCCGTAAGCGTGGCGGTCTTGAAGCCGACAAATCGGGCGACTTCTTTTGCAAGGCCTGCGGGTGCGTCCTTGCTCGCCGCGACCAGTTCGCACTCGACGTCGTCCAGCGGGTTGCGATCTTCATCGTCAGGCTTGTGGACCAACGATGGCTTTCGGCCCGTAAGTTCGGGAAAGCGCAGTGCGTATCGCTGTTTGAGCGCCTGAGCCTGAAACCGGCGGTACTCGGTTGAGCCGGCTATGATGACACGCCGAATCCATGCCACGATCTCGGCACGCTCGGTCGGAGACCGCCTGTCGAAATCATCCGGCAAATGCCAGGCAAGCCGCCGTCGCTCGGATGGTGAAACATCCTCAAGCTTCCGATGACCGCGCGCCGCATGCGCGCGATTGGGAAGCTTTGCTCGAAAATAACCGGCCGGCAGTTGATAACGCCGTTCGATCCGAGTCAGCATATCCAGGCCTGGCAAGCGTGCGGGGTGTTTTCAGACCCGCGGCCCATCGGGCGATTGTCTTCCGGTCGGTGCGATCTTCCGGCTCGGAGATTGCCTTGAGCAGTCGGCCGGCGGTTTCTCCATGTCGCGCCATGTGCAGCGTGAGCGCCTCGTGGAAGGTGGCAGGGTCTTTCCACGACAGAGATCGCGGCTTGGGGAACTCGACGATTGGAAGAGGTTTGCGACCGGGCTTGGATGGCTGGACTTGGGATTCTCTAATTGCCTTCTTTCGTAAAGGCTTACGCGTAAAACTCATATAACTGAAATCGGCCTCTCTTGAATCGGGCCGAGCGCTTAACAGGGTGGGCTTCGTTGCAGAACCATAAGAAGCGGGGAAGAGGATCAGCCTAAAATTCTTCCCGATCGGGAAGATTGGACTTGTGAGGCATGCCGCTCCGATCAAATCATCCCGATCGGTAAGAATCCCTCTTGCAAATCCACCTCGCTTATATGATCTTCCCGATCGGTAAGAAGCATGGTTCGATCGGCAGAAGAATTCGGCGCGGCGGTTACGCAGGCACGCAAGACTCTGGGGTTGACCCAGCGCGAGCTGGCGCTTGCCATCAACAGCGGCGAACGTTTCATTGTCGACCTTGAGGCGGGCAAGCCCACGGCGCAGCTTGGGAAGGCCCTGGCTGCCGCCCACGCTGTCGGGCTGCATCTGACGCTGGGCTGATCGATGCTGCTGCCTGTCCACTATTGCGATCGACCCGTCGCGACGATTCTGGCTGATGCTGATGACGTGCGCCTCAGCTACGACGCGAACTGGCTGACCGCACCCGATCGCTTTCCGATCTCGCTCACCATGCCGCTTGGCGATGCGCATTATGACGCCGCCACGATCCTGCCCTGGCTGATGAATCTGCTGCCCGAAGGCGAACCCCTGCGGGCAATGACACGTGCGCTGGGTGTCTCGGTGGAAGACGTGCTCGGCCTTATCATGGAGATTGGTAGCGATCTTGCCGGCGCGCTCTCCATCGGCTCCGCGGAACAGCAGGGATCGCCTGCCTATCGCGTCATTCCGGATGCCGCCGCGCTGGAACGCATCATTACCGACCTGCCGGCGCGCCCCTTTCTCGTCGGCGAAGACGGTGTCTCGATGAGCCTGGCCGGAGCGCAGGACAAGCTGCCGGTTGCTTTGCGCGGGGATCGGCTGGCTATTCCGGTCAATGGCGCGCCCTCCACACACATATTGAAGCCCGACAATCGTCGTCTGCCCGATAGCGTTCAGAATGAAGCGCTGTGCATGGTTCTCGCGCGCCGCATCGGATTACCGACCGCGCCTGTCACCACGGGCAGGGCCGGCGAGCGCTCCTATCTGCTGGTGACGCGCTATGATCGTGAGATCGGCGAATATGACGCCCGTCGCATCCATCAGGAAGATTTCTGTCAGGCCCTGGGCCGGGTGCCCGCGGCCAAATATGAGCTCAACCGGACTGGACGACATGGGCCATCGGTGGCGGATATGTTCGCACTGCTACGCCAGCACATGACCGCCCGCGATATCACCCGGCTTCTCGATGCCGTGATTTTCAACATTGCGATCGGCAATGTGGATTCGCACGCCAAGAATTATTCCATTCTTCTGCCTGCTGAAGGCCCGAGCCTCGCACCGCTTTATGATCTGATGTCCGGCCTGGCCTGGGACGGGATCACGCAAAACCACGCCCAGGCCATCGGTGGCCAGCGCCGCGGACGGCATATTTATGGACGCCATTGGCAGCGCATGGCTGGCGCCTGCGGCCTCGCCGCAAAAGCTACGGTTCGCCGCGTTGGCGATGTCACGAAACGGCTGCTCCGTGAGTTGCCCGCCGCGACCGAAGAGGTCGCAAACATGCCAGCAGGATCCGGGTTCATGCTCGGCACTTTCTCGCACGCAATCGAAGAACGCATCCGCGAAGTTCAGTTGCATGCACAGCAGGAAGGCGATGATGATCAGTCAGGCGATGCAAGCGCGGCTATTGGCGATTCTGCTTACTGATCCAGATCGCACGACAATCATACGAATGTCCACAATGTCGGACGATCCGGAACGGCGGCTTCGTAGATCAGAAGACGGGACGGCAGACATTCGATTGCGTCGGTGTCGACGTCAGGAACCGACCAACACACACCGTTCCGATGCAATGCGGGAATGTCCGCTCACGCCGGAACCGGCCAATCTCAACGCTGATAGCAGCTGGGCAGCAACGCGCCCAAATATCGGACGTTCAGCCTGCCTCCGCACCCGCCCGGAACCTGCCATTCGTTCATACGGCCGAGATCGCCGTAGGTACGACGGCCAATGGGACAAAGTGGCGGATGAGGTTGGGCAGCTCAAACGTTCGACCCTCCCAAGATCAGCCATTCAAACTGCCTCGGGGCGCGTCTGATAACTGTCATATACTCCGGGCGGCCCTTATCACTCCGCGGGTTCGCGCGGTGCTGCCAGTTCTGACTCGGGTTGCATTTTCGCATAGTTCAAGGACCAGCGGAGCAGCAGCCTCCCGCCACAGTCGCAGGGAATGGTGCCCCACTCGTGCCTGGCCATTTTCTCGATAGAGGCGGAGGTCACAAAGTGCGTCCTTCCGCACAAGCATTCCAGGTCGCGCCCCCGTCTGGCGAACTCATATTCGCCTTCGCTGATCTCGACATACCATGTCTCGGCGCATTCCGGATTAATGCAGCTGACGATCTTGCCCTCTGGGAGGCATTGCATCCGGCGTTTGTTGGTCGCGCCGCACAGGCACTCGAACTTGACCTCTTTACCAAGCCCCGTGGAGATCATCGTGCCGGTTGCGATGCGCTCGATCTCGGCTAGCGCCACTTCGACCTGCTTTCTGATTTTGGTGGCGTCACCATATTGCTTGACCTGATCCGCCTTGTTGACCGGCAAGTTGGCATGCAGCGCCACGTTGGAGAGGGCGTTCCAGAGCTTCTGGACATAATTCGCCTTGAAGCCGACCTGGGTGCCGATCTTGATATATTCCTGCGCCTCGTAGTCTTCCCGTGTCGGCTCGAGGCCACTAGGCAATGGATGGCGGCTCATCGAGAGCGTGTAGGTGTCAGCCACATGGGGATCGACGCCCTCGGTAAGTATCTTGATCACCCGAGCCGGCTGCCATCGGATCTCGTCATGCGAGATATAGTCATGCATGGCGCGCAGCCGTTCATAACAGATCCGCTCCAGGGCGAGCCTGCACTCCAGCGCAGCATAGGTCAGGTTGCGCGGGGAACCTTCTTCAAGTTGTGCTCGGATGGTGGCGATGCTGTCACTCAGGTCGATCATTTAGCTCCAATAGCACGGACGATCGGCGGAAGAATCAACTCGTCGGAAAAGAAGCGGTTCTGGAGAACATCGACGAGGCCGTCCTCCATTCGATTCTCGGGCTGAATAGCTTGGAATAGGACGGGAACAAGGTGCCCCGTCGGTGGGTGCGGAGGATGAGTTCCAAATTCTCACGCGAATCCCCATCTCGGGCGCGAAGGAGGAGGAAATGGCCGAAGTCTTTGCGCCGCACGATCCCGACCGATGCTGTCTGTGCGGCTCGGCGCAGGACCTGACGGGCGAGCACAAGGTGAAGGCGTCGACGATCAGGTCGCTGTTCTCGGGCGAGCCGATGATGATCGGCACGTTCGACGAAGGGGCGCGTCCTCGTCGGGCGCAGAGCTCCAAGTCTAAGGCTTTCCACTTCCAGTCGAGGGTCTGCGCCGCCTGCAACTCGACGAGGACGCAGGACGCAGACGTCGAGTTCGCGCGCTTCGACGAGGCAGCGCGGGAGTTGCTCGCGCAGGGCGCCGATCCCGCAACCGCGTTCGATGATCCGCGCTACGCCCTGGGGAGCGCGCCTTACCTGAACGTCTTCCGGTATCTGGCGAAGGTTCTGGCCTGCCACATCGCGGAAGTGGGCGGTCCGCGCTTCACGGCTCTTGTGGACTTCGCGATCGGGCGCAGCGACGCGAACCCCGTGAGCGTCCGCATGGGGGCGGACGGCCGGTTCCAGTTCTGGTTCGACCACACCGGCGATCCGGAGTTTGCCGGGCACGGCGGCCTCGGCGCCACGTTCTCGAAGCGCACCGGGCTGGCGAACGGCTTCGCGTCCTCGTTGACGCATGGGGCGCTCCGATACGAGTTCGGGATCAGCTTCAACTGGATGATCGGCCTCCTCCTGCGCCTCCAGCACCCCACCTTCCACCAGCGTCTCGCCGAAGTCCGTCGCGATGCGCTTGCCGCTGCCGACAGCGCGTCCGAGGCCGCCTGACCCGGACGCATGGGCTAATTGTGGCTCACGCTGCCCATCGCGTAGCCCGAGCCGAACGACCCGCGCGCGGCATCGGCGGCGTCGGCCGACTTCATGAAGAGGTCCAGATTGAGCGGGTGGCGGTGGATCTCTTCCGAGAACTTCGCGTCGGCGGCGGCCTCCGCCTCGATCGAGGCGGTGATCTCGGCCAGCTTTTCGTAGTAGACCGCACGCATTAGGTTCAACGCGGTCTCGATCTGCTGACGGGCGCGCCGCACGAGGTTTCGATCCACGGTCTGCCGCCTGGTCACCACGCCGACCTTCGCTTCCGCCCCGCTGAACTGGAGGATGACGAGCTCGGCCTGCCATTCGCCGCCGTAGCTTCCGCCGGAGCCGAAATGGGCGATCGCGCTGTCGCGCAGATCGCTCAGCTCCTTGTGGACGATCTTCTCCTCGTCGCCGAAGCGGGTTCGCAGATCGAAGCCGCCTCGTTCCTTCGACTCTGTCTTGGTCGCACGGACGTAGAGCACGAGCGCGTTGTTGAGCAGCGCCGACTCGGTGATGAGCTTGCGGTGGTCGTCGGGATCGGCCGGAACGGTCAGCTCCGCCTCCAGCGCATCGATGCTCTCCATCGCCATCACGAGATCGGTCGACAGCGAATGGAGGTCGCGCGCGCGCCGGATCTGGTTCGCAAGCGGGATGAGCCGCTTCTCGGCGAAGAAGCGGTCGGCGAAGGCGGAGAGGTTGTAGGTCGGGTCCGGTGCGGTCATCGCTGGAATTTAGGAGCGGGCGGGCGCACTTCAAACACATAGGGCTGGCACGGCGGAGGGATCGGGAGATGGGCATGGCGGACCGCGAGGATAGGGCTACGGAGTTCGCGCGGTGGGATAGCTTTTCGCGCTTCGCGCGGCACGTCCGCTTCACCGGTCGATACGTCTGGGGCGACGAGGAAAGGGCCTTCCTGGAAACGGTGCTCGCAACGATCCACGACCGGGACGTGCATTTCAAGGAGGGGCGGACCTTCTACCGCGCCCAGCTCGGCGTCGATTTCCTCGATCAGAAGGACGAGGACGGCAACTGGACGGGCGAGGAGATCGTGGGATTCGGAGCCAAGCGGATGAAGCCTTTAACCGACCGCGTCCGCGAGGGAAGAGCGAACCCTATCGGCATACCGGCGCTCTACGTGGGCACGACCATCGAGACGGCGATATCGGAGGTGAGGCCCTGGATCGGTGCGGACGTCTCGCTCGCCTGGTGCCGGCTGGTGAAGCCCATGCGGACGCTCGACCTTACGCAGGGCCATGGCAGGACTTCGTTCGCCGGACCGGTGTTCCAGCATGTCATGGGCGGCCCGGACTTGACGCCGGCCGAAAAGGAGGAGGCCGTCTGGATCGACATCGACAACGCGTTTTCGGAGCCAGTCACTTCGACCGACGACCGCGCCGACTACGCGCCGACCCAGATATTGGCCGAGCTGTTCCGGAGCGCGGGATACGACGCGATCGGCTACAAGAGCCATTTCGGCGACGCCGGAGAGAAGCGTGGCTTCAACATAGCGATCTTCGATCCCGACGCCGTCGAGATCGTCGCCTGCGCGCCCTACCGAGTGGAGTCCATCAAGGTCGAGGCCAAGCAGAACGGGAACGCCTGGTCCAAGGCCAGCGACTAGGCTGCCGCGTACCGGCGAGAACACCGTGGCGCTGGCGCCATCGGCGATTTCGGGACCGCCGCTGATCTCGTGCAGCAAACCCGCCGTAATCTACCGCCGGGCGGTCGCGAACAAATTTCGCTGATACCGAACGGCGTAGCTGCGTGGAGCAACGTTCGCATTCTTGCCGACTATTTCGACTTCACTTGACGACTGTAGGGCAAGCGCTCCTACAGGAGCGCGGCGATGGCGTGGATCCATGCGGACAGCGTCTGAATGATCGAGTGGACCAGGACATGCAGAAAGGGCATCTCGGTCCAGATCTGCTCGCCCACCTCTTTGCCCAGACCGCCTAGGATGCCCGCTCCCACGGCGACGCCGGCCCATTTGCCGAAGCCTCCAAGCCTCGAGCCGAGCCCAGAGAAGCGATCACGCGCCTCCGTGAGCGTCGCGGCGTCGGCAGTGGTGATGGCATCGGGCTTCACTAGCTCGCCGTGAACCGCGACGATGCTCTCTCGCAGACGCGCTATGTCGTCGTCGGTTAGCGTCAGCCGGAACTCGGTGGGCGGAGCGTTGTGCCCAATCATGCTGGAGAGCTGAGCTAGCCGCTCCAATGCCGCGTCGAGGGCGGAGAGCTGCTGTGGCAGCCGCTGCAGCATCGCCTCGAGGTCCTCTTGCTCGTCTTCGGGCGGCTCATCGTAAACGGGCTCGTGTTGCAGCCCGTAGGAGATGTCCTCAAGCAGCTCGTGCTCGCCGACGTCGGTCTCCTGCATGTTCTCGATGCCGATCGGATATTCCCAAAGACCCCACGCGAGGGTTCCTAGTTCCGGATGCTCAAAATCCGCCTGATAATGGACTTCGGGGCCCATGTTGCGTTCGTCGGCGCCGATGGCCTCGAAGTCGAGCTCGTCGGCCTCGATCTCGTAGACGGCGCCCGTAGTGGCGTGTCGGATCCTCGCGGTCCCGCTGGCGGCGACGTAGGTCATGTGGCGCAGGCTGCCGTTCGTAGTAGACAAAGGCAAGCATTCGGGTCGAGCCGAGTCTACGGGAGGGTCGCGCGTGGCGGGGACTGAAGACGAGGGGAGGTTCTTCGATCACCGCATCAGCTTCGTGAATCACGCGGGCGAGCCTTCGTCACCGCTCGAGACGGTAGTCGCGATCGGGTTCTTCGATCCGACCATCGAGCTATTTCAGCCGTTCGCGACGGGCGTGTTCATCTCCGAAGTCGGACTCGTCTGCACTGCTAGGCACGTGCTCGAGTTCGAGCCCGCATTTCTGTCATCGATGCAGCATCTGTCGCCCCACAGCTTCGTCGCCGTGATGCAGCACTACGATGACCACACGATGGGCTATCGCGAGATCGTCGCGGCACATCCCCATCCGCGCTTCGACGTAGCGGTGGCGCGGCTGCAGCCGGTGGTCCATCTAAGGTCAGGAGAGAGCTTTTCGAACAAGGTGCTGGCGCTGACCACCGACCGGTTCGAGATCGGCGACGCGGTCCACCAGTATTCGTATCCGGACCCGATCCTCTTCGATCAAGTCGACGGCCTGCAGCTCACGATGATTCCGCTGCTAACGGAAGGCAGGGTCATCGACTGGTTCCCGAAGGGCACGGGGAGCCTGTTCCCGTCGCCGTGCTACGTCATCGAAGGCTACATCGGAGCCGGCTCGAGCGGAGGTCCAGTGATGGATCGGACGGGCAGAGTGTTCGCCATAAGCTCGAGGGGCTGCACGGGCGGCGACTATTATTACGCCGTCCCGGTCCAGGCGATCGCCGACATCCGCATAACCTCCGTAATGCTCTCCTCGCCGCCCACAATCGAGGGGCCAACGGTGAAGGAGATGGTGTCGAGGGGCCTGATCTCCTTCGTCAAGCGTGTCGGCGAGGACGAATAACGCAACGGAGCGAGCGTCGGGACGCAATTCCGAGCGTAGGATGTTAGGGTGCGCATATGGCCGCCGAGGAGCACAGGCTGCGCGTCGGGCGCTTGATCCGGGGAGATCGCAACGTCACCGATCTCGACCGGCTGTTCGCCGATCTCAGATTCGCGGATCCGGGGCGCCCGACCGTCACCGAGATAGGAGACTTCGCCGCTCACCGCGAAGAGAGGAACAAGGGCATCGCGATGCGCCGCGTGGGCGACATCCAGATCAGCGCGCGCATTTGGGTGAGACAGCACTTTGGGATCGTCCCTTCGATCGAGGATACGAAGGCGGCGGGGTTCGCAAATCTGAAAATCGCCACCGACGAACAGATCCGAAGACGGTTGGGAACCAGCAGGCAGGTCGCCCGGTCGCAGTTCGTCCAGGGCCTCAAGCAGCTCGAGCTCGGGCGGTTGCCCAGTGCCAAGCAGAAGGCGGCCGTCAATTATCTCGGAGGCAGTTTCGTCTGGCAGTTCGCTTTCGACGATGCGACGCTGGCGGGGGAATTCGCGGATGTTCTCATCGATTCTGGCGCCCTCGCCGCTTCGGATCGCGACGCCTTCCTCGGCATCGCGCCGTTCTTCGCTCTGCATGCGATCACGCTGATGCACGGCGCGCGCCTCGAACTTCCGGACGGGCAGTTCGCGCCCCTCCGGGCGGTCGTTCGTGACGAGACTGGGACGCTGCGGGTGGTGGCCGACGTGCCGGTTGAGAACTTCGGCAAGCCCATCGGCTGCATCGTGACGATCTTCGAGACCGGGCTCGCTGCGGCAGATCATTGCGACGTCGATCTGCCCGGCGATCCGCACGCCACCATGTTCCCGTTGGAGATTGGCCGCGATGGGCGCCTCGTGGCGCTCGGATAGCTACCTGTTCTGTTCGCGCCGCGACAGCTCGGCCAGCCTAGGATCGTCCCGGACAGGTTCCTGCGCCTTGAGCGCGTCGAGCGTCCGGCGCGTCTCGTATGGCCACAGCCATGCGTCTTCGGGGAGAACCTTCCACAACAAGTCGAGGAGCTCTCGCGGATGCTGGGAGGCGATCCCTTCCTCCATGTCGATGAAGTGTCCCATTCGCACCGCCTGACCCGCGACCGCATCGAGCAGCGGTAGGATCGCATTGACGATCTCGACGAATCTGTCCGGCATCGCCAGCGCCATGTCGACCAGCCTGCCTGACGTCTGAGGTGTCCGGACGGACCGCTGTCGTGGCCACACGCGTTCCAGGAAGGGAAGGATCCGGTCGCCCCATTTCGAGTCGGGCTCGTTCGACCACCGCTGCAGATACCACAGCATCTGGGTCCGCAGTTCGTCGTCGGCGTGAATCAGCACCTCGCGCAGTTCCACATCGGGGATGAGCGCGTCGTCGTCGGTGGGGTCGTCGCTGCCGGCCCAGCCCGCGAGCAACATCCCGGCGAGCTTGTTGGCGTGGTCCCGGCGCTTCGCACCCGATCTAGCCAGCGCGATGAAGCCAGGCTTGAGGCGAGTGTAGAGCGGAAGCTGCGGCGTCCGGGCCGCCCAGAAATACCCTCCCCAGAAGGCCTGGGCGTCGGCATCGTCTCCGTCGGCGACAGTCAGCAGTCGTCTTTCGGTCCAGTCCGGGTCGATGAAGTAGAGCCAGTTCGAGTGCGGCGCGGTCATGGCGATCGCGTGCCGGCGCGCGTCGCCGGGGAGCGCGAGGAGCTGATCGAGCCGGGTCTTCCACTCGGCAGGCAGACCCTTATTCGAATTGAAGTCTGCCTTCGCCGGATCCTTGAAGAGGGCATCGACCATGCGGCCGGCCGGCTGGTTGAGACCGTCATCGACCCATCCGGCGTCCGCTCGTCTGAACCGGTCCTTCGGCGGGTGGGCCGACAACGCGGCGACGAGCAAGTCCCACACCGCCTGGAACACGTCGGGAAGGTTGGTCAGTAGCCAAGTGGCGCGGTCGCAAATCCATTCGCTGACGGGATGCTGGAGCTCCGCGACTTTCTGCGGCCCAAGCCTGGCGAGCCGCGCCGCAATGGCGGTCAGCAGGCGTCGGTTGGGTTCGCCCTTGGCGGTTTCGTGCAGGAGAGCGGCCCATTCCCGCGCCGGAAACTCACCTTTGCGTGCGGCATCGGTCAGCACCGACAGCGCGAACGCGGGACGCCTTTCGGCCAGCCCGGAGAAGGGCCGGTGGTCGATGAAGGTCTCGAAGTCGCGGCCCGAGGCTTCGCGCACGGCGGCCAGCACCTCTCCGACCGGGAGCCCCTCCAGAGGAGTGGGGTCGGTGTCGGTCGGAATGCTGCGGACCTTGCCTACGTTCGGCTGGGCCGTGCGATCTGCGAACCTGGTCTCCCAATCGGGATTGTCTTTGCGCAGGTTGGTCATCTCGGCTTCCAGGCCGAAACCGAACTTCACTCCTTGAGCGCTCAGCCATTGAAGGCGGTTGAGGCGGTAGTGAGCCTTGATCCTGGCGAGATCGTCGCGGGGCTCTGGCCAGGGGAATGAGCCTGTCAGCAGACGGCGCTCGAGGTCCTGTCGACTCTTCGCGTCTAGGTCCGTCCATCTGTCGCGCAGTGCATACAGAAGGTCCCGTTCCTGCTGATCGGTCCAGAACGACTCGTCGTCGAGAGACAGAAACACCTCGGCGGCCTCGTGCGGATCGAGGATTGTGGGCTGGCCCGCCGCCCAGATCCGGAGGCGGTCGAAGACCGGATTCGAACCGGCCGGCCAGCGGCCGAACTCCTCCCTCGCCGCCGCGCGGTCGGCCTCTGCCAGGCGGACCATCATGTTTACGAACGTCGCGAGGAGGCCGGTCAGTTGGAAACCGTCCTCGTCAGGCTGTTCTCCATCGTCCGCCCGCGTGGTGTCGAAGTAGATCCGGTCATGTCCGCCGATCTCGCGTTCGAGGACGATCGCATGCTCGATCTGGGCTCGAAGAAGCTGCAGCGCATAGCCGAGATGCTCCGGCGGGATGACGAGCGGCTCGTGCGGTCTCGGATACTTGACGTCCGGCCTGAGCACGTTCCCGATCGCCACTTCATCCTGGCCCGGAGGCAGTCGCGTGAGGATCGGCGGCTCGACGGTCAGCAGCGGACGATACATGTCGATCGTCGACCTGACCGCCGCCGTCGACCAGCCCGACTGGGCGACCACCGCCTCGATCTCGTAGCGCTGGCGATTGGGGTCTGGCGGGTCGGTGCGCCACGCGGCGATGAGCAGGCGCCATGCCTCTCGGATGGTCGCCGGAAAGCGATCCTGCTGCTGGCGCAGTGACCATTCGAGATGCGACACGACGTCGGGATGCAGACCGTGCTGGTGCGCCGCCCACCAGATTGCGGCCGGCTGGTGGGCGACGCGGACCAGATACGCTCCAAGATGCCAGAGGCGGGTCGGCAGCTTCGAAGGGCGGCCGGCATCCGGACCCCGCAGCCGACCCGTCGCGTCCGGTGCCAGCCGCTCGCGATCGGCTTCGGTGGCGGCAAGCAGATCCCAAGCGTCCGCCGGAGCCTCGCGGCTGGAGAACCGGTCGTCGGGATCGGTCGTCGGTGGTGGTCGATCCGAGTCGAGACTTAGTAAATCGAACGGATCGACGCGCTCGCTTCCTTCCACGTGAGGGTCTCGCGGGCCGGGAGGCGCGTAGCGCCTCTTCGGATCGAAGACGCAGAGCCATTCCGCCGGAAGAGGCGTTCCCTTGTCCGCCAGCCGCCGGGCGCCGTCGCGCGTCGCCGCAACGTGGGCGACGATACCCCGCTCGTGGGGCTGGAGGGCGCCCGGGCCGGCGGCCGCCATGGCGATGACCCTCTCGTGCCAGGCGTCCACGTCGCGCGCTCGGTCCGCCCATGCCCGCAAGGTCTCCCAGAGCGCAAAGTGGCCGTTGGCGCTGTCGTATGCGATGGGCTGCACGCCCTTATGCTTCCATTGCGCGGCGGCCTGGTCGATGCTGCCTGACTGGAAGGCGTAGAGGTCGTTCGGCCTGTCCTCCTCCCGGCTGAGCGCCTCCAGAAGATACTGGACCGGCGGATCGTCCGCCGAATACCCGACGAACACGATCTTGAAGCGTTGCAGCAGCGTCCGGATGTAGCGGGTTGCCCAGCCATCCGCGAGATACGCCCGGCCGAAGTCTGCGCTCGAAAGAACGAACTCGTTGTCGCAGGCGCGGCTATACTCGGCATCGACGCGGCCATGGATGTGGATGACGCCCCTGAAGTCCGCCGGGCGCCGAGGATCGGGCAGATGCGGCGGATTGAACGAGCCGAGACCGGGGTCGCAGTCCTCGAACAGCCGGTCGAAGTTAGTGGTGATCAGCCTGACGACGTCCGCCGGATCGCGTGACAGGTCGAGCAAGGTGCGATGGGCGCCGAGCCCATGCCCGTGAGGAGGAACCAGGGCCTTAGCGACGGCCTGGCGCACCTCTTCGGGGTAGAACTCCTGCTCTAGTAGGCCGAAGATCCGGTCGGTGGCGACGACGCCGGTGAGGCCGGTCGCCTTCTCGAAGTCCTGGCTCGCCGAGAACAATCGTCTGGCCGGGCTGTCGAGGGCGGAGCCCAGAGAGGACAGCACCCGGCCAGCAAGGCTGGGAAAATTCGGCAGGTGTGCCTCAGCTTGCGAGACGCCCGCTCCGCAGAAGAACAGGACATGTCCGGCGTCGCGGGCGGTCAGCAGCTCGTCGGGTAGTTCCGGACCGTCGGCAATAAACCTCATCGAAGTATACTAGGCGTCGAACGCGTGGTGCGGGAAGTCCGGCGTTTTAAAATATCGATTTCGGTGATGCCGATACGGTATATTGCGAGCAGGCCAGCAGCTCTTACTAAACGATGTCGGCATTCGCGTTAGGTCACTGGATAAACGCTGACCGTAAAAGGCCTACGCCAGACCCACCCGGCCTAAACGGAAAGCCCTACCTCGAATGTCTGCTTCGCGACTATCTCGTCCAAAAGCTGTCTGTCTGGAAGCGGCCCAGCTTCAGTCGTAACGCGACGCCGCGCGGACAAGCGTTGAACGTCAGCTTCCGACAAGAGCCGACGTTCAAGCTGTGGCATGGGAACGACGGGTTTGTCCCCAGATCCAGCCATTCGGATAATTGCGAAGCCGCCTGGCAGCTAAGCGCCCCAATAGCGGCCATTCAATCCGATGAGGCACGGCCCCGAAACTTGTCGTTTGTTCGTGATGCGCGGCGCGATGACCGGGGCCGGCTGACTTTGGATCCGCGTCAACGCCTGGTTGCTAAGCGTACACTCTCCTGTCAGATCGATACATGATGACGGGGTTAATCGAAAAAGACGAGAAGGGCGAAACTGTCGTCAGACCAGTGCGGTGGTCAGAGTTTTCGCTCGCGGAGATCATCAAACCGTCATCTTTCATATGCTGGTGGCTGGATCGTTCATCGCAGTTTATGCGGTCATCCTCATAAGCGCCCGTGAGACGGGGCTGTACACGCGGCTCCGAGTCTTCGGACGAGTTTTCACGACGTTCGAACACCCCCGCTGGGGGAGTGTTGGCGACGGATCAGCGCTGCGGACAAAATTCGCCCAGTATGCGACCCTGATGCTCGGTCTTTTCTTATCGCTATGCCTGGCTAGTTGCTCGAAGCCGCCGCCGGATCGGCCCGGGGTGCAGCAGGATCAATTCAAGCCAGCCTATTGGCCGGTGTCCTTGCTCAAAGGCGTCTATCTCGGGGGTGTGCGATGTTCCTCTGCAACTTGCCGCGCGGGCGATGCGTCGCGGGCTTTCCTGAGGACGGCTGTTGGGTCGAGTTCTCCAAACGCGCTTCTGATCAGGTAACCCGTATCATAAAGCAGCGGGATCGGCGTCTATATGGAGAGTATTGGTTTGAAGGAGCGGGTCGAGTGGCGTGGCAACCAGGCAATTTTGGTCATCTGGGGACGTACAATTGGCACCTGAAAGCGGCCACTGGTGGAATCCGCGCTCTTCACGTGAGACCCTGACAAATCGTTCCGGATCGAAGTGGAACAAATGGCGATCACGCAACACTTCGTGCTAGATCGCAACGATGATCAGCGACGAACTTGTATCCCAGGATGACCTCGACCTCGAAGACGTGTTCGCCATGCTCGGCGCCTTCAGCGGTGGGGGTTATGGCGGGCTCGACCAAATGCTTGGCAAGCGGCCTGACATCGTCCGTCGGCTGCAGGCATTGTCGCCGCAGGCAGCCACCACCTTCGGCGCGCTGTTGACGGTTCCAGAGCTGCAGGCGAGCTCGGCGCGGATCGAGGCGATGGTCCATTTGGCCGTCGCCTATGCGCAGGGCACGCAAGCGCCGAGCAGCCGCCTCACGCACGACCTTTACCACCATGTCGGGTCGGTCGCCGGGCATCTCGAGGATCCGGCCGAGGATCTGATGATCGAGGCGGTGCGCGGTCCCTGGGGCAACTTCCGGGTAGTTGCCGGCCTTTGGGAGGGGGGCGGCTTCTTTTTGCAGCGCTTCCTCGATGTCATCGCCCATATGCCCGAAGGCGAACCGTTCGAAAGCGTCCAGCGGCCGGTCATCGCATTGCTCAAGCTGTCCGAAGAATTATGCGCGCGGGGCGGTCTCGCACGGCACGCACTTGGTGCCGAGATGCCGCTCAGGGCGGTCGCGAAGGAGCAGCTCGGCAGATGGATGCGGGGCCGATCATGGCTCTCCTTCTCCGACTCCGACCTCGATCGGCTGGGGATCGTTCCGGACGATCTTGCACCCTTCGTGTCGACCACCGCCGACAAACCAGTTTTGTTGTCGAGCGCGCTCGGCAACACGGTGCTCGAACGCCGCCCGCTGATCGCAGCCGGCGGCGAATATCATCTGGTCCTTCCGAACGCTGTTACCGCTGCGATTCGCTACTGGGTCATCGACGCGCTCACCCGCCTAGGCCGCCGCACCGACCTCTGTCGCGCGCTCAGCCTCAGCTACGCGCAGCTGTTCAACGAGATTCAGCTGCTCGGCGGCGCCTCGAGTGCGGTGCTTGACTTCGAGCCCGACGGTGGCGCGTTGGTCGCCGAAACCATGATCCGGTTCGACACCGGGCGGACCATCCACTTCCTGTTCTTTACCGACACGCTCGATGACATCGACGAGACGGGCCTGTCCGGCCTCAACCCGGCGGGCGTCACGCTTGGCGAGATGTTCGAGAAACGGATCGCGGCGCGCTATAGCCAGGCCGCAGGAGACCCCGATTACAAGGAAGGCATGACGCTGCTGGTCGGCTGCGGCATCGGCCGCGCATCTGCAGTCTCGTTCGGTGGTGACGATCATCCCGGTTGGCGGGTTGAGAGCTGTCCTGCCCATGACCTGCTCGCGCTGAGCCTGCTCCACCGCTTCCGCACCGCCAATCTCTGGCGAATCCTGGAAGCGCGCGACCGCATCCGGTCGCTTGGCCTGCGCTTGCCCAACGTCAATGGCTTGCTAAACCTCGTCTCTTGGTCGCGATCGCTTGGCGGCCATCTCGTACCCCATGCCGAGGTTCCCGAGGCCTCGGCCGGCGGCGGTACTGTACTACTGATGGCCCAGAACGGTCTTCGCGAATTGCGGCAGGAGGCGGCGCTTGAAGCCGATTTCCGTGTCGGACGGTTCGTCGATGGCAATTGGCTGCGGCTTCGCCGCGACGCGCCCTCTGTGTTCGACGATGACCGCCGCGCTCCCGTCTATGGCAGCGAGGATCCGGGCCGGCATGACAAGCCGATGATCGCCTACGTCTCCGACCACCGGGACTGGTGGGCGGATGTTGAAAGTCCCGAGCAGGCCGGCGGCACCGTCGCCTATGAGCGGTGGCGGATGGCGAGCGTCTGGCTGTCGCGTGCCGCGCCGCGGCTGGAGCAGAAGCTAGATCTGCCCGCCGGTCCGATACTGTGGGACCTGATCTTCGAAGGCGATCTGAGCGATCGCCGTCTCGTGCACGATCGGCTGACCTATGACGCGGCACGGGCCGCGATCCGGGTTGAGATCGACCCTGCTCGATCGACGATCGTCACCCGCATCGGCAGCGACTTCGACAAGGCGCTGTTCCACCCGCAGAACATCGCCGAGCGCGCGCTAGTCGCAGCGCTAATTAGCGGCGCCGCCCAGCTCGCGGGAGAGGTCGATCCCGACGCGATCACGGATGCGCTGCTCGGCGAGATCGTGACCAGTCCGGAAGCGCGGCACAGCCATGCCTTCGCGCAGCGCAGCTTTCGCGATCATGTCCGCACCCATGATGCGGGCAACCAGCTCATTCGCATCACGCGCGAGGATGATGCCTATACGCGGCTCAATCTCGGCTGGAGCGTCCGCGAACGGTCGGAGGGCGCGACGATCCTCGGCAAGGCCGACTGTACCGCGTTCCTCAATGCGGTCGTCACGCATCTCCAGGACGAATTGCTCGAGATGCTACGAGGATATGACCGTCGCCAGATGCTCGAGCGCCTGCTGCGCAATCATGAGCTGGCTATCGACGACCGCGATCGGTGGACGCGGACGTCATCGGCGCTGATCGCGCTCCATGGCCGCACGCCTGAAACGCTCGCTCGCCTGATCAAGGCCGAGCAGAGCTTGAACGCCGTCTTCCAGGCGACTCGCATCCTCGTCGAGATGGCGATCTGCGAATGTCCGCTCGCCGGCGGCGCGCGACCGGGCCGGCTCGACATCTCGCTGTTGATGGCGAAGTCGACCCTCCTGTTCGAGATCGGCGGCTGGTCCGACGCAGTGCGCTGGGACGTGATGAAACCCGATATTCGGATCACGCCGCTCGGCGACATCCATGCCAATTTCGGCTTCTACGACGAGATCATCATCCCGCACGCCAACGCCACCGGTGAAGAGCGGATCGAACGAGCGATCACCGGCTATGCGAAGAACCTGGAGGAGCGACCGACGTCCGAAAGCGTGCAAGGCGAGCTCGAGCACGATTTTGCCGAAGCCTGGGTTGAACAGATCGGGGCAACGATCGACGAAGTCCGGCTGTTCGTCGATTCCGTCGAACAGATAGGCATCGAAGAGGATGCGCAGGTTATCCGGGTGACGCGCGACCGCTTTAAGGAAATGCGGGTCGGCGATGCTTCGATCGGTGATGTGACGGCCGGGCGCATCCTCGCGACCCTCACGCTTACCTCGCGCGATAGTTGGCGCGACGTACCACAGGGCTTCGAGGAGCGGGATCGCCATCCGTGGCGCTTCCGGCGGCAATTGTCATTCCTGCGCCGCCCGATCCTCGACTGGGATCCTGCCGGCGACATGCTGCTCGTCGCGCCCGGCATGCTGCGCGACAGCCTTGTCTATATGTATTCGCTCTACGAGAGCGGCGACTTCCCCGGCAGCCAGCTCACGCCCAAGATGGCGGCCTGGCGCGGGATCGCGAACGGGCGGCGTGGCACGATATTCGCTGAGGAAGTGGCCGAGGCTATGCGCGCCAATGGATGGCACGCCGAGGTCGAGGTCAAGGTGACCAAGCTGCTTCGGCGCGGTTTCGACAAGGACTATGGCGATGTCGACGTGCTGGCGTGGCGTGACGACGGCCGCGTACTCGCGATCGAGTGCAAGGATGTCCAGTTCCGCAAGACGCTAGGCGAAATGGCGGAGCAGCTCAGCGATTTTCGCGGCGAGATTCGCTCGAACGGCAAGCGCGACGAGCTGCGTAAGCATCTGGACCGATTGGAGGTCATTCGGAAGCACCTGCCGCTAGTCGCCACCTATGTTGGACGACCGTCGCTAGATGCGATCGAGAGCCATCTCCTGTTCCGCAATCCAGTCCCGATGGAGTTCGCGCTCGCCAGGATGGCGGGCCAAGTCCAGGTGAGCAATTTTGGGGCGATAGCGTCGATCTAAGATGCGCTGGGGATCCAATCCGTAGTCGAACCCCGCATCCCAGTTTCGATGCAGCAAGCGGCCGCGTAGCGTCGTTGCCCAATCTTAGCGCTCCGCTTTCAACGCCACGCTGGACGCATTGCAGACGACCCCGGGTTCCGCGCACGATGCGGGCGAAATACCTTTCGGCGACGTTGGATCACGTCGCCAGAATTACGGGTGGATCGGCTTGGTCAAATCACACATTCTATTCTTCCGGCGGCCTGCGTCCGCGCAGCGAGGCGATAAGGGCGGCTCCGCCGAGCAGAAGCTGGGCGAAGGCGGTGAGAGTGGCAGGATCGAGGATCGTCATGACGAAAGCTCCGACTGTGAGGCCGAAGCTTCAGCATGGATTTCGTCACATCAACCTTGGCATTTGTGTCACAAAAGCTTGGCTATTGTGACGTTTGCGCCGCAGCTTTCTGCTCCCTGCGCAGCTTCGAAATGAAGTTCTGGATGGTGTCGACGCCGGGCGGATTGAGATTGCGCTGGCGGCTGAACTTGCGCGCGTATGCGGCAATGCTGGGTCCAATCTTGCCCGCTTCGAAATCCGCACGCACCTGCGCCATCCACGGCTTTTTGCGCTTCGAGCGCGCGAGTCGGCTCTGTTCGGCGAAGCGGGTGCGACCCGCCTGCAGGAACTCGTAATTCTCGCGCCACAGCTCCCATTCGCGCGTGATCGCGCCGAGCATAATGGCGATGTGCGTGGCGCGCTCTGGATTGGCGCGCATCGCCTCGCACAGGCGCACGACACGGAAGGCATAGGCCGGATCGCTTTCGGGGCCTGAGAGTTCGTCGATTTCTTCGAGGGTGTAGAAATCCCACTCACCGGTATCGATCGGATGCACGCCGGGCGCGGGCGCCGGCTCGGGCAGCATTTGCGGCCCGCCCTCGGCATCTTCGTCGATCGACACCACCGAGATCGCCTCGTCGAAGAACTTCTCCGCCGCTGCGCCGCCCTTGCGTAACGCATCCGGCACGAGCGAAGCGGCATAGGCCTTGAGCTCGTCTTCACTCGCATCGTCTCCGAGACACATACGGGCGATGTCGAGCCCTTCCTCACCATCCATCGACACTGCCCATTCGAGCACATTGGCGAGATTGACGGCGCGATGCTCTGCTTCACCTTGCTCGAGCACCTCGCGGGCAATGGTTTCAAGCTCCTCGGGCGGCAACATTCTGAAGCGGATCGGCACGGCGCGGGTGATCGTCCAACTCCGCGGCTTCTTGCGGCCCTGCTTCGGAAAGGTGATGGTCCGCCGCTCGAGGATCTGCTCCCCGAAACCCGCGAGCGGGTCGCCTCTAATGAAAATCTCTGGCTTGGAGACCGTTGCGCCGGGCGCCGCCTCCTCGGCCGCGTTCGCTACCGATTCCCACCACGAGATACCATACGCGAGCATCGCGTCCCGGGCGCGTTCGAAGGCGTTGCGGGGATGATTGTCTGCCATGGTATTAGCTGTCCGCTCCTGTGCGCCGGATGCCTCGCTCGCGGGCACCTGCACGATGGCGCGAGATTCTGGCCCGCGCGGACGATCCGCGTCAATTTCAGAATCTCATCCGCGTTTTCGGCTTTCGGAAGGGCCGGTTCCTGCATCGCATATCTGAAACCCGCCAGTCTGCAGACGGCCCAATCTCGGTTCATGCGGACCCGTGCTAACGTATGGCCGCTTTCGGGCGGTTCAACCTGGCGGCGAACGGCAGAATTGTCGGCACCACCGGCCAGCAGCGAGGTTTTTCTACATCAAAAGATGCTAGCATGAGAAGGCAAATTTTTTAGAATGGGCCAGCTTGTTTCCGAGGATATTCATGGCGCTACCAAAGATTTTGGATCTTCTTCGCTTGGCGAGCGACCTCCGGGCCAGGGGCACGCACGGATCGTTCACGGGTCCGCTGCGGAAGGCTGCCACGGCTCAATCGTGCCTCGCCGATCTTAGGCAGGCGGGGCATTGCTGCGAAGTCTTTCGAAGCACCGAACATCCAGGGCGCGAAGATGAGTATAGCGCAGCCCATCGAACCGTTCAGCAATCACTGTTAATGATGGCCGTGTCTTTGTATTCGCGGGCGACACACTCGACGGGCCAATATGGGGAGAGGGGTGCGATCCAAGTTTCGTCCCGTCTTCCTCCGCAGCTGCTGGCGGACCATGCGGCCGTCGTCGCGCTTCGCAATAAAGCTATGGCCCATGTCTACTTCGCAGAAGATCATGAGGACGGGGTCTGGCACGATCAGTTCCTGTTCGCGATACAAGATCTTGAGAAGGGATGGCTTCCCGGAAGCGCAACCCGAACGACACAAACGCGGCCGAAAACGCTGCTGCGGTTAGAGCGGCTCATTCCGGAAGCCGGCGGAATTTTGTCGCGGCAATTTCAAAAACACCTGCAAACCGCGATGAACGCATTCAACGCCGCAAGCGTCGATGTAAATCTTGCTGATTACACTGATAATGCCGAAGAATACTTTCCTAGCGAGAGTTTTGCGCGAGCAATTTTGCGAGATGCCGCGCCGAAAGCTGAGACCGTTATCCTCGGTGACAACTCAGCTTAGCTGGGTTGGGCGCTTCGATGGAGGTCGAGCCATAACACATGGGCGATGGTGTCCATCCCGTCCGCCGAGCTGCCATCTGGAACCGGCGATGCTGGCCAACCTGAATGACAGACAGCTATTGGGCTTCCAAAATGGACCCCTGGATGACGGTTAAGTCAGCGGCTCCTTTCACACAAGGATGCAGGGGGAACGGCAGCTATAGCTTTCCGCCATCCCAAGACCTGTCAGACAGCAAGCGGCAAGAGCTGACGCTCGACCTGCGGCAACGGAACGTCGGGTTTGTCCCAAAGCAGGTCGATAAGCCGGCCGCGACAGCTTCATGAATGAAGGGCAGGTTTCAGGGACCCGCTTTCGGCCGTCGAATGCGCCTATCGGGGCGCTACCCGTCGCGGTATCGCAAGGCGTCCACGAACAGCTTGAAGGCTGGCGAAGCAAACCGACGGCTCGGGTAGTACAGGTGATAGCCAGGAAGATCGGGCGTGGCACGGGAAAGCACACGTTCAAGCCGACCATCACCAAGATGATCCTTGATCTGATCGAGCGGAAGGTAGGCGAGCCCATGGCCGGCCAGAGCGGCGTCGCGAATGAGATCAATTGTGTTGAGTATAAGCGGACCATCGATGCGCACGCGTGTTTCGCGTTTCCCGACTGCCAGGCGCCATCCGTTCAGCGTCCCGGAACTTGGCAAGCGGAGATTGATCGCTCGATGCTCGACGAGCTCTGATGGCGAGCTCGGGCGGCCATGCGCCTCGAAATACGATGGTGCGCCAACGATCGCCATCGGGACATCCGCGCTGATGCGGACGGCGATCATGTCCTTCGCGATCTCGCCGCCGAGCCTCACGCCCGCGTCGAACCGATCCGCCACGATATCGGCCATGCCATAGTCAATTGTTATCTCGACAGTGATGTCGGGATGATCTGGCAGAAGTCTGTCCATCGCCGGCAGCAGGACGATCTTGGCCGCGTGCTCGACCGTCGTAATGCTAATCGTGCCGGAGGGCTTGTCGCGCAGGTCGCTCAACGACGCGATTGCGGCATCCATGTCGCGCATCATCGGTGCCAGTGTCGCAATTAAGCGATCACCCGCTTCTGTCGGTGCCACACTGCGGGTCGTGCGCGACAACAACCGAAGACCTAGCCTGGCCTCCAGTTTCCGGACGATCTGGCTGAGCGACGACTGCGACATTCCGAGCCGAACAGCGGCGCGCGTGAAGCTGCGCTCTTCGGCGACCACGAGAAACGCAGTCATGTCGGCCATCTCGTCGCGGCGCATTTATCACTCAGATGATAGGTTCATGCGGAATTGAGAGTCTAATCGCTGGACCCGCTTTGGCCTAGATCTGTTTCATCAGCACTGGCTGCTGACCGCAATTTCCCGAAGTTCACGAACCATCTCGAGGAGAAGCGCCATGAGCAACGAAGCATACACACTCGCCGCGAGCGACACTGCGGTCGATGTCGGCGCAAACGACATCGACTACAAGAAGGCGCTCGGCGCCGACGACGGCGGCCTCGTCGATACCGCAGTCGAGGCGATCAAGGGCATGGCCGGAAAGGTCGTCGACAAGCTTGACCCGCTGACCGAGCAATATGCCGGCCTGTTCAAGACTGGCCTGCGCACACCTGTGATGCGCAAGCCGAGCGACTACGACATGGACTTCGAGGAGACCTGGTTCCCGTCGATGGACGGCGTACCGCTGGAAGCCTGGTTCATTCCCGCGCCCTCCGACAAACTGCTCATCATCAATCATCCGATGACCTGCAATCGATACGGCTTTCCGGGCCACCTACCCGAGTACAAGGCCTACTTTGGCGGCTTCGAGGTCAATTTCCTGCCGGAGCTCACGGCGCTCCATGACGCCGGCTACAACATCCTGACTTACGATCTTCGCAATTGCGGCCGCAGCGGGGAAGGCAATGGCGGGATCAGTGGGCTCGGATTGCTCGAATGCCGCGACGTCGTCGGCTCGGTGCGCCATGCTCGCGAGCATCCCGTCATGGGCAAGATGCGCACCAGCCTGTTCAGCCGTTGCATGGGTGGCAACTCGACAATCATAGCAATGGCCAAATGGCCTGACGAATTCCGTCACATCGAGGCGCTTGCTCTGCTCAACGTCGTTTCTGGCCCGACCTTCATCGAGCGCGGCGCGGAAAACCTCGGGCTCGACCCGGCCGCTGCTGCGAAGCGGCTCGATGAGCGCTGCCGGGAGACGACTGGATTCAGCGTCTTCGATTTTCGGCCGCAGGACTACGGCCACGGAGTCACCATTCCCACTTTCGTGGCGCAGTTGCGCCGCGACTTCCTGATCCATGGCGAGAAGGACGGTCAGGAGATCTTCGACTCACTTGCCGCTGAAACGAAGGAGCTGCTGTGGATCGACCAGTCGAACCAGCGCTTTTACGCCTACAACCACTTCGGCCAGCATCCCGAACGGCTGATCGAGTGGTTCGACAAGCACATGGCCTGAAGGGACCGCCGCTCGCCTGACGCAACACGTTTCAAACTGAGTAATCTGGGGGCGCTCTCCGAGCACTCCCAGATGCCGAGTGCGGGGCGACGAATGTAGGGCACCTTTTTGACAGCCGGATTTGTCGTTCGAATGGCTGCTGTGTTGGCGGAAGACGCCGGACCCGGTTTCATAACCGGTGAACTGCTTGGTAGGGCTGATAGTCCGCACGACCAGCAGCGATCACGTATGGACGATGGGCAGAAGCGAGAGCACCGATAGGCGGATGGAGGGAGATGAAGCGCGGATCATCGGCGAACTGGCAACGAGTCTCGGCGCCGGGGCGCAATATTTGCGTAGCGTGGCGGCTTCGCCGCCCGCCGACAAAGGCGCCTATCTGCTGCTGCTGCGCCTCGACGCACCGCTCGACCTGCGACTGCTTCACTCCGAGATCAGGCTGTGCTCCGGATATTACGTCTACGCCGGCAACGCCTATGGCTCCGGCGGGATCGGCGCACGTCTGCGGCGTCATCTTTGGCGCGACAAGCGCCTGCACCGGCATATCGACCGGTTGACCGGCATCGCCGACGCCATCCACGCCTTCGCCGTGCCTGACGGGCATGAATGCGTGATCGTCGCGCAGCTTCTGGCAACAGGGCGGTTCGACGTGCCTGTCCCGGGCTTTGGCAGCAGCGATTGTCGCCATTGCGAGGCGCATCTGCTCCGCCTGCGACCACGCGCATTCTGATGCGGCATGTCTTGCGTGACTCGCACTGGCATCTTCTGTTCAACAGAAATAGGATTTGTTGGACATGGTCATGGGCAAACATCAATTTTTGAGCGGCGCTAAGAGCGGCAAGACCGCTCACACGAAATCGGGACGCAGCGTGCGAACGGCGAAAACGACGGAGCGTGTCACGGGTCATGCCGGCCAGGTCGAGGCAGTGATGGCGGCGGCCGAACGCTCCGGGTTGCTCGAGGAAAAGAGCGGCCGGATCGGCGGCCGGGTGAGCCCGGCGCTCGTCAAGCGCGCCAAGGCGCTGACCGGCATCGATACCGACACCGATCTCATCGAATTTGCGCTGGCCAACGTCGCGCTAGAGGATGGGTTCGCCGAGTGCTTCAAGGCCGCGCGCGGCAAGGTGGATCCGGACATCCAGCTCGGCTTCTGAAGGTGGCGGCGTTCGATATCGGCGCGGCACTGCGCTGGTCGCGCTTCGATCCCGGTCGCACACTGCAACGTCGGGCGGACGGAGAGTTACCCTCCGCCAGCGCGGAAGAGTTGGCCGGGCAACCTCTGCTGCTCGCCACCTGCGTTTATATCGATCAACTCCAGGGCCGCGCGCCGTCGCTGGTCGAGGGGCTGATCGACAAGCGACAGGTCAATCATTCGACGGTCGCGATTCAGGAACTCAGCCACACAATCGGCGTACTCGATCCGGCCGACAAGCGGACGCCGAATGTCATCACCGTCATCCGTGATCAGATCGAGGCGATGCCCGAGCACCGGACCTTCGCGCCCGATGCCGATGTGCTCGGCCGCGCCGCCTTGCTGTCGGGCACCCCTTCGAAACGCCTGAAGAAGCCGGATGCAATTCTGTCCAGTATGCCGTGGGCGTCTCAAAGCTCGATGTCCCGTGAACGCGCGTGATTGCGTTCGAACTCACCGCCGGGAAAGCTCCGCAGGTAGGAGACGAAGCTAGCCCTTTCGCGCCGGATCGTCCGATGCGCGATTTCGGCGGCTTCGAGCGACACGAGTGCGGCGACGGGCTTGCCGTGGCGGGTAATCGTCACGAACTCGCCCCTGATGGCTTTGTCAACAAGATGGGAAAGCCCCGCCTTCGCATCCTTGAGACCGATGGTCAGCATCTGCTGCTCCGTATTGTGGTCACTTATGACCGCAATGCCGATCAGTGCTCCAAATACAAGTAGCGCGTGATCGGTCTCATGCTGCCTGCATCGGAAAAAGCACCTGTGATTGGTAACGAAACGTTCCAGCATCGGAGCCTTTCGCATCACGATACGGGCGGGCTATCCATATAAGTTCGACTTCGGTGTCGGGGGCGCCGTGGGATCGGCCATGCGCGAATGTGCGGCCCCGCAGCGTCGGCAGGATGCTCATCGGGTTTCCGGCGAGTCGAAAACCCGATGGGAGACCGAACGCGGCCCCGACCGCAACATGGTGCTGCTCGAGGACTTCTGGTTCATCGACCGAAAGGGACGGAAATGGTCGGCGGCTCGTAGCAGCCGGATCAGCGGCGCCTCGATTCCCAAGCCGCTGTGGACCATAGTGGGCTCGCCCCACACCGGCGACTATCGCCGTGCATCGATCGTGCACGATATCGCTTGCGAAGAGGCAGGTTCGCGCCGGCAGGCTGACAAGATGTTCTACGACGCCTGCCGGGAAGGCGGTTGCAGCATCTGGGAATCGACTGTTCCCTGTGTGGGAGTGCGCATCGGGGCATGGCGGGGCTCGATCGCCACACTGGACGACGAGGCAATCCGGCTGAGTGAAGACGTAACGATGGCCGAAGTTCAGCTGGACTTTCGGATCGTCAGCGAGGACGTTACTGCGGCAGGGCGAGGCCGATGATCCCGATCTCGTCGAAGCGCGGACCGACGTTGCGATCAAAGCGCAAGCTGGAATTGGCAGCCGCCTCAAGAGCACCGATTTAGCTGCTAGGGCCGAGGGGCAAGCGGGCCTCGATCGTGGGCGCCGCAATCGCGAAGTCGATCAGGCCCGTGAGCGCGAGAAGCTCGACCGGAAGGTCGAGGCAGCGGAGAGAACTACGACCGGGAAATGAAGACGTGGCGGCCGGACGAAACACTGTGCACGCATCGGGCAAGGCGTTTCCCCGGTGGACTGATTTCGACGCCAACGTACCAAGCTGTACGCCAGCATGAGTAACCTGCGTGGTCGCCCGGTGGTCGCCCGCGCAAAATCAAGGCAATGAGCGCGTGGCCCGCGCCCACTAAGCTATTGATTTTCTTAGAAAATTGGAGCGGGCGAAGGGATTCGAACCCTCGACCCCAACCTTGGCAAGGTTGTGCTCTACCCCTGAGCTACGCCCGCTCTGGCGCCTGGCCCGGAAGGTTCCGGGCGGGTGAGGCGCGGCCACTAGCAGCCGATTCCGGCCTTGCCAACCCCCTTCGTCACGTTGACCGCACAACCGCTTCGCGATTAGGCCAGCACGCGATGACCGCCCCCGTGATCCTGCTCGTCGAGGACGATCCCGCGCTGCGCATGCTGACGGCGCGCGCGTTGCAGGAGAACGGCTTCGTCGTGCGCCCCGCCTCCGCCGCGCCGGAGATGTGGCTGGCGCTCGATTCGGGGCCGGTCGACCTCGTGCTGCTCGACATCATGCTGCCCGGCACCAGCGGCATCGACCTGTGCCGCGCGCTGCGCCAGAAAAGCGATGTGCCGATCATCTTCATGTCGGCGCGCTCCAGCGAGACGGATCGCGTCGTCGGGCTGGAGCTGGGCGCGGACGATTATATCGCCAAGCCGTTCGGCGTGCGCGAGCTGGTCGCGCGGGTACGCGCGGTGCTGCGCCGGCCACCGCTCGATCGCCGCTCCGGCGAGGGCGATTCGGGGCTGCTGAAGTTCGAGGGGTGGACGGTCAACCTGCCGCGCCGCGAGCTGATCTCGCCGACCGGCGCGGTGGTGGACCTGACCGGCGCTGAGTTCGACCTGCTCGTGGTGCTCGCCGACCACGCCCAGCGGGTCATCGCGCGCGAGCGGCTGATCGAGCTGTCGCGCACGCGGCTGGGCGACAGCTCGGATCGCTCGATCGACGTGCTGGTCAGCCGGCTCCGGCGCAAGCTCTCCGGCGCCGGCCATGCCGCGCCGATCGTCACGGTGCGCGGCGTGGGCTATATGCTCAACGTGCCGGTGGAGCGCAGTTGAGGCGGCTCGTCCCCTCGGTCGGCCTGCTCGGGCAGGTCGTCGCGATCCTGCTGCTGACGATGCTGATCGAGTTCGGCGTCTCGACCGTGCTCTACGAGCGCGCCAGCCAGTTCTCGGTGCGCGACGACGAGGCGCGGCGGCTGGCCGAACATCTCGTCATCAGCCGGCGGCTGGTCGAGGAGCGCACGCCGGCGGAGCGCACGGCGATGGCCGACGACCTCACCACCGACCGCTACGAGATCCATTGGGATCGCGAGCCGCCGCACGTCCCGCCGGTCGCGCCGACGCTGGACCAGATGCGGCGGCAGATCGTCGAGTGGGAGCCGTCGCTCGGCGCGCGCGACCTGCGCATCCGGCTGGCCTCGCCGGGGGCCAGTTCGGCGGTGACCGGCGGCTTGCGGCTGGACGACGCGAGCTGGCTGCATTTTCGCACGCTGGCGCCGGTCGCGCGGCTCAATTTCGGGCTGGAGCGGATCGCGCTGGCGCTGGTGCCGGCGATCGCGCTGATGGTGATCGGCGGGCTGATGCTGCGCCGCGCGCTGTTGCCGCTGCGACGGCTGGCGGTGGCGGCGGATCGCGTCGGGCATGACGAGGTGGCGCCGGTGCCGGAGCACGGGCCGGGCGACGTGCGCCGCGTGGTGGCGGCGTTCAACCGGATGCAGGCCCGCATCCGCGCGCTGATCGACACGCGCACCCAGGCGCTGGCGGCGGTGGGGCACGATCTGCGCACGCCGCTGGCGCGGCTCCGGCTGCGCACCGAAGCGGTGGGCGACGCCGACACGCGCGGTGCGATCGAACACGACCTCGCCGAGATGGAGGCGATGGTCACCTCGCTGCTCGCCTTCCTCGGCGGGGAGAGCGATCCCGAGACGCCGGTGCCGGTCGATCTCGCGGTGATGTGCGCGACGCTGGTAGATGATGCCAGCGACGCCGGGCAGGCGGCCGATTATGTCGGGCCGGATCATCTGGAGCTGCGGATGCGGCGTTCCGGCTTCAAGCGCGCGCTGACCAATCTGGTCGACAATGCGCTGCATTACGGCGAGCGGCTGACGATCGCGCTGGAGGCGGATGCGGGCGGCGTCACGGTGCGGGTGATCGACGACGGGCCGGGCATCCCGGAGGACAAGCTCAGCGAGGTGCTGCAACCGTTCGTCCGGCTCGATCCGGCGCGGCGGCGCGATACGGTCGGCTTCGGGCTGGGGCTGGCGATCGCGACGCAGGCGGTGCTGGCGGAGGGCGGCACGCTGACGCTCGCCAATCGCGCGCCGCGCGGGCTGGAGGCGGTGATCCGGCTGCCGGGACATAAAATTTAACAAACGCGCGGCGTCGCAGCAAAATTGCCCACCTAGTTACCCTGCTCCATGACAAAGAGGAGCAGGCTCTCGTGAACGAACTGATCGGCCGCGTCTTCAGCTTCGAGAAACAGGTATTCCCGAACCAGCAGGCGCTTTACTCGCAATTGGCGACGCATGGGCAAAGCCCCAAGGCGCTGATGATATCCTGCGCGGATTCGCGCGTCGTGCCCGAGCACATCATGCAGGCGCAGCCCGGCGACCTGTTCGTCTGCCGCAACGCGGGCAACATCGTGCCGCCGTTCGCGACGATGAACGGCGGCGTCTCCTCGACGGTGGAATATGCCGTCGCGGCGCTCAAGGTGCGCGACATCATCGTGTGCGGCCATTCGGACTGCGGCGCGATGAAGGCGCTGGTGAACCCTGAACTGATGGAGGGGATGCCCAATGTCGCGGCGTGGCTGCGCCACAGCCATGCGGCGAAATGCGTGCTCGATGCTTCCTATCCCACGCTGGAGAACGGCGCGGCGGTGCGCGCGGCGAGCCTGGAGAATGTCGTGGTGCAGATCGCGCATCTGCGCACCCACCCCTCGGTGGCAGCGGGCATCGCGCGGGGCGAGATCGCGCTGCACGGCTGGTTCGTCGACATCCACGCCGGGCAGATGCTGGCGCTGGATGGCGAGACCGGCCGCTTCGTCGCGGTGCGCGAGGATGCGCCGCTGCCCGTCGCCGTGCGCGCCACCCCGCGCATCGCGGCCGATTTCTCGTGGCCGGAGGCGGCGGAGTGACGGAGGCAGTTATCCCCCGGCCCGGCGTTTCGATGCCCCGGCTGAAGTTCCTCGGGCGCGATCTCACCGCGTCGATCGTCGTGTTCCTCGTCGCGATGCCGCTGTGCATGGGCATTGCGATCGCCTCCGGCGTCCCGCCGGAAAAGGGACTCATCACCGGCATCATCGGCGGCATCGTCGTCGGCGCGCTGGCGGGATCGCCGTTGCAGGTCAGCGGCCCCGCCGCCGGCCTCGCGGTGATCGTGTTCGAACTGGTGCGCGATCAGGGCCTTTCGGCGCTCGGCCCGATCCTGATCCTTGCCGGCGCGATCCAGGTCGCGGCGGGCGTGTTCCGGCTCGGCGGCTGGTTCCGCGCGATCAGCCCGGCGGTGGTCCACGGGATGCTCGCTGGGATCGGCGTGCTGATCGTCGTCGGCCAGTTCCATGTGCTGTTCGACGCGAAGCCGCTGTCGAGCGGCCCCGCCAACCTCGCCGCGATGCCCGGCCGCCTGCTCGGCCTCTCCGCCAGCAACATGGCGGCGGCCGAACTCGCCTTCATCGTCGCGCTGGTGACGATCGGCGCGATGCTGGCGTGGGAGAAGTGGCGTCCCGCGTCGCTGAAGCTCGCGCCGGGGGCGCTGGTCGGCGTGCTCGCGGGGACGTTACTGACGGTCGCGCTGGGGCTGGACGTGGCGAAAGTCGCGGTGCCCGAATCGATCACCGCCGCGATCGCGCTGCCGGAAAGCGGCTTCTGGGCGAAGTGGCTCGATCCCTCGGTGCTCGCCAGCGCGTTGGCCATCGCCTTCATCGCCTCGGCCGAGACGTTGCTGTCGGCGGCGGCGGTCGACAAGATGCACGACGGGGTGCGCACCGATTACAACAAGGAATTGCGCGCGCAGGGCGTCGGCAACCTGCTGTGCGGCGCGGCGGGCGCGCTGCCGATGACCGGCGTGATCGTCCGCTCCTCCGCCAATGTGCAGGCCGGGGCGGTGACGCGCGCCTCGGCGATCCTGCACGGCGCGTGGATCCTCGGCTTCGTCGCGCTGCTGCCATGGCTGCTGCGCGAGATTCCGATGGCGGCGCTCGGCGCGATTCTCGTTGTCACCGGCTGGCGGCTGGTGAGTCTCGCCCATGCGAAGCACCTGTTGCGCGACCACGGCGTGCTGCCGGTGGTGATCTGGGCGGCGACGCTGATCATGGTGGTGGCGACCGACCTCTTGACCGGCGTGCTGGTCGGCATCGGCCTGTCGCTGCTGGAACTGCTGCCGCATTTCCGCCGCCTGCGCCTCAAGGTGGAGGAACGGGCGGAGGACGAGGCGCACCATATCGCGCTCGACGGCGCGGCGACCTTCGTCAGCCTCCCGAAACTGTCCGACACGCTCGATCGCGTGCCGGCGGGCAGGCCGGTGCGGCTGGACGTTTCGCGGCTCGCGGCGATCGACCACACCAGCGCGGAGCTGCTGCGCGACTGGTTCCAGCGCCGCCGCGCCAGTGGCGCGCCGGTGGAGATGCTGGGTGCGACGCGTGGCAAAATCGCCACACTCGCGAGCTGAGCACGCCTGTAGAAACATTTCGACACGATTCAGCAACAAAAGTGATAAAATGCTGCACTAGCGTAATGACCTCCGGCCAGCCGATGCCCGCCCTTCGCGGGTGAGAGCATCGGCGGACGGAGAAGCAGGAGGAGCCTCTGACCAACAGGAGGTTCCACATGAAGACGTTCTATCTCATTCCCGCTATCGCGCTCGGTCTCGCGGCACATCCCGCAGCCGCACAGGAAACCGCTCCCCCCAAGGCCATCACCGTCACCGGCAGTGTCGCCGTGGTGAGCGACTATCGCCTGCGCGGCGTGTCGCAGTCCGACAAGCACGCCGCGGTGCAGGGTGGCTTCACCATCGCGCACGAGAGCGGCTTCTATGTCGGCACCTGGGGATCGAGCCTTGCCGGCTGGGGCACGTTCGGTGGCGCCAACATGGAACTGGACCTGATCGGCGGCTACAAGAGATCGCTGGGCAGCGGCATCTCGGTCGACGCCGGCCTCACCTGGTACATGTATCCGGGCGGCGCGAGCAAAAGCGATTTCGCGGAGCCGTTCGTGAAGCTTTCGGGCACCGCCGGTCCGGTGAGCGCGCTGGTCGGCGTCGCCTATGCGCCCAAGCAGCAGGCGCTGGGCAAATGGTATGACGGCGCGACGGATTACGGGCTCGGCACGCCCACCCATCCGGGCGCAAAGAACGACAACCTCTATATCTGGACCGACCTGTCGGCCGCCATTCCCTCCACCCCGCTCACCGCCAAGGCCCATCTTGGCCATTCGGACGGCAACAGCGGCCTTGGCCCCAACGGCACCAGCGCCGCGCCGACCGGCCATTACTGGGACTGGATGGTCGGGGCCGATTTCGTGGTGAAGGGAACGCCGCTGACGCTGAGCGCGGCGTGGATCGACACGGATATCAGCCGGAGCAAATCGGCCTATCTCTGGCCGAACTTCGCCTCCACCAAGGACGGCAGCTCGATCGCCGGCTCCACCGCGCTGTTTTCGGTGACCGCCGCGTTCTGACCTTCATTTGATGCTCCGGGCGGGCCGGGGGGTTTGCTTCCCCCGGCCCGTCCCCACATAAGGGCGCACCAATCAAGCTGGAGCGACCCTTGGCAACCCTGGGCATGAGTGAAGCGGAAAAGACGGCGGTGCAGGAATTCCGCCGCGACGTGGTCGAACCGTCGATGACGAAGCTCGTCATCATCGATTTCTGGGCGGAATGGTGCGGGCCGTGCAAGGCGCTCGCCCCGGTGCTGGAAAAGGTCGCGGAAGCCTATGCCGACAAGGGCGTGGTGCTGGCGAAGGTCGATACCGACAAGAACCAGTTCATCGCCGCGCAATTCCAGGTGCGCTCGATCCCCACCGTCTATGCGATGTTCCAGGGCCAGCTCGTCGCGGACCTGACCAATGCGCGCACCGAATCGCAGCTCCGCACGACGCTCGACCAGCTCCTGCGCCAGCTCCCTATCCAGGGCGAGGCGCAATCGCAGGAGGCGGAGCTCGAGCCGCTGATCGCGATGGGCGAGGAGGTGCTGGCTTCGGGCGACGCGCAACGCGCGCTGTCGATCTTCGACCAGCTCGTGGAGATGGGGCCGGATCACCACGCCGTCCTCTCCGGCCGCATCCGCGCGCTGGTGGCGGCGGGCGATCTCGCCGCCGCCGAGGCCGCGATCGCCGCGCTGCCGGAGGAGGTGGCGAAGCTGCCCGATATCGAGCGCGCCCGATCGGCGGTGGAGCTGGCGAAATCCGCGCCCGAAGTGTCCGATCTCGCCCCGCTGGAAGCGGCGGTGGCGGCCGATCCGAACGATCTTCAGGCGCGCTACGACCTCGCCAACGCCCGGATGGCGGCGGGGAATCGCGATGCGGCGGCGGAGGGTTTCCTCGCCATCACCGCCGCCGACCGCGAGTGGAACGAGGGCGCCGCGCGCCAGCAGCTCCTCAAATTGTTCGAGGTGGTCGGGCTGGAAGACCCGTGGGTGTCGCAGCAGCGCCGCAAGCTCTCGGCGATCCTGTTCGGGTGACATGACGCGGCTGTCGATCTTTCCTCTTGCCGGCGCGATCCTCTTTCCGGGGATGCACCTGCCGCTGCACATCTTCGAGCCGCGTTATCGCGCATTGGTCTCCGATGCGATGGCGCGCGACCGCCGGATCGGGATGATCCAGCCGCGCGGCGAAGGCGAGGCGCCGCCGCTGTACGACATCGGCTGCATCGGGCGGATCGTCGAGGTCGAGATGCTCGACGATGGGCGCTCGAACATCGTGCTCGAAGGACAGTCGCTGTTCCGCGTCGCACGCGAGCTGGAGGTGACGACCAAGTTCCGTCAGGTCGAGGCGGAGCTGATCGCCACCCCGGCCGACGACGCGCTGTCGCTCGCCGCGCGCGCCGGGCTGGAGATGGAATCGAAGCGCTTCGCCGAGGCGCAGGGCTATGCCGTGGACTGGAACGCGGTGGGTCGGCTCGACGACGCCAGCCTCGTCAACGGCATCGCGCAGATCGCGCCGTTCGACGCGGCAGCCAAGCAGGCGCTGCTCGAAACGCCGACGATCGCCGAACGCGCCGAACTGATCGTCCAGCTCCTGCAATTCTTCGGCCGCCACGACGGCGAAGACCGCGTGACGCTGCAATGATCGATCCGTGGCTATTGGAGCGGCTGGCCTGCCCCGTCACGCGCCAGCCGCTGCGCTACGACGAGGCGGCGGGGGAGCTGGTTTCGGAGGCCGCCGGTCTCGCCTATCCGATCCGCGACGGCGTGCCGGTGCTGCTGGTAGAGGAAGCGCGCCCGCTTACTTCTGGCTGACAACGTGCGTCGGCGCGTCCGGCGCGGGCGTGTCGGCAAGCGCGGGGTGCAGCGCGAACAGCCCGATCGCGCCGATCACGAACCCGCCCGTGAACTGCCACAATAAGGTGGATTTGAGGAAACGGGTCATACGCTCGGGTCTCGTTATCGGAATCTGGACAGGCCGACGGGCGGAGCGCGTCCGGCCGGCGACGGGGAAGTTATAGTCGGGCTTGCTGAACCCCGGCTGGCGCCGCCGTTCATCTCGCAGTTGCGATATAGGTGCCTGCGCTTTGCCGCGCTATTTCAGCGATCGAAACTTTATGTTTCGTCGCTGAAACCATTGTCGCTTAGCGCAACGCCCCGCAGGCGGCCTGAATCCGCTCGCACGCCGTACGCAGCAGTTCCTCGCTCGTCGCGTAGCTGATGCGCATCGCCGGCGAGAGGCCGAACGCCACGCCCTGCACCGCCGCGACGCGCGCGTCCTCCAGCAGATAGGTGACGAAATCGCTGTCGTTCTCGATGCGCTTGCCCGCCGGGGTGGCCTTGCCGATCACGCCGGCCACCTCGGGATAGACGTAGAAGGCGCCTTCCGGGCGCGGGCAGTTGATGCCGTCCGCCTGGTTGAGCATCGACACCACCAGATCGCGGCGCTTCTGGAACGCCGCGTTGCGCTCGGCGAGGAACGACTGGTCGCCGTTCAGCGCCGCCGTCGCCGCCGCCTGCGCGATCGAGCAGGGATTGGACGTGGACTGCGACTGGAGCTTGGCCATCGCCTTGATGAGCCATGGCGCGCCGGCCGCGAAGCCGATCCGCCAGCCGGTCATCGCATAGGCCTTGGAACAGCCGTTGACCGTCAGCGTGCGCTCGTAGAGCGACGGGCAGACCTCGGCGATCGTGGTGAAGCGGAAATCGTCATAGACGATATGCTCATACATATCGTCCGCCATGATCCACACATGCGGATGGCGTTCCAGCACCTCGCCCAGCGCCTTCAGCTCGGCCGCCGTATAGGCCGCGCCGGTGGGGTTGGAGGGCGAGTTGAGGATCAGCCACTTCGTCCTGGGCGTGATCGCCGCCTCCAGCATCGCCGGGGTCAGCTTGTAGCCGAGCGCAGCGCCGGCCGCGACGATCACCGGCGTCGCGCCCGCGAACTGGACGATGTCGGGATAGCTCACCCAGTAAGGCGCGGGGACGATCACCTCGTCGCCGGGGTTGAGCGTGGCGAGCAGCGCGTTGAACAGGGTGTGCTTGCCGCCGACGTTCACGCTGATCTGCTGTGTCGTGTAATCGAGGTTGTTGTCGCGCTTGAACTTGGCGACGATCGCCTCCTTCAGCTCCTGCGTGCCGTCGACGTTCGTATATTTCGTCTTGCCGTCGCGAATCGCCTGGATCGCGGCTTCCTTGACGAAATCGGGCGTGTCGAAATCCGGCTCGCCCGCGCCGAGGCCGATCACGTCCACGCCGGCGCGCTTCAGTTCCAGCACCTTGGTGGTGATGGCGAGCGTGGGCGAGGGGCTGATGCGGTCGAGCGCGGCGGAGGGCTTCATGGGGCAGGCCTCTTGATGTTGCGCGGAAGCGCGGTTGCGCGATCCGCTTATGTCGCGGCGCCTATAGCGGGCGCGGTTCCGATTTCGCAACCGCAACAACGGCCGGCATCAGCCCGCGCAGCGCATTTCCCATGAAAAAGCCGTCCGTGAGATCGGCGGGGGCGAGATCGCCCTCCACCGCGCGGCCCTCTGCGATCAGTTCGGCGCGCAATACGCCGGGCAGCAGGCCGCGCGCCAGCGGCGGCGTGACGAGCGTGCCGTCGCGCTCGACGAAGATCGTGGTGAAGCTGCCTTCGGTGAGCGATCCGTCAGGCCCGGCGAACGCCACCTCGTCGGTGCCCGCCGCCGCGCGCGCGCGATCGAGGAAGTCGCGGTCGCTGGTCTTGTGGCGCAGGCGGAAATCGCCGGGCGCGACCGGCAGCGGAACGATCGCGACCTCCAGCGGCGCGGCGCGCGGCGCGGGCAGGGGGCCGATCTCGATCGCGATTCGGCCGGTGCGCGCTGCGAGCAGCCTGATCCTCGCAGCGCGGCGCAGGCGGAAGGTCGCCGCCTGCAATTCGTTGCGCGTGTCGTGGCGGTCGAAGGCGAAGCCGAGCGCCTCGGCGCTGGCCTTCATCCGCGCGAGATGCGCCTCCACCCGCAGCACGCCCTCCTCCGGGTCGAACGCCATCGTCTCGATCAGGTCGAAGCGCGGTGCGTCATGGGTGAGGAAATCGCCCTTGGCCAGCGCCTCGTCCCATTCGGCGTCGGCGCGGGATTCGGCGACGATGCCGCCGCCCAGCCCGATCGTCGCGCGGCCCGCGCCGTCCACCAGCATGGTGCGGATCGCGACGTTGAACTGCGCCGCGCCCGGCGCGTCGATACTCCCGATCGCGCCGGTATATGGGCCGCGCGGTGATCGCTCCACCTCGCCGATCACCTGCATCGCGCGCAGCTTCGGCGCGCCGGTGATCGAGCCGCAGGGAAACAGCGCCGCCAGCACGTCGACCCCGTCGCGCGCCGGATCGAGCGCGGCGGTGACGGTGGAGGTCATCTGATGGACGGTCGGATAATGCTCCACCGCGAACAGTTCCGGCACCGCGACACTGCCCGGCGCGGCGACGCGTGACAGGTCGTTGCGCATCAGGTCGACAATCATCAGATTCTCGGCGCGCTGCTTCCCGTCCGCCGCCAGCGCGGCGGCGGCCGCCGCGTCGAGCGCCGGGTCGGCGATGCGCCGCGCGGTGCCCTTCATCGGGCGGCAGGTGATGCGGCCGTCCGCGAGATCGAAGAACAATTCGGGCGAGAAGGAGAGCAGCGTCTCGCGCCCCATCGCCACCAGCGCCCCCCAGCCGGCCTTCGCCCGCGCGCGCACCGCGGCATAGAGCGCGGGCGGGTCGCCGGCGAACGGCACCATCGCGCGGAAGGTGAGGTTAGCCTGATAGATGTCGCCCGCCGCAATCAGCGTCTGCACCCGCGCGATCATCGCATCGTAATCGCCGCGCGACACCTCCGGCTGCGGCGCGCCGACCCATGCGCCGGCCGGATCGGGGAGCAGCGCGGCGGGGTCGGGAACTTCGGCGAATCCGTCGAACAGGCCGAACCACAGGAGCGGCGTCGGCGGATGCAGCGCGGGGCCGGCGCCCGGCTCCAGCGCATACCCTGCCTCATAGGAAAGGAAGCCCGCCGCGTGCCGCCCCGCCGCCACGGCCGCGCGCAGCTCGGCGAGCGCCGGGGCCACCTCGTCGGGCGACCGCGCCTCGATCACCGCCGCCGGCGCGCTGTAGAGCCGCGCGGGCGCGCCATCGGCGCGCGCGTCGTCAAGCAGCACGAAAGGGGCAGGCGGCAGCATCGCGCGCGGTGATGCCCGCCGCATCGCCTTGCGGCAAGGGCGTGGAGGTGATTAGGAATCACCGCATCGCGGCGTGGCCGCTTTCTGCCGAAAGGATCGTTTCGATGACCGAACCCGCGTTGCGCGCGATGATCGTGCCGGTCACGGCGATCGAACAGAATTGCACGATCGTCTGGTGCACCGCGACGAGGAAGGCGGCGGTGATCGATCCGGGCGGCGACATCCCGCGCATCAAGGCGGCGATCGCGCAGGCCGGCGTGACGGTGGAGAAGGTGCTGCTCACCCACGGCCATATCGACCACGCCGGCGAGGCGAAGCCGCTGGCCGACGAGCTGGGCGTGCCGATCGAGGGGCCGCACGAGGACGATCGCTTCTGGCTCGCCCGACTGGCCGACGACGGCCGCAACTGGGGGATTCGCGGCGTGCCGTTCGAGCCGGACCGCTGGCTGGAGGACGGCGACACGGTGACGGTCGGCGATCTGACGCTCGACGTCTATCACACGCCCGGCCACACGGCGGGCCATGTGATCTACCACCACGCGCCGTCGCGATTCGCGCAGGTCGGCGACGTGCTGTTCCAGGGCTCGGTCGGGCGCACCGACCTGCCGCAGGGCAACCACCAGCAGCTGATCGAGTCGATCGTCACGAAGCTGTGGCCGCTGGGCGACGACGTGACCTTCATTCCGGGGCACGGCAAGGCCAGCACCTTCGGCCATGAGCGGCAATGGAACATGTTCGTCAGCGACGAGGCGCTGTCGGCGGCCTGAGGCCTGAACGAAAAAGGCCGCGACCGTATCGAGACGGTCGCGGCCTTTTTTCAGCCCGGTGCCGAAAGGGCGTCAGCCCTCGTAATCGGCGCCGAGGTTCTGGTTGCGCGGCGGGGCGGCGGCGGTGAGGCGCAGCGCCTCCGCCGACGCGGCGAGGCTGCCGACCGCATCCGCCTCGTCGTCGTCGTCGATCTGCACGCGCTGCAGGCTGGCGACGAGCGATTCCTCGAGGTGGCCGGGCAGGATCGTCTGCTCGGCGATCTCGCGCAGCGCGACCACCGGATTTTTATCGCGGTCGCGATCAATCGTCAGTTCCGCGCCGCCCGATACCTGCCGCGCGCGCTGCGCCGCGAGCAGGACCAGATCGAAGCGGTTGGGGATCTTGTCGACGCAATCCTCGACCGTGACGCGCGCCATGGACGCTTTCCTTCGCTTGAATTTCGCTGGATGAAGGCGCGCGATCTAGGTGGGCGGGCGCGCAAAGTCAAGAAAAGCGCGCTTGTCGCCGCGCCGCCGCCCGGCCAACATGAGCGCGATGGAGACGTTCACCGTCGAGGGCAATCGCCTGACCCTGCTCACCGAAGGGCCGGCGCGGCTCGACGCGCTGGTGGCATTGATCGATGGCGCGCGCAGAAGCCTGCGCATCCTCTATTACATCTATGCCGACGACGAATCGGGCCGGCGCGTCAACGAGGCTTTGCTCGCCGCCGCCGCGCGCGGGGTACGGGTGGCGCTGATCGTCGACGGCTTCGGCAGCGACGCGGCCAGCCGCAAGCATTTCTTCGACCCGCTGGCGGCGGCCGGCATCTCGATATGCTGGTTCGCGCCGCGCTTCGGCCGCCGCTACCTGCTGCGCAACCACCAAAAGCTCGCGCTCGCCGACGAGGCGCGGATCATGATCGGCGGGTTCAACATCGCCAACGATTATTTCGCCGCCGAGGATGCGGACGCGTGGCGCGATCTCGGCCTGCTGGTCGAAGGGCCGGCGGCGGGGCGGATCGCGCGCTATTTCGACGCGCTGCGCGAATGGGTGCTGCTTCCGGCGGGACGGACGCGGCATCTCGGCCGCGTGCTGGCGCGGTGGAGCGAGCCGGCAGGGCGGGTGCGCTGGCTGATCGGCGGCCCGACGCGGCGGCTGTCGCCCTGGGCGCGCGCGGTGCGCCACGACATGCGGCTGGCGGCGCGGATCGACATCATCGCCGGCTATTTCACGCCCAGCCCGACGATGCTGCGGCGGATCGACCGCGCGGCGCGGCGCGGCGACGCGGTGCGGATCGTCACCGCAGCGCGATCGGACAACAACGCCACGATCGCCGCCGCGCGCTTCAGCTATCGCGGGCTGCTGAAGCAGGGGGTGCGCATCTTCGAATATCAGCCGTCGAAGCTGCACACCAAGCTCTATGCGATCGACAATGCGGTGCATATCGGCAGCGCCAATTTCGACATGCGCAGCCTGTTCATCAATCTGGAGCTGATGCTGCGGATCGATGACGCCGCCTTCGCCGCCTATGTCCGCCGCTATATCGATGGCGAGGTGGCGCGCTCGATCGAGATCACGCCCGACGCCTATCGTGCCGCGACCGGCTGGTGGCAGCGGGTGAAGCAGTTCTTCGCCTATCTGATCGTCGGCGTGGCGGACCCGACGCTGTCGCGCGGGCTGAATTTCGGGATCGATGACTGAGGGGGGGCGGCGGCCAAGCCGTCGTCGGACGGGTTCGGCTATGCCGACCCGCCGGCCGGGCCGCGCGCTGCGCCTTTGGCGCATCGCGCCGTCGCTTCGCCGACGCGCCTGCGCCCCGCCTTACTCCGCGTCCTTCCACGCCCAGTAAAGCTGCGCCGGCGGCACGTTCCACCATTCCATCCCGTGATCGATGCGCGGGAAGTGCGGCGCGATGAAATCATGCACCTTGGGGCTGAACTGATAGACGAGGAACGCCCCGCCCGTGCGGATCACCCGCTGTGTCGCCGATGCGATCGCCGGGCCGACGCCGGTGGGCAGGGTGGAAAAAGGAAGGCCGGAAAGCACGTAATCGGCCTTCTCATGCCCGTGATCCGCGACGATCTTCTCCACGTCGGCGGCGGAGCCGAGCACCGGCACGAAGCGCGAATCCACGATCGTGTGGCGCAGGTAGTTGATGAAGTCCGGATTGGTGTCGATCGCGATCAGGGTCGCATCCGGCGCCATCTTGCTCAGGATCGGGCGGCAGAAGGTGCCGACGCCGGGGCCGTATTCGACGAACAGCTTGCACCGCTGCCAGTCGACGGGGCCGAGCATCTTCTCGATCAGCTTCTCCGACGAGGGGATGATCGATCCCACCATCACCGGATGCTTGAGGAAGCCCTGGAAGAACATCTGCCACGGACCCGGAACGCCGGCGGGGCGGGATCGCGCGCGGCGGACGGCGCTGGTCGAACTGGGCATCGAGGCTATGTCACTCCCGGACGTGGAAATGGGCAGGATAGGATTTTGCCCCGTCGCACATCTTTCGAACGCTGGGCAAGCGCTATCAGTTGCACGGCCGGGGTTGCGTCCGCGCGGCAAGCGCCTAAGCGGGCGTCATGCACGACGGAACGAGCGTGGACCGGGCGGGGCAGGTGGCGGTGATCTTCGTCTCGCAGCGCACCTCCGCCGATGGGGCGGGATATGCGGCGGCGGCCGCGGCGATGGACGCGCTCGCCGCCCGGCAGCCCGGCTATCGCGGGGTGGACAGCGCGCGCGATGCGGACGGATTGGGCATCACCGTCTCCTATTGGGCGAGCGAGGCGGAGGCGCTGGCGTGGCGTGCCCATCCCGAGCACGCCGCGATCCGCGCGCGCGGGCGGGCGGACTGGTATGAAAGCTATCAGGTGATCGTGACGCGCGTCGAGCGCGGCTATGGCTGGACGCGGCCGTGACGCGAGGGTTCGACCGGCGCTTCACGCTGCTGTTCCTCGTCATGCTGACGATCGCGGCGGGCAACACCGCGCTGCAATCCGTGCTGCCCGCGCTGGGGCGCTCGCTGGGGGTGATGGATAGCGCGGTGGCGGCGGCCTTCTCGGTTTCCGCGCTGCTGTGGGTGATCGCCGCACCCTTCTGGGCCAATCGATCCGACCGGCAGGGGCGGCGCGCGATGGTGCTGCTGGGCGTCGGCGGCTTCACCGTCAGCCTCGGCCTTTGCGGCCTGTTCCTCGCCGCCGGCATCAACGGCTGGATCAGCGGCACCGCCGCCTTCGGCCTGTTCATCCTCGGGCGCCTGATCTACGGCACGTTCGGCTCGGCCGCGCCGCCGGCGGTGCAGGCGATGGTCGCCGGCAACACCACGCGGGAGGAGCGTACCCGCGCGCTGACCCTCCTCGCCTCCGCCTTCGGCCTCGGGACGATCCTCGGCCCGGCGATCGCGCCCTATCTGATCCTTGGCACGTTCGGCGCGTTCGAGATCGGGCTGGCCGGCCCGGCGTTTATCTTCGCGGCGTTCGGGCTGGCGATGTTCCTGACCGTCAGGCGAATGCTGGCGGACGACCGCGATGTCGAAGGCGAGGTTTACGGCGCGATGAGCGCCTATCCCTCGATCGGCGGCCAGCCGACCGGCGCCAGCGTGCGCGCCGCGACCGAGCCGCACGGGGCGGAGGTGAAGTTCACCGACCGGCGCATCCGCGGCTGGATGATCGTCGGCCTCGTCGCCGGCCATGCGCAGGCGATGACCAGCCAGGTGGTCGGCTTCCTCGTCATCGATCGGCTGCACCTTGCCCCCGCCGCCGCGCTGGAGCCGACCGGCATCGTGCTGATGATGGGGGCGGGGGCCTCGCTGCTGGCGCAATGGGGGCTGATCCCGCTGCTCAACCTCACGCCGCGCGCGCTGGTGCTGTGGGGGCTGCTGCTCGCGGCGGCGGGCGCCGCGCTGACCGGCACGGCGACCTCGCTCTACGGCATCGCCACCGCTTATGCGCTGGCGAGCCTCGGCTTCGGTTTCATCCGGCCCGGCTACACGGCGGGGTCGAGCCTCGCCGTGGGATATGAATCGCAGGGGTCGGTCGCCGGCAAGGTGACGAGCATCAATGGCGCGAGCTTCATCCTCGGCCCGTCGATCGGCGTCGGGCTGTACGAACTGCATCGCCCGCTGCCCTATCTCTCCGCCGGCCTCGCCTGCCTGCTGCTGTTCGCTTATTGCTGGAAGCAGTTGCGCGATCAGCCGGCCGAGGCGCCGCACGACGGGCTGGCCGGCTGATCGGAGGTCAGCGTTGCCGGGTTGACTGGCCCGGCATGGCGAAGCCGATCGACTGCGGCGCGTTGGCCTCCTGCTTCAGCCGGGCGGCGATCTGGGCATATTCCTGCTCCAGCTCCGGCGTCACGCTGGCGCGCGATTCCTTCAGCGCGGCGCGGAAATGCGCCATCGTCACCTGCTTCGTCTCCAGCGATTCGCGCAGCGCGACCAGGCCGGCGCGGCGCACCACGTCCTCCAGATCGGCCCCGGTGAAGCGATCCGTCTCCGCCGCGATCGCGTCGAGATCGACATCGGGCGCGAGCGGCATCTTCTGCGTCTGGATCGCCAGGATGCGCCGCCGCCCCGCCTGATCGGGCACGCCGACATAGATCAATTCGTCGAACCGCCCCGGCCTGAGCAGCGCCGGATCGATCAGGTTGGGCCGGTTGGTTGCGCCGATCACCACCACGGATTGCAATTCCTCCAGCCCGTCCATCTCGGCAAGGATGGTGTTGACCACCCGCTCGGTCACCTGCGGCTCGCCCAGCCCGCCGCCGCGCGCGGGGACGAGGCTGTCCAGCTCGTCGATGAAGATCACCGTCGGCGCCACCTGACGCGCGCGCTGGAACAGGCGGGCGATCTGCTGCTCGCTCTCGCCATACCATTTGCTCAGCAGGTCGGACGACTTGGTGGCGATGAAATTCGCCTCCGCCTCGCGCGCGACGGCCTTGGCAAGCAGGGTCTTGCCGGTGCCCGGCGGGCCATAGAGCAGGAAGCCCTTGGCCGGGCGGATGCCGAGCCGGCGGAAGGCGTTAGGGTCCTTGAGCGGCAGCTCCACCCCTTCCTTCAGCCGCATCTGCGCGTCGTCCAGCCCGCCCACGTCGGTCCAGCGGACGGTGGGGGCCTGCACCATCACCTCGCGCATCGCCGACGGCTGGACGCGCTTTAGCGCCTCCATAAAGTCGTTGCGCGTCACCGCCAGCGTGTCGAGCACCTCGGCGGGGATGGTGCGCTCCTCGAGGTTGAGCTTCGGCATGATGCGGCGCACCGCCTCGATCGCCGCCTCGCGGGTGAGCGCGGCGATGTCCGCGCCGACGAAGCCGAAGGTGGTGCGCGCCAGCTCGTCGAGGCTGACGTTATGCTCCAGCGGCATACCGCGCGTGTGGATGCCGAGGATCTCGCGCCGCCCGCGCTCGTCCGGCACGCCGACGACGATCTCGCGATCGAAGCGGCCGGGGCGGCGCAGCGCCTCGTCGATCGCCTCCGGCCGGTTGGTGGCGGCGATCACGACGAGGTTGGCGCGCGCCTCCAGCCCGTCCATCAGCGTCAGGAGCTGGGCGACGACGCGCTTCTCCGCCTCGCCGGAAACCTGCCCGCGCTTCGGCGCGATCGAATCGATCTCGTCGATGAACACGATCGAGGGGGCGTTCTTCGCCGCCTCCTCGAACACGCTCCTCAGCCGCTGCTCGCTCTCGCCATAGGCCGAGCCCATGATCTCCGGGCCGTTGATGAGGAAGAATTGCGCGTCGCTCTCGTTCGCCACGGCGCGGGCGAGCCGCGTCTTGCCGGTGCCGGGCGGGCCATGGAGCAGCACGCCCTTGGGCGGCTCGACGCCCAGCCGCTCGAACAATTCGGGATAGCGCAGCGGCAGCTCGACCATCTCGCGGAGCTGGTCGATCGTGGCGGCCATGCCGCCGATATCGTCATAGGTGACATCGGCGCGCCGCGCGTCGCCCGGCTCCTGATATTCGGGGCGCAGCTCCACTTCGGTATTCTCGTCGATATGGACGATGCCCTTGGGCGCGGCCGATACCACGACGAGGCGGATCTCCTGCAACGCATAGGCCGGGGCGTTGACGAACTGCGCCATGTTCGGCGGCATGTTCTGCACGCGCTGGTGGCCGGCGGTCGCGACGATATCGCCCTGGCACAGCGGACGGTTGAAGAAGGTGCGCTTCAGTGCGTGGGTCGATCCCTGCAGGCGCAGATTCTGCTGCGCCGGCGCGAAGACGACACGGGTCGCCGGCTTCGATTCGGCGCGATGCACCTCGACATAGTCGCCCGCGCCGACGCCGGCATTGGCGCGTTGCAGACCGTCGATGCGAATGATCTCCAGCCCCTCGTCGTCGCCATAGGGGCCGACCGCGCGGGCGGGCGTGGATTTCTTGCCGACGATCTCGATGACGTCGCCCTCGGCGATGCCCGCCGCCGTCATGAAGGCGCGCGGGAGATGAGCGATGCCGTGCCCGGAATCCTCCGGCCGCGCGTTCGCCACCTGCAGCTTGCGTGTCGCCTCGCCACCGTCCGCCACTATCCGATCTCCAAACAGCCTCGCTGTGGAAGATAGAAACGATCGGTGCCGGTTTCGAGATGCCGCGCGCATGGGCGCAGGCATAAAAAAAGGGCCGATCGCGAGGACCGGCCCATGAAAGTTTATAGGAGAGGATGCCTGAAAGGCCCGCCCTATGTGCGGCGCGGCAGGTTATTGTGCAAGTGCGAAGAAAGTTAGCATGATTGCATTTTTTGCAATCGCTAAGTTCTGACGCTTGCGTTGCCCCGCGCCGCGAGTGCATGATGCGATGCACAAGAAAAGAGCGGGATTCCATGCGTCGGCTGCCACCCCTGACCGCGATCGAGGCGTTCGTTGCCGTCGCCCGGCTCGGCTCGGTGAAGGCGGGCGCGCAGGAGCTGGCGCTGTCGCCGCCCGCGCTGAGCCGGCGCGTGCAGACGCTCGAACGCTTCATCGGCCGGCCGCTGTTCGATCGCCGCCATCAGGCGATGGTGCCCAATGCGGATGGCGAGCGGCTGCTGGCGCAGATCGCGCCGGTGCTCGATCAATTGTCCGATGCGCTCGCCGGACTTACCAGCGCGGCGGAGGTGGTGCGGCTGCGGCTCGGCGTGATGCCGCTGTTCGCCTCGCAGCGGCTGTTCCCGCGGCTCGGCGGGCTGCGCGCCGCCCATCCGGAACTGCATCTCGACATCGATACCGCCGGCCATGCGATGACCCGGCTGGGTGAGGGGCTGGACGCGGTGATCGCGTTGGCGCGAGAGGTCGATCCGACGCTTTATGCCCGCCGGCTCGATCGCAACATGGTCTATGCGATCGGCGCGCGGGCGCTGGTCGAAGGGCCGAACCCGATCACGCGGCCCGAGCAGCTTGCCGACCTTTCGGTGCTGATCCACCGCGACATGCCCGACACCTATTCCACCTGGCGCCACGCCGCCGGGCTGCCGGAGATCGAGCCGGTGGCGATCGACCATTTCGATTCGGGCGGGCTGATGCTGGAGGCGGCGGCGCAGGGACTGGGCGTCGCCTTCATGCTCGAAAGCCATTTCGAGGATGCGCACGATCCGCGTCTCGTCCGGCTGTTCGCCGATATCGAGGTGGAAAGCCCTTACAGCTACTGGTTCGTCTGCCGCCCGCGCGCGTTGCAGCAGAAGCCGGTGAAGATCTTCCGCGACTGGCTGCTCGCCAATCTCCGGCAGGAAGGGGTGTAGAGCGCAGGCGGCCCGCGGACAGCCATGCTATCCGCGAGACCGCCAAGCCCGGCCGACGGGTCGCGTCAGCGAACCCGTCCGGCGACGCGGCTTCACCGCGGCGCGATCGTGGCGCGCGATGGGAAGGAACCCAATCGAATCGACCGCCGCCCGGTGGACCCCGGCACAAGGCCGGGGTGGCGGCCGTTCGGAGAAGACCTTATTCCGCGCGCATCTTCTCGATCTTGCCCGGCTCGCGCGGCGGCTCGCCCTTGGGGAGCGCGTCGATATGCTCCATGCCGGACGTCACCTCGCCCCACACGGTATATTGGCCGTCGAGGAAGCGGGCGTCGTCGAAGCAGATGAAGAACTGCGAATTGGCGCTGTCCGGGTTCATCGTCCGCGCCATCGAGCAGACGCCGCGCACATGCGGCTCGCGGCTGAACTCCTGCTTCAGGTCCGGCAGGTCCGAACCGTGCATCCCGGTGCCGGTGGGATCGCCGCCCTGCGCCATGAAGCCGGGGATGACGCGGTGGAACACCACGCCGTCGTAGAAGCCCTGATTGGCCAGCGTCGCGATGCGCTCGACGTGATTCGGCGCGAGATCGGGGCGCAGCTTGATCGTCACGTCGCCGTCGGCGAGCGTCATGGTCAGCGTCTGGAAGGTATCGGCCATCGTCGGCTCCTGATTCCGGGGAAGCCGGCGCCCTACCGCCGGCGCGGCCGCATGGCAAATCGCGGCTTGTCGATCCACCGTCGTGCCCATATCAGCAGGCACGCGCGATACTGGAAGGAGGCGAAGCGATGAGCGACACCGAACTTCAGGTCGTGGACGACGAAAGCCAGCTCGACGCGGACGACCGGCTGAAGCCCGAATTCGTCGATGCGGTGCTCGCCGCCGTCGAGGCCGGCGACGACGAGGCGGCGCGCGCGTTGGTCGAGCCGCTCCATGCCGCCGATATCGCCGATTTGTTCGAGCTGGTGGCGGAGGACCGCCGCGCCGCGCTGGCGAAGGCGCTCGCCGACCTGCTCGATGCCGATGTGTTCGCCGAGATGAACGATTACGTCCGCGAGGACGTGATCGACACGCTCGACGCGCGGCAGGTGGCGGACATCGCCTCCGAGCTCGACACCGACGACGCCGTCGCGATCATCGAGGACCTCGACGTCGAGGACCAGCGCGAGGTGCTCCGGGCGATGGAGCCGGACGATCGCGCCGCGATCGAGGAGGCGCTGAGCTACCCGGAGGAATCCGCCGGCCGCCTGATGCAGCGCGAGCTGATCGCGGTGCCGGAGCATTGGACGATCGGCGATACGATCGATTTCCTGCGCGGGCATGAGGAGCTGACCACCGACTTCTGGGAAGTGTTCGTGGTCGATCCCTCGCATCGTCCGGTCGGCACCGTGGCGCTGTCGTGGATATTACGCACGCCGCGCGCGATCCCGATCGCCGACGTGATGCAGCGCGAGCAGACGCTGATCCCGGTCGACATGGACCAGGAGGAAGTGGCGCTGCGCTTCCAGAAATATGCGCTGATCTCGGCGGCCGTGGTCGATGGCAGCGGGCGGCTGGTCGGCATGATCACCGTCGATGACGTGGTCCATATCATCCAGGAGGAAGCTGGCGAGGACACGCTGAAGCTCGCCGGCGCGGGCGACGGCGACATCAACGAGCCGCTCGCCGTCACCGTGCGCACCCGCGTCGCGTGGCTGGTGGTCAATCTCGGCGCGACGATGCTGTCCGCCTCGGTGGTCGGGCTGTTCCAGGGCGAGATCGCGCGCTTCGCGCTGCTCGCCGCGCTGATGCCGATCGTCTCCGCGCTGGGTGGCAATGCCGGCACGCAGACGCTGGCGGTGGTGGTGCGCGCGCTCGCCACCAACCAGCTCACCAGCTCGAACACCTTGCGCATGTTGCTGCGCGAGTTCCGTGTGGCGATCTTCAACGGCATCGCGCTGGGGGCGATCGGGGCATTGGGGAGCTATGTCATCCTCGGCAACGCCGGCCTGTCGGTGGTGTTCGCGGTGGCGATGATCATCAACAGCATCGTCGCCGGGCTGGTCGGCGTGATGGTGCCGGTGGCGCTGGACAAGGCGAACGTCGATCCGGCGGTGTCTTCCGCCGTGTTCGTCACGACGATGACCGACGTGATGGGATTCTTCTCCTTCTTGGGCCTCGCCGCCTTGTGGGGGCTGGGCGGCTGACCCACATCCCTCCCATGCTGCATCTCACCAAGGTCGCGTTCGGGGCAAGCGGGGTGGACGATCTGGCCGAGCGGCTGCGCTGGCGTGGCGAGCAGGGGCCGGTGTTCCTCACCACGCGCTATCTGCCGAAGCGGCACGAGGAGATCGCGGGGCGCGGCTCGCTGTTCTGGATCATCAAGCACGCCCTGGTCGCACGTTCACCGATCCTGAAGTTCGGCGAGGCGGAAGGCGGGCGCGTCGCGATCCATATCGATCCGGTGCTGCGCCTCGTCCATCCCCGGCCGAAGCGCGCGCATCAGGGCTGGCGCTATCTCGAGGCGGCGGACGCGCCGCTCGACCTCTCCGACGGGGAGGGCGGCGGCGAGGTGCTGCCGGCGTCGTTGGCCGGCAAGCTGGGCGAGCTGGGCCTCATCTGACGCGCCGCCCAGGCGGCTTTCAGGCTCTCGCTGGTGTCGCGGCTGTTGTCGTGGCTCCAGCCGGGCGGGCGCCAGATATAGCCGGACTTGGCGCGCCACGGCGCGGCTCGCACGTCGCGCGCGATGCCGATCCATTCATGGAACGCCGCCCAGATCAGGTTGAACGAGCCGAGCTGGTGGACGATGCCGTAGCGTGGGCGCTCCTCGTCAAGCTCCGGCTCGAACGTGCCGAACATCCGGTCCCACACGATGAACACGCCGGCATAATTGCGGTCGAGATAGCGCGGGTTGGTCGCATGGTGGACGCGGTGGTGCGACGGCGTGTTCATCACCGCCTCGAACCAGCGCGGCATCCGCCCGATCACCTCGGTATGGATCCAGAATTGATAGACGAGGTTCACCCCCGCGACGAAGAACACCATCGCCGGCGGGAAGCCGATCAGAAATAAAGGCAGGCGGAACAGGAAGGCCATGCTGAAGAAGCCGGTCCACGTCTGCCGCAGCGCGGTGGACAGGTTGTAATGCTGCGAGCTGTGGTGGATCACATGGCTCGCCCAGAACCAGCGCACGCGATGCGCTGAGCGGTGGAAGACGTAATAGGCCAGATCATCCAGCACGAAGGCGACGGCGAACCAATACCATTGCCAGCCGATGTCGAACAGGCGGAAGCGCCACACCCACATCGCCAGCGCATAGACCGCACCGGCCGACAGCACCCCCGCGATCGTGCTGCCGAAGCCGAGCATCAGGCTGGTGAGCGTATCGCGCGGCTCGTAGCGGCTACGATCGCGGAAGCGCGCCACCACCATCTCCGCCAGCACGAGCAGGACGAAGCCGGGGACGGCGATGTTGACCGGATCGGGCAGCGCGGGCGGGGTCACGCCCGCGAGCTTACACTCGTGTCAGTTGCGGCGCCAGCCTGCGCACGTCGAGCGCATCCACACCCGGCAGCGCCACCGCGCCGAAGCGCCGCTCGCCGGTTTCGACCAGCATTCCGCCGGGAGTGGCGCGCACCGCGTCCCATTCGATCACGCGCGCGGCGATGCGCGCGCCGTGCGCCTTGAGCACCACGACGCGGCGATCCTCCCCGAACACCAGGGCGCCGCGCCCGTCCGACCCGATCACGGCGGAGACGGCGACGAAGCCGGCGATTGCCTCATCGGCGGCGCGCAGCGCATCGGCTTCCTCGACCAGGATGCGCTCCTTCCGGCCGAGCTTCAGTCCCGCCGCGATGCCGCCAAGCGCCAGCACAGCGCCGAGCGACCCGCCCAGGGTGATCCAGTTCATCGCCGCCAAGTGCGTCAGCCCTGCCGCGCCACCGCGTCCATCAGCGGGCGAAGATTGGCGAGGCCGTAGCCCGCGCCCTCGCCCTTCGCCGTCACCTCGTCGGCATCCGCGCCCAGTTTCGCCTGCGCCAGCGCCCACAGGTTGCACGAGCGGGTGCCGGAGCGGCAGAAGGCGAGCACCGGGCCGCCGGCTTTCTCCAGCGCATCGATCATCGCCGTCACCTGCGGCTGGGAGAAGCCGGCTTGGGTGATCGGGATCGCGGTATAGGCAAGCCCCGCATCCTCCGCCGCCGTGCGGATCGCGTCGCCGTCCGGCTGGCCGGCTTCCTCGCCGTCCGGGCGGTTGTTGACGATCGCGACGAAGCCGGCGGCCTTGATCGCGGCGATATCCTCCGGCGCGATCTGCGGCGCGACGGCGATGGTGGCGTCGATGGGGCGAATGTCGAGCATGGTCGTGGCCTTGTGTTGGTCCGCTTGCGCGGACGCGGCACCGGCCGCCGATTCAGCGAAGCTGAAGCGGCCTTAGCGCAGCTTGTCGCGGGATTGAACCGGGTGGACGATCAGTTTTCGTGGATAACCCGGAGGAATGCCTCGCCATAGGCATCGAGCTTGCGCTGCCCGATGCCGGCGATCCGCGCCATCTGGCCAAGCGAGGCTGGTCGGGACGCCGCCATCTCGCGCAGCACCGAATCGTGGAAGATGACGTACGGCGGCACCTGCGCCTCCTTCGCGAGATCGCGGCGCTTCTCGCGCAGCGCCTCGAACAGCGGATCGCCGACGGGGTTGGCGGCGGCCTCGCCCTTGCGGCGGCGCTCCCGCTTCGGCGGCAGGACCAATGCGACCTGCTCCTCGCCCTTCAGGATGGCGCGCGCCGCGGGGCCGAACTCAAGCCCGCCATGCGGATTGGCGCGCAAGGCATCGCGAAGCTGGAGCGCGCGGCCGACCGGCTTGAGCAGCGCCGTATCCTCCCCGTCGACGATCCCCCAGACGGAGAGCGATTCATGGCCGTTCATCAGGCTGCGCTCGGACGATTTGCCCGTCAGCACCTGCTCGACATAGGTCGATCCGAACATCTGCCCGGTGCGGAACACGGCGGAGAGATATTTCTGCGCCACCGTGCTCGCGTCGATCGCGCTGGGCGGCGACAGGCAATTGTCGCAATTGCCGCAGCTTTCGGGCGGCTCTTCGCCGAAATGCCGCAGCAGGATGCGGCGGCGGCACCCGGCCGTCTCGACCAGCGCGCCGAGCGCATTTAGCCGGGCGCGCTCGCCGGGCTGGCGGCGCTCCTCCACCTCGGCGATGCGCTGGCGGGCGCGGGCGAAATCCTCGGCGCCCCAGAAGAGATGCGCCACCGCCGGATCGCCGTCTCGCCCGGCGCGGCCGGTCTCCTGATAATAAGCCTCGATCGACTTGGGCAGGCCGGCATGCGCGACGAAGCGGACGTCCGGCTTGTCGATCCCCATGCCGAAGGCGACCGTGGCGCAGATCACCATGTCCTCGCTGGCGACGAAGGCGGCCTGGTTGGCGGCGCGCACCGCCGGCTCCAGCCCGGCGTGATAGGCGCGCACCGGGCGGCCGGTGACCGCCAGCGCCTCCGCCAGCCGCTCCGTCCCCGCGCGCGTCTGGGCATAGACGATGCCGGGGCCGGGCGTGGCGCGGATCAGGTCGAGGATCTGCCGCGTGGTGTTGTCGCGCGGGGTGATGGCGTAGCGGATGTTCGGCCGGTCGAAGCCGGCGACGATCATCCCGTCGTGCGGAATGCCGAGCTGATCGAGGATGTCGGCGCGGGTATGCGCGTCGGCGGTGGCGGTGAGCGCGAGGCGCGGGAGATCCGGGAAGCTGTCGAGCAGCGGGCGCAGCAGCCGATAGTCGGGGCGGAAATCATGCCCCCATTCGCTGACGCAATGCGCCTCGTCGATCGCGAACAGCGAGATGCGGCCGCGCTGGAGCAGGTCGCGGAAATCGGCGGTCGAGGCGCGTTCGGGCGCGACATAGAGCAGGTCGAGCGCGCCATCGAGGAAGCGTCCGCGCGTCTCGGCGCGGTTCTCGTCCACGCTGGTGAGGGTGGCGGCGCGGATGCCAACCGCCTCCGCCGCGCGAAGCTGGTCGTGCATCAGCGCGATCAGCGGGGAGACGACGACGCACGTCCCTTCCAGCATCACCGCCGGAAGCTGATAGCACAGCGACTTGCCCGCGCCGGTCGGCATCACCGCCAGCGTGTTCTCGCCCGCCAGCACGCGGCTCACCACGTCGCGCTGGACACCGCGGAAGTCGGGGAAGCCGAAGATGCGCTGGAGGGTGGAAACCGGGTCGGCAAGCATGATCCGTGCGCTATAGCGATGGAAAAGGCTGCGGCACCAGCCCGACAGACATGAAAGGACTTTCGATGGAAATCGTGCGCGACAACCGGGCCGAGCAGGAATTCGAGCTGGACGTCGACGGGCACCGCGCCCTCGCCGCCTATCAGATCGAGGGCGACCGGATCGTGTTCACGCATACCTTGGTGCCGAAGGCACTGGAGGGGCGGGGGATCGGATCGAAGCTGATCCGCGCCGCGCTCGACAGTGCGCGCGACCAGGGGCTGAAGGTGGTGCCGCAATGCTCCTTCGTGCGCGCCTATATCGAGCGGCACGACGAATATCGGGATTTGCTCGCGTAATGTCCGTCACCCCAGCGAAAGCTGGGGTCGCGCGCCATGGGAGTAACGCCTGCCGTCCGAGACCCCAGCTTTCGCTGGGGTGACGACTCACTCCGCCGCGAGCGCTTCCTCGCGCTCTTTGGCCTGCCGCGCCCACATCTCCGCGTAGAGGCCGCCGCGCGCCAATAGCTGCGCGTGGCTGCCCTGCTCCACGATCCGCCCGGCCTCCAGCACAACGATCTTGTCGGCATGAACCACGGTGGAAAGGCGATGCGCGATCATGATCGTGGTGCGGCCGCGCTCGATCGCCTCCAGCGTCGCCATGATCTCCGCCTCGGTGCGGCTGTCGAGCGCGCTGGTCGCCTCGTCGAGGATCAGGATCGGCGGGTCCTTCAGCAAGGTCCGCGCGATCGCCACGCGCTGCTTCTCGCCGCCGGAGAGCTTCAGCCCGCGCTCGCCGACGCGGGTGCCGTAGCCTTCGGGCTGACGCTCGATGAAATCCGCGATCGCTGCGCCGCGCGCCGCTGCCTCGATCTCCGCCTCGCCCGCGCCCTCGCGGCCATAGGCGATGTTGTAGCCGATCGTGTCGTTGAACAGCACCGTATCCTGCGGGACGATGCCGATCGCGGCGCGTAAGGAAGCCTGCGTCACCTCGGCGATGTCCTGCCCGTCGATCGTCACGCGCCCGCCGGTGAGGTCGTAGAAACGATAGAGCAGCCGCGCGAGCGTCGATTTGCCCGCGCCGGACGGGCCGACCACCGCCACGGTCGCGCCGGCCGGCACGTCGAGGTCGATGCCCTTCAGGATATCGCGCCCCGGCTCATAGCCGAAGCGCACGTCCTCGAAGCGCAGATGGCCGCGCGTCACCAGCAACGGCGGCGCGCCGGGCGCGTCGGTTACCTCGGCCGGCGTGTCGACCAGATCGAACATCGCGCCCATGTCGATTACGCCCTGGCGGATCGTGCGATAGACCATGCCGAGCAGGTCGAGCGGGCGGAACAGCTGCGACAGCAGGGTGGAGACGAGCACGACATTGCCCGCCGTGAACCGGCCGTGGCCCCAGCCGACCACCACCCACGCCATGCCGGCGGCGAGCATCAGGTTGGTGATGAGCGCCTGCCCGATGTTGAGCCAGGCGAGGCTGTTCTCCGATTTCACCGCCGCCCCGGCATAAGCGGTCATCGCCGCTTCGTAGCGGCGGCCCTCACGCCCTTCCGCGTTGAAATATTTCACCGTCTCGAAATTGAGCAGCGAATCGACCGCATGGGCGACCGCGCCGGTATCGAGATCGTTCATCTGCGCGCGCAGGGCGGCGCGCCAGTCGGTCACCCAGCGCGTGAACCAGATATAGACGACCACCATCGCCAGCGTCGCCACCACCAGCGGCCAACCGAACTTCGTCCAGAAGATGCCGATGACGAGGCTCAGCTCCAGCACCGTCGGCGCGATGTTGAACAGCATGAAATAGAGCATCGTGTCGATGCTCTTGGTGCCACGCTCGACGACCTTGGTGACCGCCCCGGTGCGCCGTTCGAGGTGGAAGCGCAGCGAAAGCTGGTGGAGATGCCGGAACACCCGCACCGCCAGCCGCCGCGTCGCCTCCTGCCCGACGCTCTCGAACACCGCGTTGCGCAGATTGTCGAACAGCGTGGTGCCGAAGCGCGCGGCGGCATAGCCGATCGCCAGCAGCACGATCAGCGTGACCGGCGAGCGAGCGCCGGGCGCCATGCCGTCCACCACGCCCTGCAGCGCGAAGGGTGCGCCATAGACCTGCACCAGCTTCGACAGCACGACCAGCGCCAGCGCACCGGCGACGCGCGCGCGCATCGCGCGCGAATCCGACGGCCAGAGATAGGGGAGGAAGCGCCGCAGCGTCGGCCACATCGGGCGGTCGGCGGTCTTCGCGGCGGTGGGGTCGATCGGTGGCATGGATCGCCGGAATGTCAGGACGCCGGGGGCCGCCGTCAAGGAGCGGGGTTACGCCCCCACCGCCGTCACGAAATAATCGAGCACGGTCGAATCGCTCAGCGCGAAGCCGCGCGTCGGGGAGAAGCTCAGCCCGCGCACGTCGATCACGCGCATCCCGGCGCGCGCGAGCAGGTCGCCGAGTTCGTCGGGCGTCAGGAAGCGGTTCCAGTCGTGCGTGCCGCGCGGGATGCGGCCGGTGCCTTCCGCCAGCGTGATCAGCGCGAGCCGCGACAGCGGCGTGCGATTCGGCGTGGACATGATGAGCAGCCCGCCTGGCGCCACCGCCCGCGCCAGCCCGGCGACGAACGATTCGGGATCGGTGACATGTTCGATCACCTCCATCGAGGTGACCAGATCGAACGTCTCGCCCGCCACGGTCTCCACGCCGCCGACGCGATAGTCGATCGCCAGCGCGCCGGCATGATCGCGCGCGGCGGCGATATTCTCCGGCGCGGCGTCGATCGCCGTGACGCTCGCGCCAAGCCGCGCGAGCGGCTCCGCGAGCAGCCCCGCGCCGCAGCCCACGTCCAGCGCGCGCTTGCCGGCAAGCGGGGTGAAGCCCTCGCCGTCGTCGTCCCAATGCGTGTCGATCCGCTCGCGGATATAAGCGAGCCGGGGCGGGTTGAGCCGGTGCAGCATCGCCGAGGAGCCCTTCGGGTTCCACCAGTCGCCGGCCATCGCGCCGAAATGCGCCGCCTCGCGCGGATCGATCGATGAAGGCGCGCTTTCGGCGTCTGTCACTTTTGTTACGGTTGCGTCGGGCATAAGCTCTACCTATCAGGGCCGCCGTTTCCCCCCAAGCGGAAGGTTGGACGGCAGCGACAATGGCGCGCATCGTGATGAAGTTCGGCGGCACCTCGATGGCCGGGATCGAGCGCATCAGGAGCGTCGCCGCGCGCGTCAAACGCGAGGTCGATGCCGGCAATCAGGTCGCGGTGGTGGTCTCCGCGATGGCGGGCGAAACGGACCGGCTGGTCGGTTTCTGCCGCGAGGCGTCGCCGCTTTACGATCCGCGCGAATATGACGTGGTGGTCTCCGCCGGGGAGCAGGTGACGAGCGGGCTGCTGGCGATCGCGCTTCAGGCGCTGGGCGTGAAGGCGCGCTCGTGGCTCGGCTGGCAATTGCCGATCAACACCTCCGATGCCTTCGCCAAGGCGCGGATCGGCACGATCGACACCGAGGCGCTCGACGAGAGCCTCGCGGCCGGCGAGGTGGCGGTGATCCCCGGCTTCCAGGGCGTGCACGAAGGCCGCGTGACGACGCTCGGCCGTGGCGGGTCGGACACGTCGGCGGTGGCGGTGGCGGCGGCGATGAAGGCCGACCGCTGCGACATCTACACCGATGTGGACGGCGTCTATACCACCGATCCGCGCATCGTCCCGCGCGCGCGTAAGCTCGCCAAGGTGACCTATGAGGAGATGCTGGAACTCGCCAGCGTCGGGGCCAAGGTGCTCCAGACGCGCTCGGTGGGGCTGGCGATGAAGGAAAAGGTCCGCGTCCAGGTGCTCTCGTCGTTCACCGGCGAGGACGCGCCGATGGCGGACGAACTGCCCGGAACGATGATCGTGGGCGAGGAGGAGATCGACGACGTGGAACGGCAGCTCATCACCGGCATCGCGCACGACAAGAACGAGGCCAAGATCACGCTGACCAGCGTGCCGGACAAGCCCGGCGCGGTGGCGAGCATCTTCGAGCCGCTGGCCGAGGCCAATATCAACGTCGACATGATCATCCAGAACATCGCGCATGGTTCCGGATCGACCGATGTCACCTTCACCGTGCCGGCCGCCGATCTGGCGCGCTCGATCGAGACGCTCAACCAGGGGCGCGAGAAGATCGGCTTCGCGGAGCTGGTGCATGACACGCGCGTCGCGAAGATCTCGGTGGTCGGGGTGGGGATGCGCAGCCATGCCGGCGTCGCCTCGACGATGTTCACCACGCTCGGCGCGCGTGGGATCAACATCATGGCGATCACCACCAGCGAGATCAAAGTCTCGGTGCTGATCCATGAGGACGAGACGGAGCTGGCGGTGCGCGTCCTCCACACCGCCTACGGGCTGGACGCGGACGAGGCGGCCTGACGATCGGCGGGCGGCGCGCTATCTGGCGCCCGTTCCGCACGTCACCGGGCCGTCCGCGACGGCCTTCACCGTGCATTTGGCGGCCCCCAGCACCGTTACCTTGCCCAGCCCGGTTGTCGTCACCTGCGCGGTGTAGCGCGCGGTGGCGCGGGTTTCGCCGGTGCCGTCGACGCGCACCATGAGGTCGCCGGCGGAGAGCGCGGCGGCGTCGATCGTGCCGGCGCCGTTGCTCGCCAGCCGCGCGCGATTGACGCGGCCGGCGAGCCGCATCGTGCCGGTGCCGATCAGCGAGGCTTCGAGCTGGTCCGCCTGTATCCCGTCCACCGCCAGCGTGCCGGCGCCGTTGACGCCCAGGTCGAGCCGCTGCGCGGCGACCTTGCTCGCCGTCACCTCGGCCCCGGCGCTGAGCAGGATCGTGGTGAGGCGCGGGGTGGAAAGCGTGACGATCAGCGGCTTGCCGCTCGCCGCCGCCTTCGGCGTCTCGCCCCAGCCGCCAGGGCCGAGGCGGACGGCGAGCGTCGTCCCCTCCACCCTGAGATCGAGCCGCGCCAGCATCTCCTCGCTGCCGCTGGCGCTCGCGCGCGGCGAGCCGCCGGCGACGACATGCACCTCGAACGGCCCGTCGACGCGCAGGCGTTCGTAGCTGCCGACGCTGTAGCTGCGCTCGGCGGACTGGGCCGGCGCGGCGGCGATGCACGCCATCACGGCGAGGGAAAGTGAAAGCTTCATGGCCCGAGCGTCGCGCGAAGCGCGCGCGGGCGCAAGCCGTCAGCCGCCGCAGCGCACCGTGCCGGAGCCGGCCTTGCTCGTCTCGCACTTCGCCTTCGGGCCGAGATCGACGTCGCCCGATCCCATGATCGATATCTTCGCCGGCCCATCGACCAGCGCTCGGACGCTGCCCGATCCGGCGATGTCGACCTTCGCCGAGCTGGCGGTGACTTGCCGCGCGTCGACGTCGCCGGCGCCAGCGATCGACACGGCGAACTGCTGCGTCTTGCCGCCGCGCGCGACGATATTGCCCGACCCGGCGATCGAGAATTCGACGTCATCGGCCGCCAGCGAGCCGATCGTCAGACTGCCGGAGCCGGCGAGCGAACCGTCGAAATCGGCGCCATCGATGCGGTCGATCGCCATGTCGCCCGATCCGGCGAGCGAGCCGGCGGTGATGCGCGGCATCGTCACATAGACCTTCGCCTTGCCCGATCCCCAGTTGAAGCCGGATTTCCGCCCGATGCGCAGCGCGTCGCCGTGCCGCGCGATCACCAGCCGGTCGAGCACGGCGGAATCGCCCTCGGCGCGGACCGAGAAGGCCGATCCGACGCGCACGTCCACATCGTCCGCGCCGCGCAGGTCGATGGCGGTGAAGCCGCTCGCGGCATAGCTGCGCGCCGAGCCGGTTCCGCTGGGCGGGATGGCGTTGCGCGCATCGTCGTCGTCCAGACCGCCGCAGGCGGCGAGCGGCAGGAGCATGGCAAGGATCAGGGTGCGCATCTCGGGAATCCTCCGATGTGTATTAATGTAATAATACACATCGGAGCTATTGCAAGTCAATCCTAACGTCCGCCGCACAATGCCCTGCCGCTGCCGACGCGGCTCACCGCGCAGCGCGCACGCGGCCCGAGATCGGCGTCGCCGCTGCCGGCGATCGAGACGCGCGCCTCGCCATCGACCTGCGCACGGACGCCGCCCGATCCGGCGATCGAGATATCGGCCGCGCGGGCGCGCAGCCGCTCGCCGGCGAACCGGCCTGAGCCGCCGAGGTTGACCTTCAGTTCGCGGGCGTCTCCGGATGCGATGATCGATCCGCTGCCTCCGATCGATCCGCTCAATTGCTCGACCGCGACATTGCCAAGGGTGAGCGAGCCGGACCCGCCGATCGCCCCGTCGAACCGGCCGCCGGTCACGCGATCGACGTTGATCCCGCCGCTGCCGCCGATGTTCGCGCTGCGGATGCGCGGCATCGTCACCACGAAGCGCACCGCGCGCAGCGCGCGTTCGTCGCGCGCGCGGTCGCTGTAGCGCTGCTCGATCTGGAGCGAATCGCCGTTGCGGGTGACGCGCACGTCGGCGAATGCCTGCGCCGGGCCGGTCGCGCGGACCGAGAAGAACGGGCCGACGCGCACGTCGACGTGCGCCGGCAAGGCCAGCCCGACCGAGTTGAAGCCGTCGACCGGATAGACCAGGGCGGCGCCGTCGCGGCGCGGGGCGATACCCGGCCCGCGATCGCTGTCCCACGAGGCGGCGCCGGCGGTGGCGGCGATCGCCACGAGCGGCAGGGCGAGAAGCACAGGACGCATCGATACTCTCCTTGGTGTATTGGAGCGACAATACACCGAGATGATTACGCCTGTAAACGAAAAAACGGCGACCCCGCAGCGGGATGAGACAAAGAAAAAGGGCGGCCCCGTCGGGGACCGCCCTCGTCCGGTCGCGGCGGCGGGCCGATCAGGCCGGCGCCTTGTCCTTGTTGTAGATCGCGGCGGCCTTGCGGAGGATATCGAGGATCTTCTCCTGCGCCGCGCCCTCGTCGATCTGCTCCATCGCGGCCAGCTCGCGAGCGAGGCGGCTCGTCGCGCCCTCGAAGATCTGGCGCTCGGAATAGCTCTGCTCGGGCTGGTCGTCGGCGCGGAACAGGTCGCGGACCACCTCGGCGATCGACACGAGGTCGCCCGAGTTGATCTTCGCCTCATATTCCTGCGCGCGGCGCGACCACATGGTGCGCTTGACCTTGGGCTTGCCCTTCAGCGTCTCCATCGCCTCGCGCATCGTCTTGTCGGACGAGAGCTTGCGCATCCCGACCGATTCCGCCTTGTTGGTCGGCACGCGGAGCGTCATCTTCTCCTTCTCGAAGCGCAGCACGTAAAGCTCGAGCTGCATGCCGGCGATTTCCTGTTTCTGCAGTTCGATGACCCTGCCGACCCCGTGCTTGGGATACACGACATAATCACCGACATCGAAATGCAGAGCCTTGGCAGCCATTTAGGGGCCTTTCGTCAGGATATGATCCCGCCCGTCCGCGCCGCGGTGAAAGCCACGTCGAGGAAACAGGGGGAGGATAAGGGTTGGACATCTCCGGCGGCCATGCGGTTCGAATCCGGCCGTCACGGACGTATATAGCACGCCTGTAATAAAATTGCCAGCATCACAATGGCAGTGATGCTGGCCTGTTCGATTCGGCGATGTCGGAAGGCCCCGGCGGCGGGGCGGCGGGGTCAGTCGCCCGCGCCCGGCTCGGCGGAGAAATATTTGTCGTACTTGCCGGTCTCGCCCTTGTGCTCGTCGGCGTCGGCCGGGGTCTGATCGTTCTTGCGCGTGACGTTGGGCCATTGCGCGGAGAAGGTGTTGTTCAGCTCCAGCCACTTCTCCAGCCCGCTCTCGGTATCGGGCAGGATCGCCTCGGCCGGGCATTCCGGCTCGCACACGCCGCAGTCGATGCACTCGCTGGGGTTGATGACGAGCATGTTCTCGCCCTCGTAGAAACAGTCGACCGGGCACACCTCGACGCAATCCATATATTTGCAGCGGATGCAGGCGTCGGTGACGACGTAGGTCATTGCCGGATAACTCCCCTCGGACGGACAAATTCGCTGCTATGCCGCGCGACCGGCATCGTCAATCGTTCCCGGCTTGCTGCGAGTGGTTATCAGCAATGAGGTCTAGATAGCAGGCGCGCGCCTCCGCCGGCGGCCCGCGCCGCGCCGGCAGCGCCTCGATCCGCAACGCGCGGACGCGGCCGCCGTGCGCGAAGGTCAGCACGTTGCCGACGCGGACGGGCGCGGCGGCGCGCTCCACCGCGCGGCCGTCGATGCGCAGGTGGCCGTCGCTCGCCAGCGCCTGTGCCGCGCCGCGTGTCCTGACGATGCGCGCGAACCACAGGAATCGGTCGAGCCGCATCGCTCCCGGCACGTCAGCCACGGCGCAGCGTGGCCAGCGCGGCGAAGACGTTGCCCGGTGCGGGCGGCTGCGCGGCGCGGCGGGCTTGCGGGCGGCCGTGCCAGCGCCAGCCCGATGCGCCCTCCGCATCCTGCGCCGGGCGGAAGCCAAGTTCGGCCATCAGCCGCGCGATCGTCGTCGGCTGCAACCCGATCGAGGTGGCGAGCGCCGGATCGGGGGTGAATGGCTTGCGGCCGTCGCGCGCCTCATGCGCCGCGCGCGCGATCCGCTCGACCAGATCGACCCGCACCGCCTGCGTCGCGAGCGGGCGGAAGCCCATTGCGGGAACCCCGCCCGGTGTGCCGCGCGCTAGGGCGGTCGCGCCGGCAGGCGGCAGCGCCACCGCCTCGCCGCGCGCCGCGAGCAAGGCGATCCGCCACGGCTGCGCGCGCGGCTTGAGCAGGCGTGGGTCGAACAGATCGAGCGCGCCGATCGTCACGCCCGCCTTGCGCAGCCGCTGGCGATCGGCCGGCGTGAGTGCGTCGATCGCGGCGCGCAGCGGCTGCCGCTCGGTGAAGCCGGCGCCAGCTTCCAGCGCCCCGGCGATGCTGCGCAGCGCGGGCGTCGCCTGTTCGTCGCGCGCCAGTTCCGCGAGCCGGGCGAGCGTCGGCACGGCCTGCGCCACCGCGTCCGCGGTCCAGCGCCGTACCCGCGTCAGCACCTCGCGGCGCAGCGCGACGTCGAGGCAATCGAGCGCGGGGTCGAGCGTCGCCTCGGGCCGCGCGAGCGACCGTCCCGCCGCCAGCGTCGCGACGACATGTCCCTGCCAGCGGATCTCGCCCTCGCGCATCGACAAATCGCCGTCCGGCGCGTCGATCAGCGCGCGGGCGCGGCGCGCGCGCTCCGCCGCCAGCCGCTTCTCGGCGGTGGCGAGCAGCAGCCGCTTGTCCGTGGCGCGCGCTTCCGGGGCGACGACGAAGCGGAATCCCTCCAGCCGGCCGATCGGATGGGTGTCGATCATCACCTCGCCATCCTCGCCGATCGTCACCGGCAGCGCCGCCGCGCCGCCCCCGATCTGGCGGACGAGCGCGCTGGTGCGCTTGTCGACGAAGCGCTGCGTCAGCCCGGCGTGGAGCGCGTCGGACAGCCGCTCCTCCACCGCCAGGGTACGCGCCGCCCAATGCGCGGGGTCGGCGAGCCAGTCGCCGCGCTGGGCGATATACGCCCAGGTGCGGATCGCCGCGAGCCGCCCCGCCAAGGTCTCGACGTCGCCATCGGGGCGATCGAGCCGCGCCACCTCGTCGGCGAACCATTGGTGCGGGATATGGCCCTCGGCGAGATAGGTGAAGATGCGCGAGACGAAGCGCGCGTGGACGTCCGGCCCAAGCTTCTGGAAATCGGGGATGCCGCACGCCGCCCACAGCCGCGCGACCTGCCCCTTCGCCCGCGCGCGGATCGCGGGATCGTCGGCGAGGCGGCGCAGCACGGCGAGATCGATCGCCTCCGGCGCGGCGCGCAGCATCAGATCGTCGGGTGGGGCGGAGAGCGAAGCGATCAGCGCGTCGAGGCTCGACAGGTCCGGCCGCCCCTCGCGCCAGTAGAGCCAGTCGAGCGGCGCGAAGCGATGCTCCTCGATCGCCAGCACCTCCTCGGGCAGGAACGCCTCCGGCCCTTCCTCGACCAGCGCGCCGAACGTGCCGTCGCGCTGGTGGCGGCCGGCGCGGCCGGCGATCTGTGCCATCTCCGCGATCGTCAGTCGGCGGCGGCGGCGTCCGTCGAACTTGTGCAGCCCGGCGAAGGCGACATGCGCCACGTCCATGTTGAGGCCCATGCCGATCGCGTCGGTCGCGACGAGATAATCGACCTCGCCTGCCTGGAACATCGCCACCTGCGCGTTGCGGGTGCGCGGGGAGAGCGAGCCCATCACCACCGCCGCCCCGCCGCGCAGCCGGCGCAGCATTTCCGCCACCGCGTAAACCTCCTCGGCGGAGAAGGCGACGATCGCGGAGCGGCGCGGCAGGCGGCTGATCTTCTTCGCCCCCGCATAGCTGAGCGTCGAGAAGCGCGGCCGCTCGACGATCTCCGCGCCGGGGACGAGATGGCGCAGCACCGGGCGCAGCGTATCGGCGCCGAGGATCATCGTCTCCTCGCGCCCACGCGCGTGGAGCAGCCGGTCGGTGAAGACGTGGCCGCGCTCCGGGTCCGCGCCGAGCTGCGCCTCGTCCAATGCGACGAAGGCCACGTCGCGGAGGTTTTCGCTGGCGCTCCCGGCCTGCCGGCTTTCGCGCAGCGGCATGCTCTCGGCGGTGCACAGGAACCAGCGCGCGTCCTTCGGCACGATGCGTTCCTCGCCGGTGATCAGCGCGACGCGCTCCGGCCCCTTCATCGCCACCACCCGGTCATAGACCTCGCGCGCCAGCAGCCGCAGCGGGAAGCCGATCATCCCGCTGGAATGCGCCGCCATCCGCTCGACGGCGAGGTGGGTCTTGCCGGTATTGGTGGGGCCGAGCACCGCGGTGACGCGGGCATTGTCTGGAACGCGCATGACCGACGTTACATCGGCGGCGGCGTGCGATGATGCAACCTTCCGGCCGCTTCGCCGCAGGGCGCGAACGCCCCGCCGCATCGGAACCCACGGTTTCCGCCGGTTAATTTGACTTTAGAACATTGGGCTTACATCCCGGCGACTGGACGCGCCGGGGGGTCGGCGACGGTGGATTTCGGGGGACGCCTCCTCGCATGTTTTTGCGCGAACAGCCTGGACTGGAGCTTGCCGGCGGCGCCGGGACCGGCTCGTTCGGGCGCGCGCTCGTCCCGGTAAAATCGCTTTCGCGCTACGAGCAACTGCGCATCGCGGCGGCGCGGATCGACTGGGTGCCCGATCTCGGCGCCGAGATCGGCTCGCTGACCTGGTGGCGCGGGCTTGCCACCTGCACCCTGCTGTGCGGCGCCGCGATCCTCACCGCGCCCGGCTTGCGCCCGGTGCCGGGCTTCGTCGCCGCCCCGATGACTGGCGCGGCATGGGAGGAGGCGCGGCCGCTGGCGATCGCGCCGCTCGCGCTGGGCGGCGGCACCGGGCGGCGGATGGCGGCGACCGATCTCGTCCGCCCGCTCGCCGAGACGCCCGAGCGCCCGGTCATCGAGCTGACCGCGACGCTGGGCGACGGCGACCGGCTGGTCTCCGCGCTGCAGCGCGCCGGTGTCGGCCGCCCCGACGCCGCCGAGGCGGCATCGCTGATCGCGCGGGCGGTGGCGCTGGACGACATCCCCTCCGGCACGATGCTCGACCTCACGCTCGGCCGCCGCGCCGACAAGCGCGTGGCGCGGCCGCTGGAGCGGCTGGCGTTCCGCGCGAAATTCGACCTCAACCTCGCGATCAACCGCGCCGGCGAGGGGCTGACGCTCGAACGCCACCCGATCGCGATCGATCACACGCCGCTGCGCGTCACGGGGCGCGTCGGTTCCAGCCTCTATCGCTCGGCCCGCGCGGCGGGCGTGCCGGCGCGGCTGGTGGAAGCCTATATCAAGGCGCTCGCCTCGCGCGTGTCGATCGGGCGCGACGTGCGCGCCGACGACCGTTTCGACATCATCGCCGAACAGCAGCGCGCCGCCACCGGCGAGGTGCAGGTCGGCCAGCTCCAGTTCGCCGGGCTGGATCAGGGCCATCGCAAGATCCAGCTCGTCCGCTGGGGCGACAATGCGCAATGGTGGGACGCCAGGGGGCAGAGCGAGCGGCGCGGCGCGATGGGGATGCCGGTCGCGGGCCACGTCACCTCCACCTATGGCAACCGGATGCACCCGCTGCTCGGCTTCATGCGGATGCACCGGGGGATGGACATCGGCGCCCCTTATGGCTCGCCGATCCACGCCGCGAGCGACGGCGTGGTCGCGCAGGCGGGACGTGCCGGGGGCTACGGCAATTTCGTCAAGCTCGCGCATCCCGGCGGCGTCGCCACCGGCTATGGCCATATGAGCCGCATCGCGGTGCGCGCCGGCCAGCACGTCTCGCGCGGGCAGGTGATCGGCTATGTCGGCTCGACCGGCCTGTCGACCGGCCCGCACCTGCATTGGGAGGTGTGGAAGAACGGCGTGTCGGTCAATCCGCGCTCGATTTCCCTGTCCAGCGTCGCGGTGCTCTCGGGCAAGGCGCTGCGCGAGTTCAAGGCCAAGGTGGCGAACCTGCTGGCGACCGCGCCAGCGCGCTGAGTCCGGTGGCGACCCTTCCCTGAGGGGAAGGGCGCGAGGATCACTTCCCCTGCACGCGCCACTTCTGGATGGTGCGCTCGATGATCTCCTCCTCGTGGCCCACCTCGGTCCACAGCTCGGAGAACAGGGGATCGGCGGAGGCCGGGCGGCGTTCCTCGTCCAGCGTGTCGAAGGCGACGCGGATCGGGATCGCGACGCCCTCGCCGCAGATCACGCACTCGCGGTTGCGCAGCGCCGGGATCGAATCGAGGAAGCCGCGCGCGCCCTCGGGCATCGCCGCGCGGACGAACGCCTGGTCGCGATCGTTGTTGAGGCGCATCGCGATGATCGTGCCGCATTGCGACAGCACGCCCTCCGCCAGATCGGACGGGCGCTGCGTGATGAGGCCCAGCGCGACCCCGTATTTGCGGCCTTCCTTGGCGATACGGCCGAGGATGCGCGAAACGGCGCTCGGCGCGTCCTGATCGGACGGGATGTAGCGATGCGCCTCCTCGCAGACGAGCAGGATCGGCCGCTGCGGCTCGTTGCGCGACCAGATCGCGAAATCGAACACCATGCGGCTCAGCATCGCCACCACCACCGAGGTGATCTCGCTCGGCACGCCGGATACGTCGATGATCGAGATCGGCTTGCCATCCCCCGGCAGGCGGAACACGCGGGCGATGAAGCTCGCCATCGTGTCGCTCACCAGCATGCCCGAGAACATGAAGCCGTAGCGCGGATCGGCCTTGATCTCCTCGATCTTGGACTTGATGCGCAGATAGGGCGCGGTGCTGGACGCCTTGTCCATCTTGCCCATCTCGGCCTGGATCTGCGCGCTGAGGTCGCTCAACAGATAGGGGACCGGCGCGTCGACGGTGAGCTTGGGGATGCCCTGGCCGACCCGGCTCTTGCCGCGTGCGGCGAGCAGGCATTTCGCGAGGATGTCGGCATCCACCTGCCGTTCGGCGCCCTCGGAGGTGAGGAACACCTCGCAATGCTCCTCGAAGTTCATCAGCCAGTACGGCATCTGGAGGTTCGACACGTCATAGAGCGCGCCGTTGCCGCGGAAGGCGGCGGAATATTCGCCGTGCGGGTCGATCATCACGATATGGCCGTGCGGCGCGCGCTCGCAGATGCGGTGCAGGATCAGCGCGGCGGAGGTCGACTTGCCGGTGCCGGTGGAGCCGAGCAGCGCGAAATGCTTGCCGAGCATCGCGTCGACGAACAGCGCGCCGCGGATGTCGCGCGTGGGATAGACCGCGCCCACCTCGATATGCGCGCGGTCGTCGGCGGCATAAACCTGGCGCAGGTCGACCCGCGTGACCGGATACACTTCCGCGCCCGGCGACGGATAGCGCGTCACGCCGCGCCGGAAGTGGTAGAGCTTGCGCGTCAGCTTCTCCTCGCCGCCCTCGCCGAGGAAATCGATCTCCGCGATGATGCGGCCGGTGCCGAGATTCTCCAGCTTGAGCGAGCGGACGTTGGCGATCAGCCAGTTGGGGCCGACCGGCACCTTGATCTGGCTGCCGACCTGCCCGGCGACCGCCACCAGCGGATCGGGATGATCGGCCAGCGCCGCCAGTGCCGCCATCTCGAACATCACCTTGCCGGACGAGCCGCCGATCTCCAGCACCACGCCGATCGGATCGGGCAGGCCGGAGGCGTCATGCGCCGCTTCGGGGCTGGTGTGCAGAAAGGCGCCCGGCGCCGGCATCTCGGTCATGCGTCAAGTCCCACGGTGTCGACAGAACCGGGGCGTTATCGCCGGATTTGGTAAATTAAGGGTGAGGTGGGGAGATCGCCTACACCTTCCGCGCGATCGCGCCGGCACCCCAGCCGAGCAGCACCGACAGCGCCACCGCCGTCAGCCCGTAGAGGAAGGACGAACGCTCGGCGGCGTGCGCGACGAAGCGTTCGAAGCCGGATTTGCGCACGTCGATGTCGCGCACCGCCGCGCCCAGCACTTTGCCGTCGCGGATCAGGAAGGTCTCCGCCGTGAAGCGCCCGACTGGCACGCGCGCCGGGATGTTGACCCGTGCGCGATAAAGCACGCCGTCGGTGATCTCCACGGCGTGCGGCGCTTCGTAATAAAGGCCGCCGCGCGTCCTAAGGTCGACCAGCCCGCGCGTGAAGCGGTCCTGCACGTCGGATGGCGCGGAGGAGGTGGGGGAGAGCTGCAGGCTGTCCAGCCCCAGCTCGTAGATCGCGCGCGTCCGGTCGTCGACCAGATCGCGGATCGGCCGCGATGAGGCGATGGCGTAGAAGCTCGGCGCGGAGCTGTAGCGCAGCCGGTCGGCGTTCACCCAGATGCCGGCGACCTTCTCCTTCTCGCGGATGGTGATCGACTGCGCCGGCCCCTTCACCACCACCACCACGTCGATCGGATGGCGCGCGTCGGCGCGCGGCTCTCCCGGCGGGAGCAGGATCGCGCCGAACAGGAGGAGTTCGGCGCCGGTGAAGCTGTACGCGATCTCGATCTCGCGCTGCGAGACGTCGGGCACCAGCACCGGCTTCGCCTCGGCCAGCAGCAGCGGCGCAGCGAGCGCGAGGGCGACTGCCCGGCGCCTCACGACAATTCCACCGTGTAGATCTCGTCCGGCCGCCACCCCAGTCCCATGCCGATGCGGATCGCCACCAGCAACACGATGATCGCCAGCGCGAGGCGGAGATATTCGGGCCTGGCCCTCTCGGCGAAGCGCGCGCCGACCTGCGCGCCCGCGACCGAGCCGAGCAGCAGCAGCCCGGCGAGCACGATGTCCACCGCCTTGGTGGTGGTGGCGTGCACCATCGTCGCGATGGCGGTGACGAACAGGATCTGGAACAGCGAGGTGCCGACCACCACCTGCGTCGCCATGCCGAGCAGGTAGATCATCGCCGGCACCAGCACGAAGCCGCCGCCGATGCCGAGCAGGATCGTCAATATCCCGGTCGCCACGCCCAGCAGCAGCGGCGCGAGCGGCGAGATATAGAGGCCGGAGCGATAGAAGCGCATGCGGAACGGCAGGCTGGCGACGAGCGGATGGTGCCGCCGCCGCTTCGGCCGTGCGACCGCCTTGCCGTGCACGACGCGGATCGCCTCGATCGATTCCTTCAGCATCAGCCCGCCGATCGTGCCGAGCAGTAGGACGTAGGTGATCGCGATCGTCGTATCGATCTGTCCCACCGCCTGCAGCAGCCGGAACAGCCACGCGCCGAGCAGCGAGCCGATGATCCCGCCGGCGACCAGCACGCCGCCCATCTTCACGTCCACCCCGTCGCGGCGGAAATAGGCGAACACGCCGGAAACGCTCGCCCCCGTCACCTGGCTCGCGGCGCTGGCGGCGGCGACGGTGGGCGGGATGCCATAGACGATCAGCAGCGGCGTGGTGAGGAACCCGCCGCCGACCCCGAACATGCCGGAGAGCAGCCCCACCCCCGCGCCGAGCGCGACGATGACGAGCGCGTTCACCGACAGGTTGGCGATCGGCAGGTAAAGGTCCATCCGGCGAGCGGTAAGCGTTTCGCGTGCCGGGCGGAAGATGCGGGGAGCTAGAAATCCGCCCCGATCGACAGCGCCGGCCCCGATCCGGGCCGCGCGTCTCCCGCGATGCGCTGCCGCCATTCCAGCGAGATGCGCAGCGGCATCGCCGCCGGCACCGCGACGCTCGCCGCCGGGCCGACGTCGAGCCGCGCCGCGCTGCGCTGCGCCCCGCCCCACGCGCCCAGGCCGAGTTCCACCCGCGACCTGCCGATCGCCGCGACCGGGCGCGTAACCCGCGCCGCGCCGTCGACGAAGCCCTCTCCGCCGTTACGCGCGATCACGCCGGCCTGTCCGTAGGCATCGAGCGAGAAGCCCGCCGCGACCGGCGTCGGCGGCAGGCCGGCGATCAACCCGGCGCTCGGACCGCCGCGCGCGCCGGCGATGGCGATCCGCTGCTCCGCGAAGAGATGGACCGGCAGTGCGGTCGGCTGCCAGTCGAGGCCCAGCGCCGCTTCGCGCTGCCGCGCCGCGAGCGCGCTGGAGAAACGCGCGGCGATCGCGACGCGCCGCGAATCGCCCAGCGCATACGTTAGCCGCGTGCCGGCCTGGCTGCCGCCGAGCTGTGGCGCGAAAGGCGTCGCCGGGCCGGCCCCGCGCGCGATCAGCCAGCCGCTGCCGGCCAGCCGGGGGCGCGCGCTCGCGGTGCGGCTCAATGGCGGCAGCGGCGCGCCGACCATCTCGCCGGGCACGATCCGGGCCGGCCAATCGGCGGCCTCCCTGGTCGGAGCGATTCGCGCTGGCGCGGTGAGCGCGACGGCCGGTTCGATCTCCGCGTCCGGAATCGGCGACCTGTCGAATACGAGCGTCGCGGGGTGCGGGAAGGTGGCGCGCGTGATCGCCGTGGCCGCTCCGCCGGTCGTGCGCGGGCGCGGGGGAGTGGTGGCGGGGAGCGCGGCGAAGGCGCGTGGCGCGATCGCCATCACCGCCGCTTCCGGCCCATGCGCCGGCCACAGGATCGCGACGCGCGCGCCGATCCATCCGCCGACGATCGCCATCACGAAACGCAACGGACGACTCTGCCGTATCAAGGCACGATTTCCGCCGGATAGGCATGGGCGGTCTTGTCCCACTGCGGCGCGCGCCCGGCGAGCAGCCCCGCATAGCGCATCACCGCCCGCCGCGCCGCCAGCAGCGCGATGAAATTGCCGACCACCATGCGCGAAGGCGCCCAGCATGCCTCGCGCCAGCCGTAGCTGCGCGCGGTGAAGGCCGTCCGCCACATCGCCCGCCACAGCAGCAGCGCGAGGTTCGCGGCGAGGATCGCTTGCAGTGGCGCGGGCGGTTCCGGCGTTGCCCCGCCGAATAGCGCATGGCCGGCGAGCGACAGCCCCCAGCCGACCAGTGCGGCATAGCCGGCGGCGAGCACGATCACCGCCAGCGTCGCGCGCCGGTCGCGCAGCCGCATCCAATGGTCGCCGAGATCGAGCGCGCGGCCCCAGCCGAGCCGGTCCCACCCGGCGAGCGCGATGCCGGTCATCCAGCGGGCCTTCTGGCGCACCGCCGCGTTGACCGTCGCCGGGAAATATTCGCGCACCGCGATCACCGCGCCGCCCGGCCGCTCCCGCACCCGCGCGAAATGCGCGGCATGACCGGCGGCGGCGAGGCGCAGGCCGAGTTCGTAATCCTCCGTGACGCTTTGCGCATCGAACGGCGTGCCGTGCCCGGCGGCGAGCGCGGCGAGCGCCTCGATGCGGATCGCGCAGCCGACCCCCGCGAACGGCAGCGCAGCTTTCAACGCGGTGCGCACGACCAGCTCCTTGCCATGCGCTTCCGCGAATTCCCCGCTGTAATGGCCCGCGACGAGGGGCGATTCGGCGCGCGGCAGCGGCAGCACCGGAATCTGCACCGCGGCATGGGCGTCGAGCAGCGCGTCGAACAGCCGCAACTCGGCCGGATGCACCACGTCCTCCGCATCGTGCAGCACGATCGCATCGACCGGTTCGCTGGCGCGGGCGAGCGCGTTCCACAGGTTGTTGAGGCAATCGGCCTTGGTCGTCGGGCCGGGGCGCTCGCCGATCACCAGCACCACCCGCGCGTCACCGGCGGCGGCATCGGCCACCGCGTCGATCGTCGCGCGATCGTTGGGATAGCAGCCGACGAAAATGCGGAACGCGGGATGATCGAGCCGCGCCAGCGTGGTGCGCAGCATCGCGCCGATCACCGCGCTTTCGTCCCATGCCGGCACGAAGATCGCGAAGCGGCGCGGCGTGGTGGGCGCGGGCAGCTCGTCCAGCGTCGCGGTGCCGCCGCCGCGACGCCAGGCGCGCCGCACCAGCCACACCAGATCGACCAGCAGATCGTCGACCCCGCCAATCAGGAACCCCGCGGCCGCGAACAGCGTCATCTCGCGTGTCGCCGCGTCGATCCATTCGAGCAATATTGTCGCTGACCCCAATGCCGCTCCCCCGATTCGGCGCGTGCAATTTGGCATGTCGGACAGGTTAAGCAATTGTTAAGTACGTGTTACGGTTTCATAAATGGACCATTGCCGCCGCGCACCGCCCGCGCCACATGACCGGGGTGACCGTCACGCGTTTCGCTCCTTCGCCAACCGGGCGACTGCATTCCGGCCATGCCTGGTCCGCGATCCTGGCGCACGATTTCGCGCGGGCGCGGGGCGGCCGCTTCCTGTTGCGCATCGAGGATATCGACGGCACGCGCAGCCGGCCGGAGCATGTCGCGACGATCGTCGAGGACCTGCGCTGGCTCGGGCTGGAATGGGACGGGGAGGTGGTCTTCCAGTCGCGGCGGCTGCATCTTTATGCCGAGGCGCTGGAGCGGCTGCGTGCGATGGGGCTGCTCTATCCCTGTTTCTGCACCCGCGCCGAGATCGTCGCCGCCAGCCTCTCCGCGCCGCACGGGCCGGAGCCGGTCTATCCCGGCACCTGTCGCGGCGTGGACGCCGCCGCGCGGATGGGCGAGCCGCATTGCTGGCGGATCGACATGGCGAAAGCGGCGGCGCTCGCCGGGCCGCTCGAGTGGCGCGATCACGGCCGGACGGTCGCAACCGATCCGCTCGCGGCGGGCGACGTGGTGCTGGCGCGCAAGGACGCGCCGGCCAGCTACCATCTCGCGGTGACGGTCGACGATGCGGCGCAGGGGGTGACCGACGTGGTGCGCGGGCGCGACCTGTTCGCCGCGACGCATGTCCATCGGCTGCTGCAGGCGCTGCTCGGTCTGCCGGCGCCGGACTATCATCATCACGACCTGCTCGTCGGGCCGGACGGCGAGCGGCTCGCCAAGCGCCACGGCAGCCCGACGCTCGCGGCCTTGCGCGAGGCGGGCGAGGACGGGCGCGCGGTGGCGGACAGGCTGCGCGCCGGGCGGCTTCCCATTGCCGGCGCGAGCGCGTAGGGGGACGCCATGAAGATCTTCCTCGTCATCCTGCTGGTGGCAGCGATGATCGCCACGGTGGTCGCGTTGGTGCGCGGCATCGTCACCTTCCTTCAGGGCGCGAGCGCCGAAGCGCGGGGCGAGCGCATGGACGGCCCGACCGAAAGCCAGCTCAAGTCCAATCGCATGATGCAGCAGCGCATCCTCTATCAGGCGCTGGCGATCCTGATCTGCGTCGTCCTGCTGTTCGCGATGGGGCGGACGTGATCTGAGTTCCGGCGATGGTCAAACTCAACAAGATCTACACCCGCACCGGTGACGCGGGGACGACCGGGCTGGTAGACGGCAGCCGCGTTTCCAAGGCCGATGCGCGGATGCAGGCGATCGGTGACGTGGACGAGGCCAATTCGGCGATCGGCTTCGCGATTGTGGGATTGGACGACGCCGATCTCCGCATCGCCTTGTCACGCATCCAGAACGATCTGTTCGACCTCGGTGCGGACCTCGCGACGCCCGGCGAGGATTTCACCCCGACCGAGATGACGCTGCGCATCGTCTCTGCGCAGGTCGAGCGGCTGGAGGCGGAGATCGACGCGATGAACGCGGGCGTGCCGCCGCTGCGCAGCTTCATCCTCCCCGGCGGGGCGGCGGCGGCGCTGCACGTCGCGCGCGCGGTGTCGCGTCGCGCGGAAAGGTCGGCAGTGGCGATCGGCGGCGGCGTCAACCCGCAGGCGCTGATCTACCTCAATCGCCTCTCAGACTTCCTGTTCGTCGCCTGCCGCAAGGTGAACCTTGGCGCCGGCGGCGACGTGTTGTGGGTGCCCGGCGGGGCACGTTAGCCGACTCGTTCACGCGACCCTTCCCCCGCGCCGCGCGACGGGCTATGGCGCGTCGCGAACCTGCCATGAGCACCACATCACCCCTTCTGCCGCCGGCGCACTGGCGGGATTTCCTCGCGCTGACCAAGCCGCGGGTGATGACGCTCGTCGTCTATACCGGGCTGTGCGGCCTGCTCGCCGCGCCGGCGGTCGACGGGCATGGCATCAACCCCGTGCTGGGCTTCACCGCGATCCTGTGCATCGCGCTCGGCGCGGGCGCGGCGGGGGCGCTCAACCAATGGTATGAGGCGGATATCGACGCGGTGATGCGCCGCACCGCCGCGCGCCCGCTACCCGCCGGGCGGATGGATCGGCAGGCGGCGCTGCACTTCGGCGTGGGGCTGGGCGCCTTTTCCGTTATCCTGATGGGGCTGGCGCTCAACCTGCTGGCAGCGGCGATCCTCGCCGTCTCGATCCTGTTCTACGTGCTGGTCTATACCGTGTGGCTGAAGCCGCGCACGCCGCAGAACATCGTGATCGGCGGCGCGGCCGGCGCCTTCCCGCCGCTGATCGGCTGGGCCGCCGCGACCGGGCAGGTGACGTTGCTGCCGGTGCTGCTGTTCACGCTCGTCTTCCTGTGGACGCCGCCGCACTTCTGGGCGCTCGCGCTGTTCGTGAAGACCGACTACGCCAATGCCGGCATCCCGATGCTGCCGGTGGTGGCGGGCGAGCGCACGACGCGGCGCCAGATCGGGCTTTACACGATCCCGATGGCGATCGCGGCGGTGCTGCCGTGGCCGCTGGGGCTGTCCGGGCCGATCTATGGCATGGTTTCGGTGGCGACGACGGCGTGGTTCGGCTGGCTCGCCTTCCGCGTCGCGCGCCGCACGACGCAGCCCGACGACGCGATGAAGCCCGAGAAGGCGCTGTTCAAATTCTCGATTCTCTACCTGTTCGTCGTGTTCGGCGCGCTGGTGATCGACCGGTGGGTGGCATGAAGCACGACGAGGAAGACCTGATCCGGGAGCGGCAGAAGGGCCGCGCGTTCGTGATGGCGCTGCTGCTGGGAGCGTTCGTGGTGCTGGTGTTCGCCATCACCATCGTCAAGATCAAGGCGGGGATCGTGGCGAAATGAGGATCGCGCGCACCACGCGGACCGCGTTGTTCGCGGTGCTCGGGATCTGCTTCATGACCGGCCTCGCCTTCGCCAGCGTGCCGCTCTATCGCCTGTTCTGCGCGGCGACCGGCCTGAACGGCACCACCCAGCGCGGCCTGATCGCGCCGGGCAGCGTGCATCACAGGATCCGCATCGATTTCGACGCCAACACCAGCCCGCACATGCCGTGGCGCTTCGTGCCCGAGCAGGGGAGCGAGACGGTGGAGGTGGGCGCGCGCGACATGGCCTTCTTCACCGCCACCAATCGCGCCGCCGTGCCGGTCACCGGCACCGCGACCTATAACGTAACCCCTTATCAGGCGGGCAAATATTTCACCAAGATCCAGTGCTTCTGCTTTACCCAGCAGACGCTGAAACCGGGCGAGACGGCGCGAATGCCGGTGATCTTCTTCGTCGATCCGAAGATCCTCGACGATCCCGATACGAAGGATGTCGAGACGATCACGCTGAGCTACACATTTTACCCGGTGGATTCCGGCAAGCCCGCGAGCTAGAGAACCAGCGACTTAGGAACAGGGAACGCAACGAATGGCCGGCGCCAAGAACCACGATTACCATATCCTGCCACCCGATCCGTGGCCGTTGATCGGATCGTTCTCCGCGCTCGCGATGGCGGCCGGCGGCATCATGTGGATGCACGGCGGCCATGTCGGCAAGCCCAACGGCGGCGGCTTCCTGTTCTTCGCGGGGCTGCTGGCGGTGCTGTTCACGATGTTCTGCTGGTGGCGCAACGTCATCAAGGAAGCGCATCACGGCGATCACACGCCGGTGGTGCAGCTTCATTTCCGCTACGGCATGATCCTGTTCATCGCCTCGGAGGTGATGTTCTTCGTCGGCTGGTTCTGGGCCTATTTCGATTTCGCGCTGTTCCCCGCCGCGATCAGCTTCGTCAACGGGCAGGTGGAGCATGCGGCCGAGGGCGCCGCCGCGATCGCCGCGCAATGGCCGCCCAAGGGCCTCGAGGTGATCGACGCCTTCGAATTCCCGCTGCTCAACACGCTGATCCTGCTGACCAGCGGCACCACCGTCACCTGGGCGCACCACGCGCTGATCCATAACCAGCGCGGCGGCGAGAAGGTCGGGCTGTGGGGTCTGCTCGGCGTCGGCAATCGCGACAGCGTGCTGAAGGGCCTGTGGCTGACGATCGTGCTCGGCCTGATCTTCACCTCGATCCAGGCCTATGAATACATTCACGCGCCGTTCCCGTTCAAGGGGCTGAACTATGGCGCGGCCTTCTTCATGGCGACGGGTTTCCACGGCTTCCACGTCATCATCGGCACGATCTTCCTGACGGTCTGCCTGATCCGCGCCTATCGCGGTGATTTCACCCCGCGCCAGCATTTCGGCTTCGAGGCGGCGGCGTGGTACTGGCATTTCGTCGACGTGGTGTGGCTGTTCCTGTTCGTCGCCATCTACGTCTGGGGCGGCTGGGGCGCGCCGGTCCACGGTGGCTGATCCCGAAGGAATTTCGGACCGGGGGGAAGCTCCCGCCGGTCCCGAAATCCCGGTCGGCAAGGAAACGGGCGCGGTGGGCGACGGCTCGCCGCGCCCGCTCGATTGTGGCCTCAAGGGCCTGTGCCCGCGCTGTGGCGCGAAGACCCTGTTCGCCGGCTGGATCAGGTTCGCCGATCGCTGCCGCCTGTGCGGCCTCGATTATGCCGCGTTCAATGTCGGCGACGGGCCGGCGGCTTTCCTCACCCTGATCCTCGGCACGATCGTCGTGATCGGCGCGGTGGCGCTGGAGTTGTCGGCCAGCCCGCCCTTCTGGGTGCATCTGCTGATCTGGCCGCCGGTGACGCTGGCCGGCGTCGTGCTCAGCCTGCGGGTGGCGAAGGGCTGGCTGATCGCGCTCGAATATCGCAATGCCGCGCGCGAGGGGCGGCTGAAGCAATGAGGCGCTGGCCGCTCGTCCCGACGGTCCTCGTCGCGCTGGCGGTGGCGGCGATGATCGCGCTCGGGCTGTGGCAGCTTCTGATCCGCCTGCCCGAGAAAGAGGCGCAACTCGCCCAGCTCGCCGCCAATCCGGCCAAACCGGCGATCGCCTTCCCACGCTTCCCCGACGATTCGCTGCTGTTCCGCCGCGCGAGCGGCTTCTGCCTGTCGGTCGCCTCGATCGAGCGCGCCGGGGCGGGCAATGCCGGCTATCGCCTGATCGCCAATTGCCGCACCGGGGCGGAGGGGCCGGGGATTAAGGTGCAACTCGGCACCACGCGCGATCCCGATGCGAAGGTGCGATGGGGCGGCGGCAAGGTGTCCGGCTGGATCAGCCATGCGCCGGATGCGCGGCCGCTGATCGCCGGGCTGTTCGATCATGTCCCGCGCGAGCTGCTGCTGGTGGCGGACACGCCCGCGCCGGGCCTTGCCGCGAACAGCCGGCCGGATATCGGCATCGTGCCCAACAACCATTTCGCCTATGCGATCCAATGGTTCTTCTTCGCCGCCGTCGCGAGCGTCATCTACGTCCTCGCGGTACGTCGGAGGATTGCCCGCGACGGCGACGGGCGTTAGGCGCGCCATTCATGCGCTACATCTCCACTCGCGGCGCCGCGCCCGCGCTCGATTTTCGCGACGTCACGCTCGCCGGCCTCGCCTCGGACGGCGGCCTCTATATCCCCGAGCGCTGGCCGACGCTGACGCGGGACGAGATCGCGGCGCTCGCCGGCCTCAGCTACGTCGATACGGCGGTGGCGGTGATGGTGCCGTTCGTCGGCGACAGCCTGACGCGCGATGAGCTGAAGGCGCTGTGCGCCGCCGCCTACGGCCGGTTCGATCATGCCGCCGTCACCCCGCTCGTCCAGCTCGATCATGACCAATGGCTGCTTGAGCTGTTCCACGGCCCGACGCTGGCGTTCAAGGACGTGGCGCTGCAACTGCTCGGCCTGCTGTTCGAGAAATTCCTGTCCGGCTCCGACCGGCATCTGACGATCGTCGGCGCGACCTCCGGCGACACCGGCTCAGCGGCGATCGACGCGGTAGCGGGGCGCGCGGGCGTCGATATCTTCATGCTCCATCCGGAAGGGCGGGTCAGCGACGTGCAGCGCCGCCAGATGACCACGGTCGGCGCGCCCAACGTCCACAATATCGCGATCCGCGGCGATTTCGATCAGGCGCAGGCGCTGGTGAAGGCGATGTTCAACGATCCCGCCTTTTCCGGGCGGTTCGACCTGTCGGCGGTCAATTCGATCAACTGGGCGCGGCTGATGGCGCAGGTGGTCTATTATTTCCACGCCGCCGTCCGGCTCGGCGCGCCCGAACGGGCAGTGGCGTTCAGCGTGCCGACCGGCAATTTCGGCGACGTCTTCGCCGGCTATGTCGCGGCGCGGATGGGGCTGCCGGTGGCGAGGCTGGTGGTCGCGACCAACGTCAACGACATCCTCGCGCGCGCGCTGGCGAGCGGCGATTATTCGTGCCGCGAAGTGGTGCCGACGCCGACGCCGTCGATGGACATTCAGGTCTCGTCCAATTTCGAGCGGCTGCTGTTCGATCTCGGCGGGCGCGATGGCGCGGCGCTGGCCGAGCAGATGCGCGGCTTCGAGGCGACGCGCGCGATGCGGCTCACCAACGCGCAGCGCGAGGGCGCGGCGGCGCTGTTCGCCAGCGAGCGCGTCGACGTGGACGACATGGCGCTGGCGATGCGCTGGGCGAGCGAACATGCCGGGCAGGTGATCGACCCGCACACGGCGATCGGCTTCGCGGCGGCGCGCCGGCAGGCCGGCGACGTGCCGATGGTCACGCTGGCGACCGCGCACCCGGCCAAGTTCCGCGACGCGGTGGAGCGCGCGACCGGCATCCGCCCGTCGCTTCCGGCGCGCGTCGGCGACCTGTTCGAGCGCGAGGAGCGTTTCGTCACGCTCGACGCGACCTTCGATGCGGTGAGCGGCTATATCGCCGAGCGGGCGATCCCGCGCGGGTGAGGGCGTGAAACTCGACACCCTCGTCGGCGAGCCATGGGCCGATTACGGCCTGATCGATTCGGGCAACGGGCGGAAGCTGGAGCGTTACGGCCGCTTCCGCTTCATCCGCCCGGAGCCGCAGGCGCTGTGGACGCCGGCGCAGGCGGACTGGCGCGCGCATGGCGAGTTCGTCCCCGGCAGCGACGAGGACGGCGGCGGGCAGTGGCATTTCGCCGAGCCGGTCCCGCGCGAAGGCTGGCCGCTGTCGTGGAACGAGGTGCGCTTCACCGCGCAAACCACGCCGTTCCGCCATCTCGGCTTCTTCCCCGACATGGCCCCGGTATGGTCTTGGATGCGCGAGCGGCTGGCCGGGCGCGACAATCCCGAATGCCTCAACCTGTTCGGCTATACCGGTGTCGGCACGCTGGCGCTTTCCGCGATCGACGCGCGGATGGTGCACGTCGACGCCTCGAAGAAATCGGTCGAGGCGGCGCGGGGCAATGCGGCGCTCTCCGGCCTCGCCGACGCGCCGGTGCGCTGGATCATCGATGACGCGGCGAAGTTCGTGAGCCGCGAGGTGCGGCGCGGGCGGCGCTATGACGGCATATTGCTCGATCCGCCGAAATACGGGCGCGGCCCGACCGGCGAGGTGTGGCGGTTGGAGGAAGACCTCCCCGGCCTGATCGCCGATTGCCGGCGGCTGCTAGATGCCGAATCGCGCTATCTGTTCCTCACCGTCTATGCCGTGCGCATGTCGGCGCTGGCGATCGGCGAGATGCTGCGGCAGGCGTTCGCGGACCTGCCGGGGACGGTGGAGGCGGGCGAGCTCGGCGTGCGCGAGGAAGCGCGCGGACTGGCGCTGCCCACCGCGATCTGGGCGCGCTGGTCGCGATGATCGCGACGCTGCCGCTCAAGTCGGTGAGCGGCATATTCTTCCGCGCGGTGGACCCGCTCCATGCGGCCGAAGCCCTGTCCGGCTCGCGCGGCGACGGCCGCTATTCGCGCGCCGGACAACCCACGCTTTATCTCAGCGCCTCGCTTGAGGGCGTCGAGGCGGCTTTGATCGCCCATCGCGCATCAGACGAGCGGGAGCGCGTCGTCCTGCGATTCGCGGTGGAGGCGGTTCGCATCGCAGATCTGCGCGACGGCGATACGCTCGCGCGAGTCCGCGAAGAGGCGGGTGATCCGTTCGCCGACTGGCGGGAAACCGCCGCGCCACCTTCATGGAGCGTGCGCGACTGGATCGAGGCTCAGGGAGCGGACGGGCTGATCGACCCGTCGCGCAAGGCACCCGGTCTGTGGCACCTCGTGCTGTTTCGCTGGAACGTCCCCGGCGGCCCGATCGTGCGTCCTCAATAATCGCAGGCGGAATAGTCGCCCGCGTGGCAGGCAGCGACCGCGCGGCGCCACTCGGCCATGTCGCGCTCATATTGCGCGCGATTGCGGGTGTAGCGCGCCATCTCGTCTTCGTGCGCGCGCATGGCGGCCGCATAATCGCCCCCGCCAGCCAGCACCACGCGCCGCTGCCCGGTCGCGCGCGCGGCGACGCCGGCCTTGAGGTTGAGCTGGCGAGTCATCTCACTGTCGTGCGCCCGCGCCGCGGCGCTGCGCATCGCAGCGTCGCGCGGATCGTCGGCGTGAGCGACGGCAGGCAGCATCGCCATGGCGATCGCGATGCCGACGAAAGATCTGGACCCCATGTGCAGCTTCCCCTCCAAGGCACGGACGCTGCGTATCAGCGCGGGGGCGGGTTCCGCAAACTGATTGCGACGAAGCGCCGGACATATCAAATTTGCGCAGATGTGCAGAAATGATCTGGCGAAATCGGTGCGGTCGGGATAACCGGGGCCAATGGCAACCCCGGAGAGGCCCCCCATGAGATCGCGCGAAATCCATCTTGTCCGCCGGCCTGCCGGCGCCCCGGTCGCCGGGGATTTCGCCACGGTGGAACGCGAGGTCGCGGCGCCGGGCGCGGGCGAGGTGCTGGTCCGCAACCGCTGGATGGCCGTCGATCCCGCGATGCGCGGGCGGATGGACGACGCCAAGAGTTATGTCCCGCCGTTCGCACTCGACGCGCCGATGGAGGGGCCGGCGATCGGCGAGGTGGTCGCCTCGAACGATCCCGGCTTCACGCCGGGCGACATGGTGTTCTCGCGCCTCGGCTGGCGCGAGGCGTTCGTCGCGCCCGGCGAGGCGTTGCGGAAGCGCGATTGCACGGTGCTGCCGGCGCAGGCCTATCTCGGCTTCGCGGGGATGACCGGTCTCACCGCCTATGCCGGCCTGTTCCGCGTCGGTCAGCTCAAGCCGGGCGACGTGGTGTTCGTCTCCGCCGCGTCGGGCGGCGTGGGGTCGCTGGTGTGCCAGATGGCGAAGCTCAAGGGGCACAAGGTGATCGGCTCGGCCGGCGGCGCGGCCAAGGCGGCGTTCCTGCGCGACCGGCTGAAGCTCGACGGCGTGATCGACTATAAGGTCGAGCCGAACCTCACCAAGGCATTGGCGCGCGAGACGAAGGCGATCGGCGCGGAAGGGATCGACCTTTATTTCGACAATGTCGGCGGCGACCATCTCCACGCGGCGATCGCGGTGGCGAAGCCGTTCGCGCGGATGGCGATCTGCGGCATGATCTCGCAGTATAACGCCGCCGGGCAGGTGACGCCGCCGCGCAACCTGACGCTCATCATGGGCAAGCGGCTGCGGCTTGAAGGGTTCATCGCGCTCGATCATTTCGATATCGAGCAGCATTTCCTCGCCGATGTTTCGGCATGGCATCGCGCCGGGCTGCTCGATCCGGTGGAGACGGTGTTCGACGGGATCGACCAGGCGCTTGCCGCCTTCAACGCGCTATTCGACGGCAGCAGCATGGGTCGCACCCTGGTCAGGCTCGGATAGCTGTTCATTGCGCGTCCAGCGATTGTGCGCCAGAGGCGCGAAAAGCGTCAGGAGGATGGGATGAGGATCGTCGTTGCTTCGCTGGGAACCCTTGGCCTGCTGGCCCTCGCGGGCGTGGCGAGCGCCGGGCCGCCCGCCGGGGACGTGGCGCACGGCCGCGCGGTGTTCGCGCGCTGCGCCGCCTGCCATGACGCGACGACCGGCGCCAATCGCGTCGGCCCCTCGCTGAAGGGCGTGGTCGGCCGCCGCGCCGCCAGCGCGCCCGGCTTCGCTTATTCCGCCGGGCTCAAGGGAAAGAACGTGACGTGGACGCCGGCGGCGCTGGACGCCTTCATCACATCGCCGACGCGCTATGCTCCCGGCACGCGCATGGCGATCGCGGTCACCGATCCGAAGGATCGCGCCGATCTGATCGCCTATCTCACGACATTGCGCTGAAAATTGCCCTCGCGTGCAATAATAGCGCTTGAGTCGCGTGTCGTTGTCCCGTAGCAACCGCGCGAAATATCAGCAGGGGGTGGAAACCGCGTGACGGACGGACGGCCCGGACGGGCGCTTGAAGGGATCAAGGTTCTCGATCTGTCGCGCGTGCTCGCCGGGCCCTGGTCTACGCAGATTCTCGCCGATCTCGGCGCTGACGTGCTCAAGGTCGAGCTGCCCGGCAAGGGCGACGACACGCGCGGCTGGGGGCCGCCGTTCCTGACGCTCCCGGACGGCAGCGACGATCCGCAGGAAAGCGCCTATTACCTGTGCTGCAACCGCAACAAGCGCTCGGCCGCGATCGATCTCGCCAACCCGGAGGGCGCGGCGCTGATCCGCCGGCTCGCCGCCGAGGCCGATATCCTCGTCGAGAATTTCAAGGTCGGCGGGCTGGTCAAATACGGGCTGGACTATGCCAGCATCCGCGCGATCAACCCGCGCATCGTCTATTGCTCGATCACCGGCTTCGGCCAGACCGGCCCCTATGCCGACCGGCCGGGCTATGACTTCGTCGCGCAGGGGATGGGCGCGTTCATGTCGATCACCGGCGAGGAGCATGGCGGGCCGCTGCGCGCCGGGGTCGCCATGGCCGATCTTTCCACCGGCATGTACGCGACCGTCTCGATCCTCGCCGCGCTGCGCCATGCCGAGCGCACCGGGGAGGGGCAGCAGATCGACGTGTCGCTGCTCGACACGCAGATCGCGATGCTCGCCAACCAGGGATCGAACTGGCTGGTCGGCGGGGTCAATCCCGGCCGGCTCGGCAATCGCCACCCGACCGTCGTGCCGTACAAGACGTTCGAGGTGGCGGACGGCACGATCATCATCGCGATCGGCAACGACGGGCAGTTCCGCGCCTTCTGCCACGAAATGGGCCGGCCGGAGCTGGCCGCCGATCCGCGCTTCGTCACCGGCCGCCAGCGGCTGATCAACCGCGAGGAGATCGAGGCGATCGTGCAGGAGATCGTGCGCGACATGCCGGGTGGCCCGCTGATCGAGCGGCTGGTCGCGGCCAACGTGCCTGCCGGGCCGGTCAATACGATCAAGGATATCTACGCCGATCCGTTCATCGTGGCGCGCGGCGTGGTGCATCGCTTCACCCGCGAGGACGGGGTGGAAATCCCCACCGTCGCCTTCCCCGGCAAATTCTCCGCGACGCCGACCGACTATCGCCATCGCCCGCCGCAGGTCGGCGAGCATAGCCGCGAGCTGCTGGGCGACTGGCTGGGCGTGTCGGACGCCGAGTTCGCCGGGCTGGAGGAAAAGGGCGCCGTCAGGCAGCGCTGAGCGACGGCCGCGCGAGCAGCGCGAGGTCGCGCGGCTCGTCGAGATCGGCCGACAGCCCTTCGCGGCGCATCACCGTGAAGCGCAACCCGCTCGCCATCGCCCGCGCGCGATGGAGGGCGAGGCTGTCCGCTCCGAACGAATAGTCGATCAGGCCCGGCCGTCGCAGCAGCAGCGCGTTGGTACCGATCCCGGCGCGGTCGGTCGCGGCGGTGACGTCGGCGGTGTCGAGCATCTCCGCCAGCGCCGCGAGGTCCGCCGGCGCGAGCAAGGGAAGGTCGGCGCTGAGCGCTAGCAGCGGCAGCGCCGGATCGACCAGCGCGCTTGCCTGCCGCAGCGCGGCGTTCAGCCCGCTGCCGGTTTCACGGATCGCCCGCGCACCGCCAGCCGCCGCGAGATCGAGCAGCAGCGGGCTGCGGCTGACGACATGGCATTGCACGGGCGGCACGACCTGCGTCGCGACGCGCAGGACGTGACGGAACATCCGCTCGACCAGCGCCGCGCGCGCCCTCTCGTCCAGCGCGGGGGCGAGACGACTCTTGCCCTCGCCTGGCGGCCGGACGGGGATGACGATCGAGAAGCTCACGCCGGCTTCCGCAGCATCGCCGCCAGCGCGAGCGCGACGCGCGCCAGCCGCCGCTGGCCGATGTCGTCGCGCATCAGCGTGTCGGCCGCGATCAGCCGGATGCCGTCCATCGTGGTTCCCGCGCCGGGGTCGTCATAGTCGCACAATATCGCATCGACGATGCCGGCATAAGGCTTCGCCAACGCCGCCGCGCCCGGCGCGATGCCCAATTCGCGCATGATCTTCGCCGCCGGCCCCTTCACCGCCTCCCCGCCGATGAACGGAGAGACGGCGATGCACGGCGCGCGCCGTCGCCGCAGCGCGTCGGCGATGCCGGGCACCGCGAGCAACGGGCCGATGCTCAGCACCGGGTTGGACGGGCAGATCACGATCGCCTCCAGCGCCGGATCGTCGAGCGCCGCAAGCAGCGCCGGCGCGGGCCGCGCGGTCTCCGCTCCCTCGTAGCGAATGCCGCGGAACACCGGTTCGCAGCGGCGGCGGACGAAATAATCCTGGAACGGCAGCGCGCCCTCGTCGGTCTCGACGATCGAGCGCACCGGATCGTCGCTCACCGGCACGATCGTCTGGACGATGCCGCAGGCGCGGGCGATGTCCTGCGTGATCGCGGTGAGCGTGTCGCCCCGGCGCAGCCGGTCGGTGCGCAGCACATGCTTGGCGAGGTCGCGGTCGCCCAGCGCGAACCAGTCTGGTCCGCCGAGCTTGCGCAGCGTGTCCATGAACGCCCAGCTCTCTTCCTTCACCCCCCAGCCGCGCTCGCGATCGTTGAGGCCGGCGAGCGTATAGGTCACCGTGTCGATATCGGGGCAGATGGTGAGGCCGAGATGCTCGAAATCGTCGCCGACATTGACCGCGACGAGCAACTCGCCCGGCTGGAGCACGCCCGCGAGGCCGTTGGCGAGCCGTGCGCCGCCGACCCCGCCGGCCAGCGCGACGATCATTGGAACAGGTCCATCCCGCGCGGGCGGACGATCGCGCGCGCGGTGCTGCCGTCCGGCGCATAGGAAAGGCCGCGCAGGATCACGACCGGCGTGCCCTCGTCCGCCTGACCCATCGCCAGCGACGCGGCGGCGGCGGCCTCGTCGGCGAGGCCCAGTTCGCTCGATTCTAGCTTGCGCCCGGTGAGGTCGGGCCGCCCGCGCAGGTCCAGCACCGCCGGCAGGCCGGCGACGCCGATCGCCGTGCCGGTCGTCCCCATCCGCCACGCGCGGCCGAGGCTGTCGATCACCAGCACCGCGACGGTGCGGCCGGTCGCGTGCTTGAGCGCGTCACGCAGCCGCGCCGCGCTGGCGTCCGGATCGATCGGCAGCAGCAGCGCCTGCGGGCCGTCGCCGGGCAGCACGTTCGACTGGTCGATCCCGGCGTTGGCCAGCACCAGCCCGAGCCGGTGCCGCACGATCAGCAGGTTGGGGCGCACCCGCACCACCGCGTCGCTCTCGGAGAGGATCAGCTCGACCAACCGCGCGTCCTTGCCGGTGCGCGCCGCCAGTTCCAGCGCGGCGGGCGAGGGGACGACGCTGTCGAGCGCGACCTGCCGCCCTTCCGCCTTGGAAACGATCTTCTGCGCGAGGACGACGACATCGCCGTCCTCCAGCGCCATGCCGCTCGCTTCCGCCGCTTGCACGACCACCCGGCACAGATCGTCGCCCGGCCGCACCACGGGCACGCCGGCCAGCGCCGTCACCGAATAGCCGCGTCCGCTCACGCCGCCTGTGGCACGCCGGTGATGCGGATGCCCGAGCCGGGCACCTTGTAGCGGCGGTTGAGCGCGATCAGCACGCTGGTCAGCGCCTCCGCCACCACCGAGTTGCACAGCGGCCCGGCATTCCACGCGGTAAGGCCGATCTCCCGCGCCAGCGCGACCACTTCCTCCGCCGCCGCCGGATCGTCGGCGCAGACCAGCACGTCGCACTCCACGTCCTCGTCCAGCTTGGTCAGGTGGTGCGCGGAGATGTTCTGGAAGGCGGAGACGACGCGCACGCCTTCGCCGAGCAGCTTCTGCACCGCCTCCACCGCGCTGCCGCCATCGGGAAGCTGCACGCGACTGACCTTCGGCGGGACGAGCGGAACGGTGACGTCGATCAGGATCTTGCCCTGAAGCGCGTCGGCGACTTCCGCGACGGTCGAGCGTTGCGCCGCGAACGGCACCGCGAGCACGACGATGTCGGCGGCGCGCGCGGCATCGGGATTGGCCATGCCGCGCACGTCCGCGCCGCCGCCCAGCGTGTCGCGCATACCGGCGGCGGCTTCCTCCGCGCGTTCGGCGGTGCGGCTGCCGACGATCACCGGATGGCCGAGATGCGCCCAGCGCAGCGCCAGCCCGCCACCTTCCTTGCCGGTGCCGCCGAGCACGGCGATGGTCTTCTTCGTCTCAGGCATCTTCGGCCGCCCTCTCTTTGCGTTTCCTGGGTGGGGTGAGCACGACCGGCGTGAGCGGCGGAGCGGCGCGCCCCATCGCCCGGACCGCCGGCGCGACTTCCCCGTAAAGCGTGGTGCGCTGGCGCGGCGCGCGGCCGATCGAGCGGATCAGCGCCTCCATCTCCTGCGGCGGCAATTCCTGCCCGTGCGCCGCGCCGGCCGCGCGGGAGATGCTCTCGTCCATCAGCGTGCCGCCGAGATCGTTGGCGCCGCCGTTCAGGCACGCCTTCACGCCGTTCGCCCCCAGCTTGACCCAGCTCACCTGGATCGAGGTGAGATGCGGGTGCAGCGCCAGCCGCGCCACCGCATGCATCAGCCGCACCTCGCGGAAGGTCGGGCCGCGACGGCTCTCGCCCCTCAGGCCCATCGGCGCCTCCATCGGCACGAACGGCAGCGGCACGAACTCGGTGAAGCCGCCAGTGCGCCGTTGCAGGTCGCGGATCGCGATCAGGTGGCGCGCCCAGTGGCGCGGGCCGTCGACATGGCCGAACATGATCGTCGCGGTGGTGCGCAGCCCGGCGCGGTGCGCCGCCTCGATCGTCTCCAGCCATTGCGCGGTGTCGAGCTTGTCGGGGCAGATCACCGCGCGTACCTCGTCGTCGAGGATTTCGGCGGCGGTGCCGGGCAGCGAGCCGAGGCCCGCCGCCTTAAGCCGCGCGAGATAATCGTCGAGCGGCAGGCCCAGCGACCCCGCGCCGTGCCGCACCTCCAGCGGGGAGAAGGCGTGGATGTGGAGATCGGGCTGCGCCGCCTTCACCGCGCCGAGCAATGCGAGATAGGTCTCGCCGGTATAGGAGGGGTGGATGCCGCCCTGCATGCACACCTCGGTGCCGCCGCGCGCCACCGCTTCGTCAGCGCGGCGAGCGACTTCGGCGAGATCGAGGTCGTAAGGCGCGCCGCGCAGGCTCTCCGCCCCGCGCCCCTTGGAGAAGGCGCAGAAGCTGCATTTATAGGCGCAGATATTGGTATAGTTGATATTGCGGTTGACGACGAACGTCACCTCGTCGCCGTTGATCGCGCGGCGCAGCGCGTCGGCGCTGCGGCAGATATGCTCGACATCCGCGCCACGCGCCGCGAACAGCGCCTCGATCTCATCCGCCGCGATCTCCTGCCCGGCGGTCGCGCGGGCGACGATCCGCTCGATGCGCGGCGAGACCTTGCCCGTGGCGGGCGCGGGCTGCGGCGGGAGCGGCTGGCCCGGCGACCAGCGATCGGCGCGCGCGAATCCGTGTGCATCGGCCTGTGCGAGCAATGCACGACGCGGCGCATCCTCCTGCCACGGCGCGGCGAGGAAGGCGGGATAGGCGGGCAGGCGCGCGACCAGCCGGCGGCCGGCGGCCTCGGTCGCGGCGCGCAACTTGTCCACCGCCGGCCATGGCCGCTCCGGATTGACGTGGTCCGGCGTCACCGGGGAGATGCCGCCCCAGTCGTTGATCCCCGCTTCCATGAGGCGCGGGAATGCGGCGTCGGCGAGGTTCGGCGGCGCCTGGAGCGAGATGCCGGCGGGCAGGATCAGCCGCGCGGCGGCGATCGACCATAGCAATTCGTCCAGCGTCGGTTCGTCCGCGTCGGCCATCGGCGTGCGCGGCTTGGCGCGGAAGTTCTGGACGATCACTTCCTGGATATGGCCGTGGCGCGCGTGGAGGTCGCGGATCGCCAGCAGCGTGTCGATCCGCTCCGCGCGCGTCTCGCCGATGCCGATCAATATGCCGCTGGTGAAGGGGATGTTCAACTCGCCGGCCAGCGCCGTCGCCGTGAGCCGCGCCGCCGGGATCTTGTCGGGCGAACGGTAATGCGGGCCGCCCTTCGCGCCGAGCCGGTCGGCGATCGTTTCGAGCATCAGCCCCTGCGATCCGGACACCAACTTGAGCCGCGCCATCTCCGCGCGCGTCATCACCCCGGCGTTGACGTGCGGGATGAGGCCGGTCTCGGCGAGGACGAGGCGGCACATCGCCTCCAGATAGTCGATCGTGGTGGCATGGCCCATTGCCGCCAGCTCGCGCCGCGCGACGGCGAAGCGCAGTTCCGGCTTGTCGCCGAGCGTGAACAGCGCCTCGGTGCAGCCCGCCGCCGCGCCCGCGCGCGCCACCGCCAGCACTTCCTCCGGCGTCATATAGGCGCGCTGCCCGGCGCGAGGGCGCGAGAAGGTGCAATAATGGCAAAGGTCGCGGCAAAGCTGGGTGAGCGGGATGAACACCTTGGGCGACCAGCTCTGCACGACCCCGAACGCCGCGTCGCGAATCGCGGCGGCGCGCGCCAGCAGCGCCTCGGCCGGCAGGGTCGAAAGGGCGTGCGCTTCGTCTGCCGTCATCACCGAGAAAGCCGCTCCCATCAGATTGCCGAACGGGGTTTCTACTGCCCCGCCATGCCCTTGTCCGCCACATTCTCCGACATTGCGTGGCGAGCTAAAAATTGCATTGCAATGCAGAAACGTCAAGGGCATTATCCAAGCGATTTAATCAGGTGGGACATGGGCGAGGAACGCGAAGCCGCCGGGGTCGACAAGGCCGCGCTGACGGCATGGATGGACGGAGCGGGGCTTGCGGGCGGCCCGATCGAGCGGCTGGAGCTCCTCTCCGGCGGCAGCCAGAACGTGCTGGCGCGATTCGAGCGCGGCGGCCGCGCGTTCGTGCTGCGCCGCCCGCCGCTGCACCTGCGCGCCAACAGCAACGAGACGATGCGGCGCGAGGCGCGCGTGCTGGGCGCGCTGGCCGGCAGCGACGTGCCGCATCCCGCGCTGATCGCGGCCTGCGGCGACGAAAATGTGCTCGGCGCGGCTTTCTATCTCATGGAGCCGATCGACGGCTTCAATCCGGTCAACGGCCTGCCCGCGAGCCATCACGATGCGGCGGTCCAACGCCGCATGGGCCTTGCGCTGGTGGAGGGCCTGGCGGCGCTCCACGCGGTCGATCATGTCGCCGCCGGGCTCGGCGATTTCGGCAGGACAGAGGGCTTCCTCGAGCGGCAGGTCGCGCGCTGGCAGGCGCAGCTCGACAGCTATGGCGAGCTGGTCGGCTGGCCGGGGCGCGACGAGCTGGGCGACGTCGCCGGCGTCGCGCGCTGGCTGGAGGCCAACCGCCCCGCCAGCTTCACCCCAGGCATCCTCCACGGCGACTATCATCTCGCCAACGTCATGTACCGTCACGACGCGCCGGAGCTTGCCGCGATCATCGACTGGGAGCTGGCAACGATCGGCGACCCGCTGATCGATCTCGGCTGGATGCTGTCGACCTGGCCGGAGGAGGCGGACGGCGGGATGCTCGACATCGCGCCGTGGAACGGATTTCCGACCGGCGCGGAACTGGTCGCGCACTATGCCGCGCGCTCGCGCCGCTCGCTGGCGCGGATGGACTGGTATGCCGTGTTCGCCTGCTACAAGTTCGCGATCCTGCTGGAAGGGACCTATGCGCGCGCCTGCGCCGGCAAGGCGGCGCGCGACGTGGGCGAGCGGCTGCACGCGCGCAGCCGCTGGCTGCTGGCCCGCGCCCGTCGCTGGATAAACGAGGGCGCGTTCCGCGTCGAAAGGGAGCAGGCATGACAGGCGAACTCGATTTCAGCGGCAAGCGCGTGCTGGTGGTCGGCGGATCGAGCGGGATCGGCAACGGCATCGCGCAGGCGTTCCATGCGAAGGGCGCGCAGGTCCATGTCTGGGGCACGCGCGCCAGCCCGGACGAGTATGACGCGGCCGAAGGATCGGACCTCGCCGGCCTCGGCTATACGCAGGTCGACGTTGCCGATCCCGCCGCGATCGCCGCCGCGCCCGATCCCTTCCCCGACGGGCTGGACGTGCTGGTCCATTCGCAGGGCATGGTGCTCTACAAGAGGCAGGAGTTCGAGCGCGCGGGCTTCGACAAGGTGATGGCGGTGAACGTCGCCAGCGTGATGCAGATATCGCAGCGTTTCCACGACGCGCTGGCCGGGGCGAAGGGCAGCGTGATCGTGATAAGCTCGATCGGCGCGTTCAAGGCGACGTTCGGCAACCCCGCCTATGCCGCGTCCAAGGCGGCGGCGGTGCAGCTCGTCCGCACGCTGGCGCTGGCCTGGGCGGGGGCGGGCATCCGGGTCAACGGCATCGCGCCCAGCCTGGTCGATACCAAGATGACCAGGGTGACGATGGACAATGCGGAGCGTCGCGCCGGCGCGCTCTCCCGCATCCCGCTCGGCCGCTTCGGCACGGTGGAGGACATGGCCAATGTCGCGCTGTTCCTCGCCTCGCCGCTGGCCGGCTTCATGTGCGGCCAGACGCTCGTCGTCGATGGCGGCGTCACGCTCTAGGATCACGAGAGGACAAGCGATGGACTTCCAGTACAGCCCCAAGGTGCAGGCCCTGCGCGAGCGGGTCGAGGGCTTCATGCGCGAGAATGTGTATCCGATCGAGGCGGAGCGCGATCATTTCCTCCACGATCCGGCGACCTTGTGGCAGCCGTGGCCGGGGACTGAGGCGCTGAAGGCGAAGGCGAAGGCGGAGGGGCTGTGGAACCTGTTCCTGCCGCATGAATATGGCGCATTCTCGCCCGGCCTCACCAACCTCGAATACGCCCCGCTGGCCGAGCTGATGGGGCGCGTGCTGGGCGCGTCGGAATATTTCAACTGCGCCGCGCCGGACACGGGCAATATGGAGATCCTCGCCAAATACGGCACGCCGGAGCAGCAGGAGAAATGGCTCAGGCCGCTGCTCGCCGGCGAGATCCGCTCCGCTTATGTGATGACCGAGCCGGGCGTCGCCTCGTCCGATGCGACCAATATCGAGGCGACGATCGTGCGCGACGGTGACGATTATGTCATCAACGGCCGCAAATGGTGGATTTCCAGCGCGATGGACCCGCGCTGCAAGGTCTATATCCTGCTCGGCAAGACGCCCAATGCCGACAAGCCGCGCCATCAGCAGCATTCGCAGATCATCATCCCCGCCGACACGCCGGGCATCGAAGTGATCCGCCCGCTGCACGTGCTGGAGGCGCTGCACTCGCCGGGCGGCCATTGCGAGATCCAGTTCACCAACGTCCGCGTGCCGAAGGAGAACCTGCTGCTCGGCGAGGGGCGCGGGTTCGAGATCGCGCAGGGCCGGCTCGGGCCGGGGCGCATCCACCATTGCATGCGCCTGATCGGCATGGCGCAGCGCGCGCTGGAGCTGATGTGCAGGCGCGCCGACGAGCGCGTCGCGTTCGGGCGCAAGCTCGCCGACCAGTCATCCGTGCGGCAGGATATCGCGCTCTCCTTCTGCGAGATCGAGCAGGCGCGGCTGCTGACGCTGAAGGCGGCCGATGCGATGGACCGCGTCGGCAACAAGGCGGCGAAGGACCTGATCGCCGCGATCAAGATCGTCGCCCCGCGCATGGCGCAGACGGTCGCCGACCGGGCGATGCAGGTGCATGGCGCGATCGGCTTCAGCCGCGATTACCCGCTCGCCACGATCTTCGGCACCGCGCGCTACCTGCGCATGGCCGACGGGCCGGACGAGGTGCACATGTCGCAGCTCGGCAAGCTCAAGGTCGCCGAATATGCGGAGCGTCGCTGATGTCGCAGACCTTGCTCTCCGTCGCCCCGGACCAGCGCGACGCGCTCGCGCTGGTCGACGAGCGGGTGGAATATAGCTGGAACCGGCTCGATCCGGTGCTCAACCGCGCCGCCAACGCGCTGTTTCGTGCGGTCGACGCCATGCGCCGCGCGGCGGTGTTCGCGCCCAATAGCGCGGAGACGGTGATCGCCTATGTCGCGGGGCTGGAGGCAGGCGTCTCGACCGTGCCGGTGAGCTATCACCTCACCGTCGGCGAGCTTGAATATATCCTGCGTGATTCGGGTGCCTCGGTGCTGTTCGTCGGGCCGGAGACGGCGGAGACCGGCCTGGAGGCGGCGCGCGCGGCCGGCCTCGAAACGGTGATCGGCTGGCGCTGCGAGCCGCGGGACGGGCTGACCGCATGGGAGGACTGGCTCGCCGCCGCGTCCGAGGCGGAGCCGGACGCGTCGGTGAAGCCGCTGCCGCACCTCCATTACACCTCCGGCACCACTGGCACGCCCAAGGCGACGCAAACGCCGCCGCAATATTTCCCGGAGGCCGCGACGGTCGCCGAATTCGCCGCGATCGTCCGCCCGCGCCGCACGCCCGCGCCGGGGATCGCGGTCGGGCCGCTTTATCACACCGGGCCGCTGGGCATGGCGCGCAACGTCTTCGCCGGATCGGCGCTGGTGGTGATGGGCCATTTCGATGCCGAACGGGCGCTGGCGCTGATCGAGCGGCACAGGGTCGCCGGATCGGTGATGGTGCCGACGCATTTCCAGCGCCTGCTCGCGCTGCCCGACGCGGTGAAGGCGAAATATGACGTCTCCTCGATGCAGCGGCTCGCGCATACCGGCGCGGCCTGCCCGCGCGACGTGAAGAAGGCGATGATCGACTGGTTTGGGCCGGTGCTGGTCGAGGCCTATGGCGGCACGGAGGCGGGATCGACCACCTTCATCACCTCGCCCGAATGGCTGGAGCGACCCGGCTCGGTCGGCAAGGCGCTGCCGCCCTATGCCACCGTCATCATCGGCGAGGACGGCCGGGAGCTTGGCCCGAACCAGGAGGGGCAGGTCTATTTCCGCGACAGCACCGGGCGCGGGATCGTCTATGAGGGCGATCCGGAGAAGACCGCCGCCGCGCACATCGCGCCGGGCGTCTTCACGCTGGGCGAGGTCGGCTATGTCGATGAGGAAGGTTATCTCTTCATCACCGATCGCGTCTCCGACATGATCGTCTCGGGCGGGGTGAACATCTATCCGGCCGAGGCGGAGCAGGTGCTGATCCGCCACCCCGAGGTGGCCGACGTCGCCGTGCTCGCCGCCCCGAACAGGGAGATGGGCGAGGAGGTGAAGGCGCTCGTCATCCCGCGCGATCCGGCCAACCCGCCGGACGCGGCGGAGCTGGACCGTTTCTGCCGCGCGGCGCTCGCCGGCTTCAAATGCCCGCGCAGCTACGATTTCGTCGACGATATCGGCCGCAACGCGATGGGCAAGATCAACAAGAAGCAGCTCCGCCAGCGCTTCTGGCCGGGCGACCGGACGATCGGCGGCTGAGGAGAGCGGATGATGCGGCGTCTTGCACTGGCTTCGGCCCTCGCGCTTGCGCTGGCCGGATGCGGCCACGGCCCGAAGGGCGCGAACGGCGACGACTGGCCGGATTATGACGGGCCGGGCACGACGCATTACAGCCCGCTCGACCAGATCAACGCCGGCAATGTCGGGCGGCTCGGCCTCGCCTGGCATTACGATATCGACATTGGCGGTTCGAGCCTCACCGCCCCCGTCGCGGTCGATGGGGTGCTGTATTTCGCCGCCGGATCGAGCTTCGTCCACGCGCTCGACGCGGCGACCGGCAAGCTGTTGTGGACTTACGACTCCCACGCCCGCGAAAAGGCCGGGGACAAGTTGCGCGGCGCATGGGGCAGCCGTGGCATCGCTTATGCCAATGGCCGCATCTTCACCGGCACGATGGACGGTCGGCTGATCGCGCTCGACGCAAAGACCGGCAAGCTCGACTGGGAGGTACAGACCACCGAAGGGCCGAACGACGGGCGCTACATCTCCGGCGCGCCATGGGTTTACAAGGACAAGGTGGTCGTCGGCCACGGCGGCGCGGATTACGCGCCGGTGCGCGGCTACGTCACCGCCTACGATCAGGCGAGCGGCAAGCAGGCGTGGCGCTTCTACACCGTGCCGGGCGACCCGAAGAAGGGCTTCGAGAACAAGGCCATGGCGATGGCCGCGAAGACCTGGACCGGCGAATGGTGGAAATATGGCGGCGGGGCCACGGTGTGGAACGCCATGGCCTACGACCCCGAACTGAACCGGCTCTATATCGGCACCGGCAACGGCACGCCATGGAACCGCAAGATTCGCTCGCCCGGCGGCGGCGACAATCTGTTCGTCTGCTCGATCGTCGCGCTGGACGCCGATACCGGCGACTATATCTGGCACTATCAGACCAATCCCGGCGAGACCTGGGACTTCAATTCCGACATGGATATCGAGCTGGCCGACCTGAAGATCGGCGGCGAGACGCGCCCGGTGATCCTCCACGCGCCGAAGAACGGCTTCTTCTACGTGATCGACCGGCGCGACGGGAAGCTGATCTCCGCGAAGAACTACGTGCCGGTGAACTGGGCGAAGGGCATCGATCCCAAAACCGGCCGCCCGATCGAGAACCCCGCCGCGCGCTTCCCGGACGGGAAGGCGGCGATCGTCTATCCCTCGCCGTTCGGCGCGCACAATATCGAGGCGATGAGCTTCAACCCGGCGACCGGCCTCGTCTATATCCCGGCGATGGACCAGGGGCGGGTCTATGTCGATCCGCCGGGCAAGCTGGCCGACTGGAAGTTCCTTTCCGGCCAGCGGATCAGCAACGGCATCGGCACGCCGCCGCCCGATCTCAAGCCGCGCACGCCAAGCTCGTTCCTGCTGGCGTGGGACCCGGCGAAACAGCGCGAGGCGTGGCGCATCCCGTTGCAGGGCGTGCGCGGCGGCGGCGGCACCGCGACCACCGCCGGCAACCTGCTGCTCGAAGGACGCGGCAGCGGGCAGTTCACCATCCTCGCCGCCGACACCGGCCGCCAGCTCTGGTCGTTCGACGCGCAGACCGCGGTGATGGCGCAGCCGATCACCTATCGCGCGCGTGGCAAGCAATATATCGCCGTCATCGCCGGATCGCGCTTCCCCACCGCGCAGGGCTACGGCCCGGAATGGGATTATCGCGAGCGCGGCTGGCGCGTGCTGGCCTTCGCACTCGACGGCAAGGACAAATTGCCCGCGCCGCCGCCGGTCGATCGTTCCTTCCCCGACGACCACGCTTTCCCGTTCGACGCGGCGCTGGCGAAGGAGGGGGCGGAGCCTTATGCCGAGCGCTGCGCGACCTGCCATGGCGCGAACGCGCTGTCCGGCGGCGCGGCGCCGGACCTGCGCCGCTCGCCGGTGCCGCTCGACTTCGCGGGCTTCGAGCAGGTGGTGCGCGGCGGAATCCTGGTGTCGCGCGGGATGCCGAAGTTCGGCGAACTGTCGGATCGCGAGCTGCGCGCGATCATGAACTATGTCCGCCAGCGCGCGCGGGAGACGCAGGCCGCGCCGGCGCGCAAGCCCCCGGCCGACGACCGGGGGCAGTGAGCGTCGTCGCTACGCCGCGTCGAACTGGGCGAGCATCCGATACCATTCGTCGTCGCGGCTGCGCTCGGTGTGCGTGCCCGCCGGCCACGCGGCGAACGGGGTGTTCGCGGGGATCGGATCGGCGGTATAGTCGGACAGGCCGCGCCGGCGGATGATCTTCCACACGCCGCCGCGCCGCTCGAGGAAATCGAGGTAGCGCCCCTCGAAGAAGGCGTCCTCCTCGCCCGTCCCGTCCTTCGTCTCGCGGCGATGGTGCGCGAAATAATAGCATTCGCTGAACGCGCGGTCGCCCTTCACGCGGATCGAGACGTTCGAGATATGGTGCGCGCAATATTTGAGCTTCGTCAGGATCTTCATCGCGAAGCCGACGAAATCCTGCGAGCGCCCGTCGAAGCCGCCGTGCTTGTGGGTGGATTCGGGCCAGAAGCAGTCGCGGATCATCGCCTCGTCGGCATGGTCGTTGCCGCGCGCATATTGCATCAGCACCTCCTCGATCTGCGCCCGCGACAGCAGCATGTCGAGCTGCGCGGTGGGGCTGGTTGCCACCTTCCCCGGCGCGGCGCGCGCGCTGCCGCTTCCCGCCGCGAAACTCCCGGCCAGCATCGTCCCGGCCAGCGCCGTCCTGCGATCGATCTGGTTCATCCCTCGTCCCTCTCCCGCCCTGCCGCTTCGTGCCCGAAGCCGCTTCCGAAACTGCGCGTCCGCATAGCATGGGGCCGTGTTGACTTCACGCGAAAATTGCACCATCGTGCATTTATGCGGAGCGCGAACACGCGCCGGCGATCATAGTTCGGGAAGGTGCAGATGGGCGGTTTTCTTGGGCGCGGCGCGCTTCTGGCGGGCGCCGCCGCGTTGCTGGCGGCCATGGCGGCGCAGACCGGGGCGGCCCCCGGCGGCGGCCCGGTCGAGGGGCGCGACTGGTTCAGCTTCGGCGGCGACGACAGCGAGCAGCATTATAGCCCATTGACCCAGATCACCGAGGCAAACGTCGGCCGGCTCGGCCTCGCCTGGTATTACGACATCGACACGTTCGACGCCTATACCGCACCGCTGGCGGTGAACGGCGTGCTCTATTTCGCCGCCGGCAACAGCGTGATCCACGCGCTCGACGCGAAGACCGGCAAGCTGCTGTGGCAATATGATCCGCGCGTCGCGGATTCGCCCGGCGCGCAGACCCGGATGCGTGCCGGCTGGGGCATCCGCGGCATCGCTTATCGCGACGGCAAGATTTTCACCGCGACGCGCGACGGCCGCCTGCTCGCGGTCGATGCGAAGGATGGCAAGCTCCTGTGGAGCGTCGAGACGCTCGACGAGGCGCCGGGCGGCTATATCACCGGCCCGCCCTTCATTGCCGGCGACAAGGTGGTGATCGGCTTCGGCGGCGCGGATTACTCGCCGGTGCGCGGCTATGTCACCGCCTACGATCTCAATACCGGCAAGAAGGCGTGGCGCTGGTATGTCGTCCCCGGCAACCCGGCGGTCGACCATGACGAGACGACGCGGAAGGCGGCCTCCACCTGGACCGGCGAATGGTGGAAGTTCGGCGGCGGCGGCGCGGTCTATCAGGCGATGGCCTATGACGCGAAATACGACCGTATCTACATCGGCACCGGTAACGGCTTTCCGTGGAACGAGAAGATCCGCTCGCCCGGCGGCGGCGACAATCTCTATCTCGCCTCGGTCGTCGCGCTGGATGCGAAGACCGGGAAGTACGCCTGGCATTACCAGACCAATCCCGGCGACACCTGGGACTTCAACAATGCGATGGACATCGAGCTGACCGATCTGGTCGTCGATGGCCGCAAGCGTCCGGTGCTGATCCACGCGCCGAAGAACGGCTTCTATTATGTGATCGACCGCGAGACGGGCAAGCTGATGTCGGCGGAGAAGTTCGCGCAGGTCAACTGGGCCGACAGGATCGACATGGCGACCGGCCGCCCGGTCGAGAATCCCGCGGCGCGCTATCCGAACGGCAAGCCGTTCGTGCTCTATCCCTTCCCCAACGGCGCGCACGGCGTGCAGGCGATGGCGCATGATCCGAAGTCCGGCCTCACCTATATCCCGGTGATGGAGGGCGGGCGCGTCCATATCGATCCCGATCTCAAGACGTGGAAGGTTCACAACGGGATGTTCGTCAACACCGGGCTGGGCGCGCCGCCGCCGGACATCGCGGTGCCGCCGTCGAAGAGCTTCCTCGTCGCGTGGGACGCGGCGAAGCAGCGCAAGGCATGGTTGATCCCGCAGCCGGGCACGTTCAACGGCGGGGTGCTGGCGACCGGCGGCAACCTGATCTTCCAGGGCGTCAACACCGGCGACCTCATCGCCTATCGCGCCAGCGACGGGACGAAGCTGTGGAGCTTCTTCGCGCAGAACGGCATCCTTTCCGCGCCGATCAGCTATCTGGTGGACGGCGTGCAGTATGTGACGGTGCTCGCCAGCTTCCGCTCCAGCTTTGCCAACACGCCCAACTGGGATTACCGCCAGCAGCATCGCCGCGTGCTGACCTTCCGCCTCGGCGGCACCGCCAGCTTGCCGAAGTTCGAGCCTGTGACGGAGGAGATCGCCGACGATCCCGCCTTCGTGATCGATCCGAAGAAGGCAGCGATCGGCGCGGCGATCTACGGTACGAGCTGCGTGATCTGCCACGGCGGCGGGATGATCGCCGGCGGCGCCGCGCCGGACCTGCGCAAGTCCGCCGTGCCGCTCGACAAGGACGCTTTCTACAGCATCGTCCATGAGGGCGCGCTGATGGATCGCGGCATGGGCCGCTTCGCCAACCTGAGCGACGCGGAGCTTGAGGGATTGCGCCACTATATCCGCCAGCGCGCGCGCGAAACCGCGCCGAAGAAATAGCATGGCGGAGGAACGGAACGAGGACCTGCTGGTGGAGCGCGGCGATGACGGGGTGATCCTCGTCACGCTCAACCGGCCGCGCGCGAAGAACACCGTCTCGTTCGCGATGTGGGAGGCCTTCGCCGACCTGCTGACCGAAATCGAGGCGAGCACGCCGCCGCGCGCGCTGGTGATCTGCGGCGCGGAAGGCTGGTTCAGCAACGGCGGCGACATGAAGAACCCGCCGGCGCGCGGCGAAGGGGCGATGAACCTCGCCGCGCGGCTGGAGCTTGGCCAGCGGGCGATCCGCCGGCTCTCCGCGCTGCCGGTGCCGACGATCGCGGCGGTGGAGGGCGGCGCGTGGGGCGTCGCCTGGGGCATCGCGCTCGCCTGCGACGTGCTGATCGCCGGGGCCTCGGCCTCGTTCGGCGCGCCGTTCGTGCGCTACGGGCTGGTGCCGGACGGCGGCGTCTCCTGGTATCTGACGCGTGCGGCGGGGCGGCGGATCGCCTCCGAGATCGTCTATTCCGGCCGCGCCGTGCCGGTCGAGGAAGCGGCGCGGCTCGGCCTCGTCAGCCGCATCGTGCCGGATGGGACGGTGGTGGCGGAGGCGCTGGCCTTCGCGCGCGGTGTCGGCGACGGCAACCGCCATGCGACCGAGCTGAGCAAGCGGCTGATCCACGCCTCCGAAACCGCCAGCCTGGAGAATGCGCACGCGCTGGAGCTGGCCTATTGCCACCAGCTACAGTCCGGCGAGGAAGCGATCCGCGCCCGCGAGGGCTTCGCCGCGCGATCGGCCGCAAGGAAGGGCTGACCCAATGCGCTATGACCTGCGCGAGCTGCCGCTGGCGGCGCGCTACAAGATCCTCAACTCCACCGTCACGCCGCGGCCGATCGCCTGGGTGACCACCATGTCGAAGGGCGGCGTGGTCAATGCCGCGCCATACAGCTTCTTCAACGTCTGCGGGGTGGAGCCGCCGCTGGTCGTGCTCGGGCTGCTCAAGGACCTGCGCACCCGCCAGCTCAAGGACACCGCGGCCAACATCATCGACACCGGCGAGTTCGTCGTGAACCTCGTCTGCGAGGGCGATGCGGAGAAGATGAACCTCTCCAGCGTCGATGCCCCGCGCGAGGTGAGCGAGATCGACTATGCCGGGATCGAGACGCTGCCGTCGGAGGCGGTGCGGCCGCCGCGCGTCGCGACCAGCCCGGTCAGCTTCGAATGCCGCAAGGTCGCCGCGCTGGACATCGGCACGCACCAGACGGTGATGATCGGCGAAATCCTCGTCGCGCATATCGCCGATGCGTTCATCAGCGATCCCGACAAACTCTATCTCGACACCCCCGCGATGGGGCTGATCGGGCGGACCCACGGCGCGGGCTGGTATGCCCGCACCACCGACCAGTTCAAGCTCGACCGGCCGACGTTCGATCCCGCCCGCATGAAGAAGGACGACGAGGCATGACCGGCCTGCGCTACCCGCCGGCGCGGATCGCGTGGCTGACCGTCGCGATCCTGTTCGTCCTCTATATCCGCTCGCTGGCGGACCGCTATCTGATGGCGCTGATGGTCGAGCCGATCAAGGCGGACCTCGGCCTGTCGGACCTTCAGGTCAGCCTGTTGCAGGGGCCGGCCTTCGCCGTGCTCTACAGCATCTGCGCGATCCCGGTCGGGCTGCTGCTCGATCGTTCCAGCCGGCGCTGGGTGCTGTTCGGCTGCGTCGTGCTTTGGAGTTCGGGGGCTGCCTTCTGCGGGCTGGCGGGCACCTTCGCCGCGCTGGCGCTCGGCCGTTCGCTGGTCGGCGCGGGCGAGGCGGGCTACACCACCGGCGCCTATTCGATCATCGGCGACAGCTTCCCGCCGGAGCGGCTGTCGCTCGCCATGTCGATCTTCGTGATGGGCGGGGTGATGGGCGCGGGCATCGTCTTCCTGCTCGGCGGTCCGCTGGTCGGCGCGGTGCTGAAGGGCGCGACCGCCGGCTGGCCGCTGATCGGCCATTTCGCCCCGTGGCAGCAGGCGTTCCTGATCACCGGCCTCCCGGGCGTCGCCACCGCGCTGCTGATCCTGCTGTTCCCGGAGCCGCCGCGCCAGCGCGCGGCCGGTGCGTCGGCGGGCGGCGGCTATGGCGAGGCGCTGCGCTTCATCCTCGCCAACCGGCGCGCCTTCGCCGCGATCATCCTGGGGATCGGCCTCGTCTATACGGTGACGATCGCGCTGCAATTGTGGACGCCGACCTATCTCATCCGCATCTATGGCTGGACGCCGACGCAGATCGGCGTGACGATGGGCATCGCGCAGATCGTCCCGGCGGCGAGCCTGCCGCTGCATGGCTGGGCGGTGGACCGCATGTTCTCGCGCGGCCGGCGCGACGCGCATATCCTGTGGTGCCTGATGACCATGCTGGTCGCGGCGCCGCTGGCGATCTGCGCCTTCCTCGTCGGCAGCCCGGTGCTGACCGTGGCGCTGTTCGGCGGCTACATGCTGTTCATCCTCTCCACCGCCTCGATGGGCCCGGCCGCGACTCAGGTGGTGACGCCGCCCGAGCTGCGCGGGCGCGTCTCCGCCCTCTTCGTGCTCGTCACCGGGCTGATCGGCATGGCGCTGGGCACGTTCCTCGTCGGCTTCTTCACCGACAAGGTGCTGGGCGATCCGCTGAAGATCGGCACGTCGCTGATCCTGCTGGTGGCGATCGTGCTTTCCGTTTCCGCCATCCTCTTCGCGCAGGGCCGCGCCCAGCTGCGCCGCCTCGCCGCCGTCAGGGACTGAACCGATGAACGACTTTTCCGCCGCGCTGCCCCCGCAATTCGATGCGGGCCGCAATCTGCTGCTGATCGACGGCAGGAAGGTCGAGCCGTCGGGCGGCCAGTGGTTCGACGCGATCGACCCGTGCACCGGCAAGGCGATCGCGCAGATCGCGGAGGGCGACGCGCAGGACATCGACCGCGCCGTCGCCAGCGCGCGCGCCGCGTTCGAGGGGCCGTGGAGCAAGTTCAAGGCCGCCGACCGCCAGCTCGTCCTGCTCAGGCTCGCCGACCTGATCGAGCGCGAGTTCGACGATCTCGCGCTGGTCGACACGCTGGAGATGGGGCGGCCGATCACCGCGTCGAAGGCGATCCGCTCGATCATCGTCCGCGCGGTGCGCCACTTCGCCGGCCTCGCCACGGCGATCCACGGCTATACGCTCGAAAATTCCGCGCCGGTCGAGTTGATGAGCATGACGCTCAAGGAGCCGGTGGGCGTGGTCGGTGTCATCATCCCGTGGAACGGGCCGATCTTCTCCGCCGTGTGGAAATGCGCGCCAGCGCTGGCGGCGGGCTGCACGATCGTGCTCAAGCCCTCCGAACGCGGCTCGCTGACCCCGCTGCGCTTCGCCGAACTGTGCCTGGAGGCGGGGATTCCGCCGGGCGTGGTCAATGTCGTGACCGGCCACGGCGGCGCGGGCGCGGCGCTCTCCGCGCATCCCGACGTCGACAAGATCAGCTTCACCGGCTCGTGCGGCACGGGGCAGAAGATCATCGCCGCAAGCGCCGCCACGGTGAAGAAGGTGACGATGGAGCTGGGCGGCAAATCGCCCAACATCATCTTCGCGGACGCCAATCTCGATCTCGCCGTGCCGATGGCGGCCAGCGCGATCTTCAACAACAGCGGGCAGGTGTGCAGTGCCGGATCGCGCATTTTCGTCGAGCGCGCGATCCACGACGAATTCGTCGCGCGGCTCGCCGAGGTCGGGCGGCACTATGTCATCGGCCATTCGCTCGATCCCGCGACGCAGGTCGGCCCGATCGTGTCGGACGTGCAGTTCGAGCGGGTGTGCGGCTATCTCGATCTCGCGCCGCGCGAGGGGGCGAGCGTCCTGCTCGGCGGATCGGCGCTGAACGAGGGTGATCTCGCCAGCGGCTTCTATGTCGCGCCGACCGTGCTGGGCAACGTCCGCGACGACATGCGCGTCGCGCGCGAGGAGATTTTCGGGCCGGTCGGCTGCGTCATGCCGTTCGACACGATGGAGGAGGTCATCGCACGCGCCAACGCCACGCAGTTCGGGCTGGCCGGCGCGGTGTGGACCCGCGACATCTCGCGCGCGATGACGGTGGCGCGGCGCGTGCGCGCGGGCACGATCTGGATCAACCATTATCACACGATGGACCCGGGCGTGCCGTTCGGCGGCTACAAGATGAGCGGCAGCGGCCGCGAGGGCAGCTTCGACCATGTCGAAAGCTATCTCGAGACCAAGGGGGTGTGGATCAGGACCGACGCCTGATCGGAGGTTGTGGATATTCAGCTCATGGCGGGCTGCAAAAGGCGGCTTTCCGCGCTTCCGGTGCTCACGTACCGGAAGTACGCTGCGCGCCGGTTCTCGAAATCCACCTTTTTCGCTGCGCCCTGAACTGAATCCCCATACACCTGTGAGAAAGCGCGAAACGCTCTCAGCCCTTCTTCTTCCTCATCCCGGCGAAATGCTCCTTCAGGAGCGGATGCTGATCGAGCGTATTGAGCGCGTCGACGATTTCCTTGCGCGCAGCCCCGCGCGTCGCGCCCGCCATCACCGTCAGGAAGCCGCGCACCACCTCCACCACCATGTTCTCGTCGGGAATCTCGCCCTCGGTCCAGGCGTGGGCGGTGGCGTAGCGGTAGCGCACCAGCATCGAGGTGAGATCGTCGGGGTCGACCCACGGCTGGAGCTGCCGCTTCGCCGCCAGCCGGCGTATCCACGGCTCATGCGAATGGGCGGCGATGTCGTGGATCGCCTGGCGGATTTCCGGGTCCACCTCGGCGAGATGATAGATGTTCATCAGCGCGCGGGTGTAGTTGCGGATTTCCAGGTTGCGGCGCGCGACGATGACGAGGCGCTCGAGCATCCAGTCGAGCGTCGCATCCTCTTTGGAATAATGGATCTTGCGCTCGTAAGCCTCCATATATTTGCTGATCGCGGAGGCGACGAGGTGCTCCTTGCTCTGGAACGCATTGTAGAGCGTGCGCTTGGCGACGTTCGCGCGCTTCGCCACGTCGTCCATGCTGAGATTGGTCAGGCCGACCTCGCCGATCATCCGGCGTGTCTCGTCCAGGATGCGGTGGCGGCGGGCGACGATCGAGGGGCTGGAATAGCCGGCGGACCGCGCATTGCCGGCAGCGGCTTCCTGTCCTTCGGGGCCTGCGGTGTCGTCCTGGTCCAGCATCGGCCCTAAGTGTCACGGTTCAGGGGCAAGGCCAACCGGAATCTGCACCATCGTGATAGATCAGAATCCGGACAGCCGCGCGTAGCGGTCGCGGTGGAAGGCGGCATTGCCCCATGTCATGTCCGCCGCCTGCGCGCGCTTGAGGTAGAGGCCCGCGTCATGCTCGTCGGTCATGCCGATGCCGCCGTGCATCTGGACCATCTCCTGCGCGACCTTGCGCAATGTCCGGCCGGCGAGCGCCTTGGCGAGCGAGGCGAGGCGCGCCTCGTCGGCGTCGCCCGCATCGATCGCGGCGAGCGCGGCGCGCACCGCCGAGCGGGTCAGCTCCAGCTCGGCGAGCAGGTCGGCGGCGCGGTGCTGGAGCGCCTGGAACGCGCCGATCGGCTTGTCGAACTGCACGCGGGTGCGCAGATAGTCGATCGTCGCGTCGAACGCGGCCTGCGCGCTGCCGAGCATCTCGGCGGCGAGCACCGCGCGGCCGCGATCGAGCGCGCGGTCGAGCACCGTTGCCGCGTCGCCCTCCGCCCCGATCAGCGCCCCAGCGCCGAGCCGGCAGCCGGCGAAGGTGACGATCGCCGCCCCACGGCTGTCGATCTGGCGCAGCGCGGCGCGGCTCACGCCCGGCGCGTCGGCTGGGCAGAGGAACAGCGACAGGCCGCCACGCGTGCGCGCGACGACGATGAAGGCGTCGGCGGCCGTCCCGTCGAACACCGGGCGCTTGACGCCGTCGAGCGCCCAATCCGAGCCCTCGCGCCGCGCGTCGAGCGCGACGCGGGCGGGATCGTGGCGCGGCCCTTCGTCCAGCGCGAGCGCGACCACCGCGTCGCCGGCGATGATGCGCGGCAGCCAAGCGGCCTTCTGCTCCGCGCTGCCGGCCATGACGAGGATAGAACCCGCGACCACGGCCGAGCCGATCAGCGGCGAGCCGACCAATGTGCGGCCGAGTTGCTCCGCGATCAGGCCGGCGGCGGCGAAGCCCATGCCGAAGCCGCCCTCCGCCTCCGGGATGGTCACGCCGGTCCAGCCCATCTCCGCCATCTCGGCATAGAGCGCGGGATCATGGCCGGTCGCGGCGAGCGCGTCCTTGCGCAGCGCGCGCAGCGCGGTGGTCGGCGCGCGCTCCGCCGCCCAGCCGGCGGCGGCGTCGCGGATCATCGTCTGTTCTTCGGTGAGGGCCAGGGTCATGAGGATATCCGCTCAGTCCGAAGGCAGGCCAAGCTCGTGCCGGGCCGTGATGTTGTTCTGGATCTCGTGGCTGCCGCCGTAGATCGAATAGCATTTGGAATGGAGCCACTGGCTCGTCAGCTCCAGCTCCTCCGCGCTGTAGCCGTCGCCCGCCCAGCCGAGGCTGTTCAGGCCGATCAGCTCGACCGCCAGCTCGCCGCGCTGCTGACCCATCGCCGCGCCGATATTCTTGAGCGTGGAGACGGGCGTGGTCGGCTTCGCCCCCGCTTCGGTTTCGGCGCGCCGCCGCTCCAGCGTCAGGCGATAGGCGTGGTCTGTCATCAGATGCTCGGCCAGCCGCCCGCGCAGATCGCCGTCGACGAGCCGCGCGTCGGCGTCCGTCTCCTGATAACGGCGCGCGATCGGGACGAGATCGAGCACATGCGCCTTTGCCCCACGCAGCCGCGACAGGCCGGTGCGCTCGTGCTGGAGCAGCCGCTTGCCGATCGCCCAGCCGCCGTTGACCTCGCCGACCAGATTCTCCTTCGGCACGCGCACGTCGGAGAAGAACACCTCGCAGAAATGCGAGATGCCGTTGATCAGCTCGATCGGGCGCACCTCGATTCCCGGCGTCTTCATGTCGACCAGCAGGAAGCTGATCCCGCGGTGCTTGACCGAGGTGTCGGTGCGGGCGAGCAGGAAGCACCAGTCGGAATGATGGGCGTAAGACGTCCAGATCTTCTGTCCGTTGAGCAGCCAGTGATCGCCCCGGTCCTCGCAGCGCAGCCGGAGCGAGGCGAGGTCGGAGCCGGCGCCCGGCTCGGAGAAGCCCTGGCACCATTGCGTCTCGCTGCGCGCGATCGGCGGCAGGTGGCGGCGCTTCTGCTCCTCGTTGCCGAATTCGAGCAGGGTGGGGCCGAGCATCATCAGCCCCATGCTCATGATCGGCTGGAATGCGCCGATCCGCTCCATCTCCCCGGCGATGACGTCCGCCTGCTCCTCGCTCAGCCCCGCGCCGCCATATTCGACCGGCCAGGTCGGCACGCCCCAGCCCTTGCCGGCGACGGCGGCCTTCCAGCGGGCATGGTCCTCAGGTGGCCCGTGTAGATCGTCATGCCCGCTGAGCAGCGCGGGATGGCCCTTCAGGCTCGGCGGGAAATTGGCGGCCAGCCACGCGCGCACCTCACGGCGGAAATCGTCGACGGCTTCGGCGTCAGGGGCGGCGGAGGTGCTCACGGATTCTCCCGAATGATCCTGGCTGGCGGTGATGCACGGCGCATTCCGCCAAGTCAATCTTAATTCTGCACGCAAGGATAGAATTGACGCGCCCGGCGGGTTGTGGAATTTTGCATCCTTGTGTAACGATGAGGCTGCCCCGCGCACAGGGCGAAACAGGTTGAGAGCATTTTTCATGGAAAACAGCGTGGCGAATGCGGCCCTCGCGGCCGGCGAGGCGGGCGACGTCCCGAACTATATCACCTATGAGCGGCGCGAGGGCGTGGCGTGGATCAGGCTCAACCGGCCCGATTACGCCAACAGCCAGAACTATCGCCTGCTCGGCCAGCTTGACGACGCCTTCCGCCGCGCGGTGGAGGACGATGCGGTCAAGGTCATCGTGCTGGGCGGCCACGGCAAGCATTTCTCCGCCGGGCACGATCTCGGCACCCCGGAATACGACCGGCTGATGCCGCGCGAGCGCAAGCTCCTGTGGTACGATCATCTCGGGCTGGAGGGAGCCGAGGCGCAATATGCGCTGGAGCAGGACGTCTATCTCGGTTTCTGCCGCCGCTGGCAGGAAATCCCCAAGCCGATGATCGCAATGGTGCAGGGCGCCTGCGTCGCGGGCGGGCTGATGCTGGCCTGGGTATGCGACATGATCGTCGCCTCCGACGACGCCTTCTTCCAGGACCCGGTGGTGCGGATGGGCTTCCCCGGCGTCGAATATTTCGCCCATGCCTTCGAACTGCCGCCGCGCATCGCGCGCGAGCTGCTGATGCTGGGCGAGCGGATGCCGGCCTCGCGCGCGCATCAGTTCGGCATGGTCAACCGCATCTTCCCGCGCGCCGAGCTGGAGGCGGAGGTGGAGAAGATCGCGCTGGAGATGGCGCAGCGCCCGCGCTTCGGCCTCGCGCTGTGCAAGCAGGCGATCAATCATGTCGAGGAGGCGCGGGGCAAGCGCACGACGATGGACGCGGTGTTCCACATGCACCATCTGGCCCATGCGCATAACCAGATCGTCACCGGTTCGCTCGCCGGCGGGTTCGACGGCAAGAGCATGGCCAGCGCCAACAAGCAGCAGGCCGGCAAGGCCTGACGCGGTGGCGCTACTCGCCCGTCCCCACCGCGCAGTCCGGCGCTTCGAGCATGGCGGCGGCGGTGTGGGTGAGGTGGCGCAGCGTGCTCTCGCTCGGCCAGGTCGCGTGCGCGCGGCTGGTGTCGGACAGGCGGGTTTGCCGCAGCGCGAGGATCTGCGCGATATAGGCGCCGACGAATACCAGCCGCTGATTGGCCTGCGCGGCCGGCATCGGCGGCATCAGCCGGCGCAGATGGGCGAGGCAGCGCTGATAGCCGCCGTTCCATTGCTCCCCGACCGCCTCGTCGAACAGCGCCCGGCGCGTCATGCCGAGCACCGCGATGAAGCGCAGATAGCATTCCTCCTCGTCCGGCCCGAACACCGCCAGCGAGGGATAGACGATGGTGTCGATTACTTCTGTCAGCGTGAAGGGGCCGCCGGCTGCCTCGATCAGGTCGAGCCGGGTGTTGCGGCGCTGGTCGATGATCCGCGCGCCGTCGCTGACGATCGCCCGGATCAGCGCGTCCTTGCCGCCGAAATGATAGCTGACCGCGCCGTGGTTGAGCTGCCCCGCCGCGCGCGCGATCTCGCGCACCGTCACCCCGTCGGTCCCGCGCTCGGCGAACAGCCGCATCGCGGCACGCTTCAGCGCGGCGGTAGCGGACGATTCGATCGGGAGCTGCTGCATCGCGCCGGATTTATCCGATCGATTTAACGAAAAGTCACGAGGATGAGGATGACGACCGCAACCGCAAGCCCAACCCCGACCGGAGTCGCGACCGGCACGACGGCGCAGGATGCGCCGGGCGAGGCGGCAGGGCGTCCCTCGCTGGCGACGGCCTGGTGGATGGTGGGCGCGCTGTTCCTGATCTACGTCTTCGCGTGGCTCGACCGGCTCACCGTGTCGATGCTGGTGCCGCCGATCAAGCAGCAGATGGCGCTTACCGATTTCCAGATGAGCCTGATCCTCGGGCCGGCCTTCGCGCTATCCTATGCGGTGTTCGCCATCCCGCTCGGCTGGGCGGCCGACCGCTTCCCGCGGCGTATCGTGATCTTCTGCGGCGTCGGCATCTGGGCGATGGCGACGCTGGCCTGCGGGTTCGCCGCCACTTTCGGCGAGCTGATGGCGGCGCGCGTGATCGTCGGGATCGGCGAGGCGGCGCTGCTGCCGGCGGCCTATTCGATGATCGGCGACGCCTTCCCGCGCGACAAGGTGACGGTCGCCACCTCGGTGTTCCAGGCGGCGGGCAAGACCGGCTCGGCCGCCGCCTTCGGCCTCGGCGGCTTCGCGATCGCCTTCGCGAAGTCGCTCGACCATATCGACTGGCCGTTCCACGGCCCGGCGCATTACTGGCAGATCACCTTCGCGCTGATCGGCATCCCCGGCTTCCTGCTGATGTTCCTCGCGCTCAGCTTCCCGGAGCCGCCGCGCCGCGACGCGGGCAGGCAGGAAGCGGTCGCCAAGGGCACGCTCCGCGCCTTCCTGAAGCAGCATGCCGTGCTGCTCTCGGCGGCGACCTTCGCCTTCTCCTGCCTCGCGGTGGTCGGCTATTCGCTGACCTCGTGGGTGCCGGCCTATATGGACCGGCATTTCGGCTGGGAGCCGGCGCGCTACGGCGTGGCGCTGTCGGCGATGAACATCTTCGGCGCGCTGGCGCTGGTGGTATGCGGGCGGGTGGTCGACCGGCTGTTCGCGCGCGGGATGCGCGACGCGCATCTGCGTTTCTACACCTGGACGATCGTCGCGCTGTCGCCCGCGATCATCTATGCCTTCCTCGCCACCAACCCATATGTGTTCCTCGCTTGCTACGCGCTGATCCAGCTCATCACCGTTCCGTTCATCGTCTACGGCTCCGCGATCATCGCGCTGCTCGCCCCGGCGGGGTTGCGCGGGCAGTTGCTCGGCATGTTGATGTTCGTGTTCAACATCGTCGGCTTCGGCGCGGGCCCCGCGATCGTCGGGGCGATCACCACCTATGTCTTCCACAACGAGGCGATGGTCGGGCAGTCGCTGGCGATCGTCGTAATCGGCGGCGCGGGGCTGGCGCTCGTCGCGATGCGCGCGGTGCTACCGCGACTCGACGCGGCGATCGCGGCGCGGGATTGAAGTTTGTCAGGAAATGCGCCGCAGGCGCATTTCGCGGCACCGGCCGCTCCCCCACCCCGCCTCCCACAGTCTATCCTTGACGGAAGGCGGGGTGGGGGAGCGGGCCGGTACGGCACAGGAGGCCTAGATCGCGGCGATATAGGCATCCGCGCCCCCGGCGGCGATCCGCCGGATCGTCGTCTCGATCCGCGCGCGCGTCTCCTCGCGGGCGGAGCCGGCAAGCTCGGTAAGCACGGCCAGCGCCATGCGGTCGATCATCGCCGCGTCGGCGATGCGCCCCTGCAGCCAGGCGTTGGCGATCAGGATCGTCTGCCCCACCATCATTTCGGCGAGCGCGGCCGGATCGACCCACGGCTGCAACTGGCGCGCCGCCGTCAGCGCGTCGATCGTCGCCTGATGCGGGCGCGAGGAGACGTCGTGCATCGTCCGCCACAATTCCGGCGAGCGCCCGTAATAGATGGTGATGAGCGCGGCGACATAGTTGCGGATCGTCAGGTTGCGGTGGCCGATCGCGACGATGCGCTCGATCAGCCGGTCGATGCTGCCGGGCGCGGCGCGATACGGGATGACGCGCTCATATTCCTCGAAATAATCGAGGATCGCGGCGGCGATGACATCCTCCTTGCCGCCGAAGGCGTAATAGAAGGTCTGCCGCGAGACGCCGGCGCGGGCGGCGAGCTCGGCAAGGCTCCATCCCTCGATGCCTTTCTCGGAAACCAGCGCCCGCGTTTCGGCGAGGATGCGCTTGCGGCGTTCCAGCATAGCGGGGCTGGCATAGCCTTCCGGTTCCTGCGGCTTGGTCACGGCGCGTCTTCCTCCCCTTGCCGCCGATCATGCACCAAGATTTCGCGAACGCAAAATTTTTTACCGCTGTCTAAAATTAGTTGAATCTTTTTTCACGCAGGTGCAGATTTCGATTCGACGGGCCGATCAACTGCGGCGCCGCGCTTTGGGAGAGAGTTATGTCCGGACCGCTCGCGCACCTGCGCGTCGTCGAAGCCTCCACCGTCATGCCCGGCGCGATGGCCGCCATGCTGCTGGCCGATCACGGCGCCGAGGTGGTGAAGGTCGAGCCGCTCGGCGGCGCCTTCTTCGCCCATGACCTGACGCGCAAGGGGTGGGATCGCGGCAAGCGCAGCGTCGAGTTCGATATCGCGGCGGAGCCGGAGAAGCTGCGCGGCTTGCTGAAAGGCGCCGATATCTTCATCCACTCGCTGTCCGACGCGGAGGCGGCGGCGCTGGGCCTCGACGCGGCCAGCCTCGAGCGCAATTTCCCGTCGCTCGTCTCCTGCGCGCTCACCGCCTACAGCCGCGACACGCCGCTGGCGAACCGGCCCTATGGCGAATCGCTCGTCGCCGCGCGGCTCGGCACGATGGTCGACAAGGGCAGCTCGCACCGGCCGGGGCCGATGTACCTCGGCCACCCCGCGCTGCATTACGGGCAGGCGTTCCTCGCGACGATCTCGGCGCTCGCCGCCGTGCGTGCGCGCCGCTCGATCGGCACGGGGCAGGAGGTGGAGGCCTCGCTGCTCGACGCCTTCCTCGCGCAGAGCCCGATGAACCACTGGTGGCAGGAAGACGGCATCTCTTACATCAAGAAGGGCGATTCCGGCGCGCTCGACCGCTTCGGCAACGTCCGCCTCGTCACCGGCATGTTCGAATGCGGCGACGGCAAGTTCCTTCAGGTCCACACCGGCTCGGGCGGCTTCAAGCCGGCGTTCGACATCCTCGGCTTCGGCGATCGCATTCGGGCGGTGAAGGGGCCGGAGATGGCGGTGCCGCTGACCGAGGACGAATATCAGGTCGCGCGCGTCGAGATATTCGACGCCTTCAAGAAGAAGCCGCGCGCCGAGTGGATCGAATTGTTCCAGGCGGCCGACGTCGCCGCGCTGCCCGTGCTGGAGCCGGGCGAGATCCTGCTCGACGAGCAGGTCGAGTTCGTGAAGATGCGCATCGCGCTGCCCGACAAGGATTTCGGGACGATCCATCAGGCCGCCCCGGCGATCCGCTTTGCCGACACGCCCTGCGACACGCCGCAGCCCGCGCCGGAGATCGGCGCGGACAATGACGCGCTGGCGGCGCTGTCGCAGCGCAGGGCGCCCGCCTTCCCGAAGGTGCGCGACATCCGTCGCCCGCTGGAGGGCGTGCGCGTGGTGGATTTCTCCTCCTTCTTCGCGGTCGGCTTCGGCGGGCGTCTGCTCAACGATCTCGGCGCGGACGTCATCAAGGTCGAGACGCCGGGCGGCGACCAGATGCGCCCGCTGCCCGACGTGTTCGCGGCGGCCAATCGCGGCAAGCGCGACGTGGTGCTCGACCTCAAGACCCCGGAGGGGCTGGAGGCCGCGCGCAGGCTGGTCGCCACCGCCGATGTCGTCACGCACAATCTGCGCCCCGGCAAGGCCGACAAGCTCGGCATCGGCTTCGAGGCGCTGAAGGCGATCAACCCCAACCTCATCTACCTCTATCTGCCCGGCTATGGATCGAAGGGGCCGAAGTCGCTGCTCAAGAGCTTCGCGCCGCTGGTCAGCGGCTGGGTCGGCCTGCTCTACGAGACGGGCGGGAAGGGCAACACGCCCAACCGTTCGGCGTTCGGCAACGAGGATTACAACAACGGCTTCCTCGCCGCCGCGGCAGTGATGATGGCGCTGGAGAACCGCGACCAGAAGGGCGGCGCGGCGGAATATGTCGAATGCCCGCAGCTCCATTCGAGCCTGTGGACCACCTCCGAGCATTTCCTCGATGCCGACATGAAGCCGGTCTATGGCCTGCGCGCCGACGCCGGGCAGCAGGGGTTCAACGCGCTCGACCGCATCTATCGTACCAATGACGGCTGGGTCTGCATCTCGTGCCGCGCCGACGATCGCTTCGCCGCGCTGGCCCGCGCGATCGGCCAGCCCGATCTCGCCGCGCGCTACCCGACGGTGCGCGACCGCGACGCGGCCGATGACGCGCTGAAGGCGCTGCTCGACGGCTGGTTCGCCGCGCGCGGCAAGGAGGAGGCGTTCGCCGCGCTCGATGCCGCCGCCGCCCCGGCCGAGATCGTCTGCGAGACTTTGTGGATCGACGACGCCCTGTGGTTCGACTGGTTGCTCGACAGCAACCGCGTGATCGAGAATTTCCAGTCGATGTACGGCCATGTCCGCGAATACGGGCTGTTCAACCGGCTCTCGAAGACGCCCGGCCACGCCGCCAACGCCGCGCCGCGCCTTGGCGAGCACACCCGCGCGCTGCTCGCCGAGGTCGGCTACAGCGACGCCGAAATCGACGATCTGCTCGCCCGCCGCATCGCGATCCAGCCCGCCGACGTCACCGGCCGCATTGCCTCCAAGGTCAACGCCTGAGGCGTCCGCGCCCAGGCCATAGCGAAAGCCACCGCCATGCAGCTCAATCTGCGCTACGACATGAACAGCCCGAAGTTCGGGGCGCCGCATCCCGCGCTCTATCGCACCGCGATCGAGCAGGCGGCATGGGCCGACAAGCTCGGCTTCACGCAGGTGTTCCTCGCCGAGCATCACGGCGCGGAAGACGGCTATTGCCCGTCCTCGATGGTGCAGGCCGCGTCGATCTTCGCGGTGACGGAGCGGATCAACGTCCACCTTTCCGCATTGGTCGTCACCATGCACGATCCGCTGCGGCTGGCCGAGGACCTCGCGGTGCTCGACAATATCTCGAACGGGCGCATCTGGCTCACCGCCGGCATGGGCTATCGCCCGCACGAGTTCGAGATGTTCGGCAAGGACATCACCAAGCGCCTCGGGCTGATGAACAAGGCGCTCGACACGCTGAAGAAGGCGTGGGGCGGCGAGCCGTTCGAGTATGACGGGCGCATCGTGCGCGTCACCCCGCCGGGGGTGCAGCCGGGCGGCCCGAAGATCTACATGGGCGGATCGACCGAGAAATCGGCGCTGCGCGCGGCGAAGGGCGGCTATCAATATTTCCCCGGCCATCCCGGCCTGTGGGACATCTATGCCGAGGAGCGCGCGAAGCTGGGCTTTCCGCCGCCCGAGCCGCTGGTCAAGTCGATCGCCAGCTTCCTCTACATCACCGACGATCCCGACCGCGACTGGCCGCGCATCGCGCCGCATGTCGCCTACGCCACCAACACCTATGCGCAATGGGCGACCGAGCGCGGCACCGGCGACACGCTCTACAAGGCGGCCGAGACGGTCGAGGCGCTGAAGGCGATGCCCAACATCAAGGTGCTGACCCCGGACCAGTGCTTCGACTGGCTCAAGACCCAGCCGGCCAACGCCGGGATCAACTTCCACGCTTTGCTGGGCGGGCTGGACCCGGATCTGTCGTGGGCGAGCCTGCGCCTGTTCGAGAAGGCGGTGCTGCCGCGCCTGATCGACGCGAAGATGGTGGACCTCAACCAATGAGGCGCGCGCGGCGGGCGATCGGGCTGCTCGCCGCGGCGGCGCTGCTCGCCGGGAACGCCGGGCCGGTCGTCGCCACCGACACCGGGCGGGTGCGCGGCGAGGCGCTGGAGCAGGGCGCGGCGTGGCGCGGCATCCCTTATGCGCTGCCGCCGGTGGGCGCGCTGCGCTGGCGCGAGGCGCGGCCGGTCCGTCCGTGGAAGGGCATACGCGACGCCACGCGCTTCGGCTTCGATTGCCCGCAGAAGCCGGAAGGTGACCGGCCGACCCACGCGCAGGGCGAGGATTGCCTGACGCTCAGCATCGTCACGCCGGATCGCGCGGCGAAGCGGCTGCCGGTGCTGTTCTCGATCCACGGCGGCGCTTATGCCTTCGGCTCGGGGCGCTACATGGCGGAGGCCGGGCTGTCGCCGCTGGTGCGCGGCGGGGTGATCCTCGTCTCGCCCAACTATCGCGTCGGCCGCTTCGGCTTCTTCGCGCATCCCGCGCTGGTCGCGGAGGCGGGGCACGGGACTGGTAATTTCTGGCTCTCCGATCAGCTCCGCGCGCTGGAATGGACGCGGCGCAACATCGCGCGGTTTGGCGGCGATCCCGGCAATATCACCATCCTCGGCTGCTCTGCCGGCGGATCGAGCGTCAACGCGCTGATGGCCTCGCCGGCCGCGCGCGGATTGTTCGCACGGGCCAGCGCGCATTCCGGCGGGGGCTTCTTCAACGCCACCCGCCCGCTCGACCGCGCGGAGGCGGAAGGCGTGGCCTTCGCCGCGCGGGCGGGCGTCACCGACAAGGGCTCGGCGGGGCTTGCGGCGCTGCGCCGCCTGAGCATCGCCGAGGTGCTCGCCGCCGATCCGGGGCCGCCGGCGTTCGGCGCGATCGTCGACGGACGGCTGCTGACCGATCGGATCTCGGCGATCTTCGCGCGCGGCGAGCAGGCGCCGGTGCCGTTCATCGCCGGATCGACCAGCAACGAGGCGAGCGTGTTCGGGCTGATGGGCTTCGACGCGCCGACGCTCAAGCGCCTGTTCGGGATCGACCTCGATTCGTGGCGACCGATCTACGAAGCCGACGGTCCGTTGAGCGACGCCGAACTGATCCGCCGCGTGCAGACCGATTTCATCTTCACTTCGGCCGCGCTCGGCATGGCGGGGCTCGCCGCGCGGCGCGCGCCGGCGTGGAGCTATCATTTCGATTTCGTGCCGCCGGCCGAGCGCGCGAGCGCGCCTGGCGCGCCGCATTGCGCCGACATGCCCTATCTGTTCGGCGTCGCGCCGGAGGACGATCCGCGCACCGCCGCGATGGCGCGGCGATGGCGCGGCCTGTGGCTGAACTTCCTGCGCTCCGGCGACCCCAATGGCGCGGGGCCGGTGATCTGGCCGCGCACCGTGCCCGGCGCGCTCGAGACATTGCTGGTGCGCGACCGGATGACCGTGACGCAGGGCATCAGGCCGGCGGCGATCGCCGCGTGGCATAAGCGGTGGCGGCGCGAGACGGGGCTTTCGATCCAGCCCTAATATTGCATTGACACGCAAGATTCATCGCCGTACGAATTTTGCATTCAAGTCCACTTTTGACGCCGGTCAAAGATCAACCGCCGGCGCTGCTTTGGGGAGGTAGGATATGAGAGTTCGTGCCATTGCCGCGCTCATGGCGACCAGCGCGCTGACGTTCGCCGTGCCCGCTTTGGCAGAGACGCCGCCTGCCAGCCCGGCCGCTCCGGCCGCTGCGCAGGACCAGGCGGTTCAGGGCCAGCCCGCGCCGGCGCAGACCACGCCCGACGTCGTCGTCACCGGCACGCGCATCGTGCGCGACGGCTATACCGCGCCGACCCCGGTGACTGTGGCCACCACCGACGATCTGCTCAAGTCGACGCCGTCGGGCGTGCCCGACGCGCTCAACAAGCTGCCGCAGTTCGCCAACTCGCTCAGCCCGAGCAAGGCCGCGTCGAACTTCTCGAACCTGCCGATCCACGGCAACATCCTCAACCTGCGCGGCCTCGGCACCACCGGCGCCAATCCGAAGGGGCCGCTACGCACGCTGATCCTGTTCGATGGCCTGCGCGTCTCGCCGACCGAATATGTCGGCACGATCGACACCAACGTGCTGCCGGAACTGCTGATGCAGCGCGTCGACGTCGTCACCGGCGGCGCTTCGGCGGCATGGGGGTCGGACGCTGTCGCGGGCGTCGTCAACTTCGTGCTCGACAAGAATTTCAACGGGTTGAGCGGCGTGGCGCAGGCAGGCGTGGCGCAGCGCGGCTATGCCGGCAGCCAGCGCATCGGCATCGCCGGCGGCACCGGCTTCGCCGGCGGCCGCGGCCATATCGAGTTCAGCGCCGAATATAACAACAACGATGGGATGAAACGCGCCGACCGCGATTTCTCGAACAAGGGCTATAATTACGTCGGCTCGGTCGTCGGCGGCGGCACGCCGGGCACGGCGACCAATCCCTATACGATCGGCACCGACGTGCGCATCTCCGCGCTGACCAGCAACGCGCGCATCACCAGCGCCAGCTCGCTTGCCAATCCGTTGATCGGACGGGTGGTCAACCCCGACGGCACCACCCGGCCGTTCAATACCGGAACGGCGGTCGGCACCGCCGGCTTCCAGTCGGGCGGCGACGGATATGGCATCACGCAGCAGAACGCCGCGATCATCCCCGGCAAGACCTACAACACGTTCGGCCGCCTGTCCTATGACGTGTCCGATGGCATCAACGTCTATGTCCAGGGCCTGTTCAGCCGCAGCGACTATGTCTATCCGACGCAGACCAACGCGCTCGTGCCGCCCAGCGAGGCGGTGAACCTCTACAGCGGCAACCCCTATCTCTCGCCGGCGATGCAGGCCACCCTGGCCGGGCCGAACGATTATCTCACCGTCGGTTCCTATGACGCCGGCCAGCCGCAGCCGCTGGCGCGAGAGCGCACCGATTACTGGATGGCCACCGCCGGGCTCGACGGCCATTTCGGCGATTTCAAATGGTCGCTGAACTATACCCACGGCCAGTCGGTGCACCACATGGCCACCTCTGGCCTGTACGATAACAAGAAGCTGTTCGCGGCGACCGATGTGGTGATGGTGAACGGTACGCCGACCTGCCGCGTGCTGACCGATCCGACCGTGGCGGCGCAATATGCCGGCTGCCAGCCGCTCAACCTGCTCGCGGGCAATCCGGCGACGGCGACCCCGGCCGGCTATGCCTATGCCACCGGGACGTCGCGCTACGATGCGACGATCAAGCAGGATTCGGTCACCGCTAGCATCTCCGGCAGCCTGTTCAACCTGCCGGCCGGGCCGGTCGACCTCGCCGCCGGCGTCGAGTGGCGCAACCAGTCGCTCGATCTCACCAGCAATGCCGATCCGGCCGATCTGGACACCGCGGCCAAGCGCAGCGCCTATTTCGCGGGGCTGCGCGGCGTGCCGGCCGGCGCATTGTTCTACTGGTTGACCAACGTCGGCCAGGGCCACGGCAGCTATAACGTGAAGGAAGGTTTCGCCGAACTGGCGGTGCCGATCCTGAAGGATGCGCCGCTGTTCCAGGAACTGAGCCTTAACGGCGCGGTGCGCGTGACCGATTATTCCACCTCGGGCACCGTCACCACCTGGAAGGTCGGCGGCACCTGGAAGCCGGTGCAGGACTTCCTGCTGCGCGCCACCTATTCGCGTGACATCCGCGCGCCCAACCTGTTCGAGCTGTACAGCGGCGCGCAGTCGGCGATCGGCATCATCAACGACAAGATCGTTGGCTCGATCGGTTCGGGCATCAACCAGAACGTTTCGTCCGTCACTTCCGGCAACCTCAATCTGAAGCCGGAGAAGGCCAAGACGCTGACGATCGGCACGGTGCTGACCCCGAGCTTCATGCCCGGCTTCAGCATGTCGATCGACTATTATTCGATCAGGGTCGATTCGCTGATCGACCAGCTTTCGGCGCAGCAGATCGTCGACAATTGCACCAACAGCGGCGGCACCGGGCCGGAGTGCGCGCTCATCACGCGCAGCTCGCCCACGGCCTTCCCAACGCTGATCCGCATCGCGCCGGCGAACATCGCCTTCCTGAAGACCGCCGGCATCGATTTCGACGCCACCTATCGCACCCGTCTGGGCGATGGCGGGCTCGCGTTACGGCTCTACGCCAACTACCTCGACAAGTTCGATACCCAGCAATATGCCGGCGCGCCGACGCTACATTACGCGGGGGTCAACGTGGTCGGCTCCAACCCGGCGGCCTATCCGCGCTGGCGCGGCTCGCTGACCGCCGACTACAGCACCGAGCGCTTCGGCATCACGATATCGGAGCAGATGATCGGATCGATGCGGCTCGACATTCCGGGCGCGCTGCCGAACGGCGCCCGCGTCAGCTTCGTCGACGATCACGTCGGCGCGGTGTTCTACACCGATCTCACGCTGCGGGCGAAGGTCGATGTCGGGGCCGGCAAGCAGTTCGAGCCGTTCCTGACGATCAACAACCTGTTCGACAAGGACCCGCCGCTGATCCCCGGCACCGTGCCGGGCGTCAATTTGCCGACCAATATCGCGGTGTACGATTTCGTCGGCCGCGCCTTCACGGCGGGCGTGCGCTTCAAGTTCTGACACCGCTTTCCTCACGGGGGCGAAACGGAGGGGCGGGGCTGCTGCGGCAGCGCCGCCCTTCTGCCGTTGCGGCCCAATGCCGGCAAAGGCTTATGTGGGGTCGAAGCGTCCCGCCGCGCACACGAAAAAGCCGGCGGAAGCGCGCTCCCGCCGGCCCAGGTGGGGATAACGTCTCCGTCCCGGCCCGGCCTATTCCTCCAGCGTCAGCGCGCGTTCCGGGCAGGCGCGCACGCCGCGCCGCGCCTTGAGCTGCTTGTCGGGATCGTCCGGCACGTCGATCACCTGCGTCGGCAGATAGCCCTCGTCGTTGAGGTCGAACATCTCGGCATCCTGCGCCCAACAGCGGGCGTTGCCCTGGCATTTGGCGCCATCCACGATCACGCGCATCGTTACGTTCCTCTCGCTTTGCCGCGTCAGTCCCACGCCAGCACCAGATCCTCGACCCCGAACACGAAGCCGCCGTACACGGTCGGCAGATGCCCTTCCTTGAAGCGGAAGGTGGGAATCCGCCCCAGCCATTCCTCCAGCCCGATCACCACCTCGCGCCGCGCGAGATGCGAGCCGAGGCAGCGGTGCGGGCCATAGGCGAAGGCGACGTGGCGGTTGTCCTCGCGCGCGAAGTCGATCTTGTCCGGGTTGGGGAATTCGGCCGGATCGCGGTTCGCGGTCATCGACGGGCAGGCGATGAGGTCGCCCGCCTTGATGAGCACGCCCGCCACCTCCACGTCGCGCGTCGCGCGGCGGATCGGCGTGACGGTGGGGAAGGCGCGCAGCATCTCCTCGGCGGCGAGCAGGATGCGGCCCGGCTCGGTGCGGAGCTGCTCCTGCGCGGCCTGATGCTGCGCGAGGTAGAGCAGGTCGAAGCCGATCGCCGCCGCCACCGTGTCCAGTCCGGCGATGAACAGCAGGACGCTCATCGACTTCACTTCATGCTCGGTCATCCGGCGGCCGTCGACCTCCGCCTGCGTGACGAAGGTCATGAAGTCGTCGGCCGGCTCGCGGCGGCGCAGCGCCTGCAGGTCGTCGAGATAGGCGACGACGATCTTCGCCGCCTCGGTGCGCTGCGCCGGCGTGCCGTGCAGCAGGTCGTTGGCCCAGCCGACGAATTCGTGCAGCCGCTCATGGCCGATGCCGAGGAACTGGAGGAAGATGCTGACCGCGAAGGGGAAGGCGAACTCGCTCATCGCCTCGCAGCTCGTGCCCTTCGCCTTGATCCCCTCGATCAGGTCGATCGCGCGCTGGCGGACGATCGGCTCGAGGTTCACCACGCGGCGCGGGGAGAGCAAAGGATTGAGCAGCGAGCGCCACTTGCCGTGCTCCGGCGGATCGATCTCGAGCGGGATCAGCGGCCAGGTCTCGCCCAGCGCGGACGAGAAGATGTTGCGATTGCTGGAGAAGGTCACGCCGTCCTGCAACACGCGGCGCTGGTCCTCGGCGCGGACCACGATCCACGCGCCCTCGCCGTTGCGGGTCATGTTGAGCGAATAGAAGACCGGCGGCCCGTCCAGCAGCCGGGCGATCGCGGTATGCGGATCGCCGAGCGGTTGCGGCAGCATCGACGGGTCGTCCATCAGGTTGAAGCCGCCGACCAGCTCGGGCGGCACATGGCTTGGACGAACGGCGGCGGTCGCTTGCATGGATTGGGCCTCATCCTATCAATTTTGCATTTGAGTGAAAAATACGGACTCGCGCCGGACCCGTCAACGGCGTTCGTCAAATTTCGGCGAAGCGCTTGCAACGGGCGGCGAATGGGGGCACACAAATGCGTGAAAATTGCACTATAGTGCTATATCCGGCGAGGAAGAAAGGATCAGCGGTGACCGTGGAGAGCGAAGCCGTCCTGCGGCCGTTGCCGCTCGGCGACGAGGTGAGCGGGGCGTTCTGGGAGGCGGCGAAGGCCGGGCGACTCGATATCCAGCGCTGTCGCGCCTGCCGCCGCTGGAACCACGCGCCGAGCCTCGCCTGCCCGACCTGCGGCAGCGAGAATCTGGGTTATGAGACGGTCTCGGGCAAGGGCACGCTGTTCACCTGGTGCGTGCTCAAGGAAGCGCCGGCCCCCGGCTTCCGCGACATGCTGCCGCTGATCGTGGCGATCGTCGAGCTGGCGGAGCAGCCGCATCTGCTGCTCTCCACCAATATCGTCGGCGCGCGCGAGGAGGAGTTGCGCCTCGGCATGCCGCTGGAGGTGACGTTCGAGCGGGTGACGGAGGAGTGCGCGCTGCCGCAATTCCGCCCGGCGCGGGAGGCGGCATGATGTGGGCTTTCAGGGACAGGATCGCGGTCGCGGGCATCGGCTACAGCCCATTGACCCGCCGGCCGGAGCGCTCGCTCGCCAGCCTCGCGGTGGAGGCGGTGGACGCGGCGCTGGCCGACGCCGGGCTGGATCGCCGCGCGCTTGACGGCCTTGCCACCTCGCCCTCGATGCCGCGCTACGGGGGGGCGAAGGGCACGGTGGAGGGGATCGACGTCGTCACCCCGTGGGCGCTGGGCGAGCGGCTCGGCATCCACGGCCATACGCGCTGGACCGGCTCGACCAACGGCATGGTGACGCAGGCGTTCATGGAAGCGGCGATGGCGATCGCCAGCGGCGTGTGCAGCCATGTGGTCGTCTATCGCGCGCTGCATGTGCCGCCGGGCAGCTACATCAATTACGAGAACAAATATTCGGTCGGGCCGGAGCAGTGGCTGGCGCCGTTCGGCTTCAGCGGCCCGCCGTCATGGGCGGCGAGCGTGGTCAAACGCTATTTCGAGATGTTCGGCTATTCGCGCGCCGACTTCGCGCGCTACATCGTCGACAATCGCGCCAACACCTGCCGCAATCCCAATGGCTTCTGGCGCGGCAAGCCGCTGGTGGCGGACGATTATCTCAATGCGCGGATGATCGCCGACCCTATGTCGATCCTCGATTGCGACATTCCGGTCGACGGCTGCGCGGCGCTGCTGCTCACCTCGACCGAGCGCGCGCGCGACCTGAAGCAGAAGCCGGCGCTGCTGACCGGCTTCGCCGCCGGCACCCATTCTGCACCGACCGGCGTGCCGATGACGCTCGACGATATCTGGATCGGGTGCGAGCAGGTCGCGGCGCGGCTGTGGGAGGCGACCGGCCTCGGCCCGCGCGATTTCGACAACGCCCAGCTTTACGACGGCTTCGCGCCGTTCGTGTATCTGTGGCTGGAGGGGCTGGGCATCGTGCCGCGCGGCGAGGGGCTGGCCTTCCTGCGCGACGGGCACGGCAGCCTCGGCGGCAAGCTGCCGGTCAACACCGGCGGCGGGGCGCTGGGCGAGGGGCGGCTACATGGGATGACGCAGCTTTCTGAGGCGGTGATCCAGGTCACCGATCGCGGCGGCGAGCGGCAGGTGCCGGGCGCGCGGCGCGCGATCGCGACGATCTCTAACGGGCTGACCAAGGCCACCGCCTTCGCCATCAGCCGCGACGAGGGGCAATAGGTGATGGAAGCGGACCTCGCGGAGCGGCTGTGCCGGATCGAGGCCACGCTCGCGGTGACCACGCTGATCCATGCCGGCGCGCGCGCCAACGATCGCAAGCATATCGCGGCGATGCGGCAATGCTATTGGCCGGAGGCGACGATCGCGCACGGCGGCTATCGCGGCCCGGCCGACGGCTTCATCGATTATGCGCTGCCGATCATCGAGCGCTGCCTCCACGCGGCGCATCACATCTCGAACGTCTCGGTCGAGGTGCGGGGCGAGCGGGCGCTGGCCGAAAGCTATTATCTCGCGCATCATCGGCGCAAGGCGGCGGACGGACACGGCGAGGAGGACGCCTTCTTCGAGGGCCGCTACATCGACCTGTGCGAATGCCGCGCCGGGGTGTGGAAGATCCTGCGCCGCCGGGGCCTCTCCGATTTCTCGACCGTGGTGCCGGCGAGCGGGGCCTATGCCGACTGGCCGGCGGGCGCCCACAGCCTGCGCTGGCCGGACGACGATTATTATCGTCTGGTCGGCGAGTTTCGCGATGCGCTCGCCGGAGCGGGCGAATGACCGGTCGGCTGGAGGGGAAGGTCGCGATCGTCACCGGCGCGGCGATGGGGCTGGGCGCGGCGATCGCCACCTTGTTCGCGGAAGAAGGGGCGAGCGTGCTGCTCACCGACGTGGCGGAGGAGGCGGGGCAGGCGGCGGCGCGGCTCGCCCGGCCCGGCCTGTTCCTGCGCCATGACGTGTCCTCGCCGGAGGATTGGGAGGCGGTCGGCCGCGCGGCGGTCGAGCGGTTCGGGCGGATCGACATATTGGTGAACAACGCCGCGATCCTGATTCCCGGCTCGATCGAGGATGCCGATGTCGCCGACTGGCGGCGGGTTCAGGCGGTCAACGCCGACGGGGTGTTCCTCGGCTGCCGGATGGCGGTGCGGGCGATGAAGCAGAGCGGCGGCGGGTCGATCGTCAACATCGCCTCGGTCGGCTCGCACAGCGGCGAGGCCTATGCCGCCGCTTATTGCGCATCGAAGGGCGCGGTGCGCTCGTTGACCAAGTCGGTCGCCGTCCATTGCCAGAACCAGGGCTATGGCATCCGCTGCAACTCGATCCATCCGGGGACGATCGACACGCCGATGGTGCGCAACCTGCGCGAAGGGCTGGGCCTGCCGCCCGAAAGCCCGGTCGCGGGCGATCCCCGGCAGTTCGCCTATGCCGCGCTCTATCTCGCGTCGGACGAGGCGCTGCTGGTGAACGGCGCCGAGCTGCTGGTCGATTCGGCGCGCACCGTCACGCCGCCCGCGCCGCGCGCGAGCTAGGCGGGGGCATCATCCCAGCGCGGCGAGCTTCTCCTCCGCCAGCCGATCGAGCTCCGCGCGGCTTTTCCGCTCCGCCGCCGTCTTGAGCTGGCCGCAGGCGGCGTCGATGTCGCGCCCGCGCGGAGTGCGCGTCGGGGCGGAGATGCCGCCCTCGAATATGATGTTCGAGAAGGCCCTGATCCGCTCCGGCGCGGAACATTCATAGGGCGCGCCGGGCCACGGGTTGAACGGGATCAGGTTCACCTTCGCGGGCAGGCGATACTGGCGGATCAGCCGCACCAGCTCGCGGGCGTCCTCGTCCGAATCGTTCTTGTCCTTCAGCATGACATATTCGAACGTGATGCGCCGGGCGTTGTTCGCGCCGGGATAATCGGCGCAGGCCTGGAGCAACTCCTCGATGCCGTATTTGCGGTTCAGGGGCACGATCTCGTCGCGCACCTCCTTCGTCACCGCGTGGAGCGAGACGGCGAGGTTCACCCCGATCTCCTCGCCGGCGCGCGCCATCATCGGCACCACGCCCGAGGTGGAGAGCGTGATGCGCCGCTTCGACAGCGCGAGGCCGTCGCCGTCCATCACGAGCCTGAGCGCGTCGCGCACGTTCTCGAAATTGTAGAGCGGCTCGCCCATACCCATCATCACGATGTTGGTGAGCATCCGCCCTTCGGGCTGGCTCGGCCATTCGCCGAGCGCGTCGCGCGCCAGCATCACCTGCCCGACGATCTCGCCTGCGGTGAGGTTGCGGACGAGGCGCATCGTGCCCGTGTGGCAGAAGCGGCAGTTGAGCGTGCAGCCGACCTGGCTGGAGACGCACAGGGTGCCCCGATCGGCGTCGGGGATGAACACCATCTCGTAATCCTGCCTGTCGTCGGAACGGAGCAGCCACTTGCGCGTGCCGTCGGTCGAGACCTGCGCCGTCACCACTTCCGGCCGGCTGATGACGAAGCGTTGCGCCAGCCACGGGCGCAACGTCTTGGAGATATCGGTCATCAGCTCGAAATCGGTGACGCCGCGGTTGTAGATCCAGTGCCAGAGCTGCTTGGCGCGCAGCTTGGCCTGCTTCGGCTCGAGCTGTGACGTTTCCAGCGCCATGCGCAGATCGTGCTTCGACAGGCCGAGCAGGTCGATGCGCCCGTCGCTGCGCGGCGCGAGGGTGCGCTCCACGGGCACGGGGTCGATGTGCCCCGGAATGGGCATGGGGGCGGCCGAAGCTGTCTGCATGGACGCGCACATAAGCGAAACCGCGCGTTTTTTCCAGTCGCCGCGAATCAGCGCCCGGCGCAGCCCAAAGCGGCGGCGTCGATCGCGGTCGCCGCGCCGGACAGGGCATAGGTGTCCGCGAAGGGGCGGCCATTCGGCGCGACGGTGGAGATGCTCATGCTGCGCGCGCCGCGCATCGCCGCGATCACCGCGTGGTCGGTCGCGGCGTCGGGCGACCAGGCGGCGGAATCGCGCGCGGAGAGGGTGAAGCGGCGGTCGCCGATCGCCAGCGTCACCGGCGCGCCGGGGCGGACGGCGGCGCTGAGGCGGACGAACAGCGCACCGCGCCGGTCCCGCCCGAAACGGCTTACGACGCTGGCGAACGGCCGCCAGCGCGCGGCGGCGCCCGCGCGCATCGGCGCCGCCATCGCGAAGCAGCGCGCGGGCGCGGCGTCGCGGAACGCGCCCCAGCTCTGCCACACGCCGAGCGTCGCGCGCCCCTCGGCGGCGGTGGCGAGCAGCAGGAGCGCGGCGGCGATCACGCCGGGGCGTATCCCGCGCCGAGATGGACGAGCGATTCGCGGCCGCCCTCGATTAGCGTGACGGTGCCCTGCGGATGGCCGGGCAGCACCGGCGCGCCATAGCGGCCGTCCGGCGCGCCGGTCATCACCCCGCGCATCACCCGGCTGGAGATGCCGTGCATGATGACCAGCCGGTCGCCGGCATCCCCGGCGGTGTCGGCGAGCCAGCCCGAGACGCGGCGCGCGATCGCCGGATAATCCTCGCCGTCCGGCGCGGGGCGCAGCAGCCCCTCGGCGTCGATCACCGGCCCGACCTCGCCGATAACGTCGGCGTAATAGCGCCCGCCCCAGCTTCCCATGCCGATCTCGGTGAGGCGCGGGTCGATCCGCGCGTCGTGCCAGTCGAGATCGAGATGCTCGGCGACAATCGCCAGCGTCTGGAGCGCGCGGCCGGTGCTTGATGCCCAGAGCGTGAGCGCCGGGGCAGGCCCGAGCCTTTCGCGCAGCGCGCGGCCCATCTCCTCCGCCTGCGCGAATCCGGCGCGGGTGAGCGGCGTATGCAGCGCATCCCCCTGCAGGCGGCGGGCGGCGTTGAACACGGTTTCGCCGTGGCGGGCGATGAAATCGCGGCCGAGGCGGCGGATCGGGGATGCGTCCATGAACGTGCTCTCTGGACCGCCGGAGGGGCGCGGCGCAACGCCTTTCTCGATGCCCGCGCGATTGGAACAGACCGGGGGGATTTCAACCCCCTGTGGCCCAAAAACAACGGATTTCCGCGTTTATCTGAGGTTCATGCAAAGCGCGCGGAGAAGGCCCAAATAGCCGCCGCGCCCCCAGTTTTCCGGGGACGGTTTAGTGAATGGAGTTTTATATGCGTAAGCTCGTTATCGCCACCGCGGCCGCTGCGATGGGTGCCGCCCTCGCCACCCCGGCGCTGGCGCAGAGCCAGGTCCCGTTCTCGGGTCCGCGTGTCGAGGTTCTCGCCGGCTGGGATCATGTGAACACCCGTGACAGCGACGGCGATGGCCGCGACGGTTTCACCTATGGCGGCGCGGTCGGCTACGACGCCCGCATCGGCGGCAACGCCGTGCTCGGCATCGAGGGCGAGATCGACGGTTCGACCACCCGCGCACGCGCCTACGATCTCGTCAACGCCAACGACAGCTTCCGCCTCAAGGCGGGCCGCGACATCTATGTCGGCGGTCGTCTCGGCTATGTCGTGTCGCCGCAGGCGATGATCTACGCCAAGGCGGGCTACACCAACGCCCGCTTCAACTCGCGCTACTTCGACGGCACCTCGACCGTCTATGAGGACGGCCGCAACCTCGACGGCTATCGCGTGGGCGCGGGCGTGGAATACAATCTGACGCCGACCGCCTATATCAAGGGCGAGTATCGCTACTCGCACTACGGGCACATCAACGGCATCGACAATTACGACCCGAACGTCGATCGCCATCAGATCATGGGCGGTGTCGGCATCCGCTTCTGAGCGGCGGCGGCACCCATCCACCGAAAAGAAGGGCCGGGGCGCTTGCTCCGGCCCTTTTTCATTGGCTAGGGTGGAATCAACTGTCCCCCGGGCTATGCCGGCGGGCTGGGGGATGAAAGAATGAAGGCGACGATCGAACGCGCGACGCTCCTCAAGGGGCTTAGCCATGTGCAATCCGTGGTGGAGCGCAGGAACACCATCCCGATTCTGTCCAACGTGCTGATCGAGGCGACGGCGGAGGGCGCGCTGCGGCTGATGGCCACCGACCTCGACCTCCAGATCAACGAGAGCGTGCCGGCGGCGGTCGACCAGCCCGGCGCGACCACCGTTTCGGCGCACACCTTGTTCGACATCGCGCGCAAGCTGCCGGAGGGCGCGCAGGTCTCGCTCTCGGCCGCCGAGGGGCGGATGACGATCGTGGCGGGCCGCGCGCGCTTCTCGCTCGGCACGCTGCCGCGCGACGATTTCCCGGTGATCGCGGAAGGCGAGCTGCCGACCCAGTTCGAGATGCCGGCCGAGGCGCTGAAGCAGATCATCGACAAGACGCGATTCGCCATCTCCACCGAGGAGACGCGCTATTATCTCAACGGCATCTTCCTGCACGTCGCCGACGAGGGCGCGCAGCCGGTGCTGAAGGCGGCGGCGACCGACGGCCACCGCCTCGCCCGCGTGACGATGCCCCGCCCCGACGGCGCGGAGGGGATGCCGGACGTGATCGTGCCGCGCAAATGCGTGGCGGAACTGCGCAAGCTGCTCGACGAGGTGGACGGCTCGGTCGGCGTGTCGCTCTCCGCGACCAAGATCCGCTTCGATCTCGGGCAGGCGATCCTCACCTCCAAGCTGATCGACGGCACCTTCCCGGATTATTCGCGCGTCATCCCGACCGGCAACGACAAGATCCTCAAGATCGACCCCAAGAGCTTCATGGAGGGCGTCGATCGCGTCTCGACCATCGCGACGGAAAAGACCCGCGCGGTGAAGGTCGGGCTGGACCACGACAAGGTCACGCTCTCGGTCACCAGCCCGGAGAACGGCACGGCGGCGGAGGAAGTGCCGGGCGAATATGTCTCGGCCCCGTTCGAGATCGGCTTCAACAGCCGCTACCTGCTCGACATCCTCGGCCAGATCGACGGCGACATGGTGGAGGTCCACCTCGCCGACGCTGCCGCGCCGACGCTGATCCGCGAGAACGACAAGGCGCCCGCGCTCTACGTGCTGATGCCGATGCGGGTGTGAGGCCCAAGCCCCCTCCCCGGAAAGGGAGAGGCGAAAGGCGGCCCGTTCAGGCCGGTTCCTTCCGGGCATAATCCGGCCGGCGCTTCTCGAAGAAGGCGGCGATCGCCTCCTCGAAATCGGGGCCGGAGGCGCAAAGTATCTGGTTGCGATCCTCCATCGCCACCGCCGCCTCCAGGCTCGGCGCGTCGATCGCCATGCGCAGGCATTCCTTGGTGAGCCTGAGGCCGAGCGGCGCGGTGGTGAGCATCGCTTCGATCAGCGGCGCGGCGGCTTCCTCCATCCGGTCGTCTGGCACCACGCGGCTGACCAGCCCCGTCGCCAATGCGCGATCGGCGGTGATGAAATCGCCCGTCAGCATGAACTCCGCCGCGACGCTCGCGCCGACCAGCCGGGGGAGGAAATAGCTCACCCCGATGTCGCAGGCGGACAGGCCGATGCGGATGAAGGCCGCGTTCATCCGCGCCGATTCGCCGGCGATGCGGATGTCGCTCGCCAGCGCCATCGCGAAGCCGCCGCCGCACGCCGGGCCGTGGACGAGGCTGACGATCGGCTGCGGGCAATAGCGCATCTTCATCACGATCTCCGCGATGCTGCGCTGATGGGCGAGCCGGTCGATCGTGTCGCGCCGCCTGCCGCCCGCCGCCGTCAGGTCCAGCCCGGCGCAATAGCCGCGCCCGGCGCCCTTCAGCACCACCACGCGGCAATCGCGATCGGTGGCGAGGCCGCCGAAATAGCCCGAAAGCTCCGCGATCATCGTGTCGTCCAGCGTGTTGAGCCGGTCCGGGCGGTTCAGCGTCACCCGATCGACCTCGCCCTGCCGCTCGACGATCAGCGTTTCGTAGCCCACGCGCCTTCTCCCACGATCTGTTGACGCGCACCTCAACATAACTGATGTTATCCCGCAACAGGATACAGGAGAGCGATGCGTGAAGCTGGGACCGGATATCGCGGCGATCGTCACGGGCGGGGCCTCCGGGCTCGGCCATGCCACGGCGAGCGCGCTCCGTGCGGCGGGGGTGAAGGTCTCGCTGTTCGACAAGAACGAGGAGATCGGGCCGGAGGCGGCGACGAGGATCGGCGCGACGTTCTGCGCGGTCGACGTGATGGACCAGGCCTCGGTCGACGCCGGTTTCGCGCAGGCGCGCGCGGCGAACGGGCAGGAGCGCGTCCTCGTCAACTGCGCCGGCGGCGGCTTCGGCGCGCACAAGACGGTGGCGCGCTCGAAGGAGACGGGCGAGATCGAGCCCTATCCGCTCGACAAATATATCAGGACGATCGAGCTGAACCTGATCGGCAGCTTCCGCTGCATCGTGGGCGCGGCGGCGGGGATGATGACGCTCGATCCGCTGCCGGACGGCGATCGCGGGGCGATCGTCAACACCGCCAGCGTCGCGGGGGAGGAAGGGCAGATGGGGCAGGTCGCCTATGCCTCCGCCAAGGCCGGGGTGATCGGCATGACCCTGCCGATCGCGCGCGACCTGATGAGCGAGGGCATCCGCGTCAACACGATCCTGCCCGGCATCTTCGACACGCCGCTGCTCGCGCGCGCCAAGCCGCAGGTGAAGGCGGCGCTGGCGGCGATGGTGCCGTTCCCGAAGCGGCTCGGCGCGGCGGAGGAATATGCCGCGCTGGCGCTGGAGATGATCCGCAACGGCTATTTCAACGGCGAGGACGTGCGGCTCGACGGCGCGATCCGGATGCAGCCGCGATAGGGGACGGGCGATGAACTTCGATTATTCCGACGATCAGAAGATGCTGAAGGACGAAGCGCGCCGTTTCCTCGCCGCGAAATGCGATGCGAAGGTGGTGCGCGGCGTGCTCGATCATGACGACCGCGCTTATGATGCGGCGCTGTGGAAGGCAGTGGCGGAGCAGGGCTGGCTCGGCACCGCGATCCCGGAGGCTTATGGCGGGCTGGGGCTGGGCCATGTCGAATTGTGCGCGCTGGCGGAGGAACTCGGCCGCGCCTGCGCGCCGATCCCGTTCGCCTCGACGGTCTATTTCGTCGCCGAGGCGCTGATGCTGTTCGGCAGCGAGGCGCAGAAGGCGAAATGGCTGCCCCGGATCGCCACCGGTGAGGCGATCGGCGCCTTCGCCACCAGCGAGCGCGCCGGGCCGGTGACGCAGGCGTCGCTGCATACGGTCGCGACCGGCGGCACGCTGTCCGGCGAGAAGATCCCGGTGACGGACGGCGACGTGGCGGACCTGATCGTCGTGCTGGCGAAGGACGGGCTGTATCTGGTCGAGAAGGGCGCGGGCGTCTCGGCGGAGGTGCTCCGGACGCTCGATCCGACGCGCTCGGCGGCGAAGCTCGTCTTCGATTCGGCCCCGGCCGAACGGCTGGGCGGGGACGACGGCATCGTCGCGATGCAGGCGGTGTTCGATCGCGCGGCGGTGCTGCTCGCCTTCGAGCAGCTCGGCGGGGCGGACCGCTGCCTCGAAATGGCGAAGGATTACGCGCTGGAGCGTTTCGCCTTCGGGCGCGCGATCGCGGGCTATCAGGCGATCAAGCACAAGCTCGCCGATATCTATGTGAAGAACGAGATCGCGCGGTCCAATGCCTATTACGGCGCATGGGCGCTCAACACCGCCGCCGCCGAACTGCCGCTCGCCGCCGCCACCGCGCGCGTCGCGGCGAGCGAGGCGTTCTGGTTCGCGTCGAAGGAGAATATCCAGACGCACGGCGGCATCGGTTTCACCTGGGAGGCGGACCCGCAGCTTTATTACCGCCGCTCGCGGCAGTTGAGCCTCGTGGCGGGCGCGCCCGCGACATGGCGCGAGCGACTGGTGAGCCAGCTCGAAATGCGCAACGCGGCCTGATCGGGGAGAGCAAGGATGGACTTCAACGACACGGCGGAAGAAGCCGGATATCGCGCCGCCGCGCGCGCCTGGCTGGAGAAGAACGTCGCGGAGCACAAGGCGCTCCCCCATGCCGACGACATGGCCGCCGCGCGAAGCTGGCAAGCGCGCAAGGCGGCGGCGGGCTATGCCCAGATCACCTGGCCGAAGGAATGGGGCGGCGGTGGGGGCACGCCGATCCAGGGCGTGATCTTCGGGCAGGAGGAAGCGAAATTCCCTGTCCAATATGGCTATTTCACGATCGGCCTGGGCATGTGCGTGCCGACCGTGATGGCCTTCGCCGATGAGGAGACGAAGAAGCGCTTCGTCGGCCCGGCGCTGCGCGGCGAGGAAATCTGGTCGCAGCTCTTTTCCGAGCCGGCCGGCGGATCGGACGTGGCGGCGATCCGCACCCGCGCGGTGAGGGACGGCGATGACTGGGTGGTCAACGGTCAGAAGGTGTGGACCTCCGGCGCGCATTATTCGGATTACGGCATCGTGCTGGTCCGCACCAACGTCGACGTGCCCAAGCACAAGGGGCTGACGATGTTCTGGCTCGACCTGCGCTCGCCGGGGATCGAGATCAGGCCGATCCACCAGATGTCCGGCGGATCGAACTTCAACGAAATCTACTTCACCGACGTCCGCATTCCGGATTCTCAGCGGCTCGGCGCGGTGGACGACGGGTGGAAGGTCGCGCTGGTGACGCTGATGAACGAGCGGCTGGCCGTGGGCGGCGGCGTGGGCGCGTCGCCGAAGGAAATCCTCGCGCTGGCGAAGGACCTTGACGCGGCGGACGGGCCGCTGATCGCGGACCCCGCCTTCCGGCAGCGCCTCGCCGACTGGTATGTGCAGGCCGAGGGGCTGCGCAACACGCGGATGCGCACGATCACCGCTTTGAGCCGCGGGCAGACACCGGGGCCGGAAAGCTCGATCGGCAAGATCATCGCCGCCAACCAGCTTCAGGACCTGGGCAATGCGGCGGTGGAGGCGGAGGATCAGTACGGGATCATCGCCGATCCCGCGCTGCTGCCGCTCAAGGGCCTGTTCCAGACGGCGGTGATGAACGCGCCCGGCCTGCGCATCGCCGGGGGGACGGACGAGATATTGAAGAACATCATCGCCGAGCGCGTGCTCGGTCTGCCCGGCGAGATCCGCGTCGACAAGGACGCCGCGTTCAGGGACCTGCCGGTCGGGCGTTGAGGAAGATCAGGCGACGGCGCTGACGGCGTTGACGTAGATCAGCAGCGCGGCGGTGGCGAAGGAGGCGAAGCCGAGGGCGAAGGGGCGGTACATCTCTGGTCTCTCCGATGAAGCGGGCGTGCCGATCAGGCGATCGGCACGACGGGAACGGCGGCGCTGACCATCAGCGCGGCGACGAACAGCGCGCCGGCGAGGCTCAGGGCATAATGGCGGGCGGTGGTGAAACGGTCGGTCATGGCTTTGGCTTTCCTGTTGCTGGCCGCCGAGGAGTTCGGCGGTTGATGCCGGCATAATTGCAGGAGCCGTGCCAGTTTTATAAACTGTGTTGAATCAGTATGTTATAAAAACAGCGCCAAAGGATATGGCGAAATACGCCGCACTTAATCGGCGCTGAACACCAATTTAAGGCGCGATTTCCACGCGATCGCGCCCGGCGCGCTTGGCGGCGTAGAGCGCGGCGTCGGCGCGGGCCATGCCGGCCTCCTGGCGCTCCGCCGCGAAGGTGCGCGCGATCCCGGCGGATATCGTGATCGTGCCGATGAACGCATCGGTGGAGCGCAGCCGCAGTCGCCGGCTCGCGACCGCGCCGCGCGCGCGTTCGACCAGGACGCGCGCCTCGTCCAGCTCGACGCCGACGAACAATATGCCGAATTCCTCCCCGCCCAGCCGCGCGACGAGATGGCCTTCGCATTCGGTGGCGAGCGTATGGCCGATCGTCTTGAGCACGCGATCGCCGACGGCATGGCCGAAATCGTCGTTGACCCGCTTGAAATGATCGACGTCGCACACCGCGACCACGGCGGACGTGCCCGGCATGAGCGCGGCATAGGCCTCGTCGAACGCGCGGCGGTTGGCCAGTTCGGTGAGCGGATCGAGCCGCGCATTGCCGCGCGCGACGGCGAGCGCGGAGCGCAGTTCCTCGGTCTCGCGGGTCGCCACCTCCAGCCGTGCTTCCACCTGCCGGACGCGCTCCAGCATCGCGCCGGTCAGCCGCGCGATCTCGTCGATTCCCTCGCCCAGCGTGTCCTTGCGCATCGCGGCGGCGCTGGCGGCGATATCGCGGCCGAACCCTTTCGCCTCGACATGGATCGCGCGCACCGTATCGGCGAAGCCATCGACCTGTGCCTGCGTCTTGGCGATCAGCGCGGCGGCGTCGGCTTGCTCGTCGGGGGTGGGAAGCGAGGGCGCGACTCGCGGCGACTCGCCCGAATATTCCACCGCCGGCCCCGTCACCGCCTCGCCGCCGAGCGAGACGATATCGTCGCGCGACAGCCGCACGCCGCCGTCGGTGATCGCCGCGACCGCGCGCGCCAGTTCGCCCTCGGGATCGCTAAGAACGTGATAGGAAAAGGAATAATGCGCCGGTTCGGGGCTCAACCGATGCTCGGCGAGGAACATCCCGATCCGTTCGAACAGCCCCAGCGGCGCGCTGCCTTCCTGTACCTGCCGCGCAGCAATGAACTCCACCGTCAGCATCCCTCTGGCGTGCGGCAGCCGCATCTGACGGCCGCCGCGTGCGTTGTTCAAAGGGCTGGTATCGGCAAAGAGCTAAGAACTTGTGACCAGATGTTAGCGGGTCTTAAGCTTTCGCACCGCTTCCAGTGTCGACGTGATATGTTCCGCCGGGTTCATGTCACTGTGGACGAAGACGATTTTGCCGCTGCGATCGATGACGTAACTGGTGCGGTTGGTAACTTGTCGGCCATTGATCGTGCGCGGCAGCGATACGTCATAGCCTTGCACGATGTTCGGCCCGGCGCTGGCCACCGCGAACTTGCCGGCGCACTCGGCGGAGGAAAATTTCTGCAGGTCTTCAACGGTATCGGCCGACATGCCGATCACCGTCGCGCCCGCCGCGCGGAACTCGTCGACCTTCTCGGCGAAAGCCTTCGCCTCGGCGTTGCAGCCCGGGGTGAAGGCGGCGGGAAAGAAATAGAGCACCACCGGGCCGTGGCGCAGCTTCTCGGCGAGGCTGACGCGCACCACCTTGCCGGCGATCGCGCCGCGCGTGGTGAAATCGGGCGCTTTGGCCCCCGGCGCGAGCGTGGCGGCGGCGGGGACGGCGAACGCCACGGCGGCGGTGGCGGCGAACAGCGGGAGTAGGCGCATGTCGGGATCTCCTTGCGTACGCGCCGATCCTAGCGCGATCGCGCCGGGTGCGATAGGCGCATGGCCATGCCGATCCGCCAAGCAGATATCGATCTCGCGCTCCGTCTCGCCGATGCGGCGGGCGAAGCGATCCGTCCCTATTTCCGTGCCGAGCATGGCGTGGAGATCAAGGCGGACCATTCCCCCGTCACTCTCGCCGATCACGCGGCGGAGGCGGCGATGCGCCGCATCCTCGACGCCGAACGCTCGGGCGACGGGATCGTCGGCGAGGAATATGGCGTGAAGGAAGGCGTGACCGCGCGGCAATGGGTGCTCGACCCGATCGACGGCACGCGCAGCTTCACCGCCGGGCGCGCGATCTTCGGCACGCTGATCGCGCTGGTCGAGGACGGCTGGCCGGTGCTCGGCATCATCGACCAGCCGGTGCAGCGCGAGCGCTGGCTCGGCGCGGCGGGGCGGCCGACGACGCTCAACGCGCGCGAGATCCGTACGCGGCCCTGCGCGACGTTGGAGGGCGCGCTGCTCGCCACCACCAGCCCGCACGCCTTCAGCGGAGAGGAAGCGGACGGCTTCCTCGCGCTCGTGGCGGCGGTGTCGGGCGGCCATGCGCGGCAGGGGCCGGTCTATGGCGGCGACTGCTACAATTACGGGCTGCTCGCGGCGGGGCAGCTCGATCTGGTGTGCGAGGCGGGGCTGGCGCTCTACGACTTCGCCGCGCTGGTGCCGGTGGTGGAGGGCGCGGGCGGGCGGATGTGCGACTGGAACGGCGACCCGCTGACCTCCGCGAGCAGCGGGCAGGTGCTGGCGATCGGCGATCCGGCGCGGACCGACGAGGTGCTGGAGGCGCTGCATGGCCATGCGCATGAGGATGGGCACGAGCACGAGCATCATTGAGGGTGCCAATTACTGGCCAACGAGCAGGCGCGTTTTTGCTCAGAGCTCCGCAAAGCCGGGCTTGTTGGTCGACGTGCCATTGTGGCATTTGCCCTGTGGCGGCTTTACAATGACCCTGCCGAGACTGGCCGCGTCGAGGAGGTTTTTATGAAAGCCGCGTTTGTCGCTTTGGCATTGATGTGGCCAGCATCGGCTTACGCATCCAGCCCGGACAAGTTCGGTGAAATTTGCGTTGGTACCGAGACGATCTCGAGCGAAAAACAACCCGAGAAAATGGTTCCATATTCAATGACATTCAGCATTGACCTTGCCTCGGGTCATTATTGCTACGCGGAATGTAAGGCTTGGCAAACCCACAAGATCAGCGATGCCACCTCCAACCCGATAAAGCTTGCCGATGTGCGTGGCGCTCCCACTGAGCGTTTACTGACTTTCGATCGCCGGACAGGAAAGTTAACCGACCATCAGGTCGTCACCCTGTTTGGCAAAGTTGAAGGATTTACCACGGCGACTTGCCAGGCAGCGCCCTTTCACGCGCCTGATTGAATAATTCCCGAATCTCGTGCGAAATCGCTGGCCCGTCATCGTGAGGCGATCTCGTTAGTCCGATGGAGAGTGGCGCGCGTCCGTCGCTTCCAGCATCGCAGCTATATCCGCCGGATAGATCGTCTCCGGCCAGCGCGCGATCTCCTCGCGCGCGAACCAGCGCCATTGCGTCATCACCCGCCGCTCCAGCGCGGTGTGGCGCGACGAATCCACTTCCGCGCCGTCGATATCGACGCGGAACCAGCGTTCGTCGGCGATCACCTCGACGCGCTCGATGGTGAGGAACTCGACGATGCGCTGCGCCACCTCCGGGCCGGGATCGGCGTGGATGCCGGTTTCCTCCAGCAATTCGCGGCGCGCAGCGGCGGCGTAGCTCTCGCCCGGATCGACCGCGCCGCCCGGTGTGCACCAGAAGGGCGGCCGCTCGTCGCCGGTGTCGAAGCGGAACAGCAGTACGCGCCCCGCCGCGTCGACCAGCAGGATGCGCGCGGCCGGGCGCTCGGCCCTCACGCCGCCTCGCCGGGTGCGAGGGCGCGGATGGCGAGCGCGTGGACGTGATCGCGCAGCAGCTCGGCCAATGCCTGGTTGACCAGCCGCTGCCGCTGGACGCGCGACTGGCCGGCGAAGGCGGCGCTCTCCACGACGACGCGGAAGTGGCTCTCGCCCGATCCGTCGTCGCCCATATGGCCGCGATGTTGCGCGCTCTCGTTGATAACATTGAGGCGCGTCGGGGCGAGCGCGGCGGTGAGCCGGGCGGCGATTTCACGGGCGACGGGGCCGGTGGCGATATCGGTCATCGTCCCTATATAGCGGGCTTTTCCGTGAAAGGCTCGGGACTGGTGCGCGAAAGGAAGGAACGACCGAACACGCGCTTTCACGGCCGGGTCGCGGGCGATCGCCCGTGCTCCGCGCCGGGCTGCGCCGAGCCGGGCGAGTTTCGCGCGCCGCCGCCCGAGGGCGTGGGCGGCGGCTATGACGGGCCGCCGGCGTTCCGCTGGTTCTGCCTCGATCATGTCCGCGCGTTCAACGCCGGCTATAATTATTTCGAGGGCATGAGCGCCGAGGAGATCCACGCCGCGCAACGCCCGATCGCCGGGTGGGAGCGCGAGGCGCGGGCCTTCGCGCGCGCCGGCACCGATCCCGGCCCGCGCTGGGCGGATTTCGCCGATCCGCTCGACGCGATCAGCGCGCGCTTCCGCCGCGAGACCCCGCCCGAGCGCAAGGACGGCAAGCCGCTGTCCGGGCAGGACCGCGCGAGCCTGAAGGTGCTGGGGCTGGAGCCGGACGCCGATCGCCACGCGCTGCGCCGCCGCTATTCGGAGCTGGTCCGCCGCTACCATCCCGATCGCAACGGCGGGGACCGCAGCCACGAAGGCACGCTGGCGAAGGTGATCGCGGCCTATCAGCAATTGCGGCAGGCGCCCGCCTTCGCCTGAGGGCTATCCCTCGCGCTTCATCCGTTCCTGCCGCGCCTTCTCGCGCTCGCTCGGCTCGCTGAGCTGGAAGTCGCCGATCGGCACCGCGCCCGCCGGCTCATAGGTGGCGATCGTGACGCCGGTGGTCGACACCCGATGCTCGACGAGCCTCAGCGCGAAGGGCGGGGTGCCGGGGCCGAACAGCCGCTTGCCCGCGCCGAGCACCACGGGGAATGTCATCACGAACAGCCGGTCGACCAGCCCCGCCGCGAACAGCGCGGGATACAGGGTGGTGCTGCCCTGGATCAGCAGGTCCGGCCCGTCGGACGCCTTGACCGCCGCGACCTCCTCGATGCTGGCGACGCGGCGGCTGTTCCGCCACTCCAGCGGATCGTCGCCGCGCGTCACGACGAACTTGGTCACGCCGTCGAACAGCGCACCCATCGGATCGTCCGCCCCGACATAGGGCCAGTGCGCGGCGAATATCTCCCATGTCTTGCGGCCGAGCAGCAGGTCGAACGGGCCGCCGAACATGCCGCCCATCGCCTGCCCCATCATCTCGTCCCAGAATGTCGCCGACCAGCCGCCGAGCGTGAAGCCGCCGGTCCAGTCCTCGCTCGGCCCGCCCGGCGCCTGCATCACGCCGTCGAGCGACTGGAACACCCCGCCGACGAGCTTACGCATCAGCTGCCTCCGTCAGGTGGCGCGCCACTTCCTCAAGCTGGTCGGCGCAGATGCCCCAGCCCTCGGCGAAGCCCATCTCGTCATGCGCTTTCGTATCGGCGGCGTTCCAGTGGCGCGCGCTGGCGCGATAGGCGGTGCGGCCATCGGGCGCATCGGCGAGCGTGAGCATGCCGACGATCGCCACCGGCTGCGCCGCCTGCGGCGCCCAGCCTTCGCCGAGCGCGTTGGTGAAGACGATCCGCTCATTTGGCACCACCTCCAGCAACATGCCATCGCCGCCGTGCACCTCGCCCTCCGGCCCGTGCATCGCGAGATGGAAGCGCCCGCCCGAACGCCATTCCAGCGCGATGATCTCGGTCCCCCACGGACGCGGGCACCACCATTCGGCGAGGTGATCGGTCATCGCCCGCCACACCGCGTCGCGCGGCGCGTCGATCACGCGCTCGATCGCCAGCTCGTTGTCGGCGCTGTTCACGCGGTGATCTCCTCGCCGCGCCGCGCGCGCTCGATCGCGGCGATGTCGATCTTGCGCATCGTCATCATCGCCTCGAACACGCGCTTCGACACCGCCGGATCGGCGTCGCCCATCGCATCCATCAGCACGCGCGGCGTGATCTGCCACGAATAGCCCCAGCGATCCTTGCACCAGCCGCAGGCGCTTTCGGCGCCGCCCTCGCCGACGATCGCGTTCCAGTAGCGATCGGTTTCCTCCTGCGTCTCGGTATGGACGATGAAGCTGACCGCCTCGTTCGGCTTGAAGTTCGGTCCGCCGTTCAGGCCCATGAAGGGCTGGCCGAGCACCGTGAAAAGCACGGTCAGCTCGCTGCCCTTCGTCCCGCCGGGGAAATCGGACGGCGCGTCGTTCGCCTGCTCGACATGGCTGTCGGGGAAGGTGCGGGCATAGAATTCCGCCGCCTTGCGGGCTTCGCCGTGGTCGAACCAGAGGCAGGTGCGCATCTTGATCATCGTTCCTCTCCGTTACTTGCGCGGCCCGACGAGGCCGATCTGGAAGCCGTGCGCGTCGGATACGTTGGCGGAATAGTCGCCGCCGGGAATCGGATCGGGGCCCTGGATCAGCGCGCCCTGATGCGCCTTGGCCGTTTCGATCGCGGCGTCGATGTCGGGGACGTGGACGTACCAGTTCCACCGCGCCGGCGCGCCGCTCAGGCTGCTCGACATCACCGCGCCGGGACGGAAATCCGCGCCCTTGCCGATGAAGGCATAGTCGCCCATCTCGCCCATCGGCATCGCGCCGGCCTTCTCCCAGCCGAACAGCGCGCCATAGAAGGCGAACGCACCGTCCGGGTCCGGCGTCGCCAGCTCGACCCACACGCCATGCCCGATCGCTCCCGGCGCGGCGGCGAAGGCGCGCGAGCCTGCGGGGTCGGCGCCGGTCAGCAGGTTGAAGCCGATGCCTTGTGGATCGCTCACCGCGGCGAAGCGGCCGACATGCGGGATGTCCATCGGCCCGAAATGGACCGCGCCGCCCAGCTCCTTCACCCGCGCGGCCGCCGCGTCGACGTCCGCCACGCCGAAATAGACCGTCCAGCCGACCGGCGAAGGGGCGCCCGGCGGCGGCGCCATCAGCCCCGCGATCCGCTCGCCGTCCGGGGCGGTGGCGATGCGATAGCCGCCGTGTTCGGCCATCGCGGAGGGCGCGATCGTCCAGCCGGCGACATGCCTGTAGAAATCCTGCGATTCGTCCGGGTCGGGCGTGGTCAGCTCGAACCAGACTGGCGTGCCTTCCATGTTGCTCATCGTCGCTCTCCTAGGCGTGGCGGGTGTCGAGGATCGGGGCGAACCCGCCGAAGATCGCGAGCTGGCCGTTCCACGGCGGCGGATTGTCGCGCATCCGGCCGTCCTGCATCAGCGCGGCCATGCCGGCGTCGCGCGTCGCCTTGTCGGGCCATTCGATCCAGCCGAAGATCACCGTCTCGCCCGCCGGGGCCTGCACCGCGCGGCGGAAATCGGTGACCTTGCCATCCGGCACGTCCGCGCCCCAGCCGTCCACCACGCGGGTCGCGCCATGATCGCGGAAGATCACGCCGATCGCGTGGGCAGTGTCGGCGAAGGCCGCGCGCTTGTCGTCCGGCACCGAGGCGAGGATGCCGTCGACATAGCCGAACGGCCCTTCCGTTCCGCTTTGATAATCCAGATCATAGCCGCCGTAGATCATCCGTCGCGTGTCGAACGGTGCCGGCGTTTCAGGCGGGGTCATCTTCGTCGCGGCGGCGTCGCAGGTCGCGCGGTCGGGCCATTCGACCCACGCGAAGACGACCTCCTCATCGTCGGCGGCGTTCACGGCGCGGCGGAAATCGGTGTTCTTGCCGATCATCACGTCGTCGCCCCAGCACTCCACGATGCGTGTCGCGCCAAATTCGGTGAAGCCCGGGGCGACCATCGCGGCGAAATCCCGATAGGCGGCCTGATCGCCGCGCTTCACCGGCACGACGAATCCCTGGAAATAGCTCATGGTTCGGCTCCTCAGGCGGCTGCGGGCTGGTCGAAGGTGGCGAGATGGTCGGCCATCGCCTTGCGGTGCGCCGGCCGCGCCTCGCCGCGCGCGACATAGGCGGCCAGGCGCGGGAACCGGTCGAGCACGCCGGTGCCGCGCAAGCCGCCCAGCACCGACACCATCATCAGGTCGCCGACGGTGAATTCGTCGCCGTCGAGCCATTGCCGGTCGCCGAGCGCATTCTCCAGATCGGCGAGCCGGCCGTCGAGGTCCGCCACCACCTTGTCATGCCGCATCGCGGACCACGGCCGGTCCGCCTCGAACATGTCGTTGACCGCCAGCGCCATCACCCACGGCTCGACCGAATTGAGCGCGGCGACCAGCCACTGGATCGCCCGCGCTCGCGCCGCCGGATCGGCGGGCACGAGCTTCCCCGCCTTCTCGCAGATGTGCAGCACGATCGCGCCGGATTCGAACATCTCCAGTTCGCCGTCGCGATACGCCGGCACCTGCCCGAACGGCTGGAGCCGGCGATGCTCCGGCCCCTTGGCGTCGGCGATCAGCACCGCCTCATAAGGCTGGCCGACCTCCTCGCACGCCCAGCGCGGTCGGATATCGCGGACGAAGCCGCGCGCGAACTCCGGCACCCAGCCGAAGGTGATGATCTGTGGTTTGTCCGGCATCTCTCTCGTCCTTGTCATCCGCGCGACGGTTCAGCCGTTGACCGGCGCGAGCGCCTGTTCGGCCGCCGCCATGTCCATCCAGAACGGGCCGAAGCCGTGGCCGTCGAGATCCTCGAACGCGCGGCTGTACATATAGGGCTCGTTCTCCGGATCGTGCAGCTCACGCCCGCCCGCGGCGAGCGCCGCTTCGGTGATGGCGTCGACCGCGTCGCGGCTGTCGAACGACAAAGCGATCAGCGCGCCGCTGCTCTTCCTGGCGTCGATGATCTTCTTGTCGGTGAAGGTGGAATAGAAAGCATGGTCGAGCAGCATGAACCCGATCGTGTCGGACCATTCCATCGCCGATGCGCGGTCGTTCGAGAAGGTCGGATTCCGCTTCATCCCGATCGCCTCGTAGAAGGCGGTCGACTTCGCGACATCGGCCACCGGCAGGTTCACGAAAATCATCTTTGCCATTGGAAACTCTCCTATTTCGAATCGGTGCTTGCGATGGGTGCGCTCCAAGGTTACAAAAAGCAACCATGAAGTTAGAAAAAGTGACTGAAGGAAGCAAGGCGACGACGAAGCGTTGGTATGATGACGCCTGCGGCACCGCGCTGGCGATGGAATTGGTCGGCGAGCGCTGGGCGCTGCTGATCGTGCGCGAACTGATGTTCGGCGCGCGCCGCTTCGGGGAGCTGAAGGCGTCGCTCACCGGGATCAGCGCCAATGTGCTGACGCAGCGGCTGGAGGGGCTTGAGAAGGCCCACATTCTGAAGCGCCGCAGGCTGCCGCCGCCCGCCAGCGTGCAGGTCTATGAACTGACGCAATGGGGTTATGAGGCGGAGGACGCGATCAAGGCGCTCGGCGCATGGGCAGCGCGCTCGCCGGATCATGACCCGACGCTGTCCTTGTCCTCCGCCTCGATGATGCTGTCGCTGCGCACGATGATCGACGTGGAGAAGGCGCGCAAGCTGCCGCCGATGACGATCGGCTTCACCTTCGGCGCCGAGTCGTTCGTCGCGCGGCTGGCGGATGGCGCGCTGCCGATCGCGCGCGGCGAAGGCGAAACCGATGTGCATTTCGCCACCAACGCGCGGTTCATGGCCAATATCGTCTATGGCAAATGGCCGATCGAGGAAGCCGAGGCGGAAGGCGCGCTGGTGTTCGGCGGCGACCGGGAAAAGGCGCGCGCCTTCATCGACCTGTTCGCGCTTCCGCCCAAGGCAGAGGTTGAATAACGGGTGCCGCCGCGCTTAAGGCGTGTGCAAGATTCCGCGAGGCGCGCATGACCGATATTCCGAACACCCAGCCCGACAGCCGCGAGACGACGATCCTCGACGCGCCCGACAAGATCATCAGCGTCCGCGAGATGTTCGGCATCGACAGCGACATGGAATGCCCCGCGTTCAGCGAGGCGGACGAGCGTGTGCCCGATCTCGACCCCGCTTATGTATTCGATCCGGACACGACGCTGGCGATCCTCGCCGGCTTCGCGCACAACCGCCGCGTGATGGTGCAGGGCTATCACGGCACCGGCAAGTCGAGCCATATCGAGCAGGTCGCGGCGCGGCTGAAATGGCCGTGCATCCGCATCAACCTCGACGCGCATATCAGCCGCATCGATCTGGTGGGCCGCGACGCGATCGTGCTGCGCGACGGCCAGCAGGTGACGGAGTTCCGCGAGGGCCTGCTGCCGTGGGCGCTCCAGACGCCGACCGCTCTGGTGTTCGACGAATATGATGCCGGGCGCCCGGACGTGATGTTCGTGATCCAGCGCGTGCTGGAGACGGAGGGCAAACTCACCCTGCTCGACCAGAATCGCGTGATCCGGCCGAACCCGTATTTCCGCCTGTTCTCCACCGCCAACACCGTCGGCCTCGGCGACACCAGCGGCCTCTATCATGGCACGCAGCAGATCAACCAGGGCCAGATGGACCGCTGGAACATCGTTGTCACCCTGAACTACCTGCCGGCAGCGACCGAGGCGCAGATCGTGCTCGCCAAGTCCGGCGAATATGACAAGCCGGAGGGCAAGAAGGTGGTGGACAACATGGTCCGCGTCGCCGACCTGACCCGCAAGGGCTTCATCAACGGCGATATCTCCACCGTGATGAGCCCGCGCACCGTCATCACCTGGGCGCAGAACGCGCTGATCTTCAAGGATGTCGGCTTCGCCTTCCGCCTGTCTTTCCTCAACAAGTGCGACGAGGCGGAGCGGCCGCTGGTGGCGGAATATTACCAGCGCGTGTTCGGCAAGGACCTGCCCGAAAGCGTGGTCGGAAGGGCCTGACCCCACCGTTCATGGGGTGACGAAAAAAGGGGCGGCGTCCTTTCCGGCGCCGCCCCTTTTTCAGTGATCGGTCGTGAGATCGCCGGTCAGGCGAGCCGCACCTTGGCCGAGACCCGGCGCTTGCCGCGCATCGCCACGCCGACCGCCCCGAAGCCGAGGATCATCAGCGCCCAGGTCGCCGGTTCCGGCACGCCGCCGGCGATCGCCCGCACGACGAGCGATTCGTTATAGCCGTTGCCCGTGTTCCACGGAACCTCGCCGAAGCCGCAGGCAGAGCCGGGTGCGTTGCACCAGTCGCCATGATCATATGAGCTGAAATAGGCCACGGCGAGCGCTGCCGCCGAATCCAGCGTGGGCGCGGTATAGGCGAAATATACGCCGCTGACCGGATCCGTGCCGCCGAGCGGAACATTGGCGCCGGCAAACATGAAATCCATCGCGCTTGGCGCGTTGAGCAGTTCCTGCGCCGTCGGCAGACGCCAGCCGAACTGCGACTGATAGCTGAGGTCGACGCTGGATTGATCGAGCGGCGAGGCCCAGGCCCATTGCAGCCCACCATAGTTGATCGTCGCATTGGTCGGCACCGGCGCGTTCAGCGACGCGGCGCTCGCCGGAAGTGCGAGCGCGGCGATGGCGGCGGCGCTCGCGAGCATCAAGGACTTCATGGACCTTCCCCTGTTGCCTGCGATCATGACGGCACAATCGGCAGGTAAATGACACCACCGCTACCGGCAAATGCCGATCGCGACCTAAACGTTGACGAAGACCCGGATGGTTTGTTTTACCCAGAACGCGGCCGAAGCGAATCAACATCGTTCTTAATGACATATTAAGCAATTATCGGTCGTGCGCAAGCGATCGCGGCGGGCGTCTCATGTCCCGGATTGGCACGGATCGCGGCGATATCGTCGATGCGCGCGGATATCGCCTCGACGGGGGCAGCGGTCTTGTGCGCCCCGCCGCGATGGTCCTAAAGCCGGGACATGGCTGAACGCACCCCGCTCGATCTGTTCAAGGACGTGCTCGGCGGCACGGCGCGCGCGCTGGCCGACGAGCCGGAGGTGGAGCTGGCCTTCACCGCCGATGCGCCGGCGCAGTCGGGCAAGCATCTCAAGGTGCCGATGCCCGCCCGCGCGCTGCCGGCGGAGCAGGTGGCGGAGGCGCGCGGCTTCGCGGACAGCTTCGCGCTGCGGCTCAGGCACCACGACCCCGCGCTGCACCTGCGCGCCGCGCCGCACGAGGCGGTGGCGCGCGCGGTGTTCGACGCGGTGGAGAATGCCCGCGTCGAGGCGCTCGGCAGCCGAGGCTATGCCGGCATCGCCGACAATCTGGCGACCGCGCTCGACGTGAAACTGCGCGCCGACCCCATCACCCGCGCCCGCACGCGCGAGGAGGTGCCGCTTTCCACCGCGCTCGGCCTGATCGTGCGCGAGCGGCTGACCGGTCGCGCGGCGCCGGCGGCGGCGGCCCCCGGCCTCGCGCTGGTCCGCGACTGGATCGACGAGAAGGCGGGCGCCGATCTCGATTCGCTCGCGCTCGCGCTGGACGACCAGCGCGCCTTCCAGAGCCTCGCGAGGAAGTTGCTCGAGGACCTCGAGCTGACGCAGGGCGACGAACTGCCCGAGGACAGCGAGGACAGCGATAGCGAGGACGAGGGCGCCGACGATCAGGAGAATGACGAGAAGGGCGATCAGGACGAGGACGGCGAAGGGCAGGGCGAGGCGCAGGTAGAGGCGCGCGGCGAGCAGCGCGATGCCGAGAACGAGGACGGCGAAGGCCAGGAAATGGGTGACGACGTCCAGGACATGGACGGCGAGCCGGGCGACGAGGGCGAGGAGGGGATGCAGCCGGTGCGCCCCAATCGCCCCTTCGCCGATCTTTCCCCGCAGTTCGACTATCGCGTCTGGACCACCGACTTCGACGAGGTGATCGCGGCGACCGACCTGTGCGACGCCGACGAGCTGGTGCGGCTGCGCGCCTATCTCGACCAGCAGCTCGTCCACCTGCAATCGGTGGTGTCGAAGCTCGCCAACCGGCTCCAGCGCCGGCTGATGGCGCAGCAGAGCCGCTCGTGGGATTTCGATCAGGAGGAAGGGCTGCTCGACGCGGCGCGGCTGGCGCGCGTGGTGGTCAGCCCGGACATGTCGCTTTCATACAAGATCGAGCGCGACACCGAGTTCCGCGATACCGTGGTGACGCTGCTGATCGACAATTCCGGATCGATGCGCGGGCGGCCGATCTCGATCGCGGCGATCTCCGCCGACATCCTCGCGCGCACACTGGAGCGCTGCGGGGTCAAGACCGAGATTCTCGGCTTCACCACCCGCGCGTGGAAGGGTGGGCAGAGCCGCGAATCCTGGCTCGCCGCCGGCCGCCCGCCGCAGCCGGGGCGGCTCAACGATATCCGCCACATCGTCTACAAGAAGGCCGATGAGCCGTGGCGGCGCGCGCGCACCTCGCTCGGGCTGATGATGCGCGAGGGGCTGCTCAAGGAGAATATCGACGGCGAGGCGCTGATGTGGGCGCACGCGCGGCTGGTCGCGCGGCCGGAGGAACGGCGCATCCTGATGGTGATCTCGGACGGCGCGCCGGTCGACGATTCCACGCTCAGCGTCAATTCCGGCTCGTATCTGGAGCGGCATCTCCGGCAAGTGATCGACTGGATCGAGAAACGCTCGCCGGTCGAGCTGGTGGCGATCGGCATCGGCCATGACGTGACGCGCTATTACACCCGCGCGGTGACGATCATGGACGTAGACCAGCTCGGCGGCACGATCATCGAGCAACTCGCCGCGCTGTTCGACACGCCGTGATAACCGCCCCCGGCGAAGGCTTCGTCGGCCCGGTCAAGCGATCGATCACCATCGCCGGGCACCAGACCTCGGTAAGCCTGGAGCCTTTGTTCTGGCGCGCGCTGGAGAAGGCGGCGGCGGCGCGCGCGTTGCCGCTGAGCGCATTGGTGGCGGAGATCGACGCGCTGCGCATCGTCCAGCCCGATCCACCCAATCTCGCCAGCGCGTTGCGCAGCTGGCTGTTCGACATATTTTGCGACAATGATGAGAATATCTCGCAATAGCGTTGACTATGCGAACGACTCTCAATAGCGCGATCCCCGAAAGGGGATCTTCGTGTCGAACAAGTCCAAGTCTTTTCTGGCGCTGTCGTGCGTCGGGTTCATCGCCAGCGCGCCGGCGGGAGCGGCCGCGCTACCCGGCAACGCCGACGCGCCTGAGGCCGATGGCGACGCGGTTCGTCATTCCGACGTGGTGGTGACCGGCGAGCGCGAGCGCCGCGACGCCAATCCCAAGTTCATCGCCCCGCCGGTCGATACACCGCGCTCGATCGTGGTGCTGCCGGCGGAGACGATCGAGCAGACCGGTTCCGCGACGCTCGCCGATGCGCTGCGCACCGTGCCCGGCATCACCTTCGGCGCGGCGGAGGGGGGCAACCCGATCGGCGACCGCCCGTTCATCCGCGGCTTCGACAGCCAGGGCTCCACCTATGTCGACGGCGTGCGCGATTTCGCGTCGCAGAGCCGCGAGGTGTTCGCGGTCGATTCGATCCAGATCATCCGCGGTTCGGACACCACGCTCGGCGGGCGCGGCAATGCCGGCGGCACGATCAACATCATCTCCAAGACGCCGCAGAAGGAAAGCTTCGCCCGCGCCACCGCGAGCTACGGCACGGCCGATTACAAGCGCTTCACGGCGGACGTGAACCAGCGCGTCTCCGACATGATCGCGGTGCGTGTCGAGGGCATGTTCCACGATCAGGACGTCGCCGGCCGCGACGCGATCTGGCAGCGCCGCTGGGGCGTCGCGCCGTCGATCACGATCGGGGTGGATTCGCCGACCCGGCTGACGATCGGCTATTATCATATGCACAGTAACGAGCTGCCGGATTCCGGCATCCCGTATCTCTACACGATCGGCAACGTGCCCAGGACGGGCTATGTCCTGTCGGAGCCGGCGATCGGCCATGTCACCACCGCCAACGGCCAGTCGGGCTATGTCGATCGCTCGACCTTCTACGGCCTCAAGGATCGCGATTTCCGCGATACCGACATCGATCAGGCGACGATCCGCGCCGAGCACGACTTCGGCGGCATCACGCTGCGCAACACCTCGCGCTTCACGCATAACTGGCAGGCGTACATCTTCCTGCTGCCGGACGATTCGCAGGGCAATGTCTACAACACCGGGCAGGTGTGGCGGCGCGCCAACACCCGCTATGGCTATGCCGACTCGATCGTCAACCAGACGGACCTGTTCGGCAAGTTCGATACCGGCGGCATCAAGCACAGCTTCGCGATCGGCGCAGAGCTGGCGTGGGAGAAGGCGCGGCGGGGCGCCTTCGTGACGCGCGGCTTCGTCAACTCGTCAGGGAACGAGTTGCTTTCCACCGGCGGGACGATCTCGCCGCGCTGCAACGCCACGACCGTTTCGCGCTATTATTGCACCAGCATCTTTAACCCGAATCCGAACGATCCGTGGGTCAATTATGCCAGCGATACCTCCACCACGCCGGCGGCGATCTCGCGCAACCTGCCGATCGCCGAAACACAGAACGATGCCAACACGCTCGGCATCTACGGCTTCGATTCGATCACGCTGGCCGAGCCGCTGATCCTCAACCTCGGGCTGCGCTACGATCGTTTCCATTCGCGGGTCCGGCCGGGCCAGCCGATCACGGCGACGAGCATGATCCAGTTCGAGCGCACCGACGAATTGTTCAATTGGCAGGCCGGCCTGGTGTTCAAGCCGACGCACAACACCAGCCTCTATGCGAGCTACGCCACCGCCGCGACGCCGCCGAACAGCCTGCTTGGCGAGGGGTCCGAGGGCAATGCGCTGCCGACGACGGTGGCGACTGCGAACGTGCTCGATGCGCTGAAGCCGGAAAAGACCAAATCCTATGAGGTCGGGGCGAAGGCGGACCTGCTCGGCGGGCGGCTGAGTCTTTCGGCAGCGGCGTTCCAGACCGATACGGACAATGCCCGCGTCACCGGCGATGACAACACCGTCCAGTTCATCGGCAAGCGCCGCATCCGCGGCGTCGAGCTGAGCGTCAACGGCACGATCCTGCCGGGCTGGACGATCTTCGGCGGCTACACCCATCTCGACCCGAAGATCGTCGACGGCGGCTTCAGTTCGCTCACCGTGGCGGCGAACGGGCCGGCGAAGGCGACGACGGTGCTGGTCCCCTCGGTCAACAACGGCAAGCAGGCGCCGCAGACGGCGAAGGACAGTGTTTCGCTGTGGACCAACGTCACCCTGTTCGAGAAGCTCCAGATCGGTGGCGGCGTCTTCTATTTCAGTCGCGTCTATGGCGGCTATGCCGACAACCGCAGCGCCTCGCAGGATACCAGCGGCAATATCACGGTGAAGCCAGCGACGACGGTGCTGGCGCGCTCGGTGCCGGGCTATACCCGGTTCGACGCGCGGCTCGGTTATGATATCACCGAGCGGGTGAACCTCAGCGTCAACGTGCAGAACCTCACCGACAAGACCTATTTCACCCAGGCCTATGCCTCGCATTATGCGACGATCGCGCCGGGCCGGTCGGCATTCGCCACGCTGTCGGTACGTTACTGACGCGGGTGGGCGACGCCTCGTCCCTGACGCGCGAGGAAATCGCCGCGCGCCTCTCCGGTCCGCCGGAGGAGCGCGCGGCGTTCCTGCGTCAGCTCGCCGAGCAGGGCGTGGCCGAGGCGCAGGCGTTGTTCGGCCAGCTTTTGCTCGACGGCAACGGCGTGGCGCGGGACGAGCGCGCCGCCTTCCGATGGTTCGAACGTGCCGCGCGGCAGCATCATGCGATGGCGCTCAACATGGTCGGGCGCTGCTATGATCTCGGCTGGGGCGTGGCGGTGGACAAGACGCGCGCGGCGGAATGCTTTCGCGTCGCGTCAGCGCGCGGGTTGCCCGAGGCGCAATATAATTACGGCACCGCACTGGCGCTCGGCGTTGGCGTGGCGGAGGACAAGGCCGCCGCGCTGGCGTTGTTCGAACAGGCGGCCGCCGCCGGCTATGCCAAGGCGATCAATCATGTCGGCAGCTTCGCCGAGGACGGCTGGGTAGGGCCGCGCGACATGGCCAAGGCGGCGGATTGCTATGCCCGCGCGGCCGAGGGCGGCGATTTTCGCGGCTGCTTCAATCACGCGCGGCTGCTCGGCGTGGCCGGCGATGTGAAGGAAGCTTTGCCTTGGCTGCGGCGCGCGGGCGAGCTTGGCAACGAGCGGTTCGTCGCCAAGGCGCTGGCATGGCTGGCGGCGAGCGATGTGCCCGGTTTCGCGGACCGCGGCGTGGCCGCGCTGAAGGAAGGTGCAGGATGCTGATCACGATCCCCGATGTGCTCGACGCGGGCGGCGTGGCGCGACTGCGCGCGCTGATCGACGCCGCCGAATGGATCGACGGCAATTCCACCTCCGGCCCGCAATCCGCGCTCGCCAAGCGCAACCAGCAACTCGCGGAGGAAAGCCCCGCCGCGCGCGAGGCGGGGAACATGGTGCTCGACGCGCTGGCCCGCTCCCCGCTGTTCGTCGCCGCCGCATTGCCGCTCAAGGTCTTTCCGCCGCTGTTCAATCGCTATGAGGGCGGGGAGACGTTCGGCCAGCACGTCGACAATGCCGTGCGCATCCGGCGCGGCAGCGATTTCCGCATCCGCAGCGACCTTTCGGCTACCCTGTTCCTCGCCGATCCCGACAGCTATGACGGTGGCGAGCTGGTAATCGAGGGGCAGTTCGGCGAGCAGAGCGTCAAGCTGCCCGCCGGGCATATGGTGCTCTATCCCGCCTCCAGCCTGCATCGCGTGACGCCGGTGACGCGCGGCGCGCGGATCGCGTCCTTCTTCTGGATCCAGTCGATGGTGCGCGACGAGGGCGCGCGGCGCATCCTGTTTGAGCTGGACCAGTCGGTACAGGCGATCGGGCAGGATCGCGGGCAGGACGATGCCGAGGTGATCCGCCTGACCGGCGTCTATCACAACCTGCTGCGCCGCTGGGCGGATGTTTGAGAGGGCCCTAGGCCTGCTGGATATATTCCCGCATCGCCGCCGCATCCGCCTCGATCTTCTCGATGCGATATTTCACCAGGTCGCCGATCGAGACGATGCCGATGACGCGCCCGTCCTCCACCACCGGCAGGTGACGTATCCGCCGCCGCGTCATCAGCGAGAGCGCGGCGAGCACCGGCTCGGCGAGCGTGACGGTATGGGCCGGCGCGGTCATCGTCTCGGATACCGCGCGTTGCAGCGTCGTGGTGTCGCCGTCGCTCAGCCCGTGGATCACGTCGCGTTCGGAAAAGACGCCGACCACCGCGCCGCCGTCGATCACGGGGACGGCGCCGATCCGGTGTTTCGCGAGCAGCGCGATCGCCTCCGCCACCGTCTGCGTCGGGCTGACGTAGATCACGTCCCGCCCCTTGTTGCCGAGGATCGCCGCGATCGTCATCGTCCGTCTCCTGCCATGTCGGGCTGGCAGCGTCTCACTTTTCCGGGCTAATGGCAAAGGATGAACGAGCATAAAACCGGGCTGGACGACCCCGAATCCGCACGCTTCGCCTGGGCACGCTTCCGCCGCATCCTGACGTGGATGGGGCTGGTGGGGGTGATCGCGGCGATCGTCTCGGTTTGGGCGCTCGGGCGGATCTACGGCACGCTCGGCTGGGTGGCGACGCTGGCGACGATCGGCGGCGTCGTGGGCACCGTGCTGATGGCCGGCGCGCTGATGGGCCTTGCCTTCCTCAGCTCCGGCACCGGGCACGACGAAGCGGTGGACGATCGCGACCGGCACTGACCGGCGGGGAGCGGGATAAGCAAAAGGGCCGGTTTCCCGCGTGGGGAAACCGGCCCTTTTTCGTCGATCCCGCGATGGATCAGTTCGCGCTGGCTTCCGCGTCGGTCGTGCGACGGCGACGGGTGCGCGGCTTGGGCGCCTCGACCGGCTCGCCCTCGCTGGCGATCACGCCCTCGGGCGGCACCGCGCCGAGCGACGGCGGCAGGCGATCGGCGCCGAGCGCCTCGGCTTGCTCCGTCTCCGGAAGCGGATTGCGGCGCGGACGACCGCGACGCGGGCGCGGCGCCTCGACAGCGGCGTTGTCGGCGCTTTCCTCGGCGGCGACCGGAGCGGGCGCTTCCTCGCGCGCCGGCTCGGCGGGTGCCGCGCGAGGGTTCTCGTCGCGGCGCTCGAAGCGGCGATCGCGACCGTTGCGGTCCTCGCGGGCGTTGCGCTCCTCCCGACCGTTACGGTCCTCGCGGCCGTTACGGTCCCAATTTCGCTCCTCGCGACGACCTTCGTCGCGCGGCTGCTGCTCGTCGGCGCGGACGATATCGTTATCGTCGCCGAAATCGTCGCCGTCGTCGAAATCGTCGCGCGGGCGGCGATCGCGGTTCTGATCCTCGAAACGGCCGCGCTGGTCGGCGAGGACGCGGAAATAGTGATCGGCGAACTGGAGATAATATTCGGTGTTGACGCGGTCGCCGGAAAGCTGGGCGTCGCGCGCCATGTTCTTGTATTTCTCAAGAAGCTGGGCGGCATTGCCGCGCGCGCGGCTGTCGATGCGATTGCCGCTGTCGCGCTGCCCCTGCCCACCGCCGGGCGAACGCTGCCCACCACCGCGACCGCGACGGCGGCCGTTCTGACGATTGTTGATCAAATTACTGTCCTCGTCCTCGAACCCAAATGGCCCCAATCCCGAAACCGGCGCCGGACTTCCCGGTGCGACATTCCCGGCCCGGTGCAGCGCGAATCGTCGCGCGAACCGGACCTGCCAAGGCCGCCGGACTACAGCGGCTTATGACGAAGAGCGGGCAACCTGCCCTTTTTCAACTACTTGGAGTTGATATGGCGTGCCCCTGCCGGCCTCTTAGCGGTTACGCGGGGTTTCTCAAAGCGAAATGTGCGAATTTCGCATGTCAGTTTCAAGGCGTGACGACGAGGCAACGGTCGCGGCCGGCAAGATCGCGGCGCAATGCGACGGCCAGGCCAGCGGCGCGGAACAGCGTGGCGGCGCTTTCGCCCTGGTCGTATCCGATCTCGATGCAGGCCACGCCGCCGGGCGCGATCTGCCGGCCGAGCACGGGAGCGATGGCGCGATAGTCGTCCAGCCCCTCCGGCCCGGCGAACAGCGCGGAGGCCGGTTCATATTCCGCCACCTCGGGCGACAGCGCGGCGTCGGCGGCGATATAGGGCGGGTTGCACAGGATCAGGTCGAACGCCTCGCCGGTGCCGTCCCAGCCGCCCGCCGCGATCGTCGCGCGACCGGGAGCGATCCGCGCGGCATTGTCGCGCGCGATTGCGAGCGCGGCGGGGGAGGCATCCAGCCCCACGCCGCTCGCCTGCGGCCATTGATCGAGCGCGGCGAGCAGCAGCGCGCCGGAGCCGGTGCCGAGATCGAGCACGCGCCCCGGCCCTGCCGTGCCGTTGAAATGCGCGACCGCCGCTTCGATCAGCGTCTCGCTGTCGGCGCGCGGGACCAGCACGCCGGGCGCGACATCGAGGTCGATCGTCCAGAAGGCGCGCGCGCCTGTGATATAGGCGACCGGCTCATAGCGCGCGCGGCGTTCCACCAGCGCGGCGAAGGCGGGCGGAGCTGCGTGGTCGGCCAGCGTCAGCAGCATCCGCTCGCGCGTGATGCCGAGAGCGTGGGCGAGCAGCAGCTCCGCATCGAGCCGGGGGGTGGCGGAGAAGGCGAAGCGCGCGGTGGCGTCGGTCAGCGCGGCGCGGGCGCTCTCAAGCGCCTTTCCTGAGTCAGGCGGCGTCGAGGGAGGCAAGCCGTTCCGCCTCATCCTCCGCGATCAGCGCGCCGATCAACTCGCCCATGTCGCCAGCCAGAATCTCCGGCAGGCGATGGAGCGTCAAGTTGATGCGGTGGTCGGTCACGCGGCCCTGCGGGAAATTATAGGTGCGGATACGCTCCGACCGGTCGCCGGAACCCACCATCGACTTGCGCGCGCCCGCCCGTTCGGCATGGAGCCGCTCGCGCTCCATCTCGTAGAGGCGGGTGCGCAGCACCTTCATCGCCTTGGCCTTGTTCTTGTGCTGCGACTTCTCGTCCTGCTGGATCACGGTGAGGCCGGTCGGGATATGGACGATGCGCACTGCCGAATCGGTGGTGTTGACCGACTGGCCGCCCGGCCCGGACGAGCGATAGATGTCGATGCGCAGATCCTTGTCGTCGATCTGCACGTCGACCTCCTCCGCTTCCGGCAGCACCGCGACGGTGGCGGCGGAGGTGTGGATGCGCCCGCCGCTCTCGGTTACGGGCACGCGCTGGACGCGGTGGACGCCGCTCTCGAACTTGAGCTTCGCGAACACGCCCTGCCCGGTGACGGAAGCGACCACCTCCTTGAACCCGCCCATCTCGCTCTCGGATGCGGAGATCAGCTCGACCCGCCAGCCCTGCGTCTCGGCGTAGCGTTGGTACATGCGGAACAGGTCGCCGGCGAACAGTGCCGCCTCGTCCCCGCCGGTGCCGGCGCGCACCTCCAGCATCGCGGATCGCTCGTCGGCGGCGTCGCGCGGCAGCAGGGCGAGGGCGAGGCGGCGGTCGGCCAGTTCCAGCGCTGCCCTGTTCTCGCGCAATTCCTCCTCGGCCATCGCGCGCAACTCGGCGTCGGCGTCGCCGGTCATCTGCGCGAGGCTCTCCGCCTCCTGCCGCAGCCGGCGCACCTCGGCGGCGGCGACAGCGACCGGCTCAAGCTCGGCATATTCCTTCGACACGGCGACGAAGCGCTCGCCCGACAGGTCGCCGGTCGCCATCAGCGCGGCCAGCTCGTCGCGCCGCGCCTCGATCTGCCGGATACGGTCGAGCGAGATGGCGGTCATGCGGCGGTGTGTTGCTCGAAGATGGCGCGCGCCCGCGCCACTTCGGCGAACGCCTCGTCCAGCAGCCTGAAGCTGTGCGTCCGCGCGCCGTCGCGTACGTCGAGCGAGACGATCGCGGCGGGCTTGCGTTCCATCGCCTTGCCGAAGCGCTTGCGTGGGCTGCCGGTGACGAACAATTCCGCCGCGATGCCGCCGCGCCGCAAGGCGCTGGTCAGCGCGCCAGCGTCCTCCTCGCGTGCTTGGTTCTCCGCGACCACCGCCACGTCCGGGCGCTCCGCCGCCGGCTCCGCCAGCAGCATCGCCAGCCGCTCGACCCCCGCCGCCCAGCCGACACCCGCCGTCGCCGGGCCGCCGAGGTTCTCGACCAGTCCGTCATAGCGTCCGCCGCCCAGCACCGTGCCCTGCGCGCCGAGCCGGTCGGTGACGAACTCGAACGCGGTGTGGCGGTAATAGTCCAGTCCGCGCACCAGCCGCGCGTTGCGCGTCCACGCCACGCCCGCCGCGTCCAGCCCGCGCGTCACGCTCTCGAAGAACGCCCCCGCCTCGACGGTCATGAAATCGTCGATGCCGGGGGCGGCGTCGGCGATCGGGCGGTCGCGCGGGTCCTTCGAATCGAGGATGCGCAGCGGGTTCTTGTCGAGCCGCGCCATGCTGTCCTCGGACAGCTCGCCGCGATGCCGCTCGAAATGCGCGATCAGGGCATCGCGCCACGCATCGCGCGTCGCCGCGTCGCCGAGCGTGTTGAGCTGCAACGTCACCCCGTCCGCGATGCCGAGTTCATGGAGCAACTGATCGGCGAGGCACAGCAATTCCACGTCGGCGGATGGCTCGGGCGCGCCCAGAATCTCGGCGTCGATCTGGTGGAACTGGCGATAGCGCCCCTTCTGCGGCCGCTCGTAGCGGAACACCGCGCCGGAGGTGGCGAGCTTGAGCGGGGCGAATTGCTGCCACCCCTCGGTGATATAGGCGCGCGCGATGCCGGCGGTGAACTCCGGCCGCAGCGTCAGCGAATCCCCGCCCTTGTCGGGGAAGGTGTACATCTCCTTGGAGACGACGTCGGTGGTCTCGCCGATCGAGCGGGCGAAGACCTCGGTCGCCTCGAACACGGGCACGTCGACGCGGCCGAAGCAATAGAGCTGGCGCACGCGATCGAACGTGTCGAGCACGGTGGCGAAGCGGCGCTGCTCCGCGCCGAAGATGTCCTGCGTGCCGCGGACGCGATTGGGGGTCTGGATACGGGCCATGATGAAGGGCGGCTATCTATGCGAGGAACGCGCGCGACGCTAGGTGGAGGATATGACCCGCAGCGATCACGGATGGCACATCGGCCGGCGCCTCGCGCCGGTGCGTTTCCTCGTCTCGATCGCGATCATGGCGGCAATTGGCGTTGCCGCCGGAATCGTCGGGAAGTTCGAATGGGGCCGGGCGCTGATGATCGGCTTCGACGCGGGCGCGGTGGTGTTCCTCGCCTCGCTCTGGCCGCTGCTCGATGACGACAGCAGCGACATGCGCGCGCACGCCAAGGACAATGACGCGAACCGCGCCGGGCTGCTGGCGATCACCGGGCTGGTGATGATCGTCATCCTGGTGGTGGTGCTGACCGAACTCGCCACGCAGCCATCGGCGTGGATCATCGCGCTGGTCGTCGCGACGCTGGCGCTCGCGTGGCTGTTCTCGAACATCGTCTATGCGCTGCACTATGCGCACATCTACTACAGCGAGAAATCAGGACAGGACACCGGCGGGCTGGATTTCCCGAACTGCGACGAGCCGAACTATTGGGACTTCATCTATTTCAGCTTCACGCTGGGCATGACCTTCCAGACGTCGGACGTGAACATGACCTCGCGGCGGATGCGGCGGGTGTCGATCGGCCAGTGCCTCGCGGCCTTCGTGTTCAACATCGGCGTGCTCGCCTTCACCATCAACGTGCTGGGCAGCAGCGGGCATTGAGCCGGCGGGCGGCGGCGTCTAGCGTCGCGACATATGTCATTCTTCCGAAAGCCTGATTGATGATCCGTAGCGTCTTTGCCGCTTTTCTGCTTTCCGCATCTTCCGCCGCCTTGGCCCAGGTTCCCGCCGGCAATTCCGCGCCGCAGCCGGTCCCCTTCGTCGACACGATCCCGCAGCCGCGCGACGAGGCCTATCCCGCCGGCCCGATGGTGGTGAACGTCGATGCGACCGACACGGTGCGCGGCATCCTGCGCGTGAAGCAGACCATTCCCGTCGCCAAGGCCGGCGCCCTCACGCTGCTTTTCCCGAAATGGCTCCCCGGCGCGCATTCGCCGCGCGCCGAGATCGAGAAGGTCGCCGGTCTGGTGATCCGCGCGGGCGGCAAGCCGGTGCCATGGACGCGCGATCCGGTCGATGTCTTCGCTTTCCATATCGACGTTCCGAAGGGCGCGGCGCAGCTTGATGTGGAATTCCAGTTCCTCTCCGCGACCAAGAAGGATCAGGGCCGCATCGCCGTCACCCCGACGATGATCAGCCTCCAGCCGAATTCGGTCAGCCTCTATCCGGCCGGATGGTTCACGCGTCGCATCCCGGTGCGGATGAACGTGACTTGGCCGGCGGGCTGGACGGCGGCGGGCGCGCTGCGTGGCAAGCCGGCCGGCACGGGCGGCAACACCTGGGCCTACGAACAGACCAATTACGAGGTGCTGGTCGATTCGCCGATGCTCGCCGGGCGCTACGGCCGGGTGATCCCGCTGAGCGACAAGGTGACGCTCAACGTCTTCGCCGACAATCCGGGCGAGTTGGTCGCCACGCCGGCGCAGATCGACGCGCACAAGAAGCTGGTCGATCAGGCGGTCAAGACCTTCGGATCGCAGCATTACGACCATTACGACTTCCTGCTCTCGATCGCCGACCGGCTCGGCGGGATCGGGCTGGAGCATCACCGCAGCTCCGAGGACGGCGTGACGCCGGGCTATTTCGCGAAATGGGACGAAGGGCCGGGCCGCCGCAACCTGCTGCCGCACGAATATACCCATAGCTGGAATGGCAAGTTCCGGCGCGGCGCGGACCTGTGGACGCCCGATTTCCGCACGCCGATGCGCGGATCGCTTTTGTGGGTCTATGAGGGGCAGACGCAATTCTGGGGCTATGTGCTCCAGGCGCGGTCGGGGCTGGTCTCCAAGCAGGACACGCTCGATCAATATGCCGCGATCATGGCGAATTACGATTCGCAGCCCGCGCGGCACTGGCGCGACCTTCTCGACACCACCAACGATCCGGTGATCGCCCAGCGCAAGCCGAAGGGCTGGCTGAGCTGGGAGCGCAGCGAGGATTATTACAACGAGGGATTGCTCGTCTGGATGGACGTCGATTCGCTGCTGCGCGAGAAATCGGGCGGGCGGAAGTCGATCGACGATTTCGCCCGCGCGTTCTTCGGGATGCGCGACGGCGACTGGGGCGAGCTGACCTATACGATCGACGACGTCGCGCAGACGCTGAACGCGATCCAGCCGTGGGACTGGAAGGCCTATCTGGTGAAGCGGCTGACCGAACATGCCGAGGGCGCGCCGATCGAGGGCTTCGAGCGCAACGGCTATCGCCTCGTCTATACCGATCGGGCGACGCCCGCGTTCCGCGATGGGGAGAAGGTGCGCAAGGTCACCGATCTCACTTATTCCGGCGGCTTCATCGTCGGCGAGGGCGGGGCGTTGAGCGGAGTGACGTGGGATGGCGCCGCGTTCAAGGCGGGGCTGACCGTGGGCACGGTGATCGCGGCGGTCAACGGCGAGAGCTATTCGGCCGAAGGGCTGAAGGGCGCGATCGCCGCCGCGAAGGATACAAGGGCGCCGGTGACGCTGCTCGTGCGGAATGGCGAGGATTATCGCACGGTAACGCTCGACTGGCACGGCGGGCTGCGCTACCCGCGCCTCGAAAAGATCGGGACCGGAGAGGGTGGTCTGGACAGGCTGCTGGCCCCGCGCTGACGCGCGGGCCGGTGCCGTGTCGTTCGAGCGAAGTGAAGGACAAGATGCGCATCGACCTCATCCCCGTGGGCAAGAACCCGCCCGAGGATCTCAACGTCATCATCGAGGTGCCGCTTGGCGGCGAGCCGGTGAAATACGAGTTCGACAAGGAATCCGGCGCCTTGTTCGTCGACCGCATCCTGCATACGCCGATGCGCTATCCGGCGAACTACGGCTTCGTGCCGCATACCCTGTCGCCGGACGGCGACCCGCTGGACGCGCTGGTGATCTCGCGCTCGCCGTTCATTCCCGGCTGCGTCGTCCGCGCGCGGCCGATCGGCGTGCTCAACCTGGAGGACGAGCATGGCGGTGACGAGAAGCTGATCTGCGTGCCGGTCGATACGACCTTCCCTTATTATTCGGATGTCGGCGAGCGGCAGGACCTGCCCTCGATCGTGCTTCAGCAGATCGAGCATTTCTTCACCCACTATAAGGATCTCGAATCCGAGAAGTGGGTGCGGATCGGCAATTGGGGCGACGCCGAGGAGGCGCGGCAGATCGTGATCGAGGCGATCGACCGCGCGAAGAAGACCAAGGCCGCCTGAAGCGACGCCGGGCGGGGCGCGGGGCTTACCCGCGTGCCGCCCGCTTACGGCGCAGTGCCGGTTTTGGCGGTGCGCGCCGCGCCGCCTCCAGCGCGAGCATGGCCCAGTCGCGCAGCGCCTCGGGATCGTCATACACATCGTCCGGCGCGCGGCGATAGGGCAGGGACTGCACCCGGCCGTTGTCGCGCGTGACGGTGAACAGCGGCGCGTCGATCGCGTCCCATGCGGCGGCGCTTTGCGCGTCCGCCTTGAACCACAGGACATCGAACGCGATGATCGCGAAGGTCAGCCCGTCGCAATAGAGCGCGGCCCCGCCGAACAATCGCTTGCGCGTGACCGTGCCGATCGGCGCCATCGCCTCCTCCACCCAATCGGCAAGGCCGGCGTCGATGCTCACGCGGTCATCTTGAGTCCGGCGATGCAGGCGACCACGCCGAGGATCAGCAGGCCGCGCACCGCGCTCAGCGGCTCGCCGAAGAAGGCGATGCCGACCAGCACCGTGCCGAGCGCGCCGATCCCGCCCCAAACCGCATAGGCCGTGCCCATCGGGATCGCGCGCGAGGCGACCTCCAGCAGCCCCATCGACAGCGTGACCGAAGCGAGGAAGCCGAGCGTCCACGGCACGTTGCGGAAGCCGTCGACGTAGCGCAGGCAGGTGGTGAACCCCACCTCGAAACAGCCGCCGACGATCAGCCACAGCCACGCCATCAGCCGCGTCCCGCGAGGCGGACGAGCGCGTCGCCGCTGACGCGCTGCACGGTCCATTCGTCCATGCCGACCGCGCCCATCGCGCGATAGAAGTCGATCGCCGGAGTATTCCAGTCGAGCACCGCCCATTCGAACCGCGCGCAGCCGCGATCGAGCGCCAGCCCGGCGAGATGCGCGAGCAACGCTTTGCCCGCCCCCGACCCGCGCGCGGCGGGGGTGACGTACAGGTCTTCGAGATAGATGCCGCGCTTGCCCGCCCAGGTCGAGAAATTGTGGAAGAACAGGGCAAAGCCGATCGCCTCGCCGTCGCGCTCGGCGATCAGCGCCTCGGCGGCGGGCGGCGTCGAGAACAGCGCGGCGGCGAGCATCTCCTCGGTCGCCTCCACGGCGTCCGGTTCGCGCTCATATTCGGCCAGTTCGCGCACGAAGCGCAGGATCGTGCCGCAATCGTGCGGTGCGGCGGGGCGGATGGTGACGGTCATACCGCGCCCTCTAGCGCGGCTTGCGCGATATCGCGACGCCTTGCGGCATAAAGGCACGCCGCGACGATGATCGCCGCGCCCGCCAGCGTGTACGGCGACAGGCGTTCGCCGAACACCGCGTAGCCGAGCGTCGCGGCATAGACGAACGAGGTATATTCGGTCGTCGCCAGATAGCCCGTCTCGCCATGCGCATAGGCCCAGCCGAGCAGGAACAGCGAGGCGGTGGCGAGCGCTGCCGCCACCGCGATCTTCCACCATTGCCCCGCCTCCGGCACCGCGAGTAGCCACGGTGCGCCGAGCGCCAGGAAGGCGGTGACGATCGCGCCCTGGAAGAAGGCGATCTCGCCGGGGCCGGCGGCCTGGCTCTGCATCCGCGCGACGACGAGATTGACGGCGTAGAGCAACGCCGAGCCGAGCACCGCCACCGCACCCTCCAGCGCCCCCGGCCCGAGCGCCGCCTGCGATTGGCCGGCCAATACCACCAGCACCCCGGTGAAGGCGGCGAGCGATGCGCCCGCCACGCGCCGCCCGACCCGCTCGTGCAGGAACAGCGCCCCCAGCAGCAGCGCGAGCAGCGGCGCGATGTATGACAGCGTGATCGCCTGCGCCATCGGCACGCGGGCGAGACCCCAGAAGAACAGCAGCGCCATCGCCGCCGTGATCGCGCCCCGGATCGCATGCAGCCGCATCCCGCGCCGCGTCGGCCGTCGCGCCCCGCTTGCCGCCCATGCGCCGAAGCCGAACAGCGCCGACACGCCGGTCCGCCAGATCAGCGCGTTATAGACGCCCAGCGCGAGCGTCAGCGACTTCATGAAGGCGTCCATGATCGAGAACAGCCCGATCCCCGCCGCCGCGACGGCGAAAGCCAGCGCGGGGGAGAGCGGGCGGTTCAACGGATCGGGTGGGCGCGGGGCGGCTATTCGGCCGCGATCGTCGCCGCGTCGGACGCGGCCTCGATCTCCGCCGCCTTGGCCTCGACCAGCTTGACGATATGCTCGATCATGTCGGCGTCCTGCACATGATGGTCGGTGACGCCCGACAGATAGACCATGTGTTTGCCGTTGCCGCCGCCGGTGATGCCGATATCGGTCTCGCGCGCCTCGCCGGGGCCGTTGACGACGCAGCCCAGCACCGAGAGCGACATCGGCGTGCGGATATGCTGGAGCCGCTCCTCCAGCGCCTGCACGGTGCGGATCACGTCGAAGCCCTGCCGCGCGCAGCTCGGGCAGCTCACCACGCGCACGCCGCGGTTGCGGATGCCGAGCGCCTTCAAAATCTCGAAGCCGACGCGCACCTCATCCTCCGGCTCGGCGGAGAGCGAGACGCGGATCGTGTCGCCGATCCCGTACCACAGGAGCGAGCCGATCCCGATCGCCGACTTCACCGTCCCGCCGACGAACCCGCCCGCCTCGGTGATGCCGAGATGCAGCGGGCAATCGACCGCCTCGGCAAGCTGTTGGTAGGCGGCGACCGCGAGGAACACGTCCGACGCCTTCACCGCCACCTTGAACTCGTGGAAATCGCGGTCCTGCAGCAGCTTGATATGGTCGAGCGCGCTCTCGACCAAAGCCTCCGGGCACGGCTCGCCGTATTTTTCGAGCAGGTCTTTCTCGAGGCTGCCGGCGTTCACGCCGATGCGGATCGCGCAGCCATTGGCCTTGGCGGCGTTGACCACCTCGTTGACGCGCTCGGCCGAGCCGATGTTGCCGGGGTTGATGCGCAGGCACGCCGCGCCCGCGTCCGCCGCCTCCAGCGCGCGCTTGTAGTGGAAATGGATGTCCGCGACGATCGGCACGCGCGCGGCGCGGACGATCTGGCGGAACGCGGTCGTGCTCTCCACGTCCGGGCAGCTCACGCGGATGATGTCGACGCCCGCCTCCTCGCAGCGGCGGATCTGGTCGATCGTCGCCTTCGCGTCGCTGGTCGGGGTGTTGGTCATGGTCTGCACGGTGACGGGCGCGTCGCCGCCGACGGGGACGCTGCCCACCATGATCTGGCGGCTCTTGCGGCGCTGGATATCGCGCCAGGGACGGACGGACATGGATACGCTTCCTATCGGGGTCGGAGGCGATATAGCGGGTTGCAACGCGGAACGGAACGCCGCGTACCGAAAAGGAGCAGGTTCGATGACGCTTTCCCTGTACGACGCGACGATCCCCTCGAATATCCAGATCCTCGGCGCGGTCGCCGGACTGATCGACAAGGCGGAGGCGTTCGCCGCCGAGCGGGGCATCGCGCCGGCCGAACTGATCGACGCGCGGCTCGCGCCCGACATGCTGCCGTTCGGCTATCAGGTGAAGGCGTCCGTCGAACATGCCGTCGGCGCGATCGAAGGAGTGCGCGCGGGCAGCTATTCGCCCAACCTTGACGCCTGGCCTACCGACTTCGCCGGGCTGCGCGTCAAGGTGCAGGACGGGATCGCGGCGCTCAAGGCGCTCGATCCGGCGGAGGTGGATGCGCTGGCCGATCGCGATACCGAGTTCCGCTTCGGCGAAACCGCGCTGCCCTTCGGCGGCGCCAGTTTCCTGCTCAGCTTCTCGCAGCCGAACTTCTATTTCCACGCCTCGATCGCCTATGCGATCCTGCGCATGAAGGGCGTCGAGATCGGCAAGCGCGACTTCATGGGAATGCCGCGCATCAAACGCTAGGACCGGCCGTTCTGCACGGCGAAGCGGTGGCCTCGTCCGCTTCGCCGAATGCCCCATGTGATTGTCCTTCCGGGCTTTGGACCCTACAGCCGCCCGGATGGCACGACATTACGGGATGGACTGGCTGCGCATCGGGGCATTCGGCCTGCTCATCCTCTATCATATCGGCATGGTTTTCGTGCCGTGGAACTTCCATGTGAAGTCGACCAACGGCGAGGACTGGACGACCCTGCCGATGATGGCGACGAACGCGTGGCGGCTGCCGCTGCTGTTCGTCGTCTCGGGCTATGCCAGCCGCGCGCTGATCCGGCGCTCGGCGGGGCCGGGGGCGTTCCTGGCCAATCGGAGCTGGCGGCTGCTGGTGCCGCTCGCCTTCGGCGTGGCGGTGATCGTGCCGCCGCAGCCGTGGGTCGAGCTGACCACCAAATACGGCTATGCTCACGGCTTCCCCTATTTCTGGCTGCACGACTATTTCCGTTTCGGTCCGCTGGACGGGATCGTGCTGCCGACATGGAACCACCTGTGGTTCGTCGGCTATCTGTGGGTCTATACGCTCGGGCTGACCCTGCTCGTCATGCTGGTGCGGACGGAGCTGTTGCAGCGCTGGTTCGACCGGCTGTTCCGCGGTTGGGGCGTGATCCTCGTCCCGATGGCATGGGCGCTGGCCGTGCATGTCTGGTGGTTCCCGATGGTCGGCGAAACCCATGGGCTGTTCGACGATACGATGGCGCATTCCATGTACGTGCCTTATTTCCTGTTCGGCTTCGGGCTGGCGCGCTCGGCGCCGGCGATGGCGGCGATCGCCCGGCTGTGGCCGGTCGCGGCGGCGGTCGCGCTGGCCGCGTTCGGCTGCGTGCTGGCGATCGAGTTCACCTGGCCGCCCTCCGTGCCGACGCCGCGCTGGGTGCTCCGCCCTTACGGCGCGGCGCATGCCTTGCAGCAATGGGGCTCGATCGTCGCGCTGCTCGGCGTGGCGGATCGCTGGTGGAATCGCGACACGCCCGCGCGGCGGATGCTGACGGAGGCGGTGTTCCCCTTCTATATCATCCACCAGACGATCATCGTGGTGGTGATGTTCTGGCTGCTGCCGCTGCACCTTTCGGGGCCGGCGGAATTCGCGATCCTCGTCGCCGCGACGGTGGCGGGGTGCTGGGCCTTCTACCTTGGCGGGCGCGCGATTCCGTTCGTCCGCCCGCTGATCGGATTGCGACCCAAGGGAGCCAGGCATGGCTGACGACGACGATTATGTGTTCGACGAGGAAAGCGGCGAATGGCTCCCCGCGTCCGAGCTGGCCGGGAAGCGGGCGGCGGCGGACCGGGTGGAGGTGCGCGATTCTGTCGGCAACCTGCTCTCGGACGGCGATCAGGTGACGCTGATCAAGGACCTCGACGTGAAGGGCGCCGGGCAGACGCTGAAGCGCGGCACGCTCATCAAGTCGATCCGGCTGACCGGCGACCCGCAGGAGATCGACTGCAAGTTCGACGGCATCAAGGGCCTCGTTCTGCGCGCCGAGTTCGTCCGCAAGCGCTGAAGGAGGCGGGGCATGGCCGATCCGAAGATGGACGCGACGTGGCTGGAGCCGCTCCGCGCTGAATTCGCCAGCGATTACATGGGCGTACTGCGTCAGTTCCTGCTGGCGGAGAAGGCGGCGGGCAGACAGATCTTCCCGCATTCCGCCGACTGGTTCCGCGCGCTGGAACTGACGCCGCTGCCCGACGTGCGCGTCGTGATCCTCGGGCAGGACCCGTATCACGGACCGGGGCAGGCCCACGGCCTGTGCTTCTCCGTCCGCCCCGGCGTCCGTCCCCCGCCGAGCCTCGTCAATATCTACAAGGAGCTGGAGAGCGATTGCGGCATCCGGCCGCCGGCGCACGGCTTCCTCGAAAGCTGGGCGGAGCAGGGCGTGCTGCTGCTCAACAGCGTGCTGACCGTCGTGAGCGGGCAGGCCGCCTCGCATCGCGACCGGGGGTGGGAGAAGTTCACCGATGCGATCATCCGCCTGATCGCCGCGCGGCCAGAGCCGATCGTGTTCATGCTGTGGGGCAGCTATGCGCAGAAGAAGGCGGCGTTCGTGCGCAGCGTGGAGCAGGGCGGGCACCATCTGGTGCTGAAAGCGCCGCACCCCTCGCCGCTGTCGGCGCACAGCGGCTGGTTCGGCAGCCGGCATTTCTCGCAGGCCAATGCGTTTCTGGAGAAGAGCGGGCGCGGGAAGATCGACTGGTCACTGCCGGAAAGGGTCTAATAGACCACTGGCATTCGTTCTTATTTTGTTCTAATCGAACGTCATGCAAATGGCGTTCGGCTTTCTGGGCGCGGATATCGTGCGCTGGCGCGGCCGGGTGGCGGCCTTGCGTGCGGGAGTCGCGCCATGGCCCGCGCGCAGGCCGGTCGCGCAACTCATCAAGTCGATGATCAGCGGCCGGACGCGCGATGCGGTGTCGCAGGCAGCGTTCGATCGCTTGACCGCGAAGTTCGGCAGCGCCGCGCGGCTGGCGGAGGCGCCGCCGGCCATGGTGGAGCGGCTCATCGGGGACGTGACCTTCGCGCAGGACAAGGCGCGATACGTCGTGTCCGCGCTGCGCAGGTTGCAGCGCGAGCCGGCGGGCTTCAGGCTCGATTCGCTCGCCGATCGCCCGCTCGATGAGGCGCTGGCGTGGCTGGAACGCCTGGACGGCGTGGGCCGCAAGGTTTCCGCCTCGACGCTGAACGCGAGCACGCTGGCGCTGCCGGTGATGATCGTCGATACGCATGTCCTGCGGGTGCTGCGTCGGCTTGGCGCGGTGCCGGATCATGCCGATTATCGCGCGACGAGCGAGGCGGTGACGGCCGCGCTGCCGGCGTGGACGGGGCCGGATTTCCTCGATCTGCATATCGTGATGAAGCGGCTGGGGCAGCTCTATTGCCACCACGAAGCGCCGCATTGCGCCGCCTGCCCGCTGCGCGCGGATTGCCCTACCGCACGATAGCGCGCGCTTACCAGACCTCGATGGTGCGTTCGAAACTGCCCTTCTTGCCGTCCCGCCAGGCCTTCATGCGGATGCGGGCGGGAATGAAGCTGCCGCCGCGATAGTCCGGTTCGACCGTCATCTGGTTGACCACGCCGTCATGCACCATCTGCGTGAGCGTCTGGATCACGAGCGCGCGATCGGCGGCGGCCTGCGGCGTGATATAGACGAGATTCTCCGCATCCGGCTTGCCACCCAGTTCCGCCGGGAACAGCAGGACCTTCACCAGCGCGCCCGTCGCGGCGAGTTGCTTCGCGGCGGCGACGCTTGTCACCGTCGCGAAGTCGGGGCGAGCGGAGGAAGCGGCCTGGCCGGCCATCACCACCGGCGCAGCCAGCAGCAGCGACAGGACGTCGGCACGCTTCATTCCGCCGCGGGCAGATAGACCTCGCTGCCCTGCTCGCGGAACTTCTCGCTCATCTCCGCCATGCCGGCTTCGGCGTCCTCGGTGGCGACGAACGTCTCGACCGGCGCATTCTGCTTCGCGGCGAAATCGCGCACTTCCTGCGTGATCTTCATCGAGCAGAACTTTGGCCCGCACATCGAGCAGAAATGCGCGGTCTTGGCGCCCTCCGCCGGCAGCGTCTGGTCGTGATATTCCTCCGCCGTGTCGGGGTCGAGCGACAGGTTGAACTGATCGCGCCAGCGGAATTCGAAGCGCGCGCGGGAGAGGGCGTCGTCGCGCAGCTTCGCCGCCGGGTGGCCCTTCGCAAGATCGGCAGCATGGGCGGCGAGCTTATACGTCACCACGCCGACCTTCACGTCGTCGCGATCGGGCAGGCCGAGATGCTCCTTGGGCGTGACGTAGCAGAGCATCGCCGTGCCGTACCAGCCGATCATCGCGGCGCCGATGCCGCTGGTGATGTGGTCGTAGCCGGGCGCGATGTCTGTGGTCAGCGGCCCGAGCGTGTAGAAGGGGGCCTCGCCACACGCCTCGAGCTGCTTGTCCATATTCTCCTTGATCTTGTGCATCGGCACGTGGCCGGGGCCTTCGATCATCACCTGCACATCCTGCTGCCACGCCCGCTTGGTCAATTCGCCGAGCGTGTAGAGTTCGGCGAACTGCGCCTCGTCGTTGGCGTCCGCGATGCTGCCCGGACGCAAGCCATCGCCGAGCGAATAGGCGATGTCATAGGCTTTCATGATCTCGGTGATCTCATCGAACCGCTCGTAGAGGAACGATTCCTTGTGATGCGCGAGGCACCATTTCGCCATGATCGAGCCGCCGCGCGAGACGATCCCGGTGACGCGCTTCGCGGTGAGCGGCACATAGGGCAGGCGCACGCCGGCGTGGATCGTGAAATAATCGACGCCCTGCTCGGCCTGCTCGATCAGCGTGTCGCGGAAGATCTCCCAGGTCAGGTCTTCCGCGATGCCGCCCACCTTCTCCAGCGCCTGATAGATCGGCACGGTGCCGATCGGCACCGGCGAGTTGCGGATGATCCATTCGCGGGTGTCGTGGATGTTACGGCCGGTGGAAAGGTCCATCACCGTGTCCGCGCCCCAGCGGATCGACCAGACCATCTTGTCGACCTCGCTCGCCACGTCGCTGGCGACGGCGGAATTGCCGATATTGGCGTTGATCTTGACGAGGAAGTTGCGACCGATCGCCATCGGCTCGCTTTCCGGGTGGTTGATGTTGTTCGGGATGATCGCCCGGCCGCGCGCCACCTCGTCGCGAACGAACTCCGGCGTCACGTAGTCGGGGATCGCCGCGCCCCAGCTCTGGCCGTCGCGAATATATTCCTTGAGCATCTCGCGGCCGAGATTCTCGCGCGTCGCGACATATTCCATCTCCGGCGTGATGATGCCGCGCCGGGCATAATGCATCTGGCTGACGTTCATCCCCGGCTTGGCGCGCAGCGGGCGCTTCACGACATTGGGGAATTGCGCGACGCCGGCCGAGCGGTCCGGCCCCTTGAGGCCATTGTCCTCCGGCTTCACCGCGCGCGCGTCATAGCTTTCCACGTCGCCGCGCCCGACGATCCACTCGCGGCGCAGCGCGGGCAGGCCGGCCATGATGTCGATCGACGCCTCCGGATCGGTGTAAGGTCCGGACGTATCATAGACGTTGAGTGGGGGCTCGCCCGCCGACGGCTCCAGATCGATCGCACGCATCGCGACCCTGAACGGGCCGACATGGATCTTGCGGGAACCGCGAATCGGGCCGGTGGTGACGCCAATCTCGGTGCGGGCAGGGATGTCGGCCATGTCTTTGTTCCTCGCATTGTCGCGGGGAAGGACACGGGGCGAGGTTTGCGCCGCTCCCTCCCTACGCCGGTGTCAGCCGGATCAGGTTCGGCGGGTCGAGGGCTGCGGCCCTCCTCTCAACCGCCGCGACAGCGGTCCCCCGGGGATAGGTGATGGATAGAGCGTTGTGACGGCGGCGTCCAGCGCCGCCGGCCGGATCAGCCGCTGGCGGCGCTGGCGTTGACCGTGCCGTTCACGCCCGACGGGAAGAACCCGCCGGAAGTAGTCGACGCCTTGTTGAGGAAGAAGATGTTGAGCGCCTGCCCGGTCGAGCGGCTGAAGACGATGCCGTTGCCGTCCACCGGCGCCACGTTCGAGATCGAGCTGTCCGCCCCGGCGATGCCCTGATCGAGGTCGGTCGAGCCGTCCAGACTGTCGCGCGCATCGCTGAACTTGGTCGCCGTGACCGTGAAGCCCTTTTGATAGAGCAAGGTGCGGATCAGGCCGCCATGATAGGATTCGGCGCCCAGAATGCCCGCGACGCCCGCGATCCACGCCGGGGTGCCGACCAGCGGAGCCAGCCCCTTGTAGGCGGTGACGATCACATCCTTCAGGATGAAGGCGCCGTAGAGGAAGTTCTCGTCGGAGGAATAGGGGTTGAAGCTCGCCACCCCGGCGATCTGCCCGAGGGCGGCGAAGGCGTTCGAGATGTCGATCGCGGGCATCGCCACCGCCGCGCTGCCGAGTTGCGCGCGAAGATATTCGACATGCGCCCGCTCATCGCGCGCGATCTCTCGCGCGCAGGCGGCGACGATCGGATCAGCGAAGGTCACCTGCGTCCCGCCGGTGACGCTGCCCGGCGTGCCGGTGCCGCTGGTGTCGCTCGACGGCAGCCCGCTGCCCTGCGCGGCCCAGGAGAAATATTGCGCCGAGAGATATTCGAGGTTCAGCGCGTAGTTGAGGATCGAGATGTCCGCCGCCTCGATGCTGCTGGTGGAGGTCGCGCTCGGCGTGGGCGTCGGCGTGGCCGATCCCGAACTGCTCCCGCCGCACGCCGAAAGCAGCGCGAGGCCGCCGGCTGCGGCTCCGCCGCGCCCGACGAGGCTGAGGAAGCGGCGGCGCTCCGCGCTGCGCAGCGCGGCGGCGTCGAGGACGGTGGCGATCTTTTCCTGGTCGATCATGACGATATTCCTGTGAATCCTGGAGAGCGAGGGCGGAGGCGCCGGGGCGCGTCCGTCAGCTCGCGGCGCTCGTCGTGATGTTGCCGTTCACCCCGCCGGGGAAGAAGCCGCCCTTGGTGGTGGAGATGCGGGTGAGGAACAGAATGTTGAGCACCGCGCCGCTCGCCCGCGGGAAGGTGTTGCCGTTGCTGTCCACCGGCGCGATGTTCGCCACCGAGCCGACCGGGCTGATGCCCTGATCGTCGTCGCTGCCGCCGTCGAGGCTGTCGCGGTAATTGGAGATCGTGTTGACCTGATCGAGCAGCGCCGGGGTCGCGACGCTCTTCTGGTACAACGTCGTGCGCACCAGCGCGGCGTGATAGGCCTCGGTCGCCATCAGCCCGCCGACCGCTTCGCGATAGCTCTGGCTCGTCAGGAGCGAGACCATCCCCTGATAGGCGCTGACCGCGATATCCTGGAGAAAGAAGGCGCCAAGCAGGAAATTGGCGTCGGAGGCATAGGGATCGAACGCAACGCCCGAGCCGACCAGTCCGGCATTCTGCGCCATCACGCTGAACGCGCTGGTCGCCGAATAGCCGAGATCGATCGCCGGCTGCGCAACCGCCGAGGTGGCGAGTTGCGTACGGAGGAAGCGGACCTGAGCGAGCTGGTCGGCGGCCATTTCCTTGGCATAGGCCGCGACGGTCGCATCGGAGAAGGTCGCCTGCCGTCCCGGCGTCACCGAGCTGCCCGGCGTCGGCGTGGCGGCGCCGCTCTGCGTGTCGGCGGTGGCGAGGCCCGCGCCGGCCGAGGCGTAGCCGTAATAATTCGCCTGAAGATATTCGAGGTTCAGCGCGAAGTTCAGCACGTCCGCGTCGGTGATCGTCTGCGCCGAAAGCGGATCGGCGAAGAGGAACGCGCCCGTGCCGATCGCGGCCGCGCCGATCGCGGCGGCGAAGAAGGCGCGGCGATCGTCGCTGCGCTCCCCGGCCGTTTCGGGGGGCGTTCCGGGCGTCCCGGCAAGTCGCTCGTCCTGCGTCATTGCTGCCTTCCTTCCTGAACCCGCCCGTTATCTTCCGGGCAAAACGCGGCCTAAAGTGTTTCGCTGTCGCCAAGCTGAACGAATCGACAGAATCGCGACCGCGTGGCCATAAGCGCAGATCGCCCGCCTGTCGCTTCCCGATTGCGGCCGATCAGAAAGTATAGGCGACGCCGAGCGCGCCAAGCCACTGATTCGGCGAGCCGACATCGCTGACCAAGGGGCTTTGCGCCGCATCGCCGAGCATCCGGCGATAGGTGACGCCGCCGACCAGCTTCCAGCCGCGCAGCAGATCGCCCGAGATCGAGACGGTGCCGATCGCCCCCGCCGTCCAGCTCTTCCACCCGCCGCGCCCGCTGAACACGGGCAGGCCGCTCGCCAGGCTGTCCGCCGGGGTGACGTCGAAATAGGTCTGCATGTAGCGCCGCCCGACATGCTCGGCCGACACGAACAGCGCGACCGCCGTCTTGCGGCTCAGCGGAGTCATGTAATTCACGGTCGGGGCGACGATCGCGCTGTCGTGCACGCCGGTCACATCGTGACGATAGCTGACCGAGATCGACAGTTTGTCATAGGGGCTGGTGACGACGCCGGTCTTGCCGATCCCGACATAGCCGCCCAGCTCCACCGCCAGCCCGCGTTTGGGCAGCGCGCGGACCTGCGGATCGTTGATCGCGCCGCGGCTGTTGCGGTTGAAGTTGACCACCGCGATCGGGCCGAGCTGCACGTCCCACCGTGGCCCCGGCTGGTTGCGAATCAGGTCCACGCTGGCGCGGTTGCCGATCACCGTGAAACTGTGTCCCCCGACCGAGCCGATCGCGCCGGGCAGCGGGAAGAAGGAATAATGGTCCGCGCCCTCATAATCGGTCATGTAGCTGGCGGCGATGCCCACCGTCACGCTGTCGCGCGCGAGATCCTCGTCGGAGGGGCCGGCGGCCTGCTGCGCCAGCGCCGGCGTCGCGGCGAACATGCCGGCGAGAATGATCGGGTGGAAAGCGCGCAAATGAAATTCCCCTCTCGTTTCCACGGCTTCAACCGATGAGCCCGCATTCGGGTCCGTCGCGGCGACGGGACGGGAGCCCCGCGCGCCCGTTGTCGTCAAGGATCAGGCCGCCCGCGCATAACCGGCTCGCGGCGATCGTTCGAGCCGGAATCGCATCGCTGCTTTCGCGGAAACGACCGTCCCGATCCGGGCCTCGTGCGATTTTCCCGCTCTTTCGCCCGCGCCAGCGATTCGCTACGCCGCCGGAATGGCGGAAATCCACGGTTGCGACGTGGCGATCGTCGGCGGCGGCCTGGCCGGATCGCTGATCGCGCTGGCGCTCGCGGAAAAACGCCCCGATCTCTCGCTGCTGCTGATCGAGGCGGGCGAGACGATCGGTGGCAACCGGCTCCGGTCGTTCCTCGACGCCGACGTGGCGCGGGAAGATCGCTGGCTGCTCACCCCGCTCGTCTGCCACGCATGGCCCGAGTACGACGTGACCTTTCCGGCACATGCCCGGACGCTCCGCCAGCCCTGCTATGCGATCGACGCGGCGCGGCTGGATCTGGTGGTGCGTGCGCGCCTGTCCGAAGCGGCGGTGATGACCGGACGCAAGGTGCAGAGCGTCACCGCGACCAGCGTCTCGTTCGTGGAGGGCGAGCGGATTGAGGCGAAAGGCGTGATCGACGCGCGCGGCGCGGGCGATTTCTCCGCGCTCGATCCTGGCTGGCGCAAGTTCGTCGGGCGCGAGCTGGAGGTGCCCGACGGGCATGGCCTCGAACGTCCGCTGGTGATGGACGCCACCGTGGCGCAGCACGACGGCTTCCGCTTCGTTTCCTGCCTGCCGCTGTCGCCGACGCGGCTGTTTGTCGAGGACAGCTATTACAGCGACACCGCCAATGTGAACGCCGGCGCGCTCGGCCGGCGGATCGAGGGCTATGCCGCGAATCGCGGCTGGCACATCGGCGAGGCGGTGCGCGAGGAGCGCGGCGCGCTGCCGGTGGCGATCGGCGGCGATTTCGAGGCCTATTGGCGCGCGGGCGGCGCGCGGGTCGCCAAGGCCGGGATGCGCGCGGGGCTGTTCCACCCGACGACGGGCGATTCATTGCCCGATGCGGTGCGTCTCGCGGTGAGGATCGCGGCGGCGGACGACCTGTCGGGAGACGCGCTCCACGCACTGACTCACGATCATGCGCGGACGATGTGGGACGAGCGGCGCTTCTACCGGCTCGCCTCCGCGATGTTGTTCCGCGCCGCCGACCCGGACACGCGCTATCGCCTGTTCGAGCATCTCTATCGCCAGCCGGCTGGAGTGATTTCGCGCTTCCACGCCGCACGTTCCACCTTTTCGGACAAGACGCGGGTGCTTAGTGGCAGGCTACCCGTGCCCTTCTCGCGCGCGGTAAGGGTGGCGAGACGGATGGCGTGACGACGGCGGTGGTGATCGGGGCCGGATTGGGCGGGCTGGCGCTCGCCATCCGGCTGCAATCGGCGGGGGTCGCGACGACGATCGTCGAGGCGCGCGACCAGCCCGGCGGCTGCGCCGGCTTCTGGCAATGCGACGGCTATACCTTCGACACCGGCCCCACCGCGATCACCGACCCGGATGCCTTCGCGGCATTATGGGCGCTGAGCGGGCAGGACATGGCCGCCGACGTGACGCTCGACCGGATCGAGCCTTTCTGTCGCTTCAACTGGCCGGATGGCACGAATTTCGATCTCGGCGGCAACGACGCGACGGTGCGCGCGGAAATCGGCAAGCTCGATCCGGCCGATGTCGCGGGCTATGCGCGGTTGCTCGATCATGCGGCCGGCGCGCGGCGCGAGTTCGGCGATAATGCCTTTTCCGATCTCGGCGCGATGGTGCGCGCGGTGCCGCTGCTGGCGAGATATCAGGCATGGCGCTCGGTCTATTTCACCGTGTCGCGCTTCGTCCGCAACGAGAAGCTGCGGCAGGCGCTGGCGTTCCATGTGCTGCTCGCCGGCGGCAATCCGATGACGGCGAGCGCGATCCATGCGCCGTGGCTCGCGCCGGGTGGCCTGTGGAGCGTGCGCGGCGGCACCAACCGGCTGGTCGCGGCGCTGGCGGCGCTGTTCGAGCGACTGGGCGGGACGATCCGGCCGGGCGACGCGGCGGTGCGGATCGAGACGCTCGGCGACCGCGTGACGGCGGTGGAGACGGCGAGCGGCTGGCGTGCCGATTGCGCGATGCTCGCCGCGAACAGCGATGCGGTCCACACCTATCGCGACCTGCTCGCCGGATCGGCGGCGGCGCGGCGCGGGGCGGAGCGGCTGATGCGCAGGCGTTATTCACCCTCGCTGTTCCTCCTGCATTTCGGGATCAGGGGGACGTGGCCGGGCATCCCGCACCGCATGGTGCTGTTCGGCCCGCGCTATCGCGAGCAGCTCGCCGACATCTACGAGCACGGCATCCTTTCGCCCGATTTCCCGATCTCGCTCGCCCATCCGAGCGTGACCGACCCGTCGCTTGCGCCGGAGGGATGCTCGACCTTCCAGGCGCTCGTTCCGGTGCCGCATCTCGGCAGGTTTCCGGAGGACTGGGCGCGCATCGCCCCGATCATGGAGCGGCGCGTGCTGGACGAGATCGGGCGAAGGCTGATCCCCGATGTGCACGAGCGGATCGTGACGCGGTTCAGCCATACCCCGGTCGATTTCGCGCACGACCTTCACACGCATCTCGGCAGCGCCTTCGGTCCGGAGCCGCTGCCGGCGCAAAGCGGCTGGTTCCGTGTCCACAATCGCGACGACGCGATCGGCAATCTCTACTTCGTCGGCGCGGCCACCCATCCCGGCGCGGGGATTCCGGGTGTGCTGAGCAGCGCGACGGCGACGGCGGACCTGATGCTGGGCCGGGCATAGGTCGGCGCTTGTCCGGCCGCCGCTCTTTCGCTAGCGCGGCGCTTTCCGGCAGGTTGATCCTATGAAGCGTCTCGCGGTCTATTGCGGCTCGGCTACCCCGACCGATCCGGTCTATCTCGAAACCGCGCGCGCGGTGGGGCGCGGGCTGGCCGAGCGCGGCATCGGCCTCGTCTATGGCGGCGGCCGGCTCGGGCTGATGGGCGCGGTCGCGGATGCGGCGCTGGCGGCGGGCGGCGAGGTGATCGGCGTGATCCCGCAGGCTCTGGTCGATGCGGAGGTGGCGCATCGCGGGCTGACCGAGTTGCACGTCGTGCCCGGCATGCACGAGCGGAAGAAGGCGTTCACCGACATCGCCGACGGCTTCGTCACCATCCCCGGCGGCACTGGCACGATGGACGAATTGTGGGAGGCGCTGTCGTGGGCGCAGCTCGGCTATCACAGCGATCCGGTCGGGCTGCTAAACACGATGGGCTATTATGACGATCTCGTCGCCTTCTGGGCGAAGATGGCGACGGTCGGCTTCCTGCGGCCGCAGCATCGCGACCTGCTGATCGTTTCCGAGACGCTGGACGAACTGCTCTATCGCATGGCGGCGCATGTGCCGACGCAGCCGATCGTGCGGATGAAGGCGGAGGATCTCTGAACCCCGCTTCGCCCGTCGCCCGTCGCCTGATCCTGCTGCTCGCCGTCGCGATCGCGGCGCGGGCGGCGACCTTCGGCAATCCGGTCGTCCATGTCGACGAGGCTTTCTATTTCACCGTCGCGCGGGCGATGTGGGGAGGGGCGATCCCCTATCTCGACATATGGGACAGGAAGCCGGTGGGGCTGTTCCTGCTCTACATGCCGCCGGCGGCGCTCCCCTTCCGGTGGGGCGTCTGGAGCTATCAGGCGATGGCGCTGGCGGCGGTGGTGGCGACGGCGCTCCTCGTGACCCATATGGCGCGCCGTGTCGCGTCGGATCGCGGCGCGCTGCTCGCTGGCGTTACCTATATCCTGTGGCTGAACCTGGCGGGAGGGCAAGGCGGGCAGGCGGGCGTTTTCCACAATCTGCCGATGGCGGGCGCCGCCGCGCTGATCCTCGCCAACGAGCGACGCCGGTTCGCGCCAGATGCGGCGGCGATGCTGCTCGTCGGCATCGCGCTGCAGATCAAATACAGCGTCGTGTTCGAAGGGGTGTTCTTCGGACTGTGGATCATGTGGCGACTGCACCAGGGCGGCATGGCGATGGCGCGGGTGATGGCGCGGGGCGTGGTTCTGGCGTCGGTCGCCCTGCTGCCGACTGCCGCCGCAGCCGGTTATTATGCTGCGATCGGGCAGGGCGCAGCCTTCGCCTATGCCAACTTCTTCTCGATTGCGGCGCGCAAGGCCGATCCGTGGACGGTGCAGGCGGGCAATCTCGCGCATGTCACGCTGTTGCTCGCCCCGCTGATCGGCATGGCCGTGGCGGCGCGCGGCGCGGCACCGGCTCGCCGCTTTGTGCTTGCATGGTTCGCGGTGTCGCTTGGCGCGATTATCGTGTTCGGCGACTGGTATCTGCATTATGCGCTGCCCGCGCTGTTGCCAGGTGCCGTGGCGGCCGCCCCGTTTCTTGGACAGATACGCAAGCGTTGGAGCGCGTCGATCCTGCTGCTGGCCGCGCTGGCGGGCCAGGGCGTGGTGATCGGCAATATCATGGGGCGCGGCACGACCGCGCAGTTCGTGGCATTGACCGACGCCGTAGGTCATGGAGGCGGATGCCTGTACGTCTATTCGGGCACGCCGATGCTGTATGCGTCGACCGGGCGGGCTGCCTGTTCGCGCTGGATGTTTCCGGGGCATCTCTATCTCGCGCATGAGGAAGGGGCGGTCGGCGTCGACCAGCTTGCCGAGGTTGGGCGCATTCTCGCGCGAGAGCCGGACGCGATCACGATGCGCCCTGCGGTGTCTGGAGAGCGGCCGGAAGTGCGCCGCCGCGTCATGGCGGCGATCGGCGCGCATTATGGGCTGGTCGCCCGGCTACCGATGGGCGACGAGATCATTTCCGTCTATCGCCGGAGGAAAGGATGATCGCGCGCTTCGCCTGGCATGCCGACAGTTACGACAGGCGGCTGGCGTCGATCCGCTACAGGTTGCTCGCGCCACTCGATGCGCTGCGCCGGCAGGGCGTGGCGATCGAGCAATATCAGGCGGGGCGCGACTATGCCGCGATCATCTTCTCCAAATCGCATTCGCCCGCAGCGGTGGCGGCGGCGCGGCGCGCGCGGGCGGGCGGGCATGAGGTGATATTCGATCTTTGCGACAATCTGTTCGCCGCGCAGCGCGCCGGCCATGCCAGCGGCGCGCGGGTCGCCCGCCTGCGCGAGATGCTCGGACTCGCGACCCATCTCACCTTCTCCACCGCCACGCTGGCCGAGCAGATCGCGGAGGAAGTGCCCGGTCTGAGAGCGCCAACGTCGGTCATTCCCGACGTATTGGATATCGATCCGCCGGCCGCGTTGCCGTTGTCGCTCCGCGACCAGGTGGCGCTCGCCAGCCTGCGGCGGTTCCACGCCCGGCATGCCGGCGCATTGCATTGCGTGTGGTTCGGCAAGAGCCTCGGGCAGGCATCCGGCTATGCCCATGTCGGCGCGGCGGCGCGCGAACTGGGGCGCTTCGCCCATCCGACGACGCTTACCATCGTCAGCAACGACTGGCTGGGCTATCGCGGCGCGCGGCGTCGCTGGCCGGTGCCCGTCACCTATGTTCCCTGGACGCTGGCGAGCGCGCCGATCGCGCTGGCGCGGCATCGCGTGGCGGTAATCCCGCTGGAGCAGAACGATTATACCGCCGGCAAGACGATCAATCGCCCTGCTACCGCGCTGCTGGCCGGATTGGGCGTCGTGGCGGATGCGCTCCCTTCCTATGAGGAACTGCGGCCGTTCATCGCGCTCGATGACTGGCAGGGCGGGCTGGAACGATATCGGCAATGGTCGGACGAGACGGCGGCGGCACTGGCGGCGGGCCGGGCGCACCTTGCGGCGGCCTATGGAGCGGATGCGGTCGCCGCGCGCTGGCGCGCGATCCTGGAGGCCCTATAAGGCGCTTTGACGGAAGTCGATGTGGTGGCCGAGGGGTGGCGTCATGGATCGCGAAGACGACGATATAAAGGAAGAGCTGAAAAGAATAGACCCAAATGACATGCTTGGGATTTTGTCGATACTATCGACAATAGCTAATATAATTTGTAGCATAATATTTCATTATTATACAATAGATATATTGACATCTATGTCGATAATATTCGGTATATTGTCGATCGTGAATAAAAATGGGATAATTCCAAAGATTTCCTTGATTCTCGTATCATCGCAGTTGTTCATCATCTTCCTTCTGCGGATACAATGATATATCGCGGATTTTCAACGCGGTTGATGTGGTTCTTGTGGATCGTTGTCGCGCTGCTGGCATTGGGCAGGCTGGGAACCGTATTTTCGTCCGTTCTTCTTGACTATAATGAAGGATGGAACGCCTTTCAAGCGGCCGCTGCGATGGGGAAGGGGGCGCTGTATCCACCAGCGAACGGGTTTACGGCGAACAATTATCCGCCGTTATCTTTCTACGCCGTCAGTTTTTTCTCAAAATTCTTTGGTGACCTTATTGTATCCGGGCGAATTGTGTCGTTGATTTCCGTGATCGTTGTCTCCGGAGCTATTCATGCGGCAATAGGAAGGATCGTGCCGGAGAGAAGAATCTTTCCCTGGCTGGGATGCTTGATATTTCTTTTGTTCAACGTCACCGTTTTTCGCTCTTATGTCGCCATGAACGATCCCCAATGGATGGGGCATGCGTTCATGATGGCAGGAGTACTCGCCCTGATATGGCGGGCGCCGGAAAAGCGGGTGCCGCTGCCTGCCATCATAATGTTCTCTCTCATGATGTTCCTCGGAATGCTGGTGAAGCATAATATAGTCGCAATTCCCTTGTCCGTTGCGATATGGCTTCTCTCATTCGATCGTCGCGCCTTTTTCATCTGCCTGGTGATGGCGATCCTGTCCGTCGTCGCGATCGCCGCGCTCGACGGTTTGCTGTTCGATGGAAATATGATCGCATCGGTAATCGAGTTCAAAAGATCCTATTCGCTGGACAGGATGCTGCTTCATTCCCTGGTGGCCATTCTCTTTATTCCGATGACCCTGTGCTCGGGCCAGTTGTGGCATGAGCGGCGATGGGATCGTCGCGCCGGCTTGTTGGTGATCGGAATTTGGGTGTCGTTGCTGCTGGGGGTGCTTCAGGGGAGCGGCAGCGGTGTCGATATCAATGCCTATTTCGAGACGCTGATTTTCCTGTCGATCGCGTGTCCGGTCGCGCTTGCGTTGCGATCGTCGTCAGCGTGGGGGAGGCGTTTCCGGTTTCTGCTGGCGCTGCCGCTGGCGATCCTGATTCCGTACGGAGCCGTGGTGAGCGCCGGGGAGATCAGGGGAAAAGCGGAGAGTGTCGCGACAGCCGAGGCAATGATCTCCCGGATAAGGATGATGCCGGGACCGGTCGCCTGCGAAGATCTCGCCTTGTGCTATTGGGCGGGGAAGAATTTCGAGGTGGATTTTTTCTCGACCCGGCAAAAATTGGCGCAAGGGGAATTCAGAAAGCGTTTTCACGACGCGATCGCGAACCACGATTATAGCGCGATCGAGATGAAGAATATGATGCCCGGAACCGATGAAAATTCGGTCAGGATGTTGATATCAGAGCATTATCACTTGCTTTATGAGCGCGGAGACATGGGGATTTATGTGCCGAATTTGTCCGGCCGGATGGCGGGACAATGAAGCGCCTGCTCGCCTCGATCCATGATGTCGGCCCACGCTCCGAGTGCGAGGTGGACGCGCTGCTGGAGCGGCTGTCGGGCCATCTCGGCGGGCCGCGCCTCGCGATGCTGGTTGTGCCTGACCACTGGGGCGAGGCGCCGTTGACCCTCGGCACCCCCTTTGCGACGCGGCTGCGTGGGTGGGCGGAGGCGGGCGTCGAGATGTTCGTCCACGGCTGGTTTCACCGCGACACAAGCGAGCATCACGGCATCGCCGCCCTCAAGGCGAAGCACATGACGGCGAGCGAGGGCGAGTTCCTCGGCCTCGACCACGTCACCGCGCTCGACCGGATGACGCGCGGCAAGGCGCTGGTGGAGGATATCATCGGTCGCCCGGCGGCGGGGTTCATAGCGCCGGCGTGGCTCTATTCGGACGGCGCGCTCAAGGCGCTGGGCGAGGCGGGCTTCGCGCTGGCGGAGAACCACGGCCGCGTCTGGTCGCCGATCGAGCGCGACCGGGTGCTGACGCGCGGCCCGGTCATCACCTGGGCGAGCCGCACCAACGCGCGGCAGCTAAGCTCGCTCGCCGCCGCCGCCGTGCTGCGCCATCTGCTCCAGCCGGCGAAGGTGGTGCGGGTCGCCGTCCACCCCGGCGACGCACATGTTCCCCGGCTGCTGGAGAGCATCGACCGCACCTTCCGCGCTTTCACGCGCGGCGGGCGCGTGCCGTCGCGTTATGCCGACCTGAGGGGATGAACCCAGCGCCTGTCGTCACGCCGGCCTTGTGCCGGGGCCGGCGGGGAGGCGAACAAGAGGGTCTTGCGGTACGGTTCGAGGCAGAGCGGACCTGACACAAGGCGGGGATGACGGGAGCCAGCCACTGAGCGCGCTCAGGCCCTCCTCTCTTATCCTCACGCCCTTGCGCGCTGAGCGCCGTCGCGTCGCGCGATCTGCTCCGCATAATAATCGACCAGCGCCTGCGCGTGCTGATGATCGTCGACCACCTGCGCGGCGGCGACGACGGCGGCGCGGCGCAGGATGCGCTGGTCGCGCGCGGCGAGCCGGCGGATCGCCGCGGCGCAGGCCTTGGCGTCCCCCGCGGCATAGGTTTCGGCGAATGCCGGCCGGGCGACTTCCGCCGCGCCACCCTCGTCGGGCACGATCAGCGGCGCGCCCGAGGCCAGCGCCTCGGACACGACCAGCCCGAACGTCTCGATCTCGCAGCCATGGATGCAGGCGTCCGCGCTGGCCATGATGCTGGCGAGCCGCTCGCGGTCATAGACCGGCTTGAACAGGCGGATATGCGGGCTGCCCGCCGCGCGCCGCTCCAGCGCCGGGGTCTGGCTGCCGTGGCCGATCAGGATCAGCCCGACCGGCAGGTGCGCGCCGGCGCGCTCCACCGCGTCGATGATCATGTCCCACCGCTTCTCGCGATGATGGCGGCCGACGCCGAACAGCAGCAGCCCGTCCTCCGGCAGCCCGCACTGCGCGAGCAGCGCGCGGCGCAGCCGCTCGTCGCGGAAGCGCGGCGAGAAATGCTGCCGCTCGATCCCCAGCGGGAAGGCCGCGTCGATCCTGAGCCCGCGCGCCGTCAGCCGCTTCTGCAGTGCCGGCCCGTTGGTGACGACGCAATCATATTTGTCGAGGAAGCGCGCCATGTAGCGCGTGTACCAGGCGAAGGCGCGCTCCACCCGCTCCGCGCTCGCCACGCCCTCGAACCAGCGCTGGGCGTAGGCGGCCATATTGTCGTTGTGCATGAAATAGGATTTGAGCGCGCGGCCCTGCCAGTCGCCGACGAACCATGCCGGCTTCCACGGGCTGCAATTCTCCACCACGTCCGGATCGTAATGGTCGAGCAGGCCGGTGATCGCGTCGCGATCCCAGAACAGGCCGTAATTCTTGTCGAACGGGATCGGCGGTGACTTGACGTAGTGGATGCGGCCGCCGCCGGGGCGATCCTCGATCCGCTCCTCCTTGCCGCAGGCGAGCACGATCAGTTCGTGCCCCAGATCGGCCATGATGCCGATCTTGCGGTCGATATAGGTGCGCACGCCCCCGCCGGTCGGCGAGTAGATCTCGTTCACGTCGACGATGCGCATTTTATTCGCCCACCGGGCTGAAGGCGGGCGGGAAGCCATGGAGATATTGCGCGCGGATCACCACCGTCGTCACCCCGTTGCCCACGTTGACCAGCGCGTTGGCGAGCTTCGGGCGCGACCGGCCGAGCCGCTGGTTGCCCGGCACGCCGGCGCCGTCGGTCCAGAAATTGAACTTGTTCTTCCCGTCGCGATCATGCGTGAACAGGATCGCATAGCTGCCGGGATGCGGCACGCGCATGCACATCACCACCGGGCCGGTGTGCGGTGTGGCGACCCAGACGCGGCGGAACACCTTGCCTTCGGCCAGCAAGTCATGGTCGTCGCGGAGGAAATCCTGCTCCGTCGCCGGGAAAAGCTCCAGCTTCAGCGAGCCCTGCCGGTCCTTCATGCCGACGATCTCGGCGCGGATGCCGGGGCCGTTGACGCAGGCGTCGGTCTCGCCGACCGGCTGCGCGGCGGCGGCCAGCGGCGCGAGCAGCGGGAAAAGCGCGGCGGCGAGCGGGATCAGGCGGCGGCGTACCATTCGCGGGCCTTTGCAAGTGCGGTCCCGGCGCCGATCACAGCGATGACGACGACGTGGACGAGAAGGGTGAAGGCGGCGGTGAAGGCGATCATCTCCGAAAGGGCCTGGTCCTGCCCGATGATGATGATCGCGAAATTGGCGAACAGCAGGTCCTTGTTCGGCAGGAACGGCAGCCGCGAGACGAGCAGCCGGCCGGCGGAAAGGAACAGCCACATGCCCACCGAAACCTCCGGCATGGCGAAGTGCCAGCACAGGGCCAGCAGCACCGAGCCGATCGCGATGCGCGTGACATGGATGGCGAAAATCGCCCACAATTGCCGGCGCGGCAGCGAGAATACCCGCTTGGAGAAAGCGACGATCGCCACCGAGATGAACAATGTGACGCCGCCCGACCACGCCACCGCCTTCAGGATATGCGGCGGGATGAGCTGGTAGCCGAGCGGCAGCGCGATGGCGCAAAGCAGGATCGTCGCGCAATTGCCGGCGATGCCGGAAAGGATGCCGACGTCCTTCACCGCGCCGAACGGGGCGGCGATCATGTGCGATCTGGCGCGCGCCCAGGCGTAGAAATAAGCCTCGCCCGAATAGCCGAGCACCACGTCGTTGGCGATCCGCTTCTTGTTGAGCGCGATGAACCCGCCGAGCCACGGAATCCGCCACAGATAGCGGAAGATCAGTACGTCGCCGACCGGGAAGGTGAAATAGAGCGCCGTGAAGCAGAGGTAGAACCACGGGTTTGTCGGCACGGTGCGGTGCAGCCCGGCCAGCCCGGAGCCGAGCAACTCGTAACCGAGGCTGACGATCATCGCGATCGTCACCAGCCCGCCGAGGAACATCGGCCAGCGGCGCCTGATCGTCTCGACCGGCTCCAGCCCGGCGAGTTCGACGACCGGATCGGGCGCAAGGGCGGTGGCGGGCATCTCGGGCGGGGCTCCGGCGGGCAAGGCTGTCTTTCGGTTCGCCCGATTTCGGGTCTTGGGCAACCCGTTTCGGGGACGTTAACCCCTTCGCGGCTGATTGTGGATTCTTGTAGGCAAATCTGGGCTGTTGCATGGCAGGGTGCAAGATGGACCGCGCGAAACACATCTTTACCTATGCCGAAACGCTGGAAGGCGGCGGGGTGGAGCGTGCCCAGCTCCGGCTCGCGCGCGGGTGGATCGAGGCGGGGCGGCGCGTCACGCTGGCGATCGGCGACGCCGGAGGGCCGCTCGCAGCCGAGATTCCGGCGGGGCTGGAAGTGGTGCCGCTGGGCGGACGGACGTATCGCGCGCTGTTCGCGGTGCCGCGTGTCGTGCGGGAAATGCGGCCGGACGTGATCTTCTGCGCCGGCTCCTATTACACCGGCATCGCCTTGTGGACGCGGCTGCGGCTCGCCGGATCTTGCCCGCCGATCGTCGGCAAGGTGTCGAACGCGATGCGGCGCGGGGACCATCCGCCGCTGGTCAACCTGGGCCATGCCGCATGGCTGCGCGCCCATCCCTGGTTCCTCGACCGGATCGTCGCGATGAGCGAGGCGAGCGCGCGCGATGTGGTGGAGACGACGCGAATCGATGCCGCGCGCGTGCCGGTCATCCCCAATCCCCCCGCGCTGCCGCTGCCGGGATCGACGCTCGCCGATCTGCCGCCGCGCTATGTCCTCGGCGTCGGCCGGCTGGTGCGGCAGAAACGATGGGACCGGCTGCTCGACGCGATGACGCGACTCGCCGAACGCCTGCCGCTCGTCATCCTGGGCGAGGGCGAGGAGCGCGAGGCGATCGAGGCGCGCGCGGCCTCACTCGGCGTGGACCTGCGCCTTCCCGGCCATGCCGCCGATCCGCTGCTGGCGATGCGCGCCGCCGCGGTGCTGGCGCTGACCTCCGATTACGAGGGCGTGCCCGGCGTGCTGCGCGAGGCGCTGTCGGTGGGCACGCCCGTCGTCACTACCGATTCGTCGCCGGCGGTGGCGGAGATCGTCTCCGCGCCGGCGCTGGGGACGATCGTGCCGGCGCACGACGGGGATGCGCTGGTTGCGGCGCTCGACGCATGGCTGGGTCCGGCCGCCGTTCGGCCATTGCCCGTGCCGCCGCCGGGGGCGGATTCGGCGCTGCGCTATCTGGAGCTGTTCGATTCGCTCATGCCGGGCGCACCCGCTCCGGCGCGGCGGCCTGAAACGCCGGCAGCGCCTGACACGTCGCTTCCGCCGCCCGAAGGCGCGGCCACGGGTCGAGCGGCACGTTGAAGCGGCGCGCGTTGGCGAGTTGCGGGACGAGGCACACGTCGGAGATATCCGGGGCATCGCCGCCTAGGAAAGGACCCTCCCCGGCCATTTGCTCCAGCGCGTTCAGCCCCTCGACGATCCAGTGCGCGTACCAGGCGTCCTTCGCCGCCTGATCCGCGCCGAATTGCGATTCGAGCCGCTTGAGCACGCGCAGATTGTCGATCGGGTGGATGTCCGCGGCGATCACCAGCGCGCGGGCCAACTGGTCGGCGCGGATGAAGGGATCGCGCGACAGCAGCGGCGGATCGGGGAATTGCGCGTCGAGCCAGTCGATGATCGCGAGGCTCTGCGTGAAAGCGCGGCCGTCCACCAACAGGGTCGGCACCAGCCCCTGCGGGTTTATCGCGCGGTTCGCGGCGGAGGTCTGTGCGCCTTCCAGCAGGTTGACCGGCACGATATCGTAGGCGACGCCCTTGAGATTGAGGGCGATGCGGACGCGATAGGCGGCCGAGGAGCGCCAGTAATCGTGCAGCGTGATCTTCATGGCGTGTCCATCGCGGCGGCGTCCTCATCCTCGACATGCTCGGAACGGCGCTCCATCGCGGTCTTGATCAGCACGGTCATCGGATCGGCCAGCGCGAGCCCGAGGATGCCGAACAGCGCGCTCGCGAGAATCTGCGCGCTCAGCGTCAGCGCCGGCGGCAGGTCCACCGCGCGCTTGGCGACCATCGGGATGATGACATAGCCGTCGAACAATTGCACCGCGACATAGATGCCGATCGCCGCGAAGCCGGTGTGAAGCCCGGCGGAGAAGCCCACCGCGATGGTCAGCGCGCCGGAAATGAACGCGCCGATATTGGGGATGAAGGCGAGCATCCCGGTCAGGATGCCGAGGATCAGCGCCATCGGCACGCCGGCGATCGCCAGCGCGACGCCGACGAACACGCCCTCCGCCGCCATGCCGACGAGCCGCCCGGCAAGCAGCCGGCGCATCGTCTTGCCCATCTCCTGCACGGTGATGGCAAATTCGCGGCGACTGTCCTCCGGCACCATCCATTGCAGCCCGCGATCATAGACCCGGGGGTCCATCGCCACGAACAGGCCGATCACCATGATCATGAACATCGTGGTCAGCGCGCCGAACGCGGTGCCGACCCATGAGGTGAGCCGCCCGACCGACGAGAGCGCCTCACGCGCCATGCCGCTCACATCATTCGCGCCGGGGATCAGCCCCTGCGCGGAAAGCCAGCCCGCGAAGCGCGTCCCCTGCACCTCCACGGTGGAGCGGAGCTGCGTCACCTGATCAGCGATCTGGACGCCGGCGATGTAGAAGGTCGCGACGAGGAAGGCGATCGTCAGCAGGCAGACGATCAGCAGCCGCAAGCCGCGCGCGATCGGCAGCACGCGGCCCAATAGCCGAACGCCGCCGTCGAGCAGCGCGGCGAACACCAGCCCGGCGAAGATGATGAGCAGCGGCTGGATCAGCAGCACGACCAGCGCGATCGCGGAGGCCATGCCGAGCCATACGGCGGCGCGGCGGATCTCGCGGCGCGTCTCCGGATTGCGGACCTCGTGCGGGCTGGCGCCGGCGACGACCTCCACCCGCGGACCGCTCACCGCACCTGCTCCGGGTGGAGCGAGGTGCCCGCGCGGCCGGGGCGCAGCGCGTGCCACCAGGTCAGCGGATTGAGCGTGGCGTTGCCGTCGACCGAGAAGGTGATGAACTCGGCGCGCCCGCCCAGATTCTCCCACGGAACCGGCCCGCCCAATCCGCGCTCGAACCCGCCGAGCGCAAAGCGGCTGTCGGCGGAGCGATCGCGATTGTCGCCCATCAGGAAGACATGGCCGGCGGGAATCGTGATCGGGCTGCCCGCGTGATAATAATCGCCGGGGCTGTCCGGCTCCAGATCGACCGTGTCGTAGCGGCGGCCGTTGGGCAGCGTCTCGGTGACGATCGGCAGCCGGCAGACGGTGGTGCCGTTCGGCAGCGTGACGCGCGCGCCGGGATATTGCGTCGGATCGCAGGTGGCGTTGGCGTCCACCGGCAGGTCGCGATAGTGGATGGCGCTGCGCGCGACCGGCTGGCCGTTCAGGATCACCACGCCGCCGCGCACCTCCAGCGTGTCGCCGGGCAGGCCGATGACGCGTTTGATATAGTCGCTCGACTGGCCCGGCGGGGTGACGATCACCACGTCGCCGCGCTCCGGCATCTTGCCCCACAGCCGGCCCTTGATGAAGGGAAGCTGCACCGACCAGCTATCCTCCGGCTTGTGCAGCACGACGCTGTCGAAGATCGCGACCGGATCGGGGATGGTCGGCGAGACGAACGACCAGCCATAGGCATATTTGGAGACGACCAGCCGGTCGCCCACCTCCAGCCCCGGCAGCATCGATTCGCTGGGGATGTAGAAGGGCTTGGCGATGAAGCTGTGGAAGCCCAGCACCGCGAGGATCAGCCAGAACATGCCGCGCAGCTCGCCGCGCCAGTCGACTCCGCGACGGGGGGCGGCCTCCTCCGCGGCCGGCGGTTCGCTCGTCAATGCCAGCTCCTCGGCCATGAAATCACTCTGCTGGGACCGCTTCGATGATCACGAACGCCTGTGCCCAGGGGTGATCGTCGGTAAGGGTCAGGTGGATGCGGGCGACGTGGCCCTCCGGGATCATCGCGTCAAGCCTCGCCTTCGCGCCGCCTTCCAGGGCCAGCGTCGGCGCGCCCGACGGCGCGTTGACCACCCCGATGTCGCGCATGAACACGCCGCGCTTGAATCCGGTTCCGACCGCCTTGGAAAAGGCCTCCTTGGCGGCGAAGCGCTTGGCGTAGGTGCCGGCGCGGGTGAAGGGGCGCCGCGCCGCCTTGGCGCGCTCGATAGCGGTGAACACGCGCTGCTCGAACCGCTCGCCGAACCGGTCGAGCGAGGACTGGATGCGCTCGATGTTGCACAGGTCCGAGCCGAGGCCGACGATCATGCCGGTTTGTCCGCTGACGCGGAATCGGCTCCGACCCGCTCCCCCACCTGGCCCGGCGGCAGCATCTTATGGGAGGCCGGGTGGGCGAGCGGCCCGGTGCCGCCAATCAAAAACGTCACCGCGCCGCATCCATCAGTTCGCGCATCCGCCGGACGCTCTCCGCCAGCCCGACGAAGATCGCCTCGCCGATCAGGAAATGGCCGATGTTCAGCTCGCGCACCTGCGGGATCGCGGCGACCGGGATGACATTGTCATAGGTGAGGCCGTGGCCGGCATGGACCTCGATGCCGTTCTTCGCCGCAAGCGCCGCCGCGTCGGTCAGCCGGCGCAGTTCGCCCGTGCGCGCCTCGCCGGCAAGCTCGGCGTAGCGGCCGGTGTGCAGCTCCACCACCGGCGCGCCGAGCCGCACTGCCGCCTCGATCTGCGCCGCGTCCGGCTCGATGAACAGCGAGACGCGGATGTTCGCCGCGCTCAGCTCGCGGATCATCGGGGCGAGGTGATCGAATTGCCCGGCGGCGTCCAGCCCGCCTTCGGTCGTCCGCTCGGCGCGCTTCTCCGGCACGATGCAGGCGGCGTGCGGGCGGTGGCGCAGCGCGATCGCCAGCATCTCGCCGGTCGCCGCCATCTCGAGGTTGAGCGGAATCGCGAGGTCGGCGGAGAGGCGGGCGATATCGTCGTCGGTGATGTGGCGGCGATCCTCGCGCAGGTGCGCGGTGATGCCGTCCGCCCCCGCCTGTGCCGCGAGCAGCGCCGCGCGCACCGGATCGGGGGTCGCGCCGCCGCGCGCGTTGCGCACGGTCGCGACATGATCGATGTTGACGCCGAGGCGGAGTTCGTGGCTCACGCCGCCGCCCTGCTGCCCGGCTTGATCGCGGGGATCGCGGCCAGCTCCGGCGGCAGCGCGTCCGCCGCATAGGTCGGGACGTCGAGGCGGATCAGCGGGAAGAACGGAACGCCGAGATCGGCCGTCCCGTTCGAACGGTCGACCAGCGCCGCCCCCGCGATCACCCTGCCGCCGGCCGCCTCGATCGCCAGAATCGCCTCGCGGCTGGAAAGGCCGGTGGTGACGACATCCTCCATCATCAGCACCTCCTGCCCCGGCACGAGGCGGAAGCCGCGCCGCAGCTCGAACGTGCCGGCCGGCCGCTCGACGAACATCGCCTCGACGCCCAGCGCGCGCGCCATCTCGTGCCCCGCGATCACCCCGCCCATCGCCGGCGAGACGACCGCGCTGATCCGCGCGCGCAGCTCCGCCGGGATGCGCGCGGCGAGCGCCTCCGCCAGCCGCGCGCCGCGGCGCGGGTCCATCAGCACGCGCGCGCATTGCAGGTAGCGCGGGCTGCGCAGCCCGGAGGAGAGGATGAAATGCCCTTCGAGCAGCGCGTCCGCCGCGCGAAACTCGGCCAGCACCTCGTCGTCGTTCATGATGATCCTTTCGCCTCCGGCCCGCCCGCGCAAATACGGCCGGGCTGCGGTCCGCGCAACGCCGACAGCCAAAAATGCCCTTAGCGCTTGAGGCGGCGGGGGTGGCTGCGTATAGCGCAGGCCGAATGGACGGAATCTGCGTCGCGCAGGCGGCGGTTTTGGGGCCGGCACAGGCAGGGGTGACAACAAGACGATGAAGATCGCGATCAAAGGATTGGCTCTCGCGGCCAGCCTCGCGCTGGCGGGGCTGATGCCCGCCTCGGCGCAGGCGCCCGCGAAACAGGAAGCGCCCGTGGCCGCCGCCGCGGCGCCCGCCGCTGCAGCTCCCGCGGCCGCCGCGACGCCGGCCTCGCCCGAACTGGCGATGGACGGCGCGCCGGCGATGACGGTCAAGCCGATGATCGGCCAGCCGACCGACGGCCTGATGCACCTCCAGCCGCAGGTGACGAAGGTCGGGCAGCGCGCGCACGATTTCCACAATTACATCCTGCTGCCGCTGATCACCTTCATCTCGCTCCTCGTGCTGGCGCTGCTGATGTGGGTGGTCATCCGCTATCGCCGCGCGGCGAACCCGGTGCCGTCCAAGACCAGCCACAACACCGTGATCGAGGTGGTGTGGACGCTGCTGCCGGTGCTGATCCTCGTCGCGGTCGCGGTGCCGTCGATCGGCCTGCTCTCCGCGCAGTACAAGCCGGCGCCGGCCAATGCCGTCACGCTCAAGGCGATCGGCAACCAATGGTATTGGAGCTACCAATATCCGGACAACGGCGGGATCGAGATCACCGCCAACATGCTGAAGGAAAAGGATCAGGTCGCCGCCGGCGAGCGTTACCGCACCGATGCGGACGGCCCGCGCCTGCTCGCGGTGGACAATCGCATCGTGCTGCCGGTCGGCGTGCCGATCCGCCTCATCACCACCGCCAACGACGTGATCCATAGCTGGGCGGTCCCGGCCTTCTGGATCAAGCTCGACGCGGTGCCGGGGCGCCTCAACGAGACGAGCTTCACGATCGACAAGCCGGGCCTCTATTTCGGCCAGTGCTCCGAATTGTGCGGCGCGCGCCACGCCTTCATGCCGATCGCGGTGGAAGCGGTGCCGCCGGCGGAGTTCGCCGCGTGGATCAAGGCCAAGGGCGGCACGATGCCGGGCGCAGCCAAGCCGGCCGCCGCCGCATCGGCCCCGGCCGCCGCGCCGGCCGATGCCGCCGCCAATGCAGCCGCGCCGGCCGCGAATGCCGCCGCTCCCACCACCAATCAGGCCGCGACCGCGAATGCGGGCCCGGCCGGCCCGACCGGACGCTGAGCCATGACCGATACCGCGATCCAACCTTCGGCGTTCGAGGCGCATCACGCGCACGACCACCATCATGATGCCGATCACAAGCCGGGCTTCTTCGCCCGCTGGTTCATGTCGACGAACCACAAGGACATCGGAACGCTCTACCTGATCTTCGCGATCACCGCGGGCATCATCGGCGGCGGGATTTCCGGCCTGATGCGCGCGGAGCTGATGCATCCGGGCATCCAGTATCTTCAGGGCTGGGCGGCGCATCTTCATGGCGGCGAGGCCAGCCTCGACGAATCGCTGCACCTGTGGAACGTGCTGGTGACGGCGCACGGGCTGATCATGGTGTTCTTCATGGTCATGCCGGCGATGATCGGCGGGTTCGGCAACTGGTTCGTGCCGCTGATGATCGGCGCGCCGGACATGGCCTTCCCGCGCATGAACAACATCAGCTTCTGGCTGCTGATCCCGGCGTTCTCGCTGCTGCTCGCCTCGCCGTTCTTCGGCGGCGCCGGCAACGGCTGGACGCTGTACGCGCCGCTCTCCACCTATGGCGAGCCGGGGCCGTCGACCGACATGGCGATCCTCTCGCTCCACCTCGCGGGCGCATCGTCGATCCTCGGCGCGATCAACTTCATCACCACCATCTTCAACATGCGCGCGCCGGGCATGACGCTGCACAAGATGCCGCTGTTCGTGTGGTCGGTGCTGGTGACGGCGTTCCTGCTGCTGCTCGCGCTGCCGGTGCTGGCGGCGGCGATCACCATGCTGCTGACCGACCGCAACTTCGGCACCACCTTCTACGATCCGGCCGGTGGCGGCGATCCGATCCTGTACCAGCACCTGTTCTGGTTCTTCGGCCACCCCGAAGTGTACATCATGATCCTGCCGGGCTTCGGCATCGTCAGCCAGATCATCTCGACCTTCAGCCGCAAGCCGGTGTTCGGCTATCTCGGCATGGCCTATGCCATGGTGGCGATCGGCGTGGTCGGCTTCGTCGTGTGGGCGCACCACATGTTCACCACCGGCCTTTCGGTGAACACCAAGATGTATTTCACCGCCGCCACGATGGTGATCGCGGTGCCGACCGGCATCAAGATCTTCTCGTGGATCGCGACGATGTGGGGCGGCAGCCTCACCTTCCGCGTGCCGATGGTGTGGGCGATCGGCTTCATCTTCATGTTCACCGTCGGCGGCGTGACCGGCGTGGTGCTCGCCAACGGCGGCGTCGACGATTACATGCAGGACACCTATTACGTGGTGGCGCACTTCCACTACGTGCTCTCGCTCGGCGCGGTGTTCTCGCTGTTCGCCGGGTTCTACTACTGGTTCCCGAAGATGTCCGGGAAGATGATGAACGAGTTCCTCGGCCATCTGCATTTCTGGGTGTTCTTCGTCGGCGTGAACGTCATGTTCTTCCCGATGCACTTCCTCGGGCTGCAGGGTATGCCGCGCCGCTATCCGGACTATCCGGACGGCTTCGCGCACTGGAACGAGGTCGCGACGATCGGGTACATGATCATGGCCGCCGGCATGGCCATCTTCTTCGTCAACCTGATCATCTCGCTGATCGCGGGCAAGAAGGCGGGCGACAATCCGTGGGGCGAAGGCGCGACGACGCTGGAGTGGACCCTGTCCTCGCCGCCGCCGTATCACCAGTTCGAGACGCTGCCGGTGATCGACGACGATCAGCGCCACTGATCGCCGCAGCACGGGCAAACGAGACGCCTCGCGGGAAACCGCGGGGCGTTTTGTTTTGCGGAGGCGGCGTGCGGCCTGCTTGTAACGACCTATCCCGATACGCCGTCATCCTCCCGGCACTGCCGGCGCGGCATTTTCCGCGCTTGGCAGCGGGAGGCTTTCTGGCATGATCGCTTCGTCACCCGGCCTTCAGGAGCGCGCGATGCCCGATTTCCGCATGATCGACACCGGCGATGTCCGCCTGCGCGTGGCGGTCGAGGGGGAAGGGCCGCTGGTGCTGATGGTGCATGGCTTTCCCGAGAGCTGGTATTCGTGGCGGCACCAGCTCGGGCCGGTGGCGCGCGCCGGCTTCACGGCGGCGGCGATCGACGTGCGCGGCTATGGCGGGTCGGACAAGCCGCAGCCGGTCTCGGCCTATGCGATGGAGCATATGGTGGCGGATATCGCCGCCGTCGCCACGGCGCTCCAGCCGGAGGGGTCGGCGATCCTCCTCGGGCACGACTGGGGCGCGCCGATGGTGTGGAACAGCGCGCTCGTCCATCCCGAGCGTTTTCGCGCCGTGGCGGCGCTGTCGGTGCCCTATGCCGGGGTGCCGTCACGCCCCTTCACGGAAACGTTCCGCGCCGCCTTCACCGCGAAGGGTCGCTTCTTCTATCAGGAATGGTTCCAGGCGGAGGGGCCGGCCGAGGCGGAAGCCGAGCGCGACGTGCGCGATTTCCTGCGCAAATTCTATTACGCCATTTCCGGCGATGCGCCGCCCGGCACCTGGCCGGAGAAGCCTGCCGGGGCGACGCTGCTCGAAGGGATGGTCGATCCCGGCGCCTTCCCGGCGTGGCTGACACCGGCGGACCTCGATTACTACGTCGGCGAGTTCGAGGCTTCGGGTTTCCGTGGCCCGATCAACCGCTACCGCAACCACGAGCGCGATTTCGCGTGGCTGCAGCCCTATCGCGAGCGGCGCATTGAGCAGCCCGCATTGTTCATCGGTGGCGGCAAGGACCCGGCCACCACCCTGTTCGGCGCGGTGAGTGATCCGGTGGCGCTGATGAAGCCGCTCGTGCCCCGCGTCGAGGGGCATGTGCTGGAAGGCTGTGGGCACTGGACGCAGCAGGAGCGCCCGGAGGAGGTCAATCGCCTGCTGCTCGACTGGCTGGCGCGGCTGTAACTGACCGGGAGCGAAGCCGGGCGGCGGCGCAGCGAGCGGCGGCCTTAGAGCGGTTGTCGATCCGATTGCATCGGATCACCGCTCTATTTTCCTTTGTTTGCCGCGATTTCCGAGCCGGCAGGTGATTAGCTGCGCTGAACTGCGTTTCCACCTGCCTCGAAATCGCTCTAGCCTTCGGCATTCCGATCATCGTGCTCAGCCGCGTGGCGGAACGGCGACGCGCCCGAATGGAGCGGTAGTTTCGGTGGCGCCGGGTGTGCTCACGCGTTCGCTGTGAGCCGGACACCCGGTCGCTCCCGCGATCCAGCTCGTCGCTGTCCCGCGCGCTCCATCCATGCCGTACCGTTGATCGGCCGCGCTACCCCTATTGCTTCGAGGTCGTCGGCTGATCGAGCCAAGCGCTGGCAGGCGTTTTCGAGCCCTGCGGCGCAATCGCCTTGACGCCCGACGCCGGGGCGTCGCCCGTTTCCCCGGCACGCAGGGAAACGGGCGAGAGACTCAGCCTTCGGACTGCGCGGCGGCCTTGCGGCGCCCGCGCGTCGGCTGGGCGTTGCCCTCGCTCTCTGCCTTGCGCTTCATGCCGGGCTTGCGGCCGAGACCGATCTTCTTGGCCATCGCGCGGCGCGCTTCCGAATAGCTTTCGGCGACCATCGGATAGTCAGGCTTCAGGCCATAACGCTGGCGATATTCAGCCGGGGTAAGGCCCTGACCGGCAAGGTGACGGCGCAGCGTCTTGTAAGGCTTGCCGTCGATCATCGAGATGATGAAATCCTTCGACGCAAGCGATTTGCGCACCGAAACCGCCGGGACATATTCGGCCGTGACTTCAGGCGCGCTGGCAGCTTCCACTTCCGAGGAAAGCCCCGAAACAGCTTCGTGCATCTTCTGGAGGAATGCCGGCACATCTTCGCTCGATGCCCGGGTGTTCGGGTTGGAAAGCCACGCGATCGTCAATTCGGTGGCAAGCTCAACCGCGTTGGTGTCGATGGATTCTTCGGGCATGTGCCGTTCCTTTTAGCAGTTGGCATGTCAATAGCAGCGAAATATCGCTCGTCAACGTCTCGCCAGAAATCGACGTAATGTATTACTGTCCGAAATCCGGAAAAACTCTCGTTGCGCAGATAAATCGCGAAAATCGGTCGTCTGGCCGGTGTCGCGGTACGATGATCAACACAGTCGTAGCTGTGTTTGAGGATGCGATGATCGGGGTGCGCAGTGACGAAGCTGTCGCCGTTGACAGCTTTGTTGCGATGCAGCTTGGGCGCATGATCGGACGGCGGAAAGTTGTGCCGCAAATGTTACAGAGTGGTAACATTCCGGCGTTCCACAAAGTATCGAAGCCGTGTTCACGGCCTTTGCCCACAAAAAAAGCCGCCGCGAACTGCTCGCGGCGGCGTGAGGCAAATCGTTGGATGTCGAAGGATCAGCCGAGGATCGCCGGCAGGTCGAGTCCCTTTTCCCGCGCGCAATCGACTGCGATCTCATAGCCGGCATCGGCATGACGCATCACGCCGGTCGCCGGATCGTTCCACAGCACGCGCTCCAGCCGCTTCGCCGCCGCCTCGGTGCCGTCCGCGACGATCACCATGCCGCTATGCTGCGAATAGCCCATGCCGACGCCGCCGCCGTGATGCAGCGACACCCATGTCGCGCCGGAAGCGGTGTTGAGCAGCGCATTGAGCAACGGCCAGTCCGACACCGCGTCGGAACCGTCGCGCATCGCCTCAGTCTCGCGGTTGGGCGAGGCGACCGAGCCGGAATCGAGATGGTCGCGACCGATCACCACCGGCGCCTTCAACTCGCCCTTCGCCACCATCTCGTTGAAGGCAAGGCCGAGCCGGTGGCGATCGCCCAGCCCGACCCAGCAGATGCGCGCCGGCAGGCCCTGAAAGTGGATGCGCTCGCGCGCCATGTCGAGCCAGCGGTGGAGGTGCTTGTTGTCCGGCAGCAGTTCCTTCACCTTGGCGTCGGTGCGGTAGATGTCCTCCGGGTCGCCGGACAGCGCCGCCCAGCGGAACGGGCCGATGCCGCGACAGAACAAGGGACGGATATAGGCGGGGACGAAGCCGGGGAAGGCGAAGGCGTCCGCCACCCCCTCGTCCTTCGCGACCTGGCGGATGTTGTTGCCGTAATCGACCGTCGGCACGCCGGCCGCCTTGAACGCCAGCATCGCCTCGACATGCCGCGCCATCGACGCGCGCGCCGCCGCCGCGACGGTCGCCGGGTCCTGCTCGCGGACGGCGAGCCAGCGCTCCACCGTCCAGCCGGCGGGGAGGTAGCCGTTGACCGGATCGTGGGCGCTGGTCTGGTCGGTGAGCAGATCGGGGCGCACCCCGCGCGCGTAAATCTCCGGCAGCAATTCCGCCGCATTGCCGAGCAGGCCGACCGACACCGGCTCCTTCGCGTTGCTCACGATCTCCAGCGCTTCGTCGAGGCTGGCGGTGGCGCGGTCGAGATAGCCGGTCCTGAGCCGCATATCGATGCGGCTCTGCTGGCATTCGATCGCGAGGCACGAGGCGCCGGCCATCACCGCCGCGAGCGGCTGCGCGCCGCCCATCCCGCCGAGGCCGGCGGTGAGCAGCCATTTGCCGGAGAGGTCGCCGCCGTAATGCTGGCGGCCCATCTCGACGAACGTCTCGTAGGTGCCCTGCACGATGCCCTGCGTGCCGATGTAGATCCACGAGCCGGCGGTCATCTGGCCGTACATCGCGAGGCCCTTGCGATCCAGCTCGTCGAAATGCTCCCAGGTCGCCCATTTGGGGACGAGGTTGGAATTGGCGATCAGCACGCGCGGCGCATCGGCGTGGGTACGGAACACGCCGACCGGCTTGCCGGACTGGATCAGCAGCGTCTGGTCGTCCTCCAGCCGGCGCAAAGTCTCGACGATCCGGTCGTAGCTTTCCCAGTCGCGCGCGGCGCGGCCGATGCCGCCATAGACGACCAGTTCCTCCGGCCGCTCGGCGACATCGGGGTGGAGGTTGTTCATCAGCATCCGCAAGGGCGCTTCGGTGAGCCAGCTTTTGGCGGAGAGCGTCGTGCCGGTGGCGGGCTTGATGACGCGGGAAGGATCGAGACGGGTCATTGTGCGAAATCCAGACAGGCGTTGAGGACGTTGCGCAGCGTCGCGGCGAGCGGCGCTGCGGAGGCGGGGTCGAAGGCGGGCGGCCAGTTGGCCTCGTCCGGCGCGGGTGGTTCGGGGGCGTAGCCGCGGATCGCCAGCTCCATCTGGATCGCGTGGACGCCGTTCGCCGGCTGGCCGTAATGGCGCGTCGTCCAGCCGCCCTTGAAGCGGCCGTTGACCACCTGATCGGCGGTGCAGGCGGCGGAGACGGCGGCGGTCAGCGCCGGATCGCAGGTGACGTCGCCATTGGTGCCGATGTTGAACTGCGGCAACTCCCCATCGAACAGGCGCGGGATGCGGCTGCGGATCGAATGCGCGTCATAGAGGACGATGCGGGGGTGCGCGGCGCGGAGGCGGGCGATCTCGGCGGCGATGGCGGCGTGATAGGGATCGAAGAACGCGGCGCGGCGGCGGGTGATCTCGGTTTCGTTGGGCGTGGGGCCGGCATAGAGCGGCTCGCCGTCGAAGGTGGTGGTGGGGCAGAGTTCGGTCGTCGCCTGCCCCGGATAGAGCGACGCGCCGGAGGGATCGCGGTTGGCGTCGATCACGCTGCGCGAAACGGTGGTGCGGACGATCGTCGCGCCGAGATCGGCGGCGAAGGCGTAGAGCTTGTCGATATGCCAGTCCGCATCGCGGCGCGCGCGCCACGGGGAGACGAACTGCCCGTCCAGCCCGGCGAGATCGGTGCCGGTGTGCGGCATGGCGACGATCAGCGGGGCATCGCCGCGATGGAGATGGACGAATGCGCTCATGCCGCCACGTCCGGCAACGCCGCGCCGCTCGCCGCGACCAGCGCGCCTGACGTCACCAGCGCGGTGGCCTTCTCCATGTCCGGCGCGAAATGGCGGTCGTCGGCGAGCGTCGGCACTTCGGCGCGGATCGCGGCGCGCGCCGCCTCCAGCGTGGCGGACGAGGCGAGCGGGGCGTGGAAATCGCAGCCCTGCGCCGCCGCCAGCGCCTCGATGCCGATGACGTTGGCGGCGTTGGCGGCCATCGCCAGCAGGCGGCGCGCGCCGTGCGCGGCCATCGAGACGTGATCCTCCTGATTGGCGGAGGTGGGGATCGAATCGACCGACGCGGGATAGGCGCGCTGCTTGTTCTCGCTGACCAAAGCCGCCGCCGTCACCTGTGGGATCATGAAGCCGGAGTTGAGGCCGGGGCGCGGGGTGAGGAACGCGGGCAGGCCGGACAACGCCGGATCGACCAGCATGGCGATGCGGCGTTCCGCGATGCTGCCGATCTCGCAGATGGCGAGCGCGATCATGTCGGCGGCGAAGGCGACCGGCTCGGCATGGAAATTGCCGCCGGAGAGCGCCTCGTCGGTGTCGGCGAAGATCAGCGGATTGTCGCTGACGCCATTGGCCTCGGTGGCGAGCGTCGCGGCCGCCTGGCGCAGCACGTCGAGCGCGGCGCCCATCACCTGCGGCTGGCAGCGCAGACAATAAGGGTCCTGCACGCGCGGATCGTCCTCGCGGTGGCTGGCGCGGATCGCGCTGCCCGCCATCAGCCCGCGTAGCGCATCGCCGACCGCGATCTGCCCGGCATGGCCGCGCAATGCGTGGATGCGCGGATCGAACGGCGCATCGGAGCCTTTCGCCGCCTCGGTCGACAGCGCGCCGGTGACGAGCGCGGCCTGGAACACGCGCTCCGCCTCGAACAGCCCGGCGAGCGCGTTCGCGGTGGAGAATTGCGTGCCGTTGAGCAGCGCGAGGCCCTCCTTCGGGCCAAGCTCCAGCGGGGCGAGGCCGGCGGCGGCGAGCGCATCGGCTGCGGGGAGGGTCTTGCCGTTCGCGACGATCTCGCCCGCGCCGATCATCGCGGCGGCCATATGCGCGAGCGGGGCGAGGTCGCCCGATGCGCCGACCGACCCCTGGCACGGGATCACCGGCAGCAGGTCGCGCGCCAGCATCGCCTCGAGCAGCGCGATCGTCTCCGGCCGCACGCCCGACGCGCCGACGCCGAGGCTGGCGAGCTTCAGCGCCAGCATCAGCCGCACGACGCCCGCGGGCGAGGGCGCGCCGACGCCGGCGGCGTGGCTCAGCACGATATTGCGCTGGAGCGTCGCGAGGTCCGCATCACCGATCTTGACGCTGGCGAGCTTCCCGAAGCCGGTGTTGATGCCATAGACCGGCTGATGCCGCGCGATGATCCGCGCGACGGCGGCGGCGCTTTCGGCGATGCGCGGGGCGGCGCTGTCATGGAGCGTGGCGGGCGCGCCGCGATAGATGGCGCGCCAGTCGGCCAACGGCACATGGCCGGGATTAAGAACGATCACTTTCCTCTCCGGATGCGGGTGTGAAGCGGGTTGAAGCCGATGCGATAGACAAGCTCGGCCGGGCGCCGGATGTCCCAGATCGCGAGGTCGCATTGCTTGCCGGGTTCGAGCGTGCCGATCGTGTCGGCGCGGCCCAGCGCGCGGGCGGCGTTGACGGTCACGCCGCGCAGCGCCTCGTCCACCGTCAGGCGGAACAAGGTCGCCGCCATGTTGAGCACCAGCAGGATCGAGGTGAGCGGCGAGGTGCCGGGGTTGCTGTCGGTGGCGAGCGCGATCGGCACGCCGGCCGCGCGCAACGCGGCGATCGGAGGGAGCATCGTCTCGCGGGTGAAGTAATAGGCGCCGGGGAGCAGGGTCGCGACCGTGCCGGCGGCGGCCATCGCGGCGATGCCCGCCGCGTCGAGATATTCGAGATGATCGGCGGAAAGCGCGCCGTGGCGGGCGGCGAGCGCCGCGCCGTGGAGATTGGAGAGCTGCTCCGCGTGGAGCTTCACCGGCAGGCCGGCGCGGGCGGCGGCGGCGAACACGCGCTCCGTCTGCTCCGGGGTGAAGCCGATGCCCTCGCAGAAGGCGTCCACGGCATCGGCCAGCCCCTTGCGCGCGATCGCCGGGAGCATGGTGTCGCAGACCTCGGCGATATAGGCGTCCGGCTCGCCGGCATGTTCCGGCGGCACGGCGTGCGCGCCGAGGAAGGTGGTGGCGACGGCCACGTCGCGCGCCTCGCCCAGCCGGCGCGCGGCGCGCAGCATCCGCGCCTCGCTCTCCAGCGTCAGGCCATAGCCGGACTTGATCTCGACCGTCGTCACGCCTTCCGCCAGCAGCGCGTCGAGCCGGGGGAGGGCGGCGGCGATCAGCTCGTCCTCGCGCGCGGCGCGGGTGGCGCGCATCGTCGAGACGATCCCGCCGCCGGCGCGGGCGATCTCCTCATAGGACGCGCCGGCCAGCCGCAGCTCGAACTCACGCGCGCGGTCGCCCGCGTAGATCAGGTGCGTGTGGCAATCGATCAGCCCCGGCGTGATCCACCGGCCCGCGCAGTCGATCGTCTCGTGCGCCGGCGGAGCATCGGCGGCGGGACCGGCATAGGTGATGACGCCACCGGCGCAGGCGATCGCGCCATCCTCCACGATGCCGAGGCCGGAGCCGGTCATCGTCGCGAGTCGGGCATTGGTCCACAGACGGTCGGCCATAAGCGCATCATTGCAGCCTTCGCCAATAATGTATAGACATTATTGCGCCGCTAGCGGGAGATCGACGTGACGACGCTGCATTTTGCCGAAGCCATGCTGCCCGAAGGCTGGGCGCGCGACGTGCGCGTGACCGTGGCGGACGGCGTGATCGCCTCGGTCGAGAAGGGTGTCGCGGCGCGCGGCGGCGACGAGCGCCATGCGGCCGCGCTGCCGGGAATGCCGAACCTGCACAGCCACGCCTTCCAGCGCGGCATGGCGGGGCTGGCGGAGGCCGCCGGGCCGGGCGACGACAGTTTCTGGACGTGGCGCGAGGTGATGTACCTGTTCGCGGCGCGCGTCTCGCCGGACGATCTCGCGGCGATCGCGGCGATGGCCTATGCCGAGATGCTGGAGACGGGGTTCACCCGTGTCGGCGAGTTCCATTATCTTCACCACGCCCCGGACGGCGCGCCTTATGCCGATCGCGCGGCGATGAGTGCGGCGATCGTCGCGGCCGCGGGGGAGACGGGGATCGCGCTCACCCATCTGCCGGTGTTCTACGCGCATGGCGGGTTCGGCGGGACGCCGCTGGGCGAGCGGCAGGCGCGATTCGGGCATGACCTCGACGGCTTCGCGCGCCTGCTGGACGGAGCGCGGGCGGCCTGCGCAACGCTGCCCGATGCGGTGGTCGGCGTCGCGCCGCATTCGCTGCGCGCGGTGACGCCGGAGGAACTGGCGGCGCTGGAGGCGATGGCGCCCGGCGCGCCGGTCCATATCCATATCGCCGAGCAGGTGCGCGAGGTGGAGGATTGCCTCGCGTGGAGCGGCGCGCGGCCGGTGGAGTGGCTGCTCGATCATGCGGCGGTGGACGCGCGCTGGTGCCTCGTCCATGCGACGCACATGACGGCGGAGGAGACGGAGCGGCTGGCGCGATCGGGGGCGGTTGCCGGGCTGTGCCCGATCACCGAGGCGAATCTGGGCGACGGCATCTTCCCGGCGGTCGCTTTCGTCGCGGCCGGGGGACGATATGGCGTGGGATCGGACTCGAACGTGCTGATCGACGCGGCGGAGGAACTGCGCTTGCTCGAATACGGCCAGCGGCTGCAACGGCGCGGGCGCAACCTGCTCGGGCGGGGCGGATCGACCGGCGATGCGCTGTGGCGCGGGGCGGTCGCGGGCGGGGCGCGGGCGCTGGGCGCGGCGAGCGGGATCGCGGTGGGCAATGCGGCGGATATCGTCTCGCTCGACCGCGACCATCCCGCATTCGTCGCGCGCGAGGGCGCGGCACTGGCCGACGCACTGGTGTTCGCGCGCGGCGCGTTGGATTGCGTGTGGCGGCGCGGCGCGAAGGTGGTGAGCGGCGGGCGGCACGCCGCGCGCGATCGCGTGGCGCGGCGCTATGCGGAAACGCTGCAGCGGTTGCTGGCGTGACCTCGCTCCACGCCCGGATCGTCGGCGAGATCGAGGCCGATATCCTTTCCGGCGTTCTGGCGGCGGGGGCGCGGCTGCCGGTCGAGCAGGAATTGATGCGGCGCTACGATTGCTCGCGCATGACGGTGAGCAAGGCGCTCGGCGAGCTGGCGCGGCGCGGGCTGATCGATCGCCGCAAGCGCGCGGGCACCTTCGTCGGGCGGCCGCGCGTCCATTCGGTCGTGCTCGACATCCCCGATCTGGCGCAGGAAGTGGCGGCGCGGGGGCAGGCCTATGCCTATCGCCTCGTCGAGCGCCGCATCCGCGCGGCCTGCGACGCCGCCGAGCGCGCGCTGGCCGGGGCGGGGAAGGTGCTGCAGCTCGACGGCGTGCATCTCGCCGATGGCCTGCCGCTCGCGGCGGAGGAGCGGCTGGTGAGCCTCGCCAGCGTGCCGGAGGCGGCGGACGCGTCGTTCGACGGCGTTTCCCCGGGCGGCTGGCTGCTGCATCATGTGCCGTGGACCGAGGCGGAGACGCGGATCGCCGCCGACGGCGCGCGCGGAGTGATCGCGGAGCGGCTGGGGGTGGAGGCGGGCACGCCGTGCCTGGTGATCGAGCGCACGACATGGCGCGGCGATGCGGGCGTCACCTTCGTCCGGCAGCATTTCCTGGGCGCGCACTATGATCTGGTCGCGCGCTTCGGGCCGGGCGCGCGCTAGAGCGGTTGTCGATCCGATTGCATCGGATCGCCGCTCTATTTTCTTTGTTTGCCGCGATTTCCGAGCCGGCAGGTGATTAGCTGCGCTGAACTGCGTTTCCACCTGCCTCGAAATCGCTCTAGAGCGTCCGCACCAACCGCGCGGCGCGGGCGAGCCATGGCGGGTCGGTGATGACCTGCTGCTTCGCGCCGGCGGAAACCGGGAGGATGGTGACGCCGGAGCCGCTGGTCGCGATCAGCCGGCCGAACACGAAGCGTCCCGCCGGCATCGGCGCGAGCACGTCGCGGTTCAGCGCCTCCGCGAAGGCATTCGGCGCCAGCATATCGCACCAGATCTCGTCGCCCGCGCGATAGTCGCCCGTTCCCGCCGTGACCGTGACCGCCACCGCGCCCGCCGAAGGCTGCGGCGGGACGATGCGCGCCGGCTTGCGCGGCGCGTGCGCGCCATCGGGACCGAGCGTCGCCGCCACCGGAAGATCGCCGCGTTCCGGCAGCGAGACGAGATCGCTCGCTTCCACCTCCAGCGCGGCGGCGATGCGGTTGAGCCACGCGACCGACACGGTGCGCGTGCCCATCTCCAGCCGCCCGATCGTCTGCGCGGTGGTCGGCGGCGAGCAGCGGCGCGCGACTTCCTCCAGCGTCAGCCCCCTGGCACGGCGCACTTCGCGAATGGCGGTGATCATGGCAATGTTCCTAACCAAATCGGTTTTGCATCTGTCCTACAATAATGCCGATGTGGCAAGCGATGATTCGCGGAGAATGGAGGAACCGGATGCGCGAATTGGTGGAACGGGCGATCGACGCGCAGGGGATCGTGCGCGGGCCGGCGCGGCGCGGCGGGCGCAGCGTGACGGTGAACCTCGCCGAATCGCCGCTGTCATGGCTCGCCGCGCGCGGGCTGGTCGATGCGCGGCAGTGCGAGGCGGGGGAGCGGCTGCGCGGCGATTACGAGCGCGCGGCGATCGCCCCGGCGACGACGATGCGCTGGGACGTGCAGCGGGTCGACGGCGGCGGAGGCGACGGCCTCGATCCGGCGATGGCCGGGATAGCGGCCAAGCGGCGCTTCGACGCGGCGATGGCCGGCGTCGGGCGCGGGCTTTCCGACATATTGTGGCGCGTCGTCTGCGCCGGCGAGCGGCTGCCGGAGGCGGAGCGCGCACTCGGCTGGCCGACCCGCTCCGGCCGGCTGGTGCTGACACTGGCGCTGGATCGGCTCGCGGATCACTATCGATTGCGCTAGAGGAACGCGATGCGGTTCGAGATCGTCAAATGCCACGGGTCGGGAAACGATTTCCCGCTGATCGACGCGCGCGGGATCGCGCTGGACGATGCGCAATGGCCGGTGATCGCGCGCGCGCTGGCCGACCGGCGCGGCGCGGTGGGCGGCGATGGCTTGCTGGTCCTGCAGGAGAATCACGGCCTCCTGCGGTTCCGCATGTGGAACAGCGACGGGTCCGAGGCTGAGACGTGCCTCAATGGGGTGCGCTGCGTCGCGCGGCTGGCGTTCGAGCGGATGGGGATCGACCGCGCGACGCTGCATCTGATGCGCTCCACCGTAGAGGTGGCGCGCGAGCCGGATCTTGCGCCCGGCGTCTATACCGTGGGCGAGGTCGCCGGGCCGGCGGGGCTGGACGTCGGCGAATGGCCGCTCCACGGCGCGGGGCATGAGATCGTCGCACGGCCGATCGCGCGGCTCGATCCGGTGCTGGCCTTCACCGCCGTTGCCATGCCCAACCCGCATCTCGTGGCGTTCGTCGATGCGATCGACGAGGCGGCGCTGGTCCGCATCGGCACGATCTGCGAAGCGGCGCCGGAATGGCTGCCGAACCGCGCCAACGTGTCGTTCGTGCGGGTGCTCGGGCCGGAGGCGATCTTCGTGCGCACCTTCGAGCGCGGCGTCGGGCTGACCGACAGTTGCGGCAGCGCGATGGCCGCCTCCGCCTTCGCCGCCGCGCTGACCGGCCGCACCGAGTTCGCGCGCGAGGTGACGGTGCGCAACAAGGGCGGCCTCGTCATGGCGCGCGCCGAGGGCGACGGCATGGTGGCGCTGCGCGGCAATGCGACGTGGGAGTGGGCGGGCGCGGTGAGCGTCGATCTCTCCACCGGCATTGCCGGCGATCTGACCGTCGCGCGCCATTTCAACGACGAGATCGCGGCCTGGGCGGCGGTGGCGGAGGCGAGCGCGGCGGCGTAAGCCGATAGGCTCATTCCTCGCCGAACAGCGCGCGTTGTGCCTTGTCCAGTTCCTCGGCGTAGCGGCGGCGGACATAGGTTTCGGTGACGATGCCGAGCACATGGCCGTCCGCGTCGAGCACCGCCAGTTCGTCGGTGGCGGCGGTGTCGAATGCCTTCATCACCACGCCGAGATCCATGTCGGGCGACAGCGCCGCGTCCGTGGCATGGGCGAGCGTGGCGGCGGGGGCCTCGCGGTCGACGCCCTCGGCGAAGGCGGCGGCGATGGTGACGACGCCGGCATAGCGCTCGTCCTCGTCGACCAGCACGACCCGGCTGGTCGCGCCGAGCGGGAAGCGGCGGCGGAGTTCCGCGATGGTGATCGCGGCGGGGGCGGTGGCGGCGCCACGCCGCATCATCCGCCCGGCGGTGAGCGCCTTCATCCACCCCACGTCGCGCGCGCTCTTGATCGTCTCGCCGCGCAGGTGGAAGCGCCAGGTCGAGAAGGAGTACCCGAACAGCTCGCGGACGATCGTCGAGGAGACGAGCGAGGCGGCGAGAACCGCGCCGGTGAGGCTGAAGTTGCCGGTTGCTTCAAGTACGAGCATGGTCATTGTGAACGGGCCGCCCACCACCGCCACCGCCAGCGCCGCCATCCCGACCAGCGCGGCGTTGGCCGGATCGAGGATCGGGAAGCCGACCACCAGCGCGAGGAAATCCGCGTAGAGATGGCCGATCAGCGTACCCAGGAATAGGGAAGCGAAGAACAAGCCGCCCCGGAAACCGAAGCCCAGCGACACGATCGACGCGCAGCTCTTCGCCAGCAGCACCCCGGCGATGAAGGCGACGGGCAGCGCCGACATCATGTCGATATGCAGCGCGCTGTGCCCGGCGGACAGCGCCTGTGGCGACCAGGCCGCGATCGGCATCAGCAGCAGCCCGCCGATCGCCGGCCGCGCCCACCCCGGCAACGACGCCCGCGCGCGCACCTCCACCAGCGTCACCGCGCGCATGATGAGGATGCCGTAGAGCGCGCAGATCGCGGCGAGTCCGGCGTACACCAGATAGCCGAAGGTGTGGATCGCCGGACCCGGCTGGACATGCACGATATAGGGCACCACGCCGAGCCGCTGCGACACCTGCGCCCCGGCCAGCGCGGCGGCGGCGACCGGGGCGATCGCGGCGGGGGTATAGGCGCCGATCACGATCTCGAACGCATAGAAGGCCCCGGCGATCGGCGCGCCGAACGCCGCCGCGATCGCCGCCCCCGCCCCCGCGCCGACCAGCACGCGCATGTCCGCCCGCCTGAGGCTGAGCCAGCGCCCGGCGAGCGAGCCGAACAGCCCGCCGACCTGCGCATAGGCCGCCTCCAGCCCGACCGACGCGCCGACGCCGTTCGACAGCATCGTCTGCCCGGCGATCACGCTGCTGTCCGCCTTGGACATGCGGCCGCCGTGGAGCGCGTTCGCCTCCACCGCGTCGACCAGCGGCCGCTTGCGCGCGCGCACCGCCCAGGTGAACAGCGCCAGCGCCGCCCCGCCCGCCGGCAGCACGAGCAGCCGCCACGGATCGAGCGATTCCGCCCCGCTCAGTCGGACATCGGCGGGCAGGCCGTAGAGGATATGCTGAAGCCCGCGCGCGATCCCGCCGATCAGCACCGTCGCCAGCCCCGCCGCCATGCCGGCGACGATGGCGAGCGCGATGAACGAGAATTCGCTGCCGCGCACCTTCTGCCGCAGCCAGCGCAGCCACGCCGGCACGCGGCGCAGCAGGCGCGGATTGGGATGAGGCAGATGGAGGTGCGGGACGGGACGCATCAGCCGGATGGCATGGAGCGGGCGGGCGGAGATGTCACGCGCGATGTGGGGGGGAGGTGGGCCGTGACCGAGAACGATCGTGAGGGTTTTACGCGGCGTTCTTATGGTCGCATCGCTTACGGAACGGCTTGAGATGGTAGTTAGCTGCAGTGGGCAAGTTTCCACACGAACGTAACGGCGCCAGCTAAAGCCGCCACGAACCACAGGCAGCCCCACCATGGGACCGGTTGCGAAAATCGATCCCCGAGTGGATCACGCTCCTCCCAATACGCCTCAGCAGTCGCCACCAGCTCTTTAAGGCTGGCATCATCGGAAGCAGGCTCACCGACAGCTTCCAGGAATCTTTTGAGAAGTTCCCGTAATCCACTGACATCCACAGCATGGGCTATCGGCGTGATGATCACCCGTCTCCCATCCGCCTCGATTGCGAATTTCTCTCCGGAGGAGCCAAAAGCGCGTGCATAAACGCCGTGGCGAACATCCTCCGCATCGAGACATCTTTCGGCCATTTTGATCGACGGAAACATTAGCAACGCTTCATCTGTTTCGACGAAAATGGGCATCATCGTCGCAACGTGCCATCGTTGGCGAGTGTGCGCTAGTGGCGTGAGTTGCCACCCCCGCCACCCCGCGAAATTCGTGGCATCGCACTGGGATGTCATCGCCAGGAAATCGCCCCTCGAGGGTGATGCCAGCCTCGCTGGTAAGACGGGAGTAGCTCACGAGATTGAGAACCAAATAGGCACAAAACGCTTGACAGCGCGGCGCTGTTTGGGTACATAACGGGAACGCTGACGAATTGCGACTCCGGGCCGGCGGGCGGCTTTCCGGTGGCGCGCGTCGGCGGGGAGACGGGCCGGTGCGCGCGGACGGGAGTCACGCTGCGCCCGGCCCGTCTCCGTTTGCGGGTTCGGGCGGGAGAAGCGGAGATGGGCACGGACGGAGACAGCGCACCGGCGCAGGCCGGCGCGAAGGGGAACGGCGGCTTTCCGCGCTGGTCCGAGGCGGGGCGCGAGGCGTTTCTCGATTGCCTCGCCGCGACGTGCAACGTGGCGGCATCGGCGGTCGCGGGCGGGGTGAGCGAACGGACCGTCCACAAATGGCGGCGCAAGGACGTGGCCTTCGCGCAGGCGTGGGGCGAGGCGCTGGCGCTCGGCTATGAGATGCTGGAGACGCGGCTGGTCGGCCATGCGCTCGGCGGGGAACAGAGCGGCACGATCGCCGGCGGCGAGGCGATGCCGCCGGTGTCGGTCGAAATGGCGTTCAAGCTGCTCAGCCGCCACCGCGACGCACCGGGCAAGCCGCGCCGCGCCACCGGCTTTCCGCGCCGCTATGCCGACAAGGACGACAGCGACCGCGTGATCCTCGCCCGGCTCGCGCAGATCGAGGCGCGGCGCGCGAAGATGACGGCGACGGGCGGCGCGAAGTGAGCGGCGGCGGAAAGGTCGACCCCACGCATGAGATCATCGACCGGCTGCTCGCGCTGCCGCCGCGCGAGCGGCGATCGGCGCTGCTGGCGATGACGCCGGCGCAGCGGCGCGAGTTCCGCGATCGCTGGGCGGCGTGGGCGCATGACGGGCAATATGCGCCGCCGGGCGACTGGCGCGTGTGGCTGATCCGCGCCGGGCGCGGCTTCGGCAAGACGCGCGCCGGGGCGGAATGGGTGGGCGCGCTGGCGCGGGCGACGCCGGAGGCGCGGATCGCGCTGGTCGGCGCGACGCCCGACGACGTGCGCAAGGTGATGGTCGAGGGGCCGAGCGGCCTCATCGCGCTGGCGCATGAGGGCGAGCCGCTGGAATGGCAGGTGACGGCAGGCGTGCTGCGCTGGCCAAACGGGGCGAGCGCGACCGTCTATGCCGCGACGGTGCCGGAGAAACTGCGCGGGCCGGAGCATCATCTCGCGTGGTGCGACGAGCTGGGCAAATGGGGGCGCGGCGGCGAGGCGACGTGGGACAACCTCATGCTGACGATGCGGCTGGGCGAGCGGCCGCGCGTGCTGGTGACGACCACGCCGCGCCCGACGCGGCTGATGCGGCGCGTGATGGCGCTGCCCGGCGTGGTCGAGACGCGCGGGGCGACGGCGGACAATCCGCACCTGCCCGAAAGCTTCGTGGCGGCGATGGCGGAGAGCTATGGCGGGACGATGCTCGGGCGGCAGGAGCTGGAGGGCGAGCTGATCGACGAGGTGGCGGGCGCCTTGTGGACGCGTGGGCTGATCGAGGCGCGGCGCGTGGCGCTGGTGCCAGACGCGGTGCGCGTCGTGGTGGGGGTCGATCCGCCGGCGGGCACGGAGGGCGACGCCTGCGGCATCGTCGCGGTGGCGCTGGGCGCGGACGGGCGCGGCTATGTGCTGGAGGACGCCAGCGTTTCGGGCGCGACGCCGGAACGCTGGGCGCGGGCGGTCGCCGCCTGCGCCGGGCGGCGCGGGGCGGATCGCGTAGTGGCCGAGAAGAACCAGGGCGGCGAGATGGTGCGCTCCACCCTGCTCGCCGCCGATGCGGTGCTGCCGGTGCGGCTGGTCCACGCCAGCCGGGGCAAGGCCGCGCGGGCCGAGCCGGTCGCCGCGCTCTACGAGGCGGGGAAGGTATGGCACGCGGGGGCGTTCCCGGCGCTGGAGGACGAATTGTGCGGGCTGTCGGCCGGGGGCGGTTACGAGGGGCCGGGGCGCTCGCCGGATCGCGCGGATGCGCTGGTGTGGGCGCTGACCGAGCTGATGCTCGGGCGGCGCGACGCGGCAGCGGTGCGCGAGCTTTGACGCATTGACGCCACCCGGCCTTCGCCGGGCGGAACGGATTGGCGGGAGATTGAGATGAAATTGTTCGGCTGGAAGGGCACCCATCAAAGTAATACTTTGATGGGACCCAACGCCGGGCGCGAAGGGTCGCGTCCGGCCCTGTCGCGCGCGGGCACGTATTTCGACGAGGCGGGGCGCTGGCCGCAGGGCTACGAGGCGCAGGTGCGCGCGGGCTATTGCTCCAACGCGATCGCGCAGCGCGCCGTGAAGCTGGTGGCGGAGAGCGTCGGCGGAGCGCCGCTCGACGGTTCGCCGGAGCTGGCGGCGCTCGTCACCGCGCGGGTGGCGGGGGAGCGGCTCGCCGGAGTGATCGCGGCGCAACTGCTGCTCCACGGCAATGCCTTCGTGCAGGTGCTGCGCGACGCGGACGGCGGGGTGGCGGAGCTTTATCCGCTGCGCCCCGAACGGATTGCCGTGGAGCTGGACGCTGGCGGATGGCCAGCGGGCTACGCCTATCGCGTCGGCGGGCGGGTGACGCGGCTGACCGACGAGGAGGTGATCCATGTCCGCGGCTTCAATCCGGTGGACGACCATTACGGGCTTGGCTGCCTCGGCGCTGCTTCGGGAGCGATCGCGATCCACAATGCGGCGGCGGCGTGGAACAAGGCGCTGCTCGACAATGCGGCGCGGCCGTCGGGCGCGCTGGTCTATGACCCCGGCGACGGATCGGCGATGTCGGCGGAGCAGTTCCGCCGGCTGAAGGAGGAGATGGAGGCGGGCTTCGCCGGCGCGGGCAATGCCGGGCGACCGATGCTGCTGGAGGGCGGGCTGAAGTGGCAGGCGCTGAGCCTGTCGCCCGCCGACATGGATTTCGTCGGGCTGAAGGCGGCGGCGGCGCGCGAGATCGCGATGGCCTTCGGCGTGCCGCCGATGTTGCTCGGGCTGCCGGGCGACGCGACCTACGCCAATTACAAGGAGGCCAACCGCGCCTTGTGGCGGCTCGCCGTGCTGCCGATGGCGGACGCGGTGCTGGGCGCGCTGGTCGCCGGGCTGGCGCGATGGTTCCCGGAGGGGCGGCTGGAGATCGACCTCGATCGCGTGCCGGCGCTGGTCGAGGATCGCGAGCGGCTGTGGCGGATGGTCTCGGCGGCGGACTTCATCACCGACGAGGAGAAGCGCCAGATGGTCGGGTGGTCGCAATGAGCGCGGGCATCCTGGCGCAACTGATCGCGCAGGGGTCGGCGGGCGGCGCGGACCTCGCGACGCTGCGCGCGATCGCGGAGGAGGCGGGGGAACTGGGCGCGACGCGGGCGCTGACCCGGCTCGGCCTCGCCGACGACGAGGCGACGCGCGACGTGGCGGAACTGCGCGCGCTGCTGACGGCGTGGCGCGACGCCAAGCGCAGCGCGTGGAAGGCGCTGGCGGGATGGATCGCGGCGGCGCTGCTGGCGGCGCTCGCGGTGAAGCTGGGGTTCGGCCAGTGGGTACGGTGACGCGCATCCGGGGCCATGCCGCCGTCTATGACCGGGTGGACCGCGCGGGCGACGTGATCCGGCGCGGCGCGTTCGGCGCGCCCGGCGCGGTGCCGCTGCTGATGCAGCATCGCGGGGAGCCGGTCGGCACGATCGAGGCGATCGGCGAGGACGCGCGCGGGCTGTGGATCGCGGCGCGGGTGGACGACGCGGAGGCGGCGCGGCTGGTGCGCTGCGGCGCGCTGCCCGGCCTGTCGGTGGGATATCGCCCGGTGGGCACGCGGCAGGGGGCGTGGCGCGAGATCCTCGCCGCCGAGCTGGTCGAGGTGAGCCTCGTCGCCCAGCCGGCGCAGGCGCTCGCGCGGGTGGAGACGATTTCGGACGATTGAGATCGGGGACGGTCCCCGATCCGTTCACCGGGCGCGTTCGCGCGGCCGGAATGTGGAGGTGTGCATGGGTGAGATGGTGATGGCGCGGCCGGTGCTGGAAGGTGCGGCGGCGAAGGTGGGGAGCCGCGCGTTCGCCGGCTATGTCCGCAGCGGCGCGACGCTGGAGATGAAGGCGTTCAGCGGCGTTTCGGGCGACAGCGGCGGCTATGCCGTGCCGAAGGAGATCGACGCGGTGATCGACGCGACGCTGAAGTCGATCTCGCCGATCCGCGCGGTGGCGAATGTGGTCGCGGTCGGGTCGGCGGGCTATCGCAAGCTGGTCACGACCGGCGGCACGCCCTCCGGCTGGGCGGCGGAGAATGGCGCGCGGAGCGAGACGGCGACGCCGGCCTTCGTGGAGATCGCGCCGCCGATGGGCGAGCTTTACGCCAATCCTTCCGCCACGCAGGCGATGCTGGACGACGCGCTGTTCGATGTCGAGGAATGGCTGGCCGGGGAGATTGCGGCGGAGTTCGCCAAGGCGGAAGGCGCGGCCTTCGTCAACGGCAACGGGACCAACCGGCCGAAGGGATTCCTCCAGTCCCCCACTGCCGCGACGGCGGATGCGGCGCGCCCGTTCGGCACGCTGCAATATGTGCCGGCCGGCGCGGCGGGCGATTTCTCCGCCAATCCGCAGGAGCGGCTGATCGACCTGGTGCAGAGCCTGCGCGCGCCGTACCGGCAGGGCGCGTCGTTCGTGATGAATGCCGCCACGCTGGCGCGCATCCGCAAGTTCAAGACCAGCGACGGCGCGTTCATCTGGCAGCCGGGGCTGGCGGAGGGCCAGCCGGCGACCTTGCTCGGCTATCCGGTGATCGAGGCGGAGGACATGCCGGACATCGCCGCCAACTCGCTGTCGATCGCGTTCGGCAATTTCCGCGCCGGCTATGTCATCGCCGAGCGCAGCGAGACCGCGATCCTGCGCGATCCATACAGCAACAAGCCGTTCGTCAGCTTCTATGCGACGAAGCGCGTCGGCGGCTGCGTCTCGAACAGCGAGGCGATCAAGCTGATGAAGTTCGCCGCGAACTGATTGCCTGACCGGCCCGCGTCGCGTCCGCGCGCGGGCCGCTTTCCGGAATAGAAGGAGCAAGGCGAAATGGCCGATCAATTCGCGAACAGCGCCGATGCGGTATCGGCGCCGGCGACGCGCGCGGCGGCGGTGTCGCCGCACGACGTGAACGCGCTCGCCGATATCCCCAAGGCGCTCTACGTCGGCACGGGCGGCACGATCGTGATGCGCGGCGCTTCCGGCGTGGGCGACCAGACATGGAAGAACGTGCCCAACGGCGCGATCCTGCCGTTCCGCGCCGCCTATGTGCGCGCGACCGGCACCACGGCGAGCGACATTCTCGCGCTCTATTGAGAATCAGTCTGGAAAATGCGCGGACGGCGCATTTTCCGGCGGCACCGGCCCGCTCCCCCACCCGGCCTCCCATCAAGGATACTTTCGTGGGAGGCCGGGTGGGGGAGCGGGCCGGTGCCGCCTGCGCATCGAAGATGTGCCGCCAAAATGCCGGAGACACATATGACGACGAAAAGAACGACCGGCGCGGCGCGCCGGCGCGGCCGATGAGCGCCGCCCCGATTCCCGCCGCCGCGGTTCAGGCGGCGGTGGCGGCGGCGCGGGATTTCCTGCGCGCTTCCGGCGAGGGGGAGCAGGCGCTGCTGGAGCAACTCGCCGCGAGCGCGCTGCTGCTCGGCGAGGCGTTCACCGGCACCTTGCTGATCCGCCGCACGGTGGAAGACGTGGCGCCGGTATCGGCCGAATGGCGGATGCTGGCGGAAGCGCCGGTGAGCGCGATCGCCGGGATCACCGGCCTGCCGGCGGAGGGCGCGCCCTTCGTGCTGCCGGCCGATGGCTATGCGATCGATATCGACAGCGGCGGGCGCGGCTGGGTGCGGGTGACGCAGCCGGGCGGCGCGGGGCGGGTGGCGGTGAGCTACACCGCCGGGCTGGCGGCGGACTGGGCGGGCCTGCCCGCGCCGCTGGCGCAGGGCGTGGTCGCGCTGATCGCACATCTGTTCGAGGATCGCGGGCGGACGGGCCAGCCGCCGGCGGCGGTGGCGGCGCTGTGGCGGCCGTATCGCCGGCTGCGCCTGTCGGCGGAGCGGCGGGCATGACGCGCGGGGAGGAGATCGCCGCGCGGATCGGGGCGGCGCGCGCCTCGGCGGTCGCGGGGCGGCTGGCGGAGGCGGTGCGCGCGGCGTTGCCCGATGCGCGGGTGTCGCGCGACGGCGACGCGGTGACGATCACCGCGCGCGGCGCGTTCTCGCGGCTGCGCTGGCCGGGAGGGCTGGTGCGATGAGCGGGCATGAAGCGGTGCAGGCGGCCGCGGTCGCGGCGTTGTGCGCTGCGCTGGGCGAGGCGGCGGTGTTCGATGCGCCGCCGGTGCGCTCGGCGCTGCCGCATGTCGTGGTCGAGCCGCCGCTGCTGGTCGACTGGAGCGCGAAGGACTGGCGCGGGCGCGAGGGGCGGCTGACCGTCTCCGCGACCGATCGCGGCGAGCGGCCGGCGCGGCTGCGCGACATGGCGGGCGCGATCGAGGATGCGGTGGAGGGGATGCCGGCCGACCTGGGCGAGGGCTGGCGGCTCGTCTCGGCGCGGCTGACGCGCAGCCGCATCGCGCGGGCGGGCAACGATCGCTGGGTGGCGACGAGCGAGTTCGTCGTGCGGATCTATCGGGAGAATTGACGATGGCGGTGGAGAAAGGAAGTGCGTTCCTGCTCAAGGTGGGCGACGGCGGCAGCCCCGTGGCGTGGCAGACGGTCGCGGGGATGCGCACGACGCAGATGAGCGTCAGCGGCGAGGCGGTGGCGATCACCAGCAAGGATTCCGGCGGGTGGCGCGAATTGCTGTCCGGCGCTGGGGTGAGGAGCGTCAGCGTCTCGGCGGCCGGCGTGTTCACCGGATCGGCGGCGGAGGCGCGGGTGAAGGCCAATGCGCTGGCCGGCGTGATCGACGACTATCGGCTGACCTTCGAGGGCGGCGAGACGATGACCGGGCGGTTCCTCGTCACCAAGCTGGAATATGCCGGGGATTTCAACGGCGAGCGTTCGTACACGCTGGCGTTGGAGAGCTCCGGCGCGGTGGTGGCGGCATGAGCGCGAATCCGGCGCGCGGCGAGGCGGCGATCCGCGTCGCGGGAGAGGCGCTGGTGCTTCGGCCGACATTCGCGGCGCTGGTGGCGGCGGAGCAGGAGCTGGGGCCGCTGTTCGCGTTGGTCGAGCGGGCGGCGTCGGGCGGGCTGGCGCTGGGCGAGATGGTGGCGCTGTTCTGGCACTGCCTGCGCGACCGGCCGGAAGGGCTGACCCGCGACGCGCTGGGCGAGGCGGTCGCGGCCGGCGGCCTGGCTGCCGCGACGCCCGCGCTGAAGGTGCTGCTCGGGCAGATTCTCGGCGGGCGATGAATTTCGCGGAGAGCGCCGCCCGGCTTGCCGGGCTGGCGGGGGTGGCGTTCGGCTGGTCGCCGGACGCCTTCTGGCGCGCGACCCCGGCGGAACTGGGTGCGCTGGTGCGCGCGGCGGCGGGTGAGGGCGCGGATGGCGCGCCGCCCGATGCGGCGGCGATCGCGCGATTGAGGGAGATGTTCCCCGATGGATGAGGAAATCGAACGGCTGGTGGTCAGCGTCCGCGCCGACACCACCGGCTTTGCGCGCGACGTGGGCGCGATGCGCGGCGAGCTGGAAGGCCCGCTGGCGAACGGGGCGGACCGCGCGGGGCGAGCGATCGAGAACACGTTGCTGCGCGCGGTGCGCGCCGGCAAGCTGGGCTTCGAGGATCTGAAGAAGGTCGCGCTCTCGGTGATGGCGGAGATCGCGGCCTCGGCGCTGCGGGCGGGGATCGAGCGGATCACCGGCGGCGGGCTGGACCTCGCCGGCGGGATCGCGGGCATCCTCGGTTTGCCGGGGCGGGCGACCGGCGGGCCGGTGTCGCCGTCGCGCGCCTATTGGGTCGGCGAGCGCGGGCCGGAACTGTTCGTGCCGACCGCGAGCGGCTCGATCGCGTCGGTGGCGGCGGGCGGCGGGCGCGACGTGCGGGTGGCGATCACGATCAACGCCGCCGGCGATGCCGCGCCGGGCGCGCTCGCGAAGTCGGGCCGGCAGGTGGCGCGCGCGGTGCGTGCCGCCCTTGAGGGGGCGAGCGACTGATGGGGCATTGGCTGTGCGCCGAGCGGCGGCATCAGGCAGCGGGGACGATCTCGCGCTTCGACCCGCGTTTCTGGACGGTGAACTTTCCGCGCCCGATGATGGCGGCGGTGACGACCACCGCGCCGGATGCGCTGCGGGTGGATTGCGCTTTCTATCGCCAGGACGATCTCGCCGGGCTGATCTGGGAGGCGGAGGATCGCCACGATCACCCGCTGCTGAAATATGAGACGGCGCGCGATTTCCGCGACTGCCGGCTGTCGTTCCGCTGGCGATCGGGCGGGGTGCGTGCGCTGGATGCGGTCAACGGCCCGGTGCTGACGATCGAGGGGCGCGACGCCGCCGGCAATGCGCGCTCGTGGTATGTGCGGTTGTGGAATTACGCGACCGGCTCGCCCGAGGATGCGCTGGTCTCGATCGACTTCGCCAGCGTCAGCGGCGGCTGGTCGCTGCCGGGGGAGGCGGACCCGGTGTGGGCGGGGGACATCGACCGGCTGTTCGTCTCGCTGGTGCCGCCGGGTTACAGCGCGACCGACGCGCCGCTCGCCGCGCCCGGCGAGGGCTGGGCGGAGCTGAGCGCGATCCGCTGCGACGGGCCGGGCGCGGTGATCGCGATCGGCGAGGCGATCGTGCCGGAACATGGCGTCGGCATCGCGGGCGGTTATGACGACAGCTATAACCTGACGCCCGCGCGGCTGCTGCGCAACGCGCTGCATCTCGGCTATCGCGGGCGGATCGTCCATTATGTCGGGATGAGCCATTATTTCCGGCTCGATGGCGGGAAGGTGAGCCTTGGCGGCGGGGCGCTCAATGCTCCTTGTGTGGCGTGGCATCGCGATTTCGCGGGGCGGGCGCGGGAGCTTGGCTACGATATAATCTGGTCACTGAGCTACGAACTGCTCGACGCGCATTGCCCGGAGGAGTGGAAGCAGCGCGCGGCGGACGGCGCGCCGGCGCTGACCGGCTGGTCACCGCCCTCCACCCTGCTCTCGCCGACGCATGAAGGGGCGATGGCGTATCTTCAGGCCGTGGCGAAGGCGTTCGTGGCGATCGGGGTCGCGGCGGGGTTGCCGGCGAGGTTCCAGGTCGGCGAGCCGTGGTGGTGGATCATGCCGGACGGGCGGCCGTGCCTCTATGACGCGAGCGCCGTCGCGGCCTTCGCGCCCGCGCCGATCGCCTCGATCAAGGGCGGCAAGAGCGCGCTGGAGATCGCGACGCTCGATGCGGCGGGGGCGGCGCTGGCGGCCTCGACGGCGGCGCTGTGTGCGGCGGTGCGCGAGGTGGCGGCGTGCGAGACGTATCTGCTCGCCTATCTGCCGACGGTGCTCGATGCGGGAGCGCCGGAGGCGAAGCGCACGAACCTGCCGGTCGGCTGGGCCTTTCCCGCGTTCGATGTGCTCCAGCTCGAGGATTATGACTGGGTGACGGCGGGCGACACCGCTTCCTCGCGCGATGGGGCGCGGGCGGCGGGGGAGCGGCTCGGCTATCCGGTCGGGCGGCAGGAATATCTCGCCGGCTTCGTGCTGAACGGGGAGGATTCCGCGCAATGGCGGCTGATCGACGCGGCGGCGGATACCGCGCGGCGGCGGGGCGTGCGCCGCGCTTACTTCTGGGCCTTGCCGCAGGTGATGCGCGACGGGCTGGTGCACTGGGATGAGGAGGAAGACGTGACCGCGTTCGACGACGTGCTGTTCCCGCTCGCGCTGGGCCGCGAGGCGGAGGTGGCGCCCGAATTCTCCACCACGATCGTCACCAGCGCGGGCGGGCGCGAGACGCGCAACGTCGCATGGGAGGAGGCGCGCACCCGCTATGATGTCGGGCCGGGGGTGAGAAGCGAGGCGGATATCCGCGTTCTGCTCGATTTCTTCCGGGCGCGTAGCGGGCCGGCGCGAGGCTTCCGCCTGCGCGATCCGTTCGATGCGGAGGCGAGCGACGAGGCGATCGGGACGGGCGACGGCGTCGCCCGCCGCTTCGCGCTGGCGAAACATTATGGCGCGGCGACGCGGCGGATCACGCGGCCGGTGGCGGGGAGCGTTTCGGTGAAGCTGGACGGCGTGGCGACCGCCGCCTTCTCGCTGGAGGAGGGCGGGATGGTGGTGCTGGATAGCGCGCCGGAAGCGGGAGCGGCCGTCACCGCGTCGTTCGCGTTCGACGTGCCGGTGCGCTTTGGCGAGGACCGGCTGACCGTGACCCGCGCGACCTTCCTCGCCGGGGCCGCGCCATCCGTCCCGCTGGTCGAGATCAGGGAGGCGTGAGATGGACCGGGTGACGCATCTCGCGCTCTGCTGGCGCGTCGAGCGGCGCGACGGCGTGGCGATCGGGCTGACCGATCATGACCGTGATCTGGAACTGGGCGGCATGGTCTATCGCGCCGCGCCGGGGATGACGCCCTCCGCGATCGTGCGGAGCGAGGGGCTGGATCCCTCGACGATGGACGCGAAGGGCGCGCTGTCCAGCGCGGCGATCACCGAACGCGACCTGATCGCCGGCCGGTGGGACGGCGCGCGCGTCGCGATCTTCGCGACCGACCGGGCCGGGGGCGGCGAACCGATGGCGCTGGGCGAGGGGACGATCGGTGCGGTGGACCTCGCCGACAACGGCTTCACCGCCGAGCTGCGCGGCGCGGCGGCGGCGCTCGACCGGCCGGCGACGGAGGCGACATCGCCCGATTGCCGCGCCGAGCTGGGCGACCGGCGCTGCCGCGTGGCGATGGCGGGGCGGCGCCGGTTCGCGCGGGTCGTGGCGGCGGACGAGGAGGTGCTGACGCTCGATCGCGCGGAGCCTTCGTCCGATGGCTATGGCGGCGGGCTGCTGCGCTGGTTCGGCGGCGCGAACGGCGGGTTCGAGAGCGCGGTGACCGCCTCGTCGGGAACCACGGTGACGGTGCGCAGCCTGCCGCCGTTCGCGGTCGAGCCGGGCGCGTTGGTCGAGGTGATCGAAGGATGCGACAAGACCATCGCCACCTGCGCGGGCCGGTTCGGCAACGCGGCGAACTTCCGCGGCGAGCCGTATCTGCCGGGGATCGACCTGCTGACGCGCTATCCCGGCGGATGACGCGTGCGGAACGCGTCGTCGCGGCGGCGCGGGCGACGATCGGCGCGCGCTTCCGCCCACATGGCCGCGATCCGGCGCTGGGCATGGATTGCGTCGGCGTCGCGGCCTTCGCGCTGAAGGCGGGCGGTTATCGCGGACAGGTGCCGGCGGGGTACGTGCTGGCGGCGGGCGAGGCGGCGATCGCACCGGCGATGCTGCGCGGCCTCGTTCGGTGCGCCGGGGATGCGCCGGGCGATCTGCTGCTGTGCCGCGCGGGCAGCGGCCTGCATCTCGCGATCGTGACCGATGGCGGCTTCGTTCACGCCGATGCGGGACTGCGCCGGGTGGTCGAGCGGCCGGGCGTGCCGCCCTGGCCGGTGATCGCGGCGTGGCATATTCAAGGGGAAGACGATGGCGACTTTGGTGCTGACGGCGGTGGGCACGGCGATCGGCGGCCCGATCGGCGGGGCGATCGGGGCGATGATCGGGCAGACGGTCGATCAGAATGTGCTGTTCAAGCCGAAGGGGCGCGATGGCCCGCGCCTCACCGAGCTTTCGGTGCAGACGTCGAGCTACGGCACGCAGATCCCGAAACTGTTCGGCACGATGCGCGTCGCGGGATCGGTGATCTGGGCGACCGACCTGATCGAGCATCGCGCGCGTAGCGGCGGGGGCAAGGGGCGGCCGAGCGTCACCACCTACAGCTATACAGCGTCGTTCGCGGTGGCGCTGTCGGCGCGGCCGATCCTCGGCGTCGGGCGCATCTGGGCGGACGGCAAGCTGCTGCGCGGCGCGGCTGGCGACTGGAAGAGCGCGACGACCTTCCGGCTGCACAAGGGCGGCGAGGATCAGCCGCCCGATCCGCTGATCGCCAGCGCCGAGGGACTGGCCGCGACCCCGGCGCATCGCGGCATCGCTTATGCCGTGTTCGAGGATCTGGCGCTGGAAGATTTCGGCAACCGCATCCCCTCGCTTACTTTCGAGGTGACCGCCGATGCAGGGCCGGTCGCGACCGGCGCAGTGGCGGCCGTGGTCAGTGGCGGCATCGTGCGCGATGCGGGCGCGGCGGCGGCGCTCGACGGCTTCTCGGCCTATGGCGATACGACGCGGGCGGTGATCGAGACGCTGGGGCGGATCGGCGGCTGTCGCTTCGCGCCGGTCGGCGATGCGGTCGAGATGCGTGGCGCGGGGACGGGGCCGGTGCTGACGATCGAGGATGACGGTGTGAAGCGTGACCGCTCGATCCGCCCGATCGAGACGGTGCCGCAGGCCATTTCGGTCGCGCATTACGATCCGGCGCGCGACTATCAGACCGGGGTGCAGCGCGCGGCGCGGCCCGGCGCGGGGGAAAAGCGCGAGACGGTCGATGCGCCCGCCGCGTTGGGCGCGGGCGCGGCCAAGGCGATCGCCACCGCGATGCTCGCCCGTGCGGAGACCGAGCGGGTTGGGCGTCGGGTAAAGGGGGATGTGACCGCGCTGGTGGTCGGGCCGGGCGATCGGGTGGCGATCGCTGGCGAGACTGGGCGATGGCGCGTCGTCACCGCGACGCTGGAAGGGATGGCGACGACGCTGGAACTGGTCGCGGAGCGCGCCGCGATCCTGCCCACGGTGGCCTCGCCGGGCCGGTCGCTCGGTGCGCCCGATGCGGTGGCGGGGACGACGATCCTCCACGCCTTCGAGCTGCCGGCGCTCGACGAGGCGTTGCTCAGTGAGCCGCGCCTGCTGGTCGCGGCGGCGGGGACGGGCGCGGGATGGCGGCGTGCAGCGCTACGCTACAGCCTGGACGACGGGGCAAGCTGGACGGCGATCGGCGGGACGGCGTTACCGGCGACGCTCGGGACACTGGCAGATACTTTGTCGGCTGGGCCGATAACGTTGCTCGATCGGCACAACGAAATCATCGTCGATCTGGCGCATGACGGGATGGTGCTGTCCGACGCCGACGCCGGGGCGGTGGATCGCGGGGCGAACCTGGCGCTGGTCGGCGACGAACTGGTGCAATTCGCGGTGGCGGAGCAACTCGCTCCATGCCGTTGGCGGTTGCGCGACCTGTCGCGCGGCCGGCGCGGGACGGTCGCGGCGGCGCATGATGCCGGCGCGCGCTTCGTGCTGATCGAGCCGGAAACGGTGACGGCGGTATCGCTCGGCGCCTCGCCGGGGCAGGCGGTGCAGGTCGCGGCGGATGCGGTGGGCGATACGGCGGGGGTCGTAGCGATGCTGACAGGAGCGTCGATCCTGCCGCCCGCACCGGTTCGTCTGGAGGCGGTGGCGCAAGGTGACGGCGGCGTGCTGGTACGATGGCGGCGGCGCGGTCGCAGCGGCTGGCGGTGGCGCGATGGCGCCGACACGCCGCTCGGCGAGGAGCGCGAACAATATCGTGTGACAGTGATGCCTGTGGGGCTGTCGGCAAGAATCGCGGTCGTCGACACCGCTGCGTATTCCGTCTCCGCGGCCGAATGCGCTGCCGGCCCGATGACGGTGGAGGTGGCGCAGATCGGCACCAACGGCGCCTCGCCGGCCGCTGCGATCACTTTCTGACCTGGAGGACATAAATGAGCGACGAACGATCGCCGCGCCTTGCGCTGCCGCTGTTGCAGCCGGGGCAGGCGCAGAAGGAAACCGATCACAACGAAGCGCTCACGCTTCTCGATATCGCGGCGCAGGCAGCGGTGCTTGCGGTGGGACTGGATAACCCCCCGGTCGATCCCGCGCCGGGCGAATGCTGGATCGTCGGCACCGCGCCGACAGGGGCATGGAACGGCTATGCCGGCGCGTTGGCGGGCTGGACGGCGGGCGGCTGGCGTTTCGTCGCGCCGACGCCGGGGATGACCGCATGGAGTATCGCGGACGACATGTCGGCGCGCTACGAAGCCGGCACATGGTGGCTCGGCGAGATTCGCGCAGAGCGGGTGCTGATCGACGGCGTCCAGGTGCTGGGGCCTCGGGGAAGCGCCATTCCTGATCCGGGGGGCGGTGTCAGCGTGGACGCCGAGGCACGCGCCGCGATCAGCGCAATGTTGAACGCATTGCGCAGCCATGGACTAATTGAGTGAATGGCTGTTGCCCTTATGCAACAATTCGCTGTTTTTGCGCGCTTGCGCGGAAACCTTCCTTTCGATAGTGAGTTTGCGTTGTCCGTAGTGACACCATGGAAAGGGGATTATGATGCGGAAGCTTGCCGTTGTAGTGGCACTTGCCTCCACCGCACTTGCCTCGCCGGCGCTTGCGCGTGACAAGGCGTGGTATGTGGGCGCCGATTTCGGCGGGATGATTGTCGAGGACATCAATTTCAACATCGCCAGCGCCACTCCTGGCCTGACGGGGACCTCAACCGTCAACCACGATTATGGTTGGGATTCGGATGGCGTGATCGGTTACGACTTCGGCGGCTTCCGCCTCGAAGCCGAAGTCGGTTATCGCACCGCGACCGTCGACAGCTACCAGCCCACCGCGCTGACGCCGATCAATGGCGGTTACGCCGTGGCAGGAACCTACGGCTATGCCGGCGGTCGTTCGTCCGCGCTGAGCTTCATGCTCAACGGCTTGCTGGACTTCGGTCCGGACGATGGCCTTCAGGGTTTCCTCGGCGGCGGTGCCGGTGTGGCGCGCGTCAAGAGCCGGATCGACCTGAACAACTCCGGCTCGACGCTGGACGATTCCGACACGGTCTTCGCGTGGCAGGCGATCGCGGGTGTCCGCGCACCGCTGACCAGCCATGTCGACGTCTCGCTGAAGTATCGCTTCTTCAACGCGGACAAGGTCAAGCTGACCGACATCGCGGGTTCGGCGTATGACGGCCGGTTCCGGTCGCACAGCATCCTGGGCGGTCTGACCTACAACTTCGGTGAGCCGGCTGCTCCGCCGCCTCCTCCGCCGCCTCCGCCCCCGCCTCCTCCGCCGCCCCCGCCTCCGCCGCCTCCGCCGCCGGAAGTGGTGTGCTCGCCGGGTCCGTTCATTGTCTTCTTCGAGTGGGACAAGTCGGACATCACGCCGGAGGCCGCGTCGATCCTCGACAACGCCGTCACCCAGTACCAGAGCTGCGGCAATGCGCAGGTGATGGTCGCGGGCTTCACCGACACCTCGGGTTCGGCGAAGTACAACATGGGCTTGTCGCAGCGTCGCGCGGACTCGGTGAAAGCGTATCTGACGTCGAAGTCGATCCCGGACGGGGTCATTTCGACCCAGGCGTTCGGCAAGACGCACCTGCGCGTGCAGACTGCCGATGGCGTCCGCGAGGTGCAGAACCGTCGCGTGGAGATCACTTACGGTCCGGGTTCCGGCCAGTAAGATCGTTCACAAGACGACAAAGATCGGGAGGTCGGCTCAGCCGGCCTCCCTTTTTTGCGTGTTGAGGAAACGCGTGTGTCTCACACGCCCGGGATGGATCGAGTTGCCCGATCGCATTCGTGCGATTCCCGATCCGTAGCCGTCACTGTCGACTTGCGATGGGCCGCAAGGTTAATTGTGGCGTTTGATGCCGGAGACTTTAGAGCCGCACTCGGCAGCCAGTCTCAGCGAAGGGAGTTTAGATGCGTATCACGATGATCGGCTCGGGCTATGTCGGACTGGTGTCCGGCGCGTGCTTCGCCGATTTCGGTCATAGCGTGACCTGCGTCGACAAGGCGGCGGACAAGATCGAATCGCTACTCGCCGGGCGGATGCCGATCTACGAGCCGGGGCTGGAACAACTCGTCGCCAGCAACGTGGCTGCCGGAAGATTGGCCTTCACCACCGATCTCGCGGCCGGCGTGGCCGGTGCCGATGCCGTGTTCATTGCGGTCGGCACGCCCTCGCGGCGTGGCGACGGCCACGCCGATCTTAGCTATGTCTATGCCGCCGCCGAGGAGATTGCGCGCGCGGCGACCGGCCCGCTGGTGGTGGTCAACAAGTCGACTGTTCCGGTCGGCACCGGCGATCGCGTCGAGCAGATCCTGCGGGATACGCGTCCCGATGGCGATTTCGCGGTCGTCTCCAATCCCGAATTCCTGCGCGAAGGCGCCGCGATCGGCGATTTCAAGCGCCCCGACCGCATCGTGATCGGCACCGACAATGAGCGCGCCAAGGCGGTCATGCGCGAGGTCTATCGTCCACTTTTCCTCGGTGAAAGCCCTATTCTGTTCACCGGCCGGCGCACCGCCGAACTGACCAAATATGCTGCCAACGCCTTCCTCGCGACCAAGATCACCTTTATCAACGAGATGGCCGATCTGTGCGAGGCGGTCGGGGCCAATGTGCAGGATGTCGCGCGCGGGATCGGGCTGGACAATCGCATCGGGCGCAAGTTCCTGCATGCCGGCCCCGGCTATGGCGGCTCGTGCTTCCCGAAGGATACGCTGGCGCTGCTCAAGACGGCGGAGGATTTCGAGAGCCCTGTCCGCATCGTCGAGGCGGTCGTCCAGGTGAACGATGCGCGCAAGCGGGCGATGGGCCGCAAGGTGCTGACCGCGCTGGATGGCGAGCCACGCGGCAAGACGGTCGCGGTGCTCGGCCTGACTTTCAAACCCAATACGGACGACATGCGCGACGCGCCTTCGATCGCGATCGTCCAGAGCCTGATCGACGCCGGGGTGAACGTCCGCGCCTATGATCCGGAGGGCGCTGAAACAGCGAAGGCGGTGATGCCGGACATCACTTATTGCCGCGACGCCTATGACGCGGCGCAGGGCGCGGATGCGGTGGCAATCGTCACCGAATGGGACGTGTTCCGCGCGCTCGATCTCAAGCGCCTCGCCGGCGTGATGGCTACGCCGGTGCTGGTCGACCTGCGCAACATCTACGATCGCGGCGAGGCCGAGCGAGCGGGGTTCGCTTATACGGCGGTGGGACGGTGAACGGGCCGCCGCCGATTGCGGGATTGCTGGAGACGGCGCTGTACGTCTCCGACATGACCCGCTCGGCGGCGTTCTTCCGCGATACGCTCGGCCTGCCGGTGATGGTCGAGAGCGCACGGCTCACGGCGTTCGATGCCGGGAGCGGCGGGGTGCTGCTGCTGTTCCCGCAGGGCGGCGCGACCCATGACGTGGCGAGCGAGCGTGGCGTGATTCCCGGGCATGACGGGCAGGGGCCGCTGCACATGGCGTTCGCGATCGCCGCCGATGCGTTGGAAGGCTGGCGCGCGTACCTCGCCGCTTCGGGCGTGCCGTTGCGGGGCGAGATGCACTGGCCGCGCGGCGGGACCAGCCTCTATTTCGAGGACCCGGACGGCCATGTGCTCGAACTGGCGACGCCGGGGCTGTGGCCCAATGACGCTGATCGCCCGTCAATCGAGCGCGGTTGACAGCCACTCCGGGATGAGCGCGTCGCCCAACGCCTCGATACGGCGCAACTCGATCATCAGTCCCAGCGCTGGATAACTGGCGCGGGTGCGCTCGCCCGGCTCCCCCAGGGGCGCGACGACGAGGCGGCGGTTGACCTTGGCGCGATGGTGCATCCGCGCGGTATTCTCCTGGCCGACGTAACACCCCTTGGCGAAGCTGACGCCGTTCAGCTCGCGCGCATTGCATTCCAGCCAGAGCGTCGTGCCGTCGCCAAGCTCGGCCACGCCCTCGGTCACGCCGAGCGACAGGCGGTGCGCCAACCAGCCTTCCGCGGAGGCGCCGGGCGCGCCGATCCAGCGGCGACCGAGCGCGGGAAGGCGCGGATCCGGCACGCCACGTTCGCCCGATCGGCTCCAGTGCACCGCCAGCGTATCGTCGCGCGCGATGGTGATCGCGCGGCGCAGGCGATAGATCGACAGGCGGCGGATCAGCGCGTCCGCTTGCGCCGCCTCGCAATCGATCAGCACGTCCGCGCCGTCCTCCCACAGCAGGAAATCGAACAACGCCTTGCCCTGCGGCGTCAGCAGCCCGGCCCAGACGGGCAGCGGGCCGGCGGTGTCGTTCGTCACCAGCCCTTGCAGGAAGCTGCGCACATCGTCGCCGGAAACGCGAATGATCGCGCGGTCGGCCAGCATCGTCGGGGTGGAATCGCTCATGGCCTCCAGTTAGGGATGGCTGACAGGCGACGGAAGGGCTGAGGCGATGGCGACTTACGATCTCATGCTGGCGAACGGCATCGTGCATACGCCGGGTGGCCCGGTGGCGGCGAACGTGGGGGTGCGCGATGGCAAGATCGCGGCGATCGGCGCGAGCGGCGATGCCGGGCGGACGATCGACTGCACCGGCCTCGATATCCTGCCCGGCGTGATCGACACGCAGGTCCATTTCCGCGAGCCGGGACTGGAGCATAAGGAAGACCTCGCCACGGGCAGCGTCACGGCGGTGATGGGCGGCGTCACCGGCGTGTTCGAGATGCCCAACACCAAGCCCAACACCGACAGCGCCGATGCGATCGCCGACAAGCTCGCCCGCGCCGGGGGGCGGATGTGGTGCGACCACGCCTTCTACGTCGGCGCGACCAACCACAATGCGCGCGATCTGGCGGAGCTGGAGCGGTTGCCGGGGACGGCGGGGGTCAAGATCTTCATGGGCGCGTCGACCGGCGACCTGCTGGTGAGCGAGGACGCACGGCTGGCGGAGGTGCTGGCGTCGGGCCATCGGCGCGTCGCGATCCATGCCGAGGACGAGGAACGCATGAACGCGCGCGCCGGCGAGCGCGTCGCGGGCGATCCCGCGAGCCATCCGGTGTGGCGCGACGACGAGAGCGCGATCCTCGCCACGCGGCGCATCCTGAAGCTGGCGCGCGAGGCGCGGCGGCGCGTGCATGTGTTGCATGTCACGACGCCGGCGGAACTGGAATTGCTCGCGCAGCACAAGGACATCGCCTCGTGCGAGGTGACGCCGCAACATCTCACGCTGGCGGGGGAGGAAGCCTATCCGCGCCTCGGCACGTTCGCGCAGATGAACCCGCCGATCCGCTCCGGCGCGCATCGCGAGGGGCTGTGGCATTGGCTCAACCAGGGCGTGCCGGACGTGATCGGTTCCGATCACGCGCCGCACACGCTGGAGGAGAAGGCGAAGCCCTACCCCGCCTCGCCGAGCGGGATGCCGGGGGTGCAGACGCTGCTGCCGCTGCTGCTCGATCATGCGGCGCATGGGCGGCTGACGCTCCAGCGCGTGATCGACCTGACCAGCGCGGGCGCGCAGCGCATCTTCGGCATCGAGGGCAAGGGACGGATCGCGGCGGGTTATGACGCGGATTTCACCGTGGTCGACCTCCGGAAACGGTGGACGGTGGACGAGCAGTGGCTCGCCTCGCGCAGCGGCTGGTCGCCGTTCACCGGGATGGAGCTGACCGGCAAGGCGATCGGTACGATCATCCGCGGTACGGTCGCGATGTGGGAAGATACCCTGGGCGATGCGCCGCAGGGCGCGCCGATCCGTTTCGAATCAATCGATTTCGGATAAACGCTGTCCTACACGAACCAATTAGGTTAAATGATGCGGCCTTTCCAAGGTGGAGGGCGGCATATGGATATCGACGACCTGATTGACGAGGTGATCGGCCGTGAGGGGGGCTACACCAACAACAAGGCGGATCGCGGCGGCGCGACGCGCTGGGGCATCACCGAGAAGGTGGCGCGCGCCAACGGCTATGCCGGCGACATGCGCGCGCTGCCGCGTGAGGCGGCGGCGACGATCTACCGACGGCTCTATTGGCAGAAGCCGGGTTATGATCGGGTGGCGACGCGCGTGCCGCTGGTTGCTGCGGAATTGTTCGACACCGGCGTGAACATGGGGCCGAAGGTGGCGACCGGCTTCCTGCAACGCGCGCTCAACGCGCTCAATCGCGGCGCGAGCGATTATCCCGACATCGCGGCGGACGGGCTGATCGGCCCGCGCACCCTGTCGGCGCTCGACGGTTTCGTGGCGAAGCGCGGCGCGGCGGGCGAGCGCGTGCTGGTCAAGGCGCTCGAGGCGCTCCAGGGCGCGCGCTACATGGCGCTGGCCGAGAGCCGCCCGGCCAATGAGGCATTCCTTTACGGCTGGCTCGCCAACCGGCTCGGCTGAGCTGCGGGAGAGATGAGATGGCATTGCTTGACGGAATCATCGCGCCGGTGGCGGGGCTGCTCGATCGGCTGATCCCCGATCCCAAGGCGCGCGAGGCGGCGAAGCTGGAATTGCTGCGGCTCGACGGAACGCAGGAACTGGACAGGATCAAGACGCAGATGACGGCGGTGCTGGCGGAGGCCAATTCCGCCGATCCGTGGACCAGCCGCGCGCGGCCGAGCTTCCTCTACGTGATGTACGTGCTGCTGCTGTGGTCGATCCCGATGGGGCTGATCGCGGCGATCCGCCCGGCATGGGCGGTGGCGATCGGGCAGGGGATGAACGCCTATCTGAACGGTATCCCCGAGCCGCTCTATGCGTTGTTCGGCACCGGCTACCTCGGTTACACGGTGGCGCGCGAATGGGGGAAGACGAAGGGGCGCTGAGGCCCCTTCGATCTTTCGGATCAATTCCTGGCGAGCGAATCGAGCTTGCCGAGATCGACCGCCGAGACCAGCGACTTGAACGCCGACGCGTCAGGCGCGCTGCCCTCGGCGGAAACGGCGAAGCGATTGCCGACGATCACGTTGTATTCGCCGTTGCGCGAGGCGTTGCTCCATTTCTCCGTGGTCATGCGGCCGTCGACGGTGTTGGCGCGCTCATAGCCGTCCTTGGTCTCGCGGTTCGACTGGACGTTGAGCGCCGATCCCAGCCCGGCGAGCGCGCCCATCGCGCCGACGTCGGCGACCGACAGCGTGATCGTGTCGTTGCCGGAAGTGTAGCGCGCCTCCGCCTTCGATCCGCCGATCCCGCCCGCGCCGCCGCTCGCGGTTTCGATATCGCCGCGCTTCCAGCCGCCGACCGATTCGGGGAGGAATGCCTGCAATGTCGCGGGCGGCGTGAGCGATACCGGCGCGCCAGCCTTGGCGCCGGCTTCGGCCTTTTCCGCCGCCGCCTGCATCTGCCTGGTCGCCGCGTCGAGCTTGCCGAGATCGACCGAGCCGACCCCCGGCACCGACATCGTGCCGCTCGCCACCCCCGCGTCGAGCGCCGGACGCACCAGCCGCGAGGTCAGCGCCGAGGTGGCGAAGCCGATCACCGCCATCACCACGATCCCGGCGACGATCGTCGCGACGGTATAGCCGGCCGCCTTGTCCTGCGGCGCCTTCATCAGCCGGGGCAGGCCGAGATAGAGCAGATAGAGGCTGTAGAGACCGAGCAGCCCAAGGAACGACAGCATCGGGATGATCTGGAAGATCCCCGCGAGCCACCCCGCCGTCATCGAATAGGCCGCCACCTTGGTCGCCGCGACCGGATCCTTCGTGCCGCCGAAGGTGGGCGCGAGCGCGTCGATGATCAGCGAGATGACCCACACCCCGACCAGCGCCAGCACATAGGAAACTGCCGCCGTCGCCACCGCGCCGCCGATCGAGGGGCGGTAGGTGATGCCGAAGAGGTGATAGCCGAAGACGAGGCTGCCGATCAGCCCGGCGACCGGCCCGATCGCGGCGAGCGGCGCGGCCCAGCCTGTCATGATGCCCTTCACCGTCATCGGCTCGACGTCGATGCGCGGCCATTCGTCTTTCGGCTGGAGGATCAGGCGCCGCGCGCGTTCGATCAGCGAGGCGGCGTTTTCCTGCGGAAACTGGCTTGCCATCGGTTTTCCCCTCTTTTCCAGTGCGCTGATCCTGCGCCGCCCGGGCGTTTGCGGATAGGATCGATGCGACAGCGCCGGACGGAGATTGCGGCGTCCGGGCCGCCGCACCATATGCGGCGCCATGAGCAACGAAAGCAGCATGCCAGTGTGGCATGGCACGACGATTCTGTCGATTCGCCGCGGGGGCAAGGTGGTGGTGGCCGGCGACGGCCAGGTCTCGATGGGCAACACGGTGATGAAGCCCAACGCCCGCAAGGTCCGCACGCTGGGCGCCGACGGCAAGGTGATCGGCGGCTTCGCCGGCGCCACCGCCGACGCCTTTACCCTGTTCGAGCGGCTGGAGGCGAAGCTGGAGCGGCATCAGGGCCATCTGATGCGCGCCGCCGTCGAGCTGGCGAAAGACTGGCGCACCGACAAATATCTCCGCAACCTGGAGGCGATGATGATCGTCGCCGACCGGGACGTGACGCTGATCCTGACCGGCAACGGCGACGTGCTGGAGCCGGAGGAGGGCATCGCGGCGATCGGCTCGGGCGGCAATTACGCGCTGGCCGCCGCGCGGGCGCTGGTCGATTACGAGCCGGACGCCGAAGCCGCCGCGCGCAAGGCGATGAAAATCGCCTCCGACCTGTGCGTCTTCACCAACGACCGGCTGGTCGTCGAGACGCTTGACAGCGCCGCCTGACCCACACGAAAGACTTCCATGAACGACAATCTCACGCCGAAGGCGATCGTCGCCGCGCTCGACGCGCACATCATCGGGCAGCGGGACGCCAAGCGCGCGGTCGCGGTCGCGTTGCGCAACCGCTGGCGCCGCCAGAAGCTCAGCCCCGACCTGCGCGACGAGGTGACGCCCAAGAACATCCTGATGATCGGTCCGACCGGTTGCGGGAAGACCGAGATCAGCCGCCGCCTCGCCAAGCTGGCCGACGCGCCGTTCGTGAAGGTGGAGGCGACCAAGTTCACCGAGGTCGGCTATGTCGGCCGCGACGTGGAGCAGATCGCGCGCGATCTGGTCGAGGAAGCGGTGCGGCTGGAGAAGGAGCGCCGCCGCAACGCGGTGAAGGACAAGGCGGAGGAGGCGGCGATGGCGCGCCTGCTCGACGCTCTCGTCGGCAAGGACGCCAGCCAGGCGACGCGCGAGAGCTTCCGCCAGCGCTTCCGCGACGGCCATCTCGAGAACACCGAGATCGAGCTGGAGCTGCAACAGGCGCCGCAGATGCCGTTCGATCTGCCCGGCGGCGGCTCGGTCGGGATGATCAACCTGTCCGAGATGATGGGCAAGGCGTTCGGCGGCGGCCAGACCAGGCGCCGCAAGCTGACCGTCCCCGCCGCATGGGAGAAGCTGGTCGAGGAGGAGGCCGACAAACGGCTCGATCAGGATGAGGTGAGCCGCGTCGCGCTGGCCGACGCCGAGGCCAACGGCATCGTCTTCCTCGACGAGATCGACAAGATCGCGGTGAGCGACGTGCGCGGCGGCAGTGTCAGCCGCGAGGGCGTGCAGCGCGACCTGCTGCCGCTGATCGAGGGCACCACCGTCTCGACCAAATACGGGCCGATGAAGACGGACCATATCCTGTTCATCGCCTCCGGCGCGTTCCACGTCGCCAAGCCGAGCGACCTGCTGCCCGAGCTTCAGGGCCGCCTGCCGATCCGCGTCGAGTTGAAGGCGCTGACCGAGGAGGATTTCGTCGCGATCCTCTCCGACACCAAGGCGTCGTTGCCGGCGCAATACAAGGCGCTGCTCGGCACCGAGGGGGTGACGATCGACTTCACCGAGGACGGCGTCCGCGCGGTGGCGAAGATCGCCGCCGAGGTGAACGGCGAGATCGAGAATATCGGCGCGCGCCGGTTGCAGACGGTGATGGAGAAGCTGCTGGAGGAAGTGAGCTTCGACGCGGAGGACCGCGCCGGCGGCACGCTGACGATCGATGCCGCCTACGTCGACAGGCAACTCGCCAGCGTCGCGCGGAACACCGATCTCAGCCGGTTCGTGCTGTAACCTCGGTTACGCCGCCAGTTCCGCCGGCACGCCGGCGGCGGCGTCGAGCAGCCGCTTCTCCAGCGCCTTCGCCCGCACGCCGGCGGTGATCTTGTCGCCGGTCAGGTCGGTCAGGTAGAAAGTGTCCACCGCGCGCTCGCCATAAGTGGCGACGTGCGCGGAATGGATCGTCACCTTCGACTGGAACAGCGCATAGGCGAGCTGGCTGAGCAGTGCCGGCCGGTCGCGCGCGTTCACCTCCACCACGGTGAAGCGGTTGGAGGCGTGGTTGTCGACCAGCACGTTCGGCTCGATCGGGAAGGCGTCGGCGCGGACGCGCGGCAGCGGCTTGGCCTTCAGCCGGTCGACCAGCTTGCCGCGATTGGCCAGCGCATCCTCGATCGCGGTGCGTAGCCGGCCAAGCTGCCCGGCCTCGTCGAACGGGCGGCCGAGCGGATCCTGCACGAGAAAATTGTCGAGCGCCATGCCGTCGCGCGTGGTGTGGATGCGCGCGTCGATGATGTTGCCGCCGGCCAGATGGATCGCCCCCGCGATGCGATAGAAGATGCCCGGATGGTCGGCCGCATAGACCGTCACCAGCGTCGCCCCGCGATCGGGGTAGACCTGCGCGTCGATCGCGAGCTGCGCCTCTCCCGCCCCCAGCACGAAGCGCGCGTTGTGCGCCAGCACGTCCTCCGGCTCGGCGATCCAGTAGGGCTCCGGCATCTGGCGGACGAAGCGCGCCAGCGTCGCCGCGTCCCAGCCGAGCGCCTGCGCCAGATTGGCCTGTTTCTCCGCGATCCGCTCGGCGCGTCCGCGCTGCTTATGCCCGAGCCGCAGCACCTCCTCGGCCGCTTCGAACAGATCGGTGAGGAGCTGGCGCTTCCAGCCGTTCCACGTCCCCGGACCGACGGCGCGGATATCGACCACGGTGAGCGCCAGCAGCATCCGCAGCCGCTCCGGCGACTGGACGAGCGCGGCGAAGTCGAGGATCGTCTTGAAATCGGCGAGGTCGCGCTTGAACGCCGTGGCCGACATCAAAAGGTGGTTGCGCACCAGCCACGCGACATTCTCTGTCTCGGCCGGGGTCAGCCCGAAGCGCGGGCAGAGCCGTTCCGCCACCTGCGCGCCCAGCACCGAATGATCGCCGCCGCGCCCCTTGGCGATATCGTGCAGCAGCACCGCGACATACAGCGCGCGCCGCGAGACGATCTGCTTGAAGATCGCGGTCGAGATCGGATGCTCGCCGGCGAACTCGCCGCGCTCGATCCGGCTCAGCAGGCCGATCGCGCGGATGGTATGCTCGTCGACGGTGTAATGATGGTACATGTCGAACTGCATCTGCGCCACGACACGGCCGAAATCGGGCACGAAACGGCCGAACACCCCCGCCTCGTTCATCCAGCGCAGCACCAGCTCCGGGTCGCGCGGGCTGGCGAGCACGTCGAGGAACAGGGCATTGGCGCGCGGATCGTCGCGGATATCGTCCGCCAGCTTGGCGTCGCGCGCGGCGGCGCGCATCGCCATCGGGTGGATTTCCAGCCCGTGCAGGTCGGCGAGCTGGAATATCTCGATCAGCCGCACCGGATCCTCGGCGAAGAAATCGTCGCGGGGCAGCGCCAGCCGCCCGCGATCGAGCACGAAGCCGCCCAGCTTGCGCGGCCGCCGGCGGATCGTCGGCAGGCCGAAGCGTCGCCCGCGGCCGGCGAACTGCTCGTCGAGATGCGCGAGGAACACCCCGGTCAGCGAGCCGACCGCCTTCGCCTGAAGGAAGTAATATTGCATGAAACGCTCGACGCCCGGCTTGCCGAGCCGGTCGGAGAAACGCATCCGCTCCGCGATCTCGCGCTGCACGTCGAAGGTCAGGCGATCCTCGGCGCGGCCGGTGACGAGGTGCAGATGGCAGCGCACCGCCCACAGGAAATTGTCGGCGCGGTGGAACAGGCGGTATTCCGCCGGGGTGAACAGCCCCTTTTCCACCAGATCGGCCGCGCGATCGACGTCATAGACGTACTTGCCGATCCAGAAGAGCGCGTGAAGGTCGCGCAGCCCGCCCTTGCCCTCCTTCACATTGGGCTCGACGACATAGCGGCTGTCGCCCATCTTCTGGTGGCGCTGGTCGCGCTCGGCGAGCTTGTCGGCGACGAACTGCCGCTCGGTATCGCGCTGCACCTCCGCCTTGAAGCGTCGCGCCGCTTCGTCCGCCAGCGCCTCGTCGCCCCAGACGTAGCGCGCCTCCAGCAGCGCGGTGCGGATCGTCACGTCGCCCTTCGCCTGCCGCACCATCTCGTCGAGCGAGCGGCTGGAATGGCCGAGCTTCAGCCCGAGGTCCCACAGCACGTAGAGCATGGATTCGATCACCTGCTCCGACCACGGCGTCTGTTTCCACGGCGTGAGGAAGGCGATGTCGACATCCGAGAAGGGCGCCATCTCGCCGCGCCCGTAGCCGCCGACCGCGAGCAGCGCGAGTCGCTCCGCCGCCGTCGGGTTGCTCAGCGGATAGAGCCGCTGGGTGACGAGATCGAACAGCACGCGCAGCAACTGGTCGATCAGGAACGCCTGCCCGTTCGCCGCCTCCAGCCCGCGCGAGGGATGCTCGGTCAGCCGGCGCGCGATCTCCGCCCGGCCGCTGTCGAGCGCGAGCTTCAGCTCCGCCGTCACCGCGCGCCGCAGCTTCGCTGGGTCCGCGATATCGAGCGCGGCGATGCGATCCGAAAGCGCGCGCCGGTCGACGATCGCGCGACGGTGGGGGAGGTTGTCGAAACGGCTCGGCATATCGTGCCGCGTTACAGGAAAGCGCGCGGGTGGTCGATGCGGTGGCGGGGTGAGGATAGTGCGGGCGGGGCGGCGACGCGGGAGTTAATCCCGCGTCGTCGTCGGACGGGTTCGCTTGCGCGACCCGCCGGCCGTGCCGGGCCGTGCGCCGATGGCGCAGCGGCGCCGTCGCTGCGCCAACGCGCCTCGGCCCGTCAATACATATGCTGTCCGCCGTTGATGCTCAGTGTCGACCCGGTGACGAAGCCGGCGTCGTCCGAGCACAGGAAGGCCACGCCGCGCGCGATCTCCTGCGCCTGCCCCAGGCGGCCTACCGGGATCTTGGCGACGATCTTCTCCAGCACGTCCGCCGGCACTGCGGCCACCATGTCCGTGTCGATATAGCCCGGCGCGATCGCGTTGACCGTCACGCCGGCCTTCGCGCCTTCCTGCGCCAGCGCCTTGGTGAAGCCGTGGATGCCCGATTTGGCGGCGGCGTAATTGACCTGGCCATATTGCCCGGCCTGCCCGTTGATCGAGCCGATGTTGACGATCCGCCCCCATTTGCGCTCGCGCATTCCCGGAAAGGTCGCCTTGGCCATGTTGAAGCAGCCGCCGAGATTGGTGTCCATGACCTCCTTCCACATCTGGTAGGTCATCTTCAGGATCGTGCCGTCGCGGGTGATGCCGGCGTTGTTGACGACGATATCGACCGGTCCCAGCTCCGCCGCGACCCGCGCGCAGCCTTCCTGGCACGCGTCGTAATCGGCGACGTCCCATTTATAGGCCCTGATCCCGGTTCGCTCGGTGAACTCCCGCGCGCGTTCGTCATTGCCGGCATAGTTCGCCGCGACGGTGACGCCCTTGTCGCGCAACGCGACGCTGATCGCCTCGCCGATGCCCCGGGTCCCGCCCGTGACGACCGCAACACGTGCCATTCGCTGTTCTCCTCTCCCAATAGGGGAATCGAGGCTAGGAGCGCGCTATCCATCCTTCAAGCTCTGTTCGCAGGATCGTCCGCAGCATTTCGAGGCCGGGGGCGCTGTCGTTGAGACAGGGCAGATAGGCGAAGTCGCGCCCGCCGGCACCAAGGAAGGTCTCGCGGCCGCGGATCGCCAGTTCCTCCAGCGTCTCGATGCAATCGGCGGCGAAGCCGGGCGCGACGATCGCCACCCGGTCGATGCCTTTCGCGGGCAATCCGGCGAGCACCGCGTCGGTCGCCGGCTCCAGCCATTTCGCGCGGCCGAAGCGCGACTGGAACGTCACCGTCACCTCGCGTCCCAGCGCCTCGCCGAGCAGCCGCGCCGTCTTGAGGCAATGGCAATGATAGGGGTCGCCCAGCGCCAGCGTCCGCGCCGGCATGCCGTGGAAGCTGACGATCAGCGCCCCGGGCGTGAAACTCAGTGCGGCCAGCCCCGCTTCCACCGATCGCCGCAGCGCGTCGATATAGGCCGGGTCGTCATAATAGGGCGGCAGGGTGCGGATCGCCGGCTGCCAGCGCATCGCGGCCAGCGCGGCGAAGGCGCGGTCGTTGGCGGTGGCGGTGGTCGCGGCGCAATATTGCGGATAGAGCGGCGCGATCAGGATGCGCTCGCACCCGGCGGCCTTCAGCGCGGCGAGCCGTTCGGGGATGGAGGGCGTGCCGTAGCGCATCGCCCAGTCGACCATCACCTCCGGCCCGAAGGCATCGCGCAGCCCCGCCGCCTGCGCGCGCGTGATCGCGGCGAGCGGGGAGCCGTCGTCGCGCCACACCTGCGCATAGGCGTGGGCGGATTTCTTCGGCCGCGTCATCAGGATCGGCCCGCGCAGGATCGGCTGCCACAGCAGTTTCGGCAGCTCCACCACGCGCGGATCGGAGAGGAACTCCGCGAGATAGCGCCGCACCGATCGCGCGTCGGGCGCGTCGGGCGTGCCGAGATTGACGAGCAGCACGCCGATGCGCGGCCGCGCGACCGGGGGGTGATCGCCCGGCCTCATGCGGCGCGCCCGAGCGGCAGCGCGCGCAGCCGCTTGCCGGTGGCGGACGCGAGCGCGTTGGCGATGGCCGGGGCGACCGCGACCACGCCGAGATCGCCGACGCCGCCCGCTTCCGCGTTGCTCGCGATCAGCTCGACGGTGATGTCCGGCGCGTCGGCGAGGCGCGGCAGGCCGAGTTGGCCGAGGCGGCGCGCGGTGACGAGGTTGCGGTCGATCTGCACGGCGGGCGAGGTGGCCGCCGCGACGCCGAAGATCAATCCGCCCTCGATCTGCTGGCGGACGAGATCGGGATTGATCTGCCGCCCGCAATCGACCGCCGCGACCAGCCGGTCGACATGCGGGCGGCCGTCGTCGCCGACCGACGCTTCCGCCAGCACGGCGATGCAGCTTCCCGCCATCGCGTGACAGGCGATGCCCTGCCCGCTGCCGCTCGCGCCGCCGTCCCACCCGCCGAGCGCCGCCGCCGTCGAGAGGCACCGCGCCAGCCGCGCGTCGCCCCCCAGCATGCCGATGCGCCACGACACCGGCTCCATCCCCGCCTGATGCGCCAGTTCGTCGAGGAAGCATTCGGTGAAGAAGCAGGTGTAGCCATGCGCCCCGCCGCGCAGGTGTCCGGTCGGCACGCCGATCCCGGCGGGATGATGCTCGACGATGCAGCCGGGCAGGCGATAGGGCGGCACCGCGCCCGCGACCGCATAGCCGTCCGCCGCGCGAGGCAGGGCGAGCGCCGCCTCGATCAGCCAATCGTCCGGCATCAGCCGCGCGGCGAGGTCGCGCCCGGTGGCGGGCGCGGCGATCTGCGCGCGCCAGCCGAGGATCGCGCCGTTGGCGGCGAGCCGCGCGGTCATCCGCGCTTTGGCAGGCGCGCGGACGCGATCGCGCGCCAGCGCCTCGCGTTGCGACCAGGTGAGCTGCACCGGCCGTTTCGCCTTCACCGTCAGGATCGCGGCCTGCGCCGCCGCGTCGCATTCCAGCGCCGCGCCGAACGAGCCGCCGATCAGCGTGGGATGGAGGATCACCGCCTCGGGCGAGATGCCGATCGCTCGCGCCGCCGCCGCCCGCGCGAGGCCGGGCGCCTGCGCGCCGACCCACAGCTCCAGCCGGTCGCCGTGATACCAGGCGGTGGCGCATGGCGGCTCGATCGCGGCATGGAAGGCGGGCGCGGCGAGATAGTCCGCGACGATCAGCCCCGGCCCGCCCATTACCGGCGCGATATCGCCCGCCGTGGCGAAGCGATGGCCCGGCGCCTTCAGCGCGGCGTCGAGCGCGGCGGCGATGCTCGCGTCGTCCACCACCGCGCCATGCGTCGCGAAGCGCGGCTGGAGCGCGGCGAGCGCGCGGTCGGCCGCCCACCAGTCGGTCGCCAGCGCCGCCACCCAGCGCTCGTTCTCCACCACCGCGACCGTGCCGCGCACCCGCCCCGCGGCCGCGCGATCGATGTGCGTCAGCCGCGAATCGCCGATCGGCCCCTGCATGATGCTGGCGAACACCATGTCGGGCAGCCGCACGTCGGCGGCGAAATTGGCCGATCCGTCCACCTTCGCCGGCACGTCGAGGCGCGGCAGATCCTGCCCCGTCAGCCGCCCGTCGTCATCGACACGCAGCGGCAGCTCGGCGGGGAGGTCGAACGCCACCGCCTCGGCGGCCAGTTCGGCGAAGCGCAGCCGCTTCTTGCCCGCGACGACGAAGCCGCTGTCCGTCTCGCATGCCGTCCAGTCAACGCCCCAGCGCTTCGCCGCCGCCTTGCACAGCAGCACCCGCGCCGCCGCGCCGGCCTCGCGCAGCGCCGGCTCGAACATGCGGATCGAGGCGGAGCCGCCGGTCAGCATCAGCGCGCCGCGCACCGCATGTTCGCGGCGCAGCGCGGCCGGGATGCGATCGAACGCGCCGGCGAACAGGGCGTCGGCGGCGAGCGGATTGGCGTAGAGCGGGTTGATCGGCGCGGCCTCGACGCCGACGGTGCGCCAGTCCGCCCCCAGTTCGTCGGCGACGATCTGCGGCAGCGCGGTCCATACGCCCTGTCCGTGCTCGGCCTGCGGCACCGCGACCGTCACCTGCCCGTCCGCGCCGATCTTCAGCCACGCGCCATATACCGTCTCGCCCGGCGCGGCGGCGAGGTTGGGGCGATAGCTGCGCGGCCACGCCGCCCAGGCGACGACCAGCCCCAGTCCCGCCCCACCGGCGACGAGCAGATTGCGTCGTGTGACCATCCCGCCCGCCACTAGGGCAGGCAGCCGCGCGCGTCACCCGCCGTTGTGCGGGTGTTCACGCCGCCTTCGTCTCCGCCGCGACCAGTGCGCGATATTTGGCGCGCAGCGTCACCTTGTCGATCTTCTCGGTGCCGAGCCGGGGCAAAGGTTCGGACACCACCCAAATCCGCGCCGGCACCTTGAAGGCGGCGATATGCTGGAGGAGGAAGGCGGTAAGCTCCGCCGCCGTCAGCGTCGCGCCCTCGGTCGGCAGCACCACCGCGCCGGGCACCTCGCCGAACTTCTCGTCCGGCAGGCCGAACACCGATGCCTCCGCGACCTGCGGATGCTCGTAGAGCGCCGCCTCCACCTCCTGCCCGCTGATATTCTCGCCGCCGCGGATGATGATGTCCTTCTTGCGGTCGACGATGAACAGATAGCCGTCCTCGTCGAGATAGCCGATGTCGCCGGTGCGGAAATAGCCGTCGCTGGTGAAGGCGTCAGCAGTAGCCTGAGGGTTGCCCCAATAGCCCACGAAATTGGCGACCGAACGGATGCACACCTCGCCGCGCCCTCCCTGCGCCACCGGCGTGCCGGCATCGTCGAGGATCGCGAGATCGACCAGCGGCGGGGAGGCGCGGCCGGACGAATTGGGCTTGGCGAGATAATTGCCGCGCCAGTTGCCGGTGCCTACCCCGTTGGTCTCGGTGAGGCCGTAGCCGATCAGCGGCGCGCCCTGCATCTCGTCGTGGATGCGGCGGACATGCTCCACCGGGCGCGGCGCGCCGCCGGCAGCGATGTCGGTGAGCGTCGAGAGATCGTATTTCGCGCGGTTCGGATGCGTCAGCATCTCGAAGCTCATCAGCGGCACGCCGACGAAATAGGTGATCTTCTCCTTCTCGATCAGCCGCATCGCCTCCTCGGCGTCCCATTTGGGCATCAGCACCAGCTTGCGCCCGATCGCCAGCGACTGGAGCATCACCGGCACCTCGGCGGTGACGTGGAACAAGGGCACGTTGAGCAAAGTGGAGGGCTGGAGCGCGCTCATCGCCTCCCCCTCCTGCGCGGTGATGGCGAGCATCATCAGCGCGGAGGCGAGATAGTTGAACACGCCCTGCACCACCTGGCGATGCGTCGACAGCGCGCCCTTTGACTTGCCGGTGGAGCCGGAGGTGAACAGGATCGTCGCGTGATCGTCCGGCCCCAGTTCGGGCAGCGCGCCGGCCTCCCGCGCGATAACCTCGGCCAGCGCGTCGTCCAGCCGCCGCGTGTCGTCGAAGGTGACGACCTTCGCCGCCAGCCCGTCGATCGCCGCCAGCCGCGCGGTGCGCGGCGCGTCGGCGAAGACGAGGCCGCACTCGACATCCTCGATCCCGTGGCGCAGCTCGTCGGTCTGCCACCAGCCGTTGAGCAGGGTCGCGACGCCGCCGGCCATCAGGATGCCCATGTAGAGCGCGATCCACGCCGGCGAGTTGCGCGCCGCGATCCCGACCCGATCGCCCTTCCTGACGCCATAGCCCCCGGCCAGCGCGGCGGCGACCTTCTGCGCGGTCGCATGGACCTGGGCGAAGGTCAGCCGCTCGTCCCCCGCGACGAGGAACTCGGCATCGGCATGTTGGGCCGAGAAATAGGCGATATAGGCGGTGAGCGTCGGCGGCGCGGCGGCGATCATCGGCAGCTTGCGGCCGAATCGCTCCACCTCGCCCAGCGCGAGCTGACCGCCCTCCGCCGTCATCGCGGCCATCACCGCATCCATCTTGAGGTCGAGTTCGGTCTTCATGCGCCTCTCCGCTTGGTCTTGCCACTTCACCTTACTATGCAGGGGCGAAGCACGAGGGAAAAGCCTTGATCCTGCCTTTGTTAGCCGCGTCCGCCGGCCATATCCGTTTCACCGACCTGGGCCTCCATCCGGATGTCTTCGCGATCGGCCCGTTCACGCTGCGCTGGTACAGCCTCGCCTATATCGCCGGCATCGTCATCGGCTGGTGGTATCTGCTCAAGCTGCTCGCCCAGCCCGGCGCACCGATGGCGCGGCGGCACGCCGACGACCTCGTGTTCTACGCGACGCTCGGCATCATCCTCGGCGGGCGGATCGGCTATGTCCTGTTCTACGCGCCGGAGATGATCCTTCACCCGATCCGCATCCTCAGGCTGTGGGACGGCGGCATGAGCTTCCACGGCGGGGTGCTCGGCACGACGATCGGCATCATCCTGTTCGCGCGCAAGAACGGGCTCAACTGGCTGCGCATCCACGATTACGTCGCCTGCGCCGCGCCGTTCGGGCTGTTCTTCGGGCGGCTCGCCAATTTCGTGAACGGCGAATTGTGGGGCAAGCCCAGCGACCTGCCCTGGGCGATCGTCTTTCCGCATACCGTGCCTGTCGGGATGATCGAGCCGGCGCGCCACCCGAGCCAGCTCTACGAGGCCGGGCTGGAAGGGTTGCTGCTGTTCGCGGTGCTGTGGTTCTTCTTCTGGCGCACGAAGGCGCGTTACGAGCCGGGCAAGCTGGTCGGCATCTTCGTGCTCGGCTACGGCCTGTGCCGCTTCTTCGTGGAATTCTTCCGCGAGCCGGATTCGCAGTTTGCCGGCACCTTCTTCGCGACGACGATCCATATGGGGCAGGTGCTGTGCCTGCCGATGATCGCGGGCGGCATCTGGCTGATCGCCACCGCGCGCGGGCGGCGTGAGCGCGTCGAGCCGATCGCCGGGGGTGACAGCGTCGCGTGACGGAGCAGCCCGAACCGGGCGAGCCGCTGCTGCCCGAGCGCCTCGCCCGCGCGATCACCATGGGCGGGCCGATCCCGGTCAGCCAGTTCATGGCCGCCGCCAACGCGCATTATTATGCGACGCGCGATCCGCTCGGCGCGGGCGGCGATTTCACCACCGCGCCGGAGATCAGCCAGATGTTCGGCGAACTGATCGGCCTGTGGTGCGCCGACCTGTGGGACCGCGCCGGGCGGCCCGACGCGGCGTGGGTGGAGCTGGGGCCGGGGCGGGGCACGCTCGCCGCCGATGCCTTGCGCGCGATGGCGAAGGCCGGCTTCTCCCCGCCGGTCCATTTCGTCGAGACCAGCCCCGTGCTGCGCGCCGGGCAGGCGAAGCGCGTGCCGGATGCGACATGGCATGACGACGTGGAGGAACTGCCGACCGACCGGCCGCTCCTCATCGTCGCGAACGAATTCTTCGACGCCCTGCCGATTCGCCAGCTCGTCCGCCGGGGCGCGGCGTGGCACGAGCGGCTCATCGCCTGCCAGGACACGTTGTTCCTGCCGATTCCCGGCAAGCAGGTGCCGGACGCGGTGATCCCCGCGCACCTGCGCGACGCCCCGGCCGGGGCGATCATCGAGACCTCGCCCGCCTCGGTCGGCATCATCCGCGTGCTGGCGGCGCGGATCGTCGCGCAGGGCGGGGCGATGCTGGCGATCGATTACGGCTATGAAGGGCCGGCGGTGGGCGACACGCTGCAGGCGGTGCGCGGCCACGCCTTCGCCAATCCGTTCGAGGAGCCGGGCGAGCGCGACCTCACCGCGCATGTCGATTTCGCGACGCTGGGGATGGTCGGCCACGCCAGCGGCGCGATCGTCAGCGGGCCGGTGGGGCAGGGGGCCTTCCTCCGCGCGCTCGGCATCGACGCGCGCGCCGCCACGCTCGCCCGCGGCAGGCCGGAGGTGCTTGCCGATCGCGACCGGCTGGTCGATGCGATGGGCGATCTGTTCAAGGTGCTTGCCCTTCGCCAGACGGACTGGCCCGAACCCGCAGGATTCGCATGATCGATTATCGCGCTCCCACTCCCGCAGACGGCCCGGCGCTGGACGCCATGGCGCGGAAGATCTGGCTCGAGACGTTCGAGCCGTTCACCTCGCCAGAGAATATCGCGGCCTATTTCGCCGAGGCCTATGGCCCGGACGGCAAGCTGATCCGCGATCTCGCCAATTCCGACGTGACGTGGCGCATCGCCTGCGACGGCGCGGAGATCGTCGGCTATGCCAAGCTCGTCCCGCCGTTCCTGCCCGATCCGGCGATGACGGCGGGGGCGGTGCAGCTCAGCCAGCTCTACGTCGCCGGCTCGCATCACGGCGCGGGCATCGCGCACGTGCTGATGGACTGGGCGACCGATGCCGCGCGGATGCAGGGGGCGGCGGCGCTGCTGCTCACCGTCTATGAGGCGAATCCGCGCGCGATCCGCTTCTACGAGAAGCGCGGCTTCCTCCATATCGGCGACTACGACTTCCCGGTCGGCGACCAGGTCGACCGCGACCTCATCATGCGGCTGGCGCTGTGAGCGCGGTGGAGGTCATCCGCGCCGCCGCGCTGGAGCGCGTGCCGCACGGTTTCCTCGGGCGGCGCGGCGGGGTGTCGCGCGGGCTGCACGGCGGCCTCAATGTCGGCACCGGCTCCGCCGACGATGCGGCGGCGATCGCGGAGAACCGCCGCCGCGCGACGGAGGCGGTGCTGCCGGGCGGGCAGCTCGTGACGGTCTATCAGGTCCATTCGGCCGAATGCGTGACGGCGCGCGCGCCGTTCGATCATGCGCTGCGTCCCCATGCCGACGCGCTGGTGACGGATCGCCCCGGCCTCGCGCTCGGTGTGCTGACGGCGGATTGCGCGCCGGTGTTGCTCGCGGACAGGGAGGCGCGGGTGGTCGGCGCGGCGCATGCCGGCTGGAAGGGCGCGCTGGCCGGCGTGACCGATACGACGATCCTCGCGATGGAGGCGCTGGGTGCGCGGCGCGAGCGGATCGCGGCGGCGGTCGGCCCGTGCATCGCGCGGGCGAGCTACGAGGTCGATCTCGCCTTCCGGCGCCGCTTCGAGGAGGCCGACGCGGAGAACGAGCGCTTCTTCGCCGACGCGCGCGCGGGCCATGCGCAATTCGATCTGGAGGCCTATGTCGCGCATCGTCTCGCGGCGGCGGGGGTGACGCGGATCGAGACGCTCGGCCTCGACACCTATGCCGATGCCGACCGCTTCTTCAGCTACCGCCGCGCCACGCATCGCGGCGAGCCGGATTACGGGCGGCAGATCTCGATCATCGGGCTGGATTGACGCCCCTTCCACGCCGGAAAGGGGCGCTCATCGCTCACTTGGGGGCGAGCACCATCAGCATCTGGCGGCCTTCCATGCGCGGATAGGCCTCGACCTTCGCGACTTCCGCCACCTGCTCGGCGACACGCTGGAGCACCGCCATGCCGAGCTGGCCATGGGAAAGCTCGCGCCCGCGGAAGCGCATCGTCACCTTCACCTTGTCGCCTTCCTCGATGAATTCGACGACCTTCTTCATCTTGGTGTCGTAATCGTGGTCGTCGATGTTCGGACGCATCTTGATCTCCTTGATCTCCTGCGTCTTCTGCGACTTGCGGGCGGCGTTGGCCTTTTTCTGCGCCTCGTACTTGTACTTGCCGACATCGAGGAACTTGGCCACGGGCGGATCGGCGTTGGGCGAAACCTCGACCAGATCGAGACCGACCTCGCGGGCCTGTTCCATGGCCTCGCGCGTGTACATCACGCCGAGATTCTCGCCCTCATGGTCGATCACGCGGACCTTGGGGCTTTGAATCCACTCGTTGAAACGGGGGCCATTCATCGGCGGCGCCTGCATCGGACGGCGCATCATGGGCGGACGGATAGGTGCTTCTCCTGCTGATTCATCGCGCGCGATATAGGGCTTCGCGCGCCAAACCGAAAGATGCGAAACGGCCGCCGCCCAAGACGGGCGGCGGCTGTGTCACTGCAGACACGAAAAGTCAGGCGAGGTCGGGCGCGGCAGCCTCGCGTTGCAGCCGCTCGATCGCCGCCGCGAGGGTCAGCACCTCCTGCTTCGCGCCCTCGCCGAGCGGGCGCAGCGCGACCGTTCCCTCGTCCGCCTCGCGCTTGCCGACCACCAGCAGGTTCGGCACTTTCGCCAGGCTGTGCTCGCGCACCTTGTAGTTGATCTTCTCGTTTCTGAGGTCGGTCTCGACGCGCAGCCCGGCCTTGCGCAGCTCGGCGGCGACCTGCACGGCGTAATCGTCGGCATCGGAGACGATCGTCGCCACCACCGCCTGCACCGGCGCGAGCCACAGCGGCAGCTTGCCGGCGAAATGCTCGACGAGGATGCCGATGAACCGCTCGTATGAGCCGAAGATCGCGCGATGCAGCATCACCGGGCGATGGCGCTGGCCGTCCTCGGCGATGTAGCTCGCGTCGAGCCGCTCGGGCAGCACGCGGTCCGACTGGATCGTGCCGACCTGCCACGTCCGCCCGATCGCGTCGGTCAGGTGCCATTCGAGCTTCGGGGCGTAGAAGGCGCCCTCGCCGGGCAGCTCCTCCCAGCCATATTCGGGCGTGTTGAGCCCGGCGGCGGCCACCGCGTCGCGCAGCTCGTTCTCAGCCTGGTCCCACATCTCGTCGCTGCCGAAGCGCTTGTCCGGGCGCAGCGCGAGCTTGATCGAATAGGTGAAGCCGAAATCCCGGTAGATGCGATCGGCGAGGTTGCAGAACGCCTGCACCTCGTCGACGATCTGGTCCTCGCGGCAGAAGATGTGCGCGTCGTCCTGCGTGAACTGGCGCACGCGCATCAGCCCATGCAGCGCGCCGTGCGGCTCGTTGCGGTGACAGCAGCCGTTCTCGTAGAGGCGCAGCGGCAGGTCGCGATACGACTTGATCCCCTGCTTGAAGACCAGGACGTGCGCCGGGCAGTTCATCGGCTTGAGCGCCATCCACTCGGCCTTGTCCGAGACGATCGGCCCTTCGTCCTCGGTGTTCGGCACCTCGTCGGGGATGACGAACATATTCTCGCGATATTTGCCCCAATGGCCCGACGCTTCCCACTGGCGCGCGTCCATCACCTGCGGCGTCTTGACCTCGCGATAGCCCGCGCCGTCGATCGCGCGGCGCATGTACGCCTCCAGCTCGCGCCAGATGATATAGCCCTTGGGATGCCAGAAGACGCTGCCGTGCGCCTCGGCCTGGAGGTGGAACAGGTCCATCTCCTGCCCCAGCTTGCGGTGATCGCGCTTGGCGGCCTCCTCCAGCCGGAACAGATGCTGGTCGAGCTGCTTCTTGTTGAGCCAGCCGGTGCCGTAGATGCGGCTGAGCATCGCGTTGTTCTGGTCGCCGCGCCAGTAAGCGCCCGACACGCGCGTCAGCTTGAACGCATCGGACGCGAGCTTGCCCGTGGAGGGAAGGTGCGGCCCCCGGCACATGTCGAGCCAGTCGTCGCCGGACCAATAGACGGTCAGCTCCTCGTCGCCCGGCAATTCGGCGGCCCATTCTGCTTTGAACGTCTCCCCCTGCTGCTTCCAGCGGCTGATGAGTTGCTCGCGCGTCCATGCCTCGCGGCGCAGCGGCTTGTCGGCGCGGATGATCGCGCGCATCCGCTCCTCGATCGCGGGCAGGTCTTCTTCGGTGAACGGGCGGTCCTTCGGCGCGAAGTCGTAATAGAAGCCGTCGTCGGTAGCCGGGCCGAAGGTGATCTGCGTGCCGGGGAACAGCTCCTGCACCGCCTCGGCCAGCACATGCGCGTAATCGTGACGGGCGAGTTCCAGCGCATCGGCCTCGTCGCGCGCCGTGACCAGCGCGAGCGCTGCGTCATGCTCGATCGGGCGGTTGAGATCGCGCAGCTCGCCATCGACCCGCGCGGCCAGCGCCGCCTTCGCCAGCCCCGGCCCGATCGCGGCGGCCACGTCCGCCGGCGTGGTGCCGAGCGGCATCGCGCGCACCGAGCCATCGGGCAGCGAGATCGAGATCATGTCGTTCATGTAAAGGCGTGTCCTGTCGTTCCGGCGCGCTTATGCACATCGCGGCGCCCGTGGGAAAGCGGCAGGAAACGGGGAGGCCGGGCGGCTTGTCCTCCCCGTTTCCGGGAAGGCGCCTGATCGCGGTCAGCCGACGCGCGTCAGGCCCCCCGGAAAACCGGGGGTGGTGCTAGTCTGCGAAGATCGCGGCGCACGGCTCATGCGACGGGATATAACGCGCCGGGCCGGGAACGACAACGGGCCCGCCTCCGGGGGGAGACAGGCCCGCGCCCTCGCTACGCCACTCGAGGGAAGCCTCGCTACGCTACAGGAGGAAAGCCGTGGCCGCTCAGCGGCAGTAACCGGGGTTGCCCGACTTATCGATCGCCCGGCCCGCCAGCGCGCCGGCGACGCCGCCGATCAGCGTGCCGCCCAGCCGGTCGCCGCGCGTGTCCACCGTGCGGCCGAGCAGGCCGCCCGCGATCGCGCCGATCACCGTGCCGGTGCCGCCGTCCGAGCAGCGCCGGTCGCGATAATAATGGCGGTTGTCGTAACGGCGCGCGTTGTAGCCGCGATCGTAGTTGTAACCACGATCGTAATAGCCGCGATCATAATAACCGCCATTGTTATAGCCGTTGCCGTAATAGCGTTGCGCCTCGGCGGCGGTGGGGGCGATGGCGGCCGCGCCGATGGATAGGGCGACGGCGGCCAGAGAAAGCTTCTTGAACATCTTCGTCTCCCGTCGAAATTCCGGTCGAAGGCGGATTTCCACTTCCGACGAGGGGCGGTTTGCCCGATTCGCCGCGAACCGATCCTGAATGCGCTCGTTATCGACCGTTCAGGGTTCGTGCGGCTATCGGTGAGGAATGCGCTGTCCGCTGTTGCTCTCCGCCGTCGCCGTGCTGTTGCTGGTTCCCGGATTCGCCGGGATCGATCCGCTGGTGCGGCTGGCGCCCGGCGCGACGGTGCGCTTCGCCCGCTATATCCCCGATGGCGGCTGGCCGGCGCGGATCGGGCGGCTGGAGCCGGTCGCGGCGGTGACGATCGACAGCGCCGCGCCGGGCTTCGGCGGTTTTTCCGCGCTGGCGCTGACCGATGGTCGCGCCACGCTGTTGAGCGATTCGGGCAACTGGCTGCGGCTGCGCATCGCCGGCGGGCGGCTCGTGTCGAGCGAGACGGGCGCGCTCGGCGCCGGGCCGGGGCGTGGCTGGACCAAGGAGGATCGCGACAGCGAATCGCTCGCGCTCGATCCGGCGAGCGGACGGGCGTGGGTCGGTTTCGAGCGGGCCAATGCGATCTGGCGCTACGATCCGTCGCTGCGGCGTGGCGAGGCGCAGCGCGCGCCGCGCGAGATGGCGGACTGGTGGGACAATAGCGGCCCCGAATCGCTCGCGCGGTTCCCGGACGGACATTTCGTGGTGATCGCCGAGCGCGGGCGCAAGGCGGGGCCGCTGCGCCCGGCGCTGCTGTTCCCCGGCGATCCGGCGGAGGCGGCGACGCCCGTCGTCCGCTTCGCCTATCGTCCGCCCGCCGGCTACGATCCCAGCGATGCGGCGGCGTTGCCCTCGGGCGACCTGATCGTGCTCAACCGCCGCCATCTCGGGTGGCTGCGCTTCTCGGCCAAGCTGGTGGTGGTGCCCCGCGCCGCGATTCGCGCCGGCGCGACGGTGGCGGGGCGGGAGATCGCGACGCTCGGGGCGCCGCTCGTCAGCGAGAATTGCGAGGGGCTGGCCGTCACGCGCGAGAATGGCGCGACGATGCTGTGGCTGACCACCGACAACGACCAGATGCTGCTGCGGCGCACTTATCTCATGAAATTCCGGCTGCGCTGATCGCGGCAAACGCCGAGCGGCCCGCCCTCCATAGGAAGAGCGGGCCGCGCGATTCGGGCCGATTCGCCGGAAAGCGTTACGCCGCGACGGCGGCGCGCTTCTTCACGATCTCGCGCTTCAGGCGGCGGGCGCGCAGCGACAGCTTCTCGTCGTTGGTCTTGACCAGCCAGTTGTCGAGGCCGCCGTTATGCTCGACCGAGCGCAGACCGTGGGTCGAGACGCGCAGGCGCACGCTCTTCTCCAGCGAGTCCGAGATCAGCGTGACGTTCTGCAGGTTCGGCAGGAACGTCCGCTTGGTCTTGTTGTTGGCGTGGGAAACGTTGTTACCCACCTGCCGGCCCTTGCCGGTCAGCTCGCAGATGCGCGACATGATCTAATCCTGAATTTCGGTTGCCCGGAAAGAGCGCGCCCCTAGCCCGAAGGCGGGATTTCGTCAACCCGATGCGGTGAAACTTCCCGGCCGGCCCCTGCGTTGTTCCATCGGCGAATCGATACGGGAGAGCAAGGCCATGCGCGTCATCCTCGTGCTGCTTGGCATCGCCGCGCTGGTGGCGCTGGCGGGGATCATGACCGGTTTCATCAACATCGACCAGACGCGCACCGCGCAATTACCGCATCTGGAAGGCGGCCAGGCGCCGAAATTCCGCGCCGATGTCGGCCGAATCGATGTCGGCACGGAGAAGAAGACGATCGACGTGCCTCATGTGACGGTGCAGAAGCCCGCGGACAACTCCACCGCCCCGCAATAGGCTGGCCTCGCCTCACGCCGGGCGGTAGGCGGGCGGGATGTTCCCGCTTCCCGTCCCGATGCGCGCCGCGCTCGACGCTGCCGCCGCCGCCGCGCGCGACGGCGAGGTGCCGGTGGGCGCGGTGGTGATTCGCGACGGGCGGGTGATCGCGACGGCCGCCAACGCGCCGCGCCGGCTCCGCGACCCCACCGCCCATGCCGAGATGCTGGCGATTCGCGCGGCGGCAGAGACGCTCGGTCGCGAGCGGCTGGAGGATTGCGACCTGTGGGTAACGCTGGAGCCGTGCGCGATGTGCGCCGGGGCGATCGCCCACGCCCGCATCGCCCGGCTCTATTATGCCGCGCCGGACCCGAAGGGCGGCGCGGTCGAGCATGGCCCGCGCTTCTTCACCCAGCCGACCTGCCACCACCGGCCGGAGGTGTTCTCCGGCATCGGCGAGGGCGAGGCGGGGGAGTTGCTGAAGGATTTCTTCGCGGCGCGGCGTTAGGGTCCTAGAGCGATTTCGAGGCAGGTGGAAACGCAGTTCAGCGCAGCTAATCACCTGCCGGCTCGGAAATCGCGGCAAACAAAGAAAATAGAGCGGTGATCCGATGCAATCGGATCGACAACCGCTCTAGACCGCTCGTCGCTTCAGCAATGCCGACCGCTCGCACTGGCACACCACCTCGCCGCGCTGGTTGATGAGCTGGTGCGTGAAGGCGACGATCCCCGCATCGGGCCGCGACCTGCTTTCGCGCAGGGCCAGCACCTCGCTCGTCGCGCGCATCGTGTCGCCGATGAACACGGGCTTCGGCATGACGAGCTTGTCGTAGCCTAGGTTCGCCACCAGCGTCCCCAGCGTCGTGTCGCCCACCGACAGCCCCACCATCAGCGCGAAGGTGAAGGTGCCGTTGACGAGGATCTGCCCGAACTCGCTCGCCTTCGCCGCCTCCAGATCGAGGTGCAGGGGCTGCGGATTGTGCGTCATGGTGGAGAAGAGGAGATTGTCCGTCTCCGTCACGGTGCGGTGGATCTCATGCTCGATCCGGTCCCCCACCCGCCATTCGTCGAACCAGCGCCCGGCCATCATTGTCCTCCGTCGAAATGCAGCTTGAACCCGGCGTGCGACTTCTCCCAGCCGAGCCGTTCGTAGAAACGATGCGCATCAAGGCGGGTGAGCTTCGAGGTGAGCTGCACCATGCGGCATCCGCGCGCGCGGCAACGCTCGACCGCCCAGTCGACCAGCCGCGCGCCGAGGCCCTGCCCGCGCAGGTCGCCCGCGATGCGCACCGCCTCGATCGGCCCGCGCCACGCGCCCTTGAACGACAGGCCGGGGAAATAGCTGAGCTGGAGCGTCCCGACGACCTTCCCGTCGAGGTCGGCGACGATCAGCTCCTGATTCGGATCGCGCCCGATCGCCTCGAATGCCGCGAGATAGCCGGGATCGAGCGGCAGCGAGGCATCCTCGCGCGTCGCGCCGTTCACGTCGTCCGCCAGCATCGCGATGATCGCGGGCAGGTCCGCCACGGTGGCGCCGCGGAAGACGAGGCCGCTCATCCCTCCGCCCGCTCGATCCGCGCGAGCAGCGCGCCTTCGCTCACTTGGCCGCCGGTGGCGGCGTTCAACTCCGCGACGGTGCCGTCGAACGGGGCGACCAGCGAATGTTCCATCTTCATCGCTTCGAGCGTGAGGAGCTTCTGGCCCTTCGTGACGCTATCGCCGGCGGCCGCCTCCACCGCGATCACGCGCCCCGGCATCGGCGAGAGGATCGCGCCGTCGGCGGCTCCTCCGGTGGCGGAGGCGTCGAAGCGCGGCGGCGCGACCGAGAATGCGGCGCCATCCTCGAAATAGATGCGGCGCGGCCCGTCGATCACGCTGGGCCGATAGGAGTTGTCGTGGAGGGCGTCGTCGGACACCGCGACTTGCCTGCACTCGCCGTCCACGCTGAGCCGGACCGTGCGCTGCGACGGTGCGTTCAGCCGGAAGCCGAAGCGCTCGACGAGGAAATCCTGCGGCAGATCATAGGCGTCCGACAGGTGGGTCTGGTCGAACACCGCATCGTCCGCCGCATATTCCAGCAGCGTGTCGGACGGTCGGGGCGGTGCGATCAGCGTCTCCAGATGATCGGAAATGAACGCCGTGGTGATGTCGCCGCTCCCGAACGCCGGCTGATCGAGCAGCCGCGCGAGGAACCAGGCGTTGGTCCTCACCGGCGTGCATTCCACCTCCCGGCAGGCGCGCGCCAGACCGGCGATCGCGGCATCGCGCGTGGCGGCGGCGGTGACCAGCTTGGCGATCATCGGATCATAGAAGGGGGAGATGGTGTCCCCCGCCTCGATGCCGGTCTCGACGCGCGCATCGTCGGGCAGTGCCAGATGCTCCAGCCGCCCGGTGGACGGCAAAAACCCCTTCGCCGGATCCTCCGCATAGAGCCGCGCCTCGATCGCCCAGCCGTTGATCGACAGTTCCTCCTGTCGCTTGGGCAGCGGCTCGCCGCTGGCGACGCGGAGCTGCCATTCGACCAGATCGACGCCGGTGATCTCCTCCGTCACCGGATGCTCGACCTGTAGCCGCGTGTTCATCTCCATGAACCAGATGCGGTCGGCGGAGAGGCCCGCGCTGGCGTCGGCGATGAACTCGATCGTGCCCGCGCCGACATAATCCACTGCGCGCGCCGCCTTCACCGCGGCGGCGCAGATCGCCGCGCGCGTGGCCGGGTCCATGCCGGGGGCGGGGGCTTCCTCGATCACCTTCTGGTGGCGGCGCTGGAGCGAGCAATCGCGCTCAAACAGGTGGACGGCATTGCCATGCGCGTCGCCGAATACCTGCACCTCGATATGGCGCGGCGAGAGGATATATTTCTCCAGCAGCACGCGGTCGTCGCCGAACGAGGACGCCGCCTCGCGCTGGCACGACAGCAACGCATCGGCGAAATCCTCGCCCGCGTCGACGCGGCGCATCCCCTTGCCACCGCCGCCGGCGACCGCCTTGATGAGCACCGGATAGCCGATCGCATCCGCCTCGGCCTTCAGCCGCTCCGGCGATTGATCCTCGCCGAGATAGCCGGGCGTGGTCGGGACGCCGGCTTCCTGCATCAGCTTCTTGGCGGCGTCCTTCAGGCCCATGGCGCGGATGCTGGCGGGCTTCGGGCCGACCCACACCAGCCCGGCGTCGATCACCGCCTGCGCGAAATCTGCGTTCTCGGAAAGGAAACCGTAGCCGGGGTGGATCGCCTCCGCGCCCGTAGTCTTCGCCGCCGCGATGATCCGCTCGCCGACGAGATAGCTTTCGCGCGCGGGCGAGGGGCCGATATGCACCGCCTCGTCCGCCTGCCGCACATGCAGCGCGTTCGCGTCGGCATCGGAATAGACCGCCACGGTGCGTACGCCCATCGCGCGCGCGGTGCGGATGATGCGGCAGGCGATCTCGCCGCGATTGGCGATCAGGAGCGAGCGGATCATGCCGCGCACCCCGTCGTGCGCTGGCTCCAGGTGACGTTCAGCACCTTCCATGTCCCTCCTTCGCGCACCAGATCGAAATGATCGTAGCCGCAATGCTCGGCCTTGCCGTTCACCAGCGCGGTATAGGGCGCCCAGACCATCGCCACGTCGCCGTCGATCTCGATCGCGGGCGTGCCGAGCCGCTCCTCGAACCGGTCGGCGGATGGCTTGAGCCGCGCCGCGAACTCCGCCCAGTGGAACGAGCGGACGCCGCGCCGCTCGCCCTCCAGCGCGACCGTGGCGCTGCCCTCCGGCCGGGTCACGGCGAGCATGGCGTTGCCGTCCGACGCGCCGATCGCGCGGAGCAGTTCCTCGACGGGGGCCATCACCGCCGCATCCTCGCCACCGGGCGGGGGCAGGGCGGTGCCCTTCACGATCGGGGCGACGGGGGTGACCTGAAGCAGCAGTGCGACGAAGGACGCGATCATGCTCGATCCAATTGCAAGATATGGTTAATATGGCGGCCGGAACAGCAAGACTCCGCAAGCTCGATCCGGGTGTGAAGACAAGAACTCGAGGGGAGAACTGGCCGATGAGAGGATTGTTCGCGGCGGCGGTCATCGCCGCAAGCGTGGCGGCGGCGCCGGCAATATCCGCCGCGCCCGTCGTGGTGACTTCGGGGAGCTTCGCGTCCGGCGATTCCATCGGACAGGTCGGCTCCTATGGCGTGGGGCCGGGCCGTTATCGCTTCACGTTCGCAACCGATGCGCCGGTGGACCTCTTCGTTGGGGAGGTGATAAACACACGTACCACCAATATCTTCTGCAACGAGGGGAGCGGCCCCTTCTATTGCGGCGGCGACGACGTGCCGCTGATGCCCTCGCTCGATCCCGCGGGGCCGGGGCGCTGGGCGGCGCTGATCGAGGTGATGCCATTCACGATCACCCCCGGCGGCGGCTTCATCGATCGTTACGAGACGAGCGATTCCTGCTGCGGTTATGATTTCGCGTTCGAGGCGCTGGGGGCGGGCAGCTATGTCCTGTCGGTCGAGGGCGTGCCGGAACCGGCGAGCTGGGCGCTGATGCTCGCCGGCTTCGCCGCGACGGGCGCCGCCTTGCGGATGCGCCGCCGGCCCGGTCCCGCGCTCGCCTGACCGCATCGCGATCACATCCGGAACACGCCGAAGCGTGGGCTTTCCGGTATCGGCGCGTTGAGCGTCGCGGCGAAGGCGAGACCCAGCACGTCGCGGGTCTGCGCGGGATCGATGATCCCGTCGTCCCACAAACGCGCGGTGGCGTGCCACGGATTGCCCTCGTCCTCGTAACGCTGGCGGATCGGGGCCTTGAACGCCTCGGCCTGCTCCGGTGTCCATGTGTCCGCGTCGCGGTGGACGGTGGCGAGCACGCTCGCCGCCTGCTCCCCGCCCATCACGCTGATCCGGCTGTTGGGCCAGGTGAACAGGAAGCGCGGGGAGTAAGCGCGCCCGCACATGCCGTAATTGCCCGCGCCGAAACTGCCGCCGATCAGGACGGTGATCTTCGGCACGGTCGCGGTGGCGACGGCGGTGACGAGCTTCGCGCCATGCTTGGCGATCCCCTCCGCCTCATATTTCCCGCCGACCATGAAGCCGGAGATGTTCTGGAGGAACAGCAGCGGAATGCGCCGCTGGCACGCCAGCTCGATGAAATGCGCCCCCTTCACCGCCGATTCGCTGAACAGCACGCCGTTGTTGGCGAGGATCGCGACCGGGATGCCCCAGATATGCGCGAAGCCGCAGACGAGGCTGGTGCCATAGAGCGCCTTGAACTCGTGGAACTCGCTGCCGTCCACCAGCCGCGCGATCACCTCATGCACGTCATAAGGCGCGCGCACGTCCTGCGGCACGACGCCGTAGAGATCGTCGGCGGCGAACTTGGGCGGGTGCGGCGCGCGCAGGTTGACGCTCGCCGGCGTCTCCGGCTGGAGCGTCGAGACGATATCGCGGACGATCGTCAGCGCGTGCTCGTCATTCTCCGCGACATGATCGACGACGCCGGATTTGCGGCCGTGCGTCTCCGCGCCGCCCAGCTCTTCGGCGGAGATTTCCTCGCCCGTCGCCGCCTTCACCAGCGGCGGGCCGGCGAGGAAGATCGTGCCCTGGTTGCGCACGATCACCGTCTCGTCCGACATGGCGGGGACGTAGGCACCCCCCGCCGTGCAGCTTCCCATCACGCAGGCGATCTGCGGGATGCCCTTGGCGGACATGTTCGCCTGATTGAAGAAGATGCGCCCGAAATGCTCGCGATCGGGGAACACCTCGGCCTGATGCGGCAGGTTCGCGCCGCCCGAATCGACCAGATAGATGCACGGCAGCCGGTTCTGCTCGGCGATCTCCTGCGCGCGCAGGTGCTTCTTGACCGTGAGCGGGTAGTAAGTGCCGCCCTTCACGGTCGCGTCGTTGCACACGATCATGCACTGGCGGCCGGAGACGCGGCCGATGCCCGCGATCATCCCCGCGCCCGGCACCTCGCCTTCATAGAGGTCGAACGCCGCAAGCTGGCCGATCTCCAGAAACGGGGAGCCGGGATCAAGCAGCCGCTCGACGCGATCGCGGGGCAGGAGCTTGCCGCGAGCGGTATGACGCTCGCGGCTCTTCTCGTTGCCGCCCAGCGCCGCCTTCGCCACATCGGCGCGCAACGCCTCGGCCAGCGCGCGATTGTGCTCGGCGTTGGCGCGGAAATCGGCGCTGTCCGCCGACAGTTTCGTGTCGAGGACGGGCGCGCTCACGCCGCGCCCACCAGTTCGCGGCCGACCAGCATCCGGCGGATCTCGTTAGTCCCCGCGCCGATATCGAGCAGCTTGGCGTCGCGCCAATAGCGTTCGACCGGCCAGTCCTTGGTATAGCCTGCGCCGCCGAGCGCCTGGATCGCCTCGCCCGCCACCTTCACCGCGCTTTCCGACGCGAGCAGGATCGCGCCCGCCGCGTCGAAGCGGGTGGTGCGCCCGGCGTCGCACGCCTTCGCCACGGCATAGACATAGGAGCGCGCCGAATTGAGCGCGACATACATATCCGCCACCTTGCCCTGCATAAGCTGGAAGGCGCCGATCGGCTTGCCGAACTGCTTGCGCTCGCGAACGTAAGGCAGCACCACGTCGAGGCAGGCCTGCATGATGCCGAGCTGGATGCCGGAAAGCACGACGCGCTCGTAATCGAGGCCGCTCATCAGCACGCCGACGCCGCCATTCTCCGGCCCCATGACGTTCTCGTCGGGGACGAAGCAATCGTCGAACACCAGTTCCGCCGTCGGCGAGCCGCGCATCCCCATCTTGTCGATCTTCTGCCCGATCGCGAAGCCGGGGAAATCCTTCTCGATCAGGAAGGCGGTGATCCCCCGCGATCCCGCGTCCGGGGTCGACTTGGCATAGACGACCAACGTGTCGGCATAAGTCGCGTTGGTGATCCAGAATTTCGTGCCGTTGAGCCGCCAGCCGCCGTCCACCCTGTCGGCGCGCAGCTTCATCGACACCACGTCCGACCCGGCCGACGCCTCCGACATGGCGAGGCTGCCGACATGCTCGCCGGAAACCAGCTTCGGCAGATATTTCGCCTTCTGCTCGGGATTGCCCCAGCGGCGGATCTGGTTGACGCACAGGTTGGAATGCGCGCCATAGCTGAGGCCGATCGAGGCCGAGGCGCGGCTCACCTCCTCGCAGGCGACGACATGGTCGAGATAGCCGAGGCCAAGCCCGCCGAACTCCTCCTCCACCGTGATGCCGTGCAGGCCGAGCGCGCCCATTTCCGGCCACAGATGGCGCGGAAAGGAATCGTCGCGATCGATCTCGGCGGCGATCGGGGCGATCCGGTCGCTGGCGAAGCGCCGCGTCGTCTCGCGGATCATGTCGGCGGTCTCGCCGAGTGCGTGCAGGTCGTCCACCCTCATTCCTCTCCGCTGGAACCTGCTCCTGTGTAGCGGGCGCGGACGCGCGAGGAAAATTGAAAGGCGCGGCGGCATATTATAGACGGTGTCTATGATCGACCGCTATCTGCTGCGCTATTTCCTCGCGGTGATAGATCAGGGCAATTTCTCGCGCGCCGCCGCCGCGTGCAACGTTTCGCAGCCGACGCTCTCCGCCGGGATCGCCAAGCTGGAGGCGTCGCTCGGGCGGCCGCTGTTCACCCGCACCAACCGCCGCGTCGCGCTGACCGAGGCGGGCGCGCGGCTCGTCGCGCGCGCGCGACGGATCGAGGCGGAGTTCGTGCAGGCCGAGCGCGAGGCGGGCGCGGCGCGGGTCGCGGGCCGGTTGCGGCTCGGGGTGCTGACCAGTACGCCGACGCGCTGGATCGCGGATTTCGTCGCTGCGCTGCCGCGCGACGCGGATGAGGTGGAGCTGGTCGAGGGACGCGAGCGCGAGCTGGTCGACCGGCTCACGCGCGGGCGCATCGACGCGGCACTGACGATCCTGCGCGGCAACCCGCGCTTCGCCGCGCGGCCGATCCTCAGCGAGCCGTACCTGCTCGCGCTGCCGGCGGCGCATCCGCTCGCTGCGCGCGAGACGCTGGCGGCGGAGGAACTGGTCGACGAGCCGATGATCGTGCGTCGCCATTGCGAGCTGCTCGGCGAGACGAGCCGCTATTTCACCGCGCGCGGTGTCCGCCCGTTCTTCCCCGCGCGCACCACCAGCGACGACCACGCTCGCGCGCTGATCGCGGCCGGGCTGGGGGTGACGGTCGCGCCGCAATCGTTCGGCGGCGCGGGTGTGGCGATGCGCCCGCTCGCCGAGTTCGATCACGCGCGCGAGGTGGGCGTGCTGGCGGCGGACGCGGCGCTGCTGATGCATCCGCTGATCGAGCGGCTGGCGACAATTCCCGTCATCCCAGCGCAAGCTGGGATCTCAGGCCGCCAGGGCGACGCTTGAGGCACGAGACCCCAGCTTTCGCTGGGGTGACGGGGAGAGGGTGAGCCGCCTTTACCCGATGTCGCTCTGCGCGATCGGCACGATCTTGATCTCCACCCGGCGGTTCTGCGCGCGGCCTTCCTCGGTTTCGTTCGAGGCGATCGGCTGGGTCTTGCCGAAACCGCGCGTCGCCACCCGCGCCGCCAGCACCCCGCGCGATTCGAGATAGAGCGCCACCGCCGCCGCCCGCCGCTCCGACAGGTTCTGGTTATAGGCGTCGCTGCCGATCGAATCGGTGTGGCCGTACACGTCGATATAGGTGCGGTTGTTCTGCGGATCGGAAAGCACGCCGGCCACCTTGTCCAGCGTCTGCTGGAAACGCGGCTCAACCGTCGCGCTGTTATAGGCGAAGTTCACGCCCGAGGGGATGTTGAGCAGCAGGTCGTCGCCCTGCCGCACCACCTGCACGTCGGTGCCAGCGGTGCGCTGGCGCAATTCGCGCTCCTGCTTGTCCATGTAAGCGCCGATCGCCGCCCCCGCGACGCCGCCCAGCCCGGCGCCGACGATCTTCTCGGTCCGGTCGTGCCGCCCGCCGACCAGATCGCCGAGCAGATAGCCGCCCAGCGCGCCGCCAATGCCGCCGATCGCCGTTCTGGAAAGGCGCTGCTGCCCGGTTTCGGGATCGGTGGTGCAGGCGGCGGTGCCCACGAGCAGGGCGGCCAGCGCGGCGCCGACGGCGATCTTAGAGCGGAAATCCATTATGCTCCCCTTGGGTCTGACCGGCGGGAGAACCCCACATGCGGCCACTTGTTCCGCCTTCGTGATGAACCGGCGATGACGAGAGCGGTTGTCGTCGGCGCCTTTTGCCGCCAAGAGATGAAGCGATCATGCTACCGCCGTTCCCCTGGTTCGACGTCCTTATCATCCTCGCGCTGGTGGCGCTCAACGGCGTTTTCGCGATGAGCGAGCTGGCGATCGTCTCCGCGCGCAAGGCGCGGCTGGAGGCGATGGCGCGCACGGGCAAGCGCGGCGCGCGCGCCGCGATCGTGCTGGCGGCCGATCCGGGCAAGTTCCTCTCCACCGTGCAGATCGGCATCACGCTGATCGGCGTGCTCGCCGGCGCCTATTCGGGCGCCAGCCTCGGCCACCCCACCGCCGCGCGGCTGGAGGCATGGGGGCTGGGCCACAATGCGGCGGAGAATCTGGGCTTCGCGCTGGTGATCGGCCTCACCACCTTCGCCTCGCTGATCGTCGGCGAGCTGGTGCCGAAGCAGATCGCGCTGCGCTCGCCGGAGCCGATCGCGGCGATGATGGCTGTCCCGATGACATGGCTGGCAGCGGCGACCAAGCCGGTCGTCTGGTTCCTCGATTCGACCAGCGCGCTCGTCTTCCGCCTGCTCGGTCTCAACCGCGAGAGCGAGGATCAGGTGACGGCGGAGGAGTTGCACCTGATCGTCGCCGAGGCATCCAAGTCCGGCGTGATCGAGGAGCATGAGCGCTCGATCATCTCCGGCGTGGTGCGTCTGGCGGATCGCCCGGTGCGCGAGGTGATGACGCCGCGCACCGAAGTCGACTGGCTCGACGTGGGGCTGGACGAGGCCGCGATCCGGGCGGCCGTGCTGGAAACCTCGCACAGCCGCCTGCCGGTGGCGGAAGGCTCGATCGACGCGGTGATCGGCGTGGTGCAGGCGCGCGACATCGCCGCCGCGCTGTTCCGGGGCGAGGCGCTCGACCTCGCGAAGCTGGCGCGCAAGGCGCCGGTGGTGGTGGATCAGATCGACGCGATGGATGCGCTCGACGCGCTGCGCCGCGCCGAAGTGCCGATGGCGCTGATCCACGACGAATACGGCCATTTCGAAGGGATCGTGACGCCCGCCAACCTGCTCGCCGCGATCGCCGGGGAATTCGCGTCGGATGCGGACGAGGAGGACGGGCCGTCGATCGTCGAGCGAGATGATGGCTCGCTGCTGGTGGCGGGCACGATGGCGGCGGACCTGCTGGCTGAGCGGCTCGGCATCGACCTGCCGGAGGACCGCGACTACGCCACCGTCGCCGGCCTCGCGCTCGCCGTGCTGCGCCGGCTGCCGGCCGAGGGCGAGAGCTTCGTCGAGCAGGGCTGGCGATTCGAGGTAGTCGATCTCGACGGGCGGCGGATCGACAAATTGCTGGTGAGCCGGGCCTGATGCCCGACTTTTATCCCGCCATCCGCGCGAGGATCGCGGCGAAGCCCGTCTCCATCTCGTCGATCGAGCGCCGCGCCACCGGGTGGAGCAGCGCGCGCGCGAAATAGTTCGCGACGCGCTCGTGCGCCGCGACCGCCGCCCAGGTGCCGGCGGCGGGGTCGATCAGCCGCGCGAGGGCGAGCATCGGCACCAGGGCGCAATCGGCGCGCGTCGGCGTGGCGGCCGGCCCGTCGGGAATCAGCCGCTCGAGCGCGTCCAGCCCGTGCGCGATCGTCGCGCGGGCGGCGGCGACCACGTCGGGCGCATCGCCGCGCCGGAACACGACATGCAGCATGATCGGTCGCAGCCCGACGCCGATCTCGCCTACCGCCAGCGATTCCAGCTCGCGCACGCGGGCGCGGTCGAGCGCATCGCCGGGCAGCAGCGCGGGCCCGTCGAGCGCATCGTCGACATAGCCGACGATCGCCGCCGATTCGCACAGGTGCTGGCCGCTATCCAGCTCCAGCACCGGCACGCGGCCCATCGGGCTGATCGCGCGGAACTCGGGCGACTGCATCGCGCCGCCGGGCGGCGGCTGCACGCCGATCTCATGCCCCTTGGCGCGCGCCGCCATCAGCGCGCGCTGGACGAAGGGGGAAGCGGTCGATCCGTAGATGTGCATCGGTCTTCTCTCCTTCGTCCGCGCTCTTGCGGGATCAGGCCATCCCGAGCGCGTTGCGATAGGTTTCGAGCAACGCGTCGGCCTCGTCGCGCGCGTGCTTCTCCATCTTGCGCAGCCGGATGATCGCGCGGATCGTCTTGGTGTCGAAGCCGGTCGACTTGGCTTCGCTATACACGTCGCGGATATCGTCGGCGAACGCCTTCTTCTCTTCCTCCAGCCGCTCGATGCGCTCGATGAACAGGCGCAGTTGCTCGGCGGAAACATTGTCGGTCATGAATCACTCCGTTGGGGATTTGCGCCCGCGATAGGGGGCAAAGCGGCCGAGGACAACGCCCCTGACCGCTCCGCCCTCAGCCCCTCCCGCGTCGGGGAGGGGCTGCACGGCGCTCAGTCCCGCGCCGTGCGGGCGACGACGCCATGGTGCATGACGAACGCGACATGCTCCAGCCGCGTCACGTCCTCCAGTGGGGAGCCGCTGACGGCGATGATGTCGGCGCGCTTGCCCGGCGTGATCGCGCCGATGTCGTCGCGGCCGAGCGCGTCGGCGGCGGAGACGGTGGCGGCGCGGATCGCGGCGGCCGGCGTCATGCCCGCCTTCACCATCAGCGCGAACTCCTGCGCATTGTCGCCGTGCTTCGAGACGCCGGTGTCGGTGCCGAAGGCGATCTTCACGCCGGCGGCGATCGCCTTGCCGTGGCTGACCATCGCGGCCGCGGCGGCGGCCTCCGCCTTGGGGATCGTGTTGGCCGGCAGCGCCCCGGCGCGCGCCTGCGCCAGCGCGGTGATCGGCGCGATCATCGTCGGCACGAGATAGGCGCCCTTCGCCTTGAACAGCCGGATCGCCTCGTCGTCGAGGAAGGTGCCGTGGTCGATCGTGTCGACGCCGGCCTCCAGCGCCGCCTTCGTCCCCTCGGCGGCATGGCTGTGCGCGGCGACCTTGCGGCCGAAGCTGTGCGCGGTGTCGATCAGCGCGCGCATCTCCTCCGGCGTCATCGCCCGGCCCAGGCCGCCCGCGACATTGGAGAGCACGCCGCCGGTCGCGGCGAACTTGATGACCTGCGCGCCGAGGCCGACCTGCGCGCGCACCGCGCGGCGGCAGTCGTCCGGCCCGTCGCAGGTGTTGATCTGATGCCGGTGGACCGCGTCGGACCATTCCTCGGCCAGCCCGTTGGTGCCGTCGCCGTGGCCGCCGGTGATCGAGATCATCTGCCCGGCGTTGATGATCGACGGCCCCTCGACGTCGCCGCGCTCGATCGCGTCGCGCAGCGCGCGGATGCCGCGCGGGTCGCCGCCGAGATCGCGCACGGTGGTGAAGCCGGCGTCCAGCGTCTTGCGCGCGTTGAGCTGCGCCTGGATCATGTTGTCGCCGTCGTCCATCGTCATCGCCATCAGGCGCGAGCGCACCGGATCGCCGCCGATGCCCCACAGGTGGACGTGCATGTCCACCAGCCCCGGCAGCACGAACTTGTCCCTCAGCTCGACCAGCTCGGCGGTGGCCGGCGGCACGAGGAAGCCGTCGCGGACCTCCGCCACCTTGCCGTCGCGCACGATGATCGTGCTGTTGCCGCGCGGCGCCTGCCCCGGCTGATCGAGCAGCGCCCCGGCGTGGATATAGGTGACCTTGGTCGGCGCGGCGGTCTGCGCGACGGCAGGCGCGGCGACGGTGACCGCGAGCGCGATCATCAGCTTCCTCAACATTCCTCTCATTCTCCCGGTCGGGCGAGGCGCGTCGCCGCGCCCCTTCGTTCCCGAAGGAAGGGGTAGAGGAAGGCCGGCAGGTTCGACAAGCCGCCCCGTGAGCGCGGCGATCAGATCGCGGCGTTCCTCGCCACGCTTTCCTCCATCCGGCGCAATTGCTCGGGCGTCGCCTCCTGCTGGTGGCGCGTTTTCCATTCGGCATAGGGCATGCCGTAGATCGCGGCGCGCGCCGCCTCGCGCTCCAGCCCGCCGGCCTCGCCGATCCAGTCGGACAGGCAGTTGCGGCAGAAGCCGGCCAGCCCCATCAGGTCGATGTTCTGCGCATCGTCGCGGTGGCGCAGGTGGCGCACCAGCCGGCGGAAGGCGGCGGCGGCGGTGGCGTCGTCGATCGCGTCGATCGGGTCCATTGTCGTGCTCCCGGGTTGATCGGTCATCGAAAGCCTCTAAGCCAACGGGCCAATCAGGACGAGGACCAAGATGACCAGAGCGATCAGCCCCCGCAGCCGGAAGGTCCGCGTGCTGGCCACGCTCGGGCCGGCGAGCAACACGCCCGAGATGATCGCCGCGTTGTTCGAGGCGGGGGCGGACGCTTTCCGCGTCAACATGAGCCATGGCGATCAGGAATCGAAGATCCCGATGATCGCCGCGATCCGCGGGCTGGAAAAGAAATTTGGCCGCCCGACGACGATCCTCGCCGATCTGCAGGGGCCGAAGCTGCGCGTCGGGCGCTTCGCCGGCGGCCGGGTGGTGCTGGAAAATGGCGCGACCTTCGTGCTCGATCGTGATGCCGCGCCGGGCGACGAGACGCGCGTCCAGCTCCCCCATCGCGAGATTTTCGCCGCGATCGAGCCGGGCGCGCGGCTGCTGCTCGACGACGGCAAGCTGGTGCTGCGCGTGCTGGAGCACGATCCGGACCGGATCGTCACCATCGTCGAGGTCGGCGGGCCGCTCAGCGACAGCAAGGGGCTGAACGTGCCCGACGTGGTGGTGCCGATGGCGGCGCTGACCGCGAAGGACCGCAGCGACCTCGCCTTCGCGTGCGAGCAGGGGGTGGACTGGATCGCCTTGAGCTTCGTCCAGCGGCCGGAGGATCTGGCCGAGGCGCGGCGGCTGATCGGCGGCAAGGCCGCGCTGCTCGCCAAGATCGAGAAGCCGGCGGCGATCGAGCGGCTGGAGGAGATCGTCGAGATGTGCGACGGCGTGATGGTCGCGCGCGGCGATCTCGGCGTCGAGCTGCCGCCGCAGTCGGTGCCGCCGCTCCAGAAGCGCATCGTGGAGGTGTCGCGCCGCATGGGCCGCCCGGTGGTGGTGGCGACGCAGATGCTCGAATCGATGATAAAGTCGCCGACGCCGACCCGCGCCGAGGTGTCCGACGTCGCCACCGCGATCTACGACGGGGCGGACGCGATCATGCTCTCGGCGGAAAGCGCGGCGGGCGACTGGCCGATCGAATCGGTCGCGATGATGAACGCGATCGGCGAGGCGGTGGAGCGCGATCCGATGCACGGCGATCGCGTCCATTTCACCGAGATGCGCCCCGACCCCACCACCGCCGACGCGCTGGCGGAGGCGGCCAAGAACATCGCCCGCACCGTTTCGGCCAAGGCGATCATCTGCTTCACCACCTCAGGCTCCACCGCGCGGCGCGTCGCGCGCGAGCGGCCCTCGGTGCCGCTGCTGGTGCTGACCCCCAAGCTGGAGACGGCGCGGCGGCTGGGCATCCTATGGGGCGTCCATGCCGCGCACACCCGCGACGTCGAATCGTTCGAGGAGATGGTCGCCAAGTCGAAGCGCATGGCGCTGCGCCACCGCATCGCGGTGGCCGGCGACAGCGTGGTGGTGATGGCCGGCGTCCCCTTCCGCACCCCCGGCTCGACCAACGTGCTGCATGTCGTGCGGCTGGTTGGCGACGAGCTGAAGGGATACGGCTGAGGGAGCGCGCGCCTACGCCCCGAACGTCTTGGTCAGCCCGACGAAGAACCCCCGCCGCGGCCCATATTGCGGCGCGCCCACGCCCACGCCGCCCCCGTCGCGGATTTCATAGACGTGATCCAGCACGTTGATGACGTCGAACCGCACGTCGAGGTTCGGCCCGGCGAAATGATGGCTCGCGGACAGGTTGAACTGGGCATAGCCGTCGAGATGCGCGCCGTTCGGCACCTCGCTGCCGTCGGGCAGCTCCAGCCCGGTGCGCAAGCCCGATCCATACATCATCGATCCGCCCAGTGACGTCCGCGCCAGCGCGCCGTGCTTCCACGTATAGGTCACGCCGGCCGAGCCGGTGTAGGTCTGGTCGTGGTCGAGATAGATGTAGTGGTTGGCGATATAGGCCAGCTCGTCGGGATCGAAGCTGAACTGGCTGGAGACGATGCCGCGCCCCTTGGCCTTGGCCGCCGCGAAATTGGCATAAGCGTTCCAGCCGCCGTGCGAATAGGCCATGTTCGCCTCGACCCCGCCGATCCGGCCTTGCGCATAATTGAACGGGGTGAGGATGATCGGCGCGCCGAACTGCCCTTCGTCGATCAGGTTCTGCGAGATGCGGTAATAAGCGTCCACGCCATAGCTGAACGAGCTGCTCGGGTGCGCCTCGAAGCCGACATCGAAATAATGCTGCCGCTCGGCATAGGGGGTGGTGTTCTGCGTGATCGCCGGCTCGGCGCTGGTCCCCGTCAGCTCGCCGATGCTGGCGGAACCGACCAGCTCGAACGGCGGCGGGACGAAATAGCGCGCATAGCCGGCATGGACGGTCAGCGACGAATCCGGCTGCCACACCAGATTGGCGCGTGGGCTGAGCTGGTCCTCGGTGCGATAGCCGGCGAACCGGTCGTAGCGCGCGCCATAGTTGAGCGTCAGCGTCGGCGCGAGCTTCCATTCGTCCTGGAGATAGGCGCTGAAGGTCGTCGCATTGGCGCCGCTCCTGTCGACGATCGCGTACGGCTCGCCGGCCTGCGCGCCGTCGTCGTCGACCGGGAAGACATGGGTGGTCGTGTCGCTGGTGCTGTGGTCGTGGATCAGCAGCAGCCCGCCGCGCAGCGTGTGCGCGTCGCCGAGATGATATACGCCGTCGACCTGTCCGCCGAGCGCGAGGTCCTGCTTGAACGCCGCCTGCGCCTGCCCGTTGTAGAGCAGTTCGCCCGTCACGTCGGGTCGATAGGTCAGCGAGGAATAGCGCGCGAAAAGCGATGCCTGGATGGTCAGCGGCTCGTCGTCGTGCAGCCAGCTAAGCTGGCCGAAGCCGGTACGCTCCAACTGGCGCTCGTTGAGATTCTCGCTGGGGTAGGCGGACTGGCCGCCGATTTTCCACGTCCCGTCCGGCTGCAACCCGCCGGGATTGGGGATCTGGAACCACTGGTTCGAATAGCCGCCGACGAACGACACCCGGTCGTGATCGCCGACGATATGATCGACATAGGCGAAGGCCTGGTATTGATCGGTATCGTCGTGGATCGGGTTGGAGCGCCCGTCGACGCTCTCGATCCCCAGCGCGTCGTGGCGATAGTCGCCGGAGACGAAGTAATTCGTCTGGCCGCTCGATCCGCCATAGGTGAAGCTCGGCTCGATCGTGTCGTGGCTGCCGCCGTAGATCGAGACGGTGCCGCCGTTGTTGAACATCCCGCTCTTGGTGGTGATGTCGATGATGCCGGCGCTGCGCAGGCCGTATTGCGCGGGCAGCGCGCCGGTCAGCAGGTCCACCTTGTTGACGAGGCGCGGGGAGAGCGTCTGCCCGAACACCGCCAGCCCTTCCGGCAGCACGGTGCCGTTGATGCGATATTGCAGGCCGTTATGGTCGTCGCGGACGTGGAACTGGCCGAAGCCGTCCTGCACCACGCCGGGCAGTTGCAGCAGGATCTGGTTGAACTGCTGGTTGTCACCGCCGGGCAGGTCCTTGATCGCCGCGCTGGTGACGCCGTAGCTGGTCGCGCCGAGGCTCGGCTGGATATGCGCGCGCGCCTCGTCCAGCTTCTGCGCGGTGACGACGATGTCCTTGGGTGTTGCGCTCGCGCCGCCGTCCGCCGGCGGGTTGTCCTCCGCATGGGCGATCGACGGGAAGGTGAGGGCGAGGAAGGCGATACCGGAAAGCAATGAGACCCGCATCACAACTCCATGTGATACTATAACATAACTCCCGGTGAAACCGCGCTAGGCTGTCTTTTACGCGAGCGCAAGCGCAAAGATGCGCCGTGCGGCGATCCGTTAAATCGCGAAGCCGAACGCGCGCAGGTCGGCGCGCAGCCGGTCCGCGCCGGTGAACAGCAGCGCGTGCATTCCCACTGCCGCGGCACCGTCGACATTGGCCTGCCGGTCGTCGACGAACACCGCGTCCGCCGCCGCGACCCCGAATCGGTCGAGCGCCAGCCGGTAGATCGCCGCGTCCGGCTTCATCAATTTCTCCTCGCCCGACACGACGATATCGCGGAAGCGATCGAACAGCGCGGCTTCCCGCGCACGGAACGGCGGGAAGAATTCGTGGCTGAAATTGGTGATCGCGTAGAGCGGCACGCCGGCCGAATCGAGATCGGCGACCAGCGCGGGCATCCCCGGCATCGGCCCCGGTATCTGCTCGGCGAAGCGCGGCCCCCAGGCGGCGATCAGATCGGCATGATCGGGATGGCGCGCGATCAGTTCCGCCGAGGTTTCCGCGAAATCGCGGCCGCGATCGTGCTGGAAATGCCATTCCCGCGTGCAGATTTCGTCGAGGAACACGTCAAGCGCCTCATCATCGGGGATGAGGCGCTGATAAAGGACGCGCGGGTCCCAATCGTACAGGACGTGCCCAACGTCGAAGATGACGCTTTTGGGTTGCCGCACCAGCCCGCTCCCCCACCCGGCCTCCCAGTCAGCCTATCCTTGATGGGAGGCCGGGTGGGGGAGCGGGCTGGTGCCGTTTCGAGTCAGCGAATCAGCCCTGACGGGCCTTGAAACGGCGATTCGTCTTGTTGATGACGTAGGTACGGCCGCGACGGCGGATCACGCGGTTGTCGCGATGCCGGTCCTTGAGCGACTTGAGGCTATTGCGGATCTTCATGGTGGATTCGCTTCTTGAAAACGGGTTCTTGTGAAAGGGTGGCCGCCTAGTGCGAGGGGCCTTGCAAGTCAAGCCGGAGCGCGCGACGAAGCCCGTGCGTTAGAGTATCGCAAATACGAAGGATTCGAGCATGCGCAGGAAGATGGTGGCGGCGACGATCGGGCTGGCGGCGGCGGGGCTGGCCGGGTGCGCGACCGCGCCCACGTCCTTTCCGGTGCAGGTCTCGCGCTTCCACTACGACACGATGGCATCGCGCGGCACGATCACCGTGGAGCCGCTGCCTGGCGGCTCGGTCGCCAGTATCGAATACAAGACCTATGCCGCCGCCGTGGAGGCGGAACTGCTGCGCGCCGGCTACACCAGCCCCCCGCCGGGGCAGCATGGCGAATATCTCGCCACCGTCGCGTTCAGCCGCGCCGAGCGGGGTCTGCCGCCGAAGCGCTCGCCCTTCACGATCGGCATCGGCGGCGGCTCGTTCAGCGGCGGGCGCGGCGGCGGCGTGGGGCTGGGCGGGGGCGTCAGCTTCCCGGTCGGCGGCCAGCGCGACCGCGTCGGCATCGTCACCGAACTGTCGGTGCGCATCCGCCACGGCGCGGACGCGGTGTGGGAAGGGCAGGCGCAGTCGCTGACCGACACCAGCGCGCCGAACGTCGATACGCAGGCGATCGCCGAACGGCTCGCCCGCGCGCTGTTCACGGGGTTCCCCGGCGAGAGCGGGCGGACTATCGAGGTGAAATGACCCTCACCATCAACTCCGCCTTCGACGGCGGCAATATCCGCCTGGTCGCGATCCACGGGAACCGGGTCGATCTGGAGATCGTCCGCGATCACCGCTCCGATTTCTACCAATGGTTCTACTTCCGCGTCGCCGGGCTGGCCGGGAAGCGAGTGACGTTCCGTATCCTCAACGCCGGCGATTCCGCCTATCCGCTCGGCTGGCCGGGCTATCAGGCGCGCGTCTCCACCGATCGGCGAGCGTGGCGGCTGATCCCCACGCGCTACGGCAAGGGCGCGCTGGAATTCGACTGGACCGGCGAAGGGCAGGTCGCGTGGTTCGCCTATTTCGCGCCCTATACGATGGAGATGCACGCCGATCTGATCGCGCGCACCGCGGCGAAGCCGGGCGTCGTGCATCGCGAGCTTGGCCTCAGCCTCGACGGGCAGCCGATCGACTGCTTCACGCTGGGCAGCGGCGCGAAGCAGGTGTGGCTCTACGCCCGCCAGCATCCCGGCGAATCGATGGCCGAATGGTGGATGGACGGCGCGCTCGACTGGCTGACCAGCGACGCCGCGCGCGACCTGCTGGCGAAGGCGACCGTCCATGTCGTACCGAACATGAACCCGGACGGCACGCGGCGCGGCCATCTGCGCACCAATGCGGCCGGCGTGAACCTCAACCGCGAATGGCACGCGCCGACTCCCGAGCGCAGCCCCGAGGTGCTGTGCGTGCTGAAGGCGATGGACGCGACCGGGGTCGCCTTCGCGATGGACGTGCATGGCGACGAGGCGATCGCCGCCAATTTCATCGCCGGTTTCGAGGGCATTCCCTCGTGGACCGATGCGCAGGGCGCGAAGTTCGAGGACTTCGGCCGCCGGCTCGCCGCCGCGACGCCCGATTTCCAGACCGAGAAGGGCTATGAGAAATCGGCGCCGGGCAAGGCCAATCTTTCCATGTCGACCAACCAGCTCGCCGAGCGGTTCGGCGCGGTGTCGGTGACGCTGGAGATGCCGTTCAAGGATCACGCGCCCAACCCGGACGCCGAATACGGCTGGAGCCCGGAACGATCGCGCCATCTCGCCGTCTCCTGCCTGGAGACGCTGGCCGGCATGATCGACGAGATCTGACGCGATGGAGTTGCGCGCGGGAGGACTGGGCGATCCGCGCGTCCGCGCGCTGATCGCGCATCACCTCGCCGAATCGCGCGCCTCCACCCCCGCGGCCAACGCTCATGCGCTGGGCGCGGGGGCGCTCGATCGCTCCGATATCGACTTCTGGGCGATGTGGGACGGCGAGGAACTGCTCGGCATCGGCGCGCTGCGCATGCTCGATGCGGACCATGCCGAGATCAAGTCGATGCGCACCGCCCCCGCCCATCTGCGGCGCGGCGTGGCGCGGGCGATCCTCGCGCACCTCATCGCGCAGGCCCGGACTCAAGGCTGCGCGCGGGTCAGCCTCGAAACCGGCACCATGCCGATGTTCGACGCGGCGAACCGGATGTACGAGGCGGCCGGCTTCGTCGATTGCCCGGCCTATGGCGGCTATCCGGCCAGCCCGCACAACCGCTTCATGACGCTGATGCTATAGCTCGTAGGTAGGTTGGTCGACGTCATCGGGCGGGAATGAGTCTGGATAGACGATCGGCTTGTCCCCGAAATATTTCCGCACGATTCGATCACGGCGGTCGAATGTATCATCGTCGTCGGGGTCGATCTCGTCGGGATAAGTGTATGTCGCGCTGAACTTTCCGCCGTTGATGAGATATTCCATTTCCGCCCAACGTGGTTCGGAATCTTGTGCTTCCCACAATTCAAGAAGCGCGTCGCCGAGAACGTCGAGGTCGGGCCAGCGATATAGAATCTGGTTGCCAAGGTGCTTGAAGATGGCGGGCGCGACATAGGCGTGATCCAGCCTCGCATAGAGGAGGGTGCCATCGAGCGGGTATTCGGTGTCCTGAGCAAGGATGCGGCCGATCTCGACGAGCAGACGCTCGGTCTCGTTATTTTCCATAATGAGTCCTCCCGCTTTCATTGGGCAATTGAAGGCTTTTCGTCCGGCCGTTGACGGTAAACCAGATATTGATCGCCGAAGGGCGCTGCGATTTTCCTGTATAAGTCGGCGCAATTTTCACAAAAACGCTTTTCCCCGTTTTCTTGTCTCGCGCCCATTCATCCTCCAGTGCACGATAACGACCGCGGTTGAAGTTCGCATCCTGCGCAAAATGATTGAACGCATCGGTTGGTCCGTTGAAGCGCGCCGCGATATAATGCCCCCCATCGTCGCTTGGCCGACGATCGCTTCCGCCGGCCCGCGCCTGCGCGGTGCGGGAGCGGAGCGGGGCTTGGGTAGTGTCGAGGTTGCCTGAAACCTTTCTTGTCCGCCCGTCAGCGTCTATCTCGTAATCATATCCGTTTCGCGTCACATGGCGCCGGGGCGCCTCCCCCGGATTCGATGGCCTCTTTTCCGGGTGCGAGTTGGCCGGATGCTTGGTGCCAGGGTTGGTGTCGGTCCTGGCCTTGACGCCCGCTTTTGTTTTGCGGGCAGGCGCGATTTGCCCGCCCGGTTTCGCGGGAAGGGGGTGCCCGCCTGCCGTCGACTGCTCGCGCGATGCGTGCTCACGCCGCTCTCTTTCTGCTGGGGTCTCCCAACCGGGGCCAGTCGCGCCGCCCCCGTCGGTTCGATCACTTCCACCGCCGGTGAAGCCGCTGTCTCCTCAGCCGCGCCCGTGATAATTGCCGGTGTTGGCGAAGGTGAAGCGGCCGTCCCCGGGATCGTGCCACGGATTGAATTTCAACTCCGTGCCGTCAGCGCCGCGCGCGACCGGCCAACGCCCGGTCCGCAGCCACATCGAGAATGCGTGCCGTCGCTCAGTTTCCGAAACGTCGATCATGTTGCCCCGCTGTTCTGCGCGGCGAGAACATTTGAGCAACATTTCCCAACAAGTCAATCGACAATCCGCCCGCCTTTTGCTTCACGCCTCCTTCCGCCCGCGCCTTTCCCCCGCTAGCAATGCGCGATGAGCACCTCCCGCGGCATCGCGCCTTCGCTTTTCGCCTTCTCGATCTTCTACGGCGGCATGGTCTGCATCGCGGGCGTGCTGGGCAACAAGCAGGTGGCGCTGGGGCCGCTCGCGGTGGAGGCGGGGATCTTCGCGTTCCTGCTGCTGGTCGTCACCTCCAGCGCGGTGGCGGAGCTGCATGGCCGGGCGGTCGCCAACCGGCTGGTGCGGATCGGCTTCGTGCCGCTGATCGTGTCGCTGCTGCTGACGCTCGCCGTGCTGGCGGTGCCGGCTTCCCCGGCGATGGACCCGGCGCGGCTTTCCGCATTCGAGATGATGATGACCGGCACGCCGCGCATCTGGGCCGGCGGGATCGTCGCCTATGGCACCTCGCAGACGCTGAACGTCACGATCTTCGCCTGGCTGAAGGGGCGGGAGGACAGCCGTTTCCTGTGGCTGCGCGCGGCGATCGCCAGCGTGCTGAGCCAGATCGTCGATACGTTGCTGTTCGTCACTATCGCCTTCTGGGGCGTGTTCCCGATCGGCGCGCTGCTCGTTGGGCAGATGCTGGCGAAGGTCACGCTGTCGGTGATCCTCGTGCCGCCGCTGATCTATCTGTTCGTGGCGCTGGGTAAGCGGCTCGACAGCGCGGCATGAGGCCCGTAAGCGCGCGCGCATGACCGATCACAGCCCCACGCCCGACCTGCTCGCCAAGGCCGAAACGCTCGTCGAGGCGCTGCCCTATCTCCAGCGTTACGCGGGCAAGACCTTCGTGGTGAAATACGGCGGCCACGCGATGGGCGACCCGGAGGCGCAGCGCGACTTCGCCGAGGACGTGGTGCTGCTCAAGGCGGTGGGGATCAACCCGGTCGTCGTCCACGGCGGCGGGCCGCAGATCGGCTCGATGCTCAAGCGGCTGGGGGTCGAATCGCGCTTCGTCGACGGGTTGCGCGTCACCGACGCGGAGACGGCGCAGGTCGCGGAAATGGTGCTGGCCGGATCGATCAACAAGGAGATCGTCGGCTGGATCGCACATGCCGGCGGCCGCGCGGTCGGCATCTCCGGCAAGGACGCCGGGCTGGTGCGCGCCGAGAAGGTCGGGCGCAACCGGCCCGATCCGCTGCAGGGGATCGAGCGCAAGGTGGACCTGGGTTTCGTCGGCGAGCCGGTGGAGGTGGACCGGCGGCTGATCGATTCGCTGGTGCGCGACGGTATCATCCCGGTGATCGCACCGGTCGCCGCCGGGGCGGATGGCCACACCTACAACATCAACGCCGACACGATGGCCGGCGCGATCGCCGCCGCGCTGGGGGCGTCGCGCTTCTTCCTGCTGACCGACGTGGCCGGGGTGCTCGACAAGCAGGGCGAACTGATGACCGACCTGACGCCCGCCGACATCGCGGGCCTGCGCGCCGACGGCACCGTGTCGGGCGGGATGATCCCCAAGCTCGAAACCTGCGTCGCGGCGGTCGAGGCGGGAGTCGATGCGGCCGTCGTGCTCGACGGGCGGGTGCCGCACGGGATGCTGCTGGAAATCTTCACGCGGCGCGGCGCGGGGACGCTGATCCGCCGCTGAGCGGGATTGTCCCGTTTTGGCACCCGTGTCGTTAACGTACTATTTAGAATCAGGAATTTGGCGTATCCGATAACCAGCCGAGTCGCATAAGAAATCGAGGGTCCGGCACTCGTTCCTTTTGTTGATGGGAGCAGGTTATGAGTAAATTCGTGATTTTGGGCGCCGCTGCACTGGCGTTTGCCTCGTCCGGGGCAATGGCGGCGACCACGGTGTCCTTCTCTCCGGGTTCGGGCGCGCTGCCTGCCGGGACGCAGGTTTTCCAGAATTTTGACAGCTATTCGGTAGGTCAGGCGCTGCCCGGCGGCACCAATGCCTTCGCTTATGATACGACGAGCGCGAACGGGGCGATCCCGGCCTATGGCAGCTCCGGTAACTATGGCTCCGTCCTTGGCGGCGGCAGCTACACCGTGAATTTCGGTCCGACGTCGGTCTTCGCGTTCGTTCTCGGCTCGCTGGATACCTACAATTCGCTCAAGCTGCTCTATCAGGGCGGCGGCAGCGACACCTATATGGGCGGCCAGATCATCAATGGCCTGTCCTTCCCGACCGGCGACCAGTCGGCGACCGGCAGCAACGGTGTCGTGAGCTTCAATGTCAACGGCGGTCCGAAGATCGTCGGTGCGGTCTTCAGCTCGAGCCAGAATTCGTTCGAGTTCGACAATCTCGCCGCCGCCGTGCCTGAGCCGGCGACCTGGGCGCTGATGATCCTGGGCTTCGGCGCGATTGGCGGGATGATGCGCCGCCGTCGCGTTTCCGTCGCCTACGCCGCCTGATCCGTCAGGCGATCCTTCCGGCCCGAAAAAGCCGTCGGCCCCGCGCCGGCGGCTTTTTTGTCGTGGTGGAGCGTCACGCCGCCAGCGATTGAAGCCGAACCGGCGATGTCGCGTGAACCTTGATGGCCATTGTCGCCGGGCGGTCGATTGCGCTAGGCCATTGACCGACCGCAATTCTACAAGAGGGCCGCGTGCTGACGCTCACCATCATCCAGATCCTTCAGGTGCTGCTGAACGTCGCATGGTGGGTCATCGTCATCCAGTTCGTGCTGTCGCTGCTGATCGCGTTCAACGTGGTCAACATGCAGTCGAACTTCGTGCGCAGCATGGCCTATGGCTTCGATCGGCTGACCGAGCCGCTCTATCGCCCGATCCGGCGCATCCTGCCGCAACTCGGCGGCCTCGATCTCGCGCCGGCGGTGGCGCTGATCGCGATCGCCATCATCCGCATCGTGTTGAGCAATATCGCGCTCAGCGTTCTGGCGGGCGGCGCCTGACCGCCTGGAAGCACGCGCCTGGCGGCATCGTCATCGCGGTGCGCGTCACCCCGCGCGGCGGGCGTGACGCGCTGACGGCGGGAACGGCGGAGCATCTCGCCGCGCGCATCGCCGCGCCTCCCGTCGACGGCGCGGCCAATACGGCGCTGATCGCGCTGGTCGCCAGGGCGTTCGGCATCGCGAAGCGCGACGTGACGATCGTCGGCGGTGAAAGCGCGCGGCTGAAGCGGCTGGCGATCGCCGGCGATGCCGAGGCGCTGGCGGAACGCGCCCGCGCGCTCTATGGCGACGCCCCATGACTGCAAGGACGATCGACGGAAAGGCCTTCGCCGCCGCGCTGCGCGCCCGCGTGGCGGAAGGCGCGGCGAAGGTATTGGCCGAGGGCGGGCGCAAGCCGGGGCTGGCGGTGGTGCTGGTGGGCGACGATCCTGCCTCCTCCGTCTATGTCCGCTCGAAGGGCAAGGCGACCGTCGCGGCCGGCATGGAGAGCTTCGAGCATCGCCTGCCCGAAACCACGTCCGAGGCGGAGCTGGTCGCGCTGGTCGATGGCCTCAACGCCGATCCGGCGGTGGACGGCATCCTCGTTCAATTGCCGCTTCCTTCGCATATCGACGAGCGCGCGGTGATCACCCGCATCGACCCGGACAAGGACGTCGACGGCTTCCATCCGATCAACGCCGGGCGGCTCGCGACCGGGCTGGAAGGCTTCGTGCCGTGCACGCCGCTCGGCTGCCTGATGCTGCTGAAGGACGTGCTGGGCGACCTTTCCGGCAAGGATGCGGTGGTGATCGGCCGGTCGAACATCGTCGGCAAGCCGATGGCGCAATTGCTGATCCGCGAGAGCTGCACCGTGACGGTCGCGCATTCGCGCACCCGCGACCTGCCCGGCGTCGTGCGCCGCGCGGATATCGTCGTCGCGGCGGTCGGGCGCGCGAAGATGGTGCAGCCGGATTGGATCAAGCCGGGCGCGACGCTGATCGACGTCGGCATCAACCGCACCGAGGCGGGGCTGGTCGGCGACATCGACCCGGCCTGCGCGTCGATAGCCGGGGCGATGACGCCGGTGCCGGGCGGCGTCGGCCCGATGACGATCGCCTGCCTGCTGCGCAACACGCTGGTTTCGGCGTGCCGGCGTCTGGGCGTCGCTTACGACCCCGGATTGTGATGGCCGCGACGTCGTGATCGAACTGTTCGCCTCCGCCTTCGTCACCTTCTTCGTGGTGATCGATCCGCCGGGCTGCGCGCCGATCTTCGCCGGGCTGACCGCGGGCGCGACTCCCGCGCACCGCCGCGCGATGGCCTTGCGCGCGGTTGGCGTCGCGGCGGTGATCCTCACGGTGTTCGCGCTGTTCGGCGAGAAGCTGCTTCATGGCCTAGGCATCGAGTTGGCGAGCTTCCGCATTGCCGGCGGTGTGATGCTGTTCCTGATCGCGCTGGAGATGGTGTTCGAGAAGCGCACCCAGCGGCGCGAGGACCGCGCGGCCAAGGTGACGCCGGAGGAGGCCGAGGACGTCTCGGTCTTCCCGATGGCGATGCCGATGATCGCCGGCCCCGGTTCGATCGCGTCGGTGATGCTGCTGATGGCGCGCAACGACGGGCTGGAGCGCAGCCTGATCGTGTTGGGCGCGATGGGGCTGAACCTGTTGCTGACGCTGGCGGCGCTGCTCGCGGCGGGCGGGCTGATGCGGGTGCTCGGGCCGAAGCTGGAGGCGGTGATCACCCGGTTGCTCGGCGTGCTGCTCGCCGCGCTGGCGGTGCAGTTCGTGCTTGACGGATTGCAGTCGCAGTTCCGCTGACGCCGCTATTCGATCCGGAACGCCCTTAGCGGCGAGCGGGCCGGCAGCGGCACCTGCACCAGCCACGGGAACTTCTTCCCCATCGCGAGCTGCGAATAGAAGCCGTGCGGCGACCGCGCGCGATAGACCGTCGATTCCGCCATGTTCGGGCACACCAGCAGCAACGTCGCGCCATGTCGCTTCATGATCGCGCGCGCATTCTCCGGTGAGCCGGTGAAGGCGTGCTGCACATCGAGGATCGCGTCGCCGTTGCGGTGATACGGCCCGGCGATCGCCGAATGATGGGTGAGCGTGATCAGCCGCGGGCCGAGATCGACGAAGGTGAAGACGGTCTGTGCGGGGAAGCGGTCGAGCGGCTGCAACGCCGGCAGGGTCACGCAGCGCCCGGACGCGCGGTTCACCAGCTTCACATAGGGAGTGGGCTTGTCGACCGGCGTCCAGTTGATGATCAACCCCGCGAACGCGCCGGAGATGATCAGGAACGCTGCCGAGGTGCCGAACACCCGCACGAACATCGATCGGTGCCCGAGCAGCACCGGCGCCAGGATCCAGGCGAGCGCGGCGACGCCCGGCACCGCGAGAAGCTGCGCCGCCGGCCCGGCGCGGATCTGCCACAGCAGCATGGCGGCGGCGAAGGCCATGAACAGCGCCACGCTCGCCCAGCCGACCAGCGCCTCGGGCGTGCGGCGCGCGCGCCATGTGGCGACGGCCGCGCCGATTACGCCCATCACCGGCAGCGCGGCGACCGGGAAGGCGACGCGGAACGGATGCTCGAAGATCGGCTTGGCCTCACGGATGTTGCCGAGCCAGTTGCGGTAAAGCTCGTCCGAAACCTGTTCCGGCCGGCCGAGGCATTGCGGGAAGACCAGCGCGAAGGCGCCAGCGATCACCGCGCCCGCCGTCACCGCCATCGCCAGCCGCAGCCAGCGCCGCTGCGGCGAGACCATCGCCAGCACCAGCAGGAACGCGCCGGCCAGCACCATCACCGACAGCCACACCGGCGTCAGCGCGTCGCAGCGCGCCACGCGATTGTCGTATGAGGCGAAGGCGGCATAGCCCGCCGCCGATCCGCCGGCGAGCGTCAGCGCATAGGCCGCGAGCCGGTCGCGCGATTCGACTTGCCATACCCAGCGCAGCGCGATGATCGCGCCGGCCATCACCGCATAGGGCAGCATCTCCAGCCCGATCGTCAGCGATACCGCGCTGGCGATGCCGACGATCGCGCCGCCGCGCGCGCCTTTGGGATCGCACAGGCCGGCGACGGTCAGGCTCAGCATCGCGAGCTGCCAGCCGTGATGATCGATGCGGTCGGGCATGAACATCATCAGCGCGACGGTCGAGCAGAGCATGAACACAATCGCGAGCGGCCAGGCGAGCGGCGCGACGAGCCGCCGCACCGTCGCCGCCAGCCCGACCAGCGCGAGCGACAGCGGCAGCAGCGGCGCGATCCCGCACGCCAGCCGCTCCGCCTCGCCGTTGCCGACGAAGGGGCGGAACAGCAGGATCAGCGCCGCGATCGGAAGATCGACGAGGCGCGTCCAATGGATGTTGAAGCCGGTCGGCGGGTTGAGCCGATAGTTGCGCAGGTCATACCAGCCCTGCCCGTCGAGCAGGGCGCGGACCTGCATCAGCCGCATATTGTCGTCGGTATCGCCCAGCGACAGCCAGTGGATCGCCGCCCAGCGCTGCGCGACGTACCACACGACGATCACCACCCAGGCTGCGAGGGTGAGCCGCAGCCAGTGACGATCGATGAGGTGCAGGAGCGATGCGCCGTCGCGCTTTATCAAGGGGACTTTCCTCAAACCGCCGGGGGCACTAGACGCGCGGTCGAGAGACACCCGCTCAGCCGCCATATCGCGGCCGGCGCAAAGGGCAAGGCGTGGAAGCGGTTCGCAGGCACATTCGGTCCCCGCATATGCGTGAGGTTTTCTGGCAACTGGTGCGCTTCGGCGTTGCGGGCGGGCTTTCGACGCTGATCTATTCGGCGGTTTATCTGCCGCTCACCTTCTTCGTCTTCTCGCGCGCCCACGCCGTCTATGCGGTGCCCTTCGCCTTCACGGTCGCGGTGACGGCGGGTTTCTTCCTCCATAGCCGCTGGAGCTTCAAGGGGCATGGCAAGCGCGAGCCCGGCGGCGTGCAGCAGGTGAAGTTCGTCGCGGTGCAGGCGTCGGGCATGGCGCTCAACGCCGTCATCACCTGGATCGGCACCGCCTTGCTCGGCTTTCCCGCCTGGGCGCCCCTGCTCCCGGCGATCGCGCTGGCGACGATCTTCACCTTCATCCTCAATCGCTGGCTGGTGTTCGCCTGATATGGATCGCATAGTCTATGACCGCATGGCGGCGCACGATTCCACGCACTGGTGGTATCGCGCGCGCCGCGACATCCTGGCGGATTATCTGGCGCGCTACGGCGGGTTGCCCGAGGGCGCCCGCATCCTCGAGATCGGCTGCGGCACCGGGCACAACCTGCCGATGCTGGCCGCCTTCGGCACGGTCGACGCGATCGAGATCGACCCCGCCGCGCGTGCGATCGCCAGCCGGCGGCTCGGCAGGGAGGTGGGCGCCGCGCCGCTGCCCACGCTCGCCGGCGTGCCGAAGGGGCATTACGATCTGATCGCGGTGCTCGATGTGGTCGAGCATATCGAGGACGACGTGGCCGCGCTCGCCGCGATGCGCGAGCGGCTCGCGCCGGGCGGACGCATCCTCATCACCGTGCCGGCGCATCAATGGATGTGGAGCGCGCATGACGTGGTGAACCACCACCATCGCCGCTATTCCAGGGCGACGCTGGTGAAGGCGATCACCGCCGCCGGCCTCAAGCCCCGCAAGCTGGGCTATTTCAACTCGCTGCTGTTCCCGCTCGCCGCCGGGGCGCGTGTCGCGGGGCGGATCACCGGCCGCGACGACAGCGACGACGCGCCGCCGGCCGCGCCGCTCAACCGGCTGTTCGAGGGTATCTTCCGGCTCGAACGCCACCTCGTCGGCCGCGTGCCGATGCCGCCGGGGGTGTCGATCGTGACCTTCGCGGAGCCGGCGTAGCCCCTCCCCTGGAGGAGAGGGGCTTCCGGTCCGTCAGATCGCGTCGAGCGCCTGCGCGAAATCGGCGATCAGGTCGTCGGCGTCCTCCACCCCGATCGAGATCCGCACGAGATTGTCGGTGATCCCCAGCGCCTGCTTGCGCGCATCGGGGACGGAGAGGTGGGTCATCGCCGCCGGATGGCTTGCCAGCGTCTCGGTGCCGCCGAGGCTCACCGCGAGCTTGGCGATCCTCAGCGCGTCGAGGAAACGGAACGATTCCGCCTCGCCGCCCTTCAGATAGAGCGAGAAGGTGGAGCCGGCGCCGGTGCAATGCCGGCGATAGATATCCGCCTGCCGCGCGTCCTTGCCGCCTTCGAGGAAGCCGAGATAGCCGACCCGCTCCACCTTGGGATGGCTCGCGAGGAAGGCGCAGACCTTCGCCGCATTCTCCCCCGCGCGGCTCATGCGCAGTTCCAGCGTCTCCAGCGAGCGGAGCAGCATCCATGCCGTATTGGGGTCGCAGATCGTGCCGATCGTGTTGCGCATCAGTCGGATCGTGTTGATGTGCGCCTTCGACCCCAGCAACCCGCCGGCGACGAGGTCGCTGTGCCCGCCGGCATATTTGGTGAGCGAATAGACCACGATATCCGCACCGTGGCGCAGCGGCTTGTGCCAGAGCGGGCCGAGGAAGGTGTTGTCGATCGCGATCGGCGGGCGCGTGGCGGGATCGGTGAAGATCGCATCGCGGCTCGCCGCCACCGCCTCCACGTCGACCAGCGCGTTGGTCGGGTTGGCGGGGCTTTCGAGGTAGATCAGCGCGACCTTGCCCTTCGCCGCTTCCGTCAGCACCGCGTCGATCTCCGCGCGCGTCGCGCCCGCCGGAAAATCGAGCCACTTCACCCCGAATCGGCCGAGGATGCGCGCGATCAGCGTCTCGGTCGCGGCATAGAGCGGGCCGGAATGGACGATCGTGTCGCCCGGCTCCACCATCGACAGGAACAGGGTGGCGATCGCCGACATGCCGGAGGAGAAGGCGAGCGCATCCTCCGCCTCCTCCCAGATGGCGAGGCGGTCCTCCAGTATCTCCTGGTTCGGCCCGTTGAAGCGCGAATAGACGAGGCCCTCCGCGCCGCCGGGGCGCTTGCCGGTGACGCCCTCGAAATGGCGCTTGCCCGCCGCCGCGCTGGGAAAGACGAAGGTGGAGGTGAGGAAGATCGGCGGCTTCAGCGAGCCTTCCGACAGCGCCGGGTCATAGCCGTGGCCCATCATCAGCGTGGCGGGGCTGAGCTTGCGCCCGCCGATCCGCTCGATCTCCGGCCGGGGCGAACGGCGCTGCCCGGCCGTCTCGGGGCCGGCTTTGGTATCCTTGGTCATCGTGATCTCCGAACGATCGGCCGCGCCTGTCCGCGGGGACGGCGGCGCGGCCTTCAATGCCGGATATCGTGCCGGAAAATCAGCGCGCCTGATAGGGGACGAAATGACCCAATGAGCAGCTTCCGGTGTCGATGCGCGCCGTCATGTCGACCGTCCGCGCGATATCGCCCCGACACAATTGCGTGGAATATTGCCTCGTCACCAGCGCATCGCCGCGCGCCACGCCCTCGCAGCCGCCGGCCGTCTCGTTGACATAGACCAGCTTCGGGCTGACGCGATAGATCAGGCGCGGTCCAATCGCCTTGAGCGAGGCCTGGTTGAAGCGCGTGTCGATGCAGTCGACCGGCTTGCCGGGCGTGAGGCCTTCGACCGTCTTCGCGAATTCGGCCTGGTCGGCAGCGGCGCGATCGGTCTGCGCCGGCGACGAGGCGATGGCGACCGCACCCGCGCCCAGCGCGGCGGCGGCCAGCGGAACAAGGATCATACGCATGACAACAACTCCTTTTCTCCGCGCACCGATATAGGGATGTCAGCCGCGAAATTCATCCTTCGCGCGCCGTCGAGCGGCCAGCGTTTCGGCATCGGGCGCGCGCAGGAAGGGATTGGTGGCGCGCTCCAGCGCGATCGTCGTCGGGACGGTCGCCTCGCCTGCCGCGCGCGCCGCATCCACATCCGCCATCCGCGCGCGGATCGCGTCATTGTCCGGCTCCGCGACCAGCGCGAAACGGCCGTTCGCCTGCGTATATTCGTGCCCGCAGTAAACCAGCGTCTCCGGTGGCATGGCGGCAAAGCGGCGCATGTTGGCGAGCATCTGCGCCGCGTCGCCCTCGAACAATCGGCCGCAGCCCATCGCGAACAAGGTATCGCCGGTGAACACCGCATCGTCGTCGGCGAAGTGGAAGGCGATATGCCCGGCGGTATGCCCCGGCACCGCGAGCACCCTCGCGCGATGCGCGCCGAGCGTCACCGCGTCGCCCTCGCCGACGCCGTGATCGAGGTGGCCGATCTTCGCGCGTTCCGCCTCCGGGCCGGTCACGCTCGCCCCGGTCGCGGCGACGATCGCGCCGTTCCCGCCGACATGATCGGGATGCCAGTGCGTGTTCCACACCTGCGTGATCGTCCAGCCACGCGCGGCGGCGGCATCGAGCACCGGCTGCGCCTCGCCGGGATCGACCACCATCGTCTCGCCGCTGTCGGCGTCATGGACGAGCCAGCTGTAGTTATCGCTCAGCACGGGAACGCGGATCACGTCGAGCGGGCTGGTCATGTATGATTCCTTTGCGCGGCGAGCGCGGCGGCGCCCAGCATTTCGGTGAGGTCGGCGGCGTGGCGGGCATGGGCGAGCGGCGCGCCTTGCCCGGCCCATAGCGAGGAATAATCCCCGCGCCCGTCCGCCTCCGCCTTGGCGCGCAGCGGGGCGACGGCACCGGCGGCGAAAGGGAAGGGAGCGGCGGCGGCGCTGGCCGGGCCGAGCGCCTCGACCAGCCGATTGCGCAGGCCGCGCGCGAAGCGGCCGGAAAAGACGTTGGTGAAGACGCTGTCGTGGCTCTGCGCCGTCGCCAGCGCCGCGCGATGCACCGCGCTGGCGTTGCTGTCGCCGGTCATCAGGAAAGCGGTGCCGGCCTGCACTCCCGCCGCGCCGAGCGCGATCGCCGCCGCCGCGCCGCGCGCATCGGCGATGCCGCCGGCCGCGATCACGGGCACGTTCACCGCGTCGGCCACCTGCGGCACCAGGGCAAAGGTGCCGACCGGGCGGTGATCGCCGAGGAAATAGCCGGCATGGCCGCCCGCCTCGAAGCCCTGCGCGATGATCGCGTCGCAACCGGCATCGGCGAGCCAGCGCGCTTCCGTTACGGTCGTCGCATTGCCGATCACCCGTGCCCCGGTCGCGCGCACGCGGGCGAACAGGTCGCGTGCGGGGAGGCCGAAGTGGAAGCTGACGATCTCCGGGCGCACCTCCTCGACCACGCGCGCGGCCTCCGCATCGAACGGCCGGCGGGCGGGGGGAGCGGGGCCGTCTGCCGCGATCCCCTCCGCCGCGTAGAAGGGCGTGAGCGCGGCGCGCCACGCGGTATCGTCCGGGTCGTCGGGCGGCGTGTGGCAGAAGAAATTGAGGTTGAGCGGCCCGGCGGCGGCGGCGCGGACGGTGGCGGCCTCGATGAGCAAGCGATCCGGGGTGAACATCGCGCCGGCCAGCGAGCCGACCCCGCCGCCCCGGATCGCCGCGATGGCGAGCGCCGAATCGCCGAACCCGGCCATCGGCGCCTGGATCACCGGCCAGCGCGCGCCGAGCGACGCGAAGAAGTCAGGCGCCGCCGGCCGCGCCATCGTCACCAGCTTCCGGTGTTGGGCATCGACGCCCACGGCTCCTGCGGCGGCAGCACGCCGTTCTGCAGCAGCTCGATCGAGATGCCGTCCGGCGTCTTGACGAACGCCATATGGCCGTCGCGCGGCGGGCGGTGGATGATATGCCCGCCGTCCTTCAGCCGCTGGCACGTCTCGTAGATATTCTCGACGCGATAGGCGAGGTGGCCGAAGTTGCGGCCGCCGGCATAGATCTCCGGCTCCTTGCCTTCGGCGGGCCAGTTGTAGGTCAGCTCCACCTCCGCCTCGGCGCGTTCGCCGGGGGCGTTCATGTCCTCCGGCGCGGCGAGGAAGATCAGGGTGAAGCGACCGGCCTCATTCTCCATCCGCCGCACCTCCTTCAACCCGAGCAGTTCGAAGAAGGCGATCGTCTTGTCCGGGTCGGTGACGCGGATCATCGTGTGGAGATATTTCATGGCTTTTTCTCGTTCGAATGGTCGCCGTTGAATTGGGCCAGCGCCTGCGCCGCCGCAACCCCCGCCGGCGCGGTGGGGGCGATGCGCTGGGCGGCGCTCCATGCTTTTCTGGCGCCCGCCTCGTCGCCGGAGAGCGCGGCGATATTGCCCGCCTCGAGCTGCACTTGCGCGTCATCGGCGGACCGCTTCAGCGCCTCGGCGATATCGGCGCGGGCACGCGGCAAATCGTTCATCCGCCGCGCGAGCGTCGCGGAGAGCAGCCACGCCAGCGGATCGGCCGCCGCATCGCGCGTCGCCGCGTCGAGATCGTCGCGTGCGCCCCTGGCGTCGCCAGCCGCGACCAATGCGCGGGCGCGGTCGAGATGCGCCTCGCCGCGTTCCGTTCCCTGAAGCGTGCCCGCCGCCAGCGCCGCATCGAGCGCGGCGCGCGCCCTGGCCGGATCATTGGCGGCGAGCCGGGCGTTGCCGGCCTCCGCCCAATAGGTCGCGGCCATCATGTCCTTCGCAACCTCGGCGGCGCGCGCGGCGTCCTCGAAGGCGGCCGCGGCCTCGCCGTAACGCGATTGCTCGGTGAGCGCGAGGCCGAGGCATTGCTTGGCCTTCGCACCGCCCGTCAGGGACCAGCGTTCGGCCATCCGCTCCGCCTCCGCCGGATCGGCGCGGGCGAGCGACACGCAGCGCTCCGCCGGATCGTCGGCGGCGAGCAGCAGCGCGAGCAAGGGTATCATCGCAATACGTCCTCCACCGCGCGGACGATCAGCGCGATATCGGCATCGCGCGACAGGCGGTGGTCGCCATTCTTGACCAGCCAGGTCTGCACATCGGCTGAACGGAGCAGCTCCGCGAGCCGCCCGGCGCGATGCCACGGCACGTCGGGATCGCGCTGCCCCTGCACCAGCCGCACAGGGCAATCGACCGGGATCTCGCCGAACATCAGCCGGTTGGCTTCGCCCGATTGCCAGAAGCGGCTGGTATAGACGGTCGGCGCCGGGCCATAGGGATTGGCGCGCTCGATCTGCCCTTCCTGCAGCAGCCGCATCTTCTCGTCGGTGGAAAAGCCCCAGTCGGTGAAGTCCGGCGCCGGGGCGATGCCGACGCAGCCGACGACGCGTTCCGGGCGCAGCTTCGCGGCGGAGAGCATGATCCACCCGCCCATCGACGAGCCGACCAGCACCACCGGGCCTTGCGCCACCTCGTCGATCATCGCCAGCGCGTCGTCGCGCCAGTCGGCGAAGGATTGTTCCTCGAACGTCCCCTCGCTCGCGCCGCAGCCGCCATAATCGAAGCGGAGAAAGGCGCGGCCTGTGTCGCGCGCCCATCGCTCCAGCGCGACCGCCTTGGTGCCCTCCATGTCGGAGGCGTAGCCGGGGAGGAATATGATGGTCGGGCCGGTGCCCGGGGTGTGGCGAAAAGCAAGACGGGGACGCATGGCGGCGTATCTACGCGCCGGGCTTCAGAAGCGCCACCCGTTCTCCTCCTTCGGGCTGGCGGCGCACATGCCGCGCAGCGCCTGCCATTGCGCGGCGTCGAGCGTGGGTTGGTAGTGCGCCCCGGGATCGAGCGAGCGGGTGAAGCGCCGCGCGCGATCCGCCGACACCGGATGGCTGGCGAGATAGGCGAACATGCGCTCCGCCTTCGCATCCTTGCCGCCCAGCCGGGTGAAGAAAGCGGCGGTGGGGGCGGGCGAGATCCGCGCGTCGCGGAGCAGCCCGATCGCCTGATCGTCCGCGCGGGCCTCCGCCTTGCGCGAATAGGCGGAGGCGAGCAGCGTGTTGGTATAGCCGCCGACATTGCCCTCCATCCCGCCGAGCAGCACCGATAGGCCGAACTGGCGGACGAGCGATTCCATCACGTCGCGATGGCGGACATGGCCGATCTCATGCCCGATCACGCCGGCCACCTCGTCCGGCGAGCGCGCCGCCTGCACCAGCCCGTCGAACAGCACGATCCGCCCGCCCGGCAGCGTGACGGCGTTGACGATCGGCACGCGCACCACGCTCACCTCGATCGTCGGATCGTCGGGATCGACCCGCTGGACCAGCGCGGCGAGCGCCGCGTCGCCGGCCGGGGTGGCGCAGCCGCGCTTGCCGAAATCGCCGACCATCAGTTCGCCCAGCCGCTGCTCGATCGAACGCGGGATGGCGCGGGCGACCAGCGGCGGGCTGTTGAGGAACAGGGCGAGTGCGATCCCCGCCAGCACTGCGAACGCCGCCGCCGCCGGCCACAGCCCGATACGATCGATGACGCCGCCATAGCGCCGCGCCGCCGGCAGCGCGGCGGCGAGGTCCGCCGGCACGCCGCCCGGCAGGATCAGCCGCCAGCCAGGCAGGTCGCGCCGCCCGAGGATCGCGTCCCCGGCGACATCCTCGCGCCGCACCAGCGTGGCGAGCGGCACCGATGCCGTGCCGCCGTCGGCGCGGGCGATGCGCAAGGCATCCCCCTCCAGCCGGATCGATACCGCGTGGCGCAGCGCCGTCTCGCCGTCGTAGAGCCACGCGTCGGCCATGTCAGAAGGCGCCGACGTCCAGCGCGTCGAGCAGCCCTTCGCCCTGGCCCGGCGTGCGCGTCATCGAGCGTGTCATATCGTCGAGGTGGACGCTGCCATAAGCCTCCATGTGACGGACGAAGAAGGCCCAGTTGCGATAGGGCAGGAAGATCGAGCCGATCCCGATCGTCACCACCACCAGCGCGAAATTGCCGAGATAGAGCTTAACCCAGTCCATCGTCCGTGCGTTGAACGCGAACCACAGCTCGCCCAGCCGCATCGAGCCGACCGCCTCGCGGAAATAGGCGGAATAATAGACCATCGCGATGATCCCGAGCACGCCGAAGAAGACGAGGTAGAAGGCGATTCCCAGCAGCGCGAAGGTGATGATGATGCCCGGCGATGGCGGGGTGTTCGGGCTGATGCCGGCGAGCGCCCCGGTGCCCACCGCCGCCCCGGCGACGACGCCGACCAGCACGAGGAGGATGATCGGCGTGATGTAGAACAGCATGAAGCGCGGGAAGATCGGCCCCCAACTCGCCTCAGCGCTGAACCGCATCGGGCCGAAGCTCATCGCGTTCCAGCGGCGATTCCACAAGCTCGTCATCGACCAGGGAATCATCAGCCCCAGTGCAAGCGTGCCGACGATCGACCGCCAGAAATAATCCAGGCCGTAGGCGAAGCCCTGATCGTTCGATCCGCCCCGGATGCCATGCCAGAAGGTGCGGCTGAGGCGGTAGCGCAGCGCGCGGAAGATCGCGACGCCGAACAGGTAGAGCAGCGCGATGTAGAGGCAGAACACGATCAGCCCCGCCATACCGGCATGGCCGCGCAGCAGCACGCCCTGCACGATCAGGTTGATCGCCCCGAACGGCACGAAGAACAGCGCGATCGCGATGAGATAGCCGATGAACAGCTCCAGCCCGGTGCCGGTCCATTCCAGCCGGTCGTCGATGAAGCGCGTGTTGCTCCACAGATAGCGCCTGACGCGCGCCTTGCCCCAGAAATGATAGATGCCGAGCGTCACGATCGTCAGCAGCAGGTTGGTGAAGGCGATCGGCGCGAATTCGCGCCAGTCGCCGGTGAAGACGAACGCGCTGTCGCCCTCCGCCTGATCGTCGGTCATGCACTTCCCCCCGGTTGCCCCGCATCAGTGGAGCGAAGTGCGCGGCGCGCGTCAACGGGGTTTCGCGGCCAGCATCTCCACCATCTTCGCCGCGAGCAGCGGAAGCGTGTCGTCGCGCGCGCCCATCACCACGATGCGGTCGCCCGCGCGCGCCGCCGCGACGAGATGCGCCGCCGCCGCCTCGCGATCGGGGATGTGTCGTGCGTCGCCACCAGCCTGCGCGATGTCGCGGACGATATCGGCGCTCGTCACCTCGCGGCTGACGGTGCCGCCCTGATAGACCGGATCGGGCAGGACGAGTTGGTCGCCGGGCGCGAGCCTGTCCGCGAACATCGCCACCAGCTCGCGCCGCATCACCTTGAGCGGGCCGTAGCCGTGCGGCTGGAACAGCACCAGCACGCGCCCCGGAAAGGCGTGGAGCGTATCGAGCGTGGCGGCGATCTTGTCCGGGTTGTGCCCGAAATCGTCGATCACCGCGACGCCGGCCGCCTTGCCGACCAGATCGAAGCGCCGCCTGAGACCGGTGAAACGCTGGACCCCTGCTATCGCCTGCTCCAGCGACAGCCCCGCCGCCAGCGCCGCGCCGATCGCGGCGAGCGCGTTGGCGACATTGTGCCGCCCCGGCACCGACAGCCGCACCCGATGGCCGCGCAGCGTGAAGGCGACGGCGAACGGCTCCTCCGCGATATCCCCGGCGCGCAGATCGGCGTCGCGATCGATCGCGAAGCTGGTCACGCGATCGCGCGGCAGGGCGAGCGCCAGCGTGGCGGCGTCGGCATTGTCTAGGTTGACGATCGCCTGCGCCGCCTTGCCGACGAACTCGCCGAACAGCCGGTTCAGCTCCTCCAGCGACTTGTGGTCGAGGCTGACATTGTTGAGCACCGCGATGCGCGGGGCGTAGAGCGCGATCGAGCCGTCACTTTCGTCCACCTCGCTGACATAGGCGTCGCCCGCGCCGACCAGGGCGCTGGCGAAGGGACGCTCCGGGCCGGCGAAATCCTTCATCACCGCGCCGTTCATCACGGTCGGATCGCGGCCGGCGGCGTGGAGGATCGTGGCGATCATGCCGGTGACGGTCGACTTGCCCGAGGTGCCCGCCACGCCGATCGGCAGCCGGCTCGCGTTGAACAGCCGCGCGTTCAGCTCCGCGCGGGTGAGGCGCGGGCAGCCGAGCCGCTCCGCCGCGATGATATCGGCGACGGTCGCCTCCACTGCCGCCGAGGCGACGACGGTCTGCTCCGGCGACGTGATGCCCGAGCCGTCCTGCGGATGGAGCGCGATGCCCATCGCCCGCAGCGCGTCGAACTTGGCGGGCACGCGGCCCTGATCGAGCGAGCGGTCTGAGCCGGCGACGATCGCGCCGCGCCCGGCGAGGATCATCGCCAGCGGCATCATCCCCGATCCGCCGATCCCGACGAGGAAGTAGCGTTGCCCTGCGAGGTTGCCGTCGTGCATCGTGCGGCGCTATCGCGGTTTGGGAAATGGCTCAACCGGGAGCGAGGGAAACAAGGGTGCGCATCGGGATCGTCTCGCCGGCCAAAACGCTCGATCCGCTTGCCGCCGAGCGCACCGCGGCCTTCGCGGCGATCGCCTATCCGGCGGTGGACCTGATCTTCCACCCGCAATGTTTCGAAAGCGACGGCGGCCATTTCGCCGGCCCGGACGAGCGGCGCGCGGCCGCGTTTCTTGAGTTCGCCAACGACGCCGCGTTCGACGCGATCTGGTTCGGGCGCGGCGGCTATGGCTCTAACCGCATCCTGGCACAGGCGATGCCGCAGCTATCGGCTGCCGCGAAGGGCAAGGCCTATGTCGGCTATTCCGACATGGGCTTCCTGCTCGCCGCGCTCTACGCCCGTCGGATCGGGCGACCGGCGCACGGGCCGATGCCGATCGACGTGCTGCGCGAAGGCGGCGACCGCACGATCGCCCGCACGCTCGGCTGGCTGACCGGGGACCGGCAGGGGTTGGAGCCTGGGCTGGGCGGCGGGCCCTCGGCGGCGTTCAATCTCGCGATCCTCAACAGCCTGATCGGCACGCCATGGCTGCCCGATCTGGCGGACCATGTGCTGCTGATCGAGGAAGTCTCCGAGCCGCTCTACAATGTCGACCGGATGCTGTTCACCATGGCCAACGCCACGCAGCTGCGCGGCATCGCCGGCGTGCGGCTGGGCGCGGTGAGCGACATGCAGGAAAACGACCCGCCGTGGAACGAGCCGCTCGACACGATGATCCGCCGCTGGTGCCGCGACATGGGCGTGCCCTTCCTCGGCCGCGCGGAGATCGGGCATATGCAGGGGAATTGCGTGGTGCCGTTCGGGGTGGGGTGAGGTGAGACAAACCAGCGGCGCGATTCTCGTTCGGGAAGGGCGCGTTTTGCTTGGGCTTCGTTCACCGGCGAAGAAGACCTATGCGAATTGCTGGGATGTGCCGGGCGGTCATCGGAAGGAGGACGAAACAGCGCTCGCGACATTGGTGCGGGAGTTGCGCGAGGAATTGGGCGTCACGCCGATCGATGCGAATCCGCTGGTGGATGTCATCGATGGCTGCATCGTCCATCATCTCTTTCTGGTGACGCGATGGTCAGGCGGCGAACCGCGGGTGCTGGGGGAAGAGCATGTGCGCCTGACATGGTTCAGCTATCGTGAGGCGATTGCGCTGCCGAACCTCGCATTGGGCATTTACCGCGACATATTCGCGCAACTCGCCGCATATTGCATGGAAATCACCCCTCCCGCGCCAGCGCCTTGAGCCGATAGAGTGTCTCCAGCGCCTCGCGCGGGGTGAGGGCGTCGACGTCGAGGCCCTCCACCTCGCGGCGGATCGCGTCGGTCTCGTCCTGCTCCACCGGTATGGCGGCGGCGAACAGTGGCAAATCGTCCAGCCCGGCCGCCAGCCCGCCGGTCTTGGCGCGCCCGGCCTCCAGCTTCGCCAGCACCGCCTTCGCGCGCGCCACCGTCGCGGGGGGCATCCCCGCGAGCCGCGCGACCGCTAACCCGTAGCTGCGGTCGGCGGGGCCTTCCGCCACTTCGTGCAGCAGCACCAGTTCGCCCTTCCATTCGCGCGCGCGGACGTTGTGGAGGGTGAGCGCGTCGCAGCGTTCGGCCAGCCGCGTCAGCTCATGGTAATGCGTCGCGAACAGGCAGCGGCAGCGATTGTCCTCGTGGATCGCCTCCACCACCGCCCAGGCGATGGCGAGGCCGTCATAGGTGGAGGTGCCGCGCCCCACCTCGTCGAGGATCACGAAGCTGCGCGGCGTGGCCTGCGCGAGGATCGCGGCCGTCTCCACCATCTCGACCATGAAGGTGGAGCGCCCGCGCGCGAGATTGTCCGACGCGCCGACGCGGCTGAACAGGCGATCGACCAGCCCCAATGTCGCCTTGCTTGCAGGGACGTAGCTGCCCGCCTGCGCCAGCACCGCGATCAGCGCATTCTGGCGCAGGAAGGTGGACTTGCCGCCCATGTTCGGCCCGGTGACAAGCCACAGCCGCGACGTTTCAGAGAGCGTGCAGTCGTTCGCGACGAAGCGTTCGCCCGCCTTCGCCACCGCCGCCTCCACCACCGGATGCCGCCCGCCGGACACCTCGAAACAGGGATGGTCGACCAGATGCGGGCGCGCCCATGCGCCCTCCGCCGCGCGTTCGGCATTGGCGGCGGCGACGTCGAGCCGGGCGAGCGCGTCGGCGGTGGCGGCGATCTCCTCACGGCGGGCGAGCGCCTGCGCGGTGAGGTCTTCGAGATGCGCGGCCTCGGCGGCGAGCGCGTGCGCGCCGGCCTGCGTGACGCGTGCGGCGACCTCGTGCAGTTCCGGCGCGTTGAAGCGGACGACGCCGGCGAGCGTCTGGCGATGGGTGAAGCCCGATTCCGGCTTCATCAGCGCGTCGGCCGCCCTGGCGGGCACCTCGATATGATAGCCGAGCACGCCATTGTGGCGGATCTTGAGCGCGGAGACACCGGTTTCGGCGCGGTATTTCGCCTCCAGCGCGGCGATCGCGCGCCGGCCGCCCGCGCCCGCGTCGCGCAGGTCGTCGAGCGCCGCGTCATAGCCGGCGGCGATATAGCCCCCGTCGGCGGCGTCGATCGGCGGCGAGGGGACGAGCGCGCGCTTGAGCAGGTCGATCAGCGCGCCGTGGCCGCGCAATTGCGGGGCGAGTTCAGCGAGCAGGGGAGGCGGCGCATCGACCTTGCCGAGCATCTCGCCGAGCAACCACGCGCCGTCCAGTCCGTCGCGGAGTTGGCCCAGATCGCGCGGGGAGCCGCGTCCCGCCGCCAGCCGCCCGAGCGCGCGGCCCACGTCCGGCAGCGCGCGCAATGCGGCACGCAGGCGGTCGCGCAGCAGGCTGTCGTCGTGGAAAAGCTGCACGAGGTCGAGCCGCGCATCGATCGCGGCCTTGTCCATCAGCGGCGCGCCGATATCGGCCGCGAGCAGCCGCGCGCCTGCGCCGGTGACGGTGCGGTCGACCGCGTCGAGCAGGCTGCCCTTGCGCGCGCCGCCGCTGGTCTGGGTCAGTTCGAGGCTCTCGCGCGTCGCGGCGTCGATCGCCATCGCGGCGGCGGCGCTGGAGACGCGCGGCGGGCGCAGGAACGGCAGCGCACCCTTGGCGGTATGGTCGATATAGGCGACCAGCCCACCCGCCGCCGCCAGCATCGCGCGGCTGAACTGGCCGAAGCCGTCGAGCGTCGCGACGCCGTGGAGCCGCTTGAGCCGCACCTCGCCGTCGCCGCTGTCGAAATCGGCGCGCGGGCGCCACACGGTCGCGGGCGCATCGCTGCCTTCCGCCGCGACCACTTCGGCCGCCGCGAGCCGCGCCAGTTCCGCGCCCAGCCCCTGAGGCGTGCAGGCTATCACCTCGAACCGGCCGGTTGAGATATCCGCCGCCGCCAGCGCGATCTCGCCCGCCGCCTCGCCGACCGCGACGCACCAGTTGGCGGCGCGCGAATCGAGCAGGGCTTCCTCGGTCAGCGTGCCTGCGGTGACGACGCGGATGATCGCGCGGTTGACGAGCGCTTTGGACCCGCGCGCCTTTCGCGCCGCCTCGGGCGATTCGGTCTGCTCGGCGATGGCGACGCGGTGCCCGGCCTTGATGAGCCGCTGGAGATAGGCGGTCGCGGCGTGGACCGGCACGCCGCACATCGGGATCGGCTGCCCACCATGCTCGCCGCGCGCGGTGAGCGCGATGTCGAGCACCCCGCTCGCCACCTTCGCATCCTCGAAAAACAGTTCGAAGAAGTCGCCCATGCGATAGAACAGCAGGCAATCGCCCGCCTCTTCCTTGAGCGCGAGATATTGCGTCATCATCGGCGTGGGGGCGGCGGTCATTTGCGCGGCGATACCTGCCCGCGCGGCGATGGGAAACAGGGGAGTTGAAGGCAATGGAGCATCAACGCTGTCGCTGGGCGCAGGGCAATGCGCTGATGCGCGCCTATCACGACGAGGAGTGGGGCGTGCCGCAGCATGATCCGCGCATGTTGTGGGAGATGCTGATGCTGGAGGGCTTCCAGGCGGGGCTGTCGTGGCAGACGATCCTCAACAAGCGCGCGGGGTTCCGCGCCGCCTTCGCCGGGTTCGATCCGGCGGCGGTAGCGGCGTTCGGCGAGGCGGACGTGGCGCGGCTGATGGCCGATCCAGGCATCGTCCGCGCCCGCGCGAAGATCGAGGCGACGATCCGCGGGGCGCGCATCTATCGGGAGATGGGGGCGGGCGCCTTCCACGATTTCTGCTGGGGCTTCACCGGCGGGAAGCCGATCGCGGGCGACGGCGTGAGCGTGCCGGCCAGCACGCCGCTGTCGGAGCGGATATCGAAGGAGATGAAGGCGCTCGGCTTCAAGTTCGTCGGGCTGACGATCGTCTATGCCTGGATGCAGGCGGTCGGCATCGTCGACGACCATGCGCGCGATTGCTTCCGGCGGCAGGCGGCGGCCTAGTTCATCGCCTTCGCGACCTGCTCGGCGCGTTCCATCACGCGCAGCACGTTGCCGCCCGCCAGCCCCGCGACCTCCGCGTCGGACCAGCCGCGCCGCATCATCTCCGCGAGCAGCGCGGGATAGGTCGAGACGTCCTCCAGCCCCACCGGCAGCGGATGGCCGACCCCGTCGAAGTCCGATCCGATGCCGACATGATCCTTGCCTGCGATTCTGGCGACATGCTCGATATGGTCCGCGACCTCGCCCAGCGTGACGCGCGGCTCGGGATGTTCCCTAAGCCAGGCGCCATAAGCGGCGGCGGCCTTGTCGGGCTGGCCGATGTAGAGGCCGCGATAGGGGGGTGAATTGAGCCGCGTCTTCTCCGCCGCCGCGTCGGCTGCCCAGCGCCGATTCTTGTCCGAGACATAGCCGGGCGCGAAATCGACCATCACCACCCCGCCGTTGGCCGCGACCAGCCGCAGCACGTCGTCGGACACGTTGCGCGGATGATCGTTGATCGCCCGCGCCCCGGAATGGGAGAAGATCACCGGCGCCTTCGACACGGCGAGCGCGTCGCGCATCGTCGCCTCGCTGACGTGCGAGAGATCGACCAGCATCCCGAGCCGGTTCAGTTCGCGCACCACCTGCCGCCCGAAATCGGTGAGGCCATCGTGCTTCGGATCGTCGGTCGCCGAATCCGCCCAGTCGATCGTGCGCGCGTGGGTGAGCGTGAGATAGCCGGCCCCCAGCGCGGCATAGCTGCGCAGCACGGAGAGGTTGCCGTCGATCTGTCCGCCGCCCTCCACGCCGATCATCGAGGCGATCTTGCCGGCGGCATGGGCGCGGCGCACGTCGGCGGCGGTGCGCGCGAGCGCGAACGTCTCTGGATAGCGCGCGACGATCGACTTCACGAGGTCGATCTGCTCCAGCGTCTGTTCCACCTGCACCTTGCCGGGCAGGTCGGCGGAGACATAGACCGACCAGAACTGGCCGCCGATCATCCCCTTGCGCAGCCGGGTGATGTCGGTGTCGTAAGGCTCGCCGGTGACGTGCGAAAGGTCGCGCAGGTCCATCGTCCAGCGTTTGTCGCCCTCGCGCTCGGCCAGCGCCTCGGGCCAGTCGTTATGCCCGTCGATCAGCGGGGTGGCGCGCAGCACGCGGGCGACGCGTGCGGTATAGTCCTGCGCCCATGAAGGGAACGCCGACAGGCACAAGGCGGCCGCCAGCGCGCCGCGCGCGATCATTCCCCTCATCAAGCTTCCCCCTTGTTCAGCGCGCCGCCTCGAACGGCAGCTTGTAGCCTTCCATCCGCTGGCGGATCAGCTTCTTGTCGATCTTGCCGGTCGCGCCGAGCGGGATTTCGGGGACGAACAGCACGTCGTCCGGCATCCACCAGCGCGCGATCTTGCCGTCGAGGAAGGCGGTGAGGTCGTCGCGGCACGCGCTCGCGCCCGGCTTGAGCTGGCACAGCAGGATCGGCCGCTCGTCCCATTTCGGGTGCGCGACGCCGATCACCGCCGCCAGCGCCACCGCCGGATGGCCGGTGGCGATATTCTCGATCTCGATCGAGCTGATCCACTCGCCGCCGGATTTCACCACGTCCTTGGCGCGGTCGGTGATCTGCATATAGCCCTTGTCGTCGATCGTGGAGACGTCGCCGGTGTCGAAGAAGCCCTCCTCGTCGAGCACGTTGCCGCCGTCGCCGCCGAAATAGCCCGCGACGATCGTCGGCCCCTTGATCTTGAGCCGGCCGGGCGTCCTGCCGTCGTGCGGCAGGCGATTGCCCTCGTCGTCGGTGAGCTTCAACTCCAGCCCGGCGAGGAGGCGGCCCTGCTTGATCGCATATTGGATTTGCTCGTCGGCCGGCAGCGCCGCGACCTCCGCCGAGGGAGTGGAGATGGTGGCGAGCGGCGAGGTCTCCGTCATGCCCCAGCCCTGGATCACGTCCACGCCGTAATCGTCGCGGAAGGTGCGCACCAGCGCCTCCGGCACGGCCGAGCCGCCGATCACCACGCGCTTCATCGCGCCCAGCCCGCGCCCGCTCTCCTTGAGATAGTGCAGCACGCCCTGCCAGATCGTCGGCACGGCGGAGGAGAAGGTGATGCCCTCCTGCTCGATCAGGTCGACCAGCGATTCGCCGTCCATTTTCTGCCCCGGCAGCACCAGCTTCGCGCCGACGGCGGGGGCGGAATAGACCATGCCCCAGGCATTGGCATGGTACATCGGCACCACCATCAGCACCGAATCCCGCCCCGACAGCGCGAGCGCATCGGCCTGCAACGTCATCAGCGCGTGGATGTAATTCGAGCGATGCCCATAGAGCACGCCCTTCGGATTGCCGGTGGTGCCGGAGGTGTAGCACAGGCCGCAGGCGGTGTTCTCGTCGAACCCGCCCCAGGCATATTCCGCCGGCTCGCCCGCCGCCCAGTCGTCAAAGGCGGTGGCGGCGTAATCGGTCTTCGGCAGCGCGGCGGCGTCGCACAGGAAGATCACGCGCTCGATCGTCGGCACCTGCGGCAGCAGCTCGCCGATCAGTTCGGCGCAGGCCGGGTCTGCGAACAGGATGCGGTCGCCGGCGTGATTGGCGATATAGGCGATCTGCTCGAGGAACAGGCGCGGGTTGAGCGTGTGGAGCACCGCCCCCATCCCCGCCGCGCCATACCAGACGGCGAGGTGACGCGCCGAGTTCCACCCCATCGTCGCGACACGATCGCCGGGGCGGATGCCGGCGCGGGCCAGGCCGTTCGACACGCGCTTCGCCAGCGTGTGGATCTCGCCGTAATTGCTGCGGGTGACGATGCCGGCGGCGTCGCGCGAGACGACCTCACGCGCTCCATGCCATGCGGCGGCGTGATCGAGGAACTTGTCCACCGTAAGCGCGCCGTGCTGCATCAGACCTTGCATCTTCAACCTCTCCCAATCTTCTTCCGACCTCCATATAAAAACTTAGGTTCCTATGGAAGTCCGTTGGCGCCCCGGCGTCAGCCCAGCCAATACCATATTCCGGCGCGCCAGCCCGACAGCGGTATATGCGCCCAGGTCGCGATCAGCCAGACCACCAGCCCGCCGGCCAGCGCGTGCATCCCGAACCCGCCGAGCCGCGCGCGCCCGGCGGCAATGGCGGCGAACGGCCAGTAGCTCGTCCGCGCCTCCCAGCCGCGCCAGAAGTCGGGCTGGAGAGCCTCCTTCTTGCTGTCCTGCAATGCCGCACCGGCCAGCGCGAGCAGGATGATGGCGAGCGCGACGACGATGTTCGACGGATCGGGATAGACCAGGATATGCGCCGCGCCCCACAGGGCGAAGGCCCACATCATCGGATGGCGCGTGATCGCGAACACGCCGCGCGCCTCCGGCACCGTGTCGGTCCTCGCCTCGGGGAGGGCGGGATTGCGGATCAGCGACCCCATCAGCAGCACGCTCGCGACGAGCATCACCGCGCTCGCCAGCGCCCATAGAGCGTCTCCCGCCGCCCACAGCAGCGGCGCGGGCGGCGCGGCGCGATAGGCGAGCGCCAGCCAGATCAAGGTGGCGAAGGCGACGAGGCTGTAGAGCGCGAGGAAGCCACGCTGGCCGATCCGCCCGACGATCGGCGCGCGCAGCGGATGGGAGAGGAGGAAGTGCGTTCCCACGAAGGCGATCGCCGCCGCCACCACATTGCCCATCTTTTCTCTCCCCGAAGATCGCGCCTTATTGCACGCCGTGCATCCACTTCCTGAGCGGCCACGACAGCAGGAATAGCACGATCCCCAGCCCGATCGCGACCAGCGCGATCACCGTGAAGGTGTGGGTGTAGGTGTCGAGGCTCACCTTGAGGTTGGTCACCTGCCCGCCGATCGTCTCGACGCTGGCGAATTGCGCCACCACGCCGGCGACATATTGCGCGACGGAGATCGACAGGAACCACACGCCCATCATCAGCCCGACGACGCGCGCGATCGACAGCTTGGTGATCATGCTGAGCCCCACCGGCGAGATGCACAATTCCGCGATCGAATGGATCACGTAGAGACCGGCGAGCCACCACAGCCCGACCTTGAAGTCCGGCCCGGCGAAGAGCGAACCCCAGACGAGGAACAGGAAGCCGCCGCCGACGCCCATCAGCGCGATCGCGAACTTGATCGGGATCGACGGCTCCAGCCCGCGCCGCGAGAGCCAGCCCCACAGCGCGCTCATCACCGGCGCGAGCAGCACGATCGCCAGCGGGTTGAAATTCTGCGTCTGCGGCGCGGAGAGCGTGAACAGGCCGAACACGCTGCGGTCGGTGTTGCGGTCCGCGAACAAGGTGAGGCTCGACCCGGCCTGTTCGAACAGCGTCCAGAACACGACGTTGAACACGATCAGCACCATCGCCGCGAGCATCATCTCGCCTTCCTTGCGGCTGCCCCTGACGAACGACCAGACCAGAATCGCGGGGACGGAGACGAGGAAGGTGCCGAACAGCAACTTGCCCATCAGCGGCAGCGACGCGAGATAGCCGATGAAGCCCGATCCGGGCGCCGCCTTCTCGGTGACCATCAGGTTCTGGAACAGGAAATAGAACAGCGGCACGGCGAGGATCGCGAGGCCGTAGATAAGGATCGCGCGATCCGGTCCGTCGCGCTTCGGCGGATTGCCGTAAGCGTCGAGCCGACCGCCGTGGAAGCTGATCATCAGGAAGGAGATCACCATCGCGACGCCCGCGAGGCCCAGCCCCGCCGGCCAGCCGATCGTGTCCGCGAAGATCGCGCACAGGAACTGGCCGAGGATCGAGCCGGTGTTGATCCCCATGTAGAAGATCGTGAAGCCGGCGTCGCGGCGGCGGTCGCCGGGCTGGTAAAGCTCGCCCACCATCGTCGAGATGTTCGGTTTGAAGAAGCCGTTGCCGACCGAGACGAGCGACAGCGCGAGCAGCAGGACCATCGTCATCAGCGCGCTGCGGTCGGCCTGCTCGCTGAAATGGCCGGCGGCGACGCGGCGCACCTCGCGCCCGTCGGCGGCGGCGAGCGACAGGCTGCCGTCGTCATTGCCGCGCATCGTCAGCTTCTGGCCGGCGTAGATCAGGTAGCGAGCCTCGTGCGGGTCGCTGGTCGGCGCGTCGCGGAAATTCTCGACCGCCACCTCATATCGCTGGCCGTCGATCACCTGATAGGGCCTGGCCGGCGCGCCGCCGAAGGCGAGCGTGAAATAGCCGATCGCCATCATCAGCGCGCCGAAGCGCACCGCCCGCTTCGACCCCAGATACTGATCCGCCAGCAGGCCGCCGACGAGCGGCGTCAGATAGACCAGCGCGGTATAGCCGCCGTACAGCCCGGTCGAGGCGCGGTCGCCGAGGACGAAATGCTTGGTGAGATAGAGCGTGAGCAGCGCCCGCATCCCGTAATAGCCGAACCGCTCCCACATCTCGGTGCCGAACAGCCAGAAGAGCGGCTTGGGATGACCGAACCACGTTCCCCCGGCGGCCGGATTGACGTGGGAGATATCCGGCTCCTGCGGAATATCCGCGGTCGGGGTGTCGACCATCTGAAATGCACTTCCCTGGAAATTTCGTTGCGGCGGAAACTAGCGGCAAAGCGGGCGCTGTAAATATGCCAGCGGGGCCGCTAGGGCGGGGCGATGTTCAACGATCGCTCCACCCCGCTCTCGCTGCTCGCCACCCGCCGCTCGGGCAAGCCGCGCGATCTCGCCGCGCCCGGCCCGGACATGGCGCAACTCGAGGAAATGTGCGCCATCGCCGCGCGCACCCCCGATCACGGCAAGCTCGCGCCGTGGCGGTTCGTGATCGTCGCGCCGGAGCAGCGCGCGCGGCTCGCGCAGGTCATCACCGACGCCTATCGCGCCGAGCGGCCCGAGGCGAAAAGGGTCGAGATCGAGGCGCTGGAGCAGTTCGCGCATCAGGCGCCGGCGCTGGTCGTCGTGCTGTCCTCGCCGCGCGCCGACAGCAAGATCCCGCTGTGGGAGCAGGAATTGTCGGCCGGCGCGGCGTGCATGAACCTGCTCCACGCGGCGCACGCGATGGGCTTCGCCGGCGGCTGGCTGACCGGCTGGGCGGCCTATTCCGACGCCGTGCGCGACGCTTTCGGCGCCGCGCCGGAGCGGATCGCGGGCTTCGTCTTCATCGGCACGCCGGGCAGGCCGCTGGATGAGCGGCCGCGCCCCGATCCGGCGGCGGTGATCGGCCACTGGGGCGGATAGGACTCGCTTTCCGCCTCATTTGCTGTATTAAGGCAGCATGACAGCTTTGAGCAACGAGGACAGCCCGGTCTATATCCGCCTGCGTGCGACGATCGCCGCCGGCATCCTGCGTGGGGACTTCCGCGCGGGCGACCAGCTTCCCTCGGTCCGCGCGCTGGCCGCCGAGCATGGCGCCAACCCGCTGACGGTCGCCAAGGCCTATCAGAGCTTCCAGGACGACGGCTATGTCGAGGTGCGGCGCGGGGTGGGGATGTTCGTCCTCCCCGGCGCGAGCGAGCGCTTGCGCCTCGCCGAGCGCGACGCCTTCGTCCGCAACCAGTGGCCGCGCATCAGGGAACATATCGACCTGCTCGGGCTGGACCTTACCGATCTCATGGAAGGCGCGGGGGCTTAGGGCGGGTTTCGCCGCACTTGCGGACGTCGCACCGGTCTGTGATGCTGCATTGAATGCGGACGTTAATTGCGACTACTGCAGTGTTCATCGCACTGGCCTCTTGCGGAACAGGGCCGGTGGCTATCACGCTGGATCGGTGTTGGTCGGTATCGGTCGGAGATCGTGTCGAAGGATCGGCGCTCCTGCTCGCCTTTCCTGACGGTTGCATCGAATGTGGTTCATTTGTCGCTGCAAGCGACAAATGCTCGGCTACACCCATCGCGATTGGTAACGATGCCGCTGAGAAGGCGTTTCGTGACCTTCTTCGCACATCATCGCAAGACAGCATGGGGATGATACACCGCGCTGTGTCGATTTCCGGAATCGCGGTACCGCTTGGCAAAAGCTCGAAACCTATGATCCGACTTGAACGGCTACTTCCGCTGGAGATGCATCACCCATCTAAGCGAACGTCTGCTTGATACGGCTCGCGCATCTAAAGCTGTCGGTCCGCTTCCTACCCAATCTCCACCATCATCGTCCCCGATCATCCTCATCCGGCGGCGTCGGGTCGTGTTCGATCACCCAGCTATGGTTCTCCACGATCCATGCCGGCACCGGGCGGCCGCGTTCGTCGCGGGCGGGGGAGAAGCGGAAGCGTTTCTCGATTAGGCGGCAGGTGGTGTCGTCCAGCGCGGGGCTGCCGCTGGAGCGCGTGACGTCGCATTCCTTCACGCGCCCGTCGGTGTCGACCAGATAGCGCACCGCGACCGTGCCGCTCACCCCGGCCTGTCCCGCTCCCGCCGGATAGTCCGAATCCTTGAGCCGGCCGCTGCGCCAGCGCGGGCCGGTGCCGCCGTCGCCTTCCCCGCCGCCGCCATAGCCGTTGCCCCGCCCGCCCGCGCCGGTGCCGGGGCCGGCGATGTCGCTCGCGCCGGTGGTCGCCTCCGCGCCGACATAGGGCTTGGGCGCGGTGACCATCACCGGGGGAGCGGGAACCGGGATGATCGGCGGTGGCGCGGCGACCGGGGTCGCCCGCGAGCGCAGGTTGGGCGGCGCCGGGCTGCCCTTCGCGGCACTGCTGTGGCGTGGGGGCGGGGGCACGCGCTCGGGCGGCGGGGGAGGCGGCTCGGGGATGACGCCGAACACCGCCATGCTGCGCTCGATCACATGCGGGATATGCACGGTGAGGCCGGTCACCAGCACCCAGACGAGCAGCACCTGCACCGCCGCCGCCGCCAATGCGGCGAGGATGCGGGGGCGGTTTTCCGGCGCGGCGATCGTCCAGCTCACCGTGCCATAACGCACGGGCGGGCTGAACGTGGCGTGAGCCTCAGAACGCGCCGGCGTCCAGCGCGTACAACGCCCCCGCCCGCGCCTCGGCGGCGGCGATCTGGCCCATCGCCTCGGGCAGCACCTGCGCGAGATAGAAATCCGCCACCGCGCGGCGCACCCGGCCCGGCGCGTCGTCGGCGCTCTCGCGCGCGAGCCGCTCGACCAGCCAGCCGGCGGTCGCCACCGAGAGCATGTTGAGGAACGGATAGCTTGCCGCGAGCCGGTCGTCGGCATCGGCGGTCTGGAGCCGTCGCCCGACGCGCTCGCACGCGTCGACCAGCGTGAGCAGCCCAGCGTCCTTCGCCTCGGCGCGGATGTCGGCGATCAGGCTGGCGAAGGCGCCCCCGTTTGACAGCGACAATTTGCGCCCGACGAGATCGGCGGCCTGGATGCCGTTGGTGCCTTCGTAGATCGGGGTGATACGCGCCTCGCGGAAATATTGCGCCGCGCCGGTCTCCTCGATGAAGCCCATGCCGCCGTGGATCTGCACGCCGAGGCTCGCCACCTCGTTGCCGATATCGGTGGCGTGCGCCTTGGCGAGCGGCGTCACCAGCTCCAGCCGGTCCTTCGCCGCCGCGTCGCCCAGCCCGGCGCGGTCGACCTGCCCGGCGGCGTAATAGACCAAAGCGCGGGCCGCGAGCGTCTGCGCCTTCATCCGCATCAGCATGCGGCGCACGTCAGGGAATTCGATGATCGCGGCGGGCTGGCCGTCGCGCGCGCCCTGGATGCGCTCGCGGGCGTAATCGGCCGCCTTCTGCGTCGCGGCCTCCGCTACCTGCACACCCTGCAGGCCGACATTGAGGCGGGCGTTGTTCATCATCGTGAACATTGCGCGCATCCCGTCATCCTCCGCGCCGATCAGATGGCCGATGCAATCGTCATTGTCGCCGAAGGAGAGCACGCAGGTGGGCGAGGCGTGCAGCCCCATCTTGTGCTCGATCGAGACGACGCGCACGTCGTTGAACGCACCCGGATTGCCTTCCGCATCGAGCCGGTACTTGGGCACGAGGAACAAGGAGATGCCGCGCGTCCCCGCCGGCGCGCCGGGGGTGCGGGCGAGGACGAGGTGGACGATATTGTCCGCCATGTCGTGATCGCCGAAGGAGATGAAGATCTTCGTGCCCCGGATCGACCAGCTTCCGTCGCCGCGAGGCGTCGCCATCGTCTTGAGCGCGCCGACGTCGCTGCCCGCCTGCGGCTCGGTGAGGTTCATCGTGCCGGTCCACTCGCCGCTGGTGAGGCGGGGGAGGTATGCCGCCTGCTGCTCCGGCGTTCCATGATGCGCCAATGCCTCGATCGCGCCGACCGTCAGGATCGGGCAGAGCGCGAAGCCCATGTTGGCGGTGCCGAGCGTCTCCAGCACCGCCGTCTGGATCGCGAAGGGCAGACCCTGCCCGCCGAACGCCTCCGGCGCGCCGATCGTGCCCCAGCCGCCCTCGACGAAGGCGCGATACGCCTCGGCATAGCCCTGCGGCATCACCACGCCCTCCGGCGTCCATTTCGCGCCGACCGTATCGCCGGCGCGGGCGAGCGGCGCCCATTCTCCGGCGGCGAACTGGCCGATCCCCTCCAGCACTGCGTCGATCACGTCGTCGGAGGCGGCGGCGAATTTGTCGGTCGCGGCAAGCTCGCCGAGGCGGACGACATGGTCGAGGGCAAAGCGCTGTTCGGCAGTCGGTGCGGTGAAGGGCATTTCTATCTCCTTGCGTCGGTCGCTATAGCCGCCCGCGATGATTGCTCAACACCCCGGCGTGAGACGCTATGGCCCGGCCGCGATCGCGGCGGCGGCGCGGGAGATCGCGCGCGGCGGAATCGTCGCCGCGCCGACCGAGACGGTCTATGGCCTCGCCGCCGACGCGACCGACGCGGCGGCAGTGGCGCGGATTTACGCCGCCAAGGGACGGCCGAGCTTTAATCCGCTGATCGTCCATGTCCCCGATCTGGCGGCGGCGGAGCGGATCGCGGTGTTCGATGCGGCGGCGCGGGCGCTGGCGACGCGCTGGTGGCCGGGGCCGCTGACGCTCGTGCTGCCGCTGCGGCGCGAGGCGGGGATCGCATCGCTGGTGACGGCGGGGCTGGACACGATCGCGCTCAGGGTGCCGGCGCACCGCGCGATGCGCGCGCTGCTAGAGGCTTGCGGCAAGCCGCTCGCTGCGCCTTCCGCCAATGCCAGCAACGGCATCAGCCCGACGCGGGCCGAGCATGTCGCGGCGAGCCTTGGCGATCGCGTGCCGCTCATCATCGATGACGGCGCGTGCGCGGCGGGGGTGGAATCGACCATCGTGATGGCGGGCCGCATCCTCCGTCCCGGCCCGATCACGGCGGAGCAGCTCGGGCTGCCGGTTTCGGACGGCGAGGGGAAGGTCAACGCCCCCGGCCAGCTCGCCACCCATTACGCCCCCGCCAAGCCGCTGCGGCTGAACGCCATCTCGGCGGAGTCGGGCGATTGGCTGATCGGCTTCGGCGCGGTGGCGGGGGACGATACGCTTTCGGCGAGCGGCGATCCGGTCGAGGCGGCCGCACGGCTGTTCGACGCGCTCCACCGCGCCGACGCCAGCGACCGCGCCTCCATCGCCGTGGCTCCGGTGCCGGAGACCGGGATCGGCGTCGCCATCAACGACCGGCTGCGCCGTGCCGCGCATCGCTAGGGGAACGACATGACCTTCACCCTGCGCATCGCCGTCGAGGACGATCTGCCCGCGCTGCGCGACCTGATGGCGCTGGCGATCGACACCTTGCAGCGGGGCTTCCTGTCGCCCGAACAGATCGTCGCCAGCCGCGCGGTGATGGGGCTGGACACGCAGCTCGTCGCCGACCGCACCTATTTCGTGGTCGAGGAGGATGGCGCGCTCGCCGGGAGCGGCGGGTGGAGCCGGCGGGCGACGCTCTATGGCGGCGATCACAGCGCCGGGCTGCGCGAGCCGCGCCTGCTCGATCCGGCGCACGAGGCGGCGCGGGTGCGGGCGATGTATACACATCCCGGTTTCGCGCGGCGCGGCGTGGGCCGGATGATCCTCGACGCCTGCGAGCGCGCGGCGGCGGCAGAGGGCTTCGCCGCGGTGGAACTGATGGGGACGATGAGCGGGCAGCCGCTCTACACCGCCTGCGGCTATCGTCCGGTCGAGGCGATCACCGACGATCGCGGCGGCGCGCCGGTGCCGCTGGTACGGATGCGGAAGGAACTGGGGCCGGCCGCGACGCGCTGACCGGCCCGCTTGCGTCAGGCCGTCGCCTTGGCCCGCGCCGCGAAGCTCTTGCGCAGCTTCTGCAGCTTCGGCGGGATCGAGGCGATGCAATAGGGATTGCGCTGGCCTTCGCCTTCCCAATAGCTCTGGTGATAATCCTCCGCCGGCCACCATTCGTCGGCATATTCTATCGTGGTGACGATGGGCTGGTCGTGATTGGCCTGCGCCCGCGCGATCGCCTCGTTGGCCTGCTCCTCCTGCATATTGCTCATCGGGAAGATGGCGGAGCGATATTGCGTGCCGATGTCGTTGCCCTGTCGGTTGAGCTGCGTCGGGTCGTGCGTCGCGAAGAAGATGTCGAGCAGGTCCGCGTAGCTCACCCGCGCGGGATCGAAGCCGATGCGGATCGCCTCGGCATGTCCGGTGTCGCCGCCGCATACCTGCTTGTAGGTCGGGTTGGGCGCGGTGCCGCCGATATAGCCGCTCTCGACCGATTCCACCCCGATCACGTCGTTGAACACCGCCTCCGTGCACCAGAAGCAGCCGCCGGCCAGGGTCGCATATTCGGTCATCGCTGATGTCTCCTTTGCGGCCAATGTAGTAAGCCGCTAACGCCCGCGCAAAGGAGTGGGCGGATGACGGTCGACGGCAAGGTGATGGTGACGGGCGGCGCGGGCTATATCGGCAGCCATGCGGTGCTCGCGCTGCTCGACGCGGGGCATGAGGTGGTGGTGGTCGACAATCTCGTCACCGGCTTCGCCTGGGCGGTCGATCCGCGCGCCACGCTGGTCGAGATGGCGGTGGAGGACCCCCGCGTCCGCGAGGTGATCCGCGACCATAGCGTCCGCGCGATCATGCACTTCGCCGGATCGGTGGTGGTGCCAGAATCGGTGACGGACCCGCTCAAATATTATCGCAACAACACCGCCGCCTCGCGCAGCCTGATCGAGAGCGCGGTGCTGGAGGGCGTGCCGCATTTCATCTTCTCCTCCACCGCCGCGACCTATGGCACGCCGGACAAGGTGCCGGTGGCGGAGCGCGACCCGACCGTGCCGATCAACCCCTATGGCATGTCGAAGCTGATGACCGAGGCGATGCTGCGCGACGTGGCGGCGGCGCATCCGATCAATTATTGCGCGCTGCGCTACTTCAACGTCGCCGGGGCCGATCCGCAAGGGCGCAGCGGCCAGTCGACGATCGGCGCGACCCATCTCATCAAGATCGCGGTGGAGGCGGCGACCGGCAAGCGCGGCCATGTCGGCGTGTTCGGCAGCGATTTTCCCACCCGCGACGGGACGGGGGTCCGCGATTATATCCACGTCTCCGACCTCGCCGACGCGCATGTCGCGGCGCTCGGGCTGCTGGTCGAGCGGCCGGAGGAGAGCCGCACGCTCAATTGCGGCTATGGTCGCGGCTTCTCGGTGCTGGAGGTCCTCGATGCGGTGGACCGCGTGACCAATATGACGATCGAGCGCCGTTTCGAGGGCCGCCGCGCAGGCGATCCGGCCGAGCTGGTGGCGGACAATCGCGCGATCCTGTCGGCGCTGCCGTGGCGGCCGAGGCGCGACGATCTCGACGGCATCGTGCGCGACGCGCTGGCGTGGGAACGGAAACTGGCGGAGATGGGCAAATGAGGTTGCGGTCGTTGCTGTTCGTGCCGGGCGACCGGCCGGAGCGGATGGAGAAGGCGCTCGGGCTGGGTGCGGATGCGCTGATCCTCGATCTGGAGGATTCGGTGTCGCTCGCCAACAAGGGCGCGGCGCGCGAGGCGGTGAGCGCATTCGTCGCGCGGCGGCCGGGCGGGCCGGCGTTGTTCGTGCGCATCAATCCGCTCGATTCGGCGCTGGCGGCGGACGACCTCGCCGCGCTGGCGGGCGTGCCGGTCGACGGCATCACCTTGCCCAAGGCGGAAGGGCAGGCGTCGGTCGAGGAATTGATCGCGCGGCTGCCGGGTGATTACGTCGTGCTGCCGATCGCCAGCGAGACGCCGCGCGCGGTGTTCACGCTCGGCACCTACAAGGGCGACCGGCTCGCCGGCCTGACATGGGGCGCGGAGGACCTGCCCGCGTCGGTCGGCGCGGCGGGGAGTCGTGAGGCGGACGGCAGCTATACCGATCCCTATAAGGTCGTCCGCGCGCTCACCCTGTTCGGCGCCCATGCCGCTGGCGTGCCGGCGATCGAGACGGTCTATCCCGATTTCCGCGATCTCGACGGCCTCGCCGCTTATGCTGCGCGCGGGCGGCGAGACGGTTTCACCGGGATGATGGCGATCCACCCTTCGCAGGTGGCGGTGATCAACGCCGCCTTCACCCCGAGCGCGGAGGAGGTCGCCCACGCGCGCGCGGTGGTGGAGGCGTTCGCCGCCAATCCAGGCGCGGGCGTGCTCCAGCTCGACGGCAAGATGATCGACGCGCCGCACCTCAAGGCGGCGAAGCGGCTACTGGCGCTGGCGTAGTTCAAATCCGGCACCGGCCCCCGCCTCCCAGTCATGATGCCGATGGGCGGCGGGGTGGGGAGCGGGCGAAGCCTTCCAAGGTTCCGGCGATCCGAAGGATCGTTGGAATGATGGCGGAGGCCGGTGCCATTCATCTGCCGATCAAGCTCGCCCGCGCCTTCGCGCCGATTGACCACCAGCCGAGCGCCCACAACGTCCCGAAGCTCCACCCCGCCAGCACGTCGGACGGCCAGTGGACGCCGAGATACACCCGGCTCGCCCCGATCGCCGCGACCAGCAGCGCGGCGACGGCGGCGATGTAGCGGCGCGTCGCGTGCCCGCGCGTCACCTGCGACACCAATGCGGCGACGGTCAGCCAGACGATCGCGCTGTTGGCGGCATGGCCGCTGGGGAAGCTGTAGCCGCTCGCCACCACGACGTGATCGACGATATCGGGGCGCGGGCGGCCGAAGATTGCCTTGATCGCCGCCACCGCGATTCCGCCGAGCGTGGTCGCGGTCACCACCAGCGCCGCCGTCAGCCACAATCGCCGGACGAGCAGCAATCCGGCGGTGGCGGCGACGACGAGGGTCAACACCGTCCCGCCGCCGAGCGCCGTCACGTCGATCACCGCATGGCGCAGCCATTCCGGCCCGGCCTCGTGCAGCGCCAGCACGATCGCCCGGTCGAAGCCGAAGGGATAGCGCGCGACGATCACGCCGGCCACCAAGGCAACCGCGATCGCCGACGCGATCAGCCCCGCGCCCCACATTAGATGCGTCGGCTGCGCCCCGCTGGTGGGGACGGCTTCCTCATGGTCGAGCAGCGGCGGCTCCATCGTCCCGCTCAATCGCGCAGCCGTTCGGAAAGGAAGGCGATCAGCGCCTCCACCCGTGCCGGGCGCAAGGGGCTGGGCGGGGTGAGCAGGTGCAGGCCGACCGGCGCGGGCCGCCATTCGGGCAGGATCTCCACCAGCCGCCCGTCCGCCACCGTGTCGCCGAGGATGAAATCGGGCAGCCGCGCGATGCCGATCCCGGCGATCAGCGCGGGCATCAGCGCGTCGCCGCTGTTGGCGGCGAGTGGCCCCTCCGCGCGCACCGCCACCTCCGCGCCGCCCGGCCCGCGAAAGCGCCACGGGCCGGTGACGTTGGTATAGCCGAGCAGCCGATGCGCGCCCAGCTCGCCCGGATGGCGCGGGGTGCCATGCCGCTCCAGATAGGCCGGCGCGGCGACGATGCGGCTGGTGATGCTGCACAGCCGCCGCGCGCGCAGCGAACTGTCCGGCAGGTCGGCGATGCGCAGCGCCACGTCGAACCCCTCCGCGACGATGTCGACTCGCGCGTCGGACAGCGCCAGCTCGATCTCTATCCCCGGATGCTCGCCGAGGAATGCCGCGATCAGCGGCGCGACGTTGGTGACGCCGAACGTCATCGGCGCGGCGAGCCGCACCCGCCCGGCCGGCGCCGAGGCGGCGTCGTGCGCGGCTTCCTCCGCCGCCACCGCCTCCGCCAGCATCCGCCGCGCGCGCTCGGCGAGCGGCTTGCCCGCTTCCGTCAGCGTCAGCCGGCGCGAGGTGCGGTGGAACAGCGACTGGCCGAGCGACGCCTCCAGCCGCGCGACCGTCTTGGACACCGTCGCCTTGGACACGCCCATCGCGGCGGCGGCGGCGCTGAACGAGCTATGGTCCGCCACGGTGGCGAAGGTCGCCCAGGCCTCAAGATCGGGTAGCCGCATCCCGCACTCCAGATTCGGAAACGATCCGTTTCAATCGTTTCCATTTTCGCGACAATCGCGCCGACCTATCTTCTGGTCAAGCAAATGGAGGTTGCCATGACCGACACCAACATCAAATCCCGCGGCATCGAGCGCCGCCCTTTCGACACGCTCGGCCACGCCGATCACGGCTGGCTCGACGCGCATCATCATTTCTCCTTCGCCGATTATCACGATCCGGTCCGCATGGGCTGGGGCGCGATCCGCGTGTGGAACGACGACACGATCGCGCCGCAGACCGGTTTTCCGCCGCATCCGCATCGCGACATGGAGATCATCACCTATGTCCGCAGCGGGGCGATCACCCATCAGGATTCGATGGGCAATCGCGGCCGCACGGCGGCGGGCGACGTGCAGGTGATGAGCGCCGGCTCCGGCGTGCGCCACGCCGAATATAATCTGGAGGACGAGGCGACGACCCTGTTCCAGATCTGGATCCTGCCCCGCGCCGCCGGCGGCAGCCCGAGCTGGGGCGCCAAGCCCTTTCCGAAGGGCGACCGTTCCGGCCGCTTCGTCACGCTGGCGAGCGGCTTTGCAGAGGACGGCGACGCGCTGCCGATCCGCGCCGACGCCCGCGTACTGGGCGCGACGCTGAAGGCGGGCGAATCGCTCACCTATGATCTGGGCGAGGGGCGGCACGCCTATCTCGTCCCCGCCACCGGGCGGATCACGATCGACGGCGAAACGTTCGCGGCGCGCGACGGTGCGGCGCTCTCCGGCGGCCGGAGCTTCACGATCACCGCGCAGGATGACGCGGAAATCGTGCTGGTCGATTCGGAATAACCTGTCCCCCCGGCCGCCCGGCTCCCCCGCCCGGCGGCACCCCTTCTTCAAGCGTGGAGCAAATGCGATGACCAAGGTTCTGGTGCTTTATTATTCGTCCTACGGCCATATCGAGCAGATGGCGGATGCGATGGCGGAAGGCGCGCGTTCGGCCGGCGCCGAGGTAGATATCCGCCGCGTTCCCGAAACCGCGCCGGCCGAGGTGGTGAAGGCAGCGCATTTCAAGACCGACACCGCGCATCCGGTGATCGAAGGCCCCGATGCGATGGCGAACTACGACGCGGTGATCGTCGGCGCGCCGACCCGCTTCGGCCGAATGCCGAGCCAGATGGCGGCCTTCTGGGATACCGCCGGCGGCCTGTGGATGCGCGGCGGGCTGGTCGGCAAGGTCGGCGGGGCCTTCACCTCGACCGGCACGCAGCACGGCGGGCAGGAGACCACGTTGTTCTCGATCATCACCAACCTGCTGCATCACGGCATGACGATCGTCGGCCTCGATTACGGCTTCAGCGAGCAGATGGGCGTCGACAAGGTGCGTGGCGGCGCCCCCTATGGCGCGACGACGATCGCGGGCGGCGACGGCAGCCGCCAACCGGGCGAGGAGGAGCTTGCCGGCGCGCGCTATCAGGGCCGCCGCATCGCCGAGACGGCGGCGAAGCTGAAGGGCTGATCGACATTCAGGAGATGGCGGATGCGCTTCCGGGCGCATCCGCCGGCGCCGGCCTGCTCCCCTCCCCGAAGGCCGGCGCCGAACCATCACGGAGCATCGGACCATGACCACCCAGCCCGCCCTGTTCGTCTCGCACGGCTCGCCGATGATCCTCGTCGAGCCGGGCGCGGCGCGCGATTTCCTGAGCGGGCTGGGCGACATGCTGCCGCGGCCCGACGCGATCGTCGTCGTGTCGGCGCATCACGACATGGCCGGCGCGGCGGTGACGACCGCCGCGCGGCCGGGGACGATCCACGATTTCGGCGGCTTCCCCGAGCAACTCTATCGCCTGCATTATCCCGCGCCGGGCGCGCCCGGTCTCGCCGCGCGCATCGCCGCGCTGGTCGAGGCGGCGGGGGTGCCGGTCCATGCCGATCCGGCGCGCGGCTTCGATCACGGCGCATGGGTGCCGCTGCTGCTCGGCTGGCCGGCGGCGGATATCCCGGTCGTCCAGCTATCGATCAGCAGCAGCCACAGCCCCGACTGGCATCACCGCATCGGCCGCGCGCTCGCGCCGCTCAGGGCGGAGAATGTGCTGGTGATCGGCTCGGGCAAGCATGACGCACAATCTGCGCGAGGTGTTCACCGCGCGCCGCACGGTCGATTCGCCGGTGCCCAACTGGGCGAGCGGTTTCGCCGACTGGATGCACGAGCGGCTGGCGGCGGGCGACACGCGCGCCGTGCTCGGCGCGATCGAGGCCGGCCCGGAGGGGCGCCGCAACCATCCGACGCCGGATCATCTGCTGCCGCTCCACGCCGCGCTCGGTGCGGGCGGGGAAGGGGCGGCGGCGACGCGGCTCCACCACAGCTACACCTATGGCGTGCTGGCGATGGATGCTTATTCCTTCGCCTGACGCTTCTTCCTGCCCTTTTTGCTCTCGACCGGCGCGGCCGGCGGCGGCGGAGGGGGCGGCGCGCTGACCACCGGCGGCGGCGGTGGGGGATCGACGATGGCCGGATCGGCGGGGAACTCGCGCCGCGCGCGCGCGAAGATGAAGCGCGCCCGCGCCGCGCCCGGCTCGTGCGCGCTGGTGCCGACCCAGCGCCAGTGCCACGGCTCCCACTTCACATGCTGCGCGTTGCCGGGCGGGAAGGACAGTTCGAAGCCGAAGCGCGGCGCATTCTCGCGCAGCCAGCGGAAGGCGGGCTTGGCCGCCATGCACGCCTCAGCGTCGCGGCAGCCGTCCGCCGGGCGCACCGTGAAGTCGAGCGCATAGCCGGTGCCGTGCTCGCTATGCCCCGGCGGCGCGACCGAGATCGAGCGGTCGCCGTCGGTCGCCTCGGCGCGCGGCTTGCAGAAGGTCGCCTCCTGCGATTCGATCGAGCGGTGGCAGGAGAGGGCATAGAGCTGTCCCTCCACCTTCGGATCGCCCGCCGCCGCCGCGAGCAGGCGCTGGAGCGCCGCCATCGCCTCGGGTCGCAGGCGGCAGGTGCCGCGGATCGCCACCCCCGGCGGCGCGGTGACGAGATCGCCGGGGGCGACGTCGCCATAGGGCAGGTGCCCCAATGCGCGGCCGTCGCTCGCCACCGTCGCGCTGGCGCCGCCGCAGACCTGCGCTTCCGCCGGCGAGGCGACGAGGAGGAGAAGGAGGAGAAAGCGGCGCGATGTCATGCCTCCCTCTGGCCTCCGCGACCGCTTGGTGGCAAGGGGCGGCTCATGCTGGGCGACCGGGTGCTCTTCCTCGACGGCGAGGCGTTGGTGATCGACAAGCCTGCGGGCCTGCCGGTCGATCGGCCGCGCGACGGCGCGATCAGCCTGGAGAACCATCTCGCCGCCTTGACCTTCGGCTTCCGCCGCTGGCCCCAGCCGGTGCACCGGCTCGACCGCGACACCAGCGGCTGTTTGCTTCTGTCGCGCAATCCCAAGGCGCACGCGCGATTCCAGCAGGCGTTCGAGGCGGGGGCGGTAATGAAGCGCTACCTCGCGGTGCTCGACGGCGTGCCGGCAGGCGAGGCGGGCGAGATCGACCTGCCGCTCGCCAAGGTCTCCACCCGTGAGCGCGGCTGGTGGATGACGGGCGATGCGAAAGGCAAAGCGGCGCGCACCGCGTGGCGGCTGCTCGATGCGCGTGACGGGCGCGCGCTGGTCGAGTTTCGCCCGGCGACCGGCCGCACCCACCAGATCCGCGTCCATGCGCTCGAAGGGCTGGGCCATGCCGTCACCGGCGACCCGACCTATGGCGCCACGCATCCGGCGGGGATGATGCTTCACGCCGCCGAACTGGTCGTGCCGCGCCCCGGCAAGGAGGATATCGCCGCGACCGCGCCTTGGCCGGAGCGGTTCACCAGGGCCGGGTTCGATGATCCGGGTGCCTGAGGAGGCGATCGAGGAACGCTTCCTTGCCGCGACCGGACCTGGTGGACAGAACGTCAACAAGGTCGCGACCGCCTGCCAGCTTCGCGTCAACGTCTATGCGCTTGGGCTGCATCCGGAGACTTTTCGGCGGCTCAGGGTGCTGGCCGGATCGCGGCTGACGAGCGGCGGCGTGCTGGTGCTCACCGCGCGTCGCTATCGCACGCAGGAGGCGAACCGCGCCGATGCGCGCGAGCGGCTCGCCGAACTGCTCGCACGGGCGGAGGAGCGCGAGGCGCGGCGGGTCAAGACCAGGCCGAGCCGCGCCGCGAAGGCCCGCCGCGTCGACGAGAAGAAGGGGCGCAGCGCCGTCAAGGCCGGGCGCGGCAAGGTGCGGCTGGACTAATCGCCGCGCCGTCCTAGATCGGCGGCATGTATCGCTTCGACATCGCCGCCGGCACCAAGGCCGAACTCTATCGCGAGCTTGCCGCCGCGCTCGACGCGCTGACCGCCGGTGAGCCGGATGCGATCGCCAACATGGCCAATGCCGCCGCCTTGCTGTGGCAATATCTGCCCGATCTCAACTGGGCCGGCTTCTACCGTATGGTCGATGGCGAGCTGGTCCTCGGGCCGTTCCAGGGCAAGCCCGCCTGCATCCGTATCCCTCTCGGCAAGGGCGTGTGCGGCGCGGCGGCGGAGACGCGGCGGACGCAGCTCGTGGCGGACGTCAACGCCTTCGCCGGCCATATCGCCTGCGACGCGGCGAGCGCGTCGGAACTGGTGGTGCCGATCGTCGCGCAGGGCCGCCTGATCGGCGTGCTCGATCTCGATAGCCCTCACGCCGGGCGGTTCGATGCCGAGGATGCGGCGGGGTGCGAGGCGCTGGTCGCGCTGCTCGCCGACCGTCTCGCCTGACCCGATTCGGGACCGCCCTTCCGCTGGAGCCTCCCCCGGCGCGATGGTAACTTGCCGGTAAAGGATTTCGGGAGGAACGACATGCGCAGGCTGATCCTGTCCGCCGCCACGCTGGCCCTGATCGGCGGGGCGGATACTGCTCTCGCGCAACGCATCGCGGTGCCGGGGCCGATTGACGCGCAGGCGATGCCCGCGCCGCCGCTCGTCCCGCCGGCCCGCGAGTCGCGCTGGGGAGCCGGCCCCGACGGCCGCTGGTGGGGCGGCGGCAGCGCGCCCGGCGGCTGGAGCGCCTATCGCCGGCCGGAGCGCGGGCGGCGGCTGCCGTCCTATTGGGTCTCACCGCAATGGTATGTCGCGGACTGGGCGGATTATGGTCTGCCGGCGCCGCCCTACGGCTATAGCTGGTCGCGCTATTATGACGATGCGGTGCTGCTCGACCGGCGCGGGCGGGTCTATGATGCGATGCGCGGGGTCCATTGGGACGGACCGGATCAGGGCGCGCCCCTGCCGCCGCCCACCGTGGTGCATCGCCCGGACGGCGTGACGGTGGTGACGACCAGCACCTCGGGCGGGACGCCGGGCTATTATGCCGGCGGCTATTATTATCCCGGACCGACGGTGACGACGATCTCGATCCAGAGCGCGCCGCGCGCTGCTCGCGCCACGGGCGGATATGGCGATGCCGTCACCTATACCACCCGGCCCGCGCCGGTCGTCCGGCACAAGCGCAAACACCGCACGCGCCGTTAGGACGCGCTATTTCGCCGTGGCGCGGCCGGCGAAGGTGACGAGGCTTTCCATCCCGTCCGCGCCGATTGCGGAGACGCCGACGAAATGATCGTCGACCGGCACGTCCTTCAGCACGGTCGAGGTGGCGCCGGTCACGTCGCGCGTGTCGCTCCAGTCCGATCGGTCGGCGGCGCGCCAGTGGATGCGATAGCTCCGCGCGCCCGGCACCGCACGCCAGGTGACGGTGGTGTCGCGCCCCAGCGCGCCGGCGATGGTGGCGCTCGCCGGCGCGGCGGGGGCCGCCGCCACCCGCGCCAGCGTGGCGACGTTGATCGCGGTCACTTTCGCGAGATAGTCGAAATCCATCCCCTCGATCGTGTCGCCATAGACGCGGCCGTTCTCGGTGCGCAGGTCCTGATGCTGGCGGTCCCAATTCTCCGCCGCCACGGTGAAGCGCACGGCGGGATAGCCCTCGCGCAGGAACGGCTCGTGGTCGCCGCTGCGCCCGAAGCGGTCGGGCCGGCGCTCGATCGCCGCCGCGAAGCCGCCGGGCAGACCCTCCGCGATGCCGTGGACCGCCTTGGCCAGCGCGCGGCTCGGGCCGTCGTCCTCGCCGCCGATCGCCCGGCGCTCGATCTGCTCGGCGAGGTTCTCGCTCGACCGGATGCCCTCGGAAAAGACCCGGACGTGATCGGCCGCCTTCACGCCGCCCTGCCCGATAGAATTGCCGACGATATCGTTGTTGAGCATCGCATCGACCTGCCAGCCGCGCGCCTTCGCGGTCTGCGCCAGCAGCGTCGCGCCCCACAGCCCCTGCTCCTCGCCGGAGAAGGCGACATAGACGATATTGGCGGCGAACTTCTCCTTCGACAGGATGCGCGCCGCCTCCATCACCAGCGCGACGCCCGAGCCGTCGTCGTTCGCGCCCGGCGCGTCGGCCGTGGTGTTCATCACGTCGGTGACGCGACTGTCGATATGACCGCCGACGATGACGAAGCGGTTGGGGTCGCTGCCCTTCTGGATGCCGAGCACGTCCTCGATCACCACGCCGTCCGGCGCGCGCGGGCCGGTGAAGCGGCGTGACAATCGCTCGACCGTGATGCAGCCGCCGCATTGTTTCGAGAGCGCGGCGAACTCGCTCGCCACCCAGCTTCGTGCCGCGCCGATCCCACGCTTCGGATCGGTCGCGGAGGAAAGCGAATGCCGCGTCCCGAACGAGACGAGCTTCTCCACCGTGCCGCGCAGATGCTGCGGCGAGGGCGCCTCGCGCGCGGCGGCGGGGGTGGCGATCAGCAGGGCGGCGGAAAGGGGCAGGATGATGCGCATCCGCGGACCGTGGCGCGGACGGGTGCTCCGCGTCAACTCAGCCGGTCGATCGCCTCGCGATCGAGGTTGCCGGGGACGATCATCAGCGGCACCGACAGCGCGCTCAGGTCGCTGGCGAAATGCGTGACGAGCGGGCCGGGCGTGCCGTTGATCGCCGCGCCCAGCACCAGCGCCGAGATATCGGGATTGGCGGCGATCATCTCGCGGATGATCTTCGGCCCGTCGCCCTGTCGCACGGTGAGCGAGGGGCGCAGCCCGGCCTCCTCGATCAGCGTGCCGGCGGCCCTGGCCACCAGCCCTTCGGCATGGAGCCGCGCCTCCTCCTCGATCGTCGCCTGCACGCCGGCGAAGGCGATGAACTCCTGCTTCGGCACCAGCGCGAGAATCTCGACCCCGCCGCCGGTCTTCACCGCGCGCCGCGCCGCGAAGCGCAGCGCGATCTCGGCCTCCGGCGTATCGTCGATCACTGTCAGGTAGATGCGCATGGCCAATGCCCCCCAATCGGGTCGGTTATCTGCCTGCGGGCTTGACCGCGCAAGGGTGCGGCGCGAGAGACGTACGGGAAAGCCCAACGCTCCTTCGGGGAATTGAATGTCGATCGAGATCAAGATGCCCGCGCTGTCGCCGACGATGGAGGAGGGCACGCTTGCCAAATGGCTGGTGAAAGAGGGCGATACGGTGAAGGCCGGCGACCTGATGGCCGAGATCGAGACCGACAAGGCGACGATGGAATTCGAGGCGGTGGACGAAGGCACCGTCGAGAAGATCGTCGTCGCCGAAGGGACGGACGGCGTGAAGGTCGGCGAGGTCATCATGCTGCTTTCGGGCGAGGGCGAGGTCGCGGCGCCGAAGAAGGCGGCGCCCCCTGCCGAGCCGAAGAAGGAAGCGCCCGCGCCGGCCAGGGCGGAAACTCCCAAGACCGCGCCGACTCCCGCGCAGCAGGTCGATGGCGATCGCGTGAAGGCCAGCCCGCTCGCGCGGCGGATCGCCTCGCAGAAGGGCGTCGATCTCGCCGGCGTCGCCGGCTCCGGCCCGAACGGGCGGATCGTGAAGGCGGACGTCGAAGACGCGAAGCCGGGCGTCGCGGCCGCCGCTGCCGCTCCGGCATCGGCCGGGGTTGCGCCCGCCACGCCCGCGCAGGTGCCGGATATCCCGCATGAGGCGACCAAGCTCAGCAACATGCGCAAGACGATCGCGCGTCGCCTGACCGAATCGAAGCAGCAGGTGCCGCACATCTATCTGACGGTCGACGTGCGGCTCGACAAATTGCTCAGGCTGCGCAGCGAGCTGAACGCGAGTCTCGAGCCGCGCGGCGTCAAGCTGTCGGTCAACGACCTGATGATCAAGGCACTGGCGGTCGCGCTGGTGCAGGTGCCGAAGTGCAACGTGATGTTCACGCCGGACCAGCTCATCAGCTTCCAGCGCGCGGACATCTCGGTCGCGGTCTCGACTCCGGAGGGCCTCATCACCCCCGTCATCACCAAGGCGGATACGGCGTCGCTGTCCTCCATCTCGACGCGGATGAAGGACCTCGCCGCCCGCGCGCGCGACAGGAAGCTGAAGCCGGAGGAATTCGCCGGCGGCACGGCCTCGCTCAGCAACATGGGCATGTATGGGATCAAGCAGTTCGAGGCGGTCATCAACCCGCCGCAGGGCATGATCATGGCGGTCGGCGCCGGCGAGAAGCGCCCCTATGTGATCGACGACGCGCTCGGCATCGCCACGGTGATGACGGCGACCGGCAGCTTCGATCACCGCGCGATCGACGGCGCGGACGGCGCGTCGCTGATGGAGGCGTTCAAGGCGCTGCTCGAAAATCCGCTGGGGATGCTCGCCTGAGATGAACCGCGCGGTCGTCTTCGAACTGCTGTGGCTGGTCGCCGCGCTGACGATCACCGCGCTGATCTTCTGGGCGGGGGCATGGTCCTATCCGCAGGGCGCCGGCACGATCTGGCCGATCGGCTGGGCGACGATGGCCGCGGTGCTGGCGATGAGCCTTTACGAAATTCGCCGCGTGTGGACGCGCGGCCGCGAGATACGAGACAATTGATGGCTGATACCTACGACCTCATCGTGCTCGGTTCCGGTCCGGGCGGCTATGTCGCGGCGATCCGCGCCGCGCAGCTCGGCCTGAAGACCGCGATCGTCGAGCGCGAGAATCTCGGCGGCATCTGCCTCAACTGGGGCTGCATCCCGACCAAGGCGCTGCTGCGTTCGGCTGAGGTGTTCCACCAGATGCGGCACGCCAAGGATTACGGGCTGGTCGCGGAGAAGATCTCGGCCGATCTCGACGCGGTGGTGAAGCGCTCGCGCGGGGTGGCGAAGCAGCTCAATCAGGGCGTGACGCACCTGATGAAGAAGAACAGGATCGCCGTCCACATGGGCGAGGGCAGGTTGACGGGGAAGGGCAAGCTCACCGTTACCGGCGCGGACGGCAAGAAGACCGAGCTGGCCGCGAAGCACATCATCCTCGCCACCGGCGCGCGGGCGCGCGACCTGCCCTTCGCCAAGGCGGACGGCAAGCGCATCTGGACCTATCGCCACGCGATGACGCCCGCCGAGATGCCGAAGAAGCTACTGGTGATCGGCTCCGGCGCGATCGGGATCGAGTTCGCCAGCTTCTACAACGATCTCGGCGCGGAGGTGACGGTGGTCGAGATGCTCGACCGCATCGTGCCGGTCGAGGATGCGGACGTGTCAGCCTTCCTTGAGAAGGCGCTGACCAAGCAGGGCATGAAGATCCTGACGGGCGCGGGCATCAGCAAGATCGATACAGGCGCGAACGGCGTCAAGGCGACGCTGAAGGACAAGGCCGGCAAGGAATCGGTCGCCGAGTTCACCCATGTCATCGTCGCGGTCGGCATCGTGCCGAACACCGACGACATCGGCCTGAAGGAGCTGGGCGTCGCGGTGGACGAGCGCGGCTTCCTCAAGACCGATGCGATGTGCCGCACCAATGTCGAGGGGCTGTGGGCGATCGGCGACATCACCGCGCCGCCGTGGCTGGCGCACAAGGCGAGCCACGAGGGCGTGATCGCGGCGGAGGCGATCGCGGGCAAGCATCCGCACGCAATGGACCCGAAGAACATCCCGGCCTGCACCTATTGCCACCCGCAGATCGCCAGCGTCGGCCTGACCGAGGCGAAGGCGAAGGAAGCGGGTTACGAGGTGAAGGTCGGCAATTTCCCCTTCATCGGCAACGGCAAGGCGATCGCGCTCGGCGAGCCGGAAGGCTTCATCAAGACGGTGTTCGACGCCAAGACCGGCGAACTGCTCGGCGCGCATATGATCGGCGCTGAAGTGACCGAGCTGATCCAGGGCTATACGATCGGCAAGACGCTCGAGACCACCGAGGCGGAACTGATCGAGACGGTCTTCCCGCACCCCACCCTGTCCGAGATGATGCACGAGAGCGTGCTGGCTGCCTACGGCCGGGCGCTGCACATCTGACCCCTCGATGATCCGGCGATTCCTCCGCGACCGTGCCGCAAGCGCGGTCGGCGGAGGGATGCTCGCGGGCTGGGCGCTGACGCTGGCCGCCTATTGGCCCGGCTTCGCGATGTACGACACGCTGATGCAATATCGGCAGGTGCTGTCGGGTCGTTTCGACGATTGGCACCCGCCGGTGATGGCGCGGCTGTGGCAGGCGCTCGCGCCGCTCGGCGGCGGGCAGGCGCCATTGTTCGTAGCGCAGGTCACGCTCTACTGGCTCGGTTTCGCCTTGCTCGCGCTCCCGCTGGCGCGCGGCGGCAGGGTGCGGGCGGCGCTGGCGCTGGGAGCGGTCGCAATCCTCCCGCCATTCCTCGGTTGGCAGGTGGCGGTGCTCAAGGACGCGCAGATGACCGGCGCGCTGCTCGCCGCCGTCGGGGTGATCGGCGGCGCCAGGCTGGCGGGGCGGCGGCCGGCCGGCGCGGAATGGAGCGGAGCGGCGGCGCTGCTGCTCTATGCGGTGCTTGTGCGGGCCAATGCGGTGTTTGCGGTCGCGCCACTTGTCGCGATGCTGCTGCCGCTCAGGTGGCGCGCGCGGACGGCGCTGGCGCTCGGCGGGATCGTCGCGACGATCGCGCTGTCGCCGATCGTCAATCACCGATTGCTCGGCGCGAGCGACAGCGGCGTGGCGCGCACCCAGCCGATCTACGACCTCGCCGCCATCGCGGTGCGCGCGCCGGGAGCGGTGACCGGGCTGTCGGCCATGGCCGTAGCGCATATCCGCGCGCGCGGCTGCGTGAAGCCGTTCTTCTGGGATCCGCTGAGCGACTCCGGCCCCTGCGGCGGCGATGTCGCACCGCTCGCGCATATGCCGATGACGCGGCTGGACCTGCTCTGGGCGCAGGCGATCGCATCGCATCCGCTTGCTTATGGCGCGCATCGGCTGGCGCATCTCAACTCCACCGATCGCTGGCTGGTGCCATGGCGCTGGCCGGGCGCCGCGCCGACGATCCGGAGCGAGCGCAACGATCTCGGCCTCCGCTCGCCGGGGACGATCGCGCGGATGTTGCAGTGCTTCGGCGGCTATGTCGTGGAAACGCCGCTCGGCTGGCCGTTCGTCTGGATCGGACTGGCGCTGGCGGGGCTGGTCGCGCTGGACGGCGAGGCGGTGCTGGCCCGTGCGCTGTTCGTTTCCGCGCTCGCGGGAGAAGCGAGCTTCGCTGTGGTGAGCATCGCTTCGGACCTGCGCTACCATCTGTGGATGATGATCGCGACGGCGATCGGGCTGGTGATCGGCTGGCCCGCGTTCGATCGCCGCCGGCTGCGTATCGGGCTGGGGCTGATGGCTTCAGCGTGCATCCCGGCGGTCGTCGCGCGGATCGCGTTGCCGTTTCCGCCGCTCACCTATGCCGGGATGCTCGGCTGACTCGCCTGATATTCGGCGATCAGCGCGGGATATTCATCCGATGCCGGAAATTGCGCGAAGCTGTATTTCGCGCCGGTCCGGGCCCAAGGCAGCGCCTCGCTGGTGTAGCTCTCGATCAGCGGCGCGAACCAGCGCGCGTCGTCCAGCATCGTCGCGCGCACGTTGATGAAGCCGGCCGCGGGCTTGAGGCGGGTGAACACCCAACTTTTGCACGAGTCGCAATGCTGGTGATGGGGATAATCGTGCATCCCGCCCACCACCGTCTCTCCGGCGATCACCGCGAAGCCCGCTTCCGGCACGGCGAGGGAGGTGGAGAAGGCGCTGCCGCTCATCTTCTGGCAACCGATGCAATGGCACGCCATCGCCATCAGAGGCGGCACGGAGATGCGGAAGCGCACCCGGCCGCAGCGGCATCCTCCCTCGATCGGCAAAGCTGGCATTTTCATGGCTTTCCTCCGTGTGTCGGCCGCGCCATGATAGCCGGCAATAGATGGGGGGAACATCATGGCGGTATCCACAATCCTTCAATCGACGCTGGCGGCGATCGGGCTGATCGCTGCCGCGCAGGCCGGTGCGGAGACCACGATCGTCACCGCCGCGCGGATGCTCGACGTCGAGAAGGGCGCGATCGTCGAGCGGCCGACCATCGTCGTCACCGATGGCCGTATCGCAGCGATCGCGACTCGCGGCGATGCCCCGGCCGCCGTTCCGGCCGATGCGAAGAAGGTCGATCTCGGCGACGTGACGCTGGTGCCGGGGCTGATCGACATGCACGTCCACCTCACCAGCCTGGCGGAGGTCGGCGGCTACCAGACGCTCAAATATACCGACAGCTTCTGGGGTGCGATCGGCGTCGCCAATGCGCTCAAGACGTTGCGCGCGGGCTTCACCTCGGTTCGCAACGTCGGGGCGGGCGATTTCCAGGACATCGGCCTCAAGGAAGCGATCGACGGCGGCTGGGTGCCGGGGCCGCGCATCACGCCTGCCGGCTATGCGATCGGCGCGACCGGCGGCCATTGCGACAATAACGCCCTGCCGCCCTCTTACGACAAACAGGAGCCTTCGGTCGTCAACTCGCCGGAGGAAGCGCGCGCCAAGGTGCGCTGGCTGCACAAATATGGCGCGGAGGTGATCAAGATCTGCGCCACCGGCGGCGTCTTCTCGCTGGGCGATTCGGTCGGCGGGCAGCAGCTCAGCTACGAGGAGATGAAGGCGATCGCGGACGAGGCGCACATGCTCCACATGCGCGTCGCCGCCCATGCGCATGGCGACGAGGGCATCAAGGCCGCGATCCTCGCCGGGATCGACACGATCGAGCATTGCAGCCTCGCCTCGGACGAGGCGATCAAGCTGGCGATCCAGCACAAGACCTGGTTCGACATGGATATCTACAACGACGATTATATCCTCGCGACCGGCACCAAGAACGGCACCGAGCAGGAGAGCCTCGACAAGGAACGGATGATCGGCCTCAAGCAGCGCCAGACCTTCCAGCGCGCGGTGCGGGCCGGCGTGCAGATGCTGTTCGGCACCGACGCGGGCGTCTATCCGCACGGCGACAACGCGCGGCAGTTCGCCAAGATGGTCGAATGGGGCATGACACCGATCCAGGCGATCCGCGCCGCCACCACCAGCGCGGCGCAGGCGCTGGGGCGGAGCGAGGACGTGGGTTCGCTGGCGGTGGGCCATTATGGCGATATTGTCGCGGTGAAGGGCGATCCGCTTGCCGACGTGCGGACGCTCGAGCATCCGGTCGCGGTGCTGAAAGGCGGCGTGCCGGTGGCGATGAATTGATTCTTGCGGCGCAGGCCATCGACCCTCCGCGCCATTGACCGCGCCGCCGTCCGCGCGTATAGGCGCGCCCGTTCGTGGGGCCTTCACGCCTTTCGAACATGCTTGAACATTGCTGGGTGCATGAAGGGCCGGGAGATCGCGCGCGGTCGCCCTATGGTCCTTTTCGTATTCCGTAAGCTTGTGATGGCTCCAGCAAAGTAACCTCCAGAAAAAGGTGAAGGCTTCAATGCCGACGATCAACCAGCTGGTCCGCAAGGGCCGCGAACCGCAGAAGGCCAAGAGCAAGGTCCCTGCGATGGAGCAGAACCCGCAGAAGCGCGGTGTCTGCACCCGCGTGTACACCACGACCCCGAAGAAGCCGAACTCGGCGCTGCGCAAGGTGGCCAAGGTCCGCCTGACCAACCAGCGCGAGGTCATCAGCTACATCCCGGGCGAGGGCCACAACCTCCAGGAGCACTCGGTGGTGCTGATCCGCGGCGGCCGTGTGCGCGATCTTCCGGGCGTGCGCTATCACGTGCTGCGCGGCGTTCTCGACACGCAGGGCGTGAAGGACCGCAGGCAGAGCCGCTCCAAGTACGGCGCGAAGCGTCCCAAGTAATCAGCCAGAGTAAGCCCCGGACGGGTTCCGGACAAGCTGAAGAACGAAGGAATTAAGAATGGCTCGTCGTCGTCGTCCCGAGAAGCGGGAAATCCTGCCCGATCCCAAGTTCGGGGATGTGGTGCTGTCGAAGTTCATGAATTCGGTGATGCTGGACGGCAAGAAGTCCGTCGCCGAAGGCATCGTCTATGGTGCGCTCGAAACCGTCGAGACGCGCGCGAAGAAGGACCCGCTGGGCGTGTTCCATGATGCGCTCAACAACATCAAGCCGGGCATCGAGGTCCGCAGCCGCCGCGTCGGCGGCGCGACCTATCAGGTGCCGGTCGAGGTCCGTCCGGAGCGCGCGCAGGCGCTGGCGATCCGCTGGCTGATCTCGGCGGCGCGCGGCCGCAGCGAGAACACCATGGCGGCGCGCCTGTCGGGCGAGTTGCTCGACGCCTCGAACAACCGCGGCAACGCGGTGAAGAAGCGCGAGGACACGCACCGCATGGCCGAGGCGAACCGCGCCTTCAGCCACTACCGCTGGTAACACAGCCACCTATATTGCGGGGAGCCGGACCGTCCGGCTCCCTACATTGCCAAGGAAACCACGCTCATGGCCCGCAGCCATCCGCTCGACCGTTATCGCAATATCGGCATCATGGCGCACATCGACGCCGGCAAGACGACGACGACCGAGCGCATCCTCTATTACACCGGTAAGTCCTATAAGATCGGCGAGGTGCACGAAGGCACCGCGACGATGGACTGGATGGAGCAGGAGCAGGAGCGCGGTATCACGATCACGTCGGCGGCCACCACCTGCAAGTGGAAGGCCGAAGACGGGCAGGGTCCCGAGCACCTCATCAACATCATCGACACGCCGGGCCACGTCGACTTCACGATCGAGGTCGAGCGTTCGCTGCGCGTGCTCGATGGCGCCGTCGCGTGTTTCGACGGCGTTGCCGGCGTGGAGCCGCAGTCGGAGACGGTGTGGCGCCAGGCCGACAAGTACGGCGTGCCGCGGATGTGCTTCGTCAACAAGCTCGACCGCACCGGTGCGGATTTCTATTTCTGCGTGCAGTCGATCATCGATCGCCTGGGCGCGAAGCCGGCCGTGCTGTATCTGCCGATCGGTATGGAGGGCGGCTTCAAGGGGCTGGTCGATCTGGTCGAGAACCGCGCGATCATCTGGCTCGAAGAGTCGCTGGGCGCGAAGTTCGAATATCAGGCGATCCCCGACGACATGGTCGAGAAGGCCGCGAAGTATCGCAACGAATTGATCGAGATGGCCGTCGAGCAGGACGACGACCTGATGGAGGCGTATCTCGAGGGCAATGAGCCGAGCGCGGCCGACCTCAAGAAGCTGATCCGCAAGGGAACGCTGAACATGTCGTTCGTGCCGGTGGTGTGCGGCTCGGCGTTCAAGAACAAGGGCGTGCAGCCCTTGCTGGACGCGGTCGTCGACTTCCTGCCGAGTCCGCTCGATGTTCCCGCGATCAAGGGCGTGAAGCTCGACGGCGAGACGCCGGACGAGCGCCCGTCTTCGGACGACGCGCCGTTCTCCGCGCTGGCGTTCAAGATCATGAACGATCCGTTCGTCGGCTCACTCACCTTCGCGCGCATCTATTCGGGCGTCCTCGTCAAGGGCGGCTACCTGAATTCGGTGAAGGACAAGAAGGAAAAGATCGGCCGCATGCTCCTGATGCACGCGAACTCGCGTGAGGACATCGACGAGGCGCGCGCCGGCGACATCGTCGCGATCGCGGGCCTGAAGGAGACCACGACCGGCGATACGCTCTGCGATCCGGCGCACCCGATCATCCTCGAGCGGATGGAATTCCCCGAGCCGGTGATCGAGCTGTCGGTGGAGCCGAAGACCAAGGCCGACCAGGAGAAGATGGGCATCGCGCTCAATCGCCTCGCGGCGGAGGACCCCTCGTTCCGCGTCTCGACCGATCACGAATCGGGCCAGACGATCATCAAGGGGATGGGCGAGCTTCACCTCGAGATTCTCGTCGATCGCATGAGGCGCGAGTTCAAGGTCGAGGCGAACGTCGGCGCGCCGCAAGTGGCGTATCGCGAATATCTCGGCAAGAAGGTCGACATCGACTATACCCACAAGAAGCAGTCGGGTGGCTCGGGCCAGTTCGGCCGCGTCAAGGCGACCATCGTTCCGGGCGAGCGCGGTTCGGGCTTCCAGTTCTTCGACGAGATCAAGGGCGGCAACATCCCGCGCGAATATATCCCGTCGGTGGAGAAGGGCTTCCGCGAGACCGCCGAGACGGGTTCGCTGATCGGCTTCCCGATCATCGACTTCGAGGTGCACCTGACCGACGGTGCGTATCACGATGTCGACTCGTCGGCGCTGGCGTTCGAAATCTGCGCGCGCGGCGCGATGCGCGAGGCGGCGCAGAAGGCCGGCATCAAGCTGCTCGAGCCGATCATGAAGGTCGAGGTCGTGACGCCGGAAGATTATCTGGGCGACGTGATCGGCGACATGAACTCGCGGCGCGGCCAGATCCAGGGCACCGACACGCGCGGCAACGCGCAGGCGGTCACCGCGATGGTGCCGCTGGCGAACATGTTCGGCTACGTGAATCAGCTGCGTTCCTTCACCCAGGGCCGCGCCAGCTATTCGATGCAGTTCTCGCATTACGACGAGGTGCCGCAGAACGTCGCCGACGAAGTGAAGGCGAAGCTGGCGTAAAGCCCGCCCGATCCCCATCTTCCGGCCGTTGTCCATGGCGGCCGGGTGGGGAAGGGCTGGCAATGGGTGAAAACAGTCGCTATGGGGCCGCCTTCACGGCGAGTCCTCGTGCGGCTCAAGTGGAAATCCAGAAGGTAGGGAATCAATGGCCAAGGCTAAGTTTGAGCGGACCAAGCCGCACCTGAATATCGGCACCATCGGTCACGTCGACCATGGCAAGACCTCGCTGACCGCGGCGATCACCAAGGTGCTCGCCGACAATGTCGCGGGTAACGCGGCGGTCGACTTCGCCAACATCGACAAGGCGCCCGAAGAGCGCGAGCGCGGCATCACCATCTCGACCGCGCACGTCGAGTACGAGACCGAGAAGCGTCACTATGCGCACGTCGACTGCCCGGGCCACGCCGATTATGTGAAGAACATGATCACCGGCGCGGCGCAGATGGACGGCGCGATCCTCGTCGTGTCCGCCACCGACGGCCCGATGCCGCAGACCCGCGAGCACATCCTGCTCGCCCGTCAGGTCGGCGTGCCGGCGATGGTCGTGTTCATGAACAAGGTCGATCTGGTCGACGACCCCGAGATCCTCGAGCTGGTCGAGCTGGAAGTCCGCGAGCTTCTCTCGTCCTATGAGTTCCCGGGTGATGATATTCCGATCATCAAGGGTTCGGCGACCTGCGCGCTCAGCGGCTCGAACGACAAGCTCGGCAAGGATGCCGTGCTCGAGCTGATGAATGCCGTCGACGAATATATCCCGCAGCCGGAGCGCCCGCTCGACAAGCCGTTCATGATGCCGATCGAGGACGTGTTCTCGATCTCGGGTCGCGGCACGGTCGTCACCGGCCGCGTCGAGACCGGCATCATCAAGGTCGGCGAGGAAGTCGAGATTGTCGGCATCCATCCGGAGGTCCGCAAGACCACCGTCACCGGCGTCGAGATGTTCCGCAAGCTGCTCGACCAGGGCCAGGCCGGCGACAACGTCGGCGCGCTGATCCGTGGCGTTGCGCGCGACGAGGTCGAGCGTGGCCAGGTGCTCTGCAAGCCGGGCTCGATCAAGCCGCACACCGATTTCAAGTCGGAAGTGTACGTCCTGTCGAAGGATGAAGGCGGCCGTCACACGCCGTTCTTCGCCAACTATCGTCCGCAGTTCTACTTCCGCACCACGGATGTGACCGGCACCGTCGAGCTGCCCGAGGGCACCGAGATGGTCATGCCGGGCGACAATGTCGCGCTGGGCATCAAGCTCATCGCGCCGATCGCCATGGATGTCGGCCAGCGCTTCACGATCCGCGAAGGCGGCCGCACCGTCGGCGCCGGCGTCGTCAGCGTGATCGACAAGTAAGCGTCTCATCGCAAAACAGCCGCCCGGCCCACCGAAAGGTGTGTCGGGCGGTTGCCTTTTTATGAGGGCATGGCTAATGGCCGCGCCTTCGGTTCGAGTTTGAAAACAGCAAGAGGCGGCCGCCGATTCGCCATCCGTCGTGGATGGGGGCGCGGTTGAGTTGCCCCGCTCTTTCGCATCGGTAGGGAAAATGGACAGCAACATCCGCATCCGCCTGAAGGCGTTCGATCATCGCGTGCTCGATCAGGCGACCGGCGACATCGCCGATACCGCCCGACGTACCGGCGCGCTCATCCGCGGTCCGATCCCGCTCCCGACGCGTATCGAGAAGTTCACGGTCAACCGTGGTCCCCACATCGACAAGAAGAGCCGCGAACAGTTCGAGGTGCGCACCTACAAGCGCATGCTCGATATCGTGCAGCCCACGCCGCAGACGGTCGACGCGCTGATGAAGCTCGATCTCGCCGCGGGCGTTGACGTAGAGATCAAGCTGGCGTAATGGCCCGCATCCCCGCGGTCGACTCCGAGTCCCGCGGGTTTGTCGTTCCCGGTGGTTCGGGAACGTGTTTGGAAACCCCGCCAACGCGGGGCGACTGACAGACAAGAGATACCGCCGGCGGGTTCGCCCCGTCGGGACAGCGTCTCCCGTCATGCTTCCCTCGCGGAAGCGCCAGCCCGGGACGGGGGCACGCTTCGCATTTTCCGGGCTGGACCGATCGCTCCTTCCAGGGGCGGTCACAAGCACCTTGGGGATGGGCCTCAGGGTGCCTCTGTAAGGAGCTTGCAGGTCATGCGTACTGGCGTGATCGCGAAGAAGATGGGGATGACCCGCCTGTTCCAGGACGACGGCCGCCACGTGCCGGTCACCGTCCTGCAGATCGAGGCGCTTCAGGTCGTCGCCCGCCGCGAGAAAGATCGGGACGGCTACACCGCCGTCCAGCTTGGCGCAGGCAGCGCCAAGGCCAAGAATGTCGCCAAGCCGCAGCGCGGCCACTTCGGCAAGGCCGAGGTGGAGCCGAAGGCGATCGTCCACGAGTTCCGCGTGAGCGAGGACAACCTCCTCGACGTCGGCGCGGAGCTGTCGGCCGATCACTTCGTCGCCGGCCAGTATGTCGACATCCAGGGCCGCACGCAGGGCAAGGGCTTCGCCGGCGCGATGAAGCGCTGGGGCTTCGGCGGTCTGCGCGCGACGCACGGCGTGTCGGTGTCGCACCGTTCGCACGGTTCGACCGGCAACCGTCAGGATCCGGGTCGCGTCTTCAAGAACAAGAAGATGGCCGGCCACATGGGCGACAAGAACCGCACGCAGCAGAACCTCGAGATCGTCGGCACCGACGCCGAGCGCGGCCTGATCTTCGTCAAGGGCTCGGTGCCCGGCTCGAAGGGCGGCTGGCTGTTCGTCAAGGACGCGGTGAAGGAAGCGCGCCCCGCCGATGCTCCGCTGCCCGCCGGTCTGAAGGCCGCCAACAGCAACACCGCCGCGGACACGCCGGCCGAGACTTCGGCCGCTCCCGAGGCGACCGAAGGCCAGGAGGGCTGATAAGTGAAGGTCAAGGTTTCCTCCTTCGACGCCAAGGCGAAGGCCGCGGAGGTCGAGCTTTCGGACGAGGTGTTCGGCCTCGATCCGCGCGCCGACATCCTGCACCGCGTCGTCACCTGGCAGCTCGAGAAGCGCCGCGCCACCGCGCGCGGCACCCGTGAGCGTTCGGACGTTGCGCGTTCGGGCAAGAAGCTCGGTCGCCAGAAGGGCGGCGGCGTCGCCCGTCACGGCGATCGCCGCGCTCCGGTGTTCATCGGCGGCGGCAAGGCGCATGGCGCCCGCGTTCGCGACTTCAATCCGTCGCTGAACAAGAAAATCCGCGCGCTGGGCCTCAAGATGGCGCTGTCCAGCCATGCTAAGGCGGGTTCGCTGATCATTCTCGACGGTTTCCAGGTCGCCAAGACCAAGGAACTGAAGGGTCATTTCGAGACGCTCGGCGTCGGCAAGCGTACGCTCGTCATCGACGGCGACGCGGGCGAGGCATTCCGTTCCGGCCGCAATCTGCCGGGCGTGGACCTGCTGCCGGCCGTGGGCGCGAACGTCTATGACATCATCAAGGCCGATACGCTGGTGCTGACCCGCGATGCGGTCGAGAAGCTGGAGGCGCGCTTCAATGGCTAAGAAGCCGACCAAGGCGATCGACAATCGTCACTATGACGTGATCGTCGCGCCGCACATCACCGAGAAGGCTACCCTTCTCTCCGAGCAGAACGCCGTGGTGTTCAAGGTGGCGCGCGACGCCTCCAAGCCGGAGATCAAGGCGGCCGTGGAAGCGATCTTCGACGTCAGCGTCGTGGGCGTGAACACGATCGTCCAGAAGGGCAAGACCAAGCGCTGGAAGGGTGCTCCCTACCAGCGGTCCGACATGAAGAAGGCGATCGTCACGCTCAAGGACGGGCAGTCGATCGACGTGACCGAGGGGGCCAAGGCGTAATGGCACTCAAGCATTACAACCCGACCAGCCCGGCCCGCCGCGGCCTGATCCTGGTCGACCGTTCGGCGCTCTACAAGGGGCGTCCGGTCAAGGCGCTCACCGAGGGCAAGACCAAGACGGGCGGCCGCAACAACAAGGGCCATGTCACGTCGCGCGGCATCGCCGGCGGCCACAAGCAGCGTTATCGTTTCATCGATTTCAAGCGCCGCAAGTGGGATGTCGAGGGCGTCGTCGAGCGTCTGGAATATGACCCGAACCGCACCGCCTTCATCGCGCTGGTGAAGTATGCGGACGGCGAACTGGCCTATATCATCGCGCCGCAGCGCCTCGGCGTGGGCGACAAGGTGATCGCCGGCAAGAAGACCGACGTGAAGCCGGGCAACTCGATGGAGCTGGGCCAGATGCCGGTCGGCACCATCGTCCACAATGTGGAGATGAAGCCGGGCAAGGGCGGCCAGATCGCGCGTTCGGCCGGCACCTATGTGCAGGTCGTCGGCCGCGACAAGGGCATGGTGATCGTTCGCCTGAACTCGGGCGAGCAGCGCTATATCCGCTCGGACTGCATGGCGACGGTTGGCGCGGTTTCTAACCCCGACAACCAGAACCAGAACTTCGGCAAGGCCGGCCGCAGCCGGTGGATGGGCAAGCGCCCGCTGACCCGTGGCGTCGCGAAGAACCCGGTCGACCACCCGCATGGCGGTGGCGAGGGCCGGACTTCGGGTGGCCGTCATCCGGTCACGCCGTGGGGCAAGCCGACGAAGGGCGCTCGCACGCGCCACAACAAGGCGACTGACAAGATGATCATCCGCAGCCGTCACGCGAGGAAGAAGTAATGGCGCGCTCCGTCTGGAAGGGTCCGTTCGTGGACCTGCACCTGCTCAAGAAGGCAGAAGCCGCGCAGGACGCCGGCACCCGCGCCGGTCCGATCAAGACCTGGTCGCGTCGTTCGACGATCCTGCCGACGTTCGTTGGGCTGACGTTCAACGTCTATAACGGCCGCAAGTTTGTGCCCGTCTCGGTCAACGAGGACATGGTCGGCATGAAGCTCGGCGAGTTCGCGCCGACCCGGTATTTTCCGGGCCACGCGGCTGACAAGAAGGGCAAGCGCTGATGAGCAAGCCTGCATCACCCCGCAAGGTCGGCGAGAAGGAAGCGCTCTCGGTCGGCACGCAGATCCGCGGTTCGGCGCAGAAGCTGAACCTCGTCGCGGGCCTGATCCGCGGCCGCAAGGTCGGCGACGCGATGAACATCCTCGCCTTCTCCAAGAAGGCGATGGCGGTCGACGCGCGCAAGGTGCTCGCCTCCGCGATTGCCAATGCCGAGAACAACCACAACCTCGATGTCGACGCGCTCGTCGTCGCCGAGGCGTCGGTCGGCAAGTCGATCACCATGAAGCGGTTCGCCACGCGCGGCCGCGGCAAGTCCACCCGCATCCTGAAGCCGTTCTCGCGGCTGCGGATCGTCGTGCGCGAGCAGGAAGAAGCCTAATGGGTCACAAGAGCAACCCGATCGGTCTGCGCCTGCAGATCAACCGCACCTGGGACAGCCGCTGGTATGCCGACGGCGCGGATTACGGGCGCCTCCTGCTGGAGGACCTGAAGATCCGCAAGTACATCCTCAAGACGCTGCCGCAGGCCGCGATCTCGAAGGTGGTGATCGAGCGTCCGGCCAAGCTGTGCCGCATCTCCATCTATGCCGCGCGCCCCGGCGTGATCATCGGCAAGAAGGGCTCGGACATCGAGAAGCTGCGCAAGACGCTCAGCGCGATGACCAGCTCGGACGTGTCGCTGAACATCGTCGAGATCCGCAAGCCGGAAGTCGACGCCAAGCTCGTCGCGCAGGGCATCGCCGACCAGCTCGAGCGTCGTATCGCCTTCCGCCGCGCGATGAAGCGCGCGGTGCAGTCGGCGATGCGGCTGGGCGCCGACGGCATCCGCGTGCAGTGCGGCGGTCGCCTCGGCGGCGCCGAGATCGCGCGCACCGAGAGCTATCGCGAGGGCCGCGTGCCGCTGCACACGCTCCGCGCGAACATGGATTATGCCGAGGCCGAGGCCCACACCGCTTATGGCGTGTGCGGCGTCAAGGTCTGGATCTTCAAGGGTGAGATCCTCGGCCATGATCCGATGGCCACCGACCGGCTGATGATGGAGGCCCAGACCTCCGGTGTGCGCCCGGCGCGCGAAGACCGCCGTTAAGGAGTAGAGAACGTGCTGCAACCGAAGCGCACCAAGTTCCGCAAGGCGTTCAAGGGCCGTATCCACGGCGACGCCAAGGGCGGCACCGCGCTCAACTTCGGGGCCTATGGCCTCAAGGCGATGGAGCCGGACCGGATCACCGCGCGCCAGATCGAGGCGGCCCGCCGCGCGATCACGCGCCACATCAAGCGCCAGGGGCGCTTGTGGATCCGCGTGTTCCCGGACGTGCCGGTTTCGTCGAAGCCCGCCGAAGTCCGCATGGGCTCGGGCAAGGGTTCGCCCGAATTCTGGGCGGCGCGCGTCAAGCCGGGCCGTATCCTGTTCGAGCTGGACGGTGTTCCGGGTCCGCTTGCCGCCGAAGCGTTCGAGCGCGCGGCGATGAAGCTCCCGATCAAGACCAAGGTCGTGGCGCGTCTCGGCGACACGTCGCACCTCGGAGGCGAGTAAGATGGCGAAGAATAGCGATTTCACCGGGCAGAGCGACGATCAGCTCGTCGAGGCGCTGGGCAACCTGAAGCGCGAGCAGTTCAACCTGCGCTTCCAGGCGGCGACCAACCAGCTCGAGAAGCCGAGCCGCGTCCGCGAGGTCCGCAAGGACATCGCCCGGATCAAGACCCTGCAGGCGGCTCGCGTCGCCGCAGCGGCCAAGTAAGAAGGACGAGAAGACATGCCGAAGCGCGTGCTGACCGGGGTGATCGTCTCGGACAAGGGCGACAAGACGGTGGTCGTGAACGTGGAGCGCAAGGTCAAGCACCCGCTCTACGGCAAGATCATCCGCCGCTCGAAGAAGTATCACGCCCATGACGAGGCGAACGAGTTCAAGGCCGGCGAGACGGTGCGGATCGAGGAGACCAAGCCGCTATCGAAGCTGAAGACCTGGAAGGTGATCGATCGGGTCAACGCCCGCGCGACGCCGGCCGAGGTCGTGATCGACGAACCGGCCGCGTGATCGTTCGCCCGCCTTATCGGGGCGGGTGGAAAGTTTGAAGGCGGCGCTGGGTCGGTATCCAGCGCCATAGACGAGAAGGAAGCGGATCAATGATCCAGATGCAGTCCAATCTCGACGTCGCTGACAACAGCGGCGCGAAGCGGGTGCAGTGCATCAAGGTGCTGGGCGGCTCGAAGCGTCGCACCGCCAGCGTCGGCGACATCATCGTGGTGTCGATCAAGGAAGCGCAGCCGCGCGGCCGCGTGAAGAAGGGCGACGTGCATCGCGCCGTCATCGTGCGCACCGCCAAGGACATTCATCGTCCGGACGGCTCGACCATCCGTTTCGATTCGAACGCCGCGGTGCTGGTCAACAAGAACGAGGAGCCGATCGGCACCCGTATCTTTGGCCCGGTGGTCCGCGAACTGCGCGCCAAGAAGCACATGAAGATCATCAGCCTTGCGCCGGAGGTGTTGTAATGGCCGCCGCCAGGATCAAGAAGGGTGACCGCGTGATCGTCCTGTCCGGCAAGGACAAGGGCAAGACCGGCACCGTCACGCTGGCCATGCCGAAGGACGGCAAGGTCGTCGTGGAAGGCGTCAACATCGCCACCCGTCACCGCAAGCCGAGCCAGGCCAACCCGCAGGGCGGGCTGGAGCGCACGGAAGCGCCGTTGCACATCTCGAAGGTGGCGCACGTCACCGCCGATGGGAAGCCGACGCGCGTCCGTTTCGAGGTGAAGGACGGCAAGAAGGTCCGTGTGGCCGTCAAGTCCGGGGAGAAGATCGATGGCTGACGCTTACACCCCGCGTCTGCGCAAGCTGTATGACGACACTATCGCCAAGGCGATGATCGAGAAGTTCGGCTACAAGAACGCGCTCGAGATTCCCCGGATCGACAAGATCGTCATCAACATGGGCGTCGGCGAGGCGACCCAGGACAAGAAGCGCGTCGAGCAGGCCGCTTCGGAGATGGAGCTGATCGCGGGCCAGAAGCCGGTGATCACCAAGGCGAAGAAGTCGATCGCGCAGTTCAAGCTGCGTGAGGGCATGCCGATTGGCGTGAAGGTCACGCTGCGTCGCGAGCGCATGTACGAGTTCCTCGACCGCTTCATCACGATCGCGCTGCCGCGCGTGCGCGACTTCCGCGGGCTGAACCCCAAGAGCTTCGACGGCCGTGGCAATTACGCCTGCGGCCTTAAGGAGCAGATCGTGTTCCCGGAAATCAACTACGACCGCATCGACAAGGTGCGCGGCATGGACATCATCGTCGCGACGACCGCGAAGACCGACGAGGAAGCGCGCGAGCTGCTTCGCCTGTTCGGCTTCCCGTTCCCGCAGGATGCCCAGGTTGAGGAAAAGAAGGCCGCGTGAGCGTCCTTTCCGCTGATTTGAACGAGAGAGCTTAAGTCCAATGGCGAAACTGAGTTCCGTTAACAAGAACGAGCGCCGCAAGAAGCTGGTCAAGCAATATGCCGGCAAGTTTGCAGCGCTCAAGGCGAAGGCGAACGACAAGTCGCTCGACGAGACCGAGCGTCTCATCGCGCGCCTGAAGATGGCCGAACTGCCGCGCAACGCGAACCCCACCCGGGTGCGCAACCGTTGCGAGGTGACAGGTCGTCCGCGCGCTTATTATCGCAAGTTCCGTCTCTGCCGCGTGCAGCTCCGCGAACTGGCCAACAAGGGCCTGATTCCGGGCGTCACGAAGTCGAGCTGGTAAGGATCACGAACAATGGCAGTGACCGATCCCCTGGGTGATCTGCTCACCCGCATCCGCAACGGCCAGCGCGCGCGCAAGGACAGCGTCGTATCGCCGGCGTCGAAGCTGCGGACCCGCGTGCTCGACGTGCTTCAGCGCGAGGGCTATATCCGTGGCTACAGCGAGGAAGACCTTGGCCCGGCCAAGGGCGTCCGCATCGAGCTGAAGTATTTCGAGGGCCAGCCGGCGATCAAGCACGTCGCGCGCGTCTCGAAGCCCGGCCGCCGCATCTACAGCGGGTCGAACGACCTGCCGCGCGTGATGAACGGCCTGGGCATCACGATCGTCTCGACGCCGAAGGGCGTTCTGTCCGACGCGGAAGCGCGCGAGCAGAATGTCGGCGGCGAAGTGCTGGCGGAGGTGTTCTGATGAGCCGCATCGGCAAGAAGCCGGTCGCGATCCCTTCGGGCGTGACCGCGAACATCGCGGACGGCAACCTGAGCGTGAAGGGCCCCAAGGGCTCGCTGTCACTCAAGCTCGCCGACGAAGTCACCTATGACGTCCAGGCGGACGGCATCTCGGTGCAGCCGGCCAACGAGACCAAGCGCGCTCGCGCCTTCTGGGGTATGCAGCGTACGTTGGTGCAGAACCTCGTCACCGGCGTGACCGAGGGCTTCACCAAGAAGCTGCTCATCAACGGCGTCGGCTATCGCGCCGCGGCGCAGGGCCGGAAGCTGAAGCTTCAGCTCGGCTACAGCCACGATGTCGACATCGACGTGCCGGAGGGCCTTGAGGTCAAGACCCCGGACAACACGACGGTGGAGATCACGGGCGCCGACAAGCAGAAGGTCGGCCAGCTCGCCGCCGAGATCCGCCGCTGGCGTAAGCCCGAGCCGTACAAGGGCAAGGGCATCAAGTACGACGGCGAGTACATCTTCCGTAAGGAAGGGAAGAAGAAGTGACCAAGGGCCTTTCGCTTTTCGAGAAGCGGCGTCGCCGCAATCGCACGGCGCTGCGCGCGCGCGCTGGCACTCGTCCGCGCCTTTCGGTGCATCGCTCGGGCAAGCATATCTATGCCCAGGTGATCGACGACGAGGCGGGCCGCACGATCGCGTCGGCCTCGACGCTGGCGGGCCACGAGGGCAAGACCGCGACGGTCGCGGCGGCCACCGAGGTCGGCAAGCGCGTCGCCGAAGCGGCGAAGGCCGCCGGCGTCACGCAGGTCGTGTTCGACCGTGGCGGCTTCCTGTTTCACGGCCGGGTGAAGGCGCTGGCGGAAGCCGCGCGCGAAGCCGGACTGGAGTTCTAAGACATGGCTGACGAGAACAACACCGAGGTTCAGGCCACCACGGCCGCTCCCGAGGCGGCGGCGCCGGCCAGTGCCGGCGAGGCGCCCCGCGGTCGCGGCGCGCGTGGCGGCCGTGGCGGTGGCGGTGGCGGCGATCGCGGCCGTGGCGGCCGTGACGGCAACCGCGGTCGTCGCGACGACCGTCGCAACAACAACGAGGATGGTGGCGAGGAGCTGATCGAGAAGCTCGTCCACATCAACCGCGTGTCCAAGACCGTGAAGGGCGGCAAGCGCTTCGGCTTTGCGGCGCTGGTCGTCGTGGGTGACGGGAAGGGCCGCGTCGGCTTCGGCCACGGCAAGGCCCGCGAGGTGCCGGAAGCCATTTCGAAGGCGACCGCCTCGGCCAAGAAGCACATGGTCCGCGTGCCGCTGAAGGAAGGCCGCACGCTGCATCACGACGGCAACGGCCATTTCGGCGCCGGCCGCGTCACCGTCCGCTCGGCGCCGCAGGGCACCGGCATCATCGCGGGCGGCCCGATGCGCGCCGTCTTCGAGAGCCTGGGCGTGCATGATGTGGTGACCAAGTCGGTCGGCACGTCGAACCCGTACAACATGATCCGCGCCACCTTCGAGGCGCTGGGCAGCCAGACTTCGCCGAAGTCGGTCGCGCAGCGTCGTGGCAAGAAGATCGCCGACCTGCTCGGCCGCGGCCATGGCGCTGACGCGCAGGCCGCCGCTGCCGAAGCGGCGGCCGTCACGGAGTAAGGCTCATGGCGAAGATCAAGATCAAGCAGACCGGCTCGCCGATCCGCCGCACCAAGGACCAGCGCGCGACGCTGATCGGGCTCGGCCTCAACAAGATGCACCGCGTGTCGGAGCTGGAGGACACCCCCGAGGTTCGCGGCATGATCCGCAAGGTGCAGCATATGGTCGAGGTGCAGGGCTGATCGCCCGGCATTTCACCAGGTGACAAATCCGGGGAAGGGGGCTAACGCGCCCCCTTCCTTTTTCCATTGCGCGTAACAAGCGAAAGCGAGTGCATAAGATGAAACTGAACGAACTCCGCGACAACGAAGGCGCCCGCCATCGCAAGATCCGCGTCGGGCGCGGCATCGGCTCGGGCAAGGGCAAGACCGGCGGCCGTGGCCAGAAGGGCCAGAAGAGCCGCGAGGGCGTGTCGATCGCCGGCTTCGAGGGCGGCCAGATGCCGCTCCACATGCGTCTGCCGAAGCGCGGCTTCAACAACATCTTCGCCAAGGATTATGCCGAGGTGAACCTCGGCGCGATCCAGAAGGCAGTCGATTCGGGCAAGCTGACCGGCAGCGATGTCGATCACGCCGCGCTGAAGGCGGCCGGCCTGGCGCGCGGCGGCAAGAACGGCGTGCGCCTGCTCGGCAAGGGCGAGCTGAAGGCGAAGCTGAACTTCACCGTCGCGGGCGTTTCCGCCTCGGCGCGCGAGGCGATCGAGAAGGCCGGTGGCTCCGTCACCGTGCCAGAGATCGTGCCGGCGGCCGAAAAGGCGAAGGCCAAGAAGGGCACCGCCCGCGCGGCGAAGCTCGCCAAGGCCGCGAAGTAAGTCTCCGCCGCTCCGGCCCGGCATGGCCGGGGCGGAATTTGCTCGGCGGGTTAGACAAGCCTTCGAGCATGACTATATGAGCGGCGGGGCGGGGCGTTCAGCGCCTTCTCCGCCGTTTTCGTTTCCGAAGGCACCGACGCACGATGGCATCCGCAGCCGACCAGATGGCGCAAAGCATCAGCCTCGCGAAATTCTCGCAGGCGACAGACCTCAAGAAGCGGCTGTGGTTCACGATCGGCGCGCTGATCGTGTTCCGCATGCTGAGCTATGTGCCGCTCCCCGGCATCGACCCGACCGCGCTGGGGCTGCTGAGTCAGCAGACCAAGGGCGGCGTGCTCGATTTCTTCAACACCTTCTCGGGCGGCGCGCTGACGCGCATGTCGCTGATCGCGCTCGGCGTGATGCCGTACATCACGGCGTCGATCGTCGTGCAGCTCGCCACCTCGCTGTCGCCGCAACTCGCCGCGATCAAGAAGGAAGGCGAGAGCGGACGCAAGAAGCTCAACCAATATACGCGTTATGGCACCGTGCTGCTGACCGCGATCCAGGGCTATTTCATCGCCGTCGGGCTGGAGGCGCTGGGCGCCAACCAGGGCGTGCAGGCGGTGATCCAGCCAGGCATGATGTTCCGCGTGGCGGCGGTGATCTCGCTGATCGGCGGCACGATGTTCCTGATGTGGCTGGGCGAGCAGATCACCAGCCGGGGCATCGGCAACGGCGTGTCGCTGATCATCATGGCGGGCATCGTCGCGCATCTGCCGACCAGCCTGTTCAACCTGCTCGAGGGCGGCCGCTCGGGCAGCCTCGATCCGGTCAAGCTGATCGGCATCATCGTCGCGATCGTCCTGCTCGTGCTGTTCATCTGCTTCATGGAACTGGCGCAGCGCCGCATCCTGATCCAATATCCCAAGCGACAGACGCAGCGCGGGATGCAGGCCGAGCGCAGCCACCTGCCGCTGAAGCTCAACACTTCGGGCGTGATCCCGCCGATCTTCGCCTCGTCGCTGCTGCTGATGCCGCTCACCATCACCCAGTTCGCGGGCAACCGCGTGTCGGGCGAAAGCTGGTGGGGCGACGTGATCATCAGCCTCAACCAGTATCTCCAGCACGGCTCGCCGGTTTACATGATCCTGTACGGCGCCGGCATCATCTTCTTCACCTTCTTCTACACCGCGGTGCAGTTCAACCCGGAGGAGACGGCGGAGAATCTGAAGCGCTATGGCGGGTTCATCCCCGGTATCCGGCCGGGCAAGAACACCGAGCAATATCTCGATTACGTGCTGACGCGCATCACCGTGATCGGCGCGGCCTATCTCACGCTGATCTGCCTGTTGCCGGAATATCTCGTCACGGCGCTGTCAATTCCCTTTTATCTTGGCGGCACCAGCCTTTTGATCGTGGTCAACGTGACGATGGACACGGTAACGCAAATCCAGTCGCACCTGCTGGCGCACCAGTATGGCGATCTGATCAAGAAGGCGAAGCTGAAGGGCGGCCGGCTGCGCTGAACGCGCCAAGAATGTGGGGGAGAGGGTTCGCGTGAACATCATCCTGTTGGGGCCGCCGGGGGCGGGCAAGGGCACGCAGGCGGCGCGGCTGGTCGCCGATCGCGGCATGGTGCAGCTTTCCACTGGCGACATGCTCCGCGCGGCGGTGAAGGCGGGCACGCCGGTCGGGCTGCAAGCCAAGGCGGTGATGGAATCGGGCGGGCTGGTTTCCGACGAGATCGTCTCGGCGCTGATCGGGGAGCGGCTCGACCAGGGCACCGGCAACGGCGCGATCTTCGACGGCTATCCGCGCACCGCCGCCCAGGCCGAATCGCTCGATGAGCTGCTGGCCGCGCGCGGCGCGAAGCTCGACTATGTGATCGAGCTGGCGGTGGACGAGGACGCGCTGGTCGAGCGCATCGTCGGCCGCTTCACCTGCGCCACCTGTGGCGAGGGTTATCACGACAAGTTCAAGCAGCCGAAGGTCGCGGGCACCTGCGACGTATGCGGCGGACATGAGTTCAAACGCCGCGCCGACGACAATGAGGAGACGGTGCGCACGCGCATGGCGGAATATCGCGCCAAGACCGCGCCGATCATCCCGATCTACGAGGCGCGCGGGCTGGTTCGCCGCGTCGACGGCATGGCCGATATCGGCGAGGTGACCGCCGCGATCGAGGCGATCCTCGACGGCAAGTGACGCTTTGTTTCCTTCCCTCGCCGCCTTGTCATGGCGACGAGGGAGGGGATGATGCGCCGTTTCCTGATATCGGTCGCGCTGCTCGCGGCGCTGCCACCCAACGTCGCCCGTGCCGAGGTGCTCTAGGCCGCGCGCGATGGATAGATCACCTTCACCAACGATGTCGCGGCCACGCCCGCGCGGGCGTGGGCCGTGCTGGTCGAGCCGGCGCGCTGGTGAGATCCGGTGCATAGCTGGTCGGGCGACTCGCATAACCTCGCGCTCGATCCGCGTTCCGGTGGCTGCTTCTGCGAGCGATTGCCCGCCAGGGGGGACGAGCAGGCCGGCGGGGTGGAGCATGGCCGCGTCATCTTCGTGCGCCCGCCACACATGCTGCGACTCGCGAGCGCGCTCGGGCCGTTGCAGGGTGATGCGGTGAGCGGGGTGTTGACCTTCACCATCGTGCCGGCTGATTCGGGACACAGCACGCTGACGCTTCACTATATCGTCGGGCGGCTATTTCCACGGCGACGCGACCACGTTTGCGCCGGTGGTCGATTCGGTCCTCGCCGCGCAGGTCGCGCGCTGGCGGGCGGCGACGGAGCAATCCTCCGCCAGATGAACAATTTGTCATGCCAGAGCCACTCGCGGGATGTGCGGGCGGAGCTATCCCATGTCTTGTAGCCGTGTGTCCCCTCGCACGGCTCGCTTGATCAATGTCACCTTACTACGAGATCGGTACCCGAAACTCCCGGGGGTACCGAGGCCGGCGGGAAGTTCGCTTCCCGCCGGCTTTCCGTTTTCAGGGCGTGTTTTCGTCGCGTGAGGCGCTCGCTTGACAGCGGTGCCGGCAACTCGTAGGGGCCATCGCTTCCAACACAACGGTTGCCGGCGGCGCATTCGTGCGTGCGCCGCTTTCCTGCGTCTTGGAAGTCAATGCGACGAGATAGGGCCCGTGGCAGCCATGCCGGGCCTTGTGGAGCACAGGAGAACAAGTTTCATGGCACGTATCGCGGGTGTCAACATCCCGACCAACAAGCGCGTGGTGATCGCGCTGACCTATATCCACGGCATCGGCCCGGCCAAGGCCAAGGAAATCACCGAGAAGCTGAAGATCGCGCCGGAACGCCGCGTGCAGGACCTGTCGGATCAGGAAGTGCTGCAGATCCGCGAGACGATCGACGCCGATCACACCGTGGAAGGCGATCTGCGCCGCGAGACCGCGATGAACATCAAGCGGCTCATGGACCTCGCCTGCTATCGCGGCCTGCGTCACCGCAAGGGCCTGCCGGTCCGCGGCCAGCGCACGCACACCAACGCGCGCACCCGCAAGGGCAAGGCGAAGCCGATCGCGGGCAAGAAGAAGTAAGAGGGACGTCCATAAGGACGGTTCTCGCTTTTTCTCCCCCGGCGGCAGGGTCGAGGCGATCCGCCTCCCGGCCGCCGAGTTGAAAGATAAGGTCAGGAATACCAAATGGCACAGGCACCGCAGCGCCTTCGTCGGCGCGAACGCAAGAACATCACGGCCGGCGTGGCCCACGTCAACGCCAGCTTCAACAACACGATGATCACCATCACCGACGCGCAGGGCAATGCGATCAGCTGGTCTTCGGCCGGCATGATGGGCTTCAAGGGCTCGCGCAAGTCGACTCCTTATGCCGCGCAGGTCGCGGCCGAGGACGCGGGCAAGAAGGCCGCCGAGCACGGCGTCCGCACGCTCGAGGTCGAGGTGAAGGGTCCGGGTTCGGGCCGCGAATCCGCGCTGCGCGCGTTGCAGGCGGTCGGTTTCCAGATCACGTCGATCCGCGACGTGACCTCGATCCCGCACAATGGCGTGCGCCCGTCCAAGCGTCGCCGCGTCTGATCTTGTGGCCCCCGGCTGACGAGTCGGGGGTTCTTTTGCACCAAGGCCGGGGCGAGCCCCCGTTCCGGCCCAACCCCAGGGGACGTGAGCCTTGTCCGTCAACGCAAAGAACTGGCAGGAACTGAAGAAGCCCAACGCGCTCGAGAAGAAGGGCGGCGACGGGAAGCGCAAGGCGACCTTCGTCGCCGAGCCGCTCGAGCGCGGCTTCGGCCTGACGCTCGGCAACGCGCTGCGCCGGGTCCTTCTGTCCTCGCTTCAGGGCGCCGCCGTCACCTCGATCAAGATCGAGAACGTGCTGCATGAATTCAGCTCGCTCGCCGGCGTGCGCGAGGATGTCACCGACATCGTGCTGAACGTCAAGCAGGTCGCGCTGAAGATGCAGGGCGAAGGGCCGAAGCGGCTCCAGCTTTCCGCCACCGGTCCGGCCGCCGTGACGGCGGGTGACATCGCGGTGAGCGGCGATATCGAGGTGATGAACCCCGATCTCGTCATCTGCCACCTTGACGAGGGCGCGACGCTCAACATGGAGCTGACCGCCGACGTCGGCAAGGGATACGTCCCGGCCGTCGCCAACCGTCCGGCCGATGCGCCGATCGGGCTGATCCCGGTCGATGCGCTTTATTCGCCGGTGCGTCAGGTCAGCTACAAGGTCGATCCGACCCGCGTCGGTCAGGACCTCGATTATGACAAGCTCACGCTGTCGCTCGAGACCGACGGCACGGTGACGCCGGAGGACGCGCTCGCTTATGCCGCGCGCATCCTGCAGGACCAGCTCGCGTTGTTCGTCCACTTCGACGATTCGGCGATCGCGCGCTCGGCCCCGATCGGCGTCGCGGCCCCGGCCGCCGGCGCGGAGCCGCAGGGCGACACGCAGCAGATCAACCGCTACCTGCTCAAGAAGGTCGATGAGCTGGAGCTGTCGGTCCGTTCGGCGAACTGCCTGAAGAACGACAACATCATCTACATCGGCGATCTCGTCGGCAAGACCGAGGCGGAGATGCTGCGCACCCCGAACTTCGGCCGCAAGTCGCTGAACGAGATCAAGGAAGTGCTGTCGTCGATGGGCCTGCGCCTTGGCATGGAAATCCCTGGCTGGCCGCCGGAGAACATCGAGGAAATGGCCAAGAAGCTCGAGCAGGAGATCATGGGCTGAGTCTGCACCGGCGCAAGCAAGCTTGCGCCGGAGACAGACCAGCCCGGCCGGCGGGCCAATGGCCCGTCCGACGACGCGGCTTCGCCGCGTCGGACCTGCGAAGGAACTGGACCCCGGCCAACGCCGGGGTGGCGTTAAGTTGGGTGGTCCGCGTCGCCACCCGGTACGGGGTACCTGAAACGGCCCCCTAACGAACGGAAAGGACTGAATATGCGTCACAAGGTTGGCGGCCGTAAGCTCCAGCGCACCTCGGCCCATCGCGCCGCGCTGTTCCGCAACATGTCGGCCGCGCTGATCAAACACGAGCAGATCACCACCACGCTCGCCAAGGCGAAGGAGCTTCGCCCCTATGTCGAGAAGCTGATCACGCTCGGCAAGAAGGGCGGCCTGTCGAACCGCCGCCTCGCCCACGCCCGTCTGCTCGACGATGCGCAGCTCGTGAAGCTGTTCGACGTGCTGGCGGCGCGCTACGCCGGCCGCAACGGTGGCTACACCCGCATCATCAAGGCCGGCATCCGCGCGTCGGACGCCTCGCCGATGGCGGTGATCGAGTTCGTCGACCGCGACGTCTCGGCCAAGGGTCAGGATTCCGGCCCGGTGATGACCGACGAGGATTTCGACGCGGCGGCTTGATTCTCCGCGCCAGATGTTGACGAAATCGATAAAGCGGCAGCGCGTTCTATGGAGCGCGCTGCCGCTTTTCGTTTCCGGCGTATGTTACGCACAGGACCAACCATCGATTGTTTCTGAGCAGCCGCCGGAGGTGGCGTTGCGCGCGGTCGACCTGCTCGGCGACAGCGAAATGCCGCATGTCGAAGCTCCGGCCACATGCGAGTTGCGCATTGAGCCGTATCGAAAGATCCCGAAGTCCGAGAGCGTTGCGCCGGTAGGAGGGTTGGTCCCGGAGCTGTTGATCGGGGCGCTCCACGGAGCTGCGCTACGGAAATACGTTGAGCTTCTTCCCGAAGTGCTGACTGAACAGGTGCAAATCGATGGCATCTTGAATTCGGATCTGGAGCGAATACCGCTTCTTCCGAAGCCTGCATATGTTCCGCAGGCTAGCGAAAGCGTCTTCACCATGGGGACGCGCAAGGCGCCTCAAAAGCCGCTTCAGTGCCATGCACGCGTGCGGGTTGATGCGATCAGGATCGAGGCGACGACCCACCGGATTATGTTGCAGACCCGATTCACCTATTCCGTGGACCGGGACGGCGTCGAGAAATCCTATTCGGCGTCGGGGAAGCCGATATTTCTGTGGTATTTTGTTGATCGCTCCAATCCCGCGGAATTGCAAAAAATAAATGACATAAAGAATGGATTCGGAGGCGGGTTCGCAACCTTCCTGGAGAAAGCCAGGGTGAATTTAGCGCGGTCGCCGAATTGACCAAGCCTTTCCCGCGGGCCGACACATCGCTACAGGCCCGACATGGAACATCCCGACAGCATCCTTATCGTCGATTTCGGCAGCCAGGTGACGCAGCTCATCGCGCGGCGCGTGCGCGAAGCGGGCGTCTATAGCGAGATCGCGCCGTTCCAGTCGGCCGAGGCCGCGTTCGAACGGATGAAGCCCGCTGGCGTGATCCTGTCGGGCGGCCCGGCGTCGGTGCTGGATGACGGCAGCCCGCGCATTCCGCAGGCGATCCTCGATTCGGGCCTGCCGATCTTCGGCATCTGCTACGGCCAGCAGGCGCTGATGCACCAGCTCGGCGGCGCGGTGGAGCGTGGCAATTCGGGCGAGTTCGGTGAGGCGTTCATCGATATCGCCGATCGCTGCGCCTTGTTCGACGCGGTGTGGCGCGAGGGCGAGCGGCATCAGGTGTGGATGAGCCACGGCGACAAGGTGACCGCGCTCGCCCCCGGCTTCCGCCCGGTCGCGGCCAGCCCCGGCGCGCCTTATGCGGTGATCGCGGACGACGCGCGGCGCATCTACGCGATGCAATTCCATCCCGAGGTGGTCCATACGCCGGATGGGGGGAAGCTGATCGCCAATTTCGCGCGCCACGTCTGCGGCCTCTCCGGCGACTGGACGATGGCCGAGTTCCGCCAGACCAAGATCGCCGAGATTCGGGAACAGGTCGGCAAGGGTCGCGTGATCTGCGGGCTTTCCGGCGGGGTCGATTCGGCGGTCGCGGCGGTGCTGATCCACGAGGCGATCGGCGACCAGCTCACCTGCGTCTTCGTCGATCATGGCCTGATGCGCGCGGGCGAGGCGGATCAGGTCGTCAGCCTGTTCCGCGGGCATTACAATATCCCGCTCGTTCATGTGAACGCCGAGACCTTGTTCCTCAACGGCCTAGCCGGCGTCACCGATCCGGAGGCGAAGCGCAAGTTCATCGGCAAGACCTTCATCGAGGTGTTCGAGGCGGAGGCGAAGAAGATCGGCGGCGCGGAGTTCCTCGCGCAAGGCACGCTCTACCCTGACGTGATCGAGAGCGTCAGCTTCACCGGCGGCCCCTCCGTGACGATCAAGAGCCACCACAATGTCGGCGGCCTGCCCGAGCGGATGAACATGAAGCTGGTCGAGCCGCTGCGCGAATTGTTCAAGGACGAGGTGCGCGATCTTGGTCGCGAGCTTGGCTTGCCCGACATCTTCGTCGGCCGCCATCCGTTCCCCGGCCCCGGCCTCGCCATCCGCATCCCCGGCGAGGTGACGAAGGAGCGCTGCGATATTCTCCGCAAGGCCGACGCCATCTATCTGGAGGAAATCCGCAACGCCGGCCTCTACGATGCGATCTGGCAGGCGTTCGCGGTGCTGCTGCCGGTGCGTTCGGTCGGCGTGATGGGCGACGGGCGGACCTATGACAGCGTGCTGGCGCTGCGTGCCGTCACCTCCACCGATGGCATGACGGCGCAGGCGTTCGAGTTCCCCGGCGGTTTCCTCGCGCGGGTGGCGACGCGGATCATCAACGAGGTGAAGGGCATCAACCGCGTGACCTACGACTATACCTCGAAACCGCCGGGGACGATCGAGTGGGAATGACGCGGATTCGCGGCAAGATGCTGGCCGCGGCGTTGCTCGCGCTCGCCGCGCCTGCCGCCGCCGCCTCCAACCCGCCTGCATGGACGCGGCCGATCGCGCCGTTCCATCTGATCGGTCCGATCGATTATGTCGGCACCGAAGGGCTGGCGGCCTATCTGATCCACACCAGCGCCGGTGCGATTCTGATCGACGCGCCGATGGCGGAGAACGCCGCGCGGCTGGAAAGGAACATCGCCGCGCGCGCGAAGCTGCGCGATGTTAAGCTGATTCTGCTCAGCCATGCGCATTTCGATCATGCCGGTGGCCTCGCGGCGCTCAAGCGCGCGACCGGTGCGAAGCTGGTCGTCGGCGCTGCCGATGCCCGCGCGGTCGAGACCGGCACGCCGCCGGGCGAAACGAACTACGGCGTGATCCGCTTCCCCGCCGCGCATGTCGATCGCGCCATCCGTGACGGCGAGACGGTGACGCTCGGCGGCGTGACGCTGACGGCGGTGGCGACGCCCGGCCACACGCCGGGATGTACGAGTTGGAAGATGCGCATCCTCGATCGCGGCGTGCCGCGCGATGTGTTGTTCGCGTGCAGCATCACGGTGGCGGGCAACCGCCTGGTCGGCAACCGCGCCTATCCCAGCATCGTCGGCGACTTCCGTCGCAGCTTCGACCGGCTCGCGCGCGAGAAGCCGGATGTGGTGTTACCGTTCCACCCCGAGACGGCTGACGTGCTCGGCCGCGCGAAGCGGGATGCACTGGTCGATCCCACGGTGTTGCCGAAAATGGTGCAGGACGCGCGAGCCGCGTTCGACGCCGATCTCGCAAGGCAGCAGCACCAGCATCTGGACTGACACCCTTTACCGCGAATTAAGGCGGCTGGCCCGTGCTGCCGGCAATGGATCGGGCAACCTTGCGGCGCGCTGGCCGCGCTCTCGCGCATTTTTCAAAGTCCCGGAATCTGTTCGAGTGCCACGCGCTTCCCGTCTATGGACTGTGCTTGCTCGGCGCCGGCATCGCCGCGTGCGCCGTGGCGACCGGCCGGTTCGATTATGACCCCGCCATGCTTGCGGACGTGCTGCAATCCGCCGGCGTGGTGCTTGCATTCGTCTATACGGTGAGGTGGATCGGTTTCGTGAAGATCGCGGATCTGCTCGAACAATCGGCGTTGCTGCCGCTGGCCGGTGTCGTCTTCGCCTTTTATTCGATCGTCGTCGCATCGTTCAACGCGCCGATCGCGGACGGGATGCTGGCGCGAATGGATCGGGAGTTTCTCGCGCTGGACAGAGCGCGCACGGTAGACCTGTTGATGGCGTCGGGCAGGATCAAGTTCATATGGGCGTGGATCTACAACAGCTTGAAATTCACGCCCGGCATCCTGCTGGCGGCTTTGATCCTTTCGGGCGAACGTGCGCGCGCCTGGGCGGTTCTTACCGCCCTTGTCGCAACGGCCTTCGTATGTATCGCCTTTATCGCGCTTATGCCCGCTTACGGGAATCCGCCATTTCCCTATGAATTCGTGGATGTCCTGAACGGCGCGCGGGACGGCACGGTGCGGACATTCGATTTTTCCGTCGTCACTGTCATGGTCACTTTCCCGAGCATGCACGCGGCCGATGCGGTCATCCTCGCCTGCGCGTTCGGATGGCTCGGGCGCTGGGCGATGCCGCTGGTGGTGCTCAACGCCCTGATGTTCGTATCCGCCCTGACGGTCGGAGGGCATTATGCGGTCGACCTGATCGCGGGCGGCGTGATCGGCGCCGTCATGCTGGCGCTGTCGCTGCGGCTGCATGGCGAAGCGGGACATGCCGTGCGGCTCCCGGCGTTATCGCTGCCTCGCTTCCTGTCTGCGCGAACGGTAGTGTCCGGGTAGTGAAGGGAACGGGATGATTGCGGAGGCTTCTCTCGCCGATACGGCCGCGCTTGTCGCTCTGTGGGAAGCCTGCGGGCTGACCCGCCCGTGGAACCCGCCGACGCGCGACATCGCGCGGGCGCTCGCCGGCCCCGCCTCGACCATTCTCGTCGCGCGGCGCGATGGGGCGGTCGCCGGCAGCGTGATGGCGGGGCATGACGGGCATCGCGGCTGGGTTTACTATCTCGCCGTCGCGCCGGACGCGCGTCGCGCGGGGCTGGGCCGCGCGCTGATGGATGCGGCCGAGGCATGGCTGCGTGAACGCGGCGCGCCGAAGCTGCAACTGATGGTGCGCACGGGCAACGAGGAGGCGCTGGCCTTCTATCGCGCGCTGGGTTTTGTCGATCAGCCGGTTGCGGTGCTCGGCCGTTTCCTGGATTGAAGGAGCATGATCACACTCTACGGCATCCCCAATTGCGACACGGTGAAGAAGGCGCGCGCGTGGCTCGACCAGCGCGGCGTCGCTTACGCTTTCCACGATTATAAGAAGGCCGGCGTGGACGAGGCGGCGCTGCGCGATTGGGTGGCGCGGCTTGGGTGGGAGAAGCTGCTCAACCGCGCCGGCACCACCTTTCGCAAGCTGCCGGAGGAGGCGAAGGTGGGTCTCGATGCGGAAAAGGCGATCGGGCTGATGCTCGCCAATCCTTCGGCAATCAAACGCCCGGTGGCGACGACGGGCGACACGTTGCTCGTCGGCTTCGATGCCGCGCAATATGAAACGCTTGTGTAACGGATAGTTACGGCGCACATTCCGTCCCGGACATGGGGGAAGACGGATGAGCCAGTTTGCGACGCGCGTGCCCTTGTGGTTCCGCATCGCCGCCCTTTTGCTGGTCGTGTGGGGCGCAGTAGGCGTTTTCGCGTGCGTCCAGCAATTCCGCCTCGGCGCCGATGCGATGGGCGACGCCACCGCTTATGATCGCGCGCTCTATGCCGCGATGCCCGGCTGGTACAATTGGGTCTATGCGCTCGCGGTGGGCAGCGGATTTGCGGGCGCGGTGGCGCTGCTGCTCGGCAAGGCGGTGGCGCGCCCGCTGTTCGTCGTGTCGCTCGTCGCGGTGATCGTCCAGTTCGGCTACCTGTTCGCGAGCACCGACATCATCGTCAGCAAGGGCCTGTGGGTGGTCTATTTCCCGCTGGCGATCGTCGCGGTGGCGCTGTTCGAGCTATGGCTTGCCGGGGTGGCGATTCGCAAGGGCTGGGTGCGGCGCGGGCGCTGGGTGCGGTAGCACGCGGGCTGGCGTTGCGGCTGATGAACCTCTAAGCCTGCCGCCCATGTCCACGACCTTCACGATCGACAGCTCCACCAGCCGGGCGACGCCGGTCTCGGCGCCGATGAAGCGCGTCACCGTCCCCGCCGTGCGCAAGCGCAAGGGGGGGGAACCGCTGGTGATGCTCACCGCCTATACGGTGCGCAACGCGCAATTGTTCGATCCGCATTGCGATCTGCTGCTGGTCGGCGACAGCCTGGGGCAGGTGATCTACGGTCTGCCGTCCACCGTCCCCGTGACGCTGGAAATGATGGCGGCGCACGGCGCGGCGGTGGTGCGCGGCAGCTATCACGCGATGGTGGTGATCGACATGCCGTTCGGCAGCTATGAGGCGTCGCCCGAAAAGGCGTTCGAGAGCGCCGCGTGGCTGCTCAAGCAGACTGGCGCGGCGGCGGTGAAGCTGGAGGGGGGAGAGGCGATGGCGCCGACCGTCAGGTTCCTCGTCGATCGCGGCATTCCGGTGATGGGCCATGTCGGGCTGACGCCGCAGGCGGTGAACATGCTCGGCGGCTATGGCGCGCGCGGACGGACGCAGGAGGAAGCGGCGAAGATCATCGACGACGGCCAGGCGATCGATCGTGCCGGCGCGTTCGCGATGGTGGTGGAGGGCGTGGTCGAGCCGATCGCGATCGAGCTGACCCGCACGGTGGAATGCGTGACGATCGGCATCGGCGCGTCGGCGCATTGCGACGGGCAGGTGCTGGTGGCGGAGGACATGCTCGGCCTGTTCGAGCGCACGCCGCGTTTCGTGAAGCGTTACGGCGACATGGCGAGCTTCGTCTCGGGCTGCGCCGAGGCCTATGCGGGGGAGGTCCGCTCGCGCGTTTTCCCCGGCCCGGCGCAGACCTATCAGCCGAAATAGCAAGCCGCTTCCGTTTCTCCCGGCGCATCGCTAAACAGACGCGCTTTTCCAGTATCCGGAGTTCGCCTTGGCCCTGACGCCGCAAAGCAATGAAGCGTTCCTGCGTGAAGTCGATGACGAGCTGCGCCGGGATCAGGCGCTCGATTTCTGGCGGCGGTACGGCCGGTGGCTGATCGCGGCGATCGTCCTCGGGCTGGGGGCGTTCGCGGGATTCCTGTTCTGGCAGAACCAGCAGGGCAAGGCGGCCGAGCGGCAGGGCGAGCAGCTCCAGACCGCGTTCGACGATCTCGGCGCGGGCAAGCCCGATGCCTCTGCCAAGACGCTGGCGGAGTTGGCGCAGTCCAGGTCCGACGGCTATCGCGCGGCGGCCCGTTTCACCCAGGCAGATATCGCACTCCGCAAGAACGACCTGAAGGGCGCGGCGCAGCAATTCGCGGCGGTCGCGGGCGATCAGTCGATGGCCAAGCCGTTCCGCGATCTCGCGTTGATCCGCCAGACCAGTGCCGAGTTCGACGCGCTCAAGCCCGATGTCGTCGTCAGCCGGCTGCGCGGGCTGGCGATCGCCGGCAATCCCTATTTCGGTAGCGCGAGCGAACTGGTCGCGATCGCCTATCTGAAGCAGGGGCGGCGCGATCTCGCGGGGCAGCTCTTCGGCCAGATCGCGGCATCGGAGCAGGTGCCGCCGTCGATCCGTCAACGCGCGGTTCAGATGGCCGGGGTATTGAACGCCGGCGCGACCGGCGGCACGGGCAACGGCGAGACGGGCGGCAACGAGAAGGCCAAGCAGTAATGAAGAAGGTTCTGGCTGCGCCGCTGGTGATCGCCGCGCTCGTCGGCTTGAGCGGCTGCGGCATATTCAAGGGCCACGGCCCGAGGAAGACGCCGACGCTGGGCGAGCGTATTCCCATCCTTGTTTCGGAAAACGGCGCGGCGGTCGATCCGTCGCTGTCCGGCGTCGTCGTCACCTTGCCGCCGGCGACGGCGAACGACGCCTGGGCGCAGCCGGGCGGCAATGCGGCGAAGAATATGGGCAATCTCGCGCTCGGTGCCTCGCCGACGCGGGTATGGAGCGCGCGGATCGACGGCGGATCGAACCGGCAGCGGCTGGGCGCCGCGCCGGTAGTGGCCGAGGGCAAGCTGTTCGCGGTCGATGTCGATGCCGTGGTCCATGCCTTCCGCGCCGATACCGGCGCGGCACTGTGGACCGCGCGGCTCGCCACCGGCAAGAAGAACAGCGCGGCGCGCTTCGGCGGTGGCGTCTCCTATGACGACGGCAAGGTTTTCGCGACCGACGGGCTTGGTGACGTGGTGGCGCTGAACGCGACGGACGGCGCAATCGTGTGGCGAGCCAAGCCGGGCGGCCCGCTGCGCGGCGCGCCGACCGTCGCCGGCGGCCAGGTCTATGTGCTGAGCCAGGACAACCAGCTTTTCGCGCTGGGAGAGGCGGACGGCAAGGTCATCTGGGCCGAATCCGGCAGCCTCGAATCGCAGGGCGTGTTCGGCGTCGCCGCGCCGGCGGTGGCCTCGGGCACGGTGATCGCGGGCTTCTCATCGGGCGAGCTCAGCGCCTATCGCTACGAGAACGGGCGGACCTTATGGCAGGATGCGCTGTCGCGCACCTCGATCTCCACCTCGGTTTCCAGCCTTGCGGATATCGATGCCGATCCGGTGATCGCCGATGGCCGCGCCTATGCGGTCGGGCAGGGCGGCCGCATGGTCGCGCTGGAGATTTCCACCGGCCAGCGCCTGTGGGAGCAGAATCTCGCCGGCACCTCCACGCCGTGGCTGGCGGGTGAGTGGCTGTTCGTCATCACCGACGACGCGCGGCTGATCTGCCTGTCGCGCGCCAACGGCAAGGTGCGCTGGATCTCGCAGCTTCGCGGCTACAAGAACGTGAAGAAGAAATCCGGCGCCTATGTGTGGTTCGGGCCGGTGCTGGCAGGCGACAAATTGTGGCTGACCAACACGCGCGGCGAGATCGTCGGCATTTCCCCGACCGACGGCAAGGTCGCCACCACGATCCGGCAGGGCGCGGAATTGAGCCTGCCGCCGGTGGTGGCGAACTCGACACTCTATGTCCTCGACCAGAAGGGGCACATCACCGCCTATCGGTGATGATTGCCCATAGGTGACGGGCGCGCGCATTGCGGCTATTGCGCCGCGATGCCGCTTCCCATCGTCGCGATCGTCGGCCGACCCAATGTCGGCAAATCGACCCTGTTCAACCGCCTCGTCGGCAAGAAGCTGGCGTTGGTGGACGACCGTCCCGGCGTCACACGCGACCGGCGCGAGGGCGATGCGCATCTGCTCGGCCTCGATTTCCGTGTCGTCGATACCGCCGGCTATGAGGACCATGACCCCGATACGCTCCCCGGCCGGATGCGCCGGCAGACCGAGGCGGCGGTCAAGACAGCCGATGTCGCGCTATTCCTGATCGACTCGCGCGCCGGGATCGTGCCGCTGGACGAGGAGATCGCCCGCTGGCTGCGCGGATCGACCACGCCGATCATCCTCGTCGCGAACAAGGCGGAGGGACGCTCGGGCGAGCAGGGCGTGCTCGAATCCCTCGCGCTCGGCTTTGGCGATCCGGTGCAGCTTTCGGCCGAGCATGGCGAGGGCGTCGCGGACTTGTTCGAGGCGCTGCTGCCGCATCTCGAGCGCGCGGAGGAGGAAACGGTCGCGGAGGAGGATGAGGAAGCGGACGACGCGCCGCTGAAGCTCGCCATCGTCGGCCGCCCTAATGCCGGCAAGTCGACCCTCGTCAACCGGATGCTTGGCGAGGATCGCATGATCACCGGACCGGAAGCCGGCATCACGCGCGATTCGATCGCGATCGACTGGACGTGGAACGGCCCCGCCGGTCCGCGCGCGGTGCGGCTGATCGACACCGCCGGAATGCGCAAGCGCGCCAAGGTGCAGGACAAGCTGGAGAAGCTCTCGGTCGCCGACGCGCTTCACGCGGTCGATTTCGCCGAGGTGGTGGTGCTGCTGCTCGACGCGACGCTGGGGCTGGAGGCGCAGGATCTGCGCATCGCCGACAAGGTGTTGTCGGAGGGACGCGCGCTGCTGATCGCGCTCAACAAATGGGATGTCGCGGCCGATCCCTCGTCGCTGTTCAACGGCGTGCGCAAGGCGCTGGAGGACGGCCTCAGCCAGGTGAAGGGCGTGCCGCTGCTCACCGTTTCGGCGGTGACGGGCAAGGGCATCGACCAGCTTCTCGCTGCCGCGTTCGAGACGCGCGCCGCCTGGTCTCGCCGTGTGCCGACCGGCGAGCTGAACCGTTGGTTCGAGCGCGCGATCGAGGCCAATCCTCCGCCCGCGCCCGGCGGCAAGCGCATCAAGATGCGTTATGTGACGCAGGTGAAATCGCGGCCGCCGAGCTTCGTCATCTTCGGCACGCGCGTCGATCAGCTCCCCGCCAGCTACGAGCGTTATCTGATGAACAGCCTGCGCCGCGATCTCGGTTTCGGGGCGGTGCCGGTGCGCCTGACGCTTCGCGCGTCGCGCAATCCGTTCGCGCAAAACAAGGGGTGAGGACAGGACCCTGTCGCGCAAAGGTTTCCCCACGCTAACCCATCGTTACCCCGTGTTTACGATCTTCGGTTAGATGTCGCATCGGACGCCGCAACGCGGATACGGAGGGAGACAGGGGTGTCGTTCGAGGGCTCCACGCTGATCGACTGGAATGTTTTCGCGCGTGCCCGCACGGAGCTGGGCGCGGGCTTCATCCGCATCCTGGGCTATTTCCGCGAAGACGGCGTGAAGTCGCTCGCCGCGATCGAGGAAGCGGCGCAGGCGCAGAATGCCGCCGCGATGGTGATCCCCGCACATACGCTGAAGGGCGAATCCCTTCAGTTCGGGGCGGAGCCGCTCGCCGCGCTTGCCGAATCGATCGAACTGGCCGCGCGCTATTGCGTCGAGACGCGCGACGCGCCGACTGACCTGATCGAGGATATCGTGAAATTGCGTCCGCTGTTCGAGCAGACGCTGGCGCTGCTGGAGCGGGAGACGAACCCGCTGGCGGAGCGCCGCCCTCTCGCCTTCGGCCGCCGCCCGGCTCCGGGAGGCTTCGGCCAGGCATGACGCCGCGCCGCCCGTTGGGGCAGGACGCGGCGCAACCCGTTACTCGTCCTCGCTCTTGGCGTTGAGCTGGATGTAATTCTGCAAGCCCATTCGTTCGATCATGTCGAACTGGCGCTCCAGCGTGTCGACATGCTCCTCCTCGCTTTCGAGAATTTTGGTGAACAGGTCGCGGCTGACGTAGTCCTTCACTTCCTCGCAATGCGCGACCGCGCCCTTGAGCTGGGCCACCGCCTCCAACTCGAGCGCCAGATCGGCCTTCAGCACTTCCTCCACCGACTCGCCGATGCGCAGCCGCCCGAGAAGCTGGAAATTGGGCAGCCCGTCGAGGAACAGGATGCGCTCCGCCAGCCAGTCGGCGTGCTTCATCTCGTCGATCGATTCGTGACGCTCGAACGCGGCGAGCTTCTTCACGCCCCAATGGTCCAGCAGGCGGTGGTGCAACCAATATTGATTGATCGCGGTCAGCTCATTCTTCAGCGTCTCGTTGAGCAGTTCGATGACGCGCGGGTCGCCCTTCATTTCTTCATGTCTCCGGTTGAAGCATGTATTCTACCGCGCGGTGGATGGCCGCGGCAACCGGAAAAATGGCGGATTTCCGCGGTTTTTCTTGCTGCGACTGTTACGCAGCAGCGCGTTCCTGATCGATAATGGATCGCGCATACGTCACGCACTGGCCGCATTTCGGCTGGCGGCCGAGCGAGCGATAAGCCTGGCAGGTCGTCTTCGATCCGGCGCGCGCAGCTTCGCGCACTTCCGCTTCACGAATGGCATTGCACACGCAGACGACCATGCGGCTCTCCCTGGCTCTGCCGAATCCTCTATCGTTACTGCGATGCGCTCGCAAGTGCTTTTGCGGATGGTTCGCAATTACGCGATCGCCGCATCGGTTGCCATTTGGCGCGCGCGATGCTGCGCCAGAGCCATTCGCACGGGCCATAAGCGAATCGGTCCAACCACGGTTTCGACCACAGCAGCATCAGCGCCCAGACCGCGAGCACCACCGGATAGAGCTGCCACCGCTCCAGCCGTCCGAACCAGCCCAGCCCATAGCCGTAGAACAACAGGGTGCAGACGATGCTGGTGCCGAGATAGTTGCTGAACGCTATCCGCCCGACGGCGGCGATCCGCGCGGTCAGCCATCGCACACGCCCCGAGGTGACGAGCAGGACGACGAGCGAGGCATGGGCCAGCGTCATCCATGGCCGCAGCAGCACGAGATGCAGCGGCTCGGTGAGGATCAGCACGATCGGGTCGAACCGCGCGCGCGTCAGCCACAGCGCCAGCGCGGCATAAGGCGGGGCAGTGAGCGCATAGCCGCCGATCGCCACGCCCCAATAAGCGCGGCGTGGCCATGCGCCGGAGAAGAAACCGGCGCGGAACAGCGCCATGCCGAGCAGCATCAGCCCGAGCGTTTCGGGCAGCATCCCCGGCATCACCCGCGTTTCGAGAAAGGCCGCCTCGCGCGCGCGGGCCGGGGCGATCTCGCGCCAGCCGCCGCGATAGATGGCGATTTCGCGCGCGGCCGGCGGATGCGGCGGCACCAGCGCAGCACGATAGTTCGCCCATCGCGCCCGCACCGCCTCGCTCGCATTCGGCGCGGCGGCGATCGCCTCGAACCTTTGCGTGTCGATATAGCCGAGCACGCCGACCGCGAGCTGCCACATCAGCAGCGCCGCCGCCGCGCCGGCCAGCAGCCGCGCCGGCCAGCGCCACACTGCGAACAGCAGCGCGCCGCACACCGCGTAGAGCGTCAAGATGTCTCCCGCCCAGATCAGATACGCATGGACCAGCCCGATCGCGAACAGGCTCGTCATCCGGGCATGATGCACCCGCGCCGGGCTGGCGCCGCCCGCCAGCGCGCGCTCGGCGACGAGCAGGGTGGAGGCGCCGAACAGCATGGTGAACAGGCCGCGCATCTTTCCGTCGGCGAGCACATAGATGCTCGCCCACGCCCACCAGTTCGCCCCGCTCGCGCCGCCGGCGAAATTGGGGTCGACATAGGCATAAGCGGGCAGCGCGAAGGAGACGATGTTGAGCAGCAGGATGCCCATCACGGCGACCCCGCGCACCGCGTCCAGCGTCGCGATTCGCGAGGGTGGCGCCGCGCCGCCGGGAAGGGCGTTCACCGCCGCGCGATGAAGGCGATGGGCAGGCCGACCAGCACGACGTGGCAGAACAATTGCGTCACCACCCCCGCCGTCGAGGGCATCACGCCGAAGCGCAGCGGCACGACGACCAGGTTCATCGCGACGAAGGTGACGAGGCCGTAGCCGATGCCGGCCAGCACGGGTTGCCGCCGCAGCCACGCCATCCGGTCGGCCGCCAGCACGAACGTCGCCGCCATCACCGCCATCAGCGCATAATGGACCGCGAGGCCCAGCAGCGCGACCGGCAGCCCGCGCACCGGCACGCCGGGGAAAGGCCCCGATGCAACATAGGCCAGCATCTCCGAGATGGTGCGCCTGCCGTAGAACAGGGTCAGGCCGATCGCGGCGAGGATATCGAGCGTCCCGGCGACGAACGTCGCCTTCGCGATGCGTCGACCGGCGGAGGAGGGCGCGGAGAAGGTCTGCTGCATGTCGGGATTATAGAACGGGCTGATTCGGAAAGCCAATTCGCGCGGTGTGGCGGGCTGGTTCAGACCGTCGCCGCGTTCGCCAGTCCGCATTCGGCCTCGCCCGTTTCGATCTGGATCGTCGCATGGCCGATCCCGAAGCGGACGTGGAGCATCGTCTGCGCTTCGTAGAGGAACGCGTCGCCGGGGTGGCCGGCCGGGATCAGCAGGTGCGCCGTCAGCCCCGGCTCGGTGGTCGACATCGGCCAGATGTGGAGATCGTGCACCTCGCGGACGCCGGGAAGCTCGGCGAGCGCGGCCGACACCCCGTCGTAATCGATCCCGCGGGGCACGGCGGCGAGCGCCATCTCGACGGTTTCGCGCAGCAACCCCCACGTCTGCCAGAAGATCAGCGCGACGATCACGAGGCTGACCAATGCGTCGATCCATGCCGCGCCGGTCAGCCAGATCACGAGGCCGGCGACGACCACGCCCGCCGACACCGCCGCGTCGGCGGCCATGTGGAGATAGGCGCCGCGAATGTTCACGTCGCCCTTGCGGCCCGAGGCGAACAGCAGCGCGGTGCCCGCGTTCACCGCGATGCCGATCGCTGCGACCCACGAGACGGTGAGGCCCGAGACCGGCGCGGGATTGCCGAACCGCTCGATCGCCTCCATCGTGATCGCGCCGAGCGCGACGAGCAGCAGCAGTGCGTTGGCGAGCGCGGCGAGGATCGTCGACCCCTTCAGCCCGTAGGTGAAGCGTTTCGACGGCGGCGTCCGCGCCAGCGCAGCGCCGCCCCACGCCACCGCGAGGCCGAGCACGTCGGACAGATTGTGCCCGGCATCGGCGAGCAGCGCGACCGAATGGGTCAGCAGCCCCGCGATCGCCTCCGCGATCAGATAGGCGAGGTTCAGCCCGATGCCGATCGCGAAGGCGCGGTCCCATTGCGCCGGCGGGGCGTGGTGGTGATGGCCGTGGCCATGTCCGTGATCGTGGTCATGCCCGTGATCATGACCGGCGTGGCTGTGTCCGTGATCGTGTCCGTGATGATGCAGCCCCATCAGGCGGCCTCCAGCAATCGTTCGGCCTGCGCGCGGGCCTCGTCGGTGATCGTCGCGCCGGAAAGCATCCGCGCGATCTCCTCGCGCCGCGCCGCCTCGTCAAGCGCGGTGACGCCGGTGCGCGTGACGACGCCGTCGTGGCTCTTGGCGATCAGCAGGTGGGCCGCGCCGCGCGCCGCGACCTGCGGGCTGTGCGTCACCACCAATAGCTGCGCGCGGCCCGCCAGCCGCGCCAGCCGGTCGCCGATCGCGGAGGCGACCGCGCCGCCGACGCCGCGATCGATCTCGTCGAACACCATCGTCTCCGCGCCGCCCTCCGCCGCCAGCGCCACCTTGAGCGCGAGGATGAAGCGGGACAGCTCGCCCCCGCTGGCAATGCGGATCAGCGGGGCGAAGGGCGCGCCGGGGTTGGTGGCGATCTCGAACTCCACGCGGTCCTTGCCCGCCGCGCCCCAGCTATCCGGGCCGGCGGGGGTGATCGCGGTGCGGAAGCGCGCCGCGTCGAGCTTGAGCGGCGCCAGTTCCGCCGCGACCGCTGCGTCGAGCCGCGCTGCGGCGGCGGCGCGTGCCTCGCCCAGCGCGGCGGCGGCGGCGTCATAGGCGCGCGAGGCCCGCGTCACCGCCGCCTCCAGCGCGGCGATCCCTTCCTCGCCCGCGTTGAGCCGCGAGAGCCGCGTGCGAAGCTCGTCGGCCAGCGCGGCGAGGTCGTCGGGCTGGACGCGATGCTTGCGGGCGAGGCCGCGCAGCTCGAACAGCCGCGCCTCATCCTCCTCCAGCGCGCGCGGATCGTAGGCGAGCGCGAGGCGGGCGTCGTGCAGCCGCTCCTCCGCCGTGCCCGCCTCGGTCAGCGCGCGGTCGATCGCGGCGAGTGCATCGGCCAGCGCCGGATGATCGTCCGCGACCCGCTCCAGCACGCGCGCCGCCTGCCGGAGATGCGCGAGCGCCCCCTCCGATCCCTCGAGATGCCCGGCGATCGCGCCGAGGTCGTCCGCGATCCGCGCGGCGCGCTGCATCGCGCGGCGCTTGTCGGCCAGCGCCTGTTCCTCGCCCGGCTCGGGGGCGAGCGCGTCGAGCTCGGCCACGGCGTGTTCCAGCCATTCGCGGTCGCGCGCGGCGGTGTCGATCTCGGCACGCGCGGCGGCCAGCGTCTCCTCGGCGCCGCGCCGCGCTGCCCAGGCGGCGGCGGTCGCCCCGGTGTCGATCCGGCCGAAGGCGTCGAGCAGCGAACGGTGTCCGGCCGGCGCGAGCAGCCCGCGCTCGTCGTGCTGGCCGTGGATCTCCACCAGCAACGCGCCGATCTCGCGCAGCAGGCCGGCGGAGGTGGGCTGGTCGTTGAGGAAGGCGCGGCTGCCGCCGTCGGCCTTGACGATGCGGCGGACGATCAGCGGCTCGCCCGGCTCGACCTCGAAGCCGTTGGCCTCCAGCAGCCGCGCCGTCTCCGCCGGCGGATCGAAAGTGGCCGTCACCGATGCCTGCGCCGCGCCGTGGCGCACCAGCCCGCTGTCCGCGCGCGCGCCCAGCGCCAGCCCGAGCGAATCGAGCAGGATCGACTTGCCCGCGCCGGTCTCCCCGGTCAGCACGCCGAGGCCGGGGCCGAATTCGAGGTCCAGCGCCTCGATCAGCACCACGTCGCGGATCGACAGCGCGGTCAGCATCGCGCGTTCCCGCGTGCGCGGCGCCGCGCGATGAACCGGGCGGCAGCGGTCCGCGCCCGGATCATCGCGTCAGAACCCCGGCGTATTGGAAGACGGAGAGGCCGGGGTCGGCGCGCCCGGCGCAGCCTGGGTCGGCGCGGGTGGCGCGGCGGTGCCGGGCGTCGCCGCCGGCGCGGTCGCCACCGGCACGACGAGCTGGCCCGGCGCGAGCGGCGGGATGTTCGCCGGCGGATATTCCTTCACCAGCTTGTACGCCCGCTGATACCAGTCGGTGCCCGGATAGTTCGCGCCCAGCACGGCCGCCGCCTTCTCCGCCTCGCCCCGCACGCCGAGCGACAGATAGGTCTCGGTGAGCCGCATCAGCGCCTCGGGCGTGTGGGTCGTCGTCTGGTAATCGTCCACCACCTTGCGGAAACGCAAAGTCGCCGCGAGCCATTGGCCGCGCCGTTCGTAGAAGCGGCCGATCTCCATCTCCTTGCCCGCGAGGTGGTCGCGGACGAGATCGACCTTCAGCCGCGCGTCGGCGGCGTAGCGCGAATTGGGATAGCGGCGGATCAGCTCGCCCAATGCGTCCTGCGCCTGCGAGGTGATCTTCTGGTCGCGCGTCACGTCGCTGATCTGCTCGTAATAGCACAATGCGATCAGGTAATAAGCGTACACCGCGTCCTTGTTGCCCGGATGGACCGAGATGAAGCGCTGCGCCGACTGGATCGAATCGGTGTAGCTGCGCGCGAGATAATGGCTGAACGCGCCCATCAGCTGCGCGCGGCGCGCCCACACCGAATAGGGATGCTGCCGCTCCACCTCGTCGAACAGCGCGGCCGCTTCCTTGTAGCGGTGCGCGTCGAGCCGGTGCTTCGCGGCGGTGTACAGCGTGCCGACGTCGCGCGCGACATAGGGCAGGTCGCCCTTGGCGCGGTTGCGCGCGCAGCCGGCGATCGGAAGGGCAACGACGGCGACCAGCGCGAGTGCCAGCGGACGGGAGAAAGGGATACGCATCTGCAACGCCTTTAGCCTATGCCCGCCGCCACGAACAACGGGGAAACGCATTCGTCGCGGCGCGCGTTGAATGCCGGTAATCGAGCTATCCGGAGAAGAACATGACTGCGACCTTGCTGGCCACCAAGCGCGTCGAAAAACCGTGGGGGCGGCATCACCTCTATCCCGGCTTCCCCGATCCCGCGCCGGGCGGCGAGCCGATCGGCGAGGTGTGGTTCCAGTCGCCGCATCCCGAGGAGCCGGAACTGCTCGTCAAATATCTGTTCACCAGCGAGAAGCTGTCGGTGCAGGATCACCCGTCAGACGCGGAAGCGAAGGCGCGCGGGCTGCCGCGCGGCAAGGACGAATGCTGGGTGGTCCTCGCCGCCGAGCCGGATTCGACCATCGCGATCGGGCCGAAGGCGCCGATGACCGCCGATGAATTGCGCGCCAGCGCGCTCGACGGGTCGATCGAGCACAAGCTCGACTGGAAGAAGGTGAAGGCCGGCGACTTCTATTATTCCGGCGCCGGCACGATCCACGCGATCGGCGCCGGGCTGACGCTGATCGAGGTGCAGCAGAACGCCGACGTCACCTATCGCCTGTACGATTACGGCCGTCCGCGCGAACTGCACCTCGACGACGGCGTGGCGGTGGCGGACCTCGAACCATGGTCGCCGCCGCCGATGCCGGGGGAGGTGTCGCCGGGACGGACGATCCTGGTCGAAGGGCCGAAATTCGTGCTGGAACGCTGGGATGGCGGCGCGCGCCAGATCGCGTTGCCGGCGGGGACGTGGGGCTGGCTCGTGCCGATCGCCGGCAGCGGCGTGGTCGGCGGCGTCGCCTGGCGCGCGGGCGACTGCGTGATGGTTTCGGGCACGGAGGAATTGCACGCGGAGGCGGGGAGCGACCTGCTGTTCGCCTATCCCGGCACGGCGCGCATGGCGGCCGGATGAACCAGTCCCGGATCAGGACTCGCTGTACGAATTATCGGGTGAACGACTCGTTAAAACGCGTTAAGGGTCGAGGCGTATATTACTAGTATATTACTAACAGCAGACGTTCATCGTCAGGGTCGCGCCGCACGGAATTCGAATCTGGGGAGTTTGGAAATGGGCATCAAGTTTGCGGGAGCGGCGGCTCTGTTTGTGTCTTCGCTGGCGGTGGCCGCGCCGGCCTATGCGGCGGTCGAGGTGAATCCGACGGGCGTACCGCCGATCACCGCCGGCTCATGCGGGGCGATCAACTTCACCGGCGTCACCGAGCTGGCTTGCGCCGGCGGCTATGACAAGAACCTCCTCAAGGGTTCGGTGGATGCTCCGGGCCTCGCCGCCCTCCAGGCGCTGGGTTACACCGGTGGGGCGAACTTCCTCGAGAAGATCGAGAATCTCAGCGGCAACACCGTCAATTTCAATACGATGCTGACGGGCATCACCTATATCGGCATCCATTATGGCGCGGGCAGCGGCATCGGCAACGCCACGTCGTTCTTCAAGCTCGACGCGGGCACGGGTGTCGACCTGTTCTCGCTCCTGAAGGACAATCAGAACTTCAAGGGTCTGTCGAACGCCGCGATCTTCAGCACCGGTGGGGAAAACGGCGGTGGCGGCGGTGTGCCGGAACCGGCGACCTGGGCGCTGATGATCATGGGTTTCGGCGCGGTCGGCGGGGCGATGCGCGTCCGTCGTCGGGCAGTCCATTTCGCGGCCTGATCCAGCGACCATCTGCTGAAAAACGAGGCGCCGGTCGGAAACGACCGGCGCCTTTTTCGTGCGATGCGATGTCGGCCGGCGGGTCCGCGCGGCTCCTTCACGGAGCAGGAGCGGACGCCCGGATTATTTGCCCTGTTCCTTCTCGAACATCTCCAGCCGCTCGCGATCGTCATCCGAGACGAATTCGCAGGCGAGCATCGTCCGGCCTTTCAGCCCCGGGCCTTGCCGCGCGACGATCGAGACGAGGCCCATGTCCTTCATCGGCTGGTCGGCATCGGGCAGCGCCCGCGTGAAGCCGAGCGAGGATGCGCCGAACAGGTGCGAGCTTTCCGGCGCGAGGTGATAGGTTTCGGCCAGTTTCGCCGCGACCTCGCCCTCGATCAGCACGCCGAAGGCCGATCCGGCGAACAATATGTCCTGCGTGGCGAAGCCGTCGCGCGTGATCGGCGCGGGGAGGTGATAGACCGCTCCGCCGAGCCGCGAGGTATCCGGCTTGGCGAGCTTTTCCGCCGCTTCGTAGAGCGTTCGCGCATTGCCGAAGCTGTAGGGCGGCTGGCAGATCGCGGCGGCGAAGAAATCGGGCGCGGCGAGTTCTTCGGCGGCGACCGGAGCAGCGAGCAAGGCGAGGGCGGCGAGCGTGGTCAGGCGAATCGACAAGGTCGTCGCTTGCCCCGAGGAATGGGGGCGATCAAGGATTCGCCTCTCCTCCGCTTGTCGAAGCCCTGCCATTCCTCGCCGGAAAGACAGCCCTTCGACAAGCTCCGGGTGAACGGAGCAATGAGAATCCGTCACGCCTGCATCAGTTTCGGGAAGAACCCCTCATGCGCCTCGCGCAGCGCGTCGAGCGTCACCACGTCGTCGCGATTCGGACGCTCGAAGATCAGCCGCTTGCCGCCGGTGCGCCCGAGCGGCTCGGCCTCGACCCCTGCCTCCAGCGCGGCCTGGAGGAAATCGGCCAGCGCGTGATCATGGACCGTCACGACATAGACGCCCTGTTCCTCCGCGAAGAAGGATTCGGCGCAGCCGAACGGCTGCTTGCGGTCGATCATCGCGCCGATGCCGCTCGCCAGCGCCATTTCCGCCAGCGTCGCCGCGATGCCGCCGTCCGACACGTCATGCACCGCCGATAGCTGGCCGGAGAGGATGCCGGCGCGGATCAGGTCGCCGGTCGCCTTTTCGGCGGCGAGATCGACGCGCGGCGGCGGCCCTTCCTCGCGGCCATGCACCTCGCGCAGCCACAGGCTCTGCCCGAGATGCCCGCGCCGCGTGCCGACCGCGAGGATCACGTCGCCCGACCCCTTGAAGGCGATCGTGGCGGATTTGCTCCAGTCGCCGAGCAGCCCGACGCCGCCGATCGCGGGCGTCGGCAGGATCGCCGAGCCGCCACCCGTCGCCTTGCTCTCGTTATAGAGGCTGACGTTGCCCGACACGATCGGGAAGTCGAGCGCGCGGCACGCCTCGCCCATGCCCTCCAGGCAGCCGACGATCTGCCCCATGATCTCCGGCCGCTGCGGGTTGGCGAAGTTCAGGCAATTGGTGATCGCGAGCGGGGTCGCGCCGACGGCGGTGAGATTGCGCCACGCCTCGGCCACCGCCTGCTTGCCGCCCTCCACCGGGTCCGCGAGGCAATAGCGCGGAGTGCAGTCGGTGGTGATGGCGAGGCCCTTGCCGGTGCCGTGGACGCGCACCACCGCCGCGTCGCCGCCGGGGCGCTGCACGGTGTCCGCGCCGACCATGTGGTCGTACTGCTCCCAGATCCAGCGGCGACTGGCGATATCGGGGGAGCCGATCAGCGTCAGCAGATCGGCGGCGATGTCCGTGCTCTCCGGCACGTCGGTCAGCGCCCTGGCGGGCGGGGTGGGGACGTGCGGGCGATCGTAGAGGGGGGCCTCGTCGGCGAGCGGGCCGAGCGGGATGTCGCACACCACGTCGCCCTTCCACTTCAGCACCATGCGGCCCGTATCGGTGACATGGCCGATCACCGCGAAATCCAGCTCCCACTTGCGGAAGATCGCCTCCGCCTCGGCCTCGCGGCCGGGCTTGAGGACCATCAACATGCGTTCCTGCGATTCGGAGAGCATCATCTCATAGGGCGTCATGCCGGTTTCGCGCTGCGGCACGTCGTCCATGATCAGCTCGATGCCGACGCCGCCCTTCGACGCCATCTCGACGCTGGAGGAGGTGAGGCCCGCCGCGCCCATGTCCTGGATCGCGACAATCGCGTCGGAGGCCATCAGCTCAAGACACGCCTCGATCAGCAATTTCTCGGTGAAGGGGTCGCCGACCTGCACGGTGGGGCGCTTTTCCTCCGAATCCTCGGAGAAATCCGCCGACGCCATGGTCGCGCCGTGGATGCCGTCGCGGCCGGTCTTGCTGCCGACATAGACGATCGGATTGCCGACGCCCGACGCGGCCGAATAAAAGATTTTGTTCGTATCCGCGACGCCGACCGTCATCGCGTTGACGAGGATGTTGCCGTCATAGGCGGGGTGGAAGTTCACCTCGCCGCCGACGGTGGGCACGCCGACGCAATTGCCGTAGCCGCCGATGCCGTGGACCACGCCGGAAATGAGGTGCCGCATCTTCGGATGATCGGGCCGCCCGAAACGCAGCGCGTTCATGTTGGCCACCGGCCGCGCGCCCATCGTGAACACGTCGCGCAGGATGCCGCCCACGCCGGTCGCCGCGCCCTGATACGGCTCGATATAGCTCGGGTGGTTGTGGCTCTCCATCTTGAAGATCGCGGCCTGCCCGTCGCCGATGTCGATCACGCCGGCATTCTCGCCGGGACCACAGATCACCCACGGCGCCTCGGTCGGCAGCTTCTTGAGGTGGATGCGGCTCGATTTGTAGCTGCAATGCTCCGACCACATCACCGAGAAGATGCCCAGCTCCACCAGATTCGGCGCGCGGCCGAGCGCGTGGAGGAGGCGGTCATATTCCTCGGGCGACAGGCCGTGCTCGGCGACGATCTCGGGCGTGATCTGGGTCATGGCAGCGCCTTTAGGGGGCAAGGCGGATCGGAACAACACCGGGATGGCGTTGTGGGCTGTCGTCACCCCTTCCCGCGCGAGCGCAGCCGCCGCAGCAGCCCGCGCTTCGACAGCGGCTCGAACATCTCGGCCGGGCCTTCCGGATCGAGCACCTCGTTGTCGGCCAGCCATGTCTCCACCGCGTGGAGGTCCGGCACCTCATAGGGGACCAGCGTCCGTCCGCCGGCGCCGCGCAGCGATTCGATCGTCGCGATCAGCCCGCGTCCGGCGATCGAGGCGGCGATCTCCGCCGGCTCGCGGCCGAGATGCTCGGCGACCAGCCCGTCGCGGATCGCGGCGATGCGCGAGCCCTCGTCGCAGATCGTCACGTCGCATTCGGTGTCGAGCCGGAGCGAGCGGTTGTTGAAGTTCGACGAGCCGACGCGCACCACCTCCTCGTCGATCACCAGCACCTTGGCATGGACGTAGATCGGCTGCCCGGACGGCGCGACCGGATGATACATGCGCAGCCGGTCGTGCGGGTCGCGTCGCTTGAGCGCCTGGAACAGCCGCGCCCGCGCCGTATCCATCGCGAGCGGCTCCAGCCAGCCCTGCGCCACCGTCGGGTTGATGACGACGATCTCCGGCCCGTCCGGCTCGGCCAGCCGTGCGGCGATCGCCTCGGCCACCCGGCGCGAGGCGAAATACTGGCTCTCGGCATAGATGCGCCGCTTCGCCCGGCCGATCAGGTGGAGGTAGAGCTGCTCGATCTCCAGCACCTCGGGCTGCCCGTCCCATTCGGGCTGGCTGCGCGAGATGGCGACGTCGGTGGCGGTGAAATCCGGCGTCAGGCTTTCGGGCCAGCAATCGCCGTGCGGCGGCGGCGCGGCGATCGGCGCGCCGCCGGCGATCTGCCAGCGCTCGCGGCACAATTCGCCCAGCGCCGCCGCAACAGGCCCTTCCAGCGCGGTGGTGGCGTCGTGCCACGGCTTGTACGGCTTGCCGTTGGGCGAGACGCGGTGCTTGTCGCCGTCGCGATGCGTGCGCGTGTCCCAGCGCGCGTCGGTCATGTCGATGCCGCCGCAGAAGGCGATCGAATCGTCGATCACCACGATCTTCTGGTGCTGCGAGGCGGCGACCGGGTGATGGCTGTCGAGCTTCAGGTGGATGCGGCGGTGCGCAAAGCGCCATTTGGTGAGCGTCCACAAGGTCTCGCCGCGGAACAGCGTCTTGAGCGCGCCCTTGTCCCAGCGCAGGATGAACACCTCGAGCCCCGGCGTACGATCCACCAGCCAGGTGATGAAATCGCCGACCGTGACGGGGACGCCGGCGCGGGCCTCGTCGTAAACCAGCGTGATGCGCGCGTCGAAATCCCAGCCTATCAGCAGGATCTGCCGCCGCGCCCGTTGCATCGCCTCCCACGCGGCGCGGAAATAGTCCGCCGCGTCGATCACCACCGCGGCGCGGTCCGCCCGCGCCACGCGCCAGCGGGTCGCGTCGGGGAGGGTCACAGGATGTCGCGCACGCGTTCCGGCGGGCGGGCGATGACCACGCCCTTCCCGGTTTCGACCACCGGGCGCTCGATCAGCGCCGAATCGGCGGCCATCGCGTCGAGCGCGGCGGCATCGTCGGCCAGCCTGGGGGCATCCTTGCGCATCGCGTCGCGCGGGTGGATGCCGCCGCGCCGATAGACGCGCTCCAGTTCGTCGCGGGTCGGCGGCGACTTGAGATATTCGACGATGGTGATCTCGGCCCCGGCTTCTTCGAGCAGGGCAAGCGTCTCGCGCGACTTGGAGCAGCGCGGATTGTGCCAGATGGTTGCCTTCATGCCCTCTTTCTAGACCAGCCGCACGCGCGGTCCACCCTTTGCCGTCCGCGTGCGCGCAACCCAGAAGGCGAGCGCCGAGAACAGCGCGTAAGCGAACAGGGCGAGCAAAGGTTGCGATGCCGGCACCGGATCGACGATCGCCGCAGGCTGCGGTTGGAGCCAGTTGACCGCCTGCAACGCGAACAGCGCGATCGCCAGCGCCGCCAGCGACAGCCGGCCCGCGCCGCCCGTCGCGACGGTGCGGCTGGCGTAGAACAGCAGCGCGCCGCCGGTCAGCGCCAGCTCCAGCGGCATCTCGATCGCGGGATGGTTCCACAGCGCGAGGCCGTAGCGCGCGCCGCTGCCCAGCAGGGTGAGATCGGGCGCATGGACGATCAGGTCGAGCAGCCAGTGCGAGGCGACCACCGCCGCGCCGATCGCCGCCGCCGGCCAGCCGCCACCGAGCAATCGCGTGCCCGCCGCCCATGCCGCCGCGAAGCCCAGCGCGCCGATCAGGCTGTGCGTGAAGCGCATGTCGTAGAGGTCCATCGCGTTCATCGCGGTGAAGCCGGGGACGGCGCGCATATGCTCGACGCCGAGCAGGACGAAGGCGAAGAAGGCGATGTCGACGAGTTGCGCGGCGATGAACAATGGCCCCAGCCGTTGCGCCCTGGGGCTGGTCGCGGCGACGAGGGCGGGGGCGTAATGGCCGATGAACATGCGGTGCTCCCTCCTGTGCGCCAATCCTCGCCCGGCGCGGCGCGCGGTGCAAGCGGCTATGAGCGAAGGGAAGCGATGCTTCGCCCGGCGCGGCTAGCGCGCACCGGGCGGGCAAGGGTCAGGCGAAGCGGACGGCCGTCTTCGCGCGGCGGCGCATCGCCCCGCCGATCGCGCCGAAGCCCAGGATCATCAGCGCCCAGGTCGCCGGCTCGGGCACGCCCGCGCTGAATGCCTGGAAGCCCGAGATCGCATAATATTGGTCGCCGCCGAACGCGGAGAGCCGGAAGCGGTCGGTGGTGAAATTGCCCAGCGTGCCACTGTCGCGCGTCGTCAGCCCCCAGCCGTCGACCGCATCGGCGCTGAACGCCGACTGCCAGCCCGATCCGTTCCAATATTCGACGAGATAGCCGTCGTTATTGTCGCCCTGAAGGACGAGTCGGTCGAAAGTGAAGCTCTGGTTGAGGTACAAGGTGACATAATAAGGCGAGACGGTCTGCGTCTGGTCCCACCAGAACGAACCGTTGTTCCACTGCTGTCCTTCCGGCGCGAGGGTGCTGCTGACGAGGCTGAGGACGTTTGACGGCGTGGCGCCGCCCTCCCAGCCCGATCCGGCGCGGAGAACGCCGTCACCGCCCGGATAGACGATGGTGCTGGTGTACGAAGGAATCACGTTCGCCGCATTCGCCGCCGCCGGAACGGCCGTTGCCGCCAGCGCGGCCATTGCCGCGAAAACCACCGCCTTGCGCATATCCGTCCCCTTTTGCCGAATGCCGCCAATTCCTTTCGAGCCCCGCCCGTCGCGGGGCGAGGCTCGATCACGGAGTTAACATTAGCATAACCATTCGGCCCGCGCGATCCCCTCGCGCGTCGCAAGTGCTTCATTTCGGGGCAATCGCGGCCGGAGCGGCGCGGGCGGTCAGGCCCCCTGCTTCGCCAGCCACTCCTCCAGCCACTTGATCGTATATTGGCCCTGCTGGAATTCGGGATCGTCGAGCAGCGCCTGGTGCAGCGGGATGGTGGTCTTCATCCCCTCGATGACGAATTCCTCCAGCGCCCGGCGCAGGCGGCGCAGCGCGCCCTGCCGCGTGGTGCCATAGACGATCAGCTTGGCGATCATGCTGTCGTAATAAGGCGGCACCTTGTAGCCCGCGTACAGCCCCGAATCGACGCGCACGTGCATCCCGCCCGGCGCGTGATATTGCTGCACCAGCCCCGGCGAGGGGGCGAAGGTCCGCGGGTCCTCGGCGTTGATGCGGCATTCGATCGCGTGGCCGCGGATATGCACGTCCTGCTGGCGGAGCGTCAGCGGGTGGCCCTCGGCGATGCGGATCTGCTCGCGGACGAGATCGAGGCCCGTCACCATCTCGGTCACCGGATGCTCGACCTGGAGCCGGGTGTTCATCTCGATGAAGTAGAACTCGCCGTCTTCCCACAGGAACTCGATCGTGCCGGCGCCGCGATAGCCCATGTCGGCCATCGCCTTGGCGACGATCCCGCCCATCCGCTCGCGCTCAGCCTCGGTGATGACGGGGGAGGGGGCCTCCTCCAGCACCTTCTGGTGGCGGCGCTGGAGCGAGCAGTCGCGCTCGCCGAGGTGGATGGCGTTGCCCTCGCCGTCGCCGAACACCTGGAATTCGATATGGCGCGGGTTGCCGAGATATTTCTCCATATAGACGGTCGCGTCGCCGAACGCCGCCTTCGCCTCGCTGCCCGCCTGCTGCATCAGCGTTTCGAGCTGACTTTCCTCCGGCACCACCTTCATGCCGCGCCCGCCGCCGCCGGATGCGGCCTTGATGAGCACCGGATAGCCGATCTCCGCCGCGAGCTTCTTCGCCTCAGCGACATCGGTGATCGCGCCGTCCGATCCGGGGACGAGCGGCAGGCCGAGCGCGCCGGCCGTGCGCTTCGCCTCCACCTTGTCGCCCATGATGCGGATATGCTCGGGCTTCGGGCCGACGAAGATCAGGCCGTGCGCCTCGACGATCTCCGCGAACTTGGCGTTCTCGGAAAGGAAGCCGTAGCCGGGGTGGATCGCGTCCGCCCCCGAAATCTCGGCGGCCGAGATGATGTTCGGGATGTTGAGATAGCTTTCGGCGGCCGACGGCGGGCCGATGCAGATCGCCTCGTCCGCCAGCCGGACGTGCATCGCATCGGCATCGGCGGTGGAGTGCACCGCGACTGTCTTGATGCCCATCTCATGGCATGCGCGATGGATGCGGAGCGCGATCTCGCCGCGATTGGCGATCAGCAGTTTCTTGATCTGCGGCATGCGCGGCCTACTCGACGACGACGAGCGGCTGATCGAACTCGACCGGCTGGCCGTTCTCGACCAGCACCGCCTTCACCGTCCCTCCGGCGGGCGCGACGATCGGGTTCATCACCTTCATCGCCTCGACGATCAGCAGGGTGTCGCCCGCCTTCACCTGCTTGCCGATCGAAACGAAATGCGCGGCGCCCGGCTCGGCGGCGAGATAGACGGTGCCGACCATCGGCGAGCGCACTGCATTGGCGTGGCTCGGCGCGGCGGGTGCCTCGGCGGCGGCCGGCGCAGCAGCGGGCGCCGCCGGCGCGGCGGCCGGGGCGGGCGCATAGTGCATGGCCGGCGCGGCGATGGCCGCGGCCTTGCGCGCGACGCGGATCTTGCGCTCGCCTTCTTCCACCTCGATCTCGGTGAGGTTGGTCGCATCGAGCAGCTCGGCGAGCTGGCGCACCAGCCCGACATCGACCTTCATCGCGCCCTTGTTGTCTTCGTTGTCAGCCATGTGGACCAATTTCCCCCTGGGAATTTCAGGGCGCGCGCTCTGTCAGAACCGCGCCGCCGCTTCAAGCGCGAGCATATAGGATGTTGCGCCGAACCCCGCGATCGTGCCCTTCGCCGCGCGCCCGACGAAGGAGATGTGGCGGAATTCCTCCCGCGTGTGGGGATTCGACAGATGGACCTCGATCACCGGCGTCCGCACCGCCTTGATCGCATCGTAGAGCGCGATCGACGTGTGAGTGAAAGCCCCGGCGTTGAGGAGCACGGCCCGCGCGTCGCGCGCCTGCGCCTCGTGCAGCCAGTCGACGAGGTGGCCCTCGTGGTTCGACTGGCGCATGTCGATCTCCAGCCCCAGCTCGCGCGCGCGATCCTCCAGCCGCCCGGCGATGTCGTCGAGCGTGTCATGGCCGTAGATTTCCGGCTCGCGCGTGCCGAGCAGGTTGAGGTTCGGGCCGTTGAGGATGTAGATGAGGCCGGTCATTGCGCGCCTTCTCGCATTGCGCGCGATGGAGCGCAACATTCCTGCGCGCCGCATTGCCCCGCCTGCCTCCGCCCCCTAGATGGCGGCGCATGACGCATACCGACGGCACCATCTCGATCACCGTGAACGGCGAGCATCGCCGCGTCGCGAGCGGCCTCACGCTTGCCGGCCTCGCGAACGAACTCGGCCTCGCGCCGGAGAAGGTGGCGGTGGAACGCAACATGGTGGTGGTGCCGCGCTCCACGCTGGGCGAGGTGGCGCTGGAGGATGGCGACGAGCTTGAGATCGTCCATTTTGTCGGCGGCGGCGACCATGACGATACCTGGACGGTGGCCGGGCGCACGTTTCGCTCGCGGCTGATCGTCGGCACCGGGAAATACCGGGATTTCGCGCAGAACGCCGCGGCGCTGGAGGCGTCGGGGGCGGAGATCGTCACCGTCGCGGTGCGCCGCGTCAACGTCAGCGACCCGAACGCGCCGATGCTCACCGACTTCATCGATCCGAAGAAGGTGACCTACCTGCCCAACACCGCCGGCTGCTTCACCGCCGAGGATGCGATCCGCACGCTCCGGCTGGCGCGCGAGGCGGGCGGCTGGGACCTCGTGAAGCTGGAGGTGCTGGGCGAGGCGCGCACGCTCTACCCCGACATGGTCGAGACGCTGCGCGCGACCGAGGTGCTGGCGAAGGAGGGCTTCCTCCCGATGGTCTATTGCGTCGACGATCCGATCGCGGCGAAGCGGCTGGAAGATGCCGGCGCGGTGGCGATCATGCCCCTGGGCGCGCCGATCGGCTCCGGCCTCGGCATCCAGAACGAGGTGACGATCCGGCTGATCGTGGAGGGCGCGGGCGTGCCGGTGCTGGTCGACGCCGGGGTCGGGCAGGCGTCCGACGCGGCGCGGGCGATGGAACTTGGCTGCGACGGCGTGCTGATGAACACCGCGATCGCCGAGGCGAAGGACCCGCTCCTGATGGCGGCGGCGATGAAGGCGGCGGTGGAGGCGGGCCGCCTGAGCTATCGCGCCGGCCGCATGGGCAAGCGCCGCTACGCCGATCCGTCCAGCCCGCTAGCCGGGCTGATATAAGGAACCGGCGAGGCCCTAAACCGTTGGTTTCCGTAGAAGGAGACTGGAGATGGGCGAACTGATCGACAAGATCAAAGGCAATGTGAACGAAGCCGTCGGCAAGGCCAAGCAGGCGATGGCCGACAAGGACCCCGCGACCCGCACCGAGAAGGATGCCAGGCTGGAAGCCGAAGGCGCCGGGCAGGAACTGAAGGGCAAGGGCCAGCAGTTCATGGGCAAGGTCAAGGGCGCGCTCGGCGACGATATCTGACCTGCCGCGCATTGCCGGTAACAGAGGCCGCTCCATTCGGGGCGGCCTTTTGCTTGTGGCACGCGCCGGCGCGGTCGTTGGCGCACTGGCGGCGTGAGGCGCTTGGCGGTGATCGCGGAACGGGCTCGAATCACCTGAAATCACCGTCGTCGTGCGGCTCGCGTTGTTGTGCGTGGGACCCGATCGGAGTAGATTCCGCCAGCCGGTGAACGCTTGTGGGATCAGCCGCAATCCACGGTTGAACGCGAGCTTTGCCGGATACCGCCAATGGCTTTGCTGTGCGGGTCGTAGCGAGGCGTCCGTGTTCCGGGATGTCCGGAACGAAAGTGGCGGCGATCCGGTTTTTTTGAGTCGCCGGGCGCGGGATGACGCGGGCGGTGACAGGAGTGTGCATGCGAACGAAAATCTTCACGCTTGCCCTGCTGGCGGTCGCGCCGGCGTCGGGCAGCGGTCAAATCAACACCGCGGCGGCATCTGACACGACAAACGACAAGGGCGGGGTCAGCGCCGCCGAATGGACCGCGATGCTGAAGGCGGCGAAGCCCGGCAGCACGATCGACCTCGACAGTCGGAAGGTGGCGTTCGCACGCTATCGCGGCCTGTCGAACGTCACGATCAAGGGCGGTGTGTTCGGCGTGATTGTCCTCGACCAATGGAAGAACGTCACCTTCTCGGGCACGCGCTTCGAGCCGCGTGACGGCGACAACCCCGCCGGCTCGCTGGTCGTCGCCTATCAGCCCGACGGGTTGAAGTTCGACTGCACCTCGTTCACCGGCGCGATGAACGCGGACGGGCAGCTTGGTTTCGCCTCGATCAGCGTGCGCGGCGGCAACAATGTCTCCGTCACGCGATCGACATTCAGCAATATCGGCAATTATCTCTCCTTCCTGCGCACCACCAATGTGCAGGTGACCGACAACAGCTTCAGCTATATCCGCGAGGGCGTGGACCTCGTGGGCACACGCAATGTAGTGGTGGCGCGCAATTCCTTCGGCCCCTTTCGCCCCGCGCCCCGCGATCATGCCGACGGCATCCAGTTCTTCACCGCCGGCCTGACGCTGCCCACTGATACCGCCGCGCAGAACGTGTTGATCGAGAACAATCTCGTCGATCCGGGCGCCGGATATCGCGCGCAGGGCATCTTCTTGCGGGACGAGGCGGGCCTCGCCGCTTCGGGGCGCGGATATTCGGACATCACGATCCGCAACAACGTGCTGATCGGCACCGGCTGGCACGGCATCGCCGCGGGCGATCCGGTCCAGCGGCTGCTGATCGAGAACAACCGCCTGCTTATCCGGCGGAATGCCAATGATCCCGTCACCAACAACTGGATCCTGGTCAAATCCGGCGGTGCGACGGTGCGCGACAACACGGCGGGCACCTTCACCCTGGGCAAAGGGGTCATCGCGAAGAATAACAAGGTACTCGCCCGCGTGGCGACCAGCGCGGAAATCGCGAGCGCCAACGCGCAACTGGCCGCCTGGAAAGGCGTGGCGACCGCTTCGCGCTGCCCGGGATAGGCGCCGCGACCGGGAGCGAAATTCGTCCCTGACACGAGCGGGAAGTGCGACTAAGACGCGCCTTTTCCCGCTTTCGAGGATGTGCGCATGCCGGTTCGCGATTATTCCGCCTTCGTCTCGCGGACGCTGGATGACGCGACGATCCCGGAGCTTCCGCGCCACTATCGCGGCAAGGTGCGCGACAATTACGACCTCGCCGACGGCCGCCGCGTCATCATCGCGAGCGATCGCCTGAGCGCGTTCGACCGCATTCTGTGCACGATTCCCTTCAAGGGCCAGATCCTCACCCAGACGGCGCGCTTCTGGTTCGAGGAGACCGCCGACATCTGCGCCAATCATGTAATCGAATATCCGGACCCCAATGTCCTGATCTGCCGCCGGCTCGATATCCTGCCGGTCGAGATCGTCGTGCGCGACTATCTCGCGGGGACGACCGACACCTCGATCCTCAAGCGTTACAAGGCCGGTCAGCGCTCGATGTACGGCATGACGCTGCCGGACGGGATGCGCGACAACGAGCGGCTGGCCGCGCCGGTCATCACCCCGACCAGTAAGGAATTCGACGGCGGCCATGACGAGCCGCTCACCCCGGCCGAGATCCTCGAGCGCGGGCTGCTCACGCGCGCGCAATGGGAGGAGGTGAGCGCCGCCGCGCTGGCGCTGTTCGCGCGCGGGCAGAAGCTGGCCGACGAGCGCGGGCTGATCCTGGCGGACACCAAATATGAGTTCGGCGTCGACGGCGCGGGGCGGATCGTCCTCGCCGACGAGATTCATACCCCCGACAGCAGCCGCTACTGGCGGAAGGCGACCTATCAGGCGCGTTTCGAGGCGGGCGAGCGCCCGGACAGCTTCGACAAGGATTTCGTCCGCTCGTGGGTCGCCGCGCGCTGCGATCCCTATAAGGACGCGATCCCCGCAATTCCGGCGGACCTGATCGTCGGCACGACGAACACCTACGCCGAAGCCTTCGAGACGATCACCGGCCGCGCATTCGAGCCGGACCTTGCGGGCGCGACGGTGCTGGAGCGCATCCGCGAACGGCTGGCCCCGCTGTTCGGCGCCGCCTGATGGGCGAGCCTGTGTTGCGCCTGACGGTGGCGGAGCTGTCGGCGTTCCTCGACGCCGCCTTCCCCACCGCCGCGCGGGCGACGCTGGGCGAGGTGGAGAGCCTCGCGCGGGGCCGCCTGCGGATGCGGCTCGATCCGCTGCCGGCGATGGCGCGGCCGGGCGGCATCGTCTCCGGCCCGACGCTGATGGCGCTGGCCGACGTCGCCGCTTACGGCGTGATCGCCGCGCATCACGGCCCGGAGGCGATGGCGGTGACCAACGCGCTGTCGATCTCCTTCCTGCGCGCCTGCCGGTTCGAGCCGATCGTCGCCGACGCGCACCTCATGAAGCTCGGCCGGCGGCTGGCGACGGTCGACGTGCGGATCTGGCAGGGCGCGGAGGATCGGCTGGTCGCGCAGGCGACGGTGGGCTACGCGCTGCCCTGATCGCTCATCGCCGGCCGTCCGGCCCCAGCGCCCGCTCGACGATGCGGCGCATCACGACATAGCCGGCGGCATTTGGATGGACGCCGTCGCCCGACCATTCGGCACGGAAGGCGTGGTCCCTGTCCTCCAGCGCCGAATGATAATCGATATAGGTCAGCTTCTCGCGGCGCGCGTAATCGGCGAGCCAGGCATTGAGTGCGCGGATGCTCTCCACCGGCGCGATGCCGGGCCGCCAGCCGAACCGCGCGGCGGGCGGCACGGAGGCCAGCACGACCCTGATCCCGTGCGCGCGCGCCAGTTCAGCCATCGAGCGGATGTTGCCCTCGATCGCCGCCAGCGTGGTCGGGCCGGTGTTGCCGGCGATGTCGTTGGTGCCGGCCATGATGTGGACGGTGCGCGGCTTGAGGTCGATCACGTCGGCGCGGAAGCGGCCCAGCATCTGCGCCGTCGTCTGCCCGCTGATGCCGCGGTCGATGCGATCGGCGGTGAAGAAGCCGGGATCCTCGCGCTGCCACAATTCGGTGATCGAATCCCCGAAGAAGACGATGCGGCCGGCACTGGCGGGCGGCAGCGCGGCATTCTCGGCGCGATAGCGGCACAGGCCGGGGAAGTCGCTGACGAGCAGCGCATCCTGCCAGCGCTGGTAGATCGCCATGCCGTCGGCGGTGACGGGCGGCGCGGGCTGACCGGCGGCCTTCGCCTTCGCATAGCGCGCCATATAATCGGCGACGATGGGCGGCATCGCCGGTAGCGCGGCGCAGGGATCGGCGAGAATGCCCACCGCCAGCGGCGGGGAGGCCGGTGCGGCCTGCCCGGCAAGCGCCAGCGCGGCGATCAGGGCGACGGTCATTTTCCTTCCCCTTGCAGATAACGCCAGTTGCGCGCGAGCAGGTCGAGCGCGTCGGCCTGATTGATACCTTCCTGTTCGATGAAGACATAAGGCACGCGGGCGCGTTTCAGCGCGGCGAGGATCGGCGGCCATGCGATCGTGCCCTCCCCGACGGGCGCCGACGCCGGTATCTCGTAGAGCGAAGGCGTGTACGGCCCGCGCCAGTCCTTGACGTGCGCCAGCCGCACCCGTCCGCCCGGCGCGAGATACGGCAGCGGATCGGCGCCGGCGGCGATCGTGTTGCCGATATCCAGCTCGAGTCCGACAAGCGCCGGATCGGTCTCGGCCAGGATCAGGTCCAGCCCGTAGCGGCCGTCGTAGCGCCGGAAATCGAAGCCGTGGTTGTGATAGGCGAAGCGCATCCCCGCCGCCTTCGCCATCTCGCCGAAGCGGTTGAAGCGCGCGGCGGCCGCCTTGATGTCGTCGGCGGTGATGCGCTGCGTGGCGGCGCGGAATTTCTCCTCGGTGATCGGCAGCGTCAGGCCGGGGAGGCGCGGCACGGCGGCGACCACCCATTCCAGCCCGATCGCGGCGGCGGCGTCGATCGCGGCGGCGGCCTGCTCGTCGCGCATGTCGGGATAGAGGCCGTGCGCGCCGATCGCGATGAGGCCGTTGGCCGTGAGCAAAGCGCGCCACTGGGCCGGCGTGCGATCGTGATAGCCGGCGAATTCGACGAACCGGATGCCGATCCGCGCGATCGCCGCCAGCGTGCCCTCGACATCCTTCGCCAGCAGGTCGCGCAGCATGTAGAGCTGCACGCCGATCGCCGGCGCGAACGCGGGCGTGACGGCGCTGGCCGGCCCGGCCGCCGCCGCGACGGCGGTGGCTCCGGCGAGGCGGAGAAGGTGGCGGCGATCGAGCTTCATGCGTCCTTCCCTACTCTTGTCCCCGAAAAAGACCGGGCCGGACATGGCGTCCGGCCCGGCAGGGGATGGCTCAGAAATGGAAGCTCACCGTGCCGCCGATGGTGCGGAACGCATCGGGGCTGACGATCTTCGAATAGCCGCCCGGATTGATCGCCGCCGGGGCGGCATAAGCCGCGTAGAAATGCTTGTTGAGCAGGTTGCGCGCATAGATGCCGACATGCCACGCCCCGTTGCTCGCGCCGATGCCGATCGTGCCGTTGAGCAGGCCATAGGCGCCGATCTCGGACTTCGGATCGCCGAGCACCGCCTGCGTCCGGTCGCGCCACGCCCAATTGGCGTTGGCGTCGAGCGTGAGGTCATCGTTCAGCGGCTGGTTGAAGTCGCCGCGCAATGTGTACGACCATTTCGGCGCGTTGGGCAGGCGATAGCCGGCGTAGTTGGCGACGTTCGCGCTGGTCGTCGGATCGACGTAGCAGCCGACACCCACCGTCGGCGACACCGGCTGGCCCGGATAGCAGGTGCCGAGATATTCGCGGAACGTCGCGTCGCTGTACGCGCCGTTGGCGGACAGGCGCAGGCGCGGCGAGACGCGCAGGCTGGTCTCCACCTCCACGCCGCGCGCGCGCATCCCGCCGGCATTGGACAGGTAGAAGGCCGGCGGCGTGACGCTGGTGTCGAACGTCTGCGCCTGGAAATTGGTGAAGTCAGACCAGTAGAGCGCGGTGTTGAAGGTCAGCGCGCCGTTGAACATCTGCGACTTCAGGCCGATCTCGTAGCTCTTGACCGTCTCCGGCTTCACCTCGTGGATCGTGCCGGTGGTGCCGTCGATCGCCGGCCCCTTATAGCCGGTCGACCAGGTGGCGTAGAGCATCACGTCGCGGGTCGGCTCGATCTGCAGGCCGACCTTGCCGGACACGTTGTCCGCCCGCACCGTGCCGGAATAGTTCGGAAGCTGGCCCGAAACGATGGCGGGGAAGGGCAGCTTCTCCACGACCAGCTCGCCGTGGTTGCGATCGTTGGTGTAGCGCAGGCCGCCGATCAGCTTGACGCCCTCGACCACCTTGTACGTCGCCTGCCCATAGGCCGCGAGGCTGCGCACGTAATTGGTGTTGAGGCGGTTGCCGCCGCCGAGCACCACCGGCACGCCATAGCCCGGGAATAGCGGGCCGAAGTTGAAATCGCCGTATTGCGCCGTCCAGCCGCCGTTGGTGGTGTGATAATAATAGAGGCCCAGCGTATATTCGAGCCGCTTGCCGGCGGGCGAGGTGAGGCGCAGTTCCTGCGTGAACTGGTTGCTGTCGACCCCGCCGTCGCTGTGGTTGAAGATATCGGCCGGCGAGCCGTCGATGTCGGCGAGTTGCGTCGTCTTGAGCGAGCGATAGGCGGTGATCGAGGTCAGCGTGAAGTCGCCCAGCCGGTAATCGGCCTGAAGCGAGCTGCCCCACAGCCGCGTGTCCGCCGTCCAGTCGCCGTCGTTATAGGCGATATAGACGTTATGCCCCGGCTTCACCGCGAACCGGTTGAAGGCGAGATTGTAGAGCGGATTGGTGCCGAGCGATTCGATGAGCTGCCCGTCACGCGCGAAGCCGGTCTGATATTCGCCGGTCAGCAGCAGCGAGAGGTTCTCGGTCGGCTCCCACAGCAATTTGCCGCGAATGCCGTAATTGTTCCGATCGCCGATGCGGGTGCCGTTGACGACATTGGGGATCGCGCCGTCCTGCGCATTGTGGAACGCGCTGACGCGCAGCGCGACGTTGCTGCCCAGCGGCACGTTGGCGGTGGCGCGCTCGAGCTGATCGTTGCGCTCGCCATAGGAGAGGTCGAGGTCGAGCGAGCTGACGCCGAGCTGGGGCTTCTTCGTGATGATCTGGATCACGCCGGCGGAGGAGTTCTTGCCGAACAGCGTGCCCTGCGGGCCGCGCAGCACCTCGACGCGTTCGACGTCGGCGAAGCCGGTCGCGCCGGGGTCGCGCGACAGGCCGATCACCACGCCGTCGACGACGAGGCCGACGGTCTGCTCGACGCCGCTGTCATAGGTCTGCGTGCCGATGCCGCGAATCTGGTAGCCGCCGCCGTTCGAGACCGGGTTGGTCGCCGAGAAAGTGATGTTGGGCGCGAGATACTGGATGTCGGTCGCCTCGCGGAAACCGGTCTTCGCCAGATCCTGGCCGGAAACCGCGCTCACCGCGACGGGAACGTCCTGCAACCGCTCCTCGCGGCGCGTCGCGGTGACGATGATGTCGTCGGGATTCTGCGCCGCCGCGCCCGCCTGCGGCGGCTCGGCCGCCCATGCCGGCGTCGCGACCGTCATCAGCGCCGTCGCCGAACCCAGCAACGCGCTCCTCAATGCCCGCTTTTCCATTTTTCCTCGCTCCTCCCCCGGCGATTCGCGGCCGGACCGCCCGGCACCTGATCGCTTCGGGCCGGTATGGCTGTAATTTACAGTCAGTCAAGCCCGTTTGTTTGTTGACCGCGCCCGCCCAATCGCGCTAGCCGGATGGAAATGACGCGCTATGCGTGCCGATGGACGGCGGATTCGTCGCCGACTGGAGGAGGGGAATGACGGAAGTTCGACGCCGGCGGACACAAGCGGAGCGAAGCGCGGGAACGCGCGCCGCCCTGCTCGATGCCGCGATACGCATGTTGCGCGAGCACGGTTACGGCGCGACCACCACGATGCTGGTCGCGGCGGAGGCCGGGGTCAGCCGCGGCGCGATGCTGCACCAGTTCCGCACCAAGGCCGATCTGATGACCTTCGTGGTCGAGGCGGTCTATGAGGAGGAGCTGGAGCGCTACGCGGAGCATTTCCGCGGGATGAAGGACACGCGCCGGATCGTCCGGGCCTATCCCGAAGTGGTGTGGGAGGTGCTGAGCCGCCCGTCCGGCGTCGCGGTGCTCGAAATCCTGCAGGGATCGCGCAGCGATCACGTCCTTGCCGAGAAGCTGGCGCCGATCCAGGCGCGGATCGAGGAGGATGCGCTCCGCCACGTCCGCGAGACGACCGGTGTGGCGGATACGTCGATGGCGATGATGCGGCTGATCGTCTGGGCGGTGCGCGGGCTGTCGATCGCCAGCGTGCTCACGCCGCGACCGGAGGAGGTGGCCGCGTCGGTCCGCCTGCTCAGCCGATTGGTCGATGCGGGGTTCGAGACCGGCGTGCTGCGCCTTGATGGCACCGGGGCCGCGCAATGAGCGCCGCGCGCTTCCCGCTCGCCGCGCTGGCGATCCTCGCCGCGTCGGCGGCGCTTCCCGCAACCGGAAAGGACAGGCCGATACCTGCGAACAAGACACGGGCTGACGGCGCCGCTTCCGTCGATGCCCGCGCCGCCGCGCTCGTCGATGCGATGACGCTCGACGAGCAGCTCTCGCTGCTTAAATCCCGCTCGGGCGGCAGCCTGCTCGATCTCGGCGTGCCGCTGCCGCCGTTCATCCCGGAGGCGATGCGTCAGCCCAAGCCGAAGGGCGCGATCGGCACCGCCGGCTTCGTGCCGGCGATCGAGCGGCTCGGCTTTCCCGCGCTGCAACTGGCCGACGCCAGCCTCGGCGTCGCCGATATCGGCTATCTGCGGCCGGGCGATCATGCGACGGCGCTTCCCTCCACGCTGTCGCTCGCCGCGACGTTCGATCCGGCGATGGCGCGCGCGGCGGGCGACATCATCGGCGCGGAGGCGTTCGCCAAGGGCATCAACGTCCAGCTCGCCGGCGGGGTGAACCTCGCGCGCGAGCCGCGCAACGGGCGCAATTTCGAATATCTCGGCGAGGACCCGCTGCTCGCGGGCACGCTGGCCGCCGAGCAGATCGCGGGCATCCAGGCGCATCACGTCGCTTCCACGATCAAACATTTCGCCGCCAACAGCCAGGAGAGCGGCCGCTTCGTCTATGACGTGCAGGCGTCAGACGCGGCGCTGCGCGAATCCGATCTGCTGGCGTTCGAGATCGGCATCAAGCGCGGCAAGCCCGCCTCGGTGATGTGCGCCTACAATCGCGTGCGCGGCAGCTATGCCTGCGAGAGCGATTATCTGCTGAAGGACGTGCTGCGTGGCGACTGGGGCTATCGCGGCTGGGTGATGTCCGACTGGGGCGCGACGATGAGCCTGAAGCCGTCGATCGACGCCGGGCTCGACCAGCAGTCGCCGCAGGACAAGGATTATTTCGCCGGCATCCCGGCGGCGATCGACAAGGGCGAGATCAGCCGCGCGCAGGTGCGCGAGATGGCGCTGCGCATCGTGCGCTCGATGATCGCGGTCGGCGCGCTCGATCACGTCGCGAAGCCGGGCGGCGCGATCGACCAGGCCGCCCATGCCGCGCGCGCGCAGGCGATGGCGGAAGCGGGCATGGTGCTGCTCAAGAACGACGGCCTGCTGCCGCTCGCCGCTAGTGCCAGGACAATCGCGGTGATCGGCCGCCACGCCGACAAGGGCGTGCCCGCCGGCGGCGGCTCGTCGCAGGTGATCCCCTATGGCGGCGTCTATCGCGACGTGCCGGAAGGGACGCACCCGCTGCTCGCGCTGATGGCGCCGTCCTATGACCTGTCCTCGCCGCTCAAGGCGTTGCAGGCGGCGCTGCCGGGCGCGCGGATCGTGTTCGACGATGGATCGGACGCAGCTCGCGCCGCCGCCGTCGCGAAGGACGCGGACATCGCGCTCGTCTTCGCGGTGAAGCCGGAGATGGAGGGGATCGACAGCGCGGACCTGTCGCTGCCTTACGGGCAGGACGCGACGATCGCCGCCGTCGCCGCCGCCAATCCGCGCACCGGCGTGGTGCTGGAGACCGGCAACCCCGTCGTCATGCCGTGGCTCGACAAGGTCGGCGCGGTGCTGGAGGCGTGGTTCCCCGGCCAGCGCGGCGGCGAGGCGATCGCCGCGATCCTCACCGGCGCGTCGTCGCCGTCGGGCCGCCTGCCGCTCACCTTCCCCGCCGCGACCGATCAGCTCCCGCACCCGCGGGAAGTGGGTTACGACCCGGCGAAGCAGCGTCCGCTCGGCATCGGCGTCAAATACGATCCGTTCACGATCGATTACAAGGAAGGCAGCGACATCGGTTATCGCTGGTTCGAGAAGACCGATGCCAAGCCGCTGTTCCCGTTCGGCTATGGCCTGACCTATACCAGCTTCGCCTACGCCGGGTTGAAGCAGGCGGGTGGCGCGGGGCTGAGCGTCACCGCGCGGATCACCAACACCGGCAAGCGCGAGGGCGTGGAGGTCGCGCAACTCTATATCGCGCCGCCGGGCCGCACGCACCGGCTGGCCGGCTGGGCGCGGGTGGCGCTGAAACCGGGCGAGACGCGCGAGGTGACGATCGCCGCCGATCCGTGGTTGCTGCTCTCCTATGACGAGAAGGCCGGACAATGGGTGCGGCCGGCGGGCGAGTATCGCTTCTTCGTCGGCAAGTCCGCCGGCGAGCCGGAATTGCGCGGCACCGCGCGGCTCGACGCCGCTGTCGAGAGTCGCCGCCGGTGAAGCCGTGGTGGCTGCTCGCGTCGGCGGCGCTGCTCACCGCCGCCGCGCCTGATGCCGCGCCGGTCGTCGCGACCGATACGGGGCAGGTGCGCGGCGCCATGGCGGACGCGGTGGAGGCGTTCCTCGCCATTCCCTATGCCGCGCCGCCGGTCGGCGCGCTGCGCTGGCGGGCGCCGCAGCCCGCCGCGCACTGGAGCGGGGTGCGCGAGGCGGGCGCGATCGGCCCGGATTGCATCCAGGCGCGCGAGGCGAGCGATACGCGCCCGATGGCGGAGGATTGCCTCACCGCGAACGTGTGGCGGCCGGCCGGGCATCGCGGGGCCGCGCTGCCGGTGGTGGTGTGGATCCACGGCGGGGCCTATGTCGCGGGCGGCAGTTCCGACCCGCAGACGCGCGGGGAGGCGTTCGCGCATGACGGCATCGTCGCCGTCACCTTCAACTATCGGCTCGGGCGGCTGGGCTTCTTCGGCTTCCCGGCCCTGTCGGCGGAGCATCCCGACGAGCCGAAGGGCAATTACGGCCTGCTTGACCAGATCGCCGCGCTGCAATGGGTCAAGCGCAACATCGCCGCCTTCGGTGGCGATCCGCGCCGCGTGACGGTGATGGGCGAATCCGCCGGGGGCGAATCCGTGCTGCTGCTCGCCGGATCGCCGCTGGCGCGCGGGCTGTTCGCGCGCGCGATCGTCCAGTCCGGCGGCGGCGCCGCGCCGCTGCTCGGCCGGCGGTTGCTGCATGAGGATGCAGCGGGCGGGGTGTCGGCGGAGAAGGCGGGGCTGGCCTTCGCCGCCTCCGCCGGGATCGAGGGCGGCGATGCGGCGGCGCTGGCCCGGCTGCGCGCGCTGCCTGCGTCGAGGATCAACGACGGGCTCAGCATGATCTCGCTGGTGTTCGGCGGCCTCGCGCGCTTCACCGGGCCGATCGAGGACGGGCGCGTGGTGACGGCGGACACCGATCGCGCGTTCGCCGCCCGGCACGACGCATTGCCGCTGCTGATCGGCACGACCGACGCCGATCTCGGGCTGAACCGCGCGACGACGAAGGACGAGGCCTTCGCCGCCTTCGCCGATCCCGCCGCCGCGCGCGCCGCTTATGATCCGGGCGGGCAGGGCGCATTGCCGGCGATCAACACGCTGATCGGCGCGGATCGCTCCATGACCGAGCCGGCGCGCCGCATCGCGCGGATCACGGCGGCGCGGAACGCGCCCGCATGGCGCTATCGCTTCGGCTATGTTGCGACCCCGATCCGAAGCAAGCCGGTTCCCGGCGCGGAGCATGCCAGCGACGTAGCTTATGCCTTCGGCACGATCCGCGTCGCATATCCCAACGGCCTGACGCCGGAGGATATCGAGGCGCAGCGCCTGTTTCATGGCTATCTCGTGCAATTCATCAAGGCGGGCGATCCCAATGGCGCGGGCCTGCCGCGCTGGCCGCGCGTCGGCAAGGACGGCGAGCCGCTGATGGATTTCACCCGCGATGGCAAGGCGGTGGCCGTTCCCGATCCGTGGCGAGCGCGGCTCGATCTGACTGCGGGAGCACGACAGTGAAGGCGCTGTTGCTGGCCGGCGCGATGCTCGCTTCCGGCGCTGCCGGCGCGACTCCCGCGCTGATGCCGCTCCCCGCCTCGGTTGCGGTGAGCGCGGGCGCGCTGGCGATCGCCGGGCCGTTCGCGCCGCGCTGGTCGGGTTGCGGCGATGCGCGGCGGCTCGATGCGGCGGCGGCGCGGTTGCAGGCGGATATCGGGCGGCAAACCGGGCTGGCGTTCGATGCGGGCGCGGCGGTGCCGCTCGCCGTCACCTGCGCCAGCGCCGACGACGCGGCCGACAAGGGCGAGGGCTATCGCCTGACCGTGACGGCGCAGGGCATCCGTATCGACGCGCAGGGGCGCAGCGGGGTGCTGCGCGCCTTCGCCACCTTGCGCCAGCTCGTCGGGCTGTCGCCGCAGGGTATCCGGCTCGCGGCGGTGACGATCGATGACGCGCCGCGTTTCGCGTGGCGCGGGGTGATGCTCGACACCGCGCGCCATTTCCTCGCCGTCGAGACGATCAGGCGCCAGATCGACGCGATGGAGCGGGTGAAGCTCAATGTCCTCCACCTCCATCTCAGCGACGACGAGGGCTTCCGCGTCGAGGTCCGCCGCTATCCGAAGCTGACCGCCGGCGGCGAATATTACACGCAGGCGCAGGTCCGCGAACTTGTCGCCTATGCGGCGGAGCGCGGCATCCGCGTCATCCCCGAATTCGACGTGCCGGGCCACAGCCGCGCGATCGTCAGGGCCTATCCCGAACTGGGGGTGGAGGGAAAGAAAGGGCCGCTCGGCACGGCCGACGTGGCGCTCAACCCCGCCGCGCCCGCCACGTATCGCTTCCTCGATGCGCTGGTCGGCGAGATGGCGGCGCTGTTCCCCGATCCCGTCTTCCACATCGGTGGCGACGAGGTGGCCAGCGGCGTGTGGGACGGCGACGCGGGCGTCCGCGCGCTGATGACGCGCGAGAAGCTGGCGGACAGCCGCGCGGTGGAGAATTACTTCCACCGCCGCGCGCAGCAGATCCTGCGCCGCCATGGCAAGACGATGATGGGCTGGGAGGAGGTGGCCGGGCGCCCCGGCCTCGCCACCGACGCGATCGTGCAGGCGTGGCAGACCTCGAACGTCACCGCCGACGTCACCGCCAAGGGTTACCGCACCGTGGTGTCGGCGGGCTATTATCTCGACCTGCTGATGCCGGCGGACTTCCATTACGCGTTCGATCCCACCGATACCGCGTCGGCCGGGTTCACCCCCGCCTTCGCCGCCATGCTGCGCAAGGCCAGCCCGTTCCTCGCCGGCTATGTCGGCGATGCGCTGGTCGCTTTCCCCCGCCCGCCGCTCACGCCGGAGCAGGAGAAGCTGGTGCTGGGCGGAGAGGCGCCGCTGTGGACGCCGACGACCACCGACGAGATGGTCGATCATGTGCTGTGGCCGCGCGCGGCGGCGCTGGCCGAGCGCTTCTGGTCGGCGAAATCGGTGCGCGATCCCGCCGACATGTATCGCCGGCTCGGCGCGATCGGCGCGCTGCTGACGGTCGACGGGCTGGACGACCGGGCGAACCGGATGCGGATGGCGATGCGGCTCGCGCCCGATGCGGTCGATCCGGTGATGACCCTGCTTTCGATCACCGGGCCGGTGCGCAACATGGCGCACGACCACCGCATCAAGGCCGCGCTGGCTGGCAAGCGCATCGTCCAGCCGCTCAATGCGCTGGCCGATGCAGCGCCGGTCGATTCGCTCGTCGCGCGGCGCTTCGCCGCCGATGCCGCGCGTTATGCCGGGGGCGACCGGTCGCTCGCGGTGGCGCTGACCGGCGAACTGACACGGTGGCGCGACAATGACGCGCGCTTCGTCGCGGCGTCGGCGCGCCGGCCATTGCTGGAGGAGGCGCGGCCGACCTCGGCGCAGATCGCCGCGCTGGCCGGCTACGGACTGGAGGCGATCGCCGCGATCGAGGCGCACCGGCCGCTCGATCGCGATCTCGCCGCGAAGGCACGCGCCGCGCTCGACACGCTCGACACGCAGGAGAAGGCGTCGTGGCGGCCGATCGAATCCTTCCTGCTGCCGCAGCCGCCCGCCGACCTGATCGTCAAGATCGGCCCCGGCGTCCGCGCCCTGATCGACGCGGCCGCCGCGCGCTGACCCTAGCCCCCGCGCCGCGCGATCGCGCCGAGGAAGCGCGCGGAGGGCTTGGGCGTGCGCCGGAAGGTTTTCGGATCGACCGACACCAGCCCGAATTTCGGCTTGTAGCCCGCCATCCATTCCCAATTGTCGAGCAGCGACCAGTGGAAATAGCCGCGCAGGTCGATGCCGTCGGCGATGCAGCGCTGCACCCCGGCGATCGCGCCGCGGATATAGGCGATGCGCCGCGTATCGTCCTCGGTCGCGACGCCGTTCTCGGTGACGTAGATCGCCTTCCTCGTCCGCCCTGCGACCAGCCGCACCGATCGCTCGATCGCGTCGGGGGTGAAGGCATAGCCCATCTGCGTCAGCTCGGTGCCCGGCGGCGGGGGGACGTCGACGTTCGCGTCCACCGCGCTGCCGGTATAGGTCTGCACGCCGATGAAGTCGCCCGGCGCGGCGAGCCAGCGGTCGAGCATCTCGGCCTGCTTGCGCTTCAGCCCGCTGTCGTCGCTCCCGGCGGCGTGGTCCGCCGTCACCGCCAGCGTCAGTCCGATCGGGAATTTCGCGCCACCGGCGCGCATCGCGTCGATCGCGGCGGCGTGGGCGGCGAGCACGCCGTCATATTGCGCTTCCCCGGCCAGCATCGGGCTGGCCCAGCCCGGCGCGCCGGCCGCCGCGCCCGCCGCCTTCTGCATCATGGCGATGATCGGGCGCGCCTTGTCGAGCATCCCGCCCCAGCGGACGACGGTGGAAAGGTTCGGCTCGTTGAAGGTCGCGGCGAGGTGGATCAGGTCGCCCATCTCCTCCGTCACGCGGCGACAATGCGCGGCGAAGGCGGCGACGTTCGCGGGATCGGCATAGCCGCCCGACGCCGCCACCCAGCGCGGCACGGTGAAATGATTGAAGGTGACGGCGGGCGCGAGGCGATGCTCGCGGCACGCCTCCAGCACGCGGCGATAATAAGCGAGGCCGGCGCGCGATATCTGCCCGCGCTCCGGCTCGATCCGCGACCATTCGATCGAGAAGCGATGCGCGTTGAAGCCGAGCGCGGCGACCAGCGCGATATCCTCCATGACATGGTGATAGGCGTCGCAGGCGTCGCCGGACGGCTCGGCGAAGATCGTCGGCTTGACGTGCTCTACCACCCACAGATCGCTGGCATAATTGCCGCCCTCGATCTGATAGGCCGCGCCGGCGGTGCCCCACAGGAAGGCGGGCTTAGCCGCCGCTGCCGCCACGCCGGCCCGCGCGCTCGACGCCAACGCCCCCGTCGCCGCCGCCGATAACAGGAACTCACGTCGTTGCATCGCACCCTCCACCCGTTTTCGGAAATGGAGCTGCATAACATACAGTCAGAGTTGCTTGTAAAGAAGTTTTCGGCCGCCGCGCCGCCCGTCAGCCGTCGACGCTGAAAAGCCCGGCGCTCGGCCAGCCGTCCATGTGCGGCTGGACGCGGGCGAGCAGCTCGCCGCCATAAGGGGCGCTGCGGTGCAGGTCATAGGCGGCCTGCGATTCGTAGATCTCGACCAGCGAGATTCTGTCGGCGTCGTCGGTCGCGACGAAGATGTCGCAGCGCAGGCACCCCGGCTCGCGCTCGCGTACGAAGGCGACATTGTCGCGCAGCGCCTGAAGCAGCGCGGGGCCTTTGCCGGGCAAGGCGGTGAACGAGGCGATGACGCCGACCTGCATGATCTTTCTCTCCTGCTTCACGATAAGGTTAGAAGACTAACCTAAATTCTGAACTCGGCGAAAGTCTCCGGCGCGAACATTTCCTCCACGGTCAGGCGGCGCGGCGAGAGGCCCTGTTCGTGGTGGTAGCGGGTGAAGGTCTCGATCACATGGCGGTTGCGCTCGATGCCGTATGGCCACCATTCGCGGCCCATCGTGGCGATCGTGTCCTCCACCGCCGCGATCTGCCACGGCAGCATCGTCTTCAGCGAGGCGGAGACGAGCAATTGCTCGTAGCTCAGCCGCTGCGCCGCGACGAACGCCTTGCAGAGCGCCTGCGCGATCCAGCGGTTCTTCTCGTAAACGTCGCGGCGGATCGCGACGACGTGCATGATCGGGAAGATGCCGGTCTTGGCGAAATAGGCTTTCTCGACATCGACGAAATCGGGGAACAGCCGCCCCACCTTGTCCGGCTCCGAATAGAAAGTGGAGGGCGCGCGGGCGGTGTGGAGCGCGTCGATCTCGCCGTCCGCCAGCATCCGCGCCAGCGTCTGCTCCGGCCCGATCGCCGCGACGCGGAATTGCGGCGGCAGGTTGAGCTTCAGTTTCTCCTCGCGCCCCGGTTCCTCCTCCCCGCCGGTGACATAGGTGACGGAAGACGGATCGACGCCATATTCGTCCTGCAGGATGCCGCGTATCCAGACCGGCGCGGTCATCTGATATTCCGGTACGCCGATGCGCTTGCCGATCAGGTCGGCCGGCTTCTCGATCCCGCTCGCCTTCGAGACGAAGATGCAGGAATGGCGGAAGAAGCGCGACGGGAACACCGGTATGGCGATGAAGCCGGGGTCCTCGCGCCCCAGCGTGACGCAATAGGAGGACATGGAAAGCTCCGCGACGTCGAACTCGCGGTTGCGCAACATGCGGAAGAAGGTCTCCTCCACATCGAGCGCTTGGAAATTGAGGTCGATCCCGTCGGGCTGGACGCGGCCGGTCTGCAACGCCTCGGTGCGGTCGTAATTCCAGCAGGCGAAGGAAAGGGGAAGGCGGCTCATGGTGTCTCCGTGGCTTCGCGGATGATCGTGTCGGGGAAGATGTCGGCGCCGCGCCGGCTCGATTCGATCAGCGCGGCGCAGGCGGCGACGGTCTCCAGCCCCCAGCGGCCGTCATGGACCGGCGCGCGGACGCCTTCGATCGCGGCGGCGAATTCGTCGATCACCGCCTGACGCGGAACGACGGGCGGGGCGAGCGGTCGCCATTCGCGCGCCGCGTCGGCATAGATGGCGAGGCCGGTCGGCGTCAGCCGGATGTCGGCGCGCTCGCAACTCGCCAGCACGAAGCCGAAATGCTCGTGATGCGGCGCGGGCGCGGGGAGGGCGCCCTTGCCATAAGTGCGCGCGAGCTTCGCGTCGCCCTCGTCCTGTCGCGGCAGCGATCGTCGCGCCGCGCCATATTGCTCCGCGTCCTTGACGTGGCCGAGTTCGCCGATCCAGCCCATCAGTTCGTCGCTGTCGTAATGCGCATAGCCGCTATAGGTCAGCGAGGCGGTGGCCCCGCCGTCGAAGAACAGCAGCGCGGCATAGGCCCCGTCGCTCGGGCGGGCGGCGTCCCAGTTTCCGCTGCTGGCGCGGATCGCGCGCAGCTTCCGCCCCGCGAGCCGCCGCACCATGTCGATCTGGTGCGCCGCCTGGCTGAACACCACCCCGCCGCCGCGCGCCGGATCGAGCTCCTCCGGGCGGCGCGGGCGATACATGAAATCGGTGAAGTTGAACGTCAGCAACTGGCGCAGCGGTCCATGGGCGCCCGAGGCGATCAGCCCGGCGGCGGCCTGCACCGGGGCGTCGAAGCCGTGGCTCGGCCCGACCACCAGCACGCGGCCGGCGCGGCGCGCGGCGTCCGCCATCGCCGCGCAATCCCGGACATTGGTCGCCATCGGCTTTTCGACCAGCACATGCTTGCCGGCGTCGAGCGCGGCGATCGTCTGCGCGGCATGATGCTCGTGCGGCGAGGCGATATAGACCGCGTCGATATCCGGCGCGGCAAACATCTCCTCCGGCGAGTTGAAGGCACGCCCGCCGAACTCGCGCGCGAATTGCGCGCAGGCGTCGGCGCGCGGATCGGCCGCGCCGGCGAGCGCGATGCGCGCGTCGCCGATCAACGCCGGCAGCGTGAGCATGAAGCCGCGCCCCAACCCGATGATTCCCAATCGAATCCTGCTCATCGCGCGTCGTGTTCCCTTGGGCCGCACACGGTTTTGACGGGTCGTGGCTTGAATGTCAAAATACTTCGATATAGAAGTATTTCAATCAGGATGGGGACAGGTGATGACACCCGAGCAGAACGACCTTCTTTGCCGCGTCGAGGGCGATGCGCCGATGGGGAGGCTGATGCGCCAGCACTGGCTGCCGGCGTGCATGATCGAGGAAGTGGCGGAGCCGGACTGCACGCCGCTCCGCGTGCGGCTGCTGGGCGAGGACATGGTGGTGTTCCGCGATACGCAGGGCCGCGTCGGGGCGCTGGACGAGAAATGCCCGCACCGCCGCGCCTCGCTCGCCTTCGGGCGCAACGAGGAGTGCGGGCTGCGCTGCCTCTATCACGGCTGGAAGTTCGACGTGGAGGGCAATGCCGTCGACATGTCGTCGGAGCCGGCCGACGCCGCCTTGCGCAAGACGATGAAGGCCCGCGCCTGGCCGGTGCATGAGGCGGGCGGCTTCGTGTGGGTGTGGATGGGCGATCCGGCGCGGGTCACGCCGTTCGATCCGCCCAACTGGGCGATGGCGCCCGCGGACAAGATCAGCATCGTCAAGATGCACGGCGCCTGCAACTGGGCGCAGGTGCTGGAAGGCTCGATCGATTCGGCGCACAGCTCCAGCCTGCACTCCACCAACATGCCGACCGCGAGCGAGGTCGAGGGATCGACCGCCACCGACACCGCGTGGCTGCGCCCGTCCGCCGACAAGGCGCCGCGCATCGAGGTGCAGAAGACGCCGTTCGGCTTCCGCTACGTCGCGATCCGCACGCCGATCGTCGACCCGGAGAGGCAGGATTACGTGCGCATGACGCTGTTCGTCGCGCCGTTCACCGTCCACATCCCGCCGAACGACCAATATCACCTGAGCCAGATGCTGGTGCCGATCGATGACGAGAACACGATGTTCTACTGGATCGCCTGGCATCCCGAGAAGGGCATCTCGCAGGATGCGTGGCGGCGCTTCTGCGGCGCGGAAGTGGGCAAGGATGTCGAGCCGGTGACGTTCCGCAAGGTCCGCAACGCCGAAAACAATTACATGCAGGACCGCGCGGCGATGAAGGCCGGGGACTTCACCGGCATCTACGGCATCCCGACGCAGGACATGGCGATGTGGGAATCGATGGGGCCGATCGCCGACCGCAGCGAGGACCGGCTGGGATCGAGCGACAAGGCGATCTTCACCTTCCGCACGCAGATGTATCGCGCGGCGCAGGCGGTGGATCGCGGCGAGCCGGCGATCGGCACCACCGCGCCGCGCATCCCCGCCGCCGGGCTGATGTCGTTCGAGGGGATGGTCGCCAAAGGGCGCGACTGGCGCACCATCAACGTCTCGCCGGAGGAGCGGGCGATCGAGAACGCCGAGGCGTGAGCGCGCCTCGCCCCGGCGCGAAATGCGGCGGCGGTGACTGACTATTAACTGCCCGCCCCTAGAGCGGGGGCATGAAGGCGATTCCGTTCGTGGCGCTGGTGGCGCTCATCCCCGTCGGCGGCTGCGCCGGCACGGATCAGGGCAGCGCGCCGGCCACGACGATCGTTTCTCCTCCCGCCTCCGATGGAACGACGACCGCACCGGTTTCCCCGCCGGCCGATGCGACTGCCGGGACCGGCACGGGTACGGGCACCGACACTGGTACTGGCTCCGGCTCCGGCGCCTCCGGGGCGGATGCGTCCGCCACATCTGTCAGCGCCGCCGAATGGACCGCGATGCTGAAGGCGGCAACGCCCGGCAGCACGATCGATCTCGGCAGCCGGAAGGTGGCGTTCGCGCGCTATACCGGCCTGTCGAACGTCACGATCAAGGGCGGCGTGTTCGGCGCGATCGCGCTCGACCAGTGGAAGAACGTCACCTTCTCGGGCACGCGCTTCGAGCCGCGTGACGGCGACGATCCCGCCGGCTCGATGATCATCGCCTATCAGCCCGATGGGCTGAAGTTCGACTGCACCTCGTTCACCGGCGCGATGAACGCGGACGGGCAGCTTGGCTTCAGTTCGATCAGCGTGCGCGGCGGCAACAATGTCTCCGTCACGCGATCGACCTTCAGCAACATCGGCAACTTCCTCGCCTTCCTGCGCACCACCAACGTGCAGGTGACCGACAACAGCTTCAGCTATATCCGCGAGGGCGTGGATCTCGTGGGCGCGCGCAACGTGGTGGTGGCGCGCAATTCCTTCGGCCCCTACCGCCCCACGCCCACCGATCACGCCGACGGCATCCAGTTCTTCACCGCCGGCCTGACCGACACCGGCGACACCGCCGCGCAGAACGTGCTGATCGAGGACAATCTCGTCGATCCGGGCGCCGGATATCGCGCGCAGGGCTTCTTCTTGCGGGACGAGGCGGGCCTCGCCGCGTCGGGGCGTGGCTATTCGGACATCACGATCCGCAACAACGTGCTGATCGGCACCGGCTGGCACGGCATCGCCGCGGGCGATCCGGTCCAGCGGCTGCTGATCGAGAACAACCGCCTGCTCATCCGCCTCAACCCCACCGATACCGTCACCAGCAACTGGATCCTCGTCGCCGCCGGGGGCAGCGCCACCGTGCAGGGCAATGTCGCGGGCAATTACAATCTGGCGGCCGGGGTCGTTGCGTCGAACAACACCACGATCGCGCGCGCCGCGACCAGCGCCGAGATCGCCGATGCGATGGCGGCCTGGGCGAAGTCGTTCACGCCGGCGGCGCAGTGCAAGTGACGAGCCGCCGTCGCGCGATCGCCACCATCGGCATTTGACAAATTAGTTCGTATCCTTAGCATTATCGGCGTCCCGGTGAAGGCCGGAGGAATCGCCGGGAGAGGATATGACCGTGGGTATTCATGGCCGAAGGATCGGCGCGCGAGCCGATAGCGGCGTCCTTCCGGGGCGCCGCTCCTGATGCACGGCAGCGTCGAGCCGATCCGCGACGCCGCGCCGGACGCGGACGTACATGCTCCCCCCACCCCGCGCGAGCGCCGCTGGGCGCTGGCGCTGCTGCTCGCGGTATCGACGATCGCGTTCATCGATCGCACGATCCTCAACACCACCGGACAGGCGATCAAGGCCGATCTGAAGCTGAGCGACATGCAGCTCGGCCTGCTCGGCGGGGCGGCGTTCGCGCTGCTCTACGGGATGCTCGGCATTCCGGTCGCGCGGCTCGCCGAACGCTATAACCGCGTGCGCATCATCGTCGTCGCGATGACGATATGGTCGGCGATGACCGCGCTGTGTGCCGCCGCGGCCGGCTTTCCCGGCCTGTTGCTCGCGCGCATCGGCGTCGGCGTCGGCGAGGCGGGGGCGGGGCCGCCGTCGCAATCGCTGATCGCGGACTATTTCCCGCCGGACCGCCGCGCCTTCGCCTTCGGCATCCTCGGGCTGGCGACGCCGATCGGGATCATCCTCGGCGCGATCGGCGGCGCGGTGGTCGCGCAGCATTTCGGCTGGCGCGCGGCGTTCCTGCTGGTCGGGCTGCCGGGGCTGGTGCTGTCGCTGATCGTCTGGTTCGGCCTGCCCGAGCCGGCGCGCGGGCTGGCCGACGGGCGGCTCGCGGGGGCGGAGGCGCCGCCGCTCGGCGCGGTGGTGCGCCGGCTCGCCGGCAGCCGCGCCTTTCGACATCTGGTGATGGCCGGCACGGTGGTGAGCTTCGTCGGCTCGTCGGGCATGACCTTCGCGCACCCCTTCTTCGTGCGCAATTTCCCGGTCGGCTACACCGAGGCGGCGATGGCCTTCGCGCTGATCAACAGCGTGTCGCTGGCCGGCGGCTATCTGCTCGGCGGGATGCTGACCGACCGGCTCGGGCGGCGCGACGTGCGCTGGTATGGCTGGATGCCGGCGATCTGCATGGTGCTCACCTCGATCACCTATGTCATCGGCTTCTCGCAATCGACATGGTTCTGGACGATCGTGCTGCTGATCCCGCCGGGCCTGTTCGCCGGCGTCTATTACGGGCCGACCTATGCCATCACGCACAATCTGGTCGAGCCCAGGATGCGCGCCTCCGCCACCGCGATCCTGACGCTGATCATGAGCATGGTCGGCATGACGATCGGCCCGGTCGTGACCGGCTGGCTCAGCGACTTCTATGCTGCGCGCGCGTTCGCGGGCGATTATGCGGCGGTCTGCGCGCAGGGGACTCAGATCGCATCCTGCGCCAGGGCGTCCGGGGAAGGGCTGCGCGCCGCGCTGGTGACGGTGTGCGTGCTGTTCTCGATCGGCGGGCTGAACTTCCTCTGCGTCGCCCGCAGCTTGCCGGGCGAGCTGGCGCATCTGAAGCGCGCGGACTGATTGCCAACGGCCGATCGGCCGCTAAGCTGCCGCCCGGAAACGAAAAGAAGGGGGCGGATTATGAGGTCGATCGCGCTGGGCGTGTTGCTGGTCGCGGCGCCGGTGACGGCGCGGGCGGCGGAAGCGCCGCCGCCGGGGCTGGAAGCCGCGCTCGCTTATCCCTTCCCCACCTCGCTCGTCGCGGCGGAGGCGGCGGACCGCATCGCCTGGATCAGCGTGGTGAAGGGCGTGCGCAACGTCTGGACCGCCGCCGCGCCCGACTATCGCGCGCATGCGCTCACCCGGTCGCTCGCCGACGACGGGCAGGAACTGACCGGGCTGGTGCTCTCGCCCGACGGCACGCGTGCGATCTGGGTGCGCGGCGGCGATCACGATGCCAACTGGCCGATCGAGTGGGAGCCGAATCCGGCCGACAGCGCCGCGCCGGTGACGCTGGAAATCTGGTCCGCCGCCACCGCTGGCGGCGCGCCGGTGAAGATCGCGGAGGGTGACGCGCCGGCGATCTCCGCGACCGGCCGCGTCGCGTACATCAAGGGCGACAAGGTGTGGAGCGTCGACGCCGCCGGGAAGGATAAGCCCGCGCAGCTCATCGCCGATCACGGCAAGGCATCCGCGCTCGCCTGGTCGCCGGACGGGACGCGGCTCGCCTTCGTCTCGCGGCGCGGCGATCACGGCTTCGTCGGGATATGGTCCGGCGCGGACCGGCCGATCGTCTGGCTGGCGCCGTCCACCGGGTTCGACGGCGCGCCGGTCTGGTCGCCGGACGGGCGCCGCGTGGCGTTCACCCGGCTGCCCGGCGCGGGCGGCGCGCCGGAACCGATGCTGACCGAGGCGCCGCGCCCGTGGTCGATCGTCGTCGCCGACGCGGCGACCGGCGAGGGCAAGGCGGTGTGGCAAAGCCCGCGCACCGCCAACGGCTCCTATCCCGGCGCGATCGCGGACGGCGCGGCGCTGATGTGGGGCGCGCGCGACCGCCTCGTGTTCCGCGCCGAGCTGGACGGCTGGCCGCACCTCTATTCGCTGCCGGCGGCGGGCGGCGAGCCGCTGCTGCTGACGCCCGGAAACTTCATGGTCGAGCACACCGCCATGTCGCGCGACCGCGCGACCCTGCTCTACGGCGCCAATACCGGCGTGGCGGCGGAGGATGACGACCGCCGCCACCTGTTCCGCGTCCCGATCGACCGCGCCGCGCCGGTGGCGGTGACGCGCGGCGAGGGGCTGGAGTGGACGCCGGTCGCGGCCGGCGGCGATCGCATCGCTTTCGTCGCGGCGGGGCCGACCCGCGCCGCCGAGGTGCGCGTGACCGGCGCGGGCGGCCGCGACACGCTGGTCGGCGATTCCTCGGTCGGCTACGCGCCGCCGATGGTCGCGCCGAAGCGCGTCCTCTTCAAGGCGTCCGACGGGCTGACCGTCCACGGCCAGCTCTTCGAGCCGGCGGGTGGCGGCGCGAAACGCCCCGCGATCGTCTTCGTCCACGGCGGGCCGATGCGGCAGATGCTGCTCGGTTTCCCCTATATGGATTATTACGCGCACAGCTACGCGGTGAACCAGTATCTCGCGTCGCGCGGCTTCGTCGTGCTGTCGGTCAACTATCGGCTCGGCATCGGGTACGGCCGGGCGTTCCAGCATCCCGACAAGAGCAGCTTCCGCGGCGCATCCGAATATCGCGACGTGCAGGCGGGGGCGAAATATCTGCAATCGCTCGCCGGCGTGGACCCGGCGCGGATCGGCATCTGGGGCGGCTCCTATGGCGGCTATCTGACCGCGCTGGCGCTCGCGCGGGACAGCGCGACGTTCAAGGCCGGGGTCGACCTGCACGGCGTGCATGACTGGTCGCGGCTGATCGCGGAGGAGGACAAGCCGGCGGTGCGCTATGAAAAGGGCGATTGGGAAGCCGCGCTCAAGAGCGCCTTCGAAAGCTCGCCGGTCGCCGACGTCGCGCGCTGGAAATCGCCCGTGCTGCTGATCCACGGCGACGACGACCGCAACGTGCGCTTCAACCAGACCATCGATCTCGCCCGGCGGCTGGACGATGCCGGGGTGCGCTACGAGGAGCTGGTCCTGCCCAACGAGATCCACGGCTTCCTGCGCTATGCCGACTGGCTGAAGGCCGATGTCGCGACGGTGCGCTTCTTCGAGGCGGAGCTGAAGGACAAATAGGCCGGACCCCGCCGGCCGCGACCTTATTCCGCCGGCGCGTCCGGCGGCGAGACGATGATGACGACGCGGCGGTTCTCGCGCCGTCCGGCGGCGGTGGCGTTGCTTTGCACCGGATCGGCCTTGCCCAGCCCGCGCACCTTCAGGCGCTCGTGGTCCATCCCGCCCTCGGTCAGCGCGTCGGCGACCGACTGCGCGCGCCGCAGCGACAGCGCCTCGTTATAGGCGGCCGTCCCGGTGACGTCGGTATGCCCCTCGACCCGCGCGCCGGCGAGGCCGACCTTCGCCAGCGTGCCGGCGAGATGCTTCAGCCGGTCGCGCTGGCCGGGGATGAGATTGCTCTCGTCGGTCGCGAACAGCAGCCGGTCGGCCAGCCCGAACTCCCAGTCGTCACCCTTCTCGACGAAGCCGTTGGCGCGCAGCACGCTTGCCTGCTCGGCGGTGAAGCCGTGATGCTGCTGCGCCACCGGCGCCGGCTGCACGGTGGCGCAACCCGCCAGCGCAAGGGTGAGGGGGATGAACAGGGACCTGGGCAACATCATCGAACACCACGCTAACGGGAAGGAACCACATCGGGCAGCGGCGGCCCGTCCCGCCGCTTGGAGGCGTACATCGCCTCGTCGGCGGCGCGCAGCAACGCGGGCGCATCCGTGCCGTCACGCGGGAACAGCGCCATGCCGATGCTCACCGAGCAGGTGATCTCGCTGCCGTCGGGCAGGATCACCGGCTCGCGCATCGCCGCATGGATGCGCTCGGCGATGGCGGCCATCTCGCTTGCGCCCGATGCCTGCGTCATCAGCACGGCGAACTCATCCCCGCCGAAGCGCGCCGCGAGATCATTGCGCCGGATGCAGTGGCGCAGCCGGTCGGCGATCTCGCGCAGCAGTGCGTCGCCCGCCATATGGCCGAAGCGATCGTTGACGCGCTTGAAGCGGTTGGCGTCGAGATAGAGCAGGCCGATCCATGTCTCCGCGCCGCCGGCCGCGCCGATCGCGGTGGCCAGCCGCTCCTCCAGCACCGCGCGGTTGGCCAGCCCGGTCAGCGCATCGTGCGAGGCGCGGTGGGCGAGCGCCGCGTTCTCGCTCCGCAGGTGATCCTGCCAGCCCTCCAGCTCGCCGAGCAGCGCGTTGAAATCCTCGCCGAGCGTATGGATCTCCTCGATCGGCGCGGGCGGCGCGCGCAGGTGCAGCGCGCGCCCGACGCGCACCTGATGCGCGACGGAGGCGATCGCCTGCAGCGGCGCGGCGATCCGCCGTTGCAGGCGCAGCGACAGGAAATAGGTGAGCGACAGCGCCAGCGCGAGGCACGCCAGCCCGCAGCCCAGCCCCACCACCAGATAGCCGCCGAGATTGCCGAAGCCGGCATAGACCCGCGCCTCGCCGATCGGCTGGCCGCCGTGCCGGATCTGCACCACCGCCGGCTGCGGCCACAGCGCCTCGGCGATGGCCAGCTCGATGCGCCGGATCAAGCGGTCGCCGGGGGTGTGCCGCACCTCGATGCGCTGGTCGCCGGTGGTCAGCACGATCGCGCGGATGCCGTCGCTGTCGGCGAGCGGCTGGACCGCCTCGCGCATCGCCGCGCGGTCCTGGAAGACGATCGCCGGCTCGGCGCTGTAGCTCGCGAGGCCGCCGACCAGCCGCAATTCCTCGCGGACATAGCTGTCCACCACCAGGATGCTGCTGAGCAGGCCGCCCAGCGCGGCGAGGACGAGCGTGAGCAGCATCACCCTGAACTGCACGCGGGCGAGCGCGCTGCGCAGCGTGGGGCGGCCGGGGGCGTTCCCGCTCATCGCGTCGCCCCGCTCGACAGGCGCAGCACGCGCGGGTCGACGGTGACGCCGCTGCGCGACACCGCGTCGAGGTTCAGCTCGAACGAGATGTCGGACCGGCGGACGTGCAGGCAGAACATCGTCCCGCCCCGGCACGCCGCATCTTCCTCCGCGATGGTCAGCAGCGGCCGCTCATGCCCCTGCGCGATCAGCCGCGACAGCCGTTGCGGCGGCACCGTGCCGAGATAGAGCGTGTCGCACGAGGCGGGGACCGACGCGGCGCCCTCCGGCACGCGCGTGACGCGCACGCCGCGTCCGCCGGCCGACAGCGTATCGAGGTCGCCGTCGGTCATCCGCGTCGGCCCGAGCAGGCAGAATTGCATCGGATCGGGCTGCGCCGGCCAGCGCGTGAAGCTGATGATGCCGCGCACCATCGTCGCGATCGCCCGGCCGGGGGCGTCCGCGCCGGCGGGCACGGGGGTGCTGACCGGAAAGAACGCGGCCTGCGCGAAGATCATCAGCGGAGACAGAAGGAGAAGCACGCCGACCCACATCGCCAATGGCGTTCGCGAAGGCGCCGCCGTGCCATATTGATACGATAGCGAACCGAACCTGTCGAGCCGCCGGGCGGCCGGCGGCGCTTGCGGGAATCCCGAAAATGCCCATTGCGCTAAAGCTTTGCCAATACTTTTCGTGGCATGGCGTAGCGATGACAACGGTCGCGGAGCGGTGGGGAAGGGGGCTGCGTCGCATGGCGCTGGCGCTCCTCGCGCTATGCTGCTGCGTGCCGGCCGGGGCGCAGGTGATCGGCCTCAGGCCCGTGCTGTGCCACGCCGTGACCGATTCGCGGCAGGCGGACGAGGCGCTGTCGTCGCTGCGTTTCTCCTGCGCCGGCACGCCGCGCGGCTATCAGCACGGCAGCCTGTGGCTGCGCGCCACGCTCGACCGGCTGCCGATCGAGCCGCGCAACCTCGCGCTGATGGTCCACCAGTCGCGCTTCGACCGGCTGGCGGTGGCCTATTCCTATGCCGATGGCGCGGTACGCTGGCAGGAGGTGAGCGGCGGCCGGTTCGGGGCGCACTGGCGCGCCGGCGGCCAGATATTGTTCGAGGCGCCGGATCGCGACGCGCCGGTGGTCGCGGTGACGATGCGCTTCGACCGGCTGGCGGAATACGGCCTCGTCCACGCGCGGCTGATGCCGCAGGGGGACAGCGCGCGGCAGACGACCGCGCTCGCGCTCGTCGTCGGCGCATCGCTGACGCTGCTGCTGATCGGCGGCCTCTACACCTTCTCGCTCGCCTTCGCCCTCCGCCGCCCATATCTGGCCTGGCACGGCGCATGGGCGGTGTGCATGCTGCTGTGGGGCGGCATCTGGTCGCAGCTCCACCTGCTGATCGTCCCCGGCATGGCGGGGACCGTATCGGCGCAGACCTGCACCTTCCTCTCCTGCCTCGCCGTCACGCTGGCGACGGTGAGTGCGGTGACGTCCTTCGCCCCTCGCATCCTGCCGCGCCGGCTGAGGGCCACCACCCTTGCGCTCGGTGCCGCCGTCGCGCTGTTCGGGGTGCCGCTCTCGTTCGTGCGCGGCCCCGGCCTGATGGAGCTTGCCGCGCTGCTCGGCTGGCTGATCCTCGCCGACCTGCTGGCGGTGACGATCTGCCTCGCGCTGGCATGGCGGCGCGGCGCGACCGAGGCGCGGGACTTCGCGGGCGCATGGTCCGTCCCGATGGCGACGCTGGCGATCATCCAGCTCGTCGACATGGACGACGGCTTCTGGGGCGCCGGATCGAAGCTGGTCATCCTGCTCGCCGCGACATGGCAGACATTGTGGCTCACGATCGCCGCGACGCGGCGGCTCGGGCGGCTGCGCATCGAGCGCGACCGCGCCCGCGCCGGCGAGGTGCTGGCGCGCGAGCTGGCGCGGCGCGACGCGCTGACCGGGGTGCGCAACCGGCGCGGCTTCGTCGAGAGCGTCGCCCCGCTGCTCGATCGCGCGCGCGCCGACGGCCTGCCGGCCGCGCTGCTGCTGATCGACATCGATCGCTTCAAGTCGATCAACGACGAGCACGGACACGACGCCGGCGACGTGGTGCTCAGCCGTGTCGGCCGGCGGATCGCCGCCTGGGAAGGCGCGATGTGCACGGCCGGGCGGATCGGCGGCGAGGAATTCGCGTTGCTCGCGATCGGGCTGGAGGGCGTGGTGCTCGATCGCTTCGCCGAAAGCGTCCGCGCCGGGATCGCCGCGTGCGACCATCGCGACACGATCGGCGACCGGATCGTCACCGCCAGCATCGGCGTCGCCGAAGCACGCCCGGCGGCAGAGTTCCGGCTGCTGTTCAAGCTCGCCGACGAAGCGCTTTACGCGGCGAAGCGCGACGGGCGGAATCGAATCCGCCGGATCGCCCCGGAGATGACGGAGGGCGGCCGTCCGCCGCAACGGGCGAGCATCAATCGATAGTCTTGAGCGTGTGTTTCGGAATTATATGAGTCCAGTCACGCTGATCTTGGAATTATATGATTTAACAGCAAAAATCTCTCTTTTGCCCGTCCGATCCATTTGACAGCGAAGGATCGCGGATTAAGGTAGTTACCGACCTTACTAAAGCGTGGGCGGGGCACATCGATGGGAGGATACCGGCAGTCCGGAACCGGCGGCGCAGCACGCCGCGCGCCCGGCGAACGCCGATTCTCCCCGCTGACCTGCCTGCCACGCCGACCGGCCGCCGCCGGATCGGCCCAGCGCCTTGCCGACATCATCGCATCGAATGACCGGGGCCGGATGCCGTGCGCGCGCGCGGTGGCCGGCGCTCGACGGAGTACGTCAGGAACATCGTGAATCACCGCCAAGGGGGCAGATACATGCGCAATTCCAGGATCACCACGCTGGCGCTTCTCGCCGGAACCGTTCTCACCACGGCGCCGCTGATCGCGGGGGCGCAGACCGCTCCCGCCGCCGCGACCTCAGCGCAGCCGCAGGATGAGGAATATGGGCGGCTGATCAACGAATATCTGGTCGACAAGCGCTTCACCTCGGAGCTGGTCGATCACATGCCGGCGTCGGCCACGGTGCCTTCGCCGCTCAAGTTCTTCGGCCGCATTCCGGGCAAGCCGGGCGAGATCACCTATGCGGAGGATATCGAGCGTTATTACAAGGAGCTGGCGCGCACCTCGCCGCGCGTGAAGTTCTGGACGGTCGGCAAGTCGGAGGAGGGGCGCGATATCGTCGTGATCGCGATCGCCGACGAGGAGACGCTCAAGAACCTCGACGCCAACAAGGCCGCGCTCGCCGCGCTGGGCGATCCGCGCAAGACCAGCGAGGCGCAGGCGAAGCAGCTCATCAAGAGCGCCAAGCCGCTCTACTGGATCACCAGCGGCATCCACTCGCCGGAGCTGGGCGGGCCGGAGATGCTGATCGAGCTGGCCTATCGCCTCGCGGTGGAGGAGACGCCGTTCATCCAGAACATCCGCAACAACATGATCACCTTCATCACCCCGGTGCTGGAGGTCGACGGCCGCGACAAGATGGTCGACACCTATTATTACGGGAAGAAGACCGGCAATCCGCGCCCGCCGCTGATGTATTGGGGCAAATATGTCGCGCACGACAACAATCGCGACGGCATGGGCCAGTATCTCCAGCTCACCAAGGCGCTGACCAACGGCGTGCTCGATTGGCACCCCACGGTGCTGCACGACCTGCACGAGGCGCAATCCTATCTGTACGTGTCGACCGGAACGGGTCCGTACAATCCCTCGCTCGATCCGATCGCCAGCAACGAATGGTGGCTGCTGGCGCAGACCGAAGTGATGGAGATGTCGAAGCGCAACGTCCCCGGCGTCTTCACCTACGGCTTCTATGACGGCTGGGTGCCGAACTATCTGTTCTGGATCGCGCAGACCCACAACGGCTTCGGCCGCTTCTACGAGGTGCAGAGCTACGGCCCGGATATCCAGAAGGGGCTGAAGCTGCCGCCGTCGACCACCAGCCGCGAATGGTATCGCGCCAATCCGCCGCTGCCGTCGATCGACTGGGGGCCGCGCAACAACACCAACATCCAGGAATCGGCGCTGCTGATCGCGCTCAACAAGGTGGCGACCGATCGCCAGATCTACCTCGAGAATTACTGGATCAAGAACAAGCGCTCGGTCGAGACGGGCCGCACCGGCGACATCAACGCCTGGGTGATCCCCGCCGCGCAGACCGCGAAGCTCAACGTGGTCGACATGGTCAACGGCCTGCGCCGGCAGGGCGCGGAGATCAGCGTCGCCAGTGCGCCGTTCAAGGCCGGCGGGGTGGACGTCGCGGCGGGCGATTACGTGATCCGCGCCGACCAGCCGTATCGCACCCTGGTCGACATGTATCTCGGCGTGCAGAACTATCCGATCGCCAACCCGCGTCCCTATGACGATACCGGCTGGACGATGGGCTATATGCGCAACGTCACGGTCAAGACGATCAAGGACCCGTCCGTCTTCCAGCAGTCGATGACGATGCTGGCGGACGACGTGCGGCCGAAGGGCGTCGTCACCGGCTCCGGCCCGGTGATCCTGGTCAACCACAGCGGCGACAACGAGCTGATGTCGTTCCGCTTCCGCCTCGCCAAGACCAAGATGCTCGCGGCCGAGGCGCCGTTCGAACTGGGCGGGCGGCAATATGCGGCCGGCACCTTCATCCTGCCTGCCGCCAACCGCGCGGAGGTGGAGAAGGTCATCGCCGATCTCGGCCTCACGGCGGAGGCGGTCGGCGCGGTGCCGTCGGTGGCGAACCACGCGCTCAGCGTGCCGCGGATCGGCTATCTGCACTCCTGGCTCCGCACCCAGGACGAGGGCTGGTGGCGCGCCGCGCTCGACCATTATGGCGTGCCCTATACCTATTTCGCCGACATCAAGGCGCGGCAGGGCGGGCTGCGCGCCAAATATGACGTCATCATCTATCCGACGGTCGGCTCCAGCGCGAAGGATCAGGTGACCGGCGTCGCGATGAACGGCAACAAGCCGATCCCGTACAAGAAGTCCGCGCTCACCCCGAACCTCGGCACGCTCGATTCCGCCGACGACATCCGCGGCGGCCTCGGCGCGGACGGCATCGCCGAGCTGAAGAAGTTCGTCGAGCAGGGCGGCACGCTGATCGGCGATGGTTCGACCGTGGAGATGCTGGCCGAATATGGTGTCGCCTCCGGCGTGAGCGTCGCGGAAACGCCCAAGCTCTACACCAAGGGCGCGATCATGCGCGGCGTGTTCAAGGACAAGACCAGCCCGCTGACCTATGGCTATGCCGGCAACGAGATGCCGGTCTATTTCTCGCAGGCGCCGGTGCTGAAGATCGGCGGAAGCGGGCCGGGCATGGGCTATTTCGATCCCAATGCACCGGGCAGCAACATCGCGCAGAACATCACGCCGAACGACAAGCCCGCGCATATCTCGCCGTGGCAAGGCTCGGGCCAGCAGGCCTCGCCGGCCAATACGGACGTGTCGAACTCACCGTTCGGCTCGATGCTGCCGACCTCGCGCACGGGCGGCGCGGCGCCGACGCAATTCCCGCGCGTGGTGATGGCCTTCCCGGCGAAGGCGGACGATATCCTGCTGAGCGGGATGCTCTCCGGCGGCGAGGCGTTGCAGAACAATGCGCTGCTGGTCGATGTGCCGAAGGGGCAGGGCCATATGGTGCTCTACGCGCTGCGGCCGTTCTGGCGCTGGCAGACGCAGGGGAGCTATTTCCTCGGCTTCAACGCGATCATCAACTGGGATCACCTCGACGCCGGCGCGAAGAACGGCGCGAAGGGCGACTGATCCGTTCAGGCTTCCGGCGCGGCGGATCATGCCGCCGCGCCGGCGAAGGCCGGGACTTATTCCATGAAGGCCGCCCGCGCCCGCAAGGCGGCGAGGCAGACCGCCAGCGTCTCGATCGGATGGGCGGCGAGCCATTCGCCCCGCTCGCCGGTGACGATGAAGGCGCCGTCATGTTCTTCCAGCCAGTGTCCGGGCGGGACAAGCGTGCTCGCCGCCGTTCGCGATTGCGAATAGTTGAGCGCGCGGACGCGCGCGCCGTCCTCGCCGCGCCAGATGCCTTCGCCGATCGCCGGAAGCCGCGCCAGCGCGGGGAACACCGCCACCGCGATCAGCGCATCGAGCGCGCGGCCCGGCTCCTCCGCCAGCTCGCAGGCGCGGATCGCTTCGGCGAGCGGGGAGCGGATGGGGCTGGTCATGCGGTCGTTGTCTTCGTCCCCACGTAGCGCGCGCGGCCGAGTTCCGCACGCCGGCTCGCGCTGCGCGTCTTGAGCAGGTCCTGCCGCGAGAGCAGGCCGAGCACGCGCCGCGTTTCGGGATCGACGATCGGGATGCGGCCGATCCCCGAATCGACGATCAGGTCCGCCACCACGCCGCTGGGCGTGTCGGGATAGGCGACCGGCTGCGCGGCATCGGATATCGCGTCCGCCAGCGGGGTCGCGTCGTCGTCGCGATCGACCTGCCAGCGCAGCGCGTCGGTGCGCGAGACGAGGCCGAGCAGACGCCCCTCCGCGTCCACCACCGGATAGCTGCGATGCGCCGCCTCGCTGGCGAAGAAGGCGATCGCCGCGCCGACCGTCATCGAGCCGGGCAACGTGTCCGGGTCGCGCGTCATGATCTGCGCGGCTTGCAGCAGGTCGAGCGGGTCGACGGTATATTCCTGCAGGATATGCCGCCCGCGCCGCGCGATCTTCTCGGTCAGGATCGAGCGGCGCATCAGCAGCACGCTGACGGCATAGGCCGCGCCCGCCGCCGCGATCGTATAGGGCGCGGCTTCGAAATGCCCGGTCAGCTCGACCGCGAACAACGCGCCGGTCATCGGCGCGCGCATCGCGCCGGACATGATCCCGGCCATGCCGACCATCGCCCAGAAGCCAGCATCGCCCGGCAGCACCTGCCCGAGCAGGAAGCCCGCCGCGCCGCCCAGGATCAGCAGCGGCGCCAGCACGCCGCCCGAGGTGCCCGATCCCAGCGCCACCAGCCACACGATCGCCTTCACCACCAGCAGCGCGATCACCACGCGCAACGCCAGCGCGCCATTCAGCAGCGCATCGATGCTGGCGTAGCCCGCGCCCAGCACGTGCGCGTCGATCAGGCCGCCGAAGCCGACCACCACCGCGCCGATCGCCGGCCACCACATCCAGTGCACCGGCAGGCGGTGGAACATGTCCTCGACGCGATAGAGCGTGACCGACAGCAGCGCCGCCTCCAGCCCGACGATCAGCCCGGTGCCGCCCGCGGCGGCGAGCGCCCAGGCGGCGGCGGGGGCGTGCGCCCCGGTCGGGAACATCGCGCCCGTGCCGATCAGCAGCGGCCGCCACGCGAAGGAGACGAGCGAGGCCACCACTACCGGCACGAAGCTGCGCGGCTTCCATTCGAACAGCAGCACCTCCACCGCGAGCAGGATCGCGGCGAGCGGCGTGCCGAAGATCGCCGTCATGCCCGCCGCCGCGCCGGCGACGAGCAGGGTCTTGCGCTCCGCCGCGCTCAGCCGGAAGCATTGCGCGAACAGCGATCCGATCGCGCCGCCGGTCATGATGATCGGCCCTTCCGCGCCGAACGGCCCGCCGCTGCCGATCGAGATCGCGGAGGACAGCGGCTTGAGCAGGGCGACCTTGAGCGACAGCCGGCTCTCCCCGAACAGGATCGTCTCGATCGCCTCCGGGATGCCGTGGCCGCGGATCTTGTCCGATCCGAAACGCGCCATCAGCCCGACGATCAGGCTGCCGATCACCGGGATCGCCACCACCATGAGGCCGACATGCGCGTCGGTGATGACGGTCTTGTCGGCGGAAAGCCGCCCGAACCAGAACAGGTTGGTGGCGATCGCGATCAGCTTGACCAGCACCCACGCGCCGAATGCGCCCCCGCTGCCGACGACGATCGCCATCATTGCGAGCATGACCATGCGGCGATCGACGCTATGATCGGCGAGCTGGTGCCCTTCGGTGGCGCGGGGCGGGGTAAGCGACATATGTAAGGCGGGCCTTGTCGGACGATGGGCGGCGCGCGTTTATATCGCAATGCGATATGTTTCAATCGGGGAAGAAGCGGAATGGCGGCGGAGGAGGAGATTGGAGATGCGGATTATGCGGCGCTGGCCGAGTTCCGCCATGCGATCCGCCGCTTCCAGTCGTTCAGCGAGGCGCGCGCGGGCGAGATCGGGCTGACCCCGCAGCAGCATCAGGCGCTGCTCGCGATCCGGGGCAGCGCGCCGGACGAGGCGACGGTGGGCCGCGTCGCGGAGCGGCTGATCCTCAAGCCGCACAGCGCGACCGGCCTCGTCAACCGGCTGGAGGCGCTGGGGCTGGTGACGCGCGAGGCGACCGCCGCCGATCGCCGGCGCGCGCTGCTGCGCCTGACGCCCAAGGCGTATCGCATCCTCGACGCGCTGTCGGCGGTGCACCGGGAGGAGATCAGGCGGCTCAGGCCGTTGTTCGCCGAGATATTCGCCCAGCTCGGTTAGCGTACCGACCAGCGGCGCAGCTCCATCCCGGCGCCGCCGGCCGGCAGGCTGAACACCATCCCGTCCTCGCCCACCGTGATCGTCCCGCCGAACCGCTGCCGCGCGTCGCCGAGGAAGGCGGGATACATCACCCGCGAGGGCATCGGCGGGATATTGTGGCTGAAGACGAGATGCTTCACCCCCGCCGCCTGCGCCTCCGCGGCGGCGTCCTCCGGCGTGGTGTGATAGTTGAGGATGTCGCGCGTGATCTGGGTGAGCGCGGTCTGCCGGCGCTGTTCCAGCACCTCGGTCATCAGCGCGACGAGCCGGGGTTGCAGCCCCTCGTGCACCAGCAGGTCCGCGCCGCGCGCGTTGCGCACGATCGAAGGGGTCGGGCTGGTGTCGCCGCTGAACACGATCGAGCGGCCCTTGTAGGCGAAGCGATAGCCGACCGCCGGCTCGACCGGGCCGTGATCGACGCGGAAGGCGGTGACGGTGACGCCGTCGCCGGCATAGACCGGCACCGGCGACCAATCCCCCTTCGGCGGCAGCGCGAAGGGCAGCGCCACGCCGCCCGCGCCGGATGGCGGCGCGACGATCGGGCCGTGGTGCGCGGTGCGGAAGCCGGCGTCGATCGCATAGGCCTGATCGAACCCGGCGACGACCCGCCCGGTCCCCGCCGGGCCGTGGACGGGAAGCGGGCGCGTCCGCCCCGCGCCGGTCCAGGCGAGCAGCAGCACCGGCCCCAGCCCGTCGATATGGTCGGAATGGAGATGCGTCAGGAAGACGCGCTCGATCCGCCCGTTGGGGATGCCCATCAGCATGATGTTGCGCGCGCCGCCCTCGCCAGCGTCGACGACGAAGACATGCCGCCCCGCGATCACCACGCTGCACGGCCCGGCGCGCGTCGGATCGGGCATCGGCGAGCCGGTGCCGCACAAGGCGACGTGCAGCCCGTCGGGCAGCTCGCGCGTAACGTCCACTCCGGCGCGCGCGTCGATCGCGATCCGCGCCGCCTCGCGCCCGATCGCCCCCGGAAACGCCGCCACCGCGAGCAGCGCCGCCAGCGCCGCGCCGCCCGTCGCCCACCAGATCGCGTGCCGCATCCAACCTCTCCCCGTTCTTTGCAGCGAGGATAAGCGATATTATGGCATTATCAATGCCGATACTTGCGCCGCGCGCCGCGCGTGATAGGATCGCCGCCACAAAAGCGGGGAGAGGATGCGGCCGTGACGCAGATATCGCGCGTGCTCGTGGCGCTGGTGGCGCTGTTCAACATCGTGCTGGGGCTGGGTTTCCTGCTCGATCCGGCGGGATCGGCGCAACGCTTCCTGCTGGAGCCGCTCGGCACGCAGGGGATGGCGACGCTGCGCGCGGACTTCACCGCCTTCTTCGTCGTCGGCGGGGTGGCGGCGCTGACCGGCGCGTGGCGGCGGGACGGCGCGCCGCTGCTGGTGCCGCTCGCCTTGCTGTCGGTCGCGATCACCGGGCGCGTGGTCAGCCTGATCGCGGATGGCGCGCCGGGCAGCGCCTTCCCGCCGATGGCGGTGGAGGCGGTGATGATCGCGATCCTGCTGCTCGGCCGCCGCGCCTTCGCGGAGGCGCGGCCATGAAGCGCTGGCAGAAGATCGCGCTCGGCACGGTCGGCGCGGCGGCGGTCGCGGGGTTCGCGGCGAAGGATTATGTGCTGCTGCATCTGCCCGGCTGGCTCGCGCCGCGCGTCCACCCGTTCCGCGAGATCACCTGGCAGCCCGGCCCGGCGAAGCCGCTCCTGCCGCCGGACAAGCGCCCGCCCAATATCGTGTTGATTCTCGCCGACGATCTCGGCTTCAACGATATCAGCTTCAACGGCGGCGGGGTGGCGCGCGGGCTGCTCAAGACGCCGAACATCGACGCGATCGGGCATCAGGGGGTGAGCTTCGCGCAGGCCTATGCCGGCAACGCCACCTGCGCGCCCTCGCGCGCGGCGCTGCTCACCGGGCGTTATCCGACGCGCTTCGGCTTCGAGTTCACGCCGACCGACACGCGCTTCGCCAAGACGATCGCGGGCTTCCCGAGCAACTGGCAGTACAAGACGATCCTCGACCAGCAGGCGGTGGACAATGATCCCCCCGCGAACAGCAAGGGCATCCCGACCAGCGAGCGGACGATCGCCGATCTGCTGCGCGCCGGCGGCTATCACAACATCCATCTCGGCAAATGGCATCTCGGCGGGGAGCCGGGGATGCGCCCCGAGCAGCGCGGCTTCGACGAGAGCCTCGGCTTCATCATCGGCGGCCAGATGTACGCGCGCGAGAGCGACCCGAACGTCGTCAACTCGAAGCAGGATTTCGATCCGATCGACAAATATATCTGGGCCAACCTGCCGTTCAGCGTGCAATATAACGGCGGCGAGCGGTTCCACCCCGATCGCTACATGACCGATTATCTGACGCATCAGGCGATCCGCGCGATCGACGCCAATCGCAACCGGCCGTTCTTCCTCTACCTCGCCTATAACGCCCCGCACACGCCGCTTCAGGCGCTCAAGAGCGATTATGACGCGCTGTCCGCGATCCCCGATCGCCGCACCCGCGTCTATGCCGCGATGATCCGCGCGCTCGATCGCGGCGTGGGGCAGGTGATGCAGGCGCTGAAGGAGCGCGGGCTGGATCGGAACACGCTCGTCATCTTCACCAGCGACAATGGCGGCGCGCATTATATCGGCCTGCCCGACATCAACCGCCCGTATCGCGGCTGGAAGGCGACCTTTTTCGAGGGCGGGATCAGGGTGCCGATGTTCATGCGCTGGCCCGCGCGGATCGCGCCGGAGACGCGGGTGGACGGCGTGGTGAGTCATTTCGATCTCTACGCCACCGCCGCCGCTGCCGCCGGGCTGAAGCCGCCGACCGACCGGGTGATCGACGGCATCGACCTGTCACCCTATGTCGACGCGCGGCACGAACCGATGCCGAAGCGCACCCTGTTCTGGAAGAGCGGCGACTATCAGGCGGTGCGCGACGGCGACACCAAGCTCCAGATCCTCGATATCCCGCGCCAGTCCCTGCTCTACGACCTCAAGGGCGACCCGACCGAGCAGCGCGATGCCGCCGCCGCCAGCCCGGCGGAGGTGCAGCGGCTCACCGCGCTGATCCGCCGTCATGATGCGGAGCAGGTGAAGCCGTCATGGCCGGCGCTGATCCGCTCGCCCATTGCCATCGACCGCCCGCTGGGTACGACGCCGCGCAAGGGCGAAACCTATATCTACTGGGCGAACTGATGGCGGCGGAAGACGGCAGGCGAAAGCGATCGGAAGCGAGCCGGCGCAAGATCGTCGAGGCGATGGTCGCGCTGGTCGGGGAGGGCGATCCCGCGCCCGCCGCCGAGCAGATCGCCGCGCGCGCCGGTGTCGGCCTGCGCACCGTCTTCCGCCAGTTCGCGGACATGGAGGCGATCTACGCCGGCATGGCCGAGCGGCTGGCGCGTGAATATCAGGACTGGCTCGATCCGTTCGTCGCGGCGGACTGGCGCGGCCAGCTCGACGAGATGCTGGCGCGCCGGCTCGAAACCTATGAGCGGCTGATGCCGTACAAGCGCGCCGCCGACGCGCATCGCCACGCCTCCGCGACGATCCAGCAGAATCATGCCGGGATACTGGCGACGATGCGCGAGCGGCTGGTCGGCCTGCTGCCGCCGGCGATCGCCGGAGATGCGGTTCTGCTGGAGGCGATCGACCTGCTGCTGAGCTTCGAGACGTGGCAGCGGTTGCGGCTCGACCAGACCTTGCCGCCCGAAAACGCCCGCGCGGTGGTGTCGGGCGCGATCGCGCGGCTGTTGCCGCAGGAGGACAAGAAATGACGCTGACGTTCGATTGCTTCTGGTCGTTCCGTTCGCCCTATTCCTATCTGGTGACGCCGCGGCTGGTGGCGCTGGAGCGCGATTTCGACGTGCGGTGCAACGTTCGCATCGTCCGCCCGATCGCGGTGCGCCAGCCGGAGTTCTTCTCGAACAGCGATCCATTGTGGGTCAGCTACCTGATGCGCGACACGGTGCGGACGGCGGAATATCTCGGCCTGCCCTATCGCTGGCCGCGCCCCGATCCGGTGGTGATGGACTTCGCGACGCGCACCTATCCCAGGGAGCAGCCCTATATCCACCGGCTCAGCCGGCTGGGCCAGCTCGCCGCCGAGCGCGGGCGCGGCCTGCCGTTCATCGACGCGGTGAGCCGCCTGATCTGGAGCGGCGCGACCGATAACTGGCACGAGGGCGACCACCTCGCCCGCGCCGCCGCCGAGGTCGGGCTGGACCTCGCCGAGATGGACCGCGTGGTGGAAGCGGAGGGCGACCGGCTCGCCGCCGCGATCGAGGCCAATGAGGCGGACCAGCGCGCCGCCGGCCATTATGGCGTGCCGCTGATGGCGTTCGGCGGCGAGCCGTTCTTCGGGCAGGATCGCTTCGACCAGCTCGTCTGGCGGATGGAACGGGCGGGGCTGGCGCGCCGCGCCGATTGAGCCGCTTGCGTTGATGCCGCCAACCGTTTCATGTTGCACGGAACGGAAACGATCAGACGGGGGACGGGATGCGCGCAGCAGGGATTCTGGCGGGGGCCGCGCTGGCGGCGATGGCGGCGGCCGGCGTGGCGCAGACCGCGCCCACCGACCGCAAGGCGATCGAGGCGCGGTTCGACCAGCATATCAGCTCGGCCGACCAGCTCGCGTGGCTGAAGGACATGTCGTCCGCGCCGAACCATGTCGGCTCGCCGCACGACAAGGCCAATGCCGAGGCGATCCTCGCCAGGTTCAGGCAATGGGGCTGGGACGCGCATATCGAGACGTTCCACGTCCTCTATCCCACGCCGATCTCCACCACCGTGGAGATGGTCGCGCCCGAGAAGATCGTGCTGGGCGGGCAGGAGCCGCCGATCCCCGGCGACGATACCTCGTCCAGGACGGCCGATGCGCTGCCGCCCTATGTCGCCTTCCAGGGCGACGGCGACGTCACCGGCGATCTCGTTTATGTCAATTACGGGATGCCGGAGGATTACAAGGACCTCGCCCGGCGCGGCATCGACGTGAAGGGCAAGATCGTCATCGCGCGCTACGGCACCGGCTGGCGCGGGCTGAAGCCCAAGCTGGCGCAGGATCACGGCGCGATCGGCTGCATCATCTATTCCGATCCGGCCGATGACGGCTATGCGCAGAGCGACGCCTATCCGGTCGGCGGGGCGCGCCCGGCAGGCAGCGTCCAGCGCGGTTCGGTGGCGGACATGCCGCTCTATCCCGGCGACCCGCTGACTCCCGGCATCGGCGCGACGCTCAACGCCAAGCGGCTGACGCGCGAGGAAGCGCCGACGCTGCTCAAGATCCCGGTGCTGCCGATGTCCTATGGCGACGCGGGCAAGCTGCTCGCGCGGCTCGGCGGCCCGGTCGCGCCGGCGCCGTGGCGCGGCGCGCTGCCCGTTACCTATCACATGGGCGGCAACGGCGGCGTCTCGGTCCATCTCGCGGTGAAGTCGAACTGGAAGCTGACTCCGGCCTATGACGTGATCGCGATGCTGAAAGGCGCGCGCTACCCCGATCAATGGGTGATCCGCGGCAACCATCATGACGGATGGGTGTTCGGCGCGGCCGATCCGCTCTCGGGCAACGTCGCGATGCTCTCGGAGGCGAAGGCGCTGGGCGAATTGTACCGCTCCGGCTGGCGGCCGGCGCGGACGATCGTCTATACGAGCTGGGACGCGGAGGAGCCGATGCTGCTCGGCTCGACCGAATGGGCCGAGCAACATGCCGACGAGCTGAAGCAGAAGGGCGCGATCTATATCAACACCGACGGCAACGGGCGCGGGATGCTCCATGCGCAGGGCAGCCATCCGTTCCAGCATCTCGTCAATGCGGTCGCCGCCGACGTGACCGATCCCGAGACGGGCGCGAGCGTCGCGGCGCGCGCCCGTGCGGGCGTTCTCGCCGATGCGTTCGATCGTACCGGGCATGTCAACGAGACCGCGCTGGCGGCGGCGGAGAAGGGCGGCGACCTGCCGCTCGGCGCGCTGGGATCGGGATCGGACTATTCCGCCTATATCCAGCATCTCGGCCTGCCCGCGCTCAACATCGGCTTCGGCGGCGAGGATGAGTCCGACGGCGTCTATCATTCGATCTACGACAGCTTCCACCATGTGACGACCTTCGACGATCCGGGCCTGAAATATGGCGCGGCGCTGTCGAAGGTGGTCGGGCGGCTGGTGCTGCGGCTCGCCGACGCCGATCTGCCGGTGCAGCGCTACGGCGACTTCGCCGATACGGTCGCGGCCTATCTGGGCGAGGTGAAGAAGCTCGCCGCCGATCGCCGCGCCGAGGATGCGAAGCGCGACAGGCTGACCGCCGACGGCGCGTTCCGCCTCGCCAGCGACCCGCTCAAGCCGGTCGGCGCGCCCGCGCCGGAGGCAATGACGCCCGAGTTCGATTTCGCGGCGCTCGACGGCGCGGTGAAGACGCTCAGGCAATCGGCCGCCGCGTTCGACGGCGCGCTCGCGGCGCGCGGCGCGGCGCTGTCGCAGGCGCAGCGCGACCGGCTCTCGGTGCAGCTTCGCGACATCGACCAGTTGCTGCTCGACGATCGCGGCCTGCCGGAGCGGCCGTGGTACAAGCACCTGATCTACGCTCCCGGCCGCTTCACCGGTTATGGCGCCAAGACGCTGCCCGGCGTACGCGAGGCGATCGAGGAGCGCCGCTTCGGCGATGCCCGCGAATTCGTCGGCCGCACCGCCAAGGTGCTGCGCGACTATGCCGCGCGGCTCGATCAGGCGCGCGCGACGGTGGAGGGGAAATAACGGCGGAGGTTCAGCCGGGGCAGGCCGCCAGCGCGCGCTCCCGCGCGGCGAACAGTTCGCCGATATCGGCGCGCGCGGTGAGCAGGTCCTTGAGCGTATAGCCGTCGAGCACCGTCATGAACGCGGCGAGCGCCTCCGCCAGCGCGACCGTCAGCCCGCATGCCGGGGAGATCAGGCAATCGCCGCAATCGACCAGTTCGAACCCGTCCTCGGTATGGCGGACGAGCGCGCCGACGTTGATCTCCTCCGGCTTGCGGCCCAGCCGGATGCCGCCGCCCCGTCCGCGCACGCTGGCGATATAGCCCGCGTTGGCGAGATCGTTCACCACCTTCATCAGATGGTTCTGCGAGACGCCATAGGCGCGCGACACCTCCGCGATCGAGCATAGCCGATCCGGCCGCGCGCCGAGGTAGAGCAGCACGCGCATCGCATAATCGGTATAGCGCGTCAGGCGCATCGGTGGCTCCGCCTCACTTGGTCGCAGATAACATATATTTCTATTGCATCTTTTTTCGGATCGCTGCAATAGATGTATATCGAATACATGATTGGAGCGAATCGTGGAGCATCCCGTCCAGATCGAGGAAGCCGCGCTGGAGCGCCTGATCCCGCTGTTCTACGCGCGCGTCCGCGAGGATGACGAGCTTGGCCCGGTGTTCAACGACGCGATCGCCGACTGGCCGGAACATCTCGACAAGCTGGTCGCCTTCTGGTCGTCGGTGATGCTGACCAGCGGGCGCTACAAGGGCAATCCGATGATGGCGCATATCAAGCACATCAGGCGGATCACGCCGGAGTTGTTCGACCGCTGGCTCGCGCTGTGGAAGGCGACGACCGACGAGGTGATGCCGCCCGCCGCCGCCGCCGCGCTGCAGGCGAAGGCCGCGCGCATCTCCGAGAGCCTTCAGCTCGGGATGTTCTTCCGCCTCGATCCGTCCTCGCGGCCGGGCCGCGCCGCCGCCTGACCGGGCAAAAGGAGCAAGCGATGCAGACCGGATCGGCGAGCGCCTCCACGGACCCCCGCGCACGGGCGCGGGCTCAGGAGCAGGCGCAGGTGGAGTTCCGCCGCGCGATGAAGATCATCGCCCTCGCGGCGGTGCTGATGGCGGCGGGGGCCTTGTGGTATCTGTCGCTCTCCGGGCCGCTCACCGTCACGATGGTCGTCGCGACGACGCTGGGGGTGCTGATCTCGGTCATGCTCGGCTGCGGGCTGTTCGCGGCGGCGTTCTTCAGCGACAAGAGCGGCTACGACCAGAACGTCTCCGACGCGACGCGCGTCAAGGCGCCGCCGTCCAATCCCACCGCGCTGCCCGAGGGGCTGGAATCATACAGGCGCACCGACGATTTCACCGACCGGACGGTGCCTGCCGCCTTGCTCGCCGACCATAATACCAAGGCCGGCACCTGGGGCCTGATCCGCGTCACCGCCGGCATGTTGCGCTATCGCGTCACCGATCCGCGCCGCGCGCCGTTCGAGACGATCCTGACCCCGGACACGCTGCCGGGCATCGTCGAGCCGACGATCCTCCATCATGTCGAGCCGGTCCCCGGCGTCCGCTTCCACGTCGAATTCTGGCGCGCGCGGGCGGGCTAGAGCGATTTCGAGGCAGGTGGAAACGCAGTTCAGCGCAGCCAATCACCTGTCGGCTCGGAAATCGCGGCAAACAAAGAAAATAGAGCGGTGATCCGATGCAATCGGATCGACAACCGCTCCAGCCGAAGATCCCCGGGGGGAGGGATGCCGTCGCCGCCTGCGTCGGGCGGCGACGGCGTCTTGTCGTCAGAACGACTTGCGCAGGTTGAGGCCGATCGTGCGCGGCCGCGCCGAGGTGACGCTGGTCAGCCCGACGCCGATCGCGCTCGACGAGGCGCGGGTGATCGCCACCGAATCGAACAGGTTGTTGACGAAGATATAGGCGCCCCAGTCGCCCGACCGCTCGATGCCGACGCGCGCGTTCACCAGGTCATAGCCGTCGATGTAGCGGGTATAGACATAGGTCGGCCGGAAATCCGAATAATAGCCGCCGGAGTGGCTGTAGTCGGCACGGATCACGCCGTCGAAGCTGTCGGTCAGCGGCCAGGTATATTGCGCGCTGCCCCCCATCGTGAACTTCGGCACATAGGGGATGCGATTGCCCTTCAGCCCCGAGCTGGCGGTGGCGAGGTTCGCCGGCAGCACGTCCTCGGTCAGCTTGGCGGTCATGTAGGTGGCGTTGGCGTTGAGGTTGAGGCCGTGGACTGGCTGGAGCGACCCCTCGAACTCGATGCCCTGCACCCGCGCGGCCGAGGCGTTGCCGATATAGGAGAAGGCCCCGTTCGGCGTGCGCTGCGTGATCTGTATGTTCGACCAGTCGATGCGGAAGGCGTCGAGGTTGAGGATCAGCGTGCGGCCCAGCCAGGCGGTCTTGAAGCCCGCCTCATAGTTCCACAGCGAGTCCGAACGGTACGGCGTCAGCGCGGTGTCGAGGCCGAGCACCTGGTTGACGCCGCCGGGGCGGAAGCCCTGCGCCGCCTCGGCATAGAACATGATGTCCGGCGTGATCTTGTACGACACGTTCGCCTTGACGACCGTCCCGTCCTCCGACGACGACAGCGCGGTCGGCGGGGTGATCCGCGCGCCGACGAGGATCGAGGGCACGTCGGTATGGCCCACCACGTCCTTGTCGTACTTGAAGTAACGGATGCCGCCGGTGACGTTCAGCCGCGAGGTGATGTCCAGCGAAAGCTCGCCGAACGCGGCGACCTGCTTCAGCTCGTCATGGATGAAGCGGATCGTGTCGATCTGGCTCGGGATGACATAGCCGCTGCCCGGATTGACGTTGAGCTGCGGGTTGGCGACGTCGGTGGTGCGCTTCGAATAGAAGCCGCCGACCGTCCAGTTGAGCGGCCCGTGGCCGGACGAGCTGAGCCGCAGCTCCGCCGTCAGCGCGTCGAGGTCCTGCTGCGGATAGAGCGAGCTGGTCGACTGGCCCGCGACGAACGCCTGATATTGCGCGAACGAGGTGATCGGCACGCCGAACTGGTCGGAGCAGCTCGTCGCGCACAGCCGGTTATAGGTGGCGAGGTTGTTCGTGCCCTGGATGTAGCGCGACGTGTCGCTCTGGCTGACGAGGCTGCGCTGCATGTACGAGACGACGCCCGTCGCGGTGACGGGGCCGAAGTCATAGGTGCTGGTTAGGCTGTAGAGCTTCACCTCGTCGCGCACGACCTGGCGGGTGCGCGCGTCGGTCTTGTACTTGCCGCTCTCCAGCAGCCAGCTCGGCGTGTCGGTGGAGGAATTGTTGTAATAGACCGCCGCGTCGATCGTCCACGCCTCGACCGGCTGGATGCGCAGGATCGCACGCCCGCCGTAGCTCTCCTCGGCGTTGATGTTCTTCACGTTGAGCCAGGTGTTGTCGATATAGCCGCCGTTGCGCTTGAAGAAGCCGACGACGCGGAGCGCGATCTTCTGGTCGACGATCGGGAGATTGATCATCCCGTTCATCTCCTGATTGGGCGCGCCGTGCTGGGTGGCGGACATGGTGCCGTCGAAATCCGCCGCCAGCCGGTATTCCGGCTTCTTGTAGATGATGCGCAGCGTGCCGCCCATCGAGCCGGAGCCGTAGAGCGTGCCCTGCGGGCCGCGCAGCGCCTCGACGCGATCGACGTCGAACAGGCGCAGCTCGGGAGTGGAGCCGCCCGCGTCGTTGCTCGCGCCGACGGTGCCGGTCACTGGCGTCTCGTCGTAATAGACGCCGACGGTCGGCTCGCCGGTCGCCTGGATGCCGCGGATCACGACGCGGCGGCTGGACGGGCCGCCGTCGACGAAGCTGAGGCCCGGCACCTGGCTGTGCAGGTCGGCGATGTTCTGCACGCCCGAATTGGCGATCGTCTGCGCCGACACGGCGGAGATCGCGATCGGGGTTTCCTGAAGCCGGGTGTCGCGCTTCAGCGCGGTGACGACGATGTCGGCGTCGCTTCCCTGCGTGGAGGATGCGGCGGCGGGCGCGGCGTTGCCGTTCTGGGCCAGCGCCGGTGCGGCGACGCCGCTCAATGCCGTCGCGGCGAGCAGGCCCGCCATGCGTCGCAGATTCATCGTGTCGATCATCGAACCCCCCTCTCGCTCGTCGCGGACCGTTCCGGCCTTCGCGATCGCGCCGCCTCTTTCCGTTTCCCCGCGGCCCGGCGGTGATCGCCGGTTCCGTCCGCCAAGCGATTGGGCAGGATATCCGCGCGCGTCAACCGATCGATGCTTAACTAAGCAAATTTTTGATCCGAGCTTGCGCATAGTGTGGCTATATCGCACCATAAATGCTGTGGAATCGGGCGGGTAAGGGCGTTTTTCGGGCGTCCGCGCGCGGCCGGTTCCGCGACGAAAGCTTGGGGTCTGTGGGCAATCGCCCGATTTTTTCAGGCAGGCGAAGCATCGGCTTGGGGCGGCGACATGCCGCGATCCGGCCGGGCCTGTCGCGTGCGGTTTCAGGGGAGGCGTTGATGAAGCGAATTCTGAAGGGGGCATCGCTCCTTGGCACGGCCAGCATGGCGGCCGGTCTGCTGGCTGGCGCGGCGGGCGCGCAGCAGGGGATGGACCCGGATTTCGCCAGGTCGGTGAAGGAGTGGACGACGCGGCCGGAATTCTCGACGCCGCTGGTCGATCACCTGCCGCTGTCCTCCACCATCCCCTCGCCGAAGCAGGTGTTCGGCAGCCATATCGGCGCGCCGGGCGTGCTGCACAGCCAGCCGGAGATAAACGCCTATTTCCGCAAGCTCGCCGCCGCCGCGCCGGACCGGGTGCGCATCATCGAGATCGGCAAGACCAACGAGGGGCGCGAGAATATCGTCGTGATGCTCTCCGATCCCGAGAATATCGCGAAGCTCGATCAGTATAAGGCGAACCTCGGCAAGCTCGCCGATCCGCGCCACATCTCGGCCGAAGAGGCGAAGCGGATCATCGGCGAGACGAAGCCGATCTACCACCTCACCGCCGGGCTGCATTCGGCCGAGACCGGCCCGCCCGAGATGGTGATGGAACTGGCCTATCGCCTGCTCACCGAGGATTCGCCGCTGATCCAGAAGATCCGCAAGAACCTCGTCGTCGCGATCAGCCCGGTGCTGGAGGGCGACGGGCGCGATCGTTATCGCGACTGGTATTACCGGCACCTGATCGACGAGAAGGACGATCTCAACAAGCCCGGCGGCCCGCCCTATTGGGGCAAGTACATCTATCACGACAACAATCGCGACATCAATTTCTCCGATCCCAGCGCGGCGGAGATGATGAAATATTATCTCGAATGGCACCCCCCGATCATGCACGAGCTGCATGAATCGGTGCCGTTCCTCTACACCTATAGCGGTCAGGCGCCGCAGAACCCCGATCTCGATCCGATCCTCTACGGCGAACTGCCGTTCTTCTCCAATTTCGAGATGTCGCAGCTCACCAAATACGGGCTGCCGGGGGTGTGGACGCACGGCTTCGTCGATGCGTGGTCGCCGGGCTATGTCGGCTTCATGTCGTCGAACCACAACGGCATGCTGCGCATGTACGAGACGTTCGGCAACGGCGGCGCGACGACCATGCTGCGCCATGTCGACACCGGCGAGGGCGGCCCCGGCGTGCGCGGCGGCAACCAGACGGCGCGCGACTGGTATCGGCCTTCCCCGGCGTACAAGGAAGTCGAATGGTCGATGCGCAACAACACCAACTACATGGAGACGGGCGTGCTCACCGCGCTCCAGCTCGCCTCGACCTTCCCCGACATCATCCTCGAGAATTTCTACAAGAAGAGCGCGAACGGGATCGAGGCGGGCACCGCCAAGGCGCCTTACGCCTACATCATCCCCGCCAACCAGACCGATCCGACGCGCGTCAAGTTCGTGACGGACGTGCTGCAGATGCAGGGGATCGAGATCGGCAAGGCGACCGGCGCGATCAGGCTGGGCGACAAGAACTATCCCGCCGGATCGCTCGTCATCAAGCTCAACCAGCCCTACGGCCGGCTCGCCAAGACCCTGCTCAAGGTGCAGGACAATTACCCCGACGACGACATGACCACCTATGACGACGCGGCGTGGACGATGGGGCTGATGACCCACACCAACATCGTCCAGATCGCGGACAAGGCGGTGCTCGACGTGCCGACCACGCCGCTCGACCATTTCGTCGTGAGCGGCGCGATCGGCGGCGCGGGGGCGGGCGGCTATGCCGTGCTCGACACCGGATCGGTCAACCTCGCGCAGCTCCGCTTCCGGCTGAAGGACGTGGGCGTGCGCGTCGCGGAGAAACCGTTCAAGGCCGGCGGGCGCGAGGTGCCGGCGGGATCGCTGCTGATCCCGGCGAGCGCGGGCGGGCAGCTCAGGCCGCTGATCGAGGAACTCGGCCTCACCGCCGTCGCCGCGCCCGCCGATCCCGGCGTGCCGACACACGACATGCCGGTGCCGCGCGTCGCTTTGTTCAGCACCTGGGGCTCCACCCAGAACGTCGGCTGGGTGCGCTACGCCTTCGATCAATACAAGACGCCCTATGACCTGATCTACAAGGAGCAGGTGCGCGCGGGCGATCTGCGGTCGAAATACGACGTCATCATCCTGCCCGATCAGGGCCGCGCGCCGCGCGACGTGGTGTTCGACCTCGCCGTGAAGGGCAAGCCGCTCTCCTATACGCAGAGCAAGGACCAGCCGACGCTCGGCGCCTATGGCTCGTCGGACGATATCCGCGGCGGCATGGGGCTGCCGGGGCTGGACGAGCTGCGCAAGTTCGTCGCGGCCGGCGGCCTGCTCATCACCACCGGCAAGGCGAGCGGCGTGCCCGGCAGCTTCGGGCTGGTGGACGACGTGAACGTCGGCGGCGTCAGCAAGGATTTCTATGCCCCCGGCCCGATCGTGAAGGCCAACGTGCTCCAGCCGGCCAGCCCGATCTTCTACGGCTATACGCAAAAGACGATGCCGGTGCGCTGGGCGACCAACGTGCTGCTCGGCGTGCCGAAGACGGCGAAGCAATATGTGCTGATGGAATTCCCCGGCGGCAAGAAATCGGTGATGAGCGGCTTCATGAAGAGCGCCGACGAGGTGAAGGACCGGCCGGCGATCATCAACATGCCGGTCGGCGCCGGGCGCGTCCTGATGTTCGCCACCAACCCGATCTGGCGCTGGCAGAATCTCGGCGAGTACCGGATGCTCTACAACGCGATGCTCAACTGGAAGGCGCTGGGCGGGGCGAACAACCTCGCGCCGGTCAAGCCCGACGAAGGGGCGCCCGCCAACAAGCCGCCGCGCGTCGATGACGGATCGAAGCCGACCGGGCTGACCGGATCGGAAGACACCGGCACGCCGAACTGATCGAACAGGGGAAGACGAAGATGAAGCACAAGACGATCGCGCTGGCCGCTGCGGCGGCCGCGCTGCTGGGGGCATCCGGCGTGGCGCTGGCGCAGGCCGACAGCGTGCTGGCGCCCAAATCGGAGAAGCCGGCGGACCGCTGGACGATCATCCACGCGGGCACGCTGATGGCCGACGCGAGCAAGCCGGTGCTGCGCAACGCCAGCGTGATCGTGAAGAACGACAAGGTGGAGGCGGTGCGCGACGGCTTCGTCGGGCCGGACGCGATCGGCAACGGCGTCGCGCCGGCCGGCGTGGCGGTGGTCGAGCTGCGCGACAAGTTCGTCATGGCCGGGCTGATCGACGCGCACGTCCATGTCGGCTTCGGCAGCTGGATCGCGGCGCTTCGCAACGCGCGCGAGAAGATCATGGGCGGCGCGACCACCGTGCGCGACGCGGGCAGCACGCCGGAGGTGATCTTCCCGCTGCGCGATGCGATCAACGCCGGGCTGGTGGTCGGGCCGCGCATCCTCGCGTCGGGCTCGCCGCTCACCACCACGGGCGGGCACGGCGATTTCCGCAACGGCAATTTCCAGGCCTCGCTCGCGCCGCCCGCGTTCTCCAGCGGCGTGTGCGACGGCGTGGGCGAGTGCGAGAAGGTGACGCGTCGCCAGATCCAGCTCGGTGCGGACCAGATCAAGATCATCGACACCGCCGGCGTGGTGGACGACAGCTACACCGGCCTCGACCAGCAGTTCACCGATGCCGAGCTGCACGCGATCGTCGATGCCGCGCACCTGATGAAGCGCAAGGTGATGGCGCATGCGATCGGCGCGGACGGCGTGAAGGCGGCGGTGCGCGCCGGCGTCGATTCGATCGAGCACGGCAATTACCTCGACGACGAGGGCGCGAAGCTGATGAAGGCGCACGGCACCTATCTCGTGCCGACGCTGGAGGCGCCGACCGACGTGCTGCGCCGCGTGCGCAACCCCAGGCCGGGCGACCGGCCGATCAGCGACAATACGCGTCGCAAGGTGCTGGGGATGCCGGAAGCGCAGCCGGAGGGGATCGGGCGGCAGGTGAAGGTCGCGCTGCGCAACGGCGTGACGATCGCGGTCGGCACCGATTTCGGCGGCACGCCGGGCGACGAGATGGTGCTGCTGGTGCGCGATGGCGGGATGACCCCGGCGGCGGCGCTGCGCGCGGTGACGCTCACCAACGCCGAGCTGCTCGGCATTTCCGACAAGGTCGGGACGCTCGCGCCCGGCAAGTCGGCGGACGTGGTGGCGTTCGACGGCAACCCGCTCGATGAGATCGAGGCTTCGACCCGCGTGGTGTACGTCATGTCGCAGGGGCATCAGTTCAAGGCGCCCGGCTACCAGCTTCCGTAAGGGGTGCCCGTCACCCCGGCATCGGGGTGACGGAACCTTCCGGTAACCATTCGTAGAGGGAGACGGGGCAAAAGGCGCCGCACGGCACGAATCGACGGTTCGGCCCGCGTCGCGCGAATACCTATCGACACACCATTCCTGCGACCGGGATCGACGCCGCCATCGGTTCGATGCGCGACGTCAATAACGCAGGGGTGTAATCCGTGAAGACCGTCCTGGTCCGTTCCCGCATCGCATGCGGCGCAAGCGCGCTGGCGCTGCTCGCTCTCGCTGGCCCGGCTTTCGCGCAGGAAGGCCCGTCAGGCGCGGCAGACGACGCCTCCGTACCCGATGTCGTGGTCACCGGCTCGCGCATCGCCCGCCCGGCGTTCGAGACGGTCCAGCCGACGCAGGTGGTCGGCGCGGCCCAGATCGACGATCGCGGCTATACCAATGTCGCGCAGGCGCTGGGCGAGATCCCCGCCTTCGGCCCGCCGGGCAACAGCGCGGCCGGCACGCAATCGCCGTTCGGCGCGGGGCAGACCTTCGTCGATTTCTTCGGCCTCGGCTCGCAGCGCACGCTCGTGCTGGTCGACGGCCGCCGCTTCGTCTCGTCGAACACCGCGACGATCTTCGGGCCGGTCAGCCCCGGCACGCAGGTCGATCTCAACAACATCCCGACCTCGCTGATCGAGCGGGTCGAGACGGTCACGGTCGGCGGCGCGCCGATCTACGGCTCGGATGCGATCGCCGGCACCGTCAACGTCATCCTGAAGCATGATTATCAGGGCCTGGAGCTGAAGCTCCAGTCCGGCGTCTCGCAGCGCGGCGACGCGCCCGATACGCAGGTCGCGCTGCTCGCCGGCCGGAATTTCGCGGACGGGCGCGGCAATATCACATTCTCCGGCGAATATGATCGCGCCGCCGGCCTCACCGCCGGCGATCGCGACGTGACGGAGCGCGGCTATTTCTTCGGAACGCCGCCCGCCTCGGCCAATTCGCCTTACGGCCAGGTCGTCTATCCGGCGCAGCGCTTCACCGCCTTCACCGCCGGCGGCGTTCCGTTCTCCACGGACGACTATCTCGCCCCCCGCTCCGGCATCCGCAACGGAAACGGCCAACTCCTCCAGTTCGGGCCGAACGGCACATTGGTGCCGCTCGATCTCGGCAATGTCATGCGGCAGGGGTTCATCAGCAGCGGCGGCAACGGCTTCGACATGCCGGCGCAGGCCAACCTGCTGACCGATTCCGAACGCTATATCGGCAGCGTCCGCGCCAGCTACCAGGTCACCGATAATATCCGTTTCTTCGGCGAGGGCTGGTACAGCCATTCCCGCGCGACCAACCTGATCGACGAGCCGAACTACAATACCGCATTGTTCGGCCCCGCCGGCACGCCCGACGGCAATATCGCGATCCGGCTCGACAACCCCTATCTCTCCGACGCGGACCGCGCGACGATCGCTGCGAACCTGCCGGCCGGGCAGGAGGAATTCTACCTCGGCCGCGCGCTCTCCGATCTCACCACCGGCCGCGCCGCAACCACCGTCGAGACGTGGCGGGTGGTCGGCGGTTTCGACGGGACGGTCGGTCTCCTCGACCGCGACTTCAAGTGGGAAGCCTCCGCCGTCTATGGCCGGTCGCAGGCGGACAGCCGCATCGACAAGCTGGTCGAGCAGAATTTCCTCAATGCGCTCGACGCGGTGGACGACGGCAACGGCAACATCATCTGCCGCCCCGGCGCGGTGAACGCGCCGATCGCGACGACCAGCTCGACCTGCGCCCCGCTCAACATTCTCGGTTCGGGGCAGGCGAGCAAGGCGGCGCGCGATTATGTCATGGCGATCGCCACGCCGCGCTCGGTCAACGAGCAGATCGTGTTCAACGCCAATATCAAGGGTCCGGCCTTCGCCCTGTTCGGCAACGACGTGAAGATGGTCGCCGGCTATGAGCATCGCGAGGAGCGCACGCGCTTCGATCCGGGCGCCTATTTCTACGGCGATCCGCAGCCGGACGGGTCGCGCACGCCTTATGGCCGCTCGATCCCGGTCGATCCGGTCGCGGGTCGTTATCACACCAATGAAGTGTTCGGGGAGATCGTGGTGCCGTTCGTGACCGCGCGGAACGGCCTCCGGTGGCTTCATACACTGGAGTTCGACGGCTCGGCGCGTTACGTCCGCAACTCGCTGTCGGGCGGCGATCTCACCTGGAGCGCGGGCGGCCGTATCGGCCTCGTGCCGGACGTGACGTTCCGCGGCAACTTCACCCGCTCGATCCGCTCGCCCGCGATCACCGAGGCGTTCAACCCGTCCTCCACCGCTTATGACGCGGGGGCCGACCCGTGCGATGCGCGCTTCGCCGGTAACGGGCCGAATCCGGCGGTGCGCAAGGCGAATTGCGCCGCCGCCGGCATCGACACGGCGACCTTCTCCTCTAATTTCAGCAGCTTCGGGTTGCCCGTCACGGTGGCCGGCAACCCCGATCTGCGCAACGAGAAGGCGAATAGCTGGACGCTCGGCGCGATCGTCCAGCCGTCCTTCGCGCCGGGTCTGTCGGTGGCGGTCGACTGGGTGAGCATCAGCCTGAAGGACGCGATCGTCACGCTCGACGGCGCCTCGATCCTCAACGCCTGCTATGACGCGCCGGGCTATCCCAACGCCTTCTGCAAATTGTTCGATCGCGACGCCAGCGGCCAGATCACCGCGATCCGCGAGGGCTATTACAACGCCGCGAGCTACAAGTCGGCCGGCTTGCAGGCGACGCTTTCCTATCGCCTGCCGCTGGAGCGGATCGGGGTGGCGGATGCCGGCGCGCTCGGCTTCGCGGTGAACTATTTCTACCGCGACAAGCTGGAGACGCGCGTCGGCACCGACGATATCAACCATATCGCGGGCGAGATCGGCTATCCGCGCCATTCCGGCACTGCCAACCTCAGCTATGAGGGCAGGGCGCTCGACGTGCTCGTGCAGGCGCAATATGTCGGCAAGGGCAGGTTCGACATGGACGCCGCGCCGGACGCGACCGACGTCGCGGGCGTCGGCGACTGGTGGCTGTTCAACGCCACCGTCGGCGTGAAGGTGAACGAGCGGTTCGGGCTGAAGCTCATCGTCGACAATCTGTTCGACGTGACGCCGCCCTGGCCGGCGCCGATCGACAGCGGCACGGGCACCTTCGGCAGCAGCACCCGCGCCTATTTCTCCGGGATCATGGGCCGCTATTTCCGCGCCGCCGCAACCGTGAAATTCTGATTCGGACGAACGGGGAGCAACCGGGCGACAGGCATCCGCTTACTCTGCTTGTGTACGGAATGGTGCCGCTTACAGGACTCGAACCTGTGACCCCCGCATTACGAATGCGATGCTCTACCAGCTGAGCTAAAGCGGCCCCGGGGCACGCCCGATGGCGTGTCGAGGCGGCGCGCCTAGCAGGACTGCGGGGCGCTGGCAAGCGCGGCGGTGTTTACGTGTCCTTTACCATGAGCGGCGCACAATCCGGGTGACACCGACTTGTGCGTCGAGGGGATTTTATGGACACCGCCCGCGGCTTCGATGATGGCCGGCCGTATGACAGCGACCCGGCTGACGGCGGGGTGGGAGAGGCGACTCTCGACATCGGCACCGACGAGCGCCGGATGCACGTGCGCGCCTACAACCATTGGGTGTCGCTGCTGAAGGGCCGCGCTTATCCCTCGATCGAGGATCTCGATCCCGCCGGCATCGCCGATTTCGGGGCGCATAGCGTGCTGCTCGATTTCACCCGCGGGATCGAGGATCCGGAGATCCAGTTCCTCGGCCGCGCGCTGCGCGAGGAATGCGAGCTGGATCACGCGATCACGCGCATCGCCGAGGTGCCGGCGCGCTCGCTGCTGTCGCGGCTGACCGATCATTACCTCCAGATCATCGCCAATCGCGCGCCGATCGGGTTCGAGGCGGAGTTCGTCGGCACGCGCGGCCACCAGACGCTCTATCGCGGCATTCTGATGCCCTTCTCGTCCAGCGACGACCAGATCGATTACATCTACGGCGTCATCAACTGGAAGGAAGTGCTGGGCAGCGAGGAGCAGGCGCGGCTGGGTGCGGAGTTGGCCGCGTCGATGCGCGAAGCGCCCGCGCCGGCGGTCGATGCGCCGGCCGATGCGCCGGCGGTATGGGCGGACGGCCCGAGCCGGCTGTCCGACGCGGCCGAGGCGGCGGAAGTGGCTTCCGTGCATTCGCTCGGCGACCGGCTGGCGCTGGCGCGGGAGAGTGCGGCGGCGGCGCGTGCCTCCGACGTGCGCAGCCGCGCGGCGCTGTATCGCGCGCTCGGCCGGGCGCATGATTTCGCGCTCGCCGCCGGGGGCGACCCGGAAGGGCTGGCCGAACTGCTCGAAGATGCCGGGCTGACGCAGCAGGCGCGCGCGCCGATGACGCCGATCGTCAAGCTCGTCTTCGGCGCTGACTACGACAAGACGCGCCTCACCGAATTCGCCGCCGTGCTGGGCTTCGCGCAGCGCGAGGGCGTGCCGATGGGCGGGCTGGTCGCGTTCATCGACGACTATCCGGCCGGCGTGAAGGGCATCGTCGCGGCGCAGCGCGCGCTCCGCCGTCCGGCTAAAGCGGCGGTCGCCCCGGTGGTGAAGGACCGTGCGCCGATCGCGCATGTCGCGATCGATACAGGCGCGGCGGCGGGCGAGATCGTCGTGTTGGTCGCGCGGGCGACCGGGGAGGGCGCGCTCGACGTTCTCGGTGCGGTTGCCAACGACAGCCGCCTCGCCAATCGCGCATTGGCGGCGCTCGACTGAGTGTTTTCCGCGCAGCGATGCAATAACGTCACAGGTCGCGCGGTCGCCGTGCGGCCGGGGCTGCTGGTGCGCTGTGCGCAACGAAGTCGCGGAGTTGCCGTTCCGCCGGCCCGCGCGCACGATCGCTGCCGTCCTGATCGTGTTTTCGCCCGAAAATTGCCGGGGATGCCGTAGCGGCGCTAACTCCCCCGCGGCCGCGTTTCGACGGCGCGCAACGCGGCTCCGCAGCATCGCAAATTGCCGCATTTCCCACAAGTCTTGAGCCTCGCGGCGGGTGGGCGCATAGCTTGGCCCCATGTCAAGGTCATCGCTCAAGGCGCTTTCCGAAGCGCTTGCCGCCCGTCTCATCCACCGCGCATTGCCCGGAGAGCTCCAGGGCTTCGGCCCGGCCGAGCAGACGGAGGCCGCCGCCTTCCTTGCCGCGACCGCCGAGCGGCGGCCCCCCGGCACCGTGGCGATCGCGCTGGAGCAGCTTCCCGGCGACGCCGGTGCGCGGCGCCAGCGGCTGGCGATCGTCAACGACGACATGCCGTTCCTGGTCGATTCGATCGCGGCGGCGATCGCCGCGCACGACATCGCGATCGATCGCATCATCCATCCGGTGATCGCCGTCACGCGCGATGCCGAGGGGCTCATCAAGGGCGTGTCCGATCATGAGGGCACGCGGGAATCGATGATCTATATCGAAATGCAGCGCGCCGACGCGCGCGAGCGTCGCGATCTGGTGTCCGATATCGAGGCCGCGCTGGCGGACGTGCGCGCGGCGGTCTCCGACTGGCGCGCGATGCAGGCGACGCTCGCCGCCGACGCGGGCGCGATCGAGGATACCGGCGGATCGAGCGAGGGCGCGACGCTGATGCGCTGGTTCCTCGACCGGCATTTCACCCTGCTCGGCCACGAGCGCTGGTATGCCGACGGGCGCGGGGCCGGCGACGCGCTTGGCATCGCGCGCAACGCGCACAAGGTGCCGCTGCTCGCCGCGCGTTCGCTCGAGCTGGCGATGGATTATTTCGCGAAGGGCGGCGAGGCGCCGCTGATGCTGAAATCCAGCCTGATCTCGCTGGTGCATCGCCGGATGCCGATCGACCTCATTATCGTGCCGCTGCGCGAGGGCGGCCGGAACATCGGCTTGTCGATCCACGCCGGCCTTTGGACCAGCGCCGCGCTCTCCGCGCCGCCGCGCGCGGTGCCGGTGCTGCGGCAGCGGCTCGCCGATCTGGAAGGAAAGTTCGGCTTCGACCCCGCCGGCCATACCGGCAAGGCGCTGGCCCATGCGATGGGCGCGCTGCCGCACGATCTGGTGATCGCGTTCGACGCGGAATCGCTGGAGCGGCTGGCGCTGATCGCGATGAGCATCGCGGACCGCCCGCGCCCGAAGCTGGTGCTGGTGCGCTCGCCGCTCGGCCGGCAGCTTTTCGGCTTCGTCTGGCTGCCGCGCGACGAGCTGACCACGGCGCGCCGCGTCGCGATCGGCGAGATGATCGCGGAATCGGCCGGCGGCGCGATCCTCAACTGGACGGTGGCGATGGAGGACGGCAACACCGCCCTCATCCGCTACACCGTCGACCTGCGCACCGCGAGCGGGATGCCGGACGAGCAGGCGCTCGACGCGCAGCTCGAGAAGATGGTGCGCGGCTGGGTGCGCGATGTCGAGGCGGCGCTGATGGAGCGCGTGCCGGCGCAGCGCGCCGCGCGGCTGTCGCTGCGCTGGGCGGCGGCCTTCCCGATGAGCTACCGCACCGTCAGCACGGCGGAGGAAGCGGCGGAGGACGTGCTGCGGCTCGCCGAGCTGGACGGCCCCGGCGATCGCCAGGTCCGGCTCGATCCCGTCGCGCGCGCGGACGAGCGGCGGCTCAAGATCTACAAGACCAACGGCGCGCTCGCGCTGTCGGATGCGGTCCCGGTGCTGGAAAATTTCGGCTTCCGCGTGATCGGCGAATGGCCGACGCAGATGCGCGAGGAGGCGGACAGCTACGTCCACGATTTCTCGCTGGAGGCGAAGGACGCCGACAGCGCCGTGGCGAAGGAGGTGCTGGAAGGCGCCGTCGCCGCCGTGCTGAAGGGCGAGGCGGAGAATGACGAGTTCAACCGCCTGATCCTCGACGTCGGCCTCGCGCCGGATGCCGTGGTGCTGCTGCGTGCGTGGTTCCGCTATCTGCGTCAGGCGGGGATGAGCTACGGCCTCGTCACCGTGGTTGACGCGCTCGGCCGCGCCCCGGCGGTGACGCGCGCGCTGATCGAACGCTTCACCTTCAGTCACAAGCCGGGCGCGAAAGGTGACGAGGCGGCGATCGAGGCGGCGATCGAGGCGGGGCTGGAAGCGGTCAGCGCGATCGACGACGACCGCATCCTGCGCGCCTATCGCGCGGTGATCGGCGCGACCTTGCGCACTAACGCCTTCACCGACGCCGGCCGCGAGGCGCTGGCGTTCAAGCTCGACAGCGCGCGCATCCCCGGCCTTCCCGCGCCGCTGCCGTGGCGCGAGGTGTGGGTCTATTCCCCACGCGTCGAGGGCATCCACCTGCGCGCCGGCCCGGTGGCGCGCGGCGGCCTGCGCTGGTCCGACCGGCGCGACGATTTCCGCACCGAGATCCTCGGCCTGATGAAGGCGCAGCGCGTGAAGAACGCCGTGATCGTGCCGACCGGTGCGAAGGGCGGCTTCTATCCCAAGCAGCTGCCCAACCCGGCGGTCGATCGCGACGCGTGGTTGGCGGAAGGCACGGAGAGCTATCGCATCTTCATCCGCACATTGCTGTCGATCACCGACAATATCGTCGGCGGCAAGGTGGTGCATCCGAAGGGCGTGGCGATCCATGACGGCGACGATCCCTATTTCGTCGTCGCCGCCGACAAGGGCACCGCGACCTTCAGCGATGTCGCCAACGCGATCGCGCTGGAGCGCGACTTCTGGCTCGGCGACGCCTTCGCGTCGGGCGGCTCGCACGGCTATGACCACAAGGCGATGGGCATCACCGCCAAGGGCGCGTGGATCTCGGTCCAGCGCCACTTCGCCGAGCGCGGGGTGGACGTGCAGAACGAGTCGATCCGCGTCGTCGGCTGCGGCGACATGTCGGGCGACGTGTTCGGCAACGGGATGCTGCTCAGCAAGACGCTGAAGATCGTCGCGGCCTATGACCACCGCCACATCTTCCTCGATCCCGATCCCGATCCGGCGGCGAGCTGGGACGAGCGGGCGCGGCTGTTCGCGCTGCCGCGATCGAGCTGGGACGATTACGACAAGGCGCTGATCTCGAAGGGTGGCGGCGTCTTCCCGCGCAGCGCCAAGTCGATCCGCCTCACCCCCGAGGTGAAGGCCGCGCTCGACATCGCGGCGGACGAGCTGGAGCCGGCGGCGCTGATCTCCGCGATCCTCAGGAGCCCGGTCGACCTGATCTGGTTCGGCGGCATCGGCACCTATATCAAGGCGGCGGCGGAGAATAACGCCAATGTCGGCGATCCGGCGAACGACCGGCTGCGCGTCGATGCGGAGGAGCTGCGCGCGATCGCGGTGGGCGAGGGGGCCAATCTCGGCGTGACGCAGGCCGGGCGCATCGCCTTCGCCGCGCGCGGCGGGCGCATCAACACCGACTTCATCGACAATTCGGCCGGCGTCGATTGCTCGGACAACGAGGTGAACATCAAGATCGCATTGAATCGCGAGATGATGGAGAAGCGCCTGTCGTTCGAGGACCGCAACGCGCTGCTCGGCACGATGACCGACGACGTCGCGCATCTCGTGCTGGAGGACAATCGCCTCCAGACGCTGGCGCTGTCGATAGCCGAGGGCGACGGCGCGCGCGGCCTGCCGAGCTACGTCCGGCTGATCGAGATGTTCGAGGACGCCGGCAAGCTCGACCGCAAGGTGGAGGGGCTGGCGAGCAACGACGACCTGCTGCGGCGCGGCATCGAGGGGCGCGGGCTGACCCGGCCGGAGCTGGCCGTACTGCTCGCCACCGCCAAGCTGTCGTTGCAGGACGCGATCGAGCGCGCGCCGCTCGCCACCGACGCGGCGATGAAGGGCGATCTACAGGCCGCTTTCCCGGCGGCGATGCAGGAGAAGTTCGGCAAGGCGATCGACGAGCACCGGCTGCGCGGCGAGATCGTCGCGACCAAGCTCGCCAACCGCATCGTCAACCGTATCGGCGTGCTCCATCCGTTCGAACTGGCCGAGGAGGAGGGCGCGGCGCTGTCCGACATCGCGGCGATGTTCGTCGTAGTGGAGCGGCTGCTCGACCTGTCGGCGCTGTGGCGCGAGATCGAGACCACGGCGATGCCGGAATCCGGCCGGCTCGCGCTGTTCGACGAGGTGGCAGCGGCGACCCGTTCGCAGATCGCCGACCTGCTCCGCGTCACCGCGCCGGGCACGGCGCCGGAGGCGGTGCTCAAGCGCATCGGCAAGGGCGTCGCCAATCTCGACGCGCACACCCGCGAGCTGCTGCTCGAGGAGGCGCGCGCGCAGAGCGGCCGCATCACCTCCGCGCTGGAGGCGGCGGGCGCGCCGGTCGGGCTGGTCGCCAAGGTCGCGCGGCTGTTCGAGCTGGACGGTGCGATCGGCCTCGCCGATCTCAGCGAGCGGCTCGGGCTGGACGAGATGAAGGTGACGAAGGCGTTCACCCGGCTCGGGCAGGCGCTGGGGCTGGACTGGGCGCAGACCACCGCCGCGCGCATCACCTCCAGTGATCCGTGGGAGCGTCTGCTGATCGCCGGCCTCGCGCGCGATTTCCAGCAATTGCGGCTCGATTTCCTTGCCCGTGGCGGCAAGGGCGATCCCGCGAAGCTGGTCGGCGCGTGGCTGGACGCCAACGCGCCGCGCGTCGCGCAGTTCAAGGCGCTGGTCGATCGCGCGCGCCACGCGCCGGCCCCCAACGCCGCGATGCTGGCGCAGATCGCCGGGCAGGCGCGGGTGCTGCTCGGGCGCTGAGCCGCGACGAAAGCCCCTCCCGCCGGGTTGCGTTCAGCCGGCGGCGCGGGGGAGGGGCTTTGCCAGTGACAACCGCCCCGCGCGCGGTTAACGACCCCCGCATGGCCGCGCTGCGTCGCCTTTTGCGTACCTGCCCCGCGCTCGCCGCGCTGATCGTCGCGGCGGCGCTGGCGGTGCGCGTTCTGGTGCCGGCGGGTTACATGCCGACGCTGGACAACGGCCGCATCGTGATCGGCATCTGCAACGGCTACGGCCCGATGACGATGGCGATCGCCGTCTCCGGCCTCGATCATCACGGCGATGCCGACGGCCATCAGGCGCAAAGCCCGTGCGCCTTCGCCGATCTCGCGCTGCCGCTGATCGGCGGGGCGGACCCGATCCAGCTCGCCGAGGCGCTGCTGTTCATCCTCGCGGTGGCGCTGCTGCTCGCCGAGGCGCTGCCGCCGCGCGCCGCCGCCCGGCTTCGCCCGCCATTGCGCGGGCCACCCCTCGTCGCCTGATCCGGCGGGCCGCGTACGGCCCGGTCATCAGCGACATATCCGGCGCGCGGGCTGACCCGCGTGCCGAAAGGGGTTATCCATGTTCAGGACCATTCAGGCGGCGTTGCTCGCCTCGACCTTCATTGCCGTGCCCGCGTTCGCCGCCGAAGCGGACGAGCGACAGCCGGACGTCATCGTCACCGCCGGGGCGCAGCAGGACGATCCGGCCGTCGTCGCCGCCGCACGCGAGCGGCTGGCGCGGACGCCGGGCGCGGTGGCGGTGGTCGCCGCCGAGACCTATGAGGATCGCAGCGTCACCGGCCTCTACGATCTGCTGCGCGACGTGCCGGGGGTGCTCGCCAACAAGCGCTACGGCGACGAATCGCGGCTGTCGATCCGCGGCTCGGGGCTGGACCAGAGCTATCACCAGCGCGGCGTGCTGCTGGCGCAGGATGGCGTGCCCTTCGCCGATGCCGACGGCTTCTCCGACTTCCAGAAGATCGACCCGCTCGGCGCGCGCTATATCGAGGTCTACAAGGGCGGCAACGCGCTGCGCTTCGGCGGGGCGCAACTCGGCGGCGCGGTGAACCTCATCACCCCCAACGGCAAGACCGCCGAGACGCCGTTCGACTTCCGCGTCGAGGGCGGCGCCTATGCGACATGGCGCGCCCGCGCGGCCGGCGCGGGCCGGTCCGGCGCGTTCGATTATTACGCGTCGGTCGACAGCTATCATGCCGGCGGCTACCGCCAGCAGGAGAAATCCGACACGACGCGCGGCACGGTCAATCTCGGCTACAGCTTCGGCCAGGACAATGAAATCCGCCTGATCGGCTATGCCGCCGATATCCGGCAGGGCGTGCCGGGCGCGCTGACCCTCTCCGACGCGCTCGACAATCCGCGCTATGCCGGCGACGGCGTGGTGACGCGCCGACAGGCGCGCGATCAGACGGTCGAGCGCGTCACGCTCCAGACGCGGTTGCGGCTAAGCGACAATGTGGTGTTCGAGGGCGGCGCCTATGCGACGCAGACCGATCTGCATCACCCGATCTCGATCGTGATCGACCAGGACACCGACACGCAGGGGCTGTTCGGCCGCTTCGACGTGACCGGGGAAGTAGCCGGGCACAAGGCCGACCTGTTCTTCGGCGCTTACTACCGGCAGGGCGGCACCGAGCAGGACCTGTATCTCAACTTCGCCGGGGCGGACGGCCCACGCATCGGCGACGCGCAGCAGATCGCCAGCGGGCTGGACGTGTTCGCGGAAGGGCGCCTGTTCGTCCTGCCCGAGCTGGCGCTGGTCGCGGGCGGATCATGGGGACGTGCGACGCGCGACTATCACGACCGGCTCGGCGACAGGCGCGACGCGGCGGACTACGACTGGTTCGCCCCGCGCATCGGCCTGCTGTTCGAGCGCGGCGCGACGCAGGTCTATGCGAACTATACCCGCTCGGTCGAGCCGCCGCATTTCGGCGCGCTGACGCAGACCAATAGCAGCGGATCGGCGTTCGTGCCGCTCGATCCGCAACGCGCCTGGACGGCGGAGATCGGCACGCGGGGCAGGGCGGGGGCCTTCACCTGGGACGTGGATTACTATCGCGCCGACATCGACGGCGAGCTGCTGAGCTTCCTACCCGCCGTCAATTTGCCGGCGACGGTGTTCAACGCCGGCCGCACGCGCCATCAGGGGGTGGAGGCGAGCCTAGACTGGCGGTTCGCGCGCCGCTTCCGGCTGCGCCAGACCTATGCCTGGTCGGATTTCCGCTTCGTCGGCGATCCGGTCTATTGCGACAACCACCTGCCGGTCGCGCCGGAGCATCAATATCGCGTCGCGCTGCGCTACGACGGCGCGCACGGCGTCTATCTGGAGCCGTTCCTCGACTGGCGGATGAAATCGGTGTGGGTCGATTACGCCAATACGATGCGCGCGCCGGGCTATGCGGTGCTGAATCTGAGCGGCGGCTTCGCGATCGGCGCGGCGACGGTCTTCGTCGACGCGCGCAACCTCACCGACAAGCGCTACGCCGCCGAGTTCGGCGCGATCACCGACGCCAGCCTGCCCGGCATCAACCGCGCCGTCTTCTATCCGGGGGAGGGGCGATCGGTGTTCGGCGGCGTCCGCTTCGCCTTCTGATGAAAGGGAAAACCATGCGTATCGTCGCGATGCTCGCCGCTCTGTCCGTGCTGTCCAGCGCGGCCGACGCCCATATCGTCTTCGCCGAGCCGGAGGCGCCGGCGGGCGGCTATCATGCCGGCTTCCTGCGCGTCACCCACGGCTGCGGGGATTCGCCGACGCGCTCGATCCGGGTGGAGATACCGGAGTCCGTGGTCTCCGCGCGGCCGCAGCCCAAGCCGGGCTGGACGCTCGCGATCGAGCGCCAGCCGCTGAAAACGCCGGTCAAGGGAGAAGGTGGCGCGCTCATCACCGAGCGCGTCTCCGCGATCACCTGGACGGGCGATCTGCCCGCAGATCAGTTTGACCAGTTCGGCGTGATGATGAAGCTGCCGGCGACGGCGGGCGCGCTCTATTTCCGCACGGTGCAGCGCTGCGCGACGGGGAGCAACGACTGGGTCAACATCCCCGCCTCGTCCGCCGCATGGCATAGGACGGCGATGCCCGCGCCGATGCTGTTGCTGCGCGCCGCGCCGGCGCATTGAAAGCGCGGCGGGCCGGGAGCCGAAGGCGCTCTCCCGGCCCGCCGCCCGTCGCCTCAAACCTTGCGGCTGGCCTCGAACAGGAACCAGGCGCGCGTCTCGGCCTGGTCGGTCCATTCGTCGACGATGCCGCTGGTGGCATTGTCCTTCGCCTCCTCGGCGGCGTCCTTCACCGCGCGGAAGCTCTCGACCAGCTTGAGGTTGTCGTCGCGCAGTTCGGCCAGCATCGCCTCCGGCGCGACGAAGGGCTGGTCGTTGTCCTTGATCGTCTGGTGCCGCGCGACGTCGCCGATCGAGCGCAAGGTGGTGTTGCCGGTCTTGCGCACCCGCTCGGCGATCGCGTCGGTGACCGCGAAAATCTGTGCCGCCTGATCGTCCAGCAGCAGGTGATAGTCGCGGAAATGCGGGCCGGAGACGTGCCAGTGGAAATTCTTGGTCTTGAGATAGAGCGCGAAGCAATCGGCCAGCGCCGAATTGAGCGCATCCGCCACCGATCTGGTTTCGTTGCGGGCGAGATCGCTCGGCGTCTTCAGGTTGGCATTGGTGTTCGCCACGTCTTATCCTCCATTGATCCGGTTTCATTGCGATAACGGATCAATAGTGGAATCGCTCCATTGGAAAATCAGATCAGAGCGATCGACCGCAGCATGAGGAAAGCGCCGGCGAGGACCAGCGCCGCGCCGATCGCGATGCCGGCCGCGCGGCGCGGCAGCGCGATCCAGCGCGCCTCGCCGATCACGATCGCGGGCACCGTCACCGCCAGCGCGCCGAGCGTCGCGCCCACCGCCGCGAGCCACGGCAGCGGCGATCGCATGGCGAGCGCGGCGGCGATGAACTGCATCCGGTCGCCGAGCACCATGATCGCGAGGCCGAGGAAGCTCGTCGCCACCGCGCCCAGCCGCCAGCCGGCCAGCCGGTCAGGCGCCTTGTCGCGCCACGACGTGCCGATCCCGGCGAGGACCAGCGCCAGCCCGAGCAGCAGGCCCTGCGCTTCCGGCGCGAGCAGCGGGCCGATCAGGATGCCGCCCAGCGCCCCCAGCGCGTAGTTCGCGGCGAGCGCCAGCACCGTCGCCACGATCACCACGCCGCGCGCGCGATAGCGGTCGGCAAGGATCGCGGCGAGCCACGGCGTGCGGTCGCCGATCTGGCACAGCGCACCCAGCACCAGCGCGGCCATCAGCGCGTCCATGAAGACCCGGGCGTCCGGACCTCAGGCGAAGCGCACCTGACAGGCGGCGGCGAAGGCATCGGAGGTGGCGTCATCCTGTCGCTCGCTATGCACTGCCTCGCCGAGCATCGCGAGCCAGTCCTGAACCAGCGTGCCATGTTCCCCGCGCGCCAGCGCCGATTCGAGCAGATGCGCCAACGTCACCGCCGGCAACATGCCGTTGCGGTGCGCGATGCGGCGAATCGCGTCGACCTCACGCGCGATGCCGCCGGTGCCGCGCCGCGACTCGATAGCGACGATCCGCCGCATCAGCTCGGCGCGGATTTCCGTGAAATCACCCTCTTGCATGACATGACTCCCCCAGCGGAAGCGAGGATGCGCGCAAGGGATAAAGGCCGCGTTAACCGCCACCGGCTTGACATATGGCGCGCCGTGCGTCATTCGCCCACCCCTGTCAGCGGCGCGCGCCAGCTCGCCGCTCTTTTCTATTTCGCAAGCACAGGAATTGGTCATGGCCAAGCCGACCACCGTCAAGATCAAGCTCGTCAGCTCGGCCGACACCGGCTTCTTCTATGTCACCAAGAAGAATCCGCGCACCAAGACCGAGAAGCTGTCGTTCAACAAGTACGATCCCGTCGTGCGCAAGCACGTCGAGTTCAAGGAAGCCAAGATCAAGTGACGCCGCTGGCGGCGTGATCGCGCCGCCCGCGTTCCTTGTGGCGCCAGGAGCCGCGGGCGATATGCCGGCGGCTCTTTTGTTGCGTCTTCACACCAGCGCGCCCACCGCGTCCATGAATCGCGCCAAGCTGATCGGCTTGGAAACATAGGCCGCCGCGCCAGCCGCGCGGATGCGGTCCTCGTCGTCGCGGCCGGCATAAGCGGTGACGGCCATCACCGGGATCTCGCGCAATTCCTCGTCGGCCTTCAGCTCGAGGATCAGCTCGTGGCCGGTGACGTGCGGCATCTGGATGTCCATCACGATCAGGTCCGGCGCGAACGCGCGCGCGCGCTCCAGCGCCTCGCGCCCGTCGCGCACCGGCTCCGCGGCATATTCGTGCGCACGCAGCAGATCGCAGAACAGCTTCAGATTGAGTTCGTTATCCTCGACAACGAGCACCCTTTTTGTCACGCCCCATATCCCCTGACTGATCGCAGGATAGGCAATGCGCGAAGCCGATACAAACGAAGACATTCATGCGCTTGCGCTTCAGGCGCTCGCCTGGGCGCTGGCGGAGCCGCGCAGGGCGGAGCGGCTGATCGCGCTGACTGGGCTCGCGCCGGACGACCTGCGGGCGCGGCTCGGCGATCCGGCGGTGCTGGCGGCGTGCCTGGCGTTCCTCGAAGGGCATGAGCCGGACCTGATCGCCTGCGCCGATGCGGTCGGCGTCGCGCCCGGGCGGCTGGTCGCCGCGCGCCGCGCGCTGGAGGCGGCATGACCCGGCCGCTGCTGATCTGCGACTGCGACGAGGTGCTGCTCCACATGCTGCGCCATTTCGGCGACTGGCTCGGCGAGGCGCACGATATCGAGTTCGATCCGCTGTCGTGGGATCTCGCCCGCAACATGCGCCGCCGCTCCACCGGCGAGCCGCCGGGGCGGGAGGAATTCGCGGGCTTCCTCGGCGGCTTCTTCCCGTCGCAGATGCATCGGCAGACGCTCGTTCCCCATGCGCGCGAGGCATTGGCCGGGCTGGCGGCGCGCGCCGATATCGTGATCCTCACCAACCTTGCCGATGACTGCCGCGATTCGCGCATCGAACAGCTCGCCGTCCACGGCATCGCCCATCGCGTCGAGTGCAACCAGGGCGGGAAGGGCGGCCCGGTCGCGCGGCTGGTGGCGGAGCATGGCGATCCTGTCACCGTGTTCGTCGACGACATGCCGCACCACCACGCCTCGGTCGCCGAACATGCCCCGCGCGTCCACCGGCTGCACATGGTGGCGGAGCCGGTGCTCGCCTCCGGCGTTCCTGCCGCGCCGCAGGCCCATGCCCGGATCGACGACTGGCGCGAGGCGGAAAGGTGGATCGCGGCGCGTTTCGACGCCGGCCGGCACGCAGAGGATTGACCGACGCGGCGCGGGAGTGTTGAAGCTGCCGCCATGACCGAAATGATCGATCGCAAGCTGGCCGAGCTTGGCCTTTCCCTCCCCGAAGCCGCCGCGCCCGTCGCCGCTTATGTGCCGACGGTGCTGGCGGGCAATCTGCTCCACGTCTCCGGGCAGCTTCCGTTCCGGGACGGCAAGCTCGTCACCGGCCGGCTCGGCGAGAATGTCAGCGTCGAGGACGGGCAGGACGCCGCGCGGCGTTGCGCGCTGATGCTGATCGCGCAGGTGAAGGCGGCGCTCGGCGATCTCGCGCGCGTGAAGCGGATCGTGAAGCTCGGCGTGTTCGTCAACTCGCACGGCGATTTCACCGACCAGCCGAAGGTCGCCAACGGCGCGAGCGAGCTGATGGTCACGCTGTTCGGCGATGCCGGCAAGCACGCCCGCTCGGCGGTCGGCGTGCCGGTGCTGCCGCTCGGCGCGGCGGTGGAGGTCGATGCGATCGTCGAGGTCGGCGAACCGCTCTGATCGCCGCTTGAGTGGAGCGCCGGGCGCCCTAAATTGGGGGTGATGGCGCTTCCCCCGATGTTTCCCGATATCGCCTGTCCGGGGTCGCGCCGGTGACGGCCGTCACGGCGCGCATGGTGGAGGGCGTCTCCGCGATCGCGCGCGAGGATTGGGACGCCTGCGCCGGCAGCGTCAATCCCTTCGTCAGCCACGCCTTCCTCTCCGCGCTGGAGGAATCGGGCAGCGTCGGCGGGCGGAGCGGGTGGCAACCGCTGCCGGTGGTGGTGGACGGCGCGGACGGCCGCCCCGCCGGGATCGCGCCGAGCTACGCCAAGAGCCACAGCCAGGGCGAGTACGTCTTCGACCATGCCTGGGCCGACGCGTGGCAGCGGGCGGGCGGCGCTTATTATCCCAAGCTTCAGATCGCCGTGCCGGTCACGCCCGTGCCGGGGCCGCGCCTGCTGCTGCGCGACGCCGCCGTCGCCCCGGCGCTGATCGCCGCGCTGGAAGCGGTGACCGACCGGCACCAGCTTTCCTCGGCCCACGCCACCTTCATCGCCCCCGATCAGATGCCGCTGTTCGATGCCGCCGGCTGGCTGATCCGGCAGGGCACGCAATATCACTGGCGCAACGAGGGCTATCGCGACTTCGACGATTTCCTCGCCCGCCTCTCCAGCCGCAAGCGCAAGGCGATCCGCAAGGAGCGCGCGGCGGCGGTGGCGGGGTTGACGATCCGCCACCTGACCGGGGCGGAGATCGGCCCGCGTGAATGGGAGGCGTTCTGGGCCTTCTATCAGGACACCGGCAGCCGCAAATGGGGCCGTCCGTACCTTACGCACGGCTTCTTCCCGCTGCTCGGCGAGCGGATGGGGGACAAGGTGCTGCTGATCCTCGCCGAGCGCGACGGGCAGCCGATCGCCGGCGCGCTCAACCTGATCGGCGCGGAAACGCTCTACGGCCGCTACTGGGGCTGCGTGGAGGAGGTGCCGTTCCTTCATTTCGAGCTGTGCTATTATCAGGCGATCGACGCCGCCATCGCGCGCGGCCTCTCGACGGTCGAGGCGGGCGCGCAGGGCGAGCACAAGCTGGCGCGCGGCTATGTGCCGGTGCCGACCTTCTCCGCGCATTACCTTCCCGACGCCGGCTTCCGCCGTGCGGTGGCCGATTTCCTCGTGCGGGAGCGCGCCGCGATCGAGGAGGACCGCGCCTTCCTCGACCAGCTTACCCCGTTCAGGAAGGGGTAGCCTCCGCCCTCGCCCGCGCTTCCGCCTCGGCGGCGCGGCGACGACGGATGCGATCGCGCAGTTCGAGCAGCAGCGGCGGGATCAGCTCCGAATCCTCGATCTGCGGCACCGGCCGCGTGTGATCGACCTTGAACAGCGTGCTGGTCCCGTCGGGCGAGCGCCAGATCGGCACGAGATCGCTGGCATAGCGCGGGTCATACGGCGGCGTGCGGATCTGCCAGACGTAATCGAACGCGCCGCGCGGGAAGCGCGCGATCGAGAAGCCGATCGGCCGCCACCATTCGCGCATGCACCATCTGTCCGTGACGATCTGCGACGAATCGTGCGCGAACCCGCCGGCGGCGAAATAGCGCGCGGTGAGAAGCTGCGCGCCCGCCATCGACCATTGATCGTTGGTATAGGCCAGCCGCCGTTCCAGCGCGAGCGCGGGCAGATGCTCCAGCCGCGACATCTTCCACTTATTGTCGCAGCCATAGCCGACGAAGCTCACCAGCCGGGCGCCAACCGGCACATGATCCAGCGCGGCAAGCTCGGTGCGATAGTCGCGCGCGAACATCCAGTAGCTGATCGTCGTACCGCCGATCCGAGCGAGGAAAAATACGAGGCCCAGCGCCGCGAGCACGGTCGCATGGCGCGCCGTCATATTCGCTCGCGGGCGGATCGCGATGATCGCGATCGCGATCACAAACGGAGCCAGCCGCATGTCGGCATAAGCCGAGCCGAACACGATGCGCGGCAGCAGTAGATAGACGGCGGTGAGGAACAGCGCGGAAAGGCCGAGGTTGCGCGAATATCCGATCGCCGGATCGTGCAGTGCCTTGAGGATGATGGCGTAGAACGTCGCCATCGCCGCTATGTCCCACCATTGCCAGCGGTCGCGCACCACCATCAGCATCCAGGCGACCTTGGCCTGCCAGTTGAACCAGTCGGTCGTCTGCCCGGTGACATGGTCGCCGGTGCGCCAGAACACCATCAGCAGCATCGGCAGCGCCAGCGGCGCGCAGTGCAGCCCCGCGCGGAACCAGCTCGCGACCCAATGGCCGGAGCCGGCGTCCTTGCGCCGGTCATGCTCGCGGACCATCTCGGCGGAGAAGGCCAGCACGCCCAGCACGCCCCAGCCGAAGGTGTGGCACAGCCACAGCAGGCAGGAGAGCGGCACGAACAGCGCGGCGCGCAGCGTGAAGCGACGCTGCCGCCCCAGCCGCAGCCACAGCGCGAACAGGTTGAGCGCCAGCGCCATCGACAGCGCGAAGTTGGCGAAGCCGAACTGGAAGGGATAGCAATAGGCCAGCGGCAAGGCGAACAGCGCGGTCGGCGGGATGCGCCCATGCACCTCGCGCGCGATCCACAGCAGGCCCGCGACGGTGAGCGCGGGGATCGCCATCACGATCAGCTTCACCCCCAGCTCCAGCCCGAAGACCTTGGCGAAGGGGATGATGAGCAGGTCGATGCCTAGATTGCCGATCAGCGACCAGCGAAAATCATACCATTGGCTCAGCCATGGCGCGGAATCGAGCGAGAGCTGGACGCGATAGCGCCCCATATGGCCGGGCAGGTCGACCAGCGGCGGAATCGTCGGCCAGATGAGCGGCACGAGCGCGACCAGGGTCGCCGCCACCACGAACCAGCGTGTCTGCCACCAGCGCAGGGGGGCTCCCGGACCTTCCATGCGATGTCCTTACCGGCTGCCTCTCCCGCTCCGCAAGGGGCGAAGGGGCAGGCGCGGCTGTGGTTAGCGGGCGTTCGAGGGGTTCGCCGCCGGCTAGACTCAGAACTCGCGGTCGCGGCGGCCCAGCAGGCGCAGGCGCAGCGCGTTGAGCTTGATGAAGCCCGCCGCGTCGCGCTGGTCGTAGGCGCCCTGATCGTCCTCGAACGTCACCACCTTCTCGCTGTAGAGCGAGTTGGGCGACTTGCGGCCGACCACGATGACGCTGCCCTTGTAGAGCTTCAGCCGGACGGTGCCCGAGACCTTCTCCTGGCTGAAGTCGATCGCCGCCTGCAGCATCTCGCGCTCCGGCGCGAACCAGAAGCCGTTGTAGATCAGCTCGGCATAGCGGACCGCCAGCTCGTCCTTGAGGTGCGCCGCGCCGCGATCGAGCGTCAGTTGCTCGATCCCGCGATGCGCGAGGTGGTAGATCGTGCCGCCCGGCGTCTCGTACATGCCGCGCGACTTCATGCCGACGAAGCGGTTCTCGACCAGATCGAGCCGCCCGATGCCGTGCTTGCGGCCCAGCTCGTTGAGCTTGGTCAGCAGCGTCGCGGGCGAGCATGCCTCGCCGTTCAGCGCCACGCCGTCGCCACGCTCGAAATCGATCGTGATATATTCGGGAGCGTCCGGCGCGTCCTCCGGGTTCACCGTGCGCGAATAGACGTAATCCGGCACCTCCTGCCACGGGTCCTCCAGCACCTTGCCCTCGGACGAAGTGTGCAGCAGGTTGGCGTCGGTGGAGAAGGGCGCCTCGCCGCGCTTGTCCTTGGCGACCTGAATCTGGTGCGCCTCGGCGAATTCGATCAGCTTCGTGCGGCTGGTGAGATCCCACTCGCGCCACGGCGCGATCACCTTGATATCGGGCGCGAGCGCGTAATAGCCCAGTTCGAAGCGGACCTGATCGTTGCCCTTGCCGGTCGCGCCGTGGCTGACCGCGTCCGCGCCGACCGCTTTCGCGATCTCGATCTGGCGCTTGGCGATCAGCGGCCGCGCGATCGAGGTGCCGAGCAGGTACAGCCCCTCGTACAGCGCATTGGCGCGCATCATCGGGAAGACGTAGTCCCTGACGAACTCCTCGCGCAGATCGTCGATGAAGATGTGTTCCGGCTTCACGCCCGCATCCAGCGCCTTCTTGCGCGCCGGCTCCAGCTCCTCGCCCTGGCCGAGATCGGCGGTGAAGGTGACGACCTCGCAGCCATAGGTCTGCTGCAGCCATTTCAGGATGACGCTGGTGTCCAGCCCGCCGGAGTAGGCCAATACGACGCGGTTGATCTTCTCGCTCATGCGCCGCCCCTATGCGGAGGGAGCGGATTCGCGCAAGGCCCGTTCGCCGTCGAACATGTAATCGCGCGTCACCGGCACGGCGGTGCGGCTCTTGCAGAGCTGCACCTGATAGTTGCACAGCCCGCCGTTGCGGAACGCCGCCGCCGCCCCGGCGAGGTAGAAGGTCCACATGCGATAGAAATTCTCGTCGTACAGCGCGACGATCTCGTCCTTCGCCGCGACGGTGCGGTCGTACCAGTTGTCGAGCGTCCACGAATAATGCAGCCGCAGCACCTCCACATCGGTGGGGAACAGCCGCAGCCCCTCATAGGCACGCACGATCTCCGACAGCGCGGGATTGTAGCCGCCGGGGAAGATATATTTCACCGTCCAGTCGTCGGTGACGCCCGGCGCGCCCATCCGGCCGATCGAATGCAGCAGCATCACCCCGTCGTCGGCCAGCAGGTCGCGGCATTTCCTGAAGAAGGTGCGATATTGCGGCGGGCCGACATGCTCGAACATGCCGACCGAGACGATGCGGTCGAAGCTGCCGGTGACGCGGCGATAGTCTATCAGCTCGAACCGCACCTTGTCCGCGACGCCCGCCGCCTCGGCCCGCTCGCGCGCGACCTTCAACTGCTCCTCGGACAGGGTGACGCCCAGCACCTCGACGCCGAAATGGCGGTTGAGATACAGCGCCATTCCGCCCCAGCCGCAGCCGATGTCGAGCACGCGCATCCCCGGTCGCAGCGCCAGCTTGGCGGCGATATGCGCCAGCTTGTCGAGCTGCGCCTGCTCCAGACTGTTGGCGGGATCGGTGAAATAGGCGCAGCTATATTGCTTGTCGCGATCGAGGAACAGATCGTAGAGCCGGCCCGACAGATCGTAATGATGCGCGACGTTCCTCTTCGATCGGCGCTCCATGTTGACGCGGTCGAGACGGTGCTTCACCGCCCCCGCTGCGCGGGAGAACCAGCTCGGATCGAGATTGTCCTGCCCGGATTCCCACTTGTCGTTGGCGGTCAGCAGGTTGACGAGGTCGCGGATATCGCCCTGCTCGACGATCAGCCGGCCGTGCATGAAGCACTCGCCCGCGCCCAGCGCCGGGTTGCGCGCGATCGCCATCGCCACGCGCTTGTCGGCGAAGCGGATCGTCACCTCGGGATAGCCCGGCTCAGGCGTGCCGAACGTGGCCGGCTGCGCGCCGGGGCGCAGGAGGGTCAGGCGGCCGCGCTTCACCGCGCGCGAAAGAAACATATCAATGAGGGACATGGCGGCAGACTAGGGTCAAAACTCGATCAGGACAACGCCGCGATCGCCCGGAGAAGCGCGCTGGCGATCGACGTCATTCCGTTCCCGCGCGGATCGCCGCGCCCGCGATGAACGGCGCGCCGGCCACCAGCAGCAGGCTGGTCGCCGCGAGCAGCTTGAGCCCGCCCGCGCCGCCCTCGATCGCGCCAGCGCCGAAGATCAGCAGCGGGATGGCGAGCGGCAGCATGACGAGGCCCGCGATCGCGCCCGCGCCGCGCAGCCCGGCGACCAGCGCGCCGGTCGCGACCGCCAGCGCGGCGAGGCCCGGCGTGCCCAGCGCCAGCCCGATCTCGACCGTCAGCAGCGCCTCGCCCGGCAGGTCGAGCAGCCCGGCGGCGGCGATCGTGGCGGCCATCAGCGGCGGCGCGAAGGCGAGCCAGTGCGCGGCGATCTTGGCGGCGGCGACCGTGGTGGCGGAGAAGCCGCGCAGCGCGAGTTGGTCGAGCGTCCCCGAATCGAGATCGGGCGCGACCAGCCGCTCGACCGGCAGCAGCGCGGCGAGCAATGCCGCCGCCCAGATCACGCCGCCCCCGATCCGCGCGAGCAGCTTCTGGTCCGGCCCCACCGCGAAGGGGAACAGGATCGCGACGAGCAGGAAGAAGGCGACGATCAGCGTCGCCCCGCCCGAGGCATAGGCGCGGCGCAGGTCGCGCAGGACCAGCGCGATCACAGCCGTATCTCCCATGCGTCGGCCAGCGCGAGCGGCTGATGCGTCGCGACCAGCGCGATGCCGCCGCGCGCGCGATGGTCGGCGACCAGCGCCTCCAGCCGCGCGACGGCGGCGGCGTCGAGGCCGTTGGCCGGCTCGTCAAGCAGCCAGATCGGCGCTTCGCTCGCCAGCACCCGCGCGAAGCCGACGCGGCGGCGCTGGCCGGTCGAGAGCAGGCGCACCGGCACGTCGGCCAGTGCGACGAGGTCGAGCGCGTCCAGCGCGGCGGCGACGCGCGCTTCGGGCGCGGGGCGGTCGTCAAGCCGCGCCCAGAAGCCGAGCGCGGCGGCGACGCTCCGCTCTCCGTCCAGCGCGACGGCCTCGGCGAGCAAGGCGCGCGCCCCCTCATGCCTCACGATTCCGGCGGCGGGCGGGAGCAGGCCGGCGGCGACACGGATCAGGCTGGACTTGCCGACGCCGTTCGGGCCGGTGACGAGCAGCGCCTCGCCCGCCTCCAGCGTGGAGGACAAGCCCTCGAACAGCGTCCGCCCGCGCCGCGCGCAGGCCACGCCGTCGAATGCCAGCCGCGCGCTCAATCCGTCACCGCGTCTTCCAACGCGTGCATGTCGTCGTCGGAGAGCCCGAAATGGTGCCCGATCTCGTGGATCGTGACATGCGCGACGAGGTCGTCGAGCCGCACCCCCGTCTCGCACCATTCGGCGAGGATCGCCTGGCGATAGAGGAAGATGCGATCGGGCAGCATCCCCGAATCGAGCGAGGATTTCTCCCCCAGCGGGCGGCCGTGATAGAGGCCGGTCAGGTCGAGCGGATGCTCGATGCCCATCGCGGCGAGCGTCTCGTCGTCGGCATATTCCTCGACCGCGAGCACGATATCGCCGAGATGCGCGCGGAACGCCGCCGGCAGGCGCGCGATCACGCCTCGCGCATGCGCCTCGATCGCGTCCGCCGAGGGCGCTTCCCCCATCGCCTCTTGCCCGTCCATCCGGTTCGCCATACCCGTGTGGCGGGCAGGGCGGCAAGGAGGGCATGATGATCGAGGCGCTGAGCGAGGCGGAGCGGGCGGATGCGCTCGATGGCCTGCCGGACTGGGACTATGAGGATTCGCGCGACGCGATCACCCGCTCGATCGTGTTCACCGATTTCGCCGAGGCGTTCGGCTTCATGACGCAGGTCGCGCTGATCGCGGAGAAGATGGATCACCATCCCGAATGGAAGAATGTGTGGAACCGGGTGGAGATATTGCTCACCACGCATGACGCGGGCGGGCTTTCCTCGCGCGATATCGAACTGGCCGAGGCGATCGATTCGATCCTCGACGGCTGACGCTATTCCCGTTCGCCGCGGGCTTGTCGAAGGGCTGCGCTTTTCTTCCGCAGGAAGGACAGCGCGTCGACCGGCGCGGCGCTAGAGCGGTTGTCGATCCGATTGCATCGGATCACCGCTCTATTTTCCTTTGTTTGCCGCGATTTCCGAGCCGGCAGATGATTCCACCTGCCTCGAAATCGCTCCAACGGGGCGGGTGAACCGACGGGCGAGGGGCGTCATCCCCCGCCCAACGCCCCCGTGCGCATCATCCTGCGCAGGCGGCCGGGCATCCAGCGCGCGGCGAAGGCGAGGCGGCGGGCGGTCTTGCCGATCACCGCATGGACCGTGTCGCCATGCACCGCGTTCCACGCCGCCTCGGCGACCGTCTCGACCGGCGTGAACTCGAACCCCGCGTCGACCACCGCGTCGCGCGCGGTGCGGTTCGAATCGGGGATCGGCGTGCTGAGGATCGCGGTGTCGATGAAGCCGGGCATCAGGTCGCGCGCCCTGATGCCGTCGGCGGCCCATTCGCCGTCCAGCGCCTCCGTCAGCCCCCGCACCGCGAATTTGGTGGCGGAATAGAGCGACAGGCCCGGCGAGCCGTAGATCGCGGAGGCCGAGGCGGTGTTGAGCAGGCACGATCCCGGCGTCGCCTTCAGCCAGGGATAAGCTGCGCGCGCGCCGTAGGCGACGCCGCGGAAGTTGATGTCGATCACCCGGTCCAGCGTGGCGCGGTCGAGCGCGCCGAACGGCCCGCCCTGACCGATGCCGGCATTGTTGAACATCACGTCCAGCAGCCCGCCGCTGGTCGCGGTGAAGGCGGCGAGCGCCTCCTCCCACGCGGCCATGTCGCGCACGTCGAGATGGTGGGTGGAGGTGCGCTCCGCCGGCAGCATCGCGGCGGTGGCGGCCAGCCCGGCGGCGTCGATATCGGCCAGCCCGACGCGCCAGCCGCGCGCGGAGAACAGGATCGCCACGGCGCGGCCGATTCCCGATGCGCCGCCGGTGATGAAAATCGCCTTCATGCCCCTCTCCCCCCTGATCCGGCTGGGGAGAGTAAGCGGTCTTTCCGCCGCCGTCACCCCGACACGGGCCGGGATGACAGCGGAGCGGGCATCGGCGTTACTGGCTGAGCACCACCGTCACTGCGCGACGGTTCTGCGCCCAGGCTTCCTCGTCGGAGCCGAGCGCGATCGGGCGTTCCTTGCCGTAGCTGATGGTGGTGATGCGCGAAGCGTCCACGCCACGGCTGGCGAGATAGTTCTTCGCCGCATTGGCGCGCCGGTCGCCGAGCGCGAGGTTGTATTCGCGCGTGCCGCGCTCGTCGCAATGGCCCTCGATCGTGATGCGCACGTTGGGATAGCGAGCGAGCCACGCCACCTGCGTATCGAGGATGCCGCGCGCGGTGTCGTCGATGTCGGACTGGTCGAGCCCGAAATGCACCGTGTCGCTGGTCACGGAGCGCTTGAAATCGGCCGACGAGCCCGGAACCACGGCATCGCCCACCGGGCCCTGCGGGCCGGTCGGCTGGGTCTGCTCCGGCGCCGCGCCGGGGGCGGGGGGCAGCACCTCGGGATGCTTCTTCGAGCAGGCGGCGGTCGCCACCAGCGCGGTCGCCATCAGCAGCGTGGTCGTCAGTCTTGCCATGAGTTCTTCTCCATCAAATCCATCTTCGCTCTGCTTCCCCCGGCAACCTTCAAGGGCGCAACGGTCCCCAACCCGGGTCCGATCCGTCGAGCGGGGTCGGAATGCGCCGCTCGTTCACTCCGGTCAGGTCGACCGACCACAGATCGGCCTTGCCGGCATTGCCCCGGCCCTGACGGAAGAACATCAGCACGCGGCCGTTGGGCGACCAGCTCGGCCCCTCGTCCTGCCACGAATTGGTCAGCAATTTCTCGCCCGATCCGTTGGGGCTCATGATGCCGATACGGAAGGCGCCGCCGATCTTGGTGAAGGCGATCAGGTCGCCGCGCGGGCTCCACACCGGCGTCGCATAGCGGCCGCCGCCGAAGCTGATGCGCTGCTGGTTCGATCCGTCGGCGTTCATCACATAAAGCTGCTGCGTGCCCGAACGGTCGCTCTCGAACACGATCTTCGATCCGTCGGGCGAATAGCTGCCGCCGGTGCTGATGCCGGGCGAATTGGTCAGCCGCTGCGGCGTGCCGCCGCTTGTCGGCACGCGATAGATGTTGGTGTTCGCGCCGGTCGACATCGAGAAGATGATCCATCGCCCGTCCGGCGAGAAGCGCGGGGCGAAGGTCAGCCGCTCGGGGCTGGTCACCAGATGCTGCGTGCCGGAGCCGATATTATAGACGTAGATCGCCGGCTTGTCGTTGATGAAGCTCATATAGACGATCGACTGCTGGTTCGGCGCGAAGCGCGGCGTCAGCACGATCGACTGGCCGTTGGTGAGGAAGCGGTGGTTGGCCCCGTCCTGATCCATGATCGCCAGCCGCTTGGTGCGATGCGCCTTCGGACCGGTTTCGGAGACATAGACGACGCGGCTGTCGAAATACGGCCCCTCGCCGGTGAGGCGGGTATAGACCATGTCGGCGCATTTGTGCCCCGCGCGCCGCCATTCGGACGGCGGCACGACGAAGCCCTGCCGCATCAGCTCGGTCTGCGCCGACACGTCGTAGAGATAGCAGCCGACCGTCAGCGTGCCGTCGCCGTTGGCGCGGATGAAGCCCTGCACCAGCGCCTGCGCGCCCGATCCGCCCCAATAGGAGAAAGCGGGTGCAGTCACCTCCGGATACATCACGGTGCGAAGCTGCGCGGGCGGCAGCGGGGTGAACAGGCCGGAACTCTTGAGATCGTTGGTGACGATATCGGCGAGCTGGCGACCGAGCGCATCGGTCGATCCGGCCGGGGTGTTCATCACCTGCGTCGTCGGCATCGCCGGTATGGCGATCGGCATCGGCGCGGAGATGCCGCCGGTCACCGACACCTCGAGCGGCGGCGGCGCGCCGCCCGGCGCTTGCGCCGCGGGCGGCTGCGCGGGCGGCCTGAGCGGCGTGGGCGGCACGTCCTGCGCCGGTGCGGCGCTGGCCAGCAACAGAGCGGAGAGAAGGGCGATGCTACGCATGGACAGGGCCTTTCCTTTCAGTTTCATGCCCCGCTTCTCCCGGCGCGGCTGGTTCGCGTAAGCGACGGCGTGATCACCGGAGCTTCCACTGATAGTTGATGTTGTTCCACCCCCCGTTGGGCGTGGAATAGAATTGCGGCGGCAGCTTCAGCGGCGAACAGCCCTTGAACGCGGCGACGCCCAGATCGTGGACGCGCTGCGCGTAGCGGCGGTTCTCGTCATTGATCCCCGTCTGGCGCACCACGGTGGGCGTGGCGGCGAGCGTGCCGTCCGGATTGAGCCTGAGGTTCAGCGTCGTCACGATCTCGTTCGCGCCGGGGCCGGGATCGACCTGCCGGTCGGCGCACGGCTGGATCTGTCGCGCGATCGCCTGCACGATCGAGGCGAGCGCGGCGGAATCGATCTTCTCGGCCTGCGGCGTCTGGCTGGTCGATCTGGTCGCGTCGCTGGTCAGCCCCTTGAGGAAATCGGGGCCGAGCCGGCTGCCGCGCGGGCGCGCCGCCTTGGATTCGGCCGTCTTGCCGGTGCCCTGCGCCTTGGCCGGCGGGGTTTTCTCCGGCCTGGCGGCGGCGGCAGTCTCATGCTTCTTCGGTTCGGGTTTCGCGGCGGTCCTTTCGACGGCCGGCGGCTCCTTCCTCGGCTTCGGCTGGGGCTTTGGTTCCGGCTTCGGCGCGGGAGCCGGCTTGGGCGCGGGTTTCGCCGGGGCAGGTTTCGGCTCCGGCCTGGGCGCCGGTTGCGGCCTGGGTTCGGGCTTCGGCTCGGGCGCGGCCTCGACCGGGGCGGGAGGAGCGGCGTCCTCCGGCTCGCCCTGATCGGGGGCGACCGACTGGGCGGGCGGAGTCTTCGCCTGCGGCGCGGCGGCCTCCAGCCCGACATCCTTGACGAGGCTGACCTCGACCGGCTCCTGCTTCAGCTTGAGCGGATTGGGCGTGGCGAGGAAGCCGACCGACAGCAGGCCGAACAGCACGATGTGCCCGGCGACGGCCAGCCCCAGCCCGATTTTCTCCGCCCGATCCACCAGGTCAATCCTCGCCGACCGTCACCAGCGCAACGCGGTTCAGCCCCGCCCGGTTCAGCTCGCCCATCACGCGCATCACCCGGCCGTAATCCAGCGCCTTGTCCGCGCGCAGGAACACCTGCGGCGGCTGGCCGCCGGCGGGCGCGTGCGCGGCGATCGCTTCCAGCCGCTGCGGAAGCTGCTGCTCGCTCACTTCCTCCTTGGCGATGAAGATGCGGCCCATCGCGTCGATCGATATCTCGGTCGGCTGCTGATCGTGATCGAGCGGCTTGGCGCGGCTGTCCGGCAGGTTGACCGGCACGCCCGCCGTCAGCAGCGGCGCTGTCACCATGAAGATGATCAGCAGCACCAGCATCACGTCCACCAGCGGCGTGACGTTGATGTCCGCCATCGGCGCCCGCCGCCGGCCGCTGCGCTGCGAGGGGAGTTGCATCGACATCGGCTCAGCGCTCGCGATCGAGCTGGCGGCTCAGCGTGGCGTGGAAGCCGTCGGCGAAGCGGTTCAGCCGCGCCTCGATCCGGTTGATGCCGTGGCTGAAGCGATTGTACGCGATCACCGCCGGGATCGCCGCGAACAGGCCGATCGCGGTGGCGAACAGCGCCTCCGCGATGCCCGGCGCGACCACCGCGAGGCTGGTGTTCTGCTGGCTGGCGATCGAGGTGAAGCTGCGCATGATGCCCCACACCGTGCCGAACAGCCCGACGAACGGCGCGACCGAGCCGACCGTGGCGAGGATGTTGAGCCGGTCGGACAGGCGGTCGATCTCGTTCGCCACCGCCGCGCCCATCGCGGTCGCCAGCCGTTCGCGCGTGCCGGCGCGGTCGATCGCGGCGCCCTGCGTCGAGCGGCGCCATTCGGCGACCCCGGCGATGAACACCCGCGCGGCGGGCTGGTCGTCATCGACGTGCGCCTTGTAGAAGGCGTCGATATCGTCCGCCTTCCAGAAATCGCGCTCGAAGACCTCGGCCTCGCGCCGGGTGCGGCCGATGCGGCGCCAGAACATGAAGACGATCGCCCAGGTCCAGATGCTCGCGGCGAGCAGCCCCAGCATCACCAGCTTCACCACCCAATCGGCCTGGATGAACAGCGCGACCGGCGAAAGCGTGGCGGCGTCGGAATTGAAGAACAGGTTCAAGGCGTCTGGTCCCTCTTGGCCAGTAAGGAGTTGAAACGATCGATCCACGCACCCGGCTGCCGCCGCGGCCGCCCCGAAGGAGCGACCAGCGCCGCGACGACATCTGCCTCGGCCAGCAAGATATCGCCGCGCATGACTCTCTGATGAATGGATACCGATGCGGCGCGTACTTCGGTGACTTTCGTCTCCACGACGAGCGCATCGTCGAGCCGCGCGGGCGCGGCGTAGCGGATCGCGAGGCTGGCGACGGCATAGGCGCCTTCGCCCGCCTCGTGCGCGGCGCGCTGGTCGACTCCGGCGAGCCGCAGCATGTCCGATCGCGCGCGCTCCATGAAGCGCAGGTAATTGGCGTGATAGACGACGCCCGACAGGTCGGTGTCCTCGAAATAGACCCGCACGGGGAAGCGATGTGTCGACCCGTCGAAGCGCCCCTCGACGGGTTGGTCCCGGCCGGTCGTCATGCCCAAGGCTGTTAACCGAAGCGCGCGGCTTGCGTAACCCCCGCGCTGGCCGGATCAGCCGCCGGCGAGCGATTGATCCTGCAATGCGCTCATGTCGACGCGCAGACGGGGCGCCCTGGCGGCCTTCGCCGGCCTCGCCGCGACCGGCATCGGGGCGGGGGCGGCATAAGCGATCACCGGCCGCGCCGCCTCTCCGGTGCGCCATGCGTCATAGGCGCGGAAGAAATCGACGAAGGGCCGATCGAGCGCCGGCAATTGCTCGCCCGCGAACGTCTCGAACGCGGCGGGAGCGATGCCGTCCGCCTGGCCCAGCACCTGCCCGGCGCGGGCGCAGAAGGCGTCGCGCGCGAAATCCTGCGAGAAATAATTGTAGAGCCGCGTCATCGCATCGTCCTCGCGCGCCTGCCAGTCGCCGCCGGTCGCGCGATATTCCGCCGCGAGCGTCGCCTGCGCCTGCGCGAACGCCGCCTTCTGCCGGGTGAGCAGGTCGTTGTAGCCTTGGACAATCGTTGCCTGCTGCGTGCCGCGACAGGCAAGCGCCGCCACGTTCAGCGCGGCGCGCAGGTGCCAGACGGCGGCGGCGGCGCTGAGATTGCGGTTGGGGGTGAGGTAGCTGCCGTCCGATAGTCGCGTCGGGATGGTCATGCCGGGCCGTGCCCCCGCCGGCATCGGCGCGGACGGTGCGATCCTGACGGGCGGCGGCGGGGTGGCCGCCACCTGCTTCGACTTCGGATGCGAGGCGCATCCCGCGAGCGACACCGCCAGCGCGGCGGTGGCAATGGATATGGCTGCCCTTTTCATGGCGCTTTCTCCCTCTGTGCGAGGGATTCGGCGCTCAAATGGTTAACAAAAGGTTACCGGAGCGGCGAAGCGATCGACAGGGAACGGGAATCAGGCCGCCTTCTTCTCCAGCGCCTGCGCCGCCTCCGCCATCAATGTGGCGATGATGTCGGCGACCGGCTCCTCCTTCGTCACCATGCCGACCGACTGGCCGGCCATCACGCTGCCATGCTCGACATCGCCGTCGATCACCGCGCGGCGCAGCGCGCCGGCCCAGTAATGCTCGATCTGGAGCTGCGCCTCGGCCATCGCCAAGCGGCCCTCGTCCAGCGCCTGCGCCACCTCGCGCTGCTTCTGGGTGAACAATTCGCCGCCGGCATTCTTCAGCGCGCGGACCGGGATCACCGGAAGGCGCGCGTCGATCTGCACCGAGGCGACCGCGTCGCGCGCGCTGGCGCGGATGAATGCTTTCTTGAAGTTCGGGTGCGCGATGCTCTCGGTCGCGCAGACGAAGCGCGTGCCGAGCTGCACGCCCGCCGCGCCCATGTCGAGATAGCCGGCGATCGCCTGCCCGCGCCCGATCCCGCCGGCGACGAACACGGGGACATCGTTCGCGATCTCCGGCAGCATCTCCTGCGCCAGCACGCTGGTCGAGACCGGGCCGATATGGCCGCCGGCTTCCATTCCCTCGATCACCAGCGCGTCGACGCCGGAGCGGATCAGTTTCTTCGCCAGCGCCAGCGTGGGGGCGAAGCAGATGCACTTCGCGCCGGACGCCTTGATCGCCTCGAGGCTGCCCTTGGGCGGCAGGCCGCCGGCGAGCACGACATGGCTCACCTTGTGCTTCGCGCAGACCTCGATCAGCTCGGTCAGTTGCGGGTGCATGGTGATAAGGTTCACGCCGAACGGCTTGCCGGTCAGCGTTTTCGTGCCGGCGATTTCCGCGTCGAGCAGTTCGGGCGTCATCGCGCCGCAGGCGATCACGCCGAAGCCGCCGGCATTGGAGATCGCCGCGACCAGATGGCGCTCCGACACCCAGGACATCGCGCCGCCGAGGACCGCGACCTCCGATCCGAGGAAAGCGGCGCCGCGCGCCATGCGCCGTTCGAGGCGCCCGGCGCCGGTGGAGTTCGTCGTCATGGGCCGTGCCCTAGCGTCGAGGCGGGGTTTCGGGCAAGCCGTCGCGATCAGAGCGCGGCGATCGCCGCCGCCAGCGCGTCCACCTCGTCCATCGAACTGGCCCAATGGGTGACGAGGCGGATCACGCCCTCGCTCCAGTCGTAGAAGCCGAAACCCCTCGCGCGCAGCGCGGCCGCCTCATCGGGCGTCATCCGCAGGAACAGCTCGTTCGCCTCGACCGGATGGACCAGCCGCCCCGCCGCCGCTTGCGCCAGCCGCGCCGCCGCGGCGTTGGCCGCTCGCGCATTGGCGAGCCACAGGTCGCCGTCCAGCATCGCGTGGATCTGCGCGGCGAGATAGCGCCCCTTCGACAGCAGGTGCCCGCCGCGCTTGCGCCGCCGCCGCGCGTCGTCGGCCAGCGCGGGATCGAAGAACACCAGCGCCTCCGCCGACAGTCCGCCGTTCTTGACGAAGCCGAAGCTCAGCACGTCCACGCCGTGCATCAGATCGGCCGGGGAGCAGCCGAGATGGACGATGGCGTTGGCGAGCCGCGCGCCGTCCATGTGCACGCGCCAGCCGCGCGTTTCGGCCAGCGCGGCCAGCGCCCGCACCTCGTCGGGCGTATAGACCGTGCCCAGTTCGGTCGCATTGGTCAGCGACAGGGCGCGCGGCTGCACGCGATGCACGTCGTTCGGGATCGCGTCCGCAACCGCCGCCGCCGTCTCCGGCGTCATCTTCGCATCCGCGCCGCCGGCGAGCAGCAGCTTCGCGCCGTGGGTGTAGAATTCCGGCGCGCCGCATTCGTCGTTCTGGATATGCGCCTCATGATGGCAGATCACGCCGCCATAGGGCGGGCAGATCGCCGCCAGCGCGATCGAATTGGCGACGGTGCCCGTCGGCACCCACAGCGCCACCGCCTCGCGCCCGAACAATGCGGAGAAGCGCGCGTCGAGCGCCTTGCTCAGCCGGTCCCCGTCATAGCCGGAATCGACCGCATCGGCAGCCTGCATCGCCGCGAACACCGCCGGATGCACCGGCGCCACATTGTCGGAGAAGAATTGCATGGGCGCAGGTCGTAGCGGGAAGCGCGACGGGTAAAAAGCCCCTCCCCGCCGGGGAAGGGCCTTGCCCTGATTTACCGTTCCGCCGCGACCGCCGGGCCGTAGAGGATGCCGTTGAACAGCAGCTTGAACGTCGCATAGGGCTGCGCGCGCTGCGTCACTTCCGTGCCCATTGCGAACAGCTTGCCGCGCCCGAGATCGGCGTCGGCGATCGCGACCGTTCCCTTGAGCTTGTCCTGCCCGACCGCCCAGCCGCTGCGCAGCGGCGTCGCCGAATCGAACCATGCGATCGAGGTCGCGCCGGCGCCGAGCGTGAAGGGCTGGTTCTTGTCGAAGAACATGTCGACCTTCGGCGTCATGCCGAAGGCGAGCGGCCTGGTCGGGTCGACGCTCGCCTGCACGAGCGAGCCGGGGATATAGAATTCGCGGCTGTCGAGCGCGCCGGTCGAGCCGTCCGCCTTCTTCTTTACCAGCGCGGGCTGGATCGTCGGCGCGAGCAGGGTGGCGAGCGCGTTGGCGCCGCCCACGGTGATGACGGTGCCGCCGGCCTTGGCGAAGGCATCGACCTGCGGCGCGGTCTTGTCCGCCGTCGCATTGCCCAGCCAGCCGCGATATTCGGCCGGGATATCCTCCGGTTTCGGCTGGGCGCTGGAATAGCCTGCTTTATAGGGGCCGCCGCGCGGGCCGGCGAAGGTGCCGTCGGCGAACAGCAGCACGTCATATTTCGCGTTGAGGTTCCCGGCGTCCAGCTCCTTCGGATAGACGACGGTGAACGGGAATTCATATTGCTCGAGCAGCCAGCGGGTCCAGCCCGCCGGGATCACCCCGCCATAGCGATCGACCAGCCCGAGGCGGACCGGTTTGAGCGCGATCGTCGCGCCGGACGGGGCCTTCGCCATGCGCCATGCGTCGATGCCGAGCGGGGCCGAATCCGCCACGATCCGCGCGGCCTCGGGCGAGGCGGGGATCCAGATCGCGCCGGGGGCGAGCGTCCTGCCCGCCACCTTCGTCGCGCCGGTCAGCCACCGCACCTTCACGCCCGCCTTGAGCAGCCGGTTGGTGAGGATAAAGCTGTTGTTCGCTTCATGCCCGACGATCCAGCCGGCATTGCCCGAGCCGATCACCTTGCCCGGCGGCGGCGTCAGCAGATCGGCGGTGACGCGCGCGAACGGCCCGTCGAAGCCGTCCAGCACGCGATCGAACTGCACGCCCATCTGCCACGCCAGCGTATAGCCGGTGATGTCATAGGGCGCCTTGGGCGGGCCGCCGGGATATTCGGCGTCGTGCGGATGATCCTGCGGCTCGAACATGTCGAGGACGTGCGGGCGATAGGCCTGCGCCGTCTTCACCACATAGGAGCCGGCAGGATAGCTCTTGCCCCCTGCGGTGAACGGCGCGGTGGCGCGCTCGATATCGACGCCGTTCTTCAGCAGCGCGTTGAGGAAGGCGATCGTCGTCGGCAGGTCGCGCTGCTGGTCCGGCGCGAGGATGTAGCCGCGCGGATCGCGCTTCGCCGGATCGTTTAGGATCGTCTTGTAGAGGCCGGGATCGACCGCCTTGGCGCCGCGCACATATTCGTCCGCTTCATGCGTCTTGTCCCCGGCGGCGGCCTTCACCGCATCCACATCCTTCGGGGTGATCGTCCAGCTGTCGCGGTTGCCGCGCTCGATCGCCTGATGGCCCATCCGCCAGAAGTTCATCAGCAGCCGCTCGCGGTTGCGCGAGGCATAGTCGAGCACCGCGCGATCGAGCGACCATTGATATTCGAGGCTGTCGCGGAGGTGCCAGTCGCGCGGGCCGATCGGCATCGGCTCGTCGTTGCGCGCGAGCTGCGTGTCGGGGACGAGCGGGATCTTCTCCGGCGTCGGCCCGCCGATGATCTCGGTCAGCAGGCCGATCGAATTGTGGAAATAGGCGACAGATCGCTCCATCCCGTTGTGCCAGGTGGAATAAGGCGCCGCGCTGCGCATCCCCGATCCCGCCTTCTCCTCCGAGACGAGCCGGCTGTGCATCGTCGCGCCAAGCTCCTGAAGCTCGGTCATGATGATCGGGGAGTAATTATAGTTGAACGGATCGCGGAACGGCGGGACGAACACCACCATGCCGGCGGGGCCGGTCTGGTGCTGGTTGAAGATGATCTGCGGGAACCATTCGCGGAACAGCATCCGGTTGACCGCCACCGTCTCCGGCATCTGCGCCATGAAGCTGTCGCGGTTGTTATCGTGGCCGACGTATTTCTGGTAGAGACGCGGGAGCGATTTGAACTCGCGCTTCGCCGGATCGGCGTTGCGCATGTACCAGTCGGCGACCAATTGCAGCCCGTCGGGATTGTCGTGGCCGAACAGGATGATCGTGTCGTCCAGCAGGCGCTTCGTCTCGGCGTCCTGCCCGGTGAGCATCCGATAGAGCACATGGATCTGGCTCTGGGTCGTTACCGTCTCGGTGGCGTGGAGGCCGGCGTCGATCCACACCACCGCGCGGCCCTCGGCGGCGAGCGCCTTCGCCTGCGCCTCGTCCACCCCTTCCGCCTTGGCGAGCTTGCGCGCGATCTCGCGATAATGGTCGAGCTTCGCGAGGTTGGCGGGGGAGGAGACGATCGCCACCCACATCGTACGCCCCTCGGCGGATTTGCCGATGTCGATCAGCTTCATCCGGTCGGACCGCGCGGCGAGCGTCTTCAGATATTTCTCATAGGCGTCGTAATTGGCGAGATAATAGTCGCTGCCCGGCTCGGTCGGGAATGCCTCCGCCGGCGAGGGGAGGGCGCCCGCTTTTGCCGTGATCGGCTCCGCCGGCGCCGCACCCGCCTGCGGCGGCGCGACCGCGATCAGCGCCGCGCCGATCAGATAGCTCGTCTTCATCTCCAGCCCCTTTTTCGCTCTCGTTCGTCTCTCTAGACGGAGAAGTAGCGGGGAACCCTACCCCGGCGAGCGAAAAATGTCCGGTGCTACAGCGTCGTGAAGCTCTTGCTGGTGATGAGCCAGCCGCTTTCCTCCTCGATCAGATGGAAACGGTCGAGGAAGGCGAAGCGGCCGGCGAACCCGGTCGAATGCACCGCCCCGGCGGCGACACGGCCGTTGACCGTCAGCTCGATCACCTGCGCGGCGAAGCCGGCATGGTCGATCCCGGCGGCGGCGATCCCGGCCACGTCGTCCAGGAACGGCTCCGGCCCGCCGACCAGCAGCTTGCCGTCGAGATCGCCCGCCATCACCGCACGCGGGTGGAAGCAGCGCGCGAGCAGGTCGCGGTCGAGCCGCCTGCAACCCTCGGCATAGGCGTCGAGCACGTCGCGCGCGGTGGTGAAGCTCATCTCATGTCCTTTCCGCGCGCGTCACCGCGCCGCCTTCGATCAGCAGCAGCAGGACGAAGCTGGCCGCGATCATCGCCGCGCAGAAGATGAGCATCGTCTCCGCGCCCGCTCCGCCCAATATCCGCCCGGTGATGACCGGCCCGATCGAGGTGCCGAAGCCGATCACCATATTGATCCACGCCATGATCCCGCCGCTCGTGTCGCGTCCGGCGATCGCGGCGAGGATGAAGGGCAGGGTGAAGGTCCACGAGAATTTGAACGCATAGGCCGCGCCGGCGAAGGCGGTCATGTCGAGGCGACCGAGCAGCATCAGCACCGCGCCGAACAGCAGGGCATAGCCGGCCGACAAAGCCATCCAGCGCTTCGCCCGTCCGCCGAGGAAGGTCGCCAGCAGCGCCCCCGCGATGCCGAGCAGCGAGGCGATCGCGATCGTGTCCGCCACCGGCAGCGGCTTCAGCCCGGAGCGCCCGGCGATCACCGACATGAACGCCCAGCTTCCGCCCAGCCCGATATAGAAGGCGAACACCGCGATCATCGCCACGGCGGGGAGCAGCATCCCGCCCCGGCGCTCCCCGCCGCGCGCCGGCTCGATCGTCGGCGCGTCGAAGCGGAAGGCGAGCGGGAAGGCGGCGGCCATCATCGCCGCCATCAGCAGGTAGAAGGCGTTCAGCCCGAAACCGGCGAACAGGCGCGGCAGCAGCGACAGGCCGATCGCGCCGAGCACGAGCTGTCCCGCGATCCACCAGCCGAACAGCCGGTCACGATTGCCCGACGCCCCGGCGGCGTTGAGGCAGAGCAGCATCAGCGCGCCGCCCGCCATCGCCGTCACCAGCCGCGTCGCGAACAGCACGGCGATGTCCGGCGCCACGGTCGACAGCAGATTGCCGGCGACGAACACCGCCGCCGCGACGGTCGCGATCCGGCGCGAGGTGAAGCGGCGCATCCACCATAAGGCGGGCAGCGAGGCGAGGCTGATGCCGCCCAGCTCGAACAGGAAGTAATTGCCGACATTGGCCGGCGTCAGCCCGCGCTCGGCGATGAGCTGTGTCGTCAGCACCGGCGCGACGAGCAGCGCAAGCGGCACGATCGCGCTGAAGATCACGATGCGCGCCACCTTGCCCCAGCTTTCCGGCGCCGGCCCGGCATCGGCGGGGAACGGCGGCAGCACGGAATCGATCGCGGTCGACATGGATGCTCCCCCTCAGGCCCGCGCGGCGAAGTCCAGCGCCTCGGCCTGCTCGACGAGCAGGCGGCGCTGGAGCGCGCGCATCGCGTCATTGGGCTGCTGCGCGCGGACGAAATCGAGGATCGGATCGGCCACGGCGGAACGCACGTCGGCCAGTTCCTCGATCAGCGCATGGGCGCAGAACGGAACATAGACCTCCGAATAGCCGCCCTCGTGGATCGCGACGAGCCGGCCGCCGCACAATTCGTCGGCCAGCGCCTTCGCCCGCGCCATCATCGCGCGGAACGTCTCGCTGTGCGCCAGCATCCGGGCGAGCGGGTCGAGCGCGTTGGCGTCCACCCCGCTCGCGATCACGATCAGCTCGGGGCGGTAGCGGCGCAGCGCGGGCGCGACGATCAGGTCGAGCGCGTCGAGATAGGCCTGGTCGCCGCCGCCGGGCAGCAGCGGCACGTTGAGATTATATCCCTCGCCGCGTCCGCTGCCGCGTTCCGACGCCGCGCCGGAGTTGATCGGATAGCAATTGTCCTGATGGATCGAGATCGTCAGCACGTCGGGCCGGTCGCGGAAGATCGCTTCCGTGCCGTTGCCGTGATGCACGTCCCAGTCGAGGATCGCGACGCGCGTCAACTGGTGGCGCGCGATCGCCGCTTCCACCGCGACCGCGCCATTGGCGAGCAGGCAGAAGCCATAGCCCTGATCGGGCAGGCAATGATGCCCCGGCGGGCGCGTCATCGCATAGGCGTTGTCGAGCGCGCCGCTCAGCACCGCATCCACCGCCGCGATGGCAAGGCCGGCGGAGAGCCGGGCGATGTCATAGCCGCCGGGGCCGAAGCTGCCGTCCGGCCCGACGCTGCCGCCGCCGCCCGCGCTCATCGCCGCGAAACGCTCGAGATAGTCGCGCGGGTGGACGCGGCGCAGCGCCTCCTCGTCGGCGGGATCGGCGCTGCGCCGGTCGAGCTTCGCCATCACGCCCGACACTTCGAGCAGCGAGACGATGCGCCGCTTGGGATCGGGCGCCTCGGCCATGAAATTGCCGTTGGAGGGCTGCACCCAGCCGCCCGCCGGGATGTTCCCGGTGTGGATCGCGCCGAAATGCCACAGCGTGCGCTCGTCGTGGAAGAAGCCGGTTGCCATCGCTCGCCGCTATTTCTTGTCGGTCGCGAGATTGAAGTCGCCGGCCGCGCGGATGCGCGCGACGATCTTGGGGTCCTTCAGCTCCGCCGCGCTGTAGTTCATCTTGAAATCGGCCTGATCCTCATAGCCGCCCGGCTCGTAGATCAGCAGGTTCTTCATCGACTTGCCGCCGACGACGCGGACGCTGTGCACCGTGTTGGGCGGGATGAAGATCGCCTCGCCCTGATGCAGCACGTGCGTCTCGCCCTCGACCGTCCATTCCACCTCGCCGCCGAGCACGTAGAAGGTCTCCGAATGATGCCGGTGGAAATGCGGCGGCACCTTGAAATCGGCGTTCCAGTCGGAAGTGATGACGTTGTAGCGCCCCTCGCTGACATTGTTCGGCACGACGACCTCGACGTTCGCCACCCCGTCCTCCTGAAAGGTGCGGCGCTTGCCGCCCAGCGAAAAATAATAGCCGTGCGGGCGGCCGGCGTTGACGGTCGCGCGCGGCTTCTCGTCCTGCGCCTGCCCGTATCCGGCGGCGAGGCCCGCCACGCCGAGCGCCACGATCGCGGCGGCGGCCAGCCTGCCCTTCATGCCATGCGGCATCGCACCCTCCCCTTTTGAGTCGCGATAAAGTTTGACGACAAATTTAATAGGGCGCAAGCGGCAATAGCGGATTATAGAGCATATTGCGCTTGCGCCGAAGTAATAATAGTTTTGCATCAATCTAAATTGCCGCGCGATCGCGATTCAGCGCGGGGGGCTGGAGAGAATGATGACCGAATCCGCGTCCAATCCGTCCGGCGTGCGCCACCCGCTCGATCCGCTCGACGCGCGCGAGATAGCGGCGGCCTGCGCGGTGGTGCGCGCGCACGGCGATGCCGGGCCGCACCTGCGCTTCGTCAACGTCGAGCTGGACGAGCCGCACAAGGACAACGTGATGGCGTGGCGCCCCGGCGAGCCGATCCCGCGCGTCGCCTTCGTCGTGGTGCTGCGCCGCGACACCGGCGCGGCGTTCGAGGCGCGGGTCGATCTCGCGAGCGGGGCGGTCACCGATTGGCGCGCGCTGGCGCAGGACGCCGCGCCGTTCGGCCAGCCGGCGGTGATGCTGGAGGAGTTCCAGGCGGTCGAGCGCGCGGTGAAGAAGAACCTTGCGTGGCGCGCGGCGGTCGCGCGGCGCGGGCTGAGCGAAGCGGAGATCGATCTGGTGCAGGTCGATCCGTTCTCCGCCGGCCATTTCGGCTATGCGGAGGAGGCGGGCCGACGCTGCGTCCGCGCGGTCTGCTATTATCGCGAGCAGCTCAACGACAACGGCTATGCCCATCCGATCGAGGGGCTGGTCGCGGTGGTCGATCTCAACCGCGAGGAGATCGTCACTCTGGTCGACGAACCGGAGATCGTGCCGATCCCGAAGAAGAAGCGCAATTACGAGGCGAAGGACCTGCCGCCACCGCGCACCGGGCTGAAGCCGCTGCACATCGTCCAGCCGGAGGGGCCGAGCTTCACCGTCGACGGCTGGAAGGTCGAATGGCAGAAATGGTCGTTCCGCGTCGGCTTCACCCCGCGCGAGGGGCTGGTGCTGCACCAGCTCGGCTATGAGGACGGCGGGCGGGTGCGGCCGATCGTCTATCGCGCCAGCGTCACCGAGATGGTCGTGCCCTATGCCGATCCCACCGCCAACCATTATTGGAAGAGCGCGTTCGACGCTGGCGAATACGGCCTGGGGCGGCTCGCCAACGCGCTGGAGCTGGGCTGCGACTGCCTCGGCTACATCCATTATTTCGACGTGCCGGCGGTGGACGATCTCGGGCGGTCGATGGTGATGAAGAACGCCATCTGCATGCATGAGGAGGATTACGGCATCCTGTGGAAGCACAACGAGTTCCGCACCGGCGTCCACGAGACGCGGCGCTCGCGGCGGCTGGTGATCAGCTTCTTCGCGACGGTCGGCAATTACGATTACGGCTTCTACTGGTATCTCTATCAGGACGGCACGATCCAGCTCGAGGCGAAGCTGACCGGGATCATCCAGACGGCTGCGGTCGCGCCGGGCAAACCCTATCCGTGGGGCGGGATGGTCGACGAGGGGCTGGGCGGGCCGACGCACCAGCATTTCTTCAACGTGCGGATGCACATGATGGTCGATGGGGACGAAGGCAACAGCGTCTCCGAGCACGAATTCCACCCACGCCCCTGGGGGACGGACAACCCGCACGGCAACGTCTTCGATCTCGTCAGCCGGCCGCTGCTGCGCGAGCGCGACGCGGCGCGCGAGGCGGATGGGCGCACCGGCCGCTACTGGAAGGTGTCCAACCCCAATCGCGTCAATTCGGTCGGTGGCGCGTCGGCCTACAAGGTGGTCGTCCAGCCGACGCCGGTGATGCTGGCGCAACCGGGCAGCTACGTCCATGCGCGCGGCGGCTTCGCGACGAAGCACATCTGGGTCACGCCTTATGATCCGGCGGAACGCTATGCCAGCGGCGACTATCCCAACCAGCATCAGGGCGGCGACGGCCTGCCGCGCTACGTCCAGGCCAACCGGGGCATAGACAATGCGGACATCGTGCTGTGGCACAGCTTCGGCCACACGCATGTCTGCAAGCCGGAGGACTTTCCGGTGATGCCGGTCGAATATGCCGGCTTCATGCTCAAGCCGAACGGCTTCTTCGCCGCCAATGCGGGGATCGACGTGCCCTCCGATCGCGATGCGGCGAGCGTTCGCCACGGGCGGGAAGGGGGCTGCTGCGGCGGCGAATGAGCGGGCGGCGCGCGGCGCGGCGGTTATTTCGCCCCGTCGCGCGTCAGCAACTGCTCGATCGTGTAGAGCTTCCCGGTCTTCATCACCTTGCGCACCTTGCTGGCGTCGCGGATGTCCTCCAGCGGGTTGCCCTCGACGAAGACGAGATCGGCGATCTTGCCCGGCTCGACCGTGCCGAGATCCTGGCCCTCGCCAAGCAACTCGGCGGGCACGGCGGTCGCGCTGCGCAGCGCCTCGAACGGGGTGAGGCCGGCCTTCACCTCCTGCACCAGCTCGTTGTGGGTGTTGATGCCGATCGGAGTGAAGGGCGAATCCGTCCCCACCACGATCTTGCCGCCGGCGTGGAAGATCTTCGCGATCGACTGGCGGATGTTGTTCGCCAGCACCTCCGCGCCCGGCCCGTTGGCGAAGCTCATGATCGGTCCCTCGCGCACCCATACCGGCTGGAGCGCCCGGCGCGCCTTGGCGATCGTCGGGTCGTGATCGACCAGTTCGGCGGTGGGGGTGAACAGCGAGATCGTCGGCGTCACCGTCATCCCGGATTTCGCGATGATGCTGACCGAATCCTGATAGGCGATGTTGAGCTGGCTCGCCTTCGCCGAATAGCCGCGCCCGGCGCCGTTGCCGTCGAGATGCTCGACGCTGTCGCTGCCGAACAGCGCGGCGGGGTAGATCTCGTGGCTGGTGACCAGCAGGCCGGCGGCATGCGCGGCGGCGACGATCTCCTGCCGCACCGGCTCGGCGGTGTGAACGTAGCTTTTGATCATGTCGTAATCGAGCAGCTTCGCCAGCCCGATCTGCCGGTCCACTTCCGCGCGATTGGCGACCGGCGTGCCCATTTCCCAGACGGTGCGTTCGCCGTCGAGGATATAGCCGGTCACGAACATGTTCGGGCCGGGCCTGCGGCCCGCGGCGATCGCCTCCTTTTCTTCGATGACGTCGCCGGGCACATTGCCTGGGCTGCGGACCGTAGTGATGCCATAGGCAAGGTAGAGCCGCCCGAAACTCGATCCATATTCCTTGATGAGGTGAACGTGCATGTCCATCAGGCCGGGCATGACCGTCAGGTTCGACGCGTCGATGAAGCGGCCCTGCACCGGCTTCTCGCCGTGCGGCGTGATGGAGCGGATGCGGCTGCCGTCGATCACGATATCGACATCGCGGCGCACCTTGTCGGTCACGCCGTCGACCAGCATCCCGGCGCGGATCGTCGTCACGCCCTCGCCGCGCGCGGCCGTCCATTGCAGCGGCAGCGCCACCTTGCGCGCCGCGCCACCCGCCGCCGGGAACAGTTGCAGATAGCCGCCGGTGCTGACCAGCAGCGTCCGCGAATCCGCGCTCCAGCTAAGCCCGGTCGGGATCGTGTCGGAAAGCTTGCGCGGCGCGCCCGCCGGCCCGCCGTCCGGCGCGGCGGGCTGGACATAGAGCGCGCTGTCCATCTGATAGGCGTAGAGCTTGCCGTCGGGCGACAGAACCGGCCCGTCGCCCGAGCGGTTGCCGACCGAGCGGCCCGGCACCAGCGACACCTCGCGCGCCTTGCCGCTGCCGTCCGCCGGGACGATCGACAGCTCGTTGTAGCCGCCGACGACATAGGATTGCGAATCCGACGCATTGCGCAGCGTCGAGACGATCAGCGATTTCCCGTCCGGCGTGAAGGCCGGATAGCCGGGGCTGGAGCCGGCCTCCTTGATCTGGCGATCCTGCTTCGTCGCGAGATCGAGGACATGGGTGTATTCGGTATAGGCGCCGTTCGCGTCGACATAGACGATGCTCTTGCCGTCCGGCGACCATGCCGGGCGCATCTCCGCGCCCGGCGCGTCGGTCAGCCGCTCGTGCCTGCCGGTGGCGAGATCGACCGTCCACAGGTCGAGCGAGCCTTCGCGGTCGCTGGAATAGACCAGCCTGTCGCCCTTGGGGGACCAAGCGGGGTCGACCACCACATAGGGGCCGCCATCGGTGAGCCGGCGGGGCTTGCCGCCGATCGGCATGACGTAGAGATCGCCGAGCGCGGTGAACGCCACCTGCCGGCCATCCGGCGACAGCACGGCGCGCTGCACGCCGATCACCGGGCGCGCGGCGGGCGAATCGAGCACGACATGGCGCTTGGCGTAATCGGGCCGGCGTACCTTCAGGTCGGCGGTGAAGGGCACGACCGCCTCGCTGCCGTCCGCCCTGCGCCGGTTGAGCTTGCCGTTGGCGGCGTAGAGCAGGTCGCCGCCCGGCAGCCAGGCAGCGCGGAACGGGTGGATATCCTGCCCCTCGATGAAGGGCTGATCGTCCTTCATCAGCACCGCCTTGCCATCGGCGATGCGCGCCCACAGCACATGCTTGCCATCCGCCGTCCAGGTCGGGGTGCCCATCGGCACGTTCATGCCGAACGCCATCACGTTCGCCTTGGCGGCGAGCGTCTCATGCCCCTCCATGTCCGCGACATAGATGCCGGTCGCGCCCATCCGGTCCGAGACATAGGCGATGCGCGTGCCGTCCGGCGACCAGCTCGCGCGGCTGTTGCCGCCGGGGCCGTTGCTGAGCTTCCTGACGCTGCCGTCGGCGATGTTGCGCGCCCAGATATCGAACTTGCCGTCGCGGCTGGAGGTGAAGGCGAGCCACTTGCCGTCCGGCGACCATGCCGGCTCGCGCTCCTCATACGGCTCCTTCGCGACCGGGTGCGCCTGCGTGCCGTCAGGGGCGATCAGCCAGATGCGGTAATGGCCGTCGCGGTTCGACTGGAAGGCGATCCACTTGCCGTCCGGCGACCAACTCGGCTGCCGCCCGTCGTAGAGCGCGTCGGTGATCGCGGTCGCCGCGCCGCCGCTCGCGGGCATGACATAGAGCACGCCCTGCAGATCGAACACGATGCGGCTGCCGTCCGGCGAGAGCGCGAAGGCGAGGTGGGTGCCCTCGGTGACCGTGATCGATATCGGCGCCGCCGCCTGCGCCGCCGGCACGAGACTGCCCGTGGCCAGTTGCGCCAGCGCGAGCAGGCTCGCCCCGATCATCGCATGTGCCTTCATCGAATCCGCCCCTTCGCCATCTTTCTCCATCCGCCGGCGCGCCGGGGACTCGGGTGTTTGACAGCATGGATATCGTTTGCTGTCAAATCATAACCTTGCGGGAGATCATCGCTCATGTTTCATGATAACGTGCGTCGAGCGGCTGCAAGGCTATAATACAACACATTGATTTTGCGTGCTTATTTTTAACGCAAAAATCTTGCCTAAAACAAGTTGGTCTCCAAACGGTTTTTTATTGACGGTGATTTGCGCCGCGCATAGCATCATGAGCGGGAACACGACGTCGGCGACCCGATCGGGCGCCGTCAGAATGGGGAGGAAAAACTATGCGGCGCATCCATTCCACGCTCCGGGCCACGGCATCGGCCATCGCGCTCGTCTCGGCCGTTCCGGCCTTCGCGCAATCGGACAACAATACCCAGTCACAGAATACATCGACACAGAACAGCGGCATCCCGGACATCATCGTCACCGCCACCAAGCAGGCGGAGGCGCTCAGCAAGGTGCCGATCAGCATCTCGGCGCTGTCGCAGGAGCAGCTCGACCAGCAATCGGTCCGCACCTTCCGCGATATCGCGACGCTGACGCCGGGCGTCACCTTCACGCCGGGCACGCACGGCAACGGCGCGGCGAGCGACGTGTCGATCCGCGGCATCTCGTCCGGCTCGGGCACCGCGACGGTCGGCGTCTATATCGACGAGACGCCGGTGCAGGTGCGCCCCAGCGGCAATTACGATTCGAGCAATCCCTATCCGCGCATCTTCGACCTCGACCGCGTAGAGATTCTGCGCGGGCCGCAGGGCACGCTGTTCGGCGCGGGATCGGAAGGCGGCACGATCCGCTTCATCACCCCCGAGCCGAGCCTCACGCAATACAGCGTCTATGGCCGCAGCGAGATGGCGATGACCAAGGGCGGCGATCCCAGCTACGAGGCGGGCGTCGCGGTCGGCGGGCCGATCATCGAGGACAAATTGGGCTTCCGCGTCAGCGTGTGGGCGCGGCATGACGGCGGCTATGTCGACAAGGTCGACTGGTTCGACCGGAAGGACGTGGCGAAGAACGTCGATTGGAACAACGCGCTGGTTGCGCGCGCCGCGCTGAAATGGCAGCCCGCGCCGAACGTCACGATCACGCCGTCGATCTTCTACCAGAAATCGCACGCCAACGATTCGTCGGTGTTCTGGAAGGCCTATTCGAATCCGGGCCAGAACCAGTTCGTCACCGCCAATCAGGTGCGCGCGCCCAACGACGACACCTTCTGGCTGCCGTCGCTGAAGGTAAATGTCGATGTCGGCGCGGTGACGTTCGTGTCCGACACCTCGTTCCTGCACCGCGACAACAACAATATCTATGATTCGACCACGCTGGACATTTCGTCCTTCACGTCGATCTTCGGCCATCCGGTGGATACGATCCCGCCGCCCGAAGCGCTGCGCAACGTCTATTCCCCGGCCTTTCTGACCGCGGGGCAGCGGACCTTCACGCAGGAAGTCCGGTTGCAAAGCAACAACCCGGATTCGCGCATCACCTGGGTACTCGGCCTCTATTACCAGCACGCCAAGCAGACGAGTTCATATGACGTGCAAAGCACGTTCATCAACGACATCCTTAGCTTCGCGGCCGGCACTCCGCTGACGATCGGGCAGATTTTCGGCACCAATCTCTATAACGGGCGGTACCTGCTCTATTCGCAGGGTTCTCTGGTCGATGAGGAGTTTGCCGGGTTCGGTCAGGTCAATTTCAAGCTGACCGATACGCTGACGCTGACCGCCGGGGCGCGCGCCTCGAAGCTCACCTATAACAGCAACACTTTCTCCGCCGGTCCCGTCGCGGGCGGCGCGGGCACCCACAATACCTCCCACGCCTCGGCCAGCCCGGTGACGCCGAAGTTCGGCGTATCGTGGCAGGCAACGCCGGACACGATGTTCTACGCCTCCGCCTCGAAGGGCTTCCGTCCCGGCTCCTCGACCGGTCAGGTTTCGGCCCAGTGCGACGCCGACCTCGCCGCGCTCGGCTTCACATCGGCGCCGCGCCAGATCAAGCCGGACTCGGTGTGGAGCTATGAGGCCGGCGCCAAGACCAAGATGTTCGGCGGCCGGCTGGTGATGGACGGCAGCGTCTATCGGATCGACTGGACCGATATCCAGTCCGGCGTCACGCTGCCGAACTGCAACACGCCGTTCGCCGCCAATTTCGGCAACGCGCGCAGCCAGGGCTTCGATCTCCAGGTCAACGCCAAGGTGGGTGATGGCTTCACGCTGGGCGCATCGGTCGGCTATTCCGACGCGCATTACACCACCAGCACGGTCGGTGCCGGCGGCATCGTCGTCCGCCCGAAGGGCGAGCCGCTGCCGATCGCGCCGTGGCAGGTGTCGCTCAACGGGCAGTATGATTTCCAGGCGTTCGGCCGTGACGCCTATCTCCATGCCGACTATCAGTATCTGTCGCACAACAATACGCCGCTGCCCAACGTGCCAAGCGTGGACCCGACCATTCCGCGCGCGCCGGCATCGAACAATGTCGATTTCCGCGTCGGCATGAAGTTCGACCGGCTCGACGTCTCGATCTTCGGGCAGAACATCCTGAACCAGCATCCGGAATACGGCATCTACCGGGACTCGCTGACCACCTACAATTACCGCGCGGTCACGGTGCGGCCGGTCACCTTCGGCATCACCGGCGTCTATCGCTACTGATCGTGACATGAACCCTGACGGGGCCGCGCCCGCCCGCGCGGCCCCTGCTTTTTCCGGTGGAGGGGAATGATGCGCGCGTGGCTGCTGACGGCGGTGCTGCTCGGATCGGGCAGCCTTGCGGCCCCCACGCAGGTGCGGGAGGCGCGCACCGTCTCCTTCGTCACCGGGGAGGGGACCGATTTCTCGGTCAACCCGTCGCCCGCCGACGGCGCGCTGCTGATCGACCTTCAGGGCAGCCTGTGGAGCATCCCCGGCAAGGGCGGCGCGGCGCGGCGGCTCACCCCCGACCTGTTCGAGGCGATGCATCCGAGCTGGTCGCCGGACGGGCGGCAGGTGGCGGTGCAATCCTATGCCGACGGCATGTGGCATGTGTGGATCGTCTCGGCGGACGGGAAGCAGCGCCGCCAGCTCACCGCCGGCGCGTTCGACGATACCTTCCCGCGCTGGTCGCCGGACGGCAGGCGGATCGCCTTCCTATCGGCGCGTGGCGGCAAGCCGGGAATATGGCTCGCCGATCCGCGCAGCGGCGCGCTGAGCGAAGTCCCCGCGAGCGGCCTCGCCATGCCGCAGGCGCTCAACTGGGCGGCGGACGGGGCGTCGCTGTTGCTGTCCGACATGGGGCGGCTGAAGCGCGTGTCGCTCGACGGCAAGGTCGCGCCGCTCGACGCGACATGCGAGCAGGGCGCGGCGACCGCCCCGGCGCTGTCACCCTCCGGCAGGCGTCTCGCTTATGTCTGCGCGGGGCCGCAATACGGCCGGCTGATGCTGGCGGAGGGCGGCGCGGCACGGGTGATCGGCGCGGCGACCGACGTCTTCCCGGTCGCGCCGGCCTGGCGATCCGACGACCGCCTGCTCTACAGCGGCAGCGGCAAGATCCACGCGCTTGACGTCGCGACCGGCGCGGACGCGATCGTGCCGTTCCGCGCGGCGTTCAGCCTCCAGCGCGCCGGCTATCGGCGCAAGCTTTACGATTTCGACGACACCGCCGCGCGCCCGGTGAAGGGCATCGTCGCGCCCGCGCTGTCGCCGGACGGCCGGCATATCGTGTTCAAGGCGCTGAACGACCTGTGGCTCGCCGATCTCGACGGCAAGGCGCGGCGGCTGACCGACGACGCCTGCTACGAGAACGATCCGGTCTGGTCGCCCGACGGCCGCTCGATCGCTTATGTCACCGACGCGTCGGGGATCGCGCAGCTCTGGACGATGGAGGTTGCGAGCGGGGTGAAGCGGCGGGTGAGCCGTTCGGCCCACGCCAATGTCGCGCCGTCATGGTCGCCGGACGGGCGGCGGCTCGCCTATCAGACCGAGACCGGCGAGACGCGCATCGTCGAGGTCTCCGGCGACGGCGATCGCGCATTGGTCCCCGCGCTCGATTTCCCGAGCCGTCCCAGCTGGTCTGCGGACGGCCGCACGATCGCGTTCACCGCGCTCAACGAAAGCCGCAACCGCATCCTGCTGGTCGATGTCGCGAGCGGCAGGCAACGCTGGATCGACCCGGCGCCGAACCGCTCGATCTCGACGCGCGGCGATGACGGCCCGGTCTGGTCGCCGGACGGCAAATGGCTCGCCTTCAGCATGATGAGCCGCATCTGGGCGCTGCCCGTCGCGCCGGACGGTACGCCGACCGGGGCGGCGAAGGCGCTGACCGACGAGGCGAGCGACGCGCCGAGCTGGGCGGGGGATTCGCGCACGATCCTCTATCTCGCGAACGGCACGCTGAAGCTGGTCGATCGCGATACGGGGCGGGCGCGCACGGTGCCGCTCAGGCTCGACTGGCGGCCGGAGCGCGCGACGGGGCGCGTGCTGGTCCACGCCGGACGGCTGTGGGACGGCGTGCATCCCGAGGTGCGGCGGAATGTCGATATCCTGATCAACGGCAACCGCATCGCGAAGATCGTGCCGCACGGCGCGCATGACGGGGTGGCGCGGGTGATCGACGCATCGAACCTCACCGTCACGCCCGGCCTGTTCGAGATGCACAACCACCAGCAGCTCCGCTCGAAATATCTCGGCGACCGGCAGGGGCGGATGTGGCTCGCCTATGGCATCACCTCGACGCGCTCGACCGGCGACCCGGCCTATCGCGCGCTGGAGGACAGGGAATCGCTCGCCGCCGGGGCGCGGATCGGCCCGCGCCATTTCATGACCGGCGAGATGTTCGAAGGCTCGCGCCCGATGTGGTCCTTCTCGCGCCCGATCGAGGACGAGGCGCAGCTCCGGCTCGAATTGTCGCGCGCGGAGGCGCTCGGCTATGACGTGATCAAGACCTATATGCGCTTCCGCTCGGACTGGCAGGCCGAGGTGGCAGTGGAGGCGCATCGGCGGATGGGCGTCTCGGTCACGTCGCATTTCGCTTATCCCGGCATCGCGCATGGCGTGGACGGGGAGGAGCATTTCGTCGGCCCGACGCGCTGGAGCTACGGTTTCCCGCACCTGTTTCGCGGCAACGTCTATGACGACGTGTTCCAGGCGCTGGAGAAATCGGGGGTCGAGCTGACGACGACCAATTTCGCCGGGCGGCAGGAGCTGCTGGAGCTGCCCGGCCTGCCGGACGATCCGCGCATCGCGGCGCTCTATCCGGCATGGGAGCAGGCCTCGCTCAAGGAGTTCATGGGCTGCGCGGCAAAGACCGGGCCGTGCGATTTCTTCCTCACCCCGAACGAGGAGCAGTCGCGCCTCACCGCGCAGGACCTGATCCGCGTGATCCGGGGTGGGGGCAAGGTGATGATCGGCTCCGACGCGCCGCTCGACAGCTTCACGATCAGCACCTTCCAGAACCTCTACACCTTGCAGAAATTCGGCCTCGGCCCGTTCGAGGCGTTGCGCGCGGCGACGATCGTGCCGGCGCGGGCGCAGGGCGTGGAGGCCGATCTCGGCAGCATCGAGCCGGGCAAGCTCGCCGACCTCGTGCTGGTCGAGGGGCGGCCCGACGCCGACGTGCGCGATCTGATGAAGGTGCGCGGCGTGATGAAGGCCGGGCGCTATTTCACCGCGGAGGAACTGCTGAAGCCGTTCGCAGGCCGTTAGGCGGCCGGAGGAGCCGCCGGCAGCAGCCCCTCCTGCTCGCGTGGCCCGGTATGCGGCCGTAGCCAGCCGGTCTCGTGCAGCAGGAACAGCACCAGCCCCACCGCCAGCGGCACGAGATAATAGACGCAGCGATAGACCAGCAGGGCGGCGAACAGCGTCGCCCGGTCGATGCGCGGCAATGCGACCAGCATGACCGCCTCGAACACGCCGACGCCGCCCGGCGCATGGGCGAGCAGCCCGGACACGAACGCCACCACATAGCCCAGGATCAGTTCCGGGAAGGCCGCCAGCGACAGATCGGGCACCAGCACGAACAGCGCGGCGGTGGCGAGCGCGATATCGATCGCCGCCAGCGCGAGCTGACCGAGCGCCAGCGAGACGGTCGGCAGCACCAATGTCCAGCCGAACAGCTTCAGCGAGCGGCCGGCGGCGCGGTGGAGCACGAACAGCGTCACGGCGATGGCGGCGAGCAGCATCAGCCCGGTCGTCACGCGGGTCGCGGCGCTGATCTCCAGCGTGCCGATCGTCAGCGCGCCGGGACGCAGCACCAGCCCGATGCCGAGCAGCAGGAACACGCCGCACCAGAAGGTCACGCCGGCCAGCACCATGATCTGCGCCACCTCGCCCAGCGTCAGCCCGGCATGGCGATAGACGCGCCAGCGCGCCGTTCCGCCGGTCAGCACCGCGAAGCCGAAATTGTGGCTGAAGATATAGCTGGTGAACGAGGCGAGCGCGGCGACCGGATATCGCGTCCGCCGCCCGATGATGCGCTGCGCGATCACGTCATATCCCGTCAGCACGAAATAGCTGATCGCGGTGATCCCCAGCGACAGCAGCAGCCGCGCCGGCCCGATTCGCCGCACCGCCGCGCGGATGTCGTCCCAGCTCGTATCGTTGAGGATGTGGCGCAGCGCCCCCACGGCGACCGCCACCACCGCCAGCATCAGCAGCCCCATCAGCCAGCGGCCGAGCCGGCGTCGGGCCTCGTCGTCCTTGATCCAGCGCGGAAGGGGAAAGCGGCGTGAATTCACATCTTTATCCGTATCGGGCTGGCGCGGAGGCCGGGCTGGCATCCGCATAGATGGGGTTGGCTAGGGGCGAACGGGAGGGCGCGAGGAAGAAAAGACGAGTGGCTGGCAGGTCTCGCTGGGCACCTCATCGTTCGTGAAGATCCGGGTCTTGATCCGGCGGCGGCGAAGCCTCCGATCGCTTGCCCTTACCAGCAGCGGCATCGGCCTTTCCACCTCTTCCGCACGGTGGATGACGTTTGTGTGATCTATCACGGCGTAAGGTCGCCGGAACCGGGCCGCACCACCGTCGGTTGCGCATCAAGGGCGAGGACGGAGAGATGCTTGCGCGATTTCTCGTGGGTACGGCCGGGCGATGCGGGGCTGTATGTGGCGCCGGCCGATTGCTGGATCGATCCCGGCGCGCCGGTCGAGCGCGCGCTCGTCACGCACGGGCATGGCGATCACGCGCGGGGCGGGCACGGCCGGGTGTTCGCGACGGCGGAGACGCTGGCGATCATGGCGCTGCGCTACGGCGAGGCGGGCGAATCCGTGCCGGTGCCCTATGGCGCGACGGTGGAGCTGGCGGGCGGCGTCACCGCGACCTTCGCACCGGCGGGTCATGTGCTCGGATCGGCGCAGATATTGCTGCAACATGCCGGGGAGCGCATCGTCGTCACCGGCGATTACAAGCGCCGCCCCGATCCGACCTGCGCGCCCTTCGCACCCGTGCCGTGCGATGTGCTCGTCACCGAGGCGACCTTCGGACTGCCGGTGTTCGTCCACCCGCCGATCGAGGAGGAGATCGCGCGGCTGCTCCACGCGCGGGCGCTGCACCCGGATCGCTGCATCCTCGTCGGCGCCTATGCGCTCGGCAAGGCGCAGCGCGTCATCGCGGAGCTGCGGCGCGCGGGCCATGACGAGACGATCTGGCTCCACGGCGCATTGGCGCAGATGTGCCGCCTCTACGAGGAGCACGGCGTGCCGCTCGGCTCGCTGGGCCTGGTGATGGAGACGACGAAGGAGGCGCTCAGGGGGAGTATCGTGCTGTGCCCGCCGGGCGCGCTCAACGATCGCTGGGCGCGGCGGCTGCCCGATCCGGTGACGGCGATGGCGTCGGGGTGGATGCGCGTGCGGCAGCGCGCGCGCCAGCGCAACGTCGAGCTGCCGCTGGTGATTTCCGACCACGCCGACTGGAACGAGCTGACGCGGACGATCGCCGAGGTGGACCCGGCGGAGACATGGATCACCCACGGCCGCGAGGACGGGCTGCTGCGCTGGTGCGAGCTTCACCAGCGCCCGGCGCGCGCGCTTTCGGTGGTCGGCCTCTACGACGAGGACGATTGAGGTGGAGGCGTTCGCCGAACTGCTCGACGCGCTCACCTACACCCGCTCGCGCAACGGCAAGCTGGCGCTGATCGCGGCCTACCTCCGGCATACGCCCGATCCGGATCGCGGCTGGGCGTTGGCGGCGTTGACCAATGCGCTCGATTTCCCGGCGGTCAAGTCCGCGATCGTGCGGCAGTTGATTGCGGAGCGGGTGGACCCGGTGCTGTTCGCCCTGTCGCGCGATTACGTCGGCGACACCGCCGAAACCGTGAGCCTGCTATGGCCGGAACCGGAGGTCTCCGCGCCGCCGCCGACCGTCAGCCAAGCGGTGGAATTGCTCTCCGCGATGACGCGCGGCACGGTGCGACGCGATCTGCCCGCGTTGCTCGACCGGCTGGACGCGAACGGCCGTTATGCGTTGCTGAAGATGGCGACCGGCGCGATGCGCAACGGCGTGTCGGCGCGGCTGGCGAAGATCGCCTTCGCGCAGGCGTTCGACGTGCCGGTCGCCGATGTCGAGGAATATTGGCACGGCCAAAGCCCGCCCTATGCCGCGCTGTTCGACTGGGCGACCGGCAGCGGACCGCCGCCGGTCGCGGCCGGCGCTCCGTTGTTCCGTCCGTTCATGCTCGCCCAGCCGCTCGGCGAGACGATCCCGGACCTCGATCATTATGCGGTGGAGTGGAAGTGGGACGGTATCCGCGTGCAGATCGTCCACGGCGAGGAGACGCGCATCTATTCGCGCTCCGGCGACGATATCTCGCGGAGCTTCCCGGAACTGCTCGACGTGTTGCGCGCGCCGGTGGTGCTCGACGGCGAATTGCTGGTGCGCGGCGTCTATCAGGGCGGTGAGCAGGGCGGGGCGGCCAGCTTCAATGCCTTGCAGCAACGGCTCAACCGCAAGGCCGTCTCGCGACGGATGCTGGAGGAATATACCGCCTTCGTCCGCCTGTTCGACCTGTTGCTGGTTGGTGGGGAGGATTTGCGCCCGCTGCCGTGGAACGCGCGGCGCGCCCGGCTGGAAGAGTTCGCGGCCGGCCTCGATCCGGCGCGGTTCGATCTGAGCGCGATCGTCCCCGCCACCTCGCTGGACGCGCTGGCGGCGATCCGCGACGGCGCGCGCGACCAGGCGATCGAGGGGCTGATGCTCAAGCGCCGCGACAGCCCCTATGTCGCCGGGCGCCCGATGGGGCTGTGGTACAAATGGAAGCGCGATCCTTTGCTGGTCGATTGCGTGCTGATGTATGCGCAGCGCGGCAACGGGCGGCGCTCGTCCTATTATTCCGATTACACCTTCGGCTGCTGGAACGGCGATCCCGAAGCGGGGGCGGAACTGCTGCCGGTGGGCAAATCCTATTCGGGCTTCACCGATGCCGAGCTGAAATGGCTCGACCATTATGTCCGCACGCATACCGTCAACCGCTTCGGTCCGGTGCGGGAGACGGATCGCGCGCTGGTGCTGGAGATCGCGTTCGATTCGATCCACGAGAGCCGTCGGCACAAGTCCGGCCTCGCGATGCGCTTCCCCCGGATCAACCGCATCCGCGCCGACAAGCCGGCGCGCGAGGCGGACCGGATCGACACGCTGCGCGGCCTGATCGCGCCGGACGAACGGACGCGGGACTGAGGCGCAGGAACAAGCCGGACATGGCGTTCGTTGCCTTGCCGCCCGGGGGGCGTTGGAGGAGTAGATCATGCGGAAGTTTGTGATCCACGCCGCCGCGCTGACGGCGTTGTCGCTGATGGCGGCGGCGCCGGTCGCGGCCGAGAGCAAGGGCGATCGCGCGAAGGTGGCGGTCGCCGAGGCGCAAGGCAAGATCGACGCGCTCAATGCGATGGGCGCGGGCGGCGATGTGCCGAGAATGACGGCGGATGCGATGGCAGCGCTGCGGTCCGCGCAGGACGAGTTGCGCGCCGGCCGCAAGGATGAAGCGATCGAGGCGGCGCATCGCGCGTCGCACCTCGCCGATACGGCGGTAGGTGTAGCCGAAAGGGATCGCCGCGAGGCCGCCGCCGCGAAGCAGGCGGACACCGCGATGGCCGCGCAGGCGCAGGTCTCGGCCGCGCAGGATCAGGCGGTCGCCGCGCAGCAGCAGGCCGACGCGGCGAATGCCCGCGCGACGAATGCCGAGCAGGCCGCCGCCTCCGCCGCCGCCGATGCAGCGGCCGCGCGCGCGGCGGCGACCACGCCGCCACCGGCCACCACGGTGACGACCGAGACGACGCACACCACCACCGCCGCGTCCGCGCCGGTCAGGAAGAAGCGCGTCGTCCGCACCGTCCATCGCGCGACGACGCATCCGGCGACGGTCACCGAAAAGACCACCACCACCGTCACCCCGCGATAGAGGGACTCGGGCCGGCGCGATGCCGGCCCGTCTTTCCGCCGATGGCCGGGATTTTCCTCATCCCATAAGAAGTCGCGCACCGATCGCGGCGGCGAGCGCGGTCGGCATCACGACGACGCCCACCTTCAGGAAGCGCCAGAAGCCGACATCCTCGCCCTCGCGGCGGATGGCCTGTAGCCACAATATCGTCGCGAGCGACCCGGTGACCGACAGGTTGGGGCCGAGGTCGACCCCGATCAGCAGGCAATCGGTGACGATACGCGGCGGATGCGCCTGCGCGACCGCGGTGCTGGCGATCAGGCCGGCCGGGAGGTTGTTCATCAGGTTGGAGACGAAGGCGAGGATCGTGCCCGCGATCGCGGCGGCCTGAACGGGATCGCGCGCCATCTCGCGCAGCCGGTTCGAGACGATCGCGATCACGCCGGTGCGATCGAGCGCCTCGACCAGGACGAACAGGCCCGCGACGAGCGGCAGCACGCCCCAGGATATGCCGCGGACAAGCGGGACGGGAGACTGCCGACGCAGCAGGCTTACGCCCAACCCCGTCGCGATGCCGGCGGCGGCGGTCGGCAGGCCGAGCTGCATGTCGAAGCCGGATGCGAGGAGCAACGCAACAGCGGTGAGCAGGATGCCCGCCAGGGCGAGCTTTCCGCCGGCCGACAGCCGGTCGCGCACCACCTCGCACGCGCATTCTCCGGCGATCTGGCGACGCTCGACCAGCCGGAGCATGATGAAGGTCACTACGATCGAGGCCACCGACGGCAGCGCGAACGAGCCGAGCCACTGGCCGAGCGGCGGCATCCGGCCATCGTAGAGCACGAGGTTCGCCGGATTCGAGATCGGCAGGACGAAGCTCGCCGCGTTGGCGATCATCGCGCAGGCGAGTAGCAGCGGCAGCGGCTCGGCCTTCGCCTTGCGGGCGGCGGCGAAAACCGCGGGCGTCAGCACCACCGCGGTCGCGTCGTTGGACATGAACGTCGTGACGACGATGCCGGTCATATAGACGAGCAGGAACAAGCGCCCGGTGGATCGGCGGGCGCTGTTCACCGCCGTCGCCGCGACCCAGTCGAACACGCCATGCTCGCGCGCGGTTTCGCTCAGCAGCATCATGCCGATGAGGAAGAGATAGACGTCCAGCCCCTTGGCGATCGCCGTGCCCGCGACGTGGATCGGCATCAGGCCGAGGCCGATCAGCAACCCCGCGCCCGCGACCGCCCAGATCCACTCCGGCCACCGCATCGGCCGGCCGATCACCCCGGCCGTCGACAGCGCCGCGATCGCCCAGGTGGCGCCGACGGCGACGCTCACCGGCCGCGACCCTTCCCGCCGGAACGCGGGCCGCCGATATCAACCCGGACCAAGGCGTCGGTCATCGGCCGTTTTCCCCTTATCGTCCATGGCGTCGCCCGGCGTCGCCGCGCAGGCGGGGCGCAACGTGCCCGCGAATCCCACCCACAGGGCCACGCTGGCGATAGCGAAGCCGCCGAGGATATAGAAGGCCGCCGGATAGCCCAGTTCCTGCGCGAGCCAGCCGCCGATCGCGGGCGACAGGCTGGCGCCGATTCCCTGCACGGTCATCACCGCCCCCTGTCCGACGTTGATCCGGCCCGTGCCGTCCAGCAGGCAGGCGACCAGCCCCGGCACAGCCACGCTCTGAAGCCCCGCGCCGATCCCGTCCAGTGCCTGCACCGGCCACACGCCCCAATGCTCGATGAACGTGCCGGCGAGAAAGCCGCGCACCGGGAGCGCGGCGAAGGAGATCAGGAGCACCAGCCAATAGCCGCGCCGCGCCGCGACCCTCATAGCGGCGAGGCTCGCGAGGATCATCACGGCCTGCGCCACCACCACGGTGGTGGCGGTGAACATCGCCGCGTCGCCCTTGCCCGCGCCGACGACCGCCAGCCCGTAGAGCGGCAGCATCGCGCCGTTGCCGAGATGGAAGCAGGCGAGCGCCGCCGCCAGGATCAGCATCGGCTTGTTGCGGGCGAGCGCCTTGAAGCCCTCCGCCTTGCCGTCCTCGCCGCTTTCCCGGCCGTGCTCCAGCCCCCGCGCCGCCTGATGGTCGATCGCGCGCTCCGGGATGGACAGCACCGACGCGATCGCCACGACGCCGAAGCCGGCGGCCAGCCAGAAGATCGCGGGGATGCCGAGCTTCCAGCCGAGCCAGCCAGCAAGCCCCGCCCCCACCATGTTGCCGGCATGGTTGCACGCCTGGTTGCGCCCGTTCTGCGCGTTGAAGCCGCGCTGGCGGAAGATGCCGAGCGTGATGCCGGTGACGGCGGGGCCGATCGCCGCGCCGGCGATGGCGGTCGCGATCTGGCTCGCCGTCACCACCGCCCATGACTGCGACCACAGGATGAGGAAGGACGCCAGCACCGTGCAGGTGCCGGTGATGACGACCACCCAGCGCTTCCGGCTGGTATGGTCGATGAACGCGCCCGCCGGGACCGTCATCAACATGCCGGCGATGCCGCCCGCGGTCATCACCGTGCCGATCGGCCCCGTCGTCCAGCCGCGCTGCTGCAGGAAGACGCCAAGGAAAGGGCCGATCCCGGCCTGCATGTCGGCCATGAAGAAATTCAGCGACTGAAGCGCGCGCCGGGCGCGCGTGCGGTCCCGATCGCGTGCGGGGATCGGCCGGGCTGCCGCCGGTAACGCCGTCATCACCATAAGCTCTCCAGCGCAATCGCGCGTTTAACCCCGGCCGGGGAGGAAGTTTCCCCCGCCCCGGAAGCGCGTCGGGAGGCCGCCGCGGCGACCTCCCTCGTCCAGCCTAGCCGTTCGTCGCGGGCGCTGGCGCTGGCGCCTGACCGGCGGGCGGCGGCGGGGGCTGAAGGTTCCCGCGCGGCGGGGCACCGGCCGGAGGCGGCGGCGGCGCGATCTCGCCCGCTCCGGCCGGCATTCCGGCCCCCGGCGGTGGCGGTGGAGGCGGCGGGGGAACCGCGCCCGGTCCACCCGGCGGCGGGGGTGGAGGAGGCGGCGGCGGTCCGGGCGGCGGCGGGGGTGGCGCACCGACCTCCTGAACCGTGCCGCCGGCATCCACGAGATAGCGCGCGTGAAGCTGGCCATTGTCGAACCGGCCCTGCACCATGATCGGGCTGCCGGCCCGGACCGTGGCGTCGCCGCCGCGACCGGCATCGACCAGCGCCCTGCCGGTCGCGTCCTGCACCGTGAAGCGGTCGCCATAGACTTCCGCGACGCGGCCGCGCACCGTCACGACGCCGCTCGCATCGGCCAGCCGCGACACCGGGGTGGGGACGGTCGGCGCCATCTCCACCGTCGGCCGGGTGAGCGACATCGCGCCCGCGCCGCCGGCCGCGCCCAGCACGAGCAGCGCGGCGGCGCCCAGACCGAGCTTCGCGCCCGGGCTGATCTGGGGAACCCATCGATTGTTCATGATCTACTCCTCGCTACGTTCGATGGTCCGGGGAATAGTCGAGTCGCGCCCCACGCCCGCTGAACCCGCCGGTTCAGTTTCGGTTTAGGTCGGCGGCATAGGAATGAACGATGCGTATCCTGCTCGTGGAAGACGACGCCGATCTCGGGCCGACCATCGCGCGGGCGCTGCGCGGCGAGAGCTTCGCAGTCGATCTGGTCGGAAACGGTATCGACGCGGCCCATCTCGGCGAGACCGAAGCCTATGACGCGGCGGTGCTCGACCTGGGCCTGCCGGGGCGCGACGGGATATCCGTCCTGCGCGCGTGGCGCGACGCGAAGCGTGACCTTCCCGTCCTGATCCTCACCGCGCGCGACGGCTGGTCGGACAAGGTGGCGGGCTTCAAGGCCGGGGCGGACGATTTCCTCGTCAAGCCGTTCCGCATCGAGGAACTGGTGATGCGGCTGCGCGCGCTCGTGCGCCGGGCCGCCGGCCACGGCCAGCCGCGCCTCGAATGCGGGCCGCTGACGTTCGATACGCAGACCGGGCAGTTCGAGCTGGAGGGGCTGCCGCTCCGCCTCACCGCCTTCGAATGGCGCGTGCTGTCGCAGCTCATGTTGCGCAAGGAGGCGGTGATCGAGCGGCTGGAGCTGCTCGAGCACGTCTATGAGGGTGACGCCGATGTCGATTCGAACAGTCTGGAAGTCATCGTCGGCCGGCTGCGCAAGAAGATCGGCGCGCAGCTGATCGAGACCGTGCGCGGGCGCGGCTACCGCCTCCATTGCGCGGAAGCGATCTAGGCGATGCGCCTGCTGCCCCGCTCCCTGCACGCGCGCATGCTGGCGCTGTCGGCCGTGGCTACCGTGGTGGCGCTGGTGCTGGCAGGCTGGGCGCTCACCGGCGTGCTCGAACGGTTCGTCATGCAGGGGCTCGACCGGCGGCTGGACGCCGAGGTGGCGCTTCTCGCCAGCGCGGTCGACGCCGATGGCCGCATCGACCGGACGCGGCTTGAGCAGCGGCTGGGCGCGTTCGACAATGGTCCGGGCTGGCGCTGGCGCATCGCTGCGCCCGGCCAGACCGTCGGCTCCGCCGATTTCCCGGTCCTAGATGACGGTCCCCCGGCTCCTCCACCTCCGCCCGGCGGCGCGAACCGGCTGCACCCGCTCGATGGGGGAAGCGAGGACGGGGTCCGGGTCCATGCGCGCCAGTTGACGATCGCGACGCGGCGCGGCCCCGTGGTGCTGACCGCCGCCGCGCCGCGTGACGTGGTGCGCCAGCCGATCCGCGAGGCAATCGCGCCGCTGCTCGGCGCGTTGGCCGTGCTTGCCGCGCTGCTCGGCCTCGCGACGCTCCTCCAGCTACGGCTGGGCCTGCGTCCGCTGCGGCTCATGCGCGATCAGGTCGCCGCCATCCGCAGCGGCGCGCGATCGCGGATCGACGAGGACCAGCCGACCGAATTGCAGCCGCTGGCGATGGAGCTCAACGCGCTCGCGCGCGACAATGCCGCGGCGTTGGCGGCGGCGCGGCAATCGGCGGCCAATCTCGCCCACGCCCTCAAGACGCCCGTTGCCACCCTGGCGCTCGACGTGCGGGACGAGCCGGCGCGCGCGGCGCAGGTGGCGCGCATCGACGCCACGATCCGCCACCATCTCGCCCGCGCCCGCGTGGAAGCGGTCAATCGCCGCACCTCGACCCCTCTGGCTCCAGCCGTCGCCGATCTGGCGGTCGCGGTCGGCCGCATCCACGGGACGAAGGGGCTGTCGATCGAAACCGACGTCGCCGGCGACATCGCGGTCCAGGTCGATCCCCGCGATCTGGACGAACTGATCGGCAACCTGCTCGACAATGCCGCGCGACACGCCCAACGCCGTGTCATCGTCACTGCGCGTCGTGACACCGCGGAGGTCCGGCAGGTCCGGCTGGAGATCGCGGACGACGGCCCGGGCATACCACCAGACGAATGGTCCCGCGTTACCTTGCCCGGCACCCGGCTGGATGAGCGAAGCGATGGGCACGGCTTCGGGCTTTCGATCGCCGCCGAGCTGGCCGGTTTGTACGGCGGTAGCCTGAATTTCGACGTCAGCCCAATGGGCGGCCTGCTCGTTCGGATGCGGCTTCCGTCAACGTAACGACGCGCGACGATTTCGCAAAAGCGCACTAACTGAGCAGGCCACGGGGGTTTTTACTGACCCGCAATCATAACGACTAGAAATCACTGACCAACGTCAGGCTCGCCCTTCGCTGGGTAGTGGGCACAAAAACGGCCGAAGAGTTCGTTCGCCAACCGAACGTGTCAAAAACGTTGCCGGCTCGCAAGATTAAGGTCGCGGATGCGCGTCCGACCGAGAAACGGTATCGTCCAGCGAGGTCTAGAAGCGAACGGGCCGGAATCGATAATCTGTTGTCCGCGCTCGCCATGCGGGAGGCAACACTGGTTACGGTTGCGTCGAGCGAAATCCCGGGGAGCCAAGCGAGCTCATAATCCGCGCTGACGATGGTGAGCCGCCCGGTTTGCCCGATTGGCTTGCGACCGATCAGGCCGGCCTCCACCTCTTCTCCCGTGACTCGCGGTTTCAGGAAAAGGCTTCCGGCGACGAGGTGCAGGCCCTTGAAAGGCGTACCCGTCAGAGAGGTTTCAACACCGCTTTGCGTCACATCGCCGAGTTGCCGGTACACGCCGTTCCGGTCGACGTTGAAGTAGGGTTTGCGCACATCGAACACACCGATGACGAAGCGGAAGGAGTCGCTGAATGCATAGCGTATCCCGGCGTCAACCTGACGCGTCCTGAGCGCGGGTGACGCCGCGTCCTTGTTGGCCGCATTCGCCGGTGCGACGCCGCCCTCCTCGAGCCCTCGCGTGAAGCTTGAATAGACGGCGAGCCGCCGGGTGGCCCGCAAAGCAGCCGCCAGGTTCACCAGCCACGGGGCGGAGCGGCTCTCGATCGGCGCGGACGCGTCGGGCGAGATCGTATCCTTCCTGTAGCGAACTTTCTGCAATCCGGCGCTAAGCTCCAGCCGCCCGAATAGCTTGCCTTCATAGGCGATCGCGGCCGTTTCCTGCTGCACGCGATCACGCGTGCGTGGGCCGAACGCCAGAACGGGTTCCGGCTGGGGATCAGGCACGCCAACCATCGCGGTGCCAAGATCGATCAGGTCGGAGCCGCCGTAGCGCCGCCGCTGGTCGCGCGCGCGCAGCACGAAGTGGAGTATCTGCGGCGTGGTGGCGTTGCCGAAATTATAGCTCACACGCATTTCGCCCGAAACCGAGGCGAAGCGGGAGCCCTGATCGACGATCATCAGATGATCGCCCTTTCCGTCGGGATCGACATTGAGGAAGAGATCCGAGAAATTGCGGGACTGGACGAAGCTCGATCGGAAGACGCCGACGCGGGCGACGATACGACCGATATCGATCCTGCCCAGCACACCGAAATTCGCGCCGGCGTTTCGATTGCGCGCCCAATCCTGGCCGTAGAAGCGATCCCGCTCCACCGGTGGCGGCAGGTGAGGACCGTTCACGAAGATCGCCGGCTGCGCGGCTTCGCCCCACGCCCAGCTACCGCTCGCGAAAGCGATCAGTTCGACATTGGAGGCCGGGGACCAGCGTGGCATGATCGCTGCGTTCGCGTACCCTCCGCGAGCGCCGTAACCATCATCGGTACGGGTCAGCGTTCCTCCCGCAACGAGGCTCAGCTGATCGGCAAGCACCGGCAGTTGCAGGTCTGCCTCCAGATCGGCGCCCCCGAATGGCCCAACGCTGATGAGCAAGCTCCTGATCGGCTTCGTCCCGGCCCGGACGAGCGAATAATCGACGATTCCTGTCGGAGCCGGCAACGGATAGCCCTGCGCCGAAATGCCGACGCGAACACTCGTCTTGCTGACGAGATGGCTGACGGGGTCGATCTGCTGATCGAAATAAAGGCCGTCGATCCGCGCGTTGCCCGCATCGATCGCGCTGAAACCGCGAACGTCATATGCGGTGTAGAGGCCGATATTCTCATTGCCGACAGTGGTGCCGAAAGCATCTTCGGCGCTGCGCACGGCATTGTCGTCGGTGCGTTGCCCGGCCGCCGGCTGCGCCAGCGCCATGCCGAACAGCAAGAGCGGGAACGCGGAGCAGGTCCGGGTCGGGCGTGGGGGGCGCATGATGCCTCGCGGATGTTCAAACGAGGCGCCATCATCGCCTGATCGCCCGTCCGTCGCGTCAACGCAGCGTCAACGCCGGGTCAAATCGTCCCGGACATCACATGTTTACCGAAGCGGCGCCCAGCCGAGCTTGCGCCGCTCGCGATTCAGCGCCGCGCGAAGGCGCTCATCTATTGCCGTCAGCCGCGGATCGCCGGCGAGCGTGTGGAAAGCCGCGATCTCCGCGAGCGGGCGCCACGGGGTGCCAAGCAGCATCTGCGGCGCGATGCGACTGAGCGTTTCGAGGCCGTTGAACGCGCCCGCCCGATCGCCATCGAGCGCGTTCAGCACCGTCCGGTCGAGCAGGATGATTTCGGGCTTGAGGCGGGTCGCGTTCTCGACGCGGACCTGCCGGGCGAGCCGCGCGCGCAATTCATCCGCCTGCGCCAGTCGGCCCGCTTGCCGCATCGCCACCACCAGAGCGGCCGTTTCGAATGGATCGAGCAGTTCGCCTGGCCGGAAATGGCCAACGCCATCGAAGCGGCGATCGAAGACTTCCAGCAGCACCGGCCCCTGGCCATGCGCCACTAAATAGTCGTCCACCCCCCAGAACCCTGAGCCCACGTCCCAGAAAGAATCGGCGTGGGCGCGAATGCCGCTGACGAGATCCTGCGATCTGTTCGCCAGTACGGCGCGCCCGATCCAGTCATTGCGGTCGATCACCTTGCTCGCGACGTCGATCGCACCAAGCGCGGCGAGCTCGGACGCGTACCGGAATTTCGCTTGCCGATCTCCTGGCGCGAGTTCGACAAAGCGTTGGGCGTAGCGCAATGAATCGGCGAGGCGATTGCCCACCGTCGCATCGGTGAACAGCAGTTGGACCCGCGCGCGCTCGTCGTTCGACAGCGCGAGGAAGCGGCGCACGAGCGGCGCCACCTCCGCGCCGCGGTTGGCGCGATCGAGCGCCACGATCAGATGCTCGTAACTCAGCCCCCAGAGGGGATCGATCGCGACCGCGCGGCGAAACTCGTCCAAAGCCTCCTCGATATGCCCGGTCGCCATCAGCGACTGGCCGAACCAGCGGTGGAAATCCGCGCGCTGCGGATCGAGCTCCACGGCGCGCCGATAGAAAGGCAGCGACGCGGCATTGCTGTAGGTGAGCAGCCCGAGCGCGGCCTGCGCCTCGCCGAGCTGGGGATCGAGCCGGGCGGCAAGCTCCGCTTCCTCCCGCGCTTCGCGCCGCGTGCTGGCGAAGGGCAGCGTACCATAGGAAACCGGATGTTCCGCTTCCAGCAACAGCACTTCGGCAAGCAGCGCATGGGCAGGCGCATAGTCGGGCTGGGCGGCGATCACCTGCCGCAACGCGCGGTCCGCGGCGGCGAGCGATACCGCGCGGCGATCGCGCATGAGGACGCGCGCGGCAAGATAATGGTCATAGACCGCCGGAAGCGGGGACACTCCGTGCGCGGCCGGCCTGCGCGCGCCGCCGCCGAAGCGCGCCGCGACCGCCGCCGCGATGCTGCTCTGCACCTTGAAGAGATCGTCGGTCCCCTGATCGAAGCGATTCGACCAGACCAGCACGCCGTCCGACACCCGCGTCAGCCCCACGATCACGCGCAGGCGAGGCCCGTCCGCCTGCACGGTGCCGTCGAGCACGTAGGTGGCGTTCACGCGCCGCGCATCGGCCAGCAAATCGCTTCCGGCACGGAACTGGTGCGCCGTGAACCGGCCGAGCACCTGCACGCCGGGTTGGTGCGCAAGCCGGTCCTGAACCTCGTCGGCAATGCCGGTGGCGATATATTGATTGCTGCCCGAGAGCGTCGTGAACGGCACGACCGCAACGGTTGGAATGGACGTCGGGCGCACGCGTTGGTGAAGGAAGACGGCGTAAGCACCCGCGAGCAGCAGGATCAGGCCGAAACCGGCAGCCAGTACCGGCCAGCCGATGCGCAGCCGCCGTGTCGCCGGCTCCGGCCGTGGGTGGGGCTGCATGGTCGCGGCGTGCGGCGCGTGTCCGCCCGGCACCTCGATTAGTCGATCCCCGCCGCCGGAAGGTGATCGCAGCCTTTCGAAAAGGCGCCTCGTCTCGGCGGCGGGTGCCGCCTGGATCTCGCATCCCAGCCGCTGCTCGAATGCCAGATAGCGGCGATGCAATTGCGCCTGATCGCCCAGCGCGGCATCGATTTGCAGCGCAAGGCGGAGCGAGCGCTCGTCAAACGGATCGAAGCGAAGCGCGTGATCGCACAGCGCGCGGGCCATGCCGGCGTCCGACGGGAAGATTCTTTCGGCAGCCGCCCTGCCGAGACCGGCGATGCGCGCGGCGAGGTTCGGCCGCTCCGTTCGAAGCCAGTCGTCAAGCTCATCGGAAATACCGTCAAGACCGCCCAGCACGAGCGTGTCCATCCCGCCCAGGGCCTCGTACAGGCCGCCGTGATCGCCGCGATCCGCCGCAGCCTCGGCTTCCGAGATATCGCTGGTCAGGCTTCCGGGTGCGAGGGCTATCCGGTCGTCAGAAAGGGCGAACGCCTCGCTGCCGAGATGACCGCGAAGCTCATAGATCGCCTGCCGAAGGCTCGCGCGTGCCTGATCCTCCGCGCGATCCGGCCAAAGCAAACCGATCAGCCGCTGACGCGACGCCCCATTTGGATGGTATGCGACCAAAGCGGCCAATGCGCGCGCCTTGCGTGTACGGACACGGATGGGAATTGAGTTGGCCACCAGCCTCACGTGGCCGGCAAGGACGAGTGTCACATGCGGCAGCTCGTCTGCCAAACCGGACGCCCGTTCCCGGACGACGCTATCCCGAAGCGCGCTCACCCGCCCTTCATACTTCCGGTGACGTCTGCCGACTATCCCGACGACCTCGTTCTTGTGCACTTTCAGATGGGAGAGCCCACGGATGAAAGTGCGGGTGCCAGAAAGGGTAGTGGAAGGGTGGACCGGTGAGGGCAAGCCCAGACCTTATGCTACGAATTATTCGGGAACAGATACTCGCCAGAGGAACCCATTCCCCGACAGAGCGGTAGTCACATATCAAACGCGTCATCGGGGAAGCTCGCGATGTCCGACTATGAATTCTATTACTGGTCCGTGCCATTTCGTGGCCAGTTCGTGCGTGCGGTCATGGCTTATGCCGGGAGGACATGGACCGAATGCGGCGACGCCGCCATCGCAAGCCTGATGGAAGGATCGGTGACGCAAATGCCGATACCCTTCATGGGGCCGCCCGTGCTCGTCGACAGGAAGGCGGCCTTCGCGATCGCGGAGATGCCGGCCATCATTCTCTATCTGGGCGAAACGCTCGACCTTCTGCCCGCCACCCCGGCACTGCGCGCGCTTACCATGAAGATCGTCAACGATGCCAACGACGTGATCGACGACATCACCCTGGATGGGGGCCGTTTGATGTGGAACGAGGAAAGCTGGCAAGATTTCGTGCCCCGCTTGAAGAAATGGATGTCGCTCTGGGAGGAAACCGGCCGCCGCCACGACCTGAAAGAAGACTCCGGATTCCTGTTGGGCGGCGGGGCGCCGGGCATCGCGGACATCGTGACGGCCATCTTGTGGGCGACCATGACAGACCGTTTACCCGCGATTGGAGCGATGCTGGAACAGGTCGCGCCCAGGACGGCAGCGCTGACGCGGCGAGTTGCGGCCCTGCCACCGCTGGTCAAGCTCGCCGCCAAAGCCCGGCAGGATTACGGCAACGCCTATTGCGGTGGCCAGATCGAGGCCTCGCTGCGCAAGGTTCTGAACGCCTAGCGCGCTTCGGCGAAATGGCTTGAAAGGGCCTCCCTCGCCTTTCCGCGCGGGGTCATTTTCCGGATCTCAAGATCGCGGCGATGGATTGGGCTGACGCCGTTGGCCACGCTCCGGCCGCGTCTCCGGCAAGGCGAGCAGGACCGGCACCACCGCGATCGCCACCAGCGCGATCATCACGCCCGGCGCGGTGAGCGAGCCGGTGCGCTGGGTCAGCACCTGCGCAAGCCATGGGGTCAGCCCGCCGAACAATGCGGTCGCGATGGTGGCGCCCAGCGCGAGGCCGCTCAAACGCCCTTCGACCGGTAGCTGCTCGGCGGTCGCCACCGCACCGACCGCGCTGATCCCCCCGGCCAGCATCGCGAGCAATACCGCGCCGGCCAGCGTCGTCCCCGCAGCCGCGCCCGCCAGGAAACGGAACAATGGATAGGGCAGGGCGGCGGACAGCAGCGCGAGGCCGATCAGCACCGGCCGGCGCCCCCAGCGGTCCGCCAGCAGCCCGAAGAACGGCGTGACGATGACCACCGCGACCGCCGCGACAGTCGCCAGTTGCAGCGCCTTCGCCTCGTCCAGCCTGCCGATGGAGGTGAGGTAGAGCGGCACATAGGTGATGCCGACATAATAAGTGATCGATCCCAGCGCGGAGATCGCGAAGCCGCGCAGCACGCCGGCGCGATGTCGCCGCAACGCATGGACGAGCGGCCGGCGCACCAGCGCGCCCGCCTCCCGGCGCATCTCGAACGCAGGCGATTCCCGCATCGCCGCCCGTGCGATGAGGATCGTCCCGGCGAGCGCCGCCCCGAACGCGAAGGGCAGGCGCCAGCCCCAGTCGTCTAGCGCGGGCCTGGGCAGCAGGCTCGCGGTGAGCGCGGCCATCGCCACCGCGAGCAAGCCGCCGATCTCGCTGGTCGCGGCGGCAAGCGACGTCACGAGGCCGCGTCGATCCGGTGCCGCGCCTTCCAGCAGATAGGCGACGACGCCGGTATATTCGCCGCCCACCGCGAAACCCATCACGCAACGTAAAAGCAGAAGCAGGATGCCGGCAACGGGACCGGCCTGCGCGGCGGTCGGCAGGATCGCGGTGAGCGCCATCGCGACCGTCATCAGCGTCATCGAGGCGAGCAGGGTTGCGCGCCGCCCGTGCAGATCGCCGAAATGCCCGAACACCAGCGCGCCGACCGGACGCAGCAGATAGGCGACCGCGAAACCCGCCAGCGTTATCAGCAGGGAATCCTCGCCACGGAAGAACACGCGCGCCAGCACCGTCGCGAGATAGAGGAACAGCGTGAAATCATACCATTCCACCACCGTTGAGAGCGCCGCAAGGACGAGCGAGCGGCGGTCGACCGGAAGGGAGTGGCTCATCGGCGCGTCCTTTTCTCGAAACCGTCGGACCGGCATCGCACGGCAGCCGCCGGATCAGCAAACCATCACATCGGCCAGACGGCGGCGATCAGCGGGGTTCCTACCGCCAGCACCAGCACGGACAAGGGCAGCCCGAGCCGCCAGTAATCCCCGAACCGATAGCCACCCGGCGCCATCACCAGCGTATTGCACTGATGGCCGATCGGCGTGAGGAAATCGCAACCGGCGCCGACTGCCACCGCCATCAGAAAGGCATCGGGGTGCAGCCCGAGCCCCGCCGCCACCGATACCGCGATCGGCCCGAGCACCAGCACCGTCGGCGCGTTGTGGAGGAACGGTGAGCAGGCCATCGCCACCAGCATCATCGCGCCCAGCGCCCAGACCGCCGGCAGGATATGGAGCTGCCCCACCAGCAGGTGCGCGATCAGCTCGGTGCCGCCGGATTCGCGCACCGCCTCGCTCAGCGGCGTCAGCGCGCCGATCAGTATCAGCACCTCCGGCTCCAGCGACTGATAGGCTTCGCGGATCGACAGCGCGCCGATCAGCACCATCATCACCGCCGCGCCGAAGAAGGCGATCGCGACCGGCATCCGGCCGGTGGCCACCAGGACCATCGCCACCGCGAGGATCAGCATTGGAAGCCAGCGCCCGCGCCGCTCGCCCATCTTCACGCTGCGCTCGGCGAGCGGCAGCAGCCCGAGCAGCCCCATCATGTCGGGAAGCGCGCTCTCGCCCGCGCGCAGGATCAGCAGGTCCCCGCCGCGCAGGCGAATGTCGCGCAGGCGATCGACGATGCGCTCCCCGTTGCGGCCGACGCCGAGCAACTGGACGCCGTAGCGGTCTTCCATCCGGGTGCGCTCGGCGGTCTGGCCGATCAGGGGGCTGTCGAGCTGGACCACCGCCTCGATCGTGCGCATCTCCTCGTCGGGCTTCTCCTTCTCGACATCGTTCCTGTCGCGTTCGGGATCGAGCGGCGTGCGCGCGAACACCCGGTCGAGCGCGCCATCCTCGCCTTCGAGGATCAGGCTGGCGGCGGGAACGAGCTGCATGTCGGCAAGCGTCCTGCGACGGCTGCCGTCGGGCAGGACCATCGCGCGCGCCTGGACCTTGTCCTCACCCAGCTTGAGGTCCGCGATGGTGACTATCCCCGCCGGCAGTTCGTCCGCGATCCGGGCCTCGGTGCTGTAGGTCGCGCGCGACATGATCTCGCCGAGATCGACCCGCCCTTGCCGGTCGCGCGGCAGCAGGCGCCAGCCGAAGCTGACGAAGAGCAGCCCCAGGGCGGTCAACGCCAATCCGACCGGCGCGAAATCGAACATCGCGAAGGGCTTGCCCAGCATCTCCTCGCGCACCTGCGATACGATGATGTTGGTGGAGGTGCCGACCAAGGTGACCAGCCCGCCCAGCAGCGAGAGGAAGGACATCGGCATCAGAAGCGCCGCCGGCGATGAATTCCTGTCCCGCCCCATGCGCAGCGCGACCGGCATCAGGATGGCGAGCGCGCCGACGTTCTTGGTCACCATCGACAGCAGCGCCGTCGCCCCCGCCAGCACGGGGACCTGGCTGCGCGGTCGTTGCAGATGCGCGGTGAGCGGGCGGATCAGCAGTTCGATCACCCCCGATCGCGCGATCGCGGTGCTGATCACCAATGCGGAGGCGATGACGATCACCACGTCACTGGTGAAGCCGGTGAAAGCCTGCTTCGCCGGAACGACGCCGAGCACCAATCCGATCAGCAGCGCCGTCAGCGACACCACGTCGTAACGAAAGCGCCCCGATGCGAAGCACAGGATCGCGCCGCCGATGATCGCGAAGGAAAGCGCCTGATGCGCCGTCAACCGAGCCAGATCCCGACGAGCGCGGCGAGGCTGACCAGCACGAGGAAGCCGTTGACCGTCACCAGCATCCATGCCGGGATGCGCCGTGTATCGGGCCGCGGCGGGGATATGCGGATCATCTGTCGCCATACCGCGGCGGCGAAGCAGAACGCGCTGAACAGGATCAGCACCGATCCGGTCGCCCCGATCAGCCATGGCGCGACCACCTTGTCGAGCAGCGCCCGCGCGCCGATCCCGGAAGCGAGCGCGGCAAGCCCGGTCCGCACCCATGCGGCATAGGTCCGTTCGGCGGCGAGCACGGTGCGGTCGGCTGCAAGCTCGGTGCGCCGATCGGCGCTGTCGGTCTGCTGCTCCGCGCTTTCGGTCAGCCGACCGGCGCTGTCGGCGAGCTTGACCTGCGCCGCCGCGACTTTCCCCTGTGTCGAATCCATCGCCTCGCCAAACGCGCGGAAGCCGAATTCGTTACATGCGGCCCCGCTTATGCGTTAGCGCAACACCTGCTCTAAGGGTTGCGGCCAGACCTTCGGTCTTCACCCAAAAGCTCAGCCCGCATCCGCCTTGCCCAGCACCGTCGGATCGAGGCGGATTTCGCGGCGGGCCATCGCTTCCCACAGGAACGGGAAGCCGAGCTCGTCGGCCATCTGCGCCGTGCGCAGGGTGGCGGGATCGGTGATCGGCTGGCCGCCGCCCAGCACCTCGACCTGCCATGCGAGGCGGCAGCGATGTTCCAGCGTGATCGCGCGCAGATGCGCCTGGCGGATATCCTTGCCGACCACGAACACGCCATGGTTCTTCAGGAGCGCCCATTTGCCCTCGCCGAGCGCCTCGGCAGCGGCCTCCGCCTCGGTCAGCAACGTCGCGCATTATGCCGGTCCGTCGCATCGAGTCTTGTCGTCCGCATTAAAAAGTAATATGTATTGCTTTCTAATAAGGGTAATAGGTCGACGATGTGGAAGCGGAGCTCGCTGTTCTCACCGGCCCCCAAGTTGCACCGGGGTCGGCGGCGATGGAGTGTGATTAAGCGATGGTAAGGACGATGGTCGCCGGCGTCGGGATGATCCCGTTCGCCAAACCCGGACAGAGCGAAGATTGGGATGTCATGGCCGAAAAGGCCATGCGGCAAGCGTTGGAAGACGCAGGCCTCGGATATGACAGCGTCCAACAGGGCTATGCAGGCTACGTCTATGCGGACTCGACCGCAGGACAGTCATCCTTCTACCGGATCGGCTGCACCGGAATACCGATCTTCAATGTGAACAACAACTGCTCCACCGGCTCGAGTGCGCTGTTCCTCGGTCGCCAGGCAATCGAAAGCGGCATGGCGGATTGCGTCCTCGTGGTCGGGTTTGAACAGATGATGCCCGGTGCTCTGGGCATGGTCTTCAACGACCGCCGCAGAACGCTGGATTTCCACATCTCGAAACAAATCGAAATCCAGGGCTGGGATGACGCCGTACCCCTGGTGGCGCAACAGTTCGGCGGCGCGGGTCTGGACTATCAGGCGCGCCACGGGATCGCTGACGAGGTCTTCGGTATGATCTCGGTGAAGGCCCGTCGACACGCCGCCCGCAACCCGCTGGCCATGCTCCGCGCGCCAATCACGCTCGATGAAGTGATGTCGTCGACGCCTCTTTACGGGCCGCTCACCCGCTTCATGGCTTGTCCCCCGACCTGTGGAGCCGCTGCGGCTGTCCTCGTCTCCTCGACCTTTGCGACGAGGTATGGCCTCAGCGCCTCGGTCGAGATCGTCGCGCAGTCGATGACCACCGACTATGCCGACACGTTCACCGGCCGCTCAATGATGTCGGTGGTGGGGTACGATATGACAAAGGCCGCCGCTCACCAGGTATATGAGCAGGCGGGCGTCGGCCCCGACGACATCGAGGCGGTCGAACTGCACGATTGCTTCGCGACCAACGAGCTCATCACTTACGAGGCCCTCGGGCTGTGCGCGGAAGGTGGCGCAGAGGCCTACATCCGGGACGGTCGCAACACTTATGGTGGCGATCACGTCACCAACCCGTCTGGCGGACTGCTTTCGAAAGGCCATCCGCTCGGCGCCACCGGGCTCGCGCAGTGCTACGAACTCACCCACCAGCTGCGCGGAACGGCTGGGGACAGGCAGGTCGAGAATGTCCGACATGCCCTGCAACATAATCTCGGCATTGGCGGCGCGTGCGTCGTGACGCTCTACCGGAACGCGGCGTGAAGGCCGGGGAAGACGGGCGGCGACGCGCCCCGACCATTTGGAAGGACCCCAGATAATGGCACGGCTTGAAGGAAAGGTTGCGATTATCTCGGGGTCGGGCCGCGGCATTGGTCAGGCGGTGGCGATCAGGCTGGCCCGGGAGGGCGCCCGCGTCGTGGTGAACGATCTCGACGACGCGCCGGCGGAGGAAACCGTCGCTGCGATCAAGGCTCTGGGAGGCGATGCGATCGCCTGCGTGGGCAACGTCGCGGCGCCGGACTTTGGAGAGGTTTTCGTCGGCGCAGCGCTGGCGAATTTCGGCGCGCTGGACATCATCGTCAACAACGCTGGCTACAACAACGACGGGATGATTCAGAATCAGACCGACGCCCAGTTCCAGGAGATGATCGACGTTCACGTCACCGCCCCGTTCCGGATTCTTCGCGCCGCATCGGAGCACTGGCGCGTGATGGCCAAGCGGGAAGCGGCCGAAGGTCGCGAGGTCATTCGCAAGGTCGTCAACGTATCGTCGGTTGCGGGCACTCAGGGCAATGCGGGGCAGGTGAGCTACAGTTCGGCCAAGGCCGCCATCGTCGGCATGACCAAGACGCTCTCCAAGGAGTGGGGCCGGCTCAAGGTCTGCGTGAACTGCGTGGCGTTCGGCCTGGTCGAGACGCGTCTCACCAAGCCGAATACCGAGATCGAATCGAGATTCGAGATCGAAGGGCGGAAGATCAAGATGGGACTGCCGCCCGCGATCCTGGACTCTTTGCAAACGCTTGTCCCGCTCGGTCGCCTCGGAAGCGTCGAGGAGGCCGCCGGCAGCATCTATTTCTTATGTTCCCCGGATAGCGACTATGTCTCCGGGCAAGTGCTCTTGGTGACGGGCGGTGCGAGCTTCTGACTCGCGTCAGAGAGTCGCGCTCGCCATCAGGCGGCAAACGCCCCCATCGGCAGTGCGTACGGCCAACGCGTTTGCGTGGTCCATGTCGCCTCTCGGACGGCGCCTCGGAGTGATCGAATTCACCGCCCGTTAGGACGCCCAGACAGATGCGGCATCATGAGCGGCCAGCATGGCGCGGGTGCGTTAAAGCGATCATCTTTCAATCGCCTGCTGAAACGGCTTTCCGGTCCGAAGCCATTCGATCCGCTCGTCGCGCAGCGCGGAGCGCCGGATCTTCCCCGCGTCGTCGCGAAGCGGGCCGTCGATAATCTCGTAGGTTTCCGGGCGCTTGTAGGCGGCCAGTCTGTCAGCGGCGAAGGCTATGACATTTTTGATCGGGACCTCATTTCCGGCCCTGACCTGCAAAATGACGTGCACGCGATGCCCAAATTCCTCGCAGGGAAGTCCGATCGCTGCCGCGCCGGCGACCGCCGGATGCTCGTCGAAGGCCGCCTCGATCTCGGCGGGATAGATGTTCGCGCCGCCGCGGATGATCATGTCCGTGCGCCGATCCGCGAGATAGAGATATCCGTCAGGGTCTATGTAACCCATGTCGCCGAGCGACACACGCCCGCTTGCGTCGAGGGTCGGGGCGCTTCCGATGTAGTGGAAGCGGTCAGCGGAAGTGGGGGGGAAGAAGATTTCACCAATTTCGCCGGGCTGGCATTCGAGACCATCTGGTCCCCGCACAGTGATCGTGTCCGGCGCGACGCGACCGACCGACCCCGGCTTCTTCAGCCACTCCGCTCCGCTGATCGTCGTCCCGGGCGTTTCAGTGCCGGCATAGCCTTCAAACACGCGATCGGGCCCAAGCCAGTCGATCCACGCGCTCTTGAGCCAGACCGGGCACGCGGCCGCCATATGCACGATGCGCTTCAATGACGAGATGTCGTAGGCGAGCCGCACCTCCGCAGGGAGCGACCAGATCCGGTGCATCATCGTCGGCACGAGGAAGCACCACTCGACCCGCTCGCGCTCAACAAGCTTAAGCCACTCTTCCGGGTCGAAGCGGTTCATGCCCACCACGCGACTGCCGGCGATCAATGCCAAGTTGGAGAAAAGGAACGGGCCGTTGTGATAAAGCGGGCCCGCGTTCAGCACCGTGCCGTCACGCGGAATGCCCAACAAGTCGATGATACCTTCCAGGCCAGCCGTAAGCTCTGCGGGGCCGCGATCGACGATCAGCTTGGGTCTGCCGGTGGAGCCGCCGCTGGCCACGATCTTCCAACTGCTTGCCGGCTGACGAGGCGGGGTCGCCTGGCGGACCGGAAGCGGGCTGTCGCCAGCGATGAAGACGGCGTCCCCAGACTGGCGGGCCTCGGTGCCGATGATGGCCGCGGGGGTTGCCAGCGCGATGATTTCGGAAAGTTCATTGGCAGGCAGCCGGTGTGGGATGATGCACGGCGTGGCGCCGGCTTTCCATGTGGCGAAGACCCACTCATGATGGCCGACGCCGTTCGGCAAGGCTATGGCGACACGACCGTCCTGAGCGACGCCGCTGCTGACAAGCTGACCCGCGCGGGCATCGGTCCGCCGGTCAAATTCCTCCCAGGTGACTTGATTTTCACCATATCGGACCGCGATGTCATCCGGCCGTCGCGCCGCCAGCCGTTTCAGAACCGCGCCGAATCCTTCGTTCGTCACTCAATCCTCCCGAGCATTGTCCCGGCCCCTCTGCCGCCAGACATCGAGCAACAAACGCTCTTTACAGATACAAGCAGATCGTATTACATCTTATCTACCAACGCAAGGCGATGAGATTGGGCGGGAGGGGAGATTCATATGATGACGAAAAATGATTTGATCGTCGGCGTCGGCGTGGCCGCGCTGGCTCTGGGCACCTCGTGCGGTACGGCATCGGCACAGACCTCGACGCGATCGTCCGTGGCATCCGCACAAGGGTCGGCGGCGCCTTCCGCTGCGCAATCCTCGGACACGAACGGCGATATCGTCGTAACGGCGCAGCGCCGCGAGGAGCGTCTGATCACGGTGCCCGCCAGCATCACCGCCGAGACGCAGGCCGCCCTGCAGAGGCGAGGCGCAACCCAGCTCGAGGACGTGATCCGCAACACGCCGGGAATCTCCAACGCCGGGGCGGGGCAGGGCAATAACACCGTCATCACCATCCGCGGCGTGTCGACCGGTACGGGCTACGGCAGCCTTCAGCAGAACACGGTGGCGCTGCTGCTTGACGACATTCCGGTCGATCCCGCGACCGCTTCAATCGGCACCACCAACCTTCGCACCGTGGACATCGGGCGCGTCGAGGTGCTGCGCGGCCCGCAGGGCACCTTGTTCGGTTCCGGGTCGCTTAGCGGCGCCGTGCGCTTCATTACCAATAAGCCGGACTTTTCGGGCTTTGGAGCGTCCGGAGAGGTGACGGGCGCCACGACGCGGGGCGGCGAGGGGACTTTTTCGGGCAATCTTGTCGTGAACGCGCCGATTGTTGACGACAAGCTGGCCATTCGCGGAGTGGGCTATGCTTATCGCGACGGCGGCTGGATCGAAAATCTGAACACCGGGCAGAAGAACACCAATCGGGTCGAGACCTATGGCGGCCGCGTATCGGTCACGTACAAGCCGATCGACCGTTTATCCTTCGCGCTGACCGGGATCTATCAGGACAGCAAGGACCTTGGGGCGGGCGACAGCTATTACTCGCCGACACCCGGCGTGCCGGACTATCGAACGACATCGCCTCTGGCTCGGCCGCGTGTGGCTGAAATCAAGAACACGATCGCCAATCTCGTAACCACCTATGAGTTTGATACGGTCAATCTCACCTCGTCCTCGACCTACCAGCGTCGTGAATCCACCGAGGACGTCGATTACGGTTACTTCCTGCCGGTTATCGGGGCTCAGGTCGGCATCCCGACCTTGTCGGGCGCGGCGCCGGGGCCGGCCACCAGCAACTTCAACATATACTCGCAAGAACTCCGGCTCAGTTCAAACGGCACGGGGCCATTCCACTGGACAGTCGGCGGTTATTACCTGAAATCGAAAATCTTCGGGAACTCCGGTCAGGTTATCACAGCCGACGCCGTGAAGCCGATCCTCGGAACAAACATTCTCGCGGCTCTGGCGACAAGCGGCGGTCAGGAGGAATTGGCGGGGTTCGGCGAGGCGACCTATACCATTGCCAATCGGCTGGATTTCACGGCCGGCGTGCGCGTCTCGCGAACGAAGGTCGATTTCACAACGCAGTCCGGCGGTCTTTTGCTGACGGGAAACCCGAACCCCGCAACCACCGTCCAGACCAACATCGAGCAAAAGGAAACAGCCGCCAATCCGCGGTTCTCGATCGCCTATCGGCCGGATAACGATACGACCTTCTACGTTCAAGCAGCGCGCGGATACCGGGTGGGCGGCCCAAACCTGTCGGCCGGCCTTGCCGGCGGAGCGGTCCCGACGTCGTACAAGTCGGATAGCCTCTGGAACTACGAGGGCGGCGTCAAGGCTCGGTTTGCGGGCGGCAGGGTCCGTCTGAGCGGTGCGTTCTTCTACATCGACTGGTCCGACATCCAGATCGCGCTGAAGCAGAATAGCGTCAACTACACCGGAAATGCCGGATCCGCGCGTATTTACGGGCTGGAGCTGGAAGGCGCGATCCGCCCGACCGACTTCTTGGAGCTGGGAGGTAATTTCACTCAATCCAGCAACAAGCTTACATCGAATTCGCCAAATATCGTGCGTGTTACCGGTCAGATCGGTGTCACGTCTGGCGAGCGCTTGCCCGCATCGCCCGAAACGCAGGCCAATGGATACGCCGAACTGTCATTCCACCCAGGCGGTCACGACGCATATCTTCGCGGCACCGTGCAATATATCGGTGACGAATATACGGACTTCGGCAAGCAGGGGACGAAGTTTGGTGAGTTTGCGACCGTTGACTTCCGCGCGGGTGTGAACCTCGGAACATTTGAGGTTGCGGCGTTCGTCGACAATGCGTTCGACAGTCAGGGCAAGCGAAGCGCGTCGGATGCCACGACCTTCGGACCATATGTAGCGATACCGCGCCTGGCGTTCCGCACGCGGCCTCGCACGGTCGGCCTGACGTTGCGCGCGCGTTTCGGCAGCGAGGACCGGTGATGCCTCCGGCGGCCCGCTCGCGGGGGCGGGCCGCCTATGCTCCGACTGTCTGGATCGACGGTGGTTGCTCTCTCCCGAAGATCGCGTGCACGTGCAAAAGGTATCGGATGTGTCCTTGTCGCCCGGAATGACGGATCAGCCCCGCCGATTGCCTGGCGATGATATCCTGGCACCGGATAAGCCGTTTCGCGAGGCGCTCGCCTGGTACGGCCTGAGCGTTCTCATTCTGACGATCCTGACCGCGCTGGTCGTGCGTCAGATGCTGAGCCTGATCGCGCCGATGTTGCAGGCGTCCTTCGGCTTTTCCGATTTCCAGATCGGCATGCTCCAGGGTCTCGGCATTGCCATCTTCGCGTGTTTCGCCAGCTACCCGATGGGTGGGCTGGCCGATCGGTTCGGGCGGCGACTCTTGCTCGCGCTCGGGGTGGGGATCTGGTCGTGCGGAACCTTGTTCTGCGCGTTCCAAAACACCTTCGGAGGCCTGTTCGTCGGTTCGGTCGGCATCGCGGTCGGCGAGGCGGGTCTCATTCCCATCGTCTTCGCGATGATACCCGACCTGTTTCCGGAACGCAGACGCCACATCGCCAACGTTATCCTCTATGGCGGTGCGACGCTCGGCGCCGGCATTGGAATTGCCCTGAGCGGCGCGATGCTCAAATGGCTCAGCAACTCCGCCTCGACCTTACCCGCGTTTTTCGCCGATCTAGCCATGTGGCGCACGGCGTTGATCGTCCTTGCCGCACCCGGGCCGGTTTTGATCCTGCTCATCATGAGCGTGCCCCGCCGCCGCCGCGGGAGAACGGTGACGTTGGTTGAAAACCCGGCGCCTGATGATCTGATGCAGATCTGGCCCTACGCCAAGCGGCATTGGCGGACGCTCTTTCTGATTTTCGGGGCGATCTTCGGGAAGGCGGTGGCAAGCACCACGACCACATCCTGGTATCCGCTCGCCCTGCCGCGCGCGTTCGGCGTCGATCCCACGACCGTAGGCGTCGGTCTGGGCGCTGCGGTGACCGGCGCGACATTGCTGGGTTTGTTGCTTCCTGGCGCGGTGTTCGGACTCTTTCGGCGGCGTGGGGACGTCTCGACAATAGGCGCTGCAAGCCTGATCGTTTGGCTCACACCTCTTCCGATGTTGTTCCTGCCGTTCGCGGCGACGCCGTTTCACGCTTATGCCTGTGCCGCGCTGACCGGCGTGTTCATCATCGCTTCCGGTGCTCTGATGCCCAGTCTGCTGCAAGACATCGCACCGTCTCACATGCGTACGAGGGTCCTTGCGCTCTACGGCATCGTGACGGGTTTGGCTTACGCCGTGTCGCCTCTCACGGTAGGAGCGATCTCGAGTGTGCTTCATGGCTCCCGAGGGCTTCTCTACTCGATATCAATCGTCAACGTGCCCGTGCTTTTCTGTGCTGGCCTACTCCTGGCGCTCGCCAAAAAACCATATGCGGAAAGCGTTGCGTCGCTGCATCTGCAACCGGGGCAGACGGTGGAGATTTTGAAGACATTCTTGCCAAGTGAGCGCGGGACGATCCCGCCTTCCGCAGACGCGCGGCGGTAACGTAATCACGCCGTTTCGGATTGACGTCGGAGCTTGCCAACGTCGTTCGCGCCGTGATCCAAGATCGGCCGGCGCACGACCTGTTCATCCATTCAACCCAGACCCCCAGACGGCAGGGCCGGCAAAGACCGTACCGTTCTCGTATACGACCGACGGCTGGAGTTCCTCGCCGTTGAAGGTCGGCCCGTCGAGATCGACGAGGTCGCAAATCTGGCCGAGAACGAAACCTGGCGCGGTTCCCAGGCTGGTCGCCGGCATCGTGCCGACCATGACGCCGAGGCCCAGCCTTCGCGCCTCGGCGGCCATCAGCAGGCCCTCGGTGAGGCCACCGCACTTGTCCAGCTTGATGTTCACCACCTGGAATCGCCCTGGAGCCGCGGTGACGTCGGGCAGGGAGAGGATGCTTTCGTCTCCCGCGATGGGTATCGGAGAGTCGAGCCCTGAAAGGGCGGCTTCCAGACCGCGCGGCAGCGGCTGCTCGAGGAGCGAGATCCGTTGTTCGACCAGCGCGGGGATGAGCGTTGGCAAGTCGTCGGGAGCGAAGCCCTGGTTACCATCCACGCCAAGCCATGCATCTGCTCGCGCCGAGCGGATCGCGCGCACCCGCTCGATGTCGAGCTCGACCTCGCCGGTGAGCTTGATCTTGATTGACCGCGCCTGATCGAGTTGGCCGGCCCGGCGCGCCATGGCTTCAGGAAAGTCCGCGCTGAGCGTGAACGTGGTGAGGAGCGGCTTTGGCTGCGGCAGGCCGGCGAGCTGCCAGACCGGCTTGCCGGTGCGTGCCGCCTCCAGGTCCCAAAGCGCGCAGTCGAGCGCATTCCTCGCTCCGCCAGGTGGGAGCAGCGTTCTGAGCGCTTGGCGATCGGCGCCTTGTTCGATCTCGCGACGAACGCCCTCGATCGCGCCGATCATGTGATCTACGCCGTCGTCAAGGAAGTAGACCCCGGCAGCTTCTCCCCTTCCTCGGTATTCACCATCGCCGAGCGTCACGACGATGACACCAAAGCTCCTGAACTCGTGGCCAGTGATCCGGAGCGGGATCGCGAGCTGGATCTCATGCGGCGCGACATCGAGAGTGATCATCTTTGCTTTGCGACCTTGTTGGGTTCTGTCGGGAAGTGCGGGCTTCGGCCTTGCCGCGAGCCCACGCGTCGTCGTTCCCGGATGCGGGGCGACCGAGGACCTAGGAGGCGGCCTGCTCCAGAGAGTCTGCTGCGCTCACGTCGAATGCTAGCGCGAGCAGTTGACGCCGCCAGATCTGTATCGCCTGTTTGATAATCGCGGCGTCCTGATGGCGGATAAATTCCACCGTCAGCCCCTCGGTCATCGCATTGTTGAGGAGCTGCAGGCTGACGAGAAGCCTGGTGTCATTCACGCCCGCCGCGCGCAGGATGAAGTAGGTCCACAGACGCACGCGCCGACCGAAGCGGCGGGCACTCGGTTCGACTTCCCTGTCGAGATCAGGATCGTTTCGCCGGGCAAGGTGGATCTCCAGCAGCGCCGCCCTTTCAGGACGGTTGATGCCGTCGAAGTTCACGTCGAGCAGGTTCTCCAGCGATTCGCGGGGAGTGCCGCCCCGCCGAATTGCTTCCGCATAGGCCTTTGCCTGCTTCGACGAGACCTCCTCGACGACGGCGGCCATGATCTTCGCCTTGGTGGGGAATTGATGCTGGATCGCGCCAAGGCTTATGCCGGCCGCATCGCGGATCGCGTGCATCGTCGCGCCGGAATAGCCTTGCGCGAAGAGGATATCCCGCGCCGCGGAAATCACCTTGGCGCGCGTCGCAGCGCTGCGGTCCGCCTGGCTTCGACGCTTCCCCCCGTTCAGTTTTTCCACCCTGGATCCATCATTGACGCTCGGTTCTAACTCCGTTGACGGCGTCTTTTCCAGAGAAAGCGTGTCGAGCATCATGATTTGTGACGCATGGCGAAGCGGGTGGCATGCAGAAGCGCCGGGGCGGTGACCGAAACATGGTCCTCCCCAGCAAATGCCACGTGCCGCAGTTCCTCGATTCCAGCCCGTCCGAGCGCCTCCGCGAACTCGCGCGCCGCGTCCACCGTCCGGGCATTGCTGATAACCGCGTGTAGCGCCTCCAGCGAGATATCGACGCCGGGTGGCACGGAATCGGCAAGATCCTGCTCGGTGCTACCGACATCGATAAACACGCGGGGCTTTCGTTCCAACGCCTTCAGGTGTTGCTCGAAGTCCGGAAGCCGTTTGAGGATGGCGAAGCCATTCCACCACAGGGATGGGCTGCTTGCGAGGAAAGCGTCGAACGCGTCGGGCCTAGTCAACAGGGCGTGAGCCGTGAAGAGTCCCCCGAGCGAGTGGCCGAACAGGAAGCTTTCGGCGCCGTTGGTGTGCGGATAGCGTGATCCGATCTCGCGCTTCAGCGTCTCGACGATGAAGCTCAGGAAGAAGTCGGCTCCTCCGTTCACGTCGGCGCCGATCATCGCCCCGAGCGCCCCGAGGTCACTCGCGTCGACCTGATCGAGTGGAGGCGACAGGTCTGCTGTGCGCAGCTTCAGGACCTCGTCATATTCGGCGCCATAGCCGATACCGACCACATAATGGGGCGGCATCGCTTCCGCGTTCATGATCGCACGCGAAATCTCGGAGGCCATGCCGAAAAGAAGGTCGCCGTCGAGCACGTATAATACCGGAACCCTGCTGCCGGGGTCGATCCGCGCTGGCGCCGCGACGCTAATCTCCAGACGCCCGCGACCATTTGGATGCGCAAGATCGAACTGATCCAGAGATGCCCGAACCGAAACCGTCATGCGTTATTCTCCTTCAGGGCGCCGGACTTTTCCCGGCGCGCAGTCTCTCCATGGTCCGCGCCCGAATCCGGCCGATCCGGGTTTCGACGCTGCCGCATAGTGCAGGCTCAGCTACTTCGACGGCCCGCGCTCAAGCGACGACGATCGATTGAACACCTAATCGTGTTGACAAGAATTAACAATAAAGTCAACTTGCATCTAAGATAGACGAATATGACACCGTAGGCCGCGTCTGGACGCCACAACTGCAGGCTGGCTCGGGGTGAGGAATGAATGGTCCTCACTGTGATGGCCTGCATCGATCAATCCGTTCGGTGAAGGGTCGCCAAAGAGAGGAGTCTGAAATGCAGGATCTCGCCGCGATTTTCGAGGATGTGGTGGAGGCCAGCGGCATGGCCGGCGCCCAGCTCTCAATCATCAAGGGTGGCGAGAGGATCGATCTCGCTGCAGAGCTTCGCGACGTCGGGCAGGGCGAGCCGATGACGGTCGAGACGACGGGGCAGGTCGGATCGGTGACGAAGGTGTTCAATGCCGTCTTGGTGCTCGAACTGGTGGCGCGCGGCAAGCTGGACCTCGACGAGCCGATCATTCGGAAAATACCTGAGCTGAAACTCGGCGATGCCGATGCGGCGTCGAAGATCACGCTGCGCCATCTGGTTTCCATGTCCGCCGGCATCGATAACGGCGATTACCATTATTACGACAGCCTGCGGGAGCGTATCGAGAATCTCAGGGACCTCCCGCAGCACCATGCTCCGGGCGAGGGTTACGGTTATTCGAACGCGGCAACCGACCTCTCGGGCTATGTTGTCGAACGGACGATGGGCCGGTCATGGGACGACCTCCTGCGGGAGTTCGTTCTCGATCCGGCAAAGCTTTCGCACACGACGACCAGGGACGCGGAGCAGGGCGACCGGATGGGGCGCGGTCACGTCCTTGATCCCGCGACCAAGACCTATCATTATGTTGAAAAGGATCATTTTTCGCTCGGATCGGCCCCTGCCGGATCGACCCTCACATCCAATGCCGCGGACCTCGCGAATTTCGGCAAGGCGTTGCTGGACGGTTATCTCGACGCGCCGAAGTCGATTTATGCGCGGGGAACCATCCAGGGCGTGTTCACGCCTCAGGCCGACGTGCCGGTAAAGACCCTCAGTCTCGAATGGTGCCTCGGGCCTGGCACGCTGGAATGGCAGGGGACCAGGATGTGGTGGCATCCGGGCGGCAACAACCGCGGGGTGTCCATGCTGTTCATCATCCCGTCGCAGAACGCCGTGCTCGCGTGCACCGGCAACACGCCGAATATGGGTGGTCTGCTCAACGCGCAAATGACCGGGAACATCTTCCCGAAGGTGTTCGGCATATCGCCGCCGCCACGCCCCGAGGTCGTCAACCTTCCGCTCGCGGAGCAGAGCAGGTTCCTTGGAACCTATGCAGCGCTAATGGGTGAGCTTCATGTCGAGCAGCGCGACGACCGCCTCTTCATGAGAAACGTGATGCGGCTGCCTGGTAACGTGATGGAGTTCGGTGGCTATCTCGATCCGATCGGGCCGGGGCGCTTCTGGCTGAACGTGGACGGGAAAGGAGGCCCGACCAACCTGCCCGAAACCTATATGGAGGTCGCCCTTTTCGGCGCCGACACTTCCGGCCGGGCCACGACCGCGGTCACCGGCCTGTGCGCCTATAGCCGAGCCTATGCCGAGTCTTGCGCGTCCGGTTCTTGCTGAACCGAGTCCATGACCTCCACCTGATCCTGAAGTGCCAGATGGAAGGAGCGCAAGGACGTTGGCGTTGAGATCGGCACGTGTTTGAGCTGGCCGCATCGATTTGGCCTGATCCGTTGAGTGCCAACCACGTTGACAACAATTAACAATAAATCCAACTTACATCTAACTGCTGCAAGGACGCGATGCCGCAGACCGCGGCGTGAATTCCCCGTCTGCGGCCGGTTTGGGATGAGGAATGAAAGATGGTGACTATGCCGACCGACATAAGTTTTGAAGATATGGTCGCGATGGGCCGGGCGGTCGAGGAAGGCGCCACGACGCCGCTTGCTCTGGTCGAAAGGGCGATAGAGCGCGTCGAGGCAGTCAACGGTCAACTCAACTTCATCCTGACGCGCAACTACGACCAGGCCCGCGCCCAGGCGGCGCGTCCGCCCTCAGGCCCGTTCAGCGGTGTGCCGACACTCATCAAGGACCATGTGGCTCAGAAGGGGCTTCCGCTGACGTTCGGATGTCCCGCATTGCGCAACTACGTCCCCACTGAAGACGCCCCTTACATTCAGGCGATCGAACAGGGAGGATTGGTTTCGATCGCCCGTTCGACGTTGCCGGAGCTTGGCCTCAACGTCGTGACCGAATCTCCCTGGTTCGGCATCACGCGCAATCCCTGGAACCCGGACTATACCTCGGGCGGGTCTTCCGGGGGCGGGGCCGCGGCGGTTGCGGCCGGCGCCGTGCCGGTGGCACATGCTTCCGATGGGCTGGGGTCGATCCGTCACGGTGCCGGTCCATGTGGGTTGGTTGGGTTGAAACCGTCACGCGGCCGCAACGTAGGTGATGAGGCGATGCGCAGCATCTCCGACCTTGTGGTGAGTGGTTGCGTCAGCCGCACGGTGCGGGACACCGATGCCTGGCTTCAGATCACCCAATCCCGCGATCCGGGCGCCGCTCACGCACCGATCGCTCCGGTGACCGAACCGCTAAGCCGAAAGCTTCGGATACGGGCTTACGGATCGTTGATGCGGACTGGCGGTTCCGTGGAGGCCAGTGTCGGACGGGTTTTCGCTGAAACGATAAGCCTGCTCGATCGGCTGGGGCACAGCGTCAGCGATGGAGCCTTGCCGTTCGACGGGCCGCAGGCGATCGAGAACCTGACCAATGTTGCCGCCGGACGCTTCGCGCGGTCCTTTGAGGCGATACCGATAGAGTTCGGCCACCCCATCTTGTTCGACGACCTGGAGTATCGGTCGCAAACGCTGGTGGAGGCGGGCCGGCGCGTCGACGATGCGCAACTTGCCGACCTGCTCAAACGGATGGAGGTCGATGCGGCCGCCTATCTGCGCATGTTCGACGAGATCGACATTTGGATGACGCCTACGCATGGAACCGAGATCCCAAAGGTGGAGGTGCTGGGTCCCACAACCTCCTGGGACGATACCGCACATGAGATTGCGGACTATGCCGGCTTCTGCTGGATCGATAATTTTGCCGGCAGCACCGCAATCACCTTACCGATAGGGCTCAGCGACCGAGGACTGCCGGTGGGCGTCCAGTTCGCCACGAAACCGGGTGGCGAAGGCCTTCTCCTCGCGCTGGCTCTTCAGATCGAGGCGGTCGTCCAGTGGTGGCGACGCACGCCGCCGATCTGGGTTGGTGATGCTTCAAATCGGGATTGACGCGAAATGGCAATGACGCTCGTTCGCGATGCCGCCGTCGAAAAGGAACTCGATCGCATCTTCGCGCCTTATGACCAATGCGAGAAGCCGGGTACGGCGGTCGCCGTCGCTGTCGGAGGGACGCCGATCTACCGCAAGGGGTTCGGACTGGCGAACATGGATTTGCCGGTCCTGCTCAGCCCGGCGATGCGGATGCGCATTGGATCCACGACAAAACACTTCACCAGCCTGGCCTATATGCTCCTGTGCGAGGAAGGCCGTGCGGGGATCGACGATCCCGTCGAACGGCACATCCCGGAGATAAACAAGGTCGCGCACGGGATCACCATGCGGCAGTTGATGGGACATATCGGTGGACTGCGCGACTCCATGTCGCTGAGCCTCTTGCTGCACGGGAACGGCACGCCGATCGCGGAGCGCGACCTCGTGGCCTATTACGAGGTGATCGACGATCTGGACTTTCCGGCCGGGACGGCCTGGAGCTACAACAATGGCGGCTATATCCTGCTCACGGCGGCGATCGAGCGGCTCACGGGCGAGACGCTCGATAGCGTCCTGGAACGCCGGATATTCAGACCGCTCGGCATGAAGGACACGCTGATGCGTCGGTGGGACAACCAGTTCGTCCCGAACAGTGCGGCCCTGCACATGCTGGGCAAGGATGGCCGATACGTCCGTGACGGTCTTGGGATGGAAATCAGCGGCGCCGGTGGCTTGGTCTCGAGCATGGACGACATGCTCATCTGGTTGAAGCATCTCGATGCCCCGGTGATCGGCTCGAACCTGACCTGGCAGTTGATGCGGGAGCCACAACGTCTCGCGAATGGCACCAGCACCGGTTACGGCCTCGGATTGATTACCGGCGATTATCGCGGCGCACGCACTCTCATGCATGGCGGCAGCGTGGCGGCCGGCAACTCCCAGATGATCAAGCTGCCCGATGTCGGGCTGGACATCTCCGTTGCTGTCAACCGATCGGACGCTAGCGCCGTCGACCTGGCTAACCAGATCATCGACGCTCTGGTCGAGGGACTGAACGACAAGCCTGCAAGGGCAGGGGACGGAAGGCGTGCTACCTATGTCTCGTCCGCAAGCCGCCGTGTCGTGCGCTTGTCCGAGCATGATGGCGCGCAACTGCTGTCGTACGACGGCACGCCCCCCATGCCGGTGGACGATGACGGTGACGGGGGCCTGCAACCGCCATCCGTATTGAGCTACCTGCAGATGCGGTTCACGGCGGGAGCAGGGCGCGGCACGCTCAACGAGTTCGGGAATGCCGACGAGATGGTCGAGATCGAGCCGGATCCTGATGCCAGGTTGGGCAATCGCGTCGGCGTCTATGACGCTGGTGCCGTGGGAGCCCTGGCAACTCTTACCGAGAACGGGGACGGCGCCCAACTTTCCTTCCGTGATGAGCATGGCGGCGCCCGCTTTCGGCTTGAGCCGATTACCGACCTGATATGGCGCGCGTCGTACACCGGCGCCTTTGCGGCGATCGCCGGGATATTGACTTTTGATGCTGATGGCGGGGGCTTCTGGATCGCCGGCAACCGTCTTGGAGGGGTCCGCTTCCAGGTTCTTACTGGGCGGAAAAACTGAGTTGCACGAGGTGGCTTGCTTCAGCTTGCGACCCCGGCCCAGCGCATACCGCGGTTAATTACTGGCGAATAACCGTGACCTCTTGGGCCGGGGGGCTGAAAGATATCGCGTGCGATCTTACTTGAGATCAGCAATAGTCGCCGTGACCCGCCGCCGTCAGCTTCGCAAATAATGCTCGACGGCGCCGGCGCTGTTGCCGACGGCATCGACCGCCGCCTGGAGTCGCTCACGGCTGACGCCGAACTTGTCGGTCCAGTAAGCGACCTCATAATCCTCGCCCATCGCGATCCGGCTGCTGTCGCGCGGACCGCGAAGTGTCTTGTCGTCTGCCATGGCAGCCTCCTTCATCTGGTCCGCGTCAACGCCGACGATGCCGCGCCGTTTCCGCGATACACGGCGAGGCGGAACGATCGGCCGCCGAAGCGAGTCTTGAGAGAATGGCACGATCGCGATCCATGCTTCAGCCGACCGGGAAGCGTAAGCCCGCCAGCGCTGGCCGCCCGTCCGCTGGCCCGCCCGCGTTCCGGCCGGTCCAGCTCGCGCGGCTCGTCGATGCGGTGCCGACCGGCAACCGCTGGCTGCACGAGATGAAATATGACGGCTATCGCACGCTGATCGCGGTCGGCGGTGGCGAGGCCCGCGCCTATACCCGATCGGGGCTCGACTGGTCGGACCGGTTTAGCGCCCTCCTCGCCGATGCGCTCAAGGTCGGCTCGGCGCTGATCGACGGCGAGGCGGTGGTGCTCGATGCGTCGGGCAAGTCGAGCTTCCAGGCATTGCAGAACGCGCTCAAGGGCGCGCCCGGCACGATCGACTATTACGCCTTCGACCTGCTCGAACTCGATGGCGAGGATCTGACGAACCTGCCGCTGGTCGAGCGCAAGAACCGGCTGAAGGCGATCTTGCCGGCTACGAAAAGCCGCCTGCATTATTCCGATCACATCATCGGCAACGGCGAGAAGCTGCTGCACGAGTTTTGCGACGCCGGGCTGGAAGGCGTGATCTCCAAGGAGGTCGATGGCCGCTATGTCGGCTCGCGTAACGGCGGCTGGGTCAAGACCAAGTGCATCAGGCGGCAGGAGTTCGTGATCGTCGGCTGGACGCCGTCGGACAAGTCGCGAACGTTCCGCTCGCTGATGCTTGGCGTCCGTGAGGATGGCGTGCTGCGCTATGCCGGCAAGGTCGGCACCGGGTTCGATACCGCCGAGTTGCTGCGGCTGATGGAGGTGATGAAGCCGCTCGAACAGAAAACGCCGACGGTGAAGGCGCCGCGCGCCGAGGTGCGCGGGGCGCATTGGCTCAAACCCCGGCTGGTGGCGGAGATCGCCTATACCGAGATGACCAATGAAGGGACGCTGCGCCATCCGAGCTATCTCGGCCTGCGCGAGGACAAGAAGCCCGAAGCCGTGGTGCTCGAAGCCGAAGCGCCGGTCGAGACGATCGCGGCGTCCGCGATCACGCTGGTCAAGATCAGCAACCGCGAGCGCGTCATCTACCCCGAGAGCCGTCTGACCAAGGGACAGCTCGCGGACTATTATGCCGCGGTCGCGCCGATCATGCTGCCGTGGGTGGGCAGCCGCCCGATCAGCCTCGTCCGCTGCCCGCAGGGCCGGGCGAAGAAATGCTTCTTCCAGAAACATGACGCCGGGTCGTTCGGCGACACGGTCCACCATGTCGGCATCGCCGAGAAGGACGGCCACGAGGAACCCTATCTCTATATCGATACGCCGGAAGGTCTGCTGACCTGCGTCCAGATGGGGACGATCGAGTTCCACGGCTGGGGCGCACGAATCGAGGACGTCGAGAAGGCCGACCGGCTGGTGTTCGACCTTGATCCTGACGTGGGGCTCGATTTCGAGGCGGTGCGGAGCGCCGCCTTCCATTTCCGCGAGATATTGCAGTCGATCGGCCTCGAAACCTTCCCGATGCCGACCGGCGGCAAGGGCGTCCATGTCATCGCCCCGATCACGCCGCGCGCGGAATGGCCCGAGGTCAAGGATTTCACGCACCGGTTGGCGCAGGCGGTCGCGCAATCAGATCCGAAGCATTTCACCGCCGCCTTGCCCAAGGCCCAGCGCAAGGGGCGGATCTTCGTCGACTATCTGCGCAACCAGCGCGGCGCGACAGCGGTAATGCCATACAGTGCCCGGTCGCGCGAAGGCGCGCCGGTCGCCGCCCCGGTCACCTGGAAGGAGATGGAGACGATCGACACGCCATCGCATTTCCACGTCGGCGACCAGGTGGAATTGCTCAAGCGCGCCGGCTCGAAAGCGCTGACTGGCTGGGGCCGCGCCAGCCAGGAACTGCCCGACTTATGACGGCGGCGGCATGAAGATCGCGACCTATAACGTGAATGGGGTCAATGGTCGCCTGCCGGTGCTGCTGCGTTGGCTCGACCTCGCCGAGCCCGATATCGTCGCCTTGCAGGAATTGAAGGCGCCGCAGGAGAACTTCCCCGAACGGGCAATCCGGGAAGCCGGCTATGAGGCGATCTGGCATGGGCAGAGCCGGTGGAACGGCGTCGCCATCCTCAGCCGCGTCGGCGCGATCCATGAAACCCGGCGCGGTCTGCCGGGCGATCCCGACGATGTGCAGAGCCGCTATATCGAGGCGGCGGTCAATGGCGTGCTCGTCGCCGGCCTCTATCTACCGAACGGCAATCCGCGTCCCGGCGCGAAGTTCGACTTCAAGCTGCGCTGGTTTGACCGTCTCCGCGCGCATCTCGGCACGTTGATCGATCTCGACGCACCGGTCATCGTGGCGGGTGATTTCAACGTCATGCCGACCGACATCGATGTCTATGCGCCCGATCGATGGCGCGACGACGCGCTGTTCGCCTTGGAAGTGAAGGCGGAATACCAGCGCTTGCTCGATCAGGGCTGGACCGACGCCATCCGCCATCTCCACCCGCACGACACGATCTACACCTTCTGGAAATACTGGCGCGGCGCGTTCGAGCGGAACGCCGGCCTGCGTATCGATCATGTCCTGCTCAATCCGGCTGCGGCCTCCCGGCTCGTCGCCGCCGAGGTCGATACCCGCCCGCGCGGCTGGGAGAAGACCAGCGATCATGCGCCGGTATGGGTCGAGCTGGCCGACAAAGCCCGGCGGTCCCGATCGCCGTCACCGGGAAAGGCATGACGATGGAGACGGAGCAGTTCATCCTGCAGGAGAATGACTGGGTGCCGAACAACGCGCGGCTGCCGGTGCTGCTCTATCGCGGCGCGGTGAAGGCCGAGGGCAAGGACGCCGCCGAGCGCTTCGAGCGGATGTTCGCCGATCATGACTGGCCGCCGCAATGGCGCGATGGCGTCTATGACTATCACCATTATCATTCGACCGCGCATGAGGCGCTCGGCGTGGCGAGCGGATACGGCACGCTGCTTCTCGGCGGACCGGGCGGGCGCGAGATCGGGGTCAGCGCCGGTGATGCGCTGGTGTTGCCGGTTGGCACCGGCCATTGCCGGCTTGAGGTCAGCGACGATTTCCTTGTGGTTGGCGCGTATCCGCGAGGAGAGGATTGGGACATCTGTCGTGAGGCGCCGGACGATGCGGCGCGCAGGCGCATGCGCGCGCTTCCCGTGCCGGAGCAGGATCCGGTTACCGGAACATCGGGACCGCTCCGCGATCTCTGGAAGGCGTAACCATGCGCTGGCCCAAGGCTTGATCAGCGATGGCGCGCAAGCAGAAGCTCAAGGTGTTCCGCACGCCGATCGGTTTCCACGACGCCTATGTCGCCGCGCCGAGCCAGAAAGCCGCGCTCGAAGCGTGGGGCAGCGACAAGAACCTTTTTGCCGCCGGTGCGGCCGAACAGGTCGATGATCCGGGGCTGATGGCCGGGCCGCTCGCCAATCCGGGCAAGGTCATCCGGTGCGTTCGGGGCACGGCTGCCGAGCATATGGCGGCGCTGCCCAAGGATGCACCGCGATCGAAGCCGAAAAGGAAGGCGGAGGACCAACCGGAGCAAAGGCCATCGTCGCACGCCCGGATCGCGACACGAGCGAAACCCAAGGCCAAACCGAAACCCAGACCGAGCCGTACGGCGCTCGACCGCGCGGAGGCGGCGCTCGCCACGATCGAAGCACGCCACCGCGAGGCCAGTGATGCTTTTGCCTGCAAGCAGGCCGACCTCGACCGCGAACGCCGAGAACTCGAGGAGCGGCAGGCGCGGGAGCGCGACGCCATCGAACGCCGGATCGATGCGGCGCGCGGGAAATATGAGAAAGCAATGCGGGCGTGGCGCGCCGACTGATCCTGTCGAGTAGCCGGGCCAGCCTATTCGACGAAATTGGCGAGGTTGCGCAGCGTCGACTCCATGCCGGTGCGGTGATCGGTCTCGCTGATTCCCGACGGAACGTCGGTGGCGGTGAAGGTGACGCGGGTGCCGTCACTGACCGGGGCGAGCGTGGTGGTGATCGTCATCACACCCTCGAAACTGGTATCGTCACTGACGAACCGGACTTGCTCGACCAGCCGCTCGTCGGGCAGGATCTCGACGAAGCGACCCTCGACCACGTCCTCGCGCGCGCTCGTCTTGCCGCGCGCCGCGCCATCGTTAGGATAGATCAGCGTCATACGATAGCCGCCGCCGGGGCGTGGATCGAAGCCCTCGACCCGCGCAGTCATGCCGGCTGGCGGACGCCAGCTCGCCATCGCCTCGCCATCGAGCAGGACGCGAAAGATCGCGCGCGGCGTGGCGAGAATCGCTCGGGAAGCTTTGTGGGTCGTCGTCATCCCCTCGCACTTACGAAGCGACGGCAGGGCGCGGCAAGGCAGTGGGTCGTGCGAGTGACCGGAAGGTAATCGACCAGCGCGGCGTGTCGATCGGGGCAATGCTGTGCTCCCAGCCATGCCGGGCCTCGCCGGTGAGGTGATAGATCGACCGGGGTGCGAGATCGGCCGAAGCGCGCTCGAATTTCGTGCCTGCCCGTCGGCGGAAGCGCATCGCCGCCGGCGCACCGAGCGAAATGCCAACGACATGCTCGAAAACGGGGCGATCCTTGTGCCAGCCGATGCCGGCGCCCGGATCGTAGCGGATCAGGAGCGCCTGGACGAGATCGTCGGGGACCAGTCCGGCAAAGGCCGCCGCGCGCGCCTTGAGCGGCTGGAGCCATGCGGGGATCGGGTCGGTTCGGGCGAAGGCGCCGCTCGTGAAATCATAGCTCCACCCGAAGCTGCGCGTGAGCCGCTTCCCGGTCCATTGCTGAAACTGAAACGGACTCAGACCCGTGCCGTCGATCTGCGCGATCAACGCCAGTTCCTCGTCGGTGCCGATGAAGCCGTCGCGATAATCGAGGCCAGGTAGCACGGGCGCGTTGAAAAGATCGCGAACCGCAGTCTTCACCACGGGATATCGTCGGCGGTGACGTCGTTCCGCTCATCGGTCTGCGAGAACCACGCCGGCATCGGCTTTTGTGCGCAGTCGTCCTTTGGCTCCGCGCCTTGCGAATAGGGCAGCGACCAGAAGCGGACGCCCGCGGCAGCGCAGCGGTGCAACTCGCCCACGACCCCCATCGCCAGTTCGGGATCATAGGACCCGATATTGCATTCCAGCGAATCCGCGAGCGCTGCGGGATCGGCATCGGACATTTCGCGGAGAATATCGTCGGCCTCGCTGCGCGCCGAGAATTCGGGAGTGTCCCACAATCGGCTCACTGCTTCGTCTTCCTCATAGCGCGAGCAACGCTGCCGCGATGGATCCGTCAGTTCCTCGACGGTGAACGTGGGCCTGGGCAAAGATGCTAACAGGTCGACCGCCGGCACGGTCGCCAAAGTCGAAAGGGGTGGCCCGGGTCCATATTGAGAACATAATGCGAACAATCAAGAGTCGCAAGGAGGCCGACAAGCATGTTCCATGACCATCGGCTGAGGTGGATATCACCTCGATCGCCGACATCCCGACGCAGTTCTGTTCGGGCTATGAGGAATTGGTGTGATGCCCGACGCGGAGTCGCTTGATCGTTTTGTCGAGGCGCAGATGCTGATCTATCCGGCCGCGCTGGCTGAAATCCGTCGTGGCGCAGACCACTCGCATTGGATGTGGTTTGTCTTTCCGCAGATTGCCGGCCTTGGCCGCAGCCCGACAGCGCGCCATTTTGCGATCCGCTCGCTCGATGAAGCGAGGGCCTATTTCGATCATCCGGTGCTCGGGCCGCGGTATCTCGAATGTTTGGCGGCATTGCAGGATCTGACTACCAGTGATCCAATAGCGGTGTTTGGCGATATCGACGCGATGAAGCTGCGTTCATCGCTGACTTTGTTCGAGGCGGTAAGGCCGCAGAAGCTAATTGCAGCGACGCTCGACCGCTGGTTCGATGGGGAGCGTGATCCGGCGACGCTACACCTTCTGAGCCGGGATTCTCCGCCTGGGTGACCGTCATGCGGTGATATTGGCGCTGTCTCCGCCGGTGACGTCATATGTCGCGCCCGAAACCATCGAAGCTTCGTCGCTGGCGAGAAAAACGACGGCGGGCGCAATGGATTCGGGTGGGAGCCACGGCACGCCGAGCGGCGATTTGGCGGCGAGCTTCTGCTTCGCCTCGGCTTCCAGCTTCCCCAACGGTTCGGCGTTATCGAGATCGTCGATCGCCTGCGCATAGCGCTGCCGGTGGCGCGTAAGCGGCGTGTCGATCAGGCCCGGGACGATTGCGTTGACCGTGATGCCATATTGCCCCAGCTCCAGCGCGGCGGATTTCATCAGGCCGATGATCCCCCATTTCGACGCCGAATAGGCCGCGCCGTACTTGGTGCCATGCTGCCCCTGCGTCGAGGAAGTGACGATGATCCGCCCGCCGCCATTCTTGACGAGATACGGTGCGACGGCGCGAATGGCGTTGCAGGTGCCGGAGAGGTTGACGTCGATCTGGTCGTGCCAGTCGGCGTCCTCCATATCGAGGATCGGCCTGAACGCCTGGATGCCGGCATTGGCGAAGAGGATATCGATCTTGCCGAAGGTGTCGGCGATCCACGCGGCCGCGTCGCGCAAAGCGGCGATGTCGCGTTGGTCGAGCTGCCGCGCCGCCCAGGTCGCGCCTTCCGCTTGGACCAGCCGCCCGGTTTCGTCCAGTTCGGCGGGTGTGGCGGGGACCACTTCCAGCGTGCTGCTGACCGGGCCCGCGATGTCGACCCCAACCACCGTCGCGCCTTCGCGTGCGAAGGCGATCGCGGTCGCACGCCCGATGCCCCGGGCCGCGCCCGTGACGATGGCGACCTTACCTCCCAGACGCTTCAATGACATTCCCAATCCCCGCTCGGAAGCTGAGGCGAAATCGGCACTAGCGCAACTGGCTATCCTTGCTTCCTCGCCGGTTGAAACCGCTCGGTCGGATCGCGGCATCGCGGTCCGCCTGACACTTGACGCAGGTGCGGCTCGAAGGCTGGGCCTTGCGCCGCGCCGCCGGTATCTCCTCGCCGCAATCCTCGCAGAAGCGCGTGCCTTCGCCCGAAGCGAGCCGGGCCCGCGCGTTCTTGACAGCGTCGGTCACGGTGTCTTCGATCTGCTCCTGTACCGCGCCGTCATGTGCCCAGCCGTTGGCCATCGTCGATCCTTTCACCACTCCAACGCATGATGTCAGCGAGAGATGCCGCAGCCTCGCGCCGGATTCCGACAAAATGATCACGCCTATTTGAGGAGACAGAACGGCTTGAAAAGCGTTGACCGTGAATGGCCGGTCAACAGGAATTTGCCAGACGCCAGCGCGTCCTCTCCGAATTCGGCGATTTCGTCCTCGATCATGATGATCTCGACGAGATCCTCAACGAGGCATGCCGGTTGATCGCCGAGGCGCTGGATGCCGACTTCGCGAAGGTGATCGAGATCGATCGTCGGACCGACACCGGGCTGGTCCGCGCCGGCGTGGGATGGCGACCGGGCATCGTCGGCCACGAGCGCGTCAGCCTTTCCGAGCGCTCGTCCGAGGCGTTCGCGATCGAAATAACGGAGCCAGTCATCACCAATGACCTGGCGCGTGAGGAGCGCTTCGAATTCCCCGCCTTCCTCCGCGATCATGGCGTGGTCGCGCTGGTGAACGTGCCGATCCTGCTGCCCGGCCGCAAGCCCTATGGCATCCTGCAGGTGGATGCGTGCGAGGCGCGCGAGTTCGATCAGCAGGATATCGAGTTCCTCAAGACCTATTCGATGGTGCTCGGGCCCGTCATCGATCGCCTGAAGACCTCCGCCGCGCTCCGCGAAACGGACGAGCGCCTGCGGCTGATCGTGGAGAATGCGCGGGGCTATGTGATGGTGGTCAGCGACGCCGATGATCGCATCACCGACTGGCTCGGCGGCTCGGAGGACATTCTCGGCTGGTCGCCGTCCGAGGCGATCGGGAAGACGACCGACATGATCTTCACCGAGCAGGACCGGGCCGAGGGCGTGCCTTCGCGGGAACTTTCGGGCGCGCGGGAGAACGGAACGGCGGCCAACGTGCGATGGCATCGGCGGCAGGACGGCGCACCGGTGTTCCTCGACGGGCAGACGATCGCGCTCAAGGACCGCGGGGGCAAGCTGCGCGGCTATCTGAAGATCGGCCAGGACGTCACCGAACAGAAACGCGCGGAGATAGCCTTGCGCGAAAGCGAGGATCGCCTTCGCCAGTTCGGAGAGGCATCGCAGGACGTCCTGTGGATTCGTGATGCCGCGACTTTGCAATGGCAATATCTGACCCCGGCATTCGATACGATCTACGGCCTCGGCCGGGACGAGGCGTTGAAAGGCGATAATTTCCGTAATTGGCTGAAGCTGATCGTTCCCGAGGATCGCGCCTGCGCCATCGATGCGGTGAGACGGGTTCGCGGGGGCGAGCACGTCACCTTCGATTATCGCATCCGGCGGCCGTTGGACGGTTCGATCCGCTGGCTGCGCAACACCGACTTTCCGATCGCCGACGCCGACAGCAAGGTCACGCTCATCGGTGGGGTCGGCCACGACCTGACCGAGCTGCGTGAAACCGAGCGCCGCCTCCAGGTGCTGATGGAAGGCATTCCCCAGCTCGTCTGGCGCGCGGTCGATGCGGGCAAGTGGACCTGGTCGAGCCCGCAATGGAGCGAGCATACCGGGCTGTCCCCGGCGGAGAGCACGGGGTTCGGCTGGCTGGATGCCTTTCACCCCGACGACCGCGACAAGGCGCGGCGCGCGTGGGAAGACGCGGCGCGGCAGGGGCGGCTCGATCTGGAGGCCCGCATCTGCCACGCGTCGGCGCGCGAATATCGCTGGTTCCAGACCCGCGCCCTGCCGGTGCGCAACGGGTTCGGCGCGATCACCGAGTGGCTCGGCACCTCGACCGACATCCATGACGTGCGGGAGTTGCAGGAGCGCCAGCGCGTGCTCGTCGGGGAGCTTCAGCACCGCACCCGCAACCTGTTGGGGGTGGTGCGCTCGATGGCCGACAAGACGGCGCGCGCCAGCACCGACCTGTCCGACTTCCGCGCCCGCTTCCGCGACCAGCTCGAAGCATTGGGGCGCGTGCAGGGGCTGCTGTCGCGCCTGAACGAGCATGACCGGGTGACCTTCGACGAGCTGATCCACGCCGAGCTGGCGGCGCTGGACGGGGCCGCCGACCGGGTCAGCCTCAACGGGCCGGACGGCGTGCGCCTCCGCTCCTCGACGGTGCAGACGCTGGCGATGGTCATCCACGAGCTTGCGACGAACGCGGTCAAATATGGCGCGCTCGGTCAGCCGCAGGGCAGGCTGACGGTGGATTGGCGGCTGGAGCCGGACGGCCCGGGCGACCGCCCCTGGCTCCACATCGACTGGTGCGAGAGCAATGTCAGGATGCCTCCCGCCGGGTCGAAGCCGGCCGGCGGCGGACAGGGACGCGAGCTGATCGAGCGCGCGTTGCCCTATCAGCTCAAGGCCAGGACCAGCTTCACGCTCGGGCCGGACGGTGTCCGTTGCACGATCTCGATGCCGGTCTCGGCCGGTTCCACGCTACAGGAGGCGCCGCATGGGTGACCACACGCTACGAAACTGTCGCGTTCTCGTCGTGGAAGACGAATATCTGATCGCCGTCGAGCTTCAGACATCGCTGGAGGATGAAGGTGCGGTCGTCCTCGGGCCGGTCGCAACGCTCGCCGATGCGTCCGAGCTGGCCGAGGCGGAGCCGCGTATCGACGGCGCGATCCTCGACGCCAATCTCGGCGGCGAGATGGTTTTTCCCGTGGCGGATCTGTTGATGCTGCGACGCGTGCCGATCGTGTTCACGACCGGCTATGATGCCTCGATCATTCCCGATCGCTTCCGTGACGTGGCGCGATGCGAGAAGCCGATCAACATGAAACGCGTCGTGGAAGCGATCGGACTGGCGCTGCACGAGTGAACGCTTCCCTTCACCATCGGACGTAATCGGCGCCGTACTTTACCGATTCCCCGCTTAAAATCACCGGGTCCGTCGGTTCATTGCCAGGTGAGGATCAGGCGGCCGTTCGCCGGGACGCGGAAGTCGATCCGGTCGCGATGGCGCGCATGCGGCTGAAGCGTCTCGCCTGCGGCGGTGACGAGCGTGAGAGAGGGAAGCTTCAGCCGCTTCAGCCGCACGAGGCTGAGGTCGGCCGTGCACGTCTCTCCGCCGTCGAGTTGCACGCTCAGCGCGCGCTCGCCGGTGCGTTCGCTCGCGCGGATGAAGATGTTGCAGAACAGCTGGAACGGCGCGTCGGCAACATGATGCTGCGAGCGCGTCGCGTAGATGAACGCCGCCCCGCAGCCGTAGATTTCCTGCCCCACCTGCCCGGCGGGCTGGCCGTCGCCGTATAGGTCCTCCAGCGGGAAGGACAGGTGGCGGTCGATGCGTCCGCTACGCGGCTTCTCGCACAGGATGTCGGCCGGCAGGACGTCGGGATAATAGCACCACGTCCGGTCGAGCGAATATTTGCAATATTCGCTGACCAGCATCCGCACCGCCGGATCGACGTCCGGGCCGGTGCTGGCGAGATATTGCTCGAACGCGGTGAAGGCGTCGAAGCATTCGTAGATCGCCATGTAAGGCGCGTCGTGCAGGCAGGTCGGGCCGAGGAACGTGCGATAATGGATCGCGTTGCCGACGCGGGATTCCCAGATTTCGCAATTGTGGAAGAAGCTCGCGAGATAGGCATAGCTCTGCGCGAGATATTTCCGCTCCGTGGTGATCCGCCACAGCCGGATGCACGCCGCCGCGCCCCAGGCGGTGAGATTGGCCTGATACATGAGGTTGAAACGCTTGCCGAGCGCGGCGTCGATCGCCGCGCGCGCTTCGCGCAGATATTCCTCCCCGCCGCCGGTCAGCTCGTATAGCTGGACCATGAGATAGGCGTAGATGCCGTTCACGTCGGTCTGGCCGAAGCGCCCGTCGTCGCCGCGCGTGCGGGTCTTTATCGAGAAGTCCCTGATGTCGTAGGTTATCGGCCAGACATAGCGGAAATGCCGCGCCGCGCGGATGCCGTGATCGACCGACTTGAGCAGCAGCGCCTTTGCCTGATCGTCTCCGTCGAGCGCCAGTCGTCCGAGATTGAGCAGGGGGTGATAGAAATACCAGGAATCCACCGCGTCGGCATCCTTGTCCTTGCCGACATTGGGCAGATAGCGGCGGGTGGTGCCGATCGCCGGATCGTGGAATTTCTCCAGCCCGCGCTTCAGCGCCGCCTCCAGCGGCAGCGGCTCGCCGCGCCATTTGCCGTAATCGTGCAGCGCCGCGACCACCGACATCTGCACCATGAAATCGGGATATTCGGCATCGACATAGGGCATCACATAAAGGTCGCCGTAGTGGCGGACGGTGGCCGGCGCGCCTTTTTCCAGATCGGCGAGCGTGCGCTCCGCGCGCCACACCCAGTCGCGATAGGCGAGCGGGGGCGGGTCCAGTTCCTGATAGGCGACGCCGAGCATCTGGAGGAACTGGCGCGCCATCTCCACCTCGTCGTCGGCCGCCCAGTCGCGGAAGATGAGGATCGCGTCGGAGATCACGATCTCCTCGCCGGCGGGCAACGGGGAGGTGGGCGGTGTGCCGCTTTGCGGCGGCGTCGGCGGCAGATAGCCAAGCTCCGGCCATTCGCCGCCGACCGCGCCGTCGGGTTTGGTGTCGGTGGCGCGATAATAATCGTTCATCGCGGTCAGGTTCTGGAAATAGAGCACGCTGCCGAAGGCGGGCTCCTCGAACCGCAAGTAGATCAGCCCGCTGTTCACCCCGCGTTGCGCCGCCTCCACCTTGCCGTGCGCGTGCAGCGGATCGTCGTCGCGATCGAGCGGGTAGAGATCGCGCGGCGCGAACGGCACCAGCAACGCGGCGGCCGGTGTCAGCCGCACCGTCATCCGCAGCCGGTGGATGTCCGCGCCGCTTCCACGGAAGGAGATCACATGCCGCCCGACCGGGCTTTCCACCTCCAGCCGCAGCGCCTCGCCCTCACCGGCGGCCACCTTGCGACACGCCGGATCGCCGGCGGCGACATAGGCCGCCCGCAGCGCCAGTCCTCCACTGCCTGGGCGACGGATCAGCGCCCAGACGGAATCCGATCCCGCACACACCTCCACGGCAAGGTCGCCAAGCTCGAAGCTGCCGAGCCGCTTCATCCCCGCGCGCAATTCCTCCCGCAGCGCAAGGACGAAGCCGCTCACGCCGGGCAGGTCGGCTTCGAGTGCCGCGCCCGTCATGATGGCTTGTCGGCTCGGGCGCCCGACCGTCTCTTTTCGCTCATCAGGCCCTCCGTTGCGACGCGTCCTCGTTGGAACGATCGGGCAGGGGCTCCGTTTCGTGGCGAACAAGAGCGCGCGAAGCGAATTGATCTCCGGCGCGTTGTTCCGGGATGCCGGGGCGCGCTTTCCTGATTCCGCAGCTGTTGCCGATGGAGGCGCGTTCCACGGCAAGCCTGCCGGTCGATGAAGGGTGGCAATACGAACCCAAGTGGGATGGCTTCCGCTGCCTCGCCTATGTCGCGCCGGATGAGGTGCGCCTCTATTCGAAATCCGGCAAATCGCTCGCGCGCTTCTTCCCGGAAATCGTCGAATTGCTGGCGCGGCATTCAGCCGAGCCTTGCGTTCTCGATGGCGAACTTGTCGTCATGGTCGATGGTCGCGCGGCGTTCGACGCATTGCAGGCACGCCTACACCCGGCGGAGAGCCGGATCGCGCGGCTCTCCCGTGAGACGCCGGCGCATTACGTCCTGTTCGATTGCCTTCAGTCCGGCGCTGAGCGTCTGATCGATGCGCCGCTCGACGCGAGGCGAGCCGCGCTCGCCCGTCTGGTTGCCGCTTTTGCCGAGCCGGCATTGTTCCTTTCCGACGCGACGTTCGACATTGCGCAGGCCCGTAGGTGGCTCGCCGACAGCGGCGAGGCGACTGACGGTGTGATCGCCAAGCGGCGCGATGATGGCTATCACCCCGGCGAGCGCGCGATGGTGAAGGTCAAGCGCCGCCGCACCGCCGATTGCGTGGTCGGCGGCTTCCGCTATGCGAGCGGCGAGCATCTGGTCGGCTCGCTGCTGCTCGGGCTGTACGACGACGCGGGGCGCCTTGATCACGTCGGCTTCACCTCCGGTCTCGGCAGGGCGGAACGCGCCGAACTGACGCCAAGGCTGGAGGCGATGATCGAGCCGCCGGGTTTCACCGGACGCGCGCCGGGCGGACCGAGCCGTTGGGCCACCGACCGTTCGGGGGAATGGCAGCCGCTGCGGCCCGAACTGGTCGTCGAGGTCGGCTTCGATCAGGTCACTGGGCAAAGATTCCGCCACGGCACGCGCTTCCTGCGCTGGCGCCCCGACAAGGCACCCGGACAGTGCAGGATGGAGCAACTGGATTCGTGAATCGCTATCGCTAATTCAGGTTAGGTAAAATGCTTCGAGTCTGATTGATTTATGCTCTGTTTCAGATGTCAAAAAATAACATGCTTTAATAGAATTAAATTTCTGACCGGGTTTGAATCTCTAAAAATAGAAGAATGTTAAACTCGAACGGGAACGGCCTTCGTTGCGCTTCATTATTGCGTGGTGCGTTTAGCATGTCGTGTCTACGGACACGAAAAAGTTAGCTGAACCGCCGGCAACGGAAACCGGAGGAATGCGCCATGAGCGGACAATTACCCGATAGCGCGCCGCCCGCGACGGCAAGGCAAAGACAAGCGAAGGAGTGGCCCGCCGACGGTGTTGATGATGCGGTCGGTGATACGCTGGTCGGTCAGGCGGTGACCATCAACCGGCCAGCATCCGAGTTGTTCTCGTTCTTCCGCGACTTCGCCAACCTTCCCTCGTTCATGGAGAATGTCGAGCGAGTCGAGGTGCTGGACGCGGAGCGCTCGCGCTGGGCGGTGAAGGCGCCCGGCGGAAAGACGGTCGAATGGACGTCCGGCATAACCGACGAGGTGCCGGACAGGCTGATCGCCTGGGCGTCGGAGAAGGGGGCGGACGTCCCCAACAGCGGCCGGATCGATTTCCGCCCCGCCGGCGATCGCGGCACGGTGGTGACGGCGACGATCCTCTACGATCCACCGGCGGGTGCGATCGGCCGGCTGGTGGCGAAGATCTTCCAGCGCGAGCCAGCGATCCAGGCGCGCCGCGACCTGCGCCGCTTCAAGCAACTCATGGAGACCGGCGAGGTCGCCTCCGCCGCCCGCACGAGGAAACAACGTGACGAGGAGAAAGGCTGATGCGTGCGCTCACCTGGCACGGCAAGCACGATGTCCGCATCGAGACGGTCGACGACCCGGAGATCATCAATCCGCGCGACGCGATCATCAAGGTGACGGCGACGGCGATCTGCGGCTCAGACCTGCACCTCTACGACGGCTTCATCCCGACGATGCAGAAGGGTGATATCCTCGGCCACGAATTCATGGGCGAAGTGGTGGAGACCGGCCCCGCCTCGACGCTCCGCAAGGGCGAGCGCGTGGTGGTGCCCTTCACGATCGCGTGCGGCAATTGCTATCATTGCGGCAAGCATCAATATTCGGCCTGCGACAACGGCTTGCCGGCCGACAATCAGGATATCGCGCAAACGCTCTACGGCCAGCCGATGAGCGGCCTGTTCGGCTACAGCCACATGACCGGCGGCTATTCGGGCGGGCAGGCGGAATATGTCCGTGTGCCATTCAGCGATGTCGGCCCCATCGTCATCCCCGATGGCGTGGACGACGAGGAGGTGCTGTTCCTCTCCGATATCCTGCCGACCGGCTGGATGGCCGCCGAGAATGCCGGGATCGAGCCGGGCGATATCGTCGCGGTGTGGGGCTGTGGCCCGGTCGGGTTGTTCGCGGTGCAGTCCGCCTTCCTGATGGGTGCGGACCGGGTGATCGCGATCGACCACTTCCCGCACCGGCTGGAGTTGGCGAGGAAGTTCGGCGCGGAGACGATCAATTTCGAGGAGAGCAAGACCTATGACGCGCTGATGGAGATGACCGGCGGAATCGGCCCGGACGCGTGCATCGACGCGGTGGGGCTGGAGGCGCACGGCTTCTTCGTCGACAACGTGTGGGACCAGATCAAGGCGTCGACCTTCCTCGGCACCGATCGCGCGCACTCGATCCGCCAGGCGATCATCGCCTGCCGCAAGGGCGGGCGGGTCTCGATGCCGGCGGTCTATGGCGGGTTCATCGACAAGTTCCCGCTCGGCGCCTTCATGGAGAAGGGGCTGACGCTCAAGACCGGCCAGACGCATGTCCAGCATTACATGCCGGGCCTGCTCCAGGCGATCCTCGACGGGAAGATCGACACCACCTTCCTGATCTCCCACCGCCTCCCGCTCGAGGAGGCGCCCGAGGGCTACAGGATGTTCCACGATCGACAGAACGAGGTGACCAAGGTGGTGCTGAAACCCGGCCTCGCCGCTGCCTGAGGAGAGAGAAACATGGCCAGATTTGCGATCATCACCGGCGCGTCGACAGGGATCGGACGCGAGCTCGCCCAGCTTGCGGCCGCCGACGGCTACGACCTGCTGCTCGCCGCCGATACGCCCTTCACCGACGTGTCCGGCAATGCCAAGACGCTGGAGGTGGACCTTTCGACCTTCGAGGGCGTCGACCAATTGCTCGATGCGGTAGGCGGGCGGCAGATCGACCTGCTCTGCGCCAATGCCGGGCACGGGCTGGGCCATGCCTTCCTCGATCAGGAGGTCGCCGAATGGCGACATGTGATCGACACCAATGTCACCGGCACGCTCTACCTGCTCCAGGAGGTGCTGAGGCAGATGGCGGCGCGCAACAGGGGCAAGGTGCTGGTCACCGGCTCGATCGCCGGCTTCATGCCCGGCAGTTTCCAGGCGGTCTATAACGGCACCAAGGCGTTCATCGACAGCTTCGTCGATGCTGTCCGCAACGAGATGAAGGAGAAGGACGGCATCACCATCACCACGCTGATGCCCGGCGCGACGGAGACCGAATTCTTCCACCGCGCGAGGATGGACGACACCAGGGTGGGCCAGCAGGAGAAGGACGATCCCGCCGATGTCGCGAGGACCGGGTGGGATGCGGTGATGTCGGGCAAGGCCGATGTGGTCCACGGCTTCAGGAACAAGTTGCAGGCGGCCGCCAGCCATGTGCTGCCAGAAAAGGTCACCGCCGAGATGCATCGCGGCATGGCCGAGCCGGGATCGGGCCGGCAATGACCGACAAGCCGATCAAGCCCACCACCGAAACGCGGCAGCCGAACCTCTCGACCGGGCATCAGAAGGAGGGTGACGCGCGGCGTCCGTTCGATCAACTCGACCGGAAACAGGCGCCGCCGGAACCGGATGGCGGCAGGAAAAGCTCGCTCACCCGCGACAATTAAAGCGCCAGCGAGCGCGTCAGAAGCGAAAGCGCGCGCCGATCCACCAGGTGCGCGGGGCGGCGGGGCTGAGCGAGCGCGGGTCGCTTGCGCCTGGCGCTTCGGCGAGATTGACCTCCGAGACCTCGGAGAAGGTGCCGAATGTCGCGTAGTGGCGGTCGAACAGGTTGCGCACCTCCGCGAACAGGGCGACGCCCTTCACCACCTTCACCGAACCGGAGAGATTGGCGATGCAATAGCCGCCGGTCGGCCGCGTCAGGTTCGCCTCGTCGCCGAGCAGCCAGCGTCCGCTCGCGCATTGCCCGGTGGCGGAAAGCTGCGTGACCTCGCCGAAGCGCCGCGTCACCACCAGCTTGCCGAGATGGCGCGGGATGCCGGGCAGGCGGTCGCCGGGGCGCACGGTGATCGTGCCATCCTCGTCGGCGGCGGGATTGTCGGGCGAGGCGACGACGAAGCCGGTGCGATAGGTCGCGTCGGTCAGCGTGTAGCTGGCGCTCATCGTCCACGCGCCGCGCTCCGCGCTGGCGGACGCCTCGATCCCCTGGCGGCGGGTGCGCCCGACATTGCGGAAATAAGCGCGACCACGGGTGCCGCTGGCGGCGAAGATGATGTCGTCGCTATTGGTCGCCCGCCACCCGCCGAGCCGCCAGCTCAGCGTCATGCCGCCCACCTTGCTCCGTCCGCGTAGCCCTGCCTCCCACGTTCGCGCCACGACCTGCTTCAGCGGCGGATCGCCGACGAAGAAGGCGGCGAGTGAGCAGGGCGCTTCCGGGTCCGCGCAGGAGAGTTCGGCCGGCGTCGGTGCGCGATTGGATTCGGCATAGCCGGCGTAGAGCGCCACGCCGTCGCTCGTCCGCCACACCACGCCGATCGCGGTGTTGAACCGCGCGAAGCGGTGGCGACCGTCGAGTGCCGTGCCGAGCTGGTCCGACAGGCGCACGCGGCTGTCGTTGTAGCGTGCCGACAGCGACAGGTCGAAGCGTGGGGTCAGTGCGATCACGTCGCCGGCGTAGATGCCGATATCGTCGCGGCGGCTCTTCACGTCGACCGGGCGGATCGACCCGTCCGGCATGTCGATCGCGCCTTGGGGATCGCCGAAGCCGCGATCGTCGGTCAGCACGCCGATCAGCGATTGCGCGTCGAAGCGGGAGTTGCTGCCGTCCCAACTCGCACCGACCGCGAAGCTGTGGCTACCGGCCCTGCCGTCGAGCTGCACCGACGCGCCGAAGCTGGTGGTACGGGTGCGCGTGCGGTTGAGCTGGGCATAGGTGTCGCCGCCCGCGAAGGATGGGAATTGCGCCCCTGTACCGCCGGTCAGCGGCGCGTCGTCCTCGCCCTCCAGGCAGAGCAGGCTGCCATTGCCAGCGCACGGCTCCGCGTCGGAAAGGTCGCCGTTCGCGGTGCGCTGGCGATAGCCGGCGACATAAGCCTGCGGCCGCAAGGTCAGCCCGCCGCCCAGCGCCAGCGCCGCCGATAACTGCGCGCGGCCGTAAAGATTACGGCTGTTGTCGGGCCAGGTGAACACCGCCTGCCGCCGCGCGGCGAGCAGTTCGACCGGGGAGGCGCCGTTGCCGGTGAGGTTCGTCTCCGCGCCGATCAGCTTCAGGTCGAGCGTGCCCCAGTCGCCGTCCAGCCCGATGTCGCCGTAAAGCTGGTGCACGATGGAGGGCGAGAAATCGCGCCAGCCGTCGTCATGCTCCACCTGTCCCGCGAGGTAGAAGGACCAGCGACCCGCCCGCGCGCCGACCTCCGCCGAAGCGCCGCGCTTGCCGAAGCGCCCGGCGGAGAGCCAGCCGGACACGCCCGTCATATCGCGGCCCGATTTCATGTTCACCGCGATCGCGCCGCCCAGCGCGTTCAGGCCGAACGCGGGATTGGCGCTTTCCAGCGTCAGCCGCTTCACCGCGATGTCGGGGATCGCGTCCCAATTGACCGTATCGCCGAACGGCTGGTTGAACCGTGCGCCGTCGACATAGACCGCCAGCCCCTGCGCATCGCCACCGAGCGGGCTGGCCTCATAGCCGCGATAGAACAGGTCCGGCTGATAGGGATTGTCCTGCGCCTCGGCGAAGCTGACGCCGGGCAGGTCGCTGAGCGTGGCGCGGAGCAAGTCCGGCGCACCATCGCGGGCGATCGTGCCGGCGTTCAGCGCCTGCGTCGCGACCGGCAGGCGGTCCGCGTCGACCACCGGCCCCGGCAGTTGCGCGGTGACGACGACATCTTTCGCCTGCGCGAGCGAGGGAAGGGCGCTGCCGAGCATCAGCGCGACCGTCATACGGATCGAACGCGCCAAATGGCTTCCCCTGTTTCGTTGCCGGATCGTCACGAAAAGCGGGTGGCGCGGCTTTCGTTCCGGCCGAAGTCCTTTCGCTAACATACGTTAGAAGGATGGGGGTTTCCCGGATCGGCGGCGCGCGACGGGGCGTTGATGGCGCAACGAGGAGAGGCCGCATGGTGATGACCATCGAAACGCTTTCGCTCGGCGACGCGCGCCGGCTGCTCATGGCGGCGGAGGCCAGGGCGGCGCAGATCGAGGTGCCCTCGAACATCGCGGTGGTCGATGCCGGCGGCAACCTGCTCGCCTTCGCGCGGATGGACGGGGCGTGGCTCGGCTCGATCGACATCGCGATCCACAAGGCGTTCACCGCCCGTGCCTTCGACATGCCGACCGAGGACCTCGCGCGCATGGCAGCGCCGGGCAAGCCGCTGTTCGGCATCCAGAACACCAACCATGACCGTATCGTGATCTTCGGCGGCGGTGCGCCGGTGAAGGTGGACGGCGCGGTGATCGGCGCGATCGGATCGAGCGGCGGCACGGTCGATCAGGATCAGTCGGTGGTCGAGGCCGCGCTCGCCGCGTTCGAGGAGGAAAGGTCGCGCCACGCCGATCGCGTTCCGGCGTGAGATGGCGCAGGCGACGGCATATTGCGGCACGCCGCCGCTGCCCGGCGAACTTGCCGCGCGGTTCAATCTCGATCCGATATTGATCACCGCGCTCCTTGCGATCGGCGCGCTCCATATCGTCCGCACCCGACGCGTCGCATCGGCCGCGACCGGCTGGGCGATCGCCGCCGTCGCTTTCGTCTCGCCGCTCTGCGCGCTGTCGGTGTCGCTGTTCGCCGCACGGATCGCGCAGCATATGATCCTGCTGCTGCTCGCCGCGCCGCTGATCGCGATCGCCTTGCCGGACCGGCCGGCGATGCGGCGGCCGGCGGCGCTGTGGGGCGCGAGCGTCGCCTTCCTGATCGCCTTGTGGTTCTGGCACATGCCCGCACCTTATGAGGCGACGTTCCGGTCCGCCGCGCTCTACTGGCTGATGCACCTCTCTCTGTTCGGCAGCGGCATCTGGCTGTGGGCCGTGCTGCTGCGCCAGCATGGGCCGCAGGCGCTGGCGGCGGGCGTGGTGGCGTCGGTGCAGATGGGGCTGCTCGGCGCGGTGATCGCGCTCGCGTCATGGCCGATGTACCGCCCGCATTACGCCACCACCGAGGCATGGGGCCTGACGCCGCTCGCCGACCAGCAACTCGGCGGGGTGCTGATGTGGGTGCCTGGATGCCTGCTGTTCCTGTGGGTCGCGCTGCGCTCGCTCGCGGCGATGTGGCGCGCGATGGACGAGGCGGCGGCATGAGCGGATTGCCGCTCGGCTATCTCACCAGTTCCGGCGAGCGCGCCGGGGCGATCGTGCCGCTGACATGGTTCGTGCTGGCGGTGTCGGTGGCGGTGTGCGTCGTGATCGGCGGCCTGCTGGGGCTAGGCGTATGGCGCACCCGCCGCCACGGCCCGCGCGTCGAGCCGCGCGCGGTGGCGGTCGAGCGCGGCGGCCATGGGCTGGGCTGGATCCGCTGGGGCCTGATCGCGAGCGCGCTGCCGCTGCTCGTCACTTTGGTATGGACGATGGCCGCGCTCGGCCGCGTCGTCGGGCCGCCGCGCCGCCCGGCCCTCGTGCTGGACGTCACGCCGCGCCAATGGTGGTGGGAGGTGCGCTACAACGGCGACGAGCCGGACGGCACCTTCCTCACCGCGAATGAACTGCACATCCCCACCGGCCGGCGCGTGCTGGTCCGCCTGCACGGCGCGGACGTGATCCACAGCTTCTGGGTGCCACAGCTTTCCGGCAAGACCGACGCCATCCCCGGCCAGACCAACCTCACCTGGATGCAGGCCGATGCACCGGGCCGCTATCGTGGGCAATGCGCCGAGTTCTGCGGGCTGGAGCACGCCAAGATGGCGTTCGAGGTGGTGGCGGACATGCCCGCCGCCTTCGAGCGGTGGCGCCGCGCCCAGCTTCAAACCGCGCCGCCGCCCGCCACCGCCGCCGCGCAGCGCGGACAGCAATATTTCCAGTATCGCTGCGCCCTGTGTCACGCCGTGCGCGGCACCGACGCCTCCTCCTTCTACGGCCCCGATCTCACCCATCTGATGAGCCGCCGTCTGATCGCAGCCGGGATGCTCCCCAACACCCGCGGCAGCCTCGCGGGCTGGGTGCAGTCGCCGCAGGCCGCCAAGCCCGGCGCGCTGATGCCGGACCAGAAGCTCACCGGGCAGCAGCTCAACGACGTGCTCGCCTATCTGGAGACGCTGCAATGACGCCCGCCGCCTTCCGCACCCCGGAAATCGGCGAGGACACCCCCGAACTGCGCGCGCGCCTCCACGCGATCTGGGCGACCGAGCCGGGGTGGAAGGGGTGGTTCACCACTGTCGATCACAAGGAGATCGGCATCCGCTACATCATCACCGCGTTCGTCCTGCTCGCCCTGGGCGGGATCGAGGCGCTGGTGATCCGGCTCCAGCTCGCCGGGCCGGACCTCAACCTGCTGACGCCGGAGCAATATAACGAATTCTTCTCGACGCACGGGATGACGATGATCTTCCTCTATGCGTCGCCGGTCCTGTCGGGCTTCTCCAATTACCTGTGGCCGCTGCTGCTCGGCTCGCGCGACATGGCGTTCCCGCGCCTCAACGCGTTCAGTTATTGGGTGTATCTCGCCGCCGCCCTGTTCCTCTACGCCGGCTTCCTCACCGGCAATGGTGCGAACGACGGCTGGTTCAACTACGTCCCTTATGCCGAGCGGCAATATAATCCGGGGCTGAACCAGGATTTCTACGCGCTGGGCATGGTGCTGCTCGGCATCTCCACCACGGTCGGCGCGGCGAATTTCATCGTCACCGCCTTCAAGATGCGCGCGCCCGGCATGTCGATCAACCGGATGCCGATCCTGATCTGGGGCACGCTCACCGCCAGCGTCGCCAACCTCGTCGTGGTGCCCGCCGTCAGCCTCGCCTTCTTCCTCCTGTGGCTGGACCGGCAGTTCGGCACCAGCTTCTTCCAGACTTCGGGCGGCGGCCAGCCGCTCCTGTGGCAGCACCTGTTCTGGATCTTCGGCCACCCCTGGGTCTATGCAATCGTCCTCCCCGCGATGGGCATGGCGTCGGACGGGCTGCCGGTGTTCTGCCGCCGGCCGCTGGTGGGTTATTCGCTGGTCGCGCTGTCCACCGTCGCGACGATGATCCTCGGCTTCGGCGTGTGGGTGCATCACATGTTCGCGACCGGCCTGCCGGGGCTGTCGTTGAGCTTCTTCTCCGGTGCGTCGATCGTCATCACCGTGCCGAGCGCGGTGGCGATCTTCGCGTGGCTGGCGACGATCTGGACCGGGAGGCCGGTGATGACCACCGCCTTCCTGTTCTTCGCCTCGATGATCCTGCTGTTCGTGATCGGCGGCGTATCGGGCTTCATGACCGCCAGCGTGCCGGTCGACTGGCAGCTCACCGACACTTATTTCGTCGTCGCGCACCTCCATTACGTGCTGGTCGGGATCAACGTCTTCCCGGTGGTCGGCGCGACATACTTCTGGTTCCCCAAGATGTTCGGCCGGATGATGGACGAGCGGCTCGGGCGCTGGAACTTCTGGACGATGTTCCTGGGCTTCAACCTCGGCTTCCTGCCGATGCACCTGACCGGTCTGTTCGGGATGCCGCGCCGGGTGTGGACCTATCCGGCGGGGATGGGCTGGTCGACGCTCAACATGATCACGACCATCGGCAGCTTCGTGTTCGCGATCGGCGTACTGCTGTTCTTCGTCAATGTCGCGAGGAGCCTGCGCTCGGGTGCGAAGGCCCCCGCCGATCCGTGGGGCGGGCCGACGCTGGAATGGGCGGTGCCGTCGCCGCCCGCGCCCTATAATTTCACGGTGATCCCGACGATCGCCTCGCGCCACCCTCTTTGGGAGGAGGCGCTGGACGAGAGCCGGGGGCGCAGCTCGATCGCGCGCGGCATGATGCTCGATCACGGCAAGGAGACAGTCACCACCACCCCGCTCGATGCCGAGCCGGACCGGATCGTCGAGATGCCGGAAGATAGCTGGGCGCCGTTCCTGCTCGCGGCGGCGCTCGGCGTGCTGTTCTTCGCGCTGCTGCTCAAGGCATGGGCGGCGATCGCGCTCGGCGCGCTGCTGGTGCTCGCCGCGCTGGTGATGTGGCTATGGCCGCAGCGCAGATTGCTCGAACGGGAACCGGCGCATGGCTGAGCTTGTCCTTGCCCGACCCGGGAAGCTGCCGGTCGGCCCGGTCGGGCGGCACGGCGTCGGCCAATGGGGCGTCGGCGCGCTGATCGCCAGCGAGGCGGCGCTGTTCGCCTATCTGCTGTTCTCTTATTACTATACCGGCGCGAGCGCGCTGCCCGGCTGGTTGCTGGAGCCGACGCCGAAGATGTGGCCGGCGCTGCCCAATACCTTGCTGTTGCTCGCCTCCAGCGTCGTCGCCTGGTTAGGGGAGAAAGGCGTCGAGCGCGGCAACCGGGCACAGGCGCTGGTCGGCCTGCTCAGCGCGTTCGCGATGGGCGCGGTGTTCGCGGGCGTGCAGGTCTATGAATGGGCGGAGAAGCCCTATCGCATTGGGACGTCGAGCTACGCCTCGCTCTACTTCGCGACCACCGGCTTCCACATGGCGCATGTCGTCGCGGGTCTCATCATCCTCGCGATGCTGGCCCTGTGGGTGGCGCTGGACTTCTTCTCGCCGCGCCGCCGCATCGTCGTGTCGGCCGGGGTGCTCTACTGGCATTTCGTGGACGCGGTGTGGCTGTTCGTGTTCGCGACCTATTACCTCACGCCCTATCTGGGGTTCGCGCGATGATCGGCGAGCGCCATCATCCCGCGCCGCATCGCGATCGGCTGAGCGGCCTCGGCGCGTCGCTGCTGCTCTACACCGGTCCGGTCGCGTGGCTGGTGCAGCTCTGCGTCGGCGAGATGATGACGAGCTGGCCGTGCTTTCCGGCGATCGACCGGCTCGACGCGCCGCTCGCCGGCTATGGCTGGACCCACGTCGGCGCGATCGCGGTGCTGTTGCTGTGCGCGCTGGCGGCGGCGGTCGCGGGCTTCCTCTCGTGGCGCAAGTTCGTCGAGGTGCGCGAGGAGGTGGAGGGCGACCACGACGAACTGGTCGAGGTCGGCCACGGCCGCACGCGCTTCGTCGCCTTGTGGGGCGTCTATCTCGGCGGCGGCTTCGCGCTCACCACGCTGGTGACGCTCGTCGCCTTCCTGCTGGTGCCGCGATGCCTCGGCTGAGCCTTATCCTGCTGCTGGCGGCGCTCCCGGCGTGCAGCCGCACCGACCCCCATGCCGGGGCGAAGGCGTTGATCGCCGCGCAATGCGCGACCTGCCATGTCGTTCCGGGCGTGGCGACGGCGCGCGGGCTGGTCGGGCCGCCGCTTGCCGGCTTCGCGCGGCGTCAGACGATCGCGGGCAGGCTACCCAACACGCCCGCCAACCTGCGCGCCTTCCTCATTCACCCGCAGTCGGTCCAGCCCGGCGGGGCGATGCCCGAACTCGGCCTCAGCCCCGCGCAGGCCGCGATGCTGGCGGACTATCTCTACACTCTGGACAAGCCATGACCCGGAATCCGCACGTCCTGCTGCTCGCCACGATCCTCGCCGGTTGCGGGCAAGCGCCGGCGGAGGAAGGCTATACCGGCCCCGCGCCGAAGCTCCCTGCGCCCGTCCCGGCATCGGCGGTGTTCACCCGCGAGCAGATCGGCCACGCGCTCGCGCCGCCGACCACCGACATGGGCAAGGCGCGGCCCGCGCCGGGCGGCTCGCCGCCGGACGACGGGCAATGGACGATGCCGTCGAAGAACTACGCTTCCACCCGCTATTCGACGCTCACCGAGATCAACGCGGGCAACGTCCGCCATCTCGCCACCGCCTTCACCTTCTCGCTCGGCGTCAACAAGGGGCAGGAGGCCGCGCCGATCGTCGCGGGCGGGACGATGTATGTTGTCACCGCCTTCCCCAACATCGTCTATGCGCTGGACCTGACGAAGCCCGGCGCGCCGATGAAATGGAAATACATGCCGCGCCCCGCGCCCGCCGCGCAGGGAGTGGCGTGCTGCGATGTGGTCAATCGCGGCGGCAGCTATGACGCGGGCAAATATATCTTCAACACCCTGGACGGGCAGACGATCGCGCTCGACGCCGCCACCGGCAAGCCGTTGTGGAAGGTGCAGCTCGGCAACATCAACCGCGGCGAGACAATGACGATGGCGCCGCTGGTGGCGGACGGGCGCGTCTATGTCGGCAATTCCGGCGGCGAGATGGGGGTGCGCGGCTGGGTGGTGGCGCTCGACGAGCAGAGCGGCAAATTGCTGTGGAAGGCCTATAACACCGGCCCCGACGCGGACGTGCGGATCGGCGCGGAATTCAAGCCATTCTACGCCGCCGATCGCGGGCGCGACCTTGGCGTCAGAAGCTGGCCGGCCGATGCGTGGAAGATCGGCGGCGGCAGCATGTGGGGCTGGTTCACCTACGACCCGGACCTGCATCAGGTGATCCACGGCACCGGCAACCCCGGCCCGTGGAATTCGGAGCAACGCCCCGGCGACAACAAATGGACCGCCGGCATCTTCGCGCGCGATCCGGCGAGCGGGGAGGCGAAATGGTTCTACCAATTCAGCCCGCACGACACCGACGATTATGACGGGATCAACGAGCAGATCCTGCTCGACATGCCGTTTGCCGGAAGAATCCGCCACGTCCTCGTCCGGCCGGAGCGCAACGGCTATGTCTATGTCATCGACCGGCGGAGCGGGCAGGTGCTGTCGGCCGATCCGTTCGGCCCGATCAATTCATCACGGGGCGTGGACCTCAGGACCGGCGCGCTGATCGTCAACCCCGCCAAGGTCGGCAAGCTCGGACAGGTGACGCGCGACATCTGCCCCACGGCGAGCGGCGCGAAGGACTGGAATCCCAGCTCGTTCAACCCCGGCACCGGCCTGCTCTATATCCCGCACGAGAATATGTGCATGGACTGGATGAACCTGGAGGTGAACTACATCTCCGGCACGCCCTATGTCGGGGCGGAGGTGCATATGAAGGCGGGGCCGGGCGACGGCCATCGCGGTGTGCTGACTGCGTGGGACCCGATCCTGCGCAAGCCGGCGTGGGAGATACCGGAACGCTTCCCGGTCTGGTCCGGCACTGTGACGACCGCCGGCAACCTCGTCTTCTATGGGACGATGGACGGCTGGTTCAAAGCGGTCGCCGCCAGCACGGGCAAGCTCCTGTGGCAGCAGAAACTGGACAGCGGGATCATCGGCCAGCCGGTCAGCTATCGCGGGCCGGACGGGCACCAGTATGTCGCGATCCTCACCGGGGTCGGCGGCTGGTCCGGCGCGGTCGTCTCCGGCCCGGTCGATCCGCGCGACGGATCGGCGGCGCTCGGCATGGTCAACGCCATGTCCGACCTGCCCAGATACACCAATGCAGGAGGGACGCTCTATGTCTTCACGCTCCCGCATTGAGCTTGCCGCGCTCGCATTGCTGGCGCTCGGTGGCTGTCATCGCCAGGCGCGGGAGCAGCCGCGTGCCGCGCCCGACCGGCCCGGCGTGATCGCCAGCGCGCTGCTGCCGGGCGAACTGGCCAGCCTCGTCACGAACGATCGCCGCGCCGACGCCTATTACGACAATGCCGCCGCGGTGAACGAGGGGATGCGGCTCTACAAGGCGTATAATTGCAACGGTTGTCATTCGGCCGGCGGCGGCGGAATGGGGCCGAGCCTGATGGACAAGGAATGGATCTACGGCGGCAGGCTGGCCCAGATCCACCAGACGCTCGTCGAGGGGCGGCCGAACGGGATGCCGAGCTGGGGCGGCAAGGTGCCCGACGACCAGCTCTGGGAGATCGCTGCCTATGTCCGCTCGCTCTCGCTCCCCGCGACGATCGCGGCGAATACGGGCGAGACGCCGGGTCAGCATCCCGCCCCGGTGCCGAAATCGGCCGACGACCATAACGGCTGGTCGCCGCCACCCAAGACCACCAACGATTTCGGCAGCACGACCGAGGGAGCGCGATGAGGCAGGCACTGCTCCTCGGCGCGACGCTTGCGCTCGCGGCGTGTGGTCGGGCGCCGGTCGGGCCGCACGACACGGTGTTCGTTTCCGACGAGAAGCTCAACCTGCTCCACGTCATCGACGGCGCGACCGGGGAGGACAAGGGCACGATCCGCACGGGCGCGCGGCCGCGCGGCATGGTCGTGTCGCCGGACGGCAAGTCGCTCTACGTCGCCGCCGGCAACGCCAATCGCATCGATGTGATCGATCTCGCGACGCGCAAGGTGACGCGCTCGCTCGATTCGGGCACCGATCCGGAACGGTTCGCGGTCAGCCCGGACGGCAGGCGCCTGTTTGTCGCCAATGAGGATCACGCCACCGCCAGCATCATCGATATCGCCGCGAACAAGGCGGTGTGCGAGGTGCCGGTCGGCGCGGAGCCGGAAGGGGTGGGGATCAGCCCGGACGGGCGCACGCTGATCGTCACGTCCGAAACCGCCAGCACGGCGCATTTCATCGATCCGGCGACGTGCAGGCTGCTGGACAGCGTGATGGTCGGCAACCGCCCGCGCGCCGTACTGTTCCTGAAGGGCGGGCGCGAGGCGTGGGTATCGTCGGAGCAGCGCGGCACGATTTCGATCTTCGATCCGTCGACGCGCCGGATCGTTGCGACGATCGATCTCGTCGCGGCGCTGCCACAGATTGATCCGGTGCAGGCGGTGGAGATGGTGGCGACGCGCGGCGAGCGGCGGGTGTTCGTCGCACTCGGGCGCGGTAATCACGTCGCAGAGATCGATCCCGCGACGCGCAAGGTGGTGCGCACCTTCAAGGTCGGCGAGCGCAACTGGGGCATTGCGTTATCGCCGGACGAAAGCCGGCTCTACGCGGTCGGCGGGCTTTCCGGCGACGTGACGATCATCGACCTGAACGCGAACCGGGTGGCGCGCACGGTGAAGCTCGGCGGCCAGCCGTGGGGCGCGGTGGCGGTGCCGTGAGGCGGTGCGCGCTCCTCGTCACCGCGCTGGCGCTCGCCGGCTGCTCGGTCCGCGCCGCGCCGCCGGTGCTGACGGTGTGTGCCGATCCCAACAATCTGCCGTTCTCGAACCGCGCGGGCGAGGGGTTCGAGAACCGCCTCGCCGCGATGATCGCGCACGATCTGGGGCGGCAGGTGCGCTATGTCTGGTGGGCGCAGCGGCGCGGCTATGTCCGCAACACGCTGGGCGAGAAGAAATGCGATATCTGGCCCGGCGTAGCCAGCGGAGTGGAGATGGTGGCGACGACGCGCCCCTATTACCGCTCCACTTATGTATTCGTCACCCGCGCCGATCGCCCGCTCGATCGCCTGACGCTGGATGATCCGCGCCTCAGGAAGTTGAGGGTCGGCGTGCAGATGGTCGGCGACGATGCGATGAACACGCCGCCCGCGCACGCGATGGCGGCGCGCGGGATGACCGACAATGTGCGCGGCTTCATGCTCTACGGCGATTATGCCCATCCCGATCCGCCGGCCGAGATCGTGCGGGCGGTCGGTGACCGGCGGGTCGATGTCGCGATCGTCTGGGGGCCGCTGGCGGGCTATTTCGCGAGGAAATCCCCTGTGCCGCTTAGGCTGGAGCCGGTGACGCCGTGGCTCGACGATGCGCGCTGGCCGATGGTCTATGACATCTCGATGGGCGTGCGGAAGGACGATCCCGGCCTCAAGCAACAGGTCGAGACGATCCTCGCCCGCCGGCGGTCCGCGATCGCGCAACTGCTCGATCGATACGGGGTGCCAGCGGCCGGATGAGGCTCAATGCGGAAGATGGCGGGCCATCGCGAGATGCTTCTTCACCACCGGCTCGATATCCGCCACGAAGCCGTGGAACGCCGCGTTCCGGTCGCCTGAGCCATAGCTCTGAAGCGCGCCGAGCGTCTTTTCATGCGCATCGACCTGCGCGGCGGCATAGGCCCGGTCGAAGTCCGCGCCCTTCTTGCCGCTCAACTGGTCGATGACGCCCTGCTGATCAGCCGACTGGCTCGGATCCGGCGTTATCGGCGCGGGCAGCGCCGACGCGATACGCTTCAGCTCCGCTGTCGATTTCGTATGGGCGTCGATCATCTCGCGCGCGAAATCCTTCACCGCCGCCGAACTCGCGTTACTGTCTGCGAGACGGGATGAGGTGATCTCGAAATTGTCGCTTGCCGCCGCCTTGTTCGCGAACTCCTGATCTGCCGGTGCCGCGATCGAGCTCGCGTTTGCCGCCTCCGCCGCCTTGTTGTCGCCGATGGTCGACATGCCGGCCTGATTGCCCGGCCCCGAAATCTCCTGCGTGCGATCGTTGTCGTTCGCGCGATTGCAGGAGGAAAGAGCGATACCGATGCCAACAAGGCCCAGGAAATAACTGCGCATGGCGTGCGGACTCCGATTGCCTCGATGGTTTGCAACCGCTGCGACGTTCATTCCGTTCCGGCGTCGCCAGCGTAAACAAATCTATGTTTCAAAATAAATCCTTTGGGAGAAAACCGGCGTCCCATGCATTGTGTTTCGCACGAGGCGTTTCAATGAATCAGCATCGCGATCCCGGAAGACGCAGGATAGGCAAGGGGCTTGCCTCGATTTTTGTTATCATCGCCGCGTTGGCGCTGGTGATTTTCGTGGGGTTCAACGTATATTATCTGGTGCGCGGGAAGTGACCGTGCGGAATTGCGAAAATCCTATTCCGGGTCCGCTCGCCGTTGAATCCATGTCGAAAGCGCGAGTTCGGCCGCGGGCGCCGTTTCCGCGCCCATGCTCTTGCGCATGATATCCAGCGCGGCGGCGGCGTGGTCGTCGTCCAGCGGGACCACGGCGTCGGCCGGCACCCACAGCGCATAATCGCGCATATGCGCGTCGGCGGCGGTGATCAGGACGCATATCTCGGTCGCGATGCCCGTCAGGATCAGGCGCCGCACGCCGAGCTTCGGCAGGAGCACGGCAAGATTGGTCGAATAGAAGCCGGAAAATTGCGGCTTTATCACGAAGAAATCTGCCGCTCGCGGTTCGATCGCGCCGCCCGAGAGGTTCGGTCGTGCGGCTTCGATCAGGCGGTCCCGATCGGAATGCCATTCGCCGAAATTGTCGTTGACGTAGATCGTCGGCACATCGTGCGCGTCCGCGTCACTCCGTAGCCGGATGATCGTCTCGCTGACTCGCTCCGCCGCTCGCCGCGCGGCCGCGCCTCCCTCGAAATCGAACGGATTGATCATGTCGATGACGAGCATCGCCGTCCGCTCACCGCGCTGATCGCGGACCGGCGCGATGGGGGCGTTCGTGGCCATTCACTTCTCCCGTTCGTCTATTGCAGTCGAACGATCGGGAACGCGGCTTTATCCCGCGTCGTCCCGGACGAAACCGCGCAAAACCTGCGGCGTTGAATGGGGCGGGAAGGTCGCCATGCAGCAAGGTCAGAGGAATCTTCAACCCGTACCGATATCCGGCGACCGCGAACCTGCAGCCAGAATCATGTGCCTCATCGCGCTGCTCGCGTCGGTCGCCGCATGCCATCCCGCGCGCGCGACGGACCCGGATGTATCCGCCAAGCGGCTGGGGGAGATCGCCATCACGCAGCACGCCTGCGGCTCATGCCACCGGATTTCCGGTATAGAGGGGGCGGATGGCATGGTCGGTCCGCCGCTCGCGCATTACGCTCGCCGGCAGATGATCGCAGGCATTCTCCCCAACACCCCGGAAAATCTGGCATATTATCTCAAATCGCCGCAAACGGTCGTGCCGGGCAATATGATGCCGCGCGAGGAAATGGACGAGCGGCAGATCTGGGGCATCGTCGCCTATCTCCACGGGCAGAAATAGCGGCCATGCCCCCGCGGCATATCCGATCGATGATCGCCGGATGTATTCTCGGCCTGTCGATCTGCGTGCTGATCGCCGCAGTGGCGTTCGGGCTGCTGCTGTCGGGGGTGGGGTTTCGCACGGGCGCCAACCAGCCGCATTCGAAGCTCTTTGCCTGGGCGGTCCATCGGACGATGCTCAACTCGGTGCGCCGCCATGCCCGTGCCGATGCTCCCCGCCTGAAGCCGGATCGTTCGACGCTGCTGGATGGAATGCGGCTTTACGAGCGGCGCTGCATTGCCTGTCACGGCGGCCCAGGCATCGCGCGGGCGCAATGGGCGAGCGCCATGCTCCCCACGCCGCCCTATCTGGTCGGTGCTTCCGCGCGATGGTCCCATGCCGAGCTTTACACGCTGGTCCATGACGGCGTTAAGATGACCGGCATGCCGGCGTGGGGCGAAATCTCCTCGCCGGAGGAGATCGCAAAGATCGTCGCGCTGGTCGAAGCCATGCCGAAAATGACGCCGGATCAATTCGAGGCACTTCGACGGGAAGCCGCAGCTCGCTCGCCTTGATTTGAGGGCACATCGCTCGCCCTGTCGGCGCTCGCTATTGGTTGACGTCTTTTGCTTCCTGATCGCGGAACGACTGCCACCGCCGGGCGGTTGTCGTACATCTCTTGTACAATCGGATTCCCGTCATGACCAGGCTGACCAGCGACTTCTTCGTCGACCGCCTCAGGGCCTGGGGCGTCACGCGCATCTACGGTTATCCCGGCGACGGCATCAACGGCGTGCTCGGGGCATTGCAACGGGCGCAGAGAGCCGGGCAGGGAATCGAGTTCATCCAGGTGCGCCATGAAGAAATGGCCGCCTTCATGGCGGTCGCCCACGCGAAATTCACGGGCGAACTCGGCGTGTGCCTCTCGACCGGCGGTCCCGGCGCCACGCATCTCGTAACAGGCCTTTATGACGCAAAGCTCGACCATATGCCCGTGCTGGCGATCGCCGGACAGGCGGAAGTGACCGTGCGCGGCGCGAGCTATCAGCAGGAACTCAATCTCGATCGACTGTTCGCCGATGTGGCGGCGTTCGTGCAGGAGGCCGAGGCTCCGGCGCAACTGCACCATCTCGTTGATCGCGGGCTGCGTGTGGCGAAGGCGGGCAATGGCGTGACGGTGCTGGTGCTGCCCAAGGATGTGCAGGACACGCCATGGGAAGAACCGCAACGCGCGCACGGCTTCACGCGCTCGGGTGTCGGCTACTCGCGGCCGAGGATCGTTCCGCAGGATGCCGATCTTCGCCTTGCAGCTGAGATACTCAATGCTGGCGCAAAAGTCGCGATCCTGATCGGCGCTGGCGCTCGCGAGGCGGCGGAAGAAGTCGTCGAACTCGCCGGCTTGCTCGGAGCGGGTGTCGCGAAGGCCCTGCTCGGCAAGGATGCATTGCCCGATGACCTTCCATTCGTGACGGGTGCTATCGGGCTGCTAGGCACCAAGCCATCGTCCGACATGATGGAGGAATGCGATACCCTGCTGATGATCGGCACGGGCTTCCCCTGGGCCGAGTTCCTGCCGAAAGATGGTCAGGCCCGGGCGATTCAGATCGATATCGCGCCCGACATGCTCGGGTTGCGCTATCCGGTCGAGGTCAATCTCCACGGCGATGCGGTCGAGACGTTGCGTGCCCTGCTGCCGCTGATCCATCGCAAGACGGATCGCGCATGGGAGGAGGCGATCGCGCGGCAAATGGTCGAATGGCGCGAGACCCTGGAGGGTAGGGCGATCGCTGAAGCGCATCCGGTGAATCCACAGCGCGTCGTTTACGAAATGTCGCCGCGCCTGCCGGACAATGCGATCGTCACCTCGGATTCAGGCTCGTGCGCCAATTGGTACGCGCGCGACTGGCAAGTGAAACGCGGACAGCGCGGTTCGGTTTCGGGCGGGCTCGCCTCGATGGGCGCCGCCGTGCCCTATGCCATCGCCGCCAAGTTTGCGCATCCGACGCGGCCCGTCATCGCGCTGGTTGGTGACGGAGCGATGCAGATGAACAATCTGGCCGAGTTGATTACCGTCCAGAAATATTGGCGGCGCTGGGCGGACCCGCGCTTTGTCGTCTGCGTGTTCAACAATGAGGATCTGAACGAAGTGACGTGGGAGCAGCGCGTCATGGAAGGAGATCCACGTTTCGAGACCACACAGAGCCTGCCCAATGTTCCCTATGCGGAGTTCGCCGAGATGCTTGGTCTGGAGGGGGTCTTCGTGGATACGCCCGATGCGCTGGGCGCCGCCTGGGACAATGCATTGGCCGCCGATCGCCCGGTGCTGATCGAGGTGAAGACCGATCCCAATGTCGCGCCGCTGCCGCCGCACGTCACGCTCGCCCAGGCGAAGGCCTTCATGTCCTCGATGAGGAAAGACCGGAACGCCATGGATGTCATCGCCGATACCGCGCGGCAGGTGATCGAAGGCATCCGCGAACGGCTGTGAAATCGTCATCGGCTCAAGCGGTCATACGGCTGGAACTGCCGTGAACCGGGGGCTGTGCATTCTCTGCTGGACATTGTTCGAGAGCGCGATACCGCTCGCTGTCCTCGAAGTTCACTTGGGTACGACGTGACGTCGTCGGAACCGGCGCCTCCGCCATCGGTTGCGCACCGGGGGGCAAGGACGGAGAGGCGCTTGCGCGATTTAGAGGCGCTTGCGCGATTTATCGTGGGTACGGCCAGGCGATGCGGGGCTGTATGTCGCGCCGACCGATTGCTGGATCGATCCCGGCGCGCCGGTCGAGCGCGCGCTCGTCAGCACGAGCATGGCGATCACGCGCGCGGCGGGCACGCCCGTCTCTTCGCGACGCCGGAAACGCTGGCGATCATGGCGTTGCGCTACGGCGAGGTGGGCGACTCCGTGCCGGACCGCTACAGCGCGACGGTGGAGCTGACGGGCGCGCCAGTCTGGGCGTGGGACGTGGGCCGTTCGCAGGATGCGATCGCCCCGTTACCGGTGACGCGCCGACCGCGCGCTGGACCGCGACCATCAGCGGGATAGGCCAGCGTCATGGTCCACATCAGCCCGGTGCGGAATTGCGCGCCGGCCTGCGAATAAGTGGCGATGCCGCTGGGATCATCGTCGTCGGCGCCAGTGACCAGACCGGGGCTGAGCCGCTTGAGACGATCCGCCAGACTCATCCGCATTCCCTTCGGTGCGCGCAGTTCCTCCCATTGAGGCTTGGTGCGTGGTCGAACGTTTTTGCGGCGCGCGGGTTTCCCGGCCGGTGCCGACCCGGATCAATCCCTTCCGGCTGCCGTTGGGGAAGGCATGAGGAGATCGACGCTCCTTTTTGCCCTACGGTGGCCTCTTCCGCTTGCCGGCGTTATCTACCTTCTCGGGACGGCGCCGTCGCATGTACCGGACGGCTGCGCGGAGCGGGCGGCGGCGCTGCCCGGCAGCGCGCCGCCCGCGACGCCCGCGGCGGCGAATGTCGCCAGTCCTTCGCGCAGCGCCGCACGGCGCGACATCTCACATTGCGGGCAACCGATCATTGCAAATCCTCTCTCTTTCGATCCGGCGGGATTCCGCGCGCAGACGCCGTCCACGAATCCTATGACTGCAACGTCAGATGATGGTGAAGCCCCCGTCGACGGCGAGAATCTGGCCGGTGATATGTCCGCCCGCGTCGGAAGCGAACAGCAGTGCTGCGCCCTTGAGGTCGTTTTCCGAACCCAGTTTGCCGAGCGGAGTCTGCTCGATCAGGTCGTCGCCGTGCGCATCGATCACGGCGCTTGCCATTTTCGATGGGAAATAGCCGGGCGCGATCGCGTTCACGCGAATGCCGCGCGGCCCCCATTCGGCGGCAAGCGCGCGCGTCAGGTTCACCACCGCGCCTTTCGACGCGTTATAGGCGACACTGCCAGGGCGCGACCAATGGTGTCCCATCAGCCCCTCGATCGAGGCGATATTGACGATCGCCCCCTTGCTCCGCGGTAAGAAGTGCGCGCGCGCGACAGCCTGGGTAAGGCGAAAGAGCGCGCCGACATTCAGATCGAACACCTTTTCCCAGCCCGCGTCGGGATAGTCCTCCGCCGGTGCTCCCCAGGTCGCGCCAGCGTTGTTGACCAGCACATCGATCCGGCCGAATGCGTCACTGATCCGCTTCACCAGCGCCGCTCCAGCCTCTGGCTGGGCGAGATCGGTGGCAAAAAATCGCGCCTCGATTCCCGATCCCACGAGTCTCGCGGCGGCGGCGTCGAGATCTCCCGACTTGCGCGAAACGAGCGCCACTCTCGCGCCGAACTCCCCCAGTGCTTCGGCGATCTGGAGGCCAAGCCCGCGCGAGGCCCCCGTCACGACCGCCACCCGGCCCGACAGATCGAACAGACGATGCGCGCCGGTGCTCACGGCGCGATCGTCTCCGCTTCGTCGTGCGCTAGCGCATCGAGCGCGGCGGCGGGTGGAAGCGCATATTTGCCGGGCGCGTCCGCCGGATTGAAAGCGACGTCCCAAGTCGGCCCGGCGATCCAGAACTCGGGTATGTCATGCACCCACTGGGCAAAACCGAAGTGGCGATCGAAATCGCGCGGCACCCAATCGTCGTTCAGCGCGTCCGAATCCGCGCCATATTCGACCTCGCCACCGCCGGGGAATGGCATGTAGCAGAACAGGGCCGAGGCGATCCGGTGGCGGCCGACACCCCAGATCGACCTGGCCCAGCCCTTCCTTTCCATATGGTTCTTGCCGACCATGATCTCATCAAGGTCGGTGACCGCGAAATTGATGTGGTGGAACTTCGCGGTGCCGTCGATCCCCGGAAAGCCGGAATTGGCGTTGAGCAGGAACAGATTGTGGTGATCCATGGTGCCCGGCGCGCGGACATAGAAACCAAGCCCGCGCTGACGATCCGCCAGCCGGAAATCCAGCCGATCGGCGAGGAAGGCGAAACATTCCTCATATTGCGGGATGATGAAGACGACATGCGACATGTAGCGCGGGCGCGCACGCACCACCCAGCGACGATGCGCATTCATCCGGTTGATATTGCCGGGCGAATTGACCGGATCGGTCGAGGTGACGACGGCGCGCTTCTCGTGCCAGTGGCGCAGGCCCATCGCGATCCCGCCGTCGGCGACGAAGTGGTATACGCCCTCGTCATCAAGCCGCAAGTCGCGATCGCGGGCGATGCGTTCGATCAGTTTCCCGAGGTGCGCCTCCGTATCGACGCCCCAGACGACCTCGTGAATCCCTTGTCCGACCAGGATCGAGCCGGGAACGGGATCGCTTGATCGGCGCAGGACGACCTGCGAGTTGTCGGGCAGCTCGAAACGCACCTCGTCGTCGCGCCGCTCCGAGAGGCGCAGTCCGTAATCCTCGAAATAGCGGGCGCACAGGTCGAGGTCGTCCACGCGATATTGCACGCGCTCAATGCCTATCACCGTCATATTCGTGTCCAGTCGCTCTCCTGTCAATGGACACGCTCTAGCCGCGCGGGCGAGGCAGCGGAAAATCGCCAGTCCTTATTCAACCCATAAACATCAGCCATGCCCCGCCGCCGGGCGGCATAGGCGAGGACGATAGGTGCCATATCATCTCTCGATTTTTCCGCGCGGACGCCCGGTGCCAGCTTCAGGGTGGCCGGCATTCGCCGCGAAGACGAAAGGAACCCCGTGCGCAAAGTCATCATCACCTGCGCGATCACCGGGGCGGTGCATACGCCGTCCATGTCGCCCTATCTGCCAAAGACGCCCGACGAAATCGCGCAGGCGGCCATCGATGCGGCGGAGGCCGGCGCCGCGATCGTCCACCTGCACGCCCGCGATCCCGAAACCGGCATCCCCAGCCAGGACCCGGCGATCTTCGCGCGCTTCCTGCCGCGTATCGCGCAGGAAAGCGCGGCGGTGATCAATATTACCACCGGCGGCGCGCCGACCATGACGATCGAGGAAAGGCTGCGCCCGGCAACGATCTTCAAGCCCGAGATCGCCTCGCTCAACATGGGCTCGATGAATTTCGTGCTCTACGAGATGCTCAACCGCTTCAAGGAATTCAAATACGATTGGGAAGAGCCGTATCTGCGCGCGTCGGATCAGAACATCTTCCGCAACACCTATCGCGATATCGAGCATATCCTGCGTACCTGCGGCGACCAGGGCACGCGCTTCGAGATCGAATGCTACGATGTAAGCCACCTCTATACCGCCGCTTATTTCCGCGATCGCGGGCTGCTGACCGGCCCGATCTTCCTTCAGACGGTGTTCGGCATCCGCGGCGGGATCGGCGCGCATTATGAGGATATCGCGATGATGAAGCGCACCGCCGACCGATTGTTCGGTCCCGACGATTATGTCTGGTCGGTGCTCGGCGGCGGCAGGAACCAGATGCCGATCGCCACCATCTCCGCCGCGCTGGGCGGCAACGTCCGCGTCGGGCTGGAGGATTCCCTGTGGGGCGAGCCGGGGCAGCTCGCGCGCAGCAATGCCGAGCAGGCACGGCGCATCCGCACCGTGCTCGAGGCGCTGTCGCTCGAGATCGCGACGCCCGACGATGCGCGCGATCTCCTGAAGCTCAAGGGGTCGACCGATGTCGGCGCGATGATGTGAGGAAAGACAGGTGACATTGATCCGCGAAGGGCGCGGCCCCAATCCGCTCAAGGGCTTCCAGGTCGATCGCGCCGCGATCGGCTTCGTCGGGCACGACCTGCAACGCCCCGAATGCATCCTCGCGGAGCGGGACGGCACCTTATGGTTGGCGGACGCGCGCGGCGGCGTGGTGCGCATCGCGCCGGATGGATCGCAACAGGTGATCACCCAGCGCCGCGACGACCATTTCGATCTTGCCGGGGATGCGGCGCAAAGCCTGCTCCACGGCACCTTGCCCAACGGCCTCGCCTTCGCGCGGAACGGCGACATCCTGATCTCCAATTTCGGCACCGACCGGCTGGAGGTGATGACGCGCGCCGGCGAAACGCGCGTGCTGGCCGACACGATCGACGGCAAGCCGCTCGGCAAGGTCAATTTCGTGCTGCGCGACAGCCGTGACCGCATTTGGGTGACGATCTCCACCATGGTCAATCCATGGAGCGACGCGACGCGCCTCGGGCTGGCGGACGGCTATATCTGCCTGCTCGACGACAAGGGTTTCCGGGTGGTGGCGGACGGCTTCGCCTTCACCAACGAGATCAGGCTCGATGCGCGGGAGGAATGGCTCTACGTCGCCGAGACGACAGGGAAACGCGTGTCGCGCCTGCGCGTCCAGCCAGATGGTTCGCTGACGGATCGCGAGGTGTTCGGCCCGGCCGATCTCGGCACCGGGGTGATCGACGGCATCGCGTTCGACGCTTACGGCAATCTCTGGGCGACAATGATCATGGCCGACCGGCTGATCGCGATCACCCCCGATGGCGAGGTGCTGGAATTGCTCGACGACGGCGATCCGGTCGGCACCGCCGCCTTCGAGGCCGAATTCGCCAGTGGCAATATTGTCGGCTTCGACACGATGCTGAAATGCGGCGGCACGCTCGCCCCGTGGATGGCGAGCGTCACGTTCGGCGGGGCCGATCTTTCCACGGTCTACCTCGGCAGCCTGCGCGGAAACCGCATTCCGGCATTCCGCTCTCCGGTCGCTGGGCTGCCGATGGTGCATTGGTAGCGCGCCCGGGCATCCGCCGCCTTTATGGCTGGCATCGCGAGCCGCTATTTCAGCCGACGCCTTTTCCACATTAGACGACCTTCCAGAAACATATCCATTCGCGAGAGGAGAGGCCCGTTGAGCGCGGTCAGCAAGGTTCTTGTAGTCGGCGGCGGCATCGCCGGGCTTTCAACGGCGATCGCGTTGCGCGGGCACGGCATCGCGGTCGATGTGGCGGAGAAATACCGACCCGACGCGGTGCTGGGGATCGGCATCATCCTCCAGGGCAATGCGCTGCGCGCGCTGAACAGCCTCGGCCTGCTGGAGGCGGTGCGCGAGGTGGGCTTCGCCTATGACGGCTTCGCTTTCTTCGACGCCGATGGCGAGAACCGCACCTTCCTGAAGGGCGATCTCACCGCCGGCCCCGAATATCCGGCGATGATGGGGATCACCCGCCCGGACTACAGCCGCATCCTGACCGACGCGGCCACGAAAGCTGGGACACGGATCTTTCCCGAGACCACGATCACCGAGCTGGCGCAGGACACCGGCGGCGTGGACATCACCTTTTCCGACGGCCGCCGGGACCGCTACGACATCGTGATCGGCGCGGACGGCATCCACAGCACCACCCGCCAGCTGGTGTTCGGCGATCTCGCCGCGCCGCGCTACAGCGGGCAGGCCGCGTGGCGGGTGAACTTCCCCCGCGAGGTCGATGAGCTGCAAAGCTATGACGGCGGCGACGGCGATCGCGCGGGCGTGGTGCCGCTCAGCGACAAGGTCATGTACATGTACGTGACCGACAAGACCGAGAAGTCGCTCGAGCCGCAAGGCGACCTGCGCGAGGTGCTCCGCGCCAAACTGGCGGGATATGGCGGGCTGATCGGCAGGCTGCGCGACAACCTGCCGCCCGCGCACGAACTGGTATGGAAACCGTTCCTGCTCGTGAGCCTGCCGCGCCCATGGTACAAGGGGCGGGTGATCATCATCGGCGACGCCGCCCATGCGACCAGCGCGCATCTCGGCCAGGGCGGCGCGATGGCGATCGAGGACGCGGTAGTGCTCGGCGAGGAACTCGGCCGCGACACTGATGTCGCCACCGCCTTCGAGCGGGTGATGGACCGCCGGTTCGAGCGCGCCAACAAGATCCAGCAATGGTCGGAGCAGCTCTGCCGCTGGGAGATCGAGCGCGCGCCCGACGCCGATCACACCGGCGTCGTCGCCAGGGCGTTCGCGCTCGTCAGCGAGCCGATCTGACCCCGGCTTCCACGCCGCAACAGGAGTCCGTCACCTATGTTCGAGCCATTTCCCGGCAATTATGTGTGGAACCTCTCGGTCAACATCTGCCTGTCAATGGGCGGGGCGATCGGCGAGATCGACGAAGCCAATGCGCCGGTGCGCGAGGCCGCCACGGCGGGCGACGATGCCGGGACGGAAGCCTTCTTCACCGCGTGGATGGCGCTGGCGGACAGGCTCGACGGACAGGGCAGGCAGGCCGAGGCCGCCGGGAATCCGCTCACCGCGAGCGGTAAATATGCCCGCGCGCTGGCCTATGCCATGACGGCCGAGCGGATGCAGGACAGCGACTACGCCCCGCGCAAGGCGGCTTATGCCCGGATGCTGGAGATGCGCGACGCGATGATCCGCACCGGTGGCATTCCGTGCGAGGCAGTCGAGATCCACTATAAGGATTCCGTGCTGCCGGCGCTGTTCCTGCCCGGCGACGGCCCCGGCCCGTGGCCCTGCATGATCTTCTGCAACGGGCTGGACAGCGTTAAGGAGATGATCTTCCTCATCAACCGCGAGGCGTTCGCGCGGCGCGGCATCGCGCTGCTGATAATCGACCAGCCGGGCGTCGGCGGGGCGTTGCGGCGCGATGGGCTGACCGCCGTCGTGGAAAGCGAGCGCTGGGCCGGCGCGGCGGTGGATTATTTGGAGACGCGGCCCGACGTGATCGCCTCGCGCATCGGCATCGTCGGCTGGTCGCTCGGCGGCTATTATGCGCCGCGCGCCGCCTGTTACGAGAAAAGACTGAAATTGTGCGTCGCCTGGGGCGCCAACCACGATTGGGGGGCGCTCCAGCATCGCCGCGCGGCGCGCGAGGGCGATCGTCCGGTGCCGCATTACTGGAAGCATGTCTGCTGGGTCTGGGGGCAGCCGGACGCCGAAGCGTTGCTCGCCATGAGCGACCGGATCACGCTGCGCGGCCATCTGAAGAACATGACCGTGCCGTTCCTCGTGACTCACGGCGCGAACGACCGCCAGATTCCGGTTTCCTATGCCCATGAAAGTTATGAGGAGGCAATCAACAGCCCGGATCGGGAGCTGAAGATTTTCACTGCTGTCGAGGGCGGGATAGAGCATACCGGGGCGGACAATATCGAGCCAGTGCGCAGCTTCGTCGCCGATTGGGTTGCCGCGCGGCTCTGACAGCCGATGCCTTTACCCATAGTCAGGGAGCATCCTGTCTGTGACAGATTTTCAGCAAGCCGAACGGGTCGCCGCACTCAACGTCATCGAGGGGCGACTGCGCTGGCTCTCCGCCTGGACGATCCACAACGCCAATAATATTCGGGAAAGCCGCGACGGTCTGAAGGTCGGTGGGCATCAGGCCAGTTGCGCGTCGATCACGGCGATTATGACCGTGCTTTATTTTCATGCGCTGCGTCCGCAGGACAAAGTGGCCGTGAAGCCACACGCTGGCCCGGTACTGCACGCGATCCATTACCTGTTCGGGCGTCAGGAGCTCGATCAGCTCCAGCGGTTCCGCGCACTTGGTGGCGCGCAAAGCTATCCTAGCCGCACCAAGGATCGGATCCCGGTGGATTTCTCTACCGGTTCGGTTGGGCTGGGTGTGGCAATCACCGCCTTCGCCAGCCTCGTTCAGGACTATCTCGTCGCACACGGGCAACTTGCGCCCGAGGAGGCGGGGAGAATCGTGGCGCTGATGGGTGATGCCGAGCTGGACGAGGGCAATATCTACGAATGCTTGATCGAGGCCTATAAGCACGACATCCGCAATTGCTGGTGGATCGTCGATTATAATCGTCAGTCGCTTGACGCGACCACTGCCGACCGGATGTTTGGACGGTTCGACGATATCTTCCGCACCTGCGGCTGGCGGGTGATCACGCTGAAGCACGGCAAACGGCAACGCGAGGCATTCGCCCGCCCCGGTGGCGCGGCGGTGGCGGCATGGATCGATCGCTGCCCCAATGCCGAATTCGCTGCGCTGACCTATCAGGGCGGTGCTGCGTGGCGCGAGCGGCTATCTGCCGATCTTGCCGGCGACACGCCCGCTCTCGCCTTCGTCGATGGTTTCGACGACGATTCACTGGCGGAGGTGATGACCAATCTCGGGGGTCATTGCGTCGAAACGCTGATGGATGCCTTCGCGGAGACCGACGATGACGTACCAACCCTGTTCATCGCATACACTATCAAAGGATTCGGCCTGCCTTTCGCCGGGCACAAGGACAATCACGCGGGGCTGATGAACCCAAGCCAGATTGCCGCTTTGCGCGCGTCGATGGGGATCGCGGAGGGTGAGGAATGGGCGCCGCTGGCGGCCCTGGGAGACAATCGGGCGGCAGCAGTGCGTGACTTCATCTCCGCGTCGCCGCTGGCGACGCTGCAGCCCGCCCCGGTAGCCGCGCCGGTGCCAATTCCGCCGATCGCCGCGCCGGAAGGGATCGAGCAATCGACACAGGCCGCGTTCGGACGCATCCTGCTCGATCTTGCCAAATCCGGCCATCCGCTGGCTGACCGGATCGTCACCACGTCGCCGGATGTCACCGTCTCGACAAATCTCGGCGCCTTCGTCAACCAGCGCGGGTTATTCCGGAGGCAGGAATTGCGCGACGTTTTCCGCGCCGCGAAAATCCCATCCGCGCAGCGTTGGGCGGGGCATCAGGCCGGCCAGCATATCGAACTGGGCATTGCCGAAAACAATCTGTTCCTGATGCTCGCGGCACTGGGACTTGCCGCACCCGTTTTCGGCACGCGGTTGATGCCGATTGGCACCGTTTATGATCCCTTCATCGCTCGCGGCCTCGATGCCCTCAACTATGCTTGCTATCAGGATGCGCGCTTCTTGCTTGTCGCCACGCCTTCGGGCGTTTCCCTTGGGCCGGAAGGGGGGGCGCATCAGTCGATCAACACGCCGCTGATCGGGATGGGGCAGCCGGGCCTCACCTATTACGAACCCGCTTTCGCTGATGAGATTGCGGTGCTGATGCACCATGCGTTCGAGCGGATGCAGGCGCCGGGCGGGAATTCCACCTATTTACGCCTTTCGACAAGGACGATCGAACAGCCAGAGCGCGCGGGCGACGATTGGCAGACGGATGCCATAAAAGGCGCCTATTGGCTGCGGGCGCCGGGCGTGGATGCGAAAATCGCAATCCTGTTTTCCGGAGCGATTGCGCCCGAAGCACAAGCCGCTTGGGAGATGATGATCGACGACCTTCCCGGGCTTGGCCTACTGAACGTTACGTCCCCCGATCTGCTGCATCGCGATTGGTCCGCGCGACACGCTGCGCGCTGGACCGAGGGCAACCAGACGCCGAGCCATATCGAACGGTTGCTTGGCGAACTCGCGCCGGATGCAGGACTGGTTACGGTTATCGACGGCTCGCCGGCCAGCCTCTCATGGATCGGCGGGGTGAAGGGCAATCGCGTCAGCCCATTGGGGGTCGATCGTTTCGGACAAACCGGTGATCTTCCCGATCTATACAGTCTCTATCGGCTGGATGCCGAAGCCATCGTAGACGCCACCGCCGAATTGATTCTGGAGGACTGGGGATGAGATCGCCGCGCCATGGCCGGGCTTCTCGCGATCAGACCATGCGTCGGATTGTCGGTGAAACGAGAGCAGACATCAAACATGCATCGCGCAGTCCCGCTGCCCAGGCTCCGGCCTCGTTCAGAAAGTAGAACGCATGAATATCTCCGGCAACAGCATTCTGGTCACCGGCGGTAGCAGTGGCATCGGACTTGGTCTCGCTCAGGCGCTCTATGCCAGAGGCAATAAGGTAGTCATCTGCGGTCGCGATCGATCACGACTTGAGGCAGCGGCGCGCAAAACACCTGGGCTGATTCCGCTATATGCCGATATATCCGCCCCAGCAGGCCGCGATACGCTACGGGAAGACGCGCTGGCCGTCGCGCCAGATCTCAACATGCTGGTCAATAATGCGGGCATTCAGCGCCGAGTTAAATTTCGTGACGATGTCGCCGGCTGGGCGGAGCGCACGCAAGAGATCGCGATCAATTTCGAGGCGCCGATACATCTCTCCGCTCTCTTCTTACCCCAATTGATCGGGAAACGCGCGGCTACAATCGTCAATGTCAGTTCTGGCCTGGCTTTCCTGCCGGTGACTTTCGCGCCGGTCTACGCCGCTACCAAGGCCGGATTACACAGCTTCACGATCGCGTTACGCGCCGACTTGCGGGACACCTCTGTATCTGTGATCGAGATCGTCCCACCAATGGTGGATACCGGATTGGGCGGCACAGGAATCCATGCCGAAGGTGTTTCCGTCGACATATTTGTCGAAGCGGTGATCGAACGGATCGCCGCCGGGGAAGTGGAAATCGGTTACGGTATGTCCGACACTCTACGCACCGCCGATCGGCAAGAACTGACGATGATAATGGCGAAAATTTAAGATTAGGGGCTGCGAACACGATCGATTTCACGACGTCGGCTTCTGCTGGAAGCTCCTATTCCTGTCGACCGTCGCGAATGACGGCTTTGTCCCACAGGCGCCCGTATCCGGCTCTCCACCGGAGACGGGCGCCTGTGGGTTTAGATCTCGGTGTTTTCGGCAAGCGCGAGCGCGTCTTCCACGTCGATCCCAAGATAGCGCACCGTGTTCTCGATCTTGCTATGACCGAGAAGGATCTGAACGGCACGAAGGTTGCCGGTGGCCCTGTAGATGATCGATGCCTTCGTTCGGCGAAGTGAGTGCGTGCCATACTCGCTTCGCATCAGACCGACACCTGTCACCCATTCATCGACGAGCCTGGCGTACTGTCGGGTGCTGAGATGACCGTTGTAGTCAACCCGACTGGGGAAAATAGTCATCGACCGTGCCGCCCCGTCGATCGAGCCAAGCCAGCAGGCTGGCGCGCGCATCCGGGAGTAGCTCGAACTGAACAGGTCGGCCTGTCTTCTGCTGCATGACGATTGCCCGCGTTCGGATCTGTCCGCCGGTGACAAGATCGCCGATCTTCATCTGCTCCAGGTCGCAGCCCCGGAGCTTGCTGTCGATCGCCAGGTCGAACAGCGCCCGATTTCGCAAACGGCGCCGCTGATTGAAGTAGAATCGGATCTCCCAGATTTGCTTCGGTTTCAGCGCACGCTTGGCGCCGACAGTTCTGCCAGCATTCCAAGCCGGGCGCTTGGTGGCTGTGGCTTCGGTTTCAGGCATCTCCATGATCATTCTCCAATGGCCATAACGGCCTCCTGAAGAACGCTTCAAACCCGATATGGGGATTCCCGGCACCAGCAAGGAATAGCCTGAAGTGGGTCGGGAGCTGACGTTATCGCTCAACGATATAGCCGGCGTTATGTGACCCCACCATCAAACGCATTCCAAAGGCTTTCATCTGAATGCGGGATCGTCCCTGTATCAACTCAGCGCCGCAGCTAGAAAGGACACCATCTCGCCCATGAATTCGGCAGCATCTCCGGGACGGCTTCCGATCGTGACGCCTTTGCGCACGAAGCCGCCCGATATCGCATATTCGGTTAATTGCGCCGGCCGGAGAGCCGGGTTCGGCTTGCCGGTGCGCAGGTCAATATATGTGCCGGCGTCGTCCATATAGACGGTCGGAAAAGTAGTGGAAGTCACTGCGTCGGCGATCCGTGTCGGCGGCACATCGGCGCGGTCGAACGCATGGTATGCGCCGGCGATGATATGCATCGCGGCATTCTGCTTGGAGACGATCATCGCGTGCACAGCGTCCTGGCATTGTTGCAGCGAAACCCAGTCGTCGTGATCCCCTTGGAGCACCAGTAGAGCGGCTCCCCGGGCGAGACGCGCGCTTTCAAATTGCGTCCCGCACCAGGGATAGCCGGCAACCACGGCCAGCAGCCCATGCCCTTGTCCAAGGATCGCGTCGGAAAAGGGCGCGGACGCCGCCATCATGACCGCAGTGCCGCCGCGGCTCCCGCCGAGCGCGCCGATCCGCGCCGGATCGACATCCGCCCGGCCGCGCAGATATTTGACCGCCGCCAGCACGTCATACGCACTCGACGTCCAGCTAAGCCGGCCCTGGTCCGCGATCGTATCGACGATGCCCCGGCCGTGGAACGGGTCTATCACCAGCACGGCGATCCCTTTGCCAACCAGCGCCGATGCTTCCGCCAGATGGTGCGTCCCAAGATTGCCGCTGCCCGGCACGATGATCGTCACCGGGACCTTACCGATTGCGCCAGGCGGCCTGAAGAATTGGGCATCAAGGCGCACCGCCGGGCCGAGATTACCGCGCAACGCAGGGCCCCAATCGACAGGAGAATGGCTATCGAAGTTGACGAGTTCGCCACGCACGCCGTTCGCCAGAACGACCGGCACCGTCGCGAAACTGGCGCTGCTGATGGCCGGCAATTGCGTGTCAGCGACAGCCGGTGAAGCGCGAACCCCCATTCCCACCAGCAGCAATCCGCATATCATCGGCCGGATCATCATCGCTCCCCTTGCAGAATCCGGTGAGAGATAAGGAGTCGCGTCGCACTAGTCTGTCATCTGGGGAACAATTGCCGTCAGTCGTCCCGCGCGAAACGCTCCAGCGCCGGAAGGTCGATGACGGTGATCTGGCCATAGCCGAGTTCGATCATTCCTTTCGCCGCGAAGTCGCGCAGAATCTTGTTGATTCTCGGTCGTGTCGCGACGACCGACATCGCCAGTTCCTCCTGGCTGAAATTCCGCAACGGCACCACCGGACCAACAGGGAATTGGTAAGGTGAGCGTCCAAGATCGCTAAGCCGCGCCGCGACGCGCTGTGCCAGCGGCCGACCGAAATCGTCGAGGAGGAAACGGCGGAGTTTCCGACTGACGGTGAGTTCCGGCATCAGCAACAGGCGAAAGGTAGCGACATCGCGTTCGAAAATCCGCGTCACATCCGCCTGGCGAAGTGAAAACGTCCGTGTGTCCGCGCGCGCTATCCCTGAATAAAAGTGCGGCAGATTATCGAGGCAGGTCAGGAATCCGGTCCAGTCCCCGGGACGGATTATGCCCATGGTGATGGCATTCCCGTCGGCCGACAGGCCGATGATATGGAGTTCCCCGCTCAGGACGGCATGAAGGCCCGTTGGCGCGCCGTCCTCGTCAAACAGGCATTTGCCCGCAGTCAGGTTGCGGACCGTGCCCGCCGACAGCACTTCGGCACGTATTTCCGCCGGCAGCGAGGCGAACCAGCCCCCGGCGCCCAAGGTCGCGTCGATTTCCGTTCGCTCATCCAATCCGAAATGTCTCCTCGGGAACAGTCATCGGATGACCGGCGTGCGAAACCCACGAAACAACACACGCTACAGTCGAAATCAGCGTGGAGGATCAATGACGCCAGTGCAAGAAGAGCGCCGGCGCAGGAGAGGGGAAACAGCATGCGCCAGTTCGCCCGAATCGCCTTCACCATGGCGGCCGGAGTTTCGTCGCTCGCCATCTGTCATTCCGCACGAGCGCAACAGGCGGAGCCGCCAGTTGCGCAAGTCGGGGCGAGCGACGGCGTAGGCGATATCGTCGTTACGGCGCAGCGACGTTCGGAGAGTCTCCAGAACGTGCCGATCGCGATCGCCGCCTTCGATACGACGGCGCTTGAGCGGCAACAGATCCGGACGACATCCGATCTTTATTTGTCGATCCCGAGCGTGACCTTCACCAAGAGCCAGTTCGCCAGCTCGAACTTCACCATTCGCGGCATCGGCGACGCCGCGATCGCCACCAGTGGCGACACATCGGTGGGGATCGCGATCAACGAGATGCCACTGGTGACGACGCGCCTGTTCGAGACCGACTATTTCGATCTTGAGCGGGTCGAGGTGCTGCGCGGGCCGCAGGGCACCCTGTTCGGTCGCAACGCAACCGGCGGGGTCATCAGCTTCGTGACGGCGAAACCCGATTTGTCGGGCATTCATGCGTCCGCCACGCTGCAATATGGCAATTACGATACCAGGCGGGCGGAGGGGATGTTCAATCTGCCGCTCACCCCGACGCTCGGTATCCGCCTTGCGGGCACCTATTTGAAGCGGGACGGCTATACCGAAAATCTCTACAACGGGAACAGCATCGACGGGCGCGATCAATATGCGCTGCGCGGCTCGATCCGCTGGCAGCCGGATGCGCATACCACGGTCGACCTCATGGGTTATTATTTCAAGGAGGATTCGAACCGCTCGCGTATTCAGAAGCAGCTGTGCCATCGCGATCCGACGGGCGTGCTCGGCTGCCTGCCGGACTATCTGACCAACCAGACAGTCAACAACAACTCCACGCTCGGCACCACTCTGTCATCGCAGGAATTCTTCCGCATCGTGAGCGGCAGCGCGGCGATCGGTGCGGTTGGTCTCGGCAGCATCTATGGCACGGATTCCTTCTCGAGCGCGGTCAATCCCGCCGACGTGCGCAAGGTCGATACCGATTTCGACCCGACGTATCGCGCGGACGAACTGCAATTGATGGGCAAGATCATCCACGATTTCGGCCCGGTCACGCTGAACCTGACGGGCGGCTATGCCCGCAACAAGGTCAACTCGCGGGTCGATTACAACCTCGCGGTGGAAAATCCGATTTCGACCGGGCCGGGATCGGGCATATACGCGCTCCGCAATTTCCCGACGCCGTTGTTCGCCAATGCCGTCTCACACCTGTTTCAGGGCAACGACATCTGCGTCTCGCAGGTCGATCGCAGTTACACCGGCTATATCGACGGCAATATCCTGGGCTGCGCACCGCAGGGTCAGGAATATGACGAATCCCGCACCGCCAATCGTCAATATTCGATCGAGGCGCACCTGGATTCGAAGTTCAGCGGGCCGTTCAATTTTCTGCTCGGCGCGATCTACGTCGATAACAAGGCCGACACCGACTATTTCGTCGCGTCGACGGGATTGGACTATGGCACCGCGGTGATCGGCGCCTTGTCGACCGCCGGCAACGGCGCGATGGCTTCCCCCTTCGCCAATGTCGAAACCAACCTCTATCGCCTGAAATCCTATGGCATTTTCGGTGAAGCCTATTTCGATCTCGCCAGCACGCTCAAGCTGACTGCTGGTCTGCGCTATTCGCACGACGACAAGTTCGTGCGTGATCGCGCGATGTTGTTCAACTTCACGATACCCTATGGCACGGCAGATGCGTTTTCGGCGCCCAACGCAGCCAATTTCGACGCCGATGCGGCAACTCCGGGCAAGCAGCCATTTCGCGAAACCGAGGTGGCATTCGGCAGGATGACCGGCCGGCTGGTGCTCGACTGGAGCCCGGTCACGACCTTCACCGAGAAGACGCTGGTCTATGCATCTTATTCGCGCGGTTACAAATCGGGTGGCATCAACCCGGCCTTTGACCCGACGATCGTGACCGCTTCGGCGACATACAAGCCGGAGGAGCTCAACGCCTTTGAGATCGGCACGAAGAATACCTTTCTGGGAGGCCATTTCCGCGCCAATCTGTCTGCTTTCTATTACGATTATAAAGGATTGCAGATCAGCAGGCTCATCAACCGCACGGTGTTCAACGATAACGTCAATGCCAAAATCTACGGTATTGAAGGCGATTTCGTAATGGCGCCGACACGGAGGCTGCAATTCAACGTAACCGCGAGCTACCTCCATACCAAGGTGGACAGGCTGCAATTGATCGACCCACGCGATCCGAGCGGCGGCCGCTCCGATTCCGTGATCATCAAGGATCTCGCGGGGGGCACCAATTGCGTCGTCGCGCCGAGGGCATCCGGCAATGGCGCGCTCACCAATGCGTTCGTCACCGCCGTCAACGCGGGGTTGGGATTGAGGGCGCCAGTCGCAGTCCCGGGGACGAGCACCACGGGGGCGTTCTCGATGTGCAGCGCCCTGGCCGCCGCTGCCAGCAATCCCTCTCCAGCCCTCCTCGCGCTGCTTGGGCAGCCAGCCGGTCCGCTTCCGATCCAGCTTGATCCCAATGTCGCAACGCCGAAGCTGATCGACGGTGTCGCTGTCGATGTGACGGGCAATCAATTGCCCAATTCGCCGAAGTTCAAGGTATCGATGGGCGCGCAATATACGGCGGACCTGGGGTCGAACGGGATGAATGCGGTTCTGCGGGTCGACTATGCGCTGACCGGCACCGCATATTCCCGCATTTTCAACAGGCCGATCGACCGCGTGCCGACTTACGACGTCGTCAACGCACAGGTGCAACTCAACGGCCCGAACGACCGCTGGTTCGCCCGGCTGTTCGTCCAGAACCTTTTCGACAACAATGCGATCACCGGAGAGTTTGTCGCGGATGCCTCGTCGGGACTGTACACCAACATCTTTACGCTTGAGCCGCGCCGCTTCGGCCTTGCGATCGGTATGAAATATTGACCGGGCCGCGACAGATGGGCTTAGCATCGGGCATCGCGGTTCGAACCTGTCCGTGCGATCGCATATGCGGAAACGGGCCTTACTTGCCGCAAGACCCAGCGGCGCAGTGCGCTTGAGGAGAGAAACCTTGTCATCCCGTCATCTCGTCGATCCCGAAGTTGCGCCGCTCCTCGATCTTTGGCCGACCACCACCCTTACCGCCGAGATCCTGCCGCTGGCGCGCGGCCGGGCGATTCCGCTGCCGCCGTTCGAAACCTCCGGCGTCACGCTCGATCGCCGCGACGTCCCGGGGCCGGCGGGCGCGCCCGAAATCGGTCTCCATATTTATCGGCCCGAAGGCGGTGCGGGACCGTATCCGGCAATCTATCACATTCACGGCGGCGGCTATGTGCTGGGCGCGGCGAAGGATTTGGAAGGGGTGCATCGCGGGTTGGTCGGGGCCCTCGACTGTGTACTGGTCTCCGTCGACTATCGCCTTGCGCCCGAAACGATTTTTCCTGGTGCGATCGAGGATTGCTATGCCGGGTTGCGCTGGCTGTTCGGCGCGGCTGACGCGCTCGGCGTGGATGCGACGCGGATCGGGGTGATGGGAGAGAGTGCCGGCGGCGGCCTTGCCGCTGCATTGGCGCTGCTTGTGCGCGATCGCGGCGAGTTTTCGCTCGCGTTTCAACACCTGATCTATCCGATGATCGACGATCGCACCTGCGTTGATAACGAGCCGAATCCTTATGTCGGCGAGTTCATCTGGCACGCCGCCAACAACCGATTCGGCTGGTCGTCGTTGCTCGGTCATGAACCAGGGATCGACGGCGTATCCCCCTATGCCGCCGCCGCCCGCGCTAGCGATCTTGCCGGCCTGCCGCCTGCGTTCATCTCGACGGGCTCGCTCGACCTCTTCCTGGAGGAGAACATGGAATACGCCCGCCGCCTGTTACGTGCTGGTGTTCCCACCGAGTTCCACATCTATCCAGGCGGTTTCCATGCTTATGACATCGTGCCGAACGCGCGGATAAGCGAAGCGACACGTAACGCGAGTCACGCCGCCTTGAGGCGGTTTCTCCACCGCTGATGATGGCGGGATTCCTATTGTACAGTCGTGAGATCGGCGCTCGCTCGTATCATTTGAGCTTCTGACAACTTCCATTTTAGTGGCTGTAGAACTGACAAGAACGAACGGCAGCTTTTGGAGTCAAGCGCTGCCCCACCTTGATGGTATGGCTTGGCTGCTTTGCGCTTTGGTCCGTGATCAGAGGATATATGTCAGGCGTCATTGAGCCGATGGGTGCGGGTGCAAGTCAGGAGTTCTCCCGAGCCGAGCGGCCGAAGCGCTATCGGGCGTCGATGGGATGGAACGGACTGCCGGGTGGCTTTTTCATTTTCTTCAGTGGCCAACTACTCATCGAGGCACCGATCCAAGCGCTTCGCGACCGCTGCCGTGACTGGAAGAATATCTCGTCACCCGTTCCGGCATCGGGTGCGAACCCGGTTGGGATGATCGCGCCGGACAACATCAGCGAGGGGACGTGCGGGAGCGGTGCCAACATCCGCTTCGTGCAGAACATCGTGTACGACAGGCCATTCGCTGAAGGTCCGTTCCGTTGAATCACAATCCCAGGCTCGATCTCAATCTGCTCGGCATCTTCGAGGCCATCTACACGCGTGGTGGCGTGACGGCGGCGGGACGCCACCTCAACCTTTCCCAGTCCGCGCTCAGTCATGCGCTCGGGCGTCTACGGCGCGCGTTCGACGATCCCTTGTTCGTCAGGTCGGGGAATACCCTGGTCCCCACCGCGCTGGCGCGTTCGATCATCGATCCGATCCGCGAGTCGCTACGGGGCATAGAGATGGCTGTGACGACGGCCACCAGCTTCGATCCCGGAACCTCGACGCGCGCCTTCCGGATCGGCCTGCGGCAATCGAGCGAGATGCACCACTTCCATCGGGTGGTGCAGAAAGTAGCCGCCTCGGCTCCCGGCGTGACGCTGGCGAGCGAGGATTTTCGCCGCGGCTACCTCGCCCGAGCGCTAGCTCGAGGCGAGCTGGATCTCGCTCTCGACCTCGCCAGCGAAGCCACGATGGAGCTGGAGGCGATACCGCTCGGAACAGACGCAATGGTCGTCGCGGCGCGGCGCAGCCATCCGCGGATCAGCGGGAACATCGATCTCAACGCATATCTCGCCGAGGACCACGTGATCGTATCGCCGCGCCGGAATGCGGTCGGCCTCGAGGATCAGGCGCTTGCGGGGATGGGCAGCACGCGCCAAATAGCCGTTCGCTGCCAGCACAGTTGGTCCGCATGGACGATCGTCGCCGAGACGGACATGCTCCTCACTATTCCGGCATCGCATGCCGCGTCGCTTTCCCGGGTCGTCAAAAACCAGATTCTTCCACTGCCGTTCAGGATTGAGATGCGGCCGCTGCAACTGCTGTGGCATGCGGCGGCGCGCTCGGATCCAGGGAATGCCTGGCTGCGCGGCGTGATGATCGAGGCGCTCTCGTGACGAGAGTTCATGCATCTTGCTCATGACCGTCATCGCCAATGGCCATTCGCTTCACATAGCGGCTTCGTTCTAAGACTGGATCAAACGACGAGGGCTTTATGTCGGATCTATTTACCAATCCCGAACTCGACGACCTGCGCATGTCCGAGAGCGCCCGCCCGCTCTTCGAGGCGGTCAAGCGGCACATCCGGGAAACCGTCGACCCGATCTACCCCGAATACGTGCGTTTGGGCGAAGGTCGGGAGAACCGCTGGAGCTTCGCACCGGGGCAGCTTGAACTGCTGGAGACGGCCAAGTCCAAGGCGAAGGCTGCGGGGCTATGGAACTTCTTCCTCCCCGATGCCGGGACGGGGGAGGGGCTCAGCAACCTCGACTACGCCTATATCGCCGCCGAGCTCGGCAAGTCGCCACTCGCGTCGGAGAGCCTCAATTGCTCGGCGCCCGACACCGGCAACATGGAAGTGCTGGAGCGTGTCGGCACGCCCGAGCAGAAGGAGCGCTGGCTGAAGCCGCTGCTCGCCGGCGAGATCCGCTCCGCCTACGCGATGACCGAGCCCGACGTCGCCTCGTCGGACGCCAAGAACATCCGCACCAAGGCTGAGCTGGTCGGTGACGAATGGGTCATCAACGGCGAGAAATACTACATCTCCGGCGCTGGCGATCCGCGCTGCAAGGTGATGATCACGATGGTGCGCACGAGCGACGATGGTCCCTCGTCGCAGCAGCAGTCGCAAATCCTGGTTCCGATCGACACGCCCGGCGTCGAGATCGTCGGCCCGATGCACGTCTTTGGCGAGGATCATGCCCCGCGCGGGCACATGCACATCCGCTTCCGCGACGCGCGCGTGCCGAAGGAGAACGTGCTGCTGGGCGTCGGGCGTGGGTTCGAGATCTCGCAGCTGCGGCTTGGGCCGGGGCGCATCCACCATTGCATGCGCACGATCGGCAAGGCCGAGGTCGCGCTGGATCTGATGGTGAAGCGTGGAAACGCGCGCGAGGCGTTCGGGCGGTCCCTGGCGATGCTGGGCAAGAACCTGGAGCTCATCTCGCGCGCGCGGATCGAGATCGAGGCGATGCGGCTAATGGTTTTGAAGGCGGCCAGGGCGATGGACGTCTTCGGCAATCGCGATGCGCGCGTGTGGGTGAGCATGGTCAAGGCGATGGTGCCCGAGAAGACCTGTCAGATAATCGACCAAGCGATCCAGATCCACGGGGCAACCGGCATCTCGCAATGGACCCCGCTTGCCGATCTCTACGCTGACGTGCGCCACCTGCGCTTCGCCGACGGACCTGACGAGGTGCACCACATGGTCGTCGGGCGAAACGAGCTCACTATGCACTGACCGGGGTCGCCGCGAGCGGTGTCATTAGGGTCAGGACTCACTGATCAGAGCCAGAAGATGACGGTGGCAGCGAGGGCGATGGCGGAGAAGAAGGCGTTGGGGCACCTGTCGTAGCGGGTTGCGATCCGCCGCCAGTCTTTGAGGCGCCCGAA